>Ga0194113_10000033_pt1 | contig 134219 bp, 122 predicted proteins | sample TA2MahC200mmetaG_FD_146193 | JGI IMG/M metagenome (GOLD analysis project Ga0194113, IMG submission 146193) | Freshwater microbial communities from Lake Tanganyika, Tanzania - TA2015017 Mahale Deep Cast 200m | ecosystem: Environmental > Aquatic > Freshwater > Lake | place: Tanzania: Lake...
AACAATGCAGGCAAATCTTTTCGTTTGCTGTTGGATTCAAAGTTCAGGACGCTGTTCATGAAATTTCCGCGTAAACCGCGCCAGAGAGTTTCTTCGTTGGATTGAAGAATATCCATCGTTCTCAAGTTGCGCATGAATCGAAAGACCAACTCTTGTTGTTGGGGCTGAAGTTTTTCGGTCAGCCAATCGAGTTCGATTTTATGATTCTGGATATAGCGAGCGGCTGCCTGATGATATGCCTGTAGATGTTTTGAGACATCTCCTACACTTTCGATGCAAGTGTTTGGCTCCAACAATCCTAATGCGACTAACGGCAGCATCTCCGGCAAACTGCATTGTTCACGCCGTCGTCTGTCTTCTTTGCTCAAGGCTTCAAATACCTGCTTAGTAACGCCAACATCTTCGATGGCGTGATGAAGTTCTTCATGTTCAATTCCAAATTTATCCGCAAGCGCTTCCAGCTTGCAATTCTCCCGCGGGTAGAGACGTTGCGCCGTCAAATAGGTATCATAAAACGGATTTGATAATCCACGCCCTAAATGTTTTCCCATCTCTCGGTCGATGACTTTGTTATCAAATTCGTCGATATTATGTCCGATGAGAATGCTATCACCGATGAAATTCAAAAAATCCGGCAATACTGCTTCGATGCTGAGTTTATTCTCGACAGTCCTATCATCAATGCCATGAATGCGGGTACTTGATTTGGGAATCGGAATCTTCGGATTGACCAATTGGTGATAGTGTCTGATGCCTGCTCCTTTTGCATCCAACTGGTCTGCGGCGATTTCTAAAATAGCAGCGTTTTTGGCTTCATTGCCGATAGTCTCAAGGTCATAAATTATCAATCCTTTTAGATTCGGCATCTCAAAGTAACTCAGAAGACGTTGACATAGTTTCAACGCAATCAGTGAAGCAATATGAATTTCATCCTCAGGATATTGCAAAGTAAGGCATCCTTTGTTATCCGTTGCTGTTCCAATTAAAATAGTCTGTGTCTCAGTATCGGGAATTTCATCGAATGAACCTATCAAGATGGTAACTGGTGATTGGTGATTGGTGATTGGTGATTGGTGAGGTAGAAGCTTGAGTTCAACATTCACGTCAAGATATTCCGATAAAGTCTGGTGAATAATTTTGGCAGCGCAGTAGTTATCAATCCCATAAGTTGCATTGATACAAATCTGTTCGCTTAAACTGATGGCGCGATAGAGAATATCCGCCGCCGTTGATAGTCCTCGAATTTCCTGTTCGGCTTCAAGCAATTCGATATCCTCACTGCTGTATGGATTACGACGGGCTTCGAGGAATTTGAATAAGTCCAGAACAATATTGCTGATGTTGCGATTTTCTATTGTTCCTGCGAATTCATCAAGCGATTTCATAAACAATTTGATGTTTCTGCGAGTCAGAGGGCCGATTTCACCCCGATAATCGTCGATTTTGTTGAATAACTCTCTGAGCGTGATATTCGCTTTCTTCGCCAGCCACTCCAATCTCACCATTGTCAATTCGTCGATGACCAATTGCGGAAAATTGATGGCCCGCTTTAAATCCCGGTCTAAATGCCAATGGAGAAATTTTAGATGCGCTACAATATCATTGACGCCGCCTTCTTGAAATGTGTTCAAACGCCGCACACGTTGTACCTGGATTTGTTGTTGCAACAGATGTTCTTCCAATTGGTCGGCAAGACGATGCGTTCGATAGAATATCGCAATATCGCTGTAAGAATAACGGCGTTGTTCCACCAATTGCCGTATCAATTTGGCGACAAAAGCAGGTTCATCCTCCGCGCTATCCAGATTGTAATGAAATATCGCATACCCCGGTTCATTCGTCGTCGTCAGGACGCTTGTTTTCTGGCGATTATTATGTTCTATTAAGCTTTGCGCCGCTCGCAGGAGTTTTTGCGTTGAACGGTAATGTTCTTCTAACTCAATGACCTTATCGCCGAAATCCACCTTGAAGTGGTCGATATATGCCGGACTTGAGCCGCGCCAACTGTAGATGGCCTGGTCATCGTCAGCAACAACCATGATATTTTTTTGCTTCCCACAAAGTTGCTTCAGTAGTTCATACTGCGCGAAGTTGATGTCCTGAAATTCATCAACGAGGAGGTAGTGAATCCTGCGCCGATATTCGTCTCTGACCGTCGGAACTTGACTCAGCAATTGCACCGTTTTGGAAATCAAGTCATCGAAATCGAGCGCGCCATGCAGCGATAATTTTTCTTGATAGGCTTTAAGGAGATTGGCTACATCTTGCTGTTCGGCTGGGTCCTCAATAACATCGCCTTCACGCGTGCGGATAAAATCATGTTCCGCCGATGGGTCCTGCATCTGAACCTTCATAGCACTGATAATATCGCGCAAAAACCAGACGGGATAAGTTGACAGACTAAGTCTCAAATCCCGCGCGCACTCGACGATTACTTCGTCCTGCGTTTCCTGGTCGAAAATAGCGAAATTTCTATTGAACCCAATCTCGTTGCCATGTTCCCTTAACATCCGCACGCACGCGGCATGAAACGTCCCAATCCACACATCAAGTCCGGTCGCCCCCAAAAGCTGACCAATCCGTTCCGACATCTCTTGGGCGGCTTTGTTGGTGAACGTCACCGCCATAATATTTTCCGGAGGAATGTGATACCTCCGGACTAAGTAAGCGATTCGATGCGTAACGACTTTGGTCTTCCCGGTCCCCGGCCCGGCGAGAACTAAAAGCGGGCCTTGATGATGGAGAACTGCGTGAATCTGTTTTTCGTTTAAACCTCGGAGTATGTTTATCATTGTAAATCCCCCCAAACTTTTCTTTTAGAAAGAAAAGTTTGATCAAAAGAAATAAGAGGAATTAAAAGAAAAGAAAAATTCCTAATCTAAGCAAATATCCTACTGAACAGCTTATTTCTTTACCTTCTTCCCCTTTTGTAATGAAGGATTCATAATCGTCTGCCACCTTTTTAGATTTCTATCTCTCAATAAGGGATAGAGATAACAAATACTGTACTCAATCCCTCCAAGGAGAACAACAAGCAAAGGGGTAACTTGAAAAGCCGTTTGAGCGCCAAATAGAAGTCCTATTGGTACTACTACAAGTGTAAGTGCAACCAAACCAAATATGTAAAGGCATAGTACCGCCTTTAAATTACGACCTTCTAAGCCATCTCGAAGCCATTTGGTCATTTTCCATTAACTCCTTATTTTTTACCACGGTGAATCTCTTCCCATATTCCTCTAATAAGCCGAATAAAAACTCGAAGAATCGTATAAAATCCAATTTATAATCTTGACGCATTCATCTGCTTTATAACCTCTCTCAAATATTGGAGTGAATGGATGAAAGGGTGAGTGATAGGAGTTATCCACTTACTCACTACCGTATCTCTGTAGTAAAAGCCGTATGTAGACTGTTTACCACACTAAATATTAAAAACCCTTATTTCTTAATAGCAATAATGCCGACAAAATTATGCCATCGAAAAAATGTTTCTATTAAAGAAAAGCCACTTTCTTTTAACATTTTATAATTATCTTCATAAGTAATAGGCTCCATAATACCTTTTAAACTAACACGTTTAGCTTCGATTTCTTCGTCACTAAAACCATTTCTTTTTTTCATTCTTTCATAAAGTTTTACAAATAATTCATCTAAAAAGATGTTTTGATTTACAATTTTTTCAGAAATTATAAATCCACCTTCATTTTTTAAAGCTTTGAATATTTTATCAATAATACGATTTCTTTCAGAGATTCTAATAAATTGAAGGGTGTATAATGAAATTATTAAATCAGATTTTGGTATTGAAATATCTTGTATATTAGAACAAATAAACTTAACATTTTTGATACCTTTACACTTTTCTTTTGCTTTCTTTAACATTGGAAGAGAATTATCAATTCCATAAAACATAATATTCATTTCAGGATATCTTTTATTTAAATTGAATATAGTCTCCCCAGTTGATGTGCCCAAATCACATACAACGGCGTTGCTTTTTAAAAAGGGCTCAGCTAAATCTACTAACATATGATGTAGTTCATCATACAGAGGAACTGAACGTCTAATATGCCAATCAAATATTTCTGATACTTTCTCATCAAATGTCCATTGTTTATTTCTTAATATCTCTTTTTCTAATATTCTGTATCTCTCCATCTAATTCCTTTCTTTGATTGCTATATCCAAAGTTTAACAGTAATCTATACTTTCGCAGATTTTTGAAAAATCCAATGTTGATGCGGGTTACGGAATAATCGGGATTTGCGCTCAATCTATATTGCCAAATCCAGACCGATTGAGCGTGCTTGAGGACTACTGATTATATGTAGTATAGGGCTTTATTACACTCACATCTCAAAACTAGCACCGAAAGTTAATATCAACGGTATTTTGATTTATAGGTTATTTTCTTTAGAATTAAAGAATATCCGTTAACTGTTCTCTTATGCCCCATTGACAAAAATTCTTTCTTTTCACAACTTATTAAATCAAAAAATGGATCAATTATATTTATAATTTCAGCTATTGAGTAATGACGAAAAATAATACCACTATTTGATAAAAAAGCTCTTTCGATTTTAAATTTTTCTAGGCCTTCCTTGTATTTTTTATCAAAATAAGGTGAATCATTTCTCGTATATACATTTGCGAACCAATATCCACCAGGTTTCATAATATGGTTAAGCTTACTTACAAATTTTTCCAATTCTTCTTTCTTAATAAGACAATTCATTAAACCAAATGTAATCGCATGATTAAAAACATTATCATCAAATGGTAAATATACTGCATCTGCAAATACAAGTTTTGTTTTAGTTAATTCTTTTTTCGCACGCTTTAGTTGTATTTCAGATGAATCTATTCCTACTAATCCTTTAAAACCGTGTTGCTCTAATATCTTACATATTCTTCCATAGCCACAACCTATATCGATAATGTAAGACTCTGGAGAACAATATTTTTTAAAAACATTTATATCAAAAGGCGTCGTTGATACTAAATCGGGAAAACTATTCCAACACGAGTTCATAATAATTACCTATGTAGTCTTGTTATGAGACATACTGATACTCTTAAATGCATTTGTAAGAAAATGTCGGTATTTTTTAGCATTAAGGAAAAGCTCGTTTATTGTTTTTGCCAAATCCAACCTGTATTTATATTCCAAAAAGTCTTCAGATTTAATGAATTCTAGCAGCTGTGGTGGCGATAATTCGCAAAAATCACTTGAAAAACCGGTTATATCCAAGATAAGATTTAACAATTTAATATTAGTGAAATAGAAATATGATTTAATGGACCAAAAATCCCAAGGAAGATTAATTCTCAAGGGAAACAAAAAAAAACTTGAAAAAGTTGATAAATATGATTCTACAAGCGCATATTGAAGATCTTTGGACCAGCTAGGAACTATTATGCCCCTTTCATTTAAACGTTCTTCAATAGTTTCCCAAACAAAAATTGTGTTATGTAATATCTCCTCTGGCAGATCGCTAAGTGAAATTTTTTTATTAGAAGGAATATTAGAAATTATTTTCTCAGCTTTTTCAACCCATATTTCTGAACATTCAACTCCTGAATAAGTTTCCTTTCTTAACGTTGATACACCTTCAAGCTTTTCAATGATATTACTATTATAAAATAATTCATATTTTTTTATGTTTTTCAAATTCTTTGTATTCTCTCTTCTTTTTTCAAAATAATATTCCCAGTTAGATTCTCTCCTCAGTATACTAACATGAGGTTTTAAAGGATTAGCAAAACATTTATAATATTGAATTAGTTTATCAGTTAAATATGAAGTGATAACTGAAGATGCCGTAATCACAATTCTTGATGAATAAGGCTTAAAAGCTAATAAAAGTCTAAAAGCATTATCCATAGCATCATAGTATTCTATTTCTGAAATATATTTTCCCACTCCGTATAATAAAAATTGCACGTCTGAATCACCGTAAATGAAATAAATATCAGAATCCATTTCTGATTTGGCATTATAAGATATTTGTATTAAATCACGACCTACCTGATAAATATTAGATTTATCAATTTTAGGAGATTTTATTATTTGTTTTCTCAATTTTATCTCTCCCAACCTGATTTATATCACTTAGGGTTATCCGTTTAGCTCTAACACGCTGGTTTGATTTGTTTAATATTTTATCACCTATTTTCGCCTTTAAGATATAAACCTTACTAATAGCCAAAATAGATAATATTAGCGAAAGTATTGAAGCAATTCCAGCAATTATTGTAAAGAGTTTCATTTTCATCCTCCAAAAATTCACGAGGTTAGAGATAATAACCTTTCTATAATCTTGACGCATTTATCACTATAAAGCTCATCACCTTTGATTTTTGCGATAAAAACGTTGGAATCTAATGTTACCAGTCTTTGCATCTTCTAATATCCTCGTTCTCTTTTCCGCGCACAACGCACTTCTTCCACAGCGCTTTTATCACCTTTCCATTTTCCTTTCACGCTCTGCGCCAACTCTACCAATAATCGAGCGCCTTTTTGGGCACGTGCCAATTGTTCTTCGGTAACCTCAATCTTTCTGCATTGGTATTCTTCGTAAGCTTTCTGGGCATCGCGAAAAATCTGCTCAATTTCCTCTTGATGGTCAAAGTAATAAGCTAAAGCCGAGTAATATTCAGCGGGAGTGATATAATCCCATATTGCCAAAAACTCTTCTGGGCTCATACCCGATTTGTAATACTGGACGATATGCCAAACACCTATCCGATGCCCTTCAATCTTTGCTTCTCCGCTTAATGTCCCCTCCACACGCACGATATGCGGATATTCTGTATATTTAATCTTTGGCTGAATATCCTTGGAAAAATCCGTCTGCGCACTTTTGGGTGTTGAGAGATTTGTTTCATCATTTCCTTGTACATCTTGAGTCTGTTGTTTAATGCTCTGTACAAAGCTTTCTGGTGAACTATCCGTAGCGATTAAACGCGCCAACATCGTTTTTTCTTCTGAGCTCAATTGTTGTATCGCATGCCAAATTTCTTCAGGCGTCAGGGTGATTTCTTTGGCGATAGTTGACATGGAAATGGCCTCCTCCTTGTAGCCTACAAAGAACAAGATAAAGATGTAATATTTTACCATTCTTCCGATGATTTCGCAAGTAATTTCTATCGTTTTTCTCAAGATTTGGCAGACTGCTGAATCTTCCAAAAAAAACTTGCTTTTCAGCAACATCTTTGGTATCATGAGATTGAGAATGATAAAAACAGAGGCGGAAAATATCATGAAGTACACATTCAATATTCACGCTGAACATATTCCTCCTAAGTTAGTCTTATCACAGGCGGAAAGTGAATCGGAGACGCACATTATTTTGAAGCTGTTATCTTATCTGATGTTTTACCGACAGGGTATCAAAATTGAGCATCGGGTCGAACAGCACTTCAAGCCCGATTTAGTTGTCGAGGGCGACAACTTTCAACCTGTATTGTGGGTCGATTGTGGGGACACCGCTATCAGAAAATTAGACAAAGTCGCGACAAAAAATCATAATTGTGAAATCTATATCGTCAAGGAGACTAATCACCAACTTAGTGCATATTATCAAAAATCGCAAAAACGCGTGAAGCGAATTGAGCGAGTTCGGTTTATATGTTTTGATGATGGATTTGTGACTGTATTGGTTAATAGCTTGCAACGAACTAACGAAGTCAGGGTCAACCAATTACAATTAGTCGGAAAAACATCTATCATGTTGACGTTTAATGGTAAAAATTATGTGAGTTCGATTCAAAGGATACCGGGTTAAGCATCTTTCAGAAAATATTGCTCGTTTTTAAGTAATGAGTGATGAGTGATGCGTGAAACGTGAAACACATAGTGGCAACGGCGTAATCTTTAGATTGATGATTGATGATTGATTGATGATTGTTGATTGGGAAATCTTTTCAATCGACAATCGACAATCGACAATCGACAATCGACAATCCAAGGGCAATCGACAATCGACAATCCAAAGAGGAAAGGAGTCGCGACCATGATACAGAAAGCTTGCGAAGCTTTACAAGTGCAAGAAAAACACCTCGCCCCGTTTGAAACTGAAGATAATTTCAATAACAATATCCTACGGGGATTTCTCTGCCGCGTGGGCGACCATCGATATGGAGCGATATATTTGACGCATATAAACGATATTGAAGAGCCCCAGCTTATTTATGCTACGCCCAAATTACATTATCCCTTCGATAGCGCAGGTACTTATCGATTTCCTCCGGCGAAACGTGTTGAGGTATATGAAAAATTAGATGGAACTAATATACTCGCCTATCGATACAACTGCAAGGGACAAACGTATCTCACTTACAAATTGCGATTAACCGCTGTTGTCCGGAATAGTCGCTTTGGACCATTTCTGGATTTCTGGCGGGAGATGTTGAAGCGGTATCCTGACATCCCGCGCTTGCCGGAGATTAATGATTGTAACATTAGCTTTGAGCTATACGGGGCATTGAATAAACATCTAATTTTATACAAAGTTCCACTGGACACTGCAGTTCTATTCGGTGTCGATAACAAAGCAGAAATCATACCGCCGAACATGCTGAATACGCTCGGTGTACCGATAGCGCCACTGTATGCGCGTTTAGAGGGCGCCAAAGACTATCAACGCGAATATCAAAAGAATCAGGCGGATTGCGAGGCGATGAATCGAACAACCGAGGACGGCACAATTGAGGGGACAGAAGGGCGCGTGTGGTATCTGCAAGATATTCGCAACCATATCGTCATGTTCAAATGTAAACCTGAATCGGTCGAACAGATTCACTGGGCAGCCGGCGGCCTCAGCAAAAACGCTGTTATAGCTACCGCTTACAACTTGCTGGAAACGGACGAGCACTTGGCTTATGACAAGCTCAAAGAACTTCTGTTAGAGGAATATTCCGAAGATGCCATTGAACGCTTCCGCCCGCACATTGAAGCCGTAATTCATCAGATTACGGAAGAGATGAGGTTTAAAGAGAAAATATTGGAGTTTTATTATAAACTCGATTTGGATTTCCAACGCGATAAAAACGCGGTCATGCGTGCATTCTCTCAGCAGTATCCCAAGGGTTTGATGCGAAGAATTTATTCTATCTTGTCCCAAGAACTTGGGAAAACACAGTAGTACAAATTCCTCATAACGTAACACAATCTGTTCGCTTCGCTCAAGGGCAAGCTCTGAAGTCGTTACTACGATTCCCAGAAGGGAGTGAAAAAGATGTTTAAATTCATTAGTTTCATATTGGTTATTGGTTGTATGATAGTGTTTGGGAGTGGGAACTTGCTTGCTGCGGAAGCTAATGATGCAGAAATGCATTACTTTCGTGGCATAGAGTATTACATACACAAACAGTATTACGATGCTACACTGGAATTTGGCAAAGCGATTAGGCTGAAGCCAAATTACGCTGATGCTGAGAGTGCTTTTAAGTTGGCTTATGCCAAGCTGAAAGGGGATGATTCTCAAGTGAATATTGTATCACCTGGCTATGGGTGTTTAGGCGCTTATCAGTGGTGTATATTCGGTTTTGCAATTTGGTTTTTCGGTCGTTTAGAATCCGGTGCCCTTGACAATATTCCTGAAGAAGCGGAGGAAATTATCTTTATAGGGGGCCCAATACTGGGGGCAGTAATAGGTGGCTATTTGGGCTTGAAAGCTGATAAGGCATGGAAAAAGGGTTGTCTTATTGGTGGCGCGGTCATTGCTACAAGTGTGGCTCTCTATATGTATTATCGGATAGGTGAAGCTCTGGGAGGTATTATGCAATAGTTATAAAATGACGCTGGAAATCGTGTTTGCTACAGCTTGCAAACGAAATGTCGGTGTATCAAGCCCTGTGCCATATTGCAAAATTCCCCTGTTTTACATGCATAATCCTTTCAAATTCCCCCTGTCCCCCCTTTGCTAAAGGAGGAGAAAGGACAGAACCCAATATACTCCCCCTTTGTTAAAGGGGGCCTGCTTGTGACGAAGGCAGATAGGCCAACGGCAGACAGGCCGGGGGGATTTTTTCTGGATTATCATGACTCCAAAATTGGGCCAAAAACCGTTACCACACTAATTCGCGAAGAACCTGAACTAAAAAGGATTGGAAGAAAAAAGATGGAAAAAGCAATTAATCGTCCACTTGAGGATAGGCTGAAGGAGATAGGAATAACAATAGAAGCGCTTGTGGAAACGGGATTGGAAATGTATATTACTGACCCAGAAATAGGAAGCGGAGACGAGGTTGGCTCACTCCTGAGAAAAGAGATTTTATCCGCTTTAAAAGACATAAACATCTGCTCTCTAATTATAGCAGGAATAAAATTAGAGGATGAAGGAAGGCGGGGTTTAATCCCAGGATTGAGCGAAGAAGAGTATCAAAAGGACCCAGTCCACTTAATTGCCGACGAAATACTTGGGATTCAAATAGCTACCTACATCGCAGGCACCAGAGCTTTGTTTGAATTTGAGCGGTTCGATAGGAAAAAGCCGGGGATTCTCAACAAACTCCCTCCTATTCTGGACGACGTTATTGGAGGGTTGATTAGCGGATGCCTGGTAAAGACCTGCTCAAGATAAATTTCATTTCGATTGGGATGGTTCATAAATATCTTGAAATATTCGGAAAAATGATGTAAAATCCTTTGATAGATAGAGGGAAAGTAAGGACGGGAAACGAGGATTTTCGTTAGGTATAGCCGCCGATTCCCAGACAGCGCTGATTTTGGTAACCTCAATATCAGCGGCTTTTGATAATCAGCAGCTATAAATAATTAAGGACAAAAGAAATGATGTTGGAAAAATACTACAATGGAATCGAAATTCACCGCGAGGACAAAATCGTCTATGTAAAATTTCTTTTTCCGCATAGGGTAATTTCAACTGACCGGATTTCTGGCGGGTTGAGCGATGAGCTTGAATATCTCTACAATCATCAGTCGTGTGAACCGTCGGGGCATTACCACGGACACGAATTGGCAATCAGTAATCCCGCCGAATACAAGCGGCTGATTTGTGAACAGCATGGACTGCCGCCTGAAAAATGCGCATCTCTTGGGACCGCCGCCAATATGAACAATGTCGCCATCAGCCACCAGAACTTTCGTGAATTGGAGGTTGTGGCTGTCTGTACAGGTGGCGTGGAGACGAATGCGGGGCGAGTTGGTGATACAGCATCGTACTATGAAAAAGATGGAAAATTTGAGCATATAGGTGCAATGCCTGAGTCATTACACTCCAGAGAATATGCCACGACTGAGTCGTTGCACTCCAAAGGCCATGGCACGATTAACACAATGGTGTTTATCAGCCAGGAATTAACACCCGGAGCAATGGTGCGTGCGGTGATGACCGCTACCGAAGCGAAGACAGCCGTCCTTCAGGAATTAGCCGTTAATTCCCGCTATTCAGATGGACTTGCTACTGGCACAGGAACCGACCAGATTGGCATCGCCTCAAAATTGGGTGGTGGAACTCCTTTGACCATTGCAGGCAAACATACAAAGCTTGGGGAATTGATAGGGAAAACGGTGCACGATGCGATTAAACAAGCCCTTGCACTTCAGAATAAACTGACGCCGCAGAAACAGTGTTCTGCGTTGGTTCATATCGAGCGTTTTGGCGCTGATAAGGATTCTTTCTGCACTGGTGTTGGCAAGCATTTACAAGAAGCGGAAGCTGACTTATTCAATAGAAACTTTTTATCTATAAACCATGACCCACCGACTGTGGCTGCTGTGGCCGCCCTTGTTCATCTCCGCGACAAGTTCGTCTGGGGAATACTCCCAGAAAGCTGTATACCCGAAATTCTGAGTTCTTACGGCGCGCAGATAGCCGCCGCGGTATCGGGAAAATACGGCCGAATACCATACTACAGGGAAAAATTATCCGAAGAAAGAAAATCAACGGACAACGAGACATTCTTGAATTTTATCTATAAATCCTTTGCATTGGGATTTAGTGAGAAGTGGTTATAAGAAACCCGTTTTCTCCAAGAAAATGAGTTTCTGGCGAAATGACAGGAGAATGATTGTGAAAAAAGGATTGTTGATGGTCTACACAGGTAAAGGCAAAGGCAAAACAACAGCCGCGTTAGGGATGATATTTAGAGCTCTTGGGCATGGGTTTAAAGTGTGTATGATTCAGTTCATCAAAGGAACGTGGAAATACGGTGAACTAATCTCATCGAAGCGTTTTGAGGAACTTCTGGACTTCTACGTTTTAGGCAGAGGGTTCACCTGGAAATCCGAGGATATAGAAAAGGATATACAAGCTGCTCAAGAGGCTTGGGCTTTTGCAAAAGAGATTATTAACTCAGGAAAATACCAGTTAGTGGTGCTGGATGAACTGACATATCTAATTAAATACAAAATGGTTGACGAAAATGAAATTGTCGGGTTTCTTAAAAACCGCCCCAAAGACCAGCATATCGTTGTGACGGGACGTGACGCCCCAAGTTCTTTAATCGAAATCGCTGACCTTGTTACAGAAATGCAGGAGGTCAAACACCATTATCATGCAGGAATCAAGGCGCAGAAGGGGATAGAATATTGATAAGGGTCAGAAACCGAGTTTTGGGTGAAAAACTCGGTTTCTATGGAAAAGAAACGAGGCAGGATATGGAATACACCTATCGTAGAAAATACAGAGGTCCAATCAAGTTGGTCATCCTTGATTGTCGATTGAAAAGATTTTTTCAATCGACAATCACCAATCATCAATCATCAATCGAATCTACCACCCAAAAAGCACATTGTAGGCATTGTAGGCAATTTAAGTATTGGTCTTCAGGCTCTCAATCACCCGTTTCGCCAGTGGCCCAGCAGAGCAGTATCTAATCGCTTCGTCAATTTGTGCAGGATTGGAAAAGCCAATCAGCGCCGTCGAGATACTGGGTTTGCTCAACACGAATCTCACACCTGCTTCTTTGAGGCTCATACCAGGTGGAAAAGCTTTCGACAACTGTGCAGCCCGTTCCATATCACGTTCGTAGAGAGACAGAGGGAAAACCTGGGCTTTAAGCGTGTATGCGCTCGGAGGGTTACCGGCAAGCGCGCCGCCGGCGAGAACTCTGATGGCAATCACGCCCATATTCTGTTCTATGCATTCTGCAATTATGTTCCCATAGTCAATATCGTGGAACCCTTTGGGCATTGGTCGCCCGGCGCTCGGATTCAGGATGTTGTAACACACCTGGATAGTCTCGAATGCTCCTGAATGAATCACTTCTATGAGCGCTGAAATGTCTCCGAGGCCTGTCAACCCAATGTGCTGAACCAACCCATCGGACTTTAGGGCTTCAAACGCCTCAAGAACTCCGCCTGGCCCCAAAACGTCTCGTGGTGTTATCGAGGTATATTGGTCGCCTCTATTTTGAGTGATAGAATTGTGAAGCTGGATTAATGTTACTCGTCCAAGTTGAAGTCGCTTCAGGCTTTCCATGACAGAAAATTTTACGTTTTCTGCGATATTGTCTAATTGGTCCGGCATCAACCTGACCTTTGTTGCAATATAAACGCTACTCAACGCACCCAGTTCTTTGAGGGTGGTGCCGAGATTTTTTTCTGATTCGCCATCGCCATAAGTAGCTGCTGTATCGAACCAGTTGATACCCATCTCAATGGCTCGCTGGACGGTTTGACGTTGAGTTGCTGCCTGGCTCCCGTCCGTCATAAGCGCCGGCACGGGGCCAGCGCCAAAGGAGATAGCAGATACCTTGATACCAGTATCGCCGAGCAATCGGTATTCCATAAGGATTTCCTTTCTCAATAATGCAATCATCCTAAATTAAGCAGGCGGATGTTTCGGTATGCGACTGGGCCGTGGTCTCCTTGAAGCATCAGCGGACCTTTGGGTGCTTCGTCATTTAACATGGAGGCGCGTGTGGGACCGTCCACCTCCGCATTTTCGTGAACCAGTTGCTCGTTCCAGATGACAGAAACGAAAGTCGCATTGGCTATTTTGTTGCCGTTTTCATCAAATCGTGGGGCGCGGAATACGACGTCATAAGTCTGCCACTCTCCCGGTGGTCTACTCGCGTTTATCCTGGGAGGGTAGCCGCCCACAGACTGTTCGTTTATCCAGCGGGCATAGATTCCGCCGCAGGTGCCATAACGGAGTTCGGTTTCACCCCAACTATCCAGTATCTGGATTTCGTATCTACCTATGAAATAGACACCAGAATTGGAGCCTTGCGGCACCACAAATTCGAGGTGTAATTGACAATCTCCATGTTGGTAGTTGGTATATAGATTAGCCGTGCGTCCGGTCGTGCCATTGACCAGCAGTCCTTCCCCTGGCTTGATGTCGAACAGTTTGGGATTATCAGGCTTCAACGGTACCTCACCGGCGATACACCATTCGTGTTTACCGTCAACACTCTGTCCACGCCAACCAGACAGAGATTTTCCGTCAAATAGTTGTCTCCAGTTGCTCTCACTATTTTGGGATGTCATAATCTTTCCTCCTCGTCATTAAATAAGGATTATTGGGATGCTTCAAGACTTAGAGATAGTGAAAAATTATATCACAATTATGCTTTATTTTCAATCAGAAATGGTATTTATGAGTTTTTCGCATTTCGTATTTAAGGTGATAAAAATATCTTGACGTATATTGATGGTTATGATATATTATATTCTAAGGATTAAAGTTTCTATCAGATTTTGAATTCAAGGGGAAATTTATGGCCAGAGAATCCGCAGAAAAAATCAGGGAAACTGAAGCGGAAGCCAGGAATAAAATAAAATCTGCCCAGTTAGAAGCAGATAAGATTTCAAAAGAAGCAGCGGAAAAAGCGGTTAAAATTGTAAATGAAGCAAAAGAAACCGCATTACAGCAATCCAAAATTCTCATGTCCCAGGCAGAAGAGGAAGCGCAAAAGGAGATTCAACAACTTGAAGCGCAAAATATCGAAGCATGTAATCAAATTCGCACGATGGCGGAGAAAAATAAAGATAGCGTTATCTCTTTTATCATCAGGAGGATAATTGAGTAGATGGCAGTAAATCGCATGAAGAAGTTGCAAATCGTTGCTCACAGTTCCTATCGTCCAGAGCTGATAAGATTCCTCCAGCATTTAGAAGCTATCCATATTGTCGATTTAGCAGAAGAGAAATCTTCTGAAACTGCGCCGGTGGAATTGGAATCCGAATCTGATTCAATGAACCCAAAACCTGGGTTGCAGATGAAACCGATAATAGAGAGCGCCATTCGAGGAGTGAGAAACGATTTAGCTGAATTGCAGTTTGCTATAAATTATCTGACGAAATTCGAGGCGAAGAAAGGTTTTATAGCCGGATTTTGGGGAAGTCAAGTCATACTCTCGCAACAAGAATATACTGAGATTATAGAAGATATGGATAGCCAGTTGAAAATCCCGATGGAATCCGGGAAATGGCTAAATATATGTCATGAATGTCGAAGTTTAGAAGCAGAAGATTTGCAATTAACTGTCCAACAAAATAAACTAAATGCTGATAAATCTTACCTTCTCCCATGGTCAAATCTGGACGCTCCTCTCGAAGAAATCCATGATACCGAAAAAACAGCCATAAAGCTCGGTGTTATACCTATAATTGGTTATGATAATTTATGCGCTGAAATTGAAAGCAGGGGTATAGACGTATTTTTTGAGACTATAAGCGAAACTAAAAGAGAAAAATGCCTATTGGTGATTTTTCTTAAAGAAGACGCAGATATTATAATGCCGATACTTACCAATCATGGATTCTCCCCAACAATGTTACCCGCAACCCACCCCCAGCCCCTCCTACCCACCCCCGGCCCCTCCGAGGAGGGGAGAGGGGAGGTAAGCAAGATTGCCGAACTATTGGCTCGAATCGATGAGAATATTCAAAAAATAGAAACGCGGAAATCCGAAGTTCATCGGAGAAGCGTAGAGCTCGCCAAAGAAAAAACAAAGTTGATGGCGCTTTATGACCATAAATTGGAATTGTTAGAACAAGAGGAAGCAAGAGAAAATTTTATTCATACAGAACATACTGTTGTTATCGAAGGTTGGGCCCGCGCAGACAAGGCAGAAACGTTGAAGGATAAATTGCTTCAAAATTTTGAAGCAATTCATGTCGAACTCTCGGCACCAAATGAAGCAGACGAACCGCCTGTCGATATGGAAAATAAGCGGCTATTTAGTCCGTTCCAAATGGTGACGAATTTGTATGGCATCCCTCGATACAGAGAAATTGACCCTACTCCATATATTGCGCCGTTTTTCGCTTTCTTTTTCGGAATATGTCTCACAGATGCAGGCTATGGCATCGTGTTAGCTTTGATAGCTTATCTTATAGGGAAGAAGTTCGTTAGAAATGAAGGCGGTGGGAAACAACTGTTCAGAGTATTAATTTTATCGGGAATAGCGACGGTAATTGTAGGCGCGCTTACAGGAGGTTGGTTTGCAATACCAATTGATGAAGGGCCATTGTCCTTCCTTTCAAAGGTTAGAGTAATTAATCCAGGTGAAGACCAGATGAAGTTTTTCGCTGTTGTTCTGGGTGTAGGATTTCTACAGGTCTGGTTTGGATTTGTTGTAAAAATGCTTATAGATATTAAAGAACGCGCTTGGGGCAGTTTTTTTCACAGTGATTTATCCTGGCTTATTATCATGACTGGGCTTCCTGTACTGATTTTGTTTTACAAAAAACTGCCAAACCAATTGCTGATAGTCATAGAAGCCCTCTTCGTTATATGCGCTATCTGGTTCGTTATCTTTTCCGACAGAGAGGGTAAAAATATTGCCGGTAGAATCGGCACAGGCTTTTTTGGATTATATAGTAGAATTTCAGGAAGCTTTGGTGATATTCTCTCTTATTCTCGGCTTTTTGCGTTAGGGTTGGCAACGGGCATTATTGCAAATGTGGTAAACACAATGGCACTGATGACATGGAATGTGCCATATCTCGGTAAAGTTATGACAGTGGGCATCCTTATTGGCGGGCACATATTTAATATTGTCATAAATACTTTGGGAGGATTTATTCACACAGCGAGGCTTCAGTTTGTAGAGTTCTTCACAAAGTTCTATGAAGGCGGCGGAGAACCATTTAAGCCTTTTAAGAGAGAACATGTTTACACAACGATTATGGAAAACGTGAAGCGTGAAACGTGAAACGTGAATAGTGTTCACTTCGTTCAGCAGTTTACTTCGTAAACTGCCTTTATCACGCATCACGCATCACGTTTTATTCTTCACGCAACACGAATTACGCAACAATTTATACCAAACGTTCAAAACAATTACTTTTTTTGTTGATTTGATTAGGGATTATCAAATCAACAAGTAATTGTTTTTTTGACAGTCGATAGTCAAAAAAACAAAACAATGGAGGAGCTAAATGTCAACAATAAGTGAATTGCTATCAACGATATTTCAATCCGGAATGCTTTACGCTCTGACGGGAGCTGCTATTGCGGTAGTACTCTCAGGAATCGGTTCTACCTTAGGTATAAGAAGTACAGCGCAAGTAAGCGCTGGGGCTATGAGCGAAGACCCCAGATATTTCGGAAAATATCTCATTTTAGTGGCATTGCCCGGAACTCAAGGCATTTATGGTTTTGTTGCCGCTTTCCTCGTGATTATAAAATTGCAATTTATCGACCCCGTGAAGGCGAAGGCAATAGCCGAAAGTATAACCACCACCCAGGGATTAAGTATCCTGTTTGCATGTATGCCAATTGCCATCGCTGGATTAGTCTCCGCAATTCACCAGGGAAATGTCTGTACCGCGGGCATAGAACTTACAGCCAAGCAACCTACGGAGTCCGGAAAGGCTTTAGTTCTCGGAGTGTTCGTAGAATTTTATGCCGTTCTGGGCTTGATAGTAACCATATTCATGCTTAATGGAATTCAACTGTAACCAAACTTTTCTTTCCACCCTTTTCTTTTCTTTCAGAAAAAGAAAAGAAAAGCGTGACCAAAAGAAAAGAAAAGGAGCTTTTACTTTCTTCTTTTCTTTTGTTTAATCAAAAGAAATAATTGGAATAGAAAGTAATTCGCCGGAAACCCGTTTTCTCCGAGAAAACGGGTTTCTTACTCTACTTAAAAGAGGAAGTCATCATGTCCCTGGAGAAGATATTAGCGCGAATCGCTGACGATGCTCAAAAAGAAGCTGATAGAATCATAGAGAGGGCAAATTTAAATGCCCAAGAGATAATAAAAAAGGCAGAAGAAGCGGCAGAAATTTTGAAGGTGGAGTCGTTTCAACGCACAGAAGAAGAAGTTGCTCAACGAAAAGAGAGAATGGTAGCAATGGCTCGCCTCGATTTTCGCAAACGGATTTTAGATGAAAAGCAACGCGCCATTGATGCTGTTTTTCAAAAAGCTATCGAAACTCTTTGCAAACTTGAGGATGATGAATATCGCGCTTTGATGAAGCGTATGTTGTTATCCGGCGTTCAAACTGGCGCGGAGGAAATCATCCTCTCACAGCGTGATAAAACAAGGCTAACACCATCATTCCTCAATGAACTGAATGAAGAATTACGCAACAACGGCCAAAAAGGCAATTTGACGATTTCACAGGAGACTCGCCAAATGTCGGGTGGATTTGTACTACGTCGAGGCGATATAGAATTGAATAGCGCTTTTGAATCACTATTTGAATCCTCCAGAGATGAACTGGAATCGGAAGTTGGGCGGTTGCTATTCGAATAACTCCAGACTTCCGAAGTCTCCAGGACTTCGGAAGTCTACAAAATCATGCGGGTGTCATATATCATAACTGAAATATATATCCTGCTAACTGTCTTGATGTATGGCTGTGGACAAGAAGAACCTACATCTACGTATGTAGTTGAGGAATTGTCTCCATCAGCTTCCTTTACTGTCTCACCACTAAGCGCCAAGCCGGGGGCAACTTTCAATGTTGATGCATCAGCTTCTTTCAGCAGGTCAGGAGCGGCATTAACATTTAGATGGGATTGGGAAGATGACGGAATCTGGGATACAGCCTTTTCGACTGAAAAATTTGCAACGCACAGTTATGATTCCCTCGGCTATAAGAGTATCCGATTGGAAGTGAAAGACAAAAGAGGTGCATCAGTAACCACCAGGAGAGAAGTCTTTGTAACTGTAGCATCAAAAGAGATGATACTGATACCGGCGGGGGAATTTATCATGGGGAGCGCAGAAGGTGTGGGCAACGATGACGAACATCCACAGCATAAAGTATATTTAGATGATTTCCTCATCGGCAAATATGAGGTCACCAATCAGCAGTACGCTGAATTCTTGAACGCTATTGGCAAGAACAACGACGATGCTGGTCATATGTTTGTGAAGATAGATATGACGTTTATCAGGTATAAAAACCAGATTTATAAAGCGGTGAAAGGATGGGAAGATTATCCCGTGGTAGGTGTAAGCTGGTATGGCGCAAATTCTTACGCCGAATGGGAAGGTGGGCGTCTTCCCACAGAAGCAGAGTGGGAAAAGGCAGCGCGCGGCAGCGATGGGCGCGAATGGCCATGGGGCAATTTATGGGAAGCAGCAAACTGTAATTCCTGGGAATCGGGACCGCATAGCCCTGCTCCAGTTGGCAGTTATCCCATGGGCGCAAGTCCGTATGGCGTAAATGACTTAACAGGAAATGTATATGAATGGTTAGCTGATTGGTACCAAGCTGATTATTATAAGGTGAGCCCCTTACGAAACCCGAAAGGACCAGATTCCGATGAATTTCGCGTATTGCGCGGCGGCTCCTGGGCGGAACTGGCAAATAAATGTCGTCCGACTATTAGGTTCGGTCAATCGCCCATTAATGGAGATTCCGATTTTGGTTTTCGTATCGCCAAAGATGTAAGAGAGTAACTACTTAGGTTAGTATAGGTATAGTGGAGGATTCTACAAAATCCATAAGGTATCCTGTAGGTGGGACAATAGTTTTCAAGTTTGATCTTGTTAAACTGAAGTGTATCCCCAACTTGTCGGCGATGGGGCAAACGGTGCTATGGACAACCGATGGCGTTAAAATCAAATAAATGAGGATTTTATGGAAATCGAATTGGAACTGGAATTTACCGAAAATGCTTTTAAGCATGGTATTACCGAAGACGAAATTTGGGAAATTTTCCTTAACGAAACTATCAAGTGTATAATTATAAAATATAAGACAGACAGAAGATATACGATTTATAATGCTTATGGAGTTACTTTCGATGGGAGGTATTTAGAAATCGGTTATATCAAAAGATCCACTTCGACATATCGCGTTATCCATGCAATGGATATGAAAGATTCATCGAAGAAAAGATTTAAAAAAATAAGGAGGTTACTATGAAACTCCCTGATTTCAAAAATGAAAATGAAATAGCGGCTTTTATGGAAGAACACAATGGTTTTGAGCTTCTTGACAAAGGGCTTGCTGAAATAATAGAAACTGATGTTTTTAGGAGAAAACAAGAAAATAATACTACAATACTGAAAAACAGAAAGATTAACATCTACTGTAAAGATAACACCGTGTTCCAGAAAATATATCCTCATCAACCTGAACATTCGGTAATAACATTTATTGTGCTTGAGGTAGATAGCAATGGTATATTGATATGCTCTGATTCACCAAATTCCAATGAGCAATTCTTTATTCCTTTTCTCAATATTTCTGGAATTAAGGTTTTGCAGGAATATACGGATTAGGAGAAGCATCTTGCTTGAAGGTATCCTGTAGGTGGGAAGATAGTTTTCAAGTTTGACCTTTGGAGGACTTCAAGAGCTTTGAGGAGTTCCAGAAGTACTACCAGACCCACACGGGGATGACTCATATATAAATAAAGATATACAACAAGAAGTAAACATCGGGCACCCAGTAGAGGTAGAAGCGGGACAAGAAATTGGCAGGCAAGGCGATTCAGGTAGGGCAACCGGTATCCATTTAGATTGGGAAATTCGTTTATCAGATTCCTCACCTGAAGAATTGAAGGATGAATCTAAGTGGACATCAGGTACATATAGAAGTAGTATGGTTGCAGCCAGCCCTGATTTCTTTACTGGTATGAAATTAACAGGTCAAGACGGTGATTCTAATACCTTATACGAAGAGGATATAAAAGCTGGCCCATTTGATAGACTAACGCCTAACCTGACAATCACAAGTGTAGAGCCATCAGTAGTCCAAACGAAAGATTGGGCAGAGTCGGTAACATACACAATCACGGTGAAGGATGCCAGCGGGAATCCGGTGAGTGGAGCAACAATTACAGTTGAGGATTCTCTTCGAGCGCTATCCACAACTGCTCCGTCCACAACTGACAATAATGGGCGGATTACCTACACAACAACGGTGCCGAATGGGACAAAGAATGGAACATATAATATCGCCTTCATTGCATCTAAGTCGAGATGCACGAACAGTGCAGCGGTAACAGGGCGGGTGCAGGTGAATCACGTCATTACAGGGAAGCAAGCGGCTAGGGTAAACTTAGCTACGGGTCTCAATATGTTTTCCGTGCCTATGAATGATACTCGCATCTCCAGGTTGAGCGATTTAGCCAGCCTTATCGGCGCTGAAGTCACAATGATAATTAGCTACGACAGTGCAGCCGGAAAGTTTGTCACTTACATGCCTACTTTTCCAGAAACTTCGCCTGCTAATGTGGCAGTCAAAGGAGGAGTGGGATACATTGTGATGATGAAAGAAGCTAAGAGTGTAACCTTCCAGGGACTTGCGTGGAGTGGTGATATCTCCTTGTCAGCAGGTAAAAACCTTATGTCCATTCCTGTAAATCCGGGGATTTGGAGACTAAGCAACCTGGCTAACTTCATCGGTCCTGAAGTCACAATGATAATTAGCTATAACAGAACCGCCGGAAAGTTTGTCACCTACATGCCTACCTTTCCAGAAACTTCGCCTACTAACGTGATAGTTGAAGGTGGCGTGGGATACATTGTGATGATGAAGGCAGCTAAAAATGTAACCTTCACGGGCGAGGCTTGGGAGACGACACCTATGAGCGCAGCGCCGGTGTCACTGATGACACATCGTAACGGTACCACTACATCTGTGCTGGTAGTAGAAGGTGCGGTTTGTCGAGAGGACACGGGTATGGAATTGAACGGTATGAAGGTGACAACACGTAACCTGAATGTCAAGCAAACAGCGACAGATTCCACAGGCGCAAATGCTGCCAGCGGCCGTTACATAACTACCTTTGTTGACTTGTCAGGCAGTTATGCAGCGAAAGTAGGAGATGTCTTTGAAGTGAGTGTTTTTGATGCTACAGGGACTTTCAGTGGAAATCCTCTAAGATATACGGTTACACCAAAAGATATACAGGCTGGCATCGTGTCACTGGATATTATGTTGTCACCAATCCCAAAGGAGAATACACTGCTTGCCAACTATCCCAACCCATTTAACCCGGATACTTGGATACCATATAAACTTAAAGAAGAAACAGAAGTGACTATCCTGATATACAGCATATCCGGTCAGATTGTTAAAACTATCCATCTGGGCAGGAGAGAAGCTGGACTTTATCTTACCAAAGAAAAAGCCGCTTATTGGGATGGGAGAAACAGTGAAGGTGAAAAAGTCTCTTCAGGCGTTTACTTCTATACCTTGCAGGCTGGAAAGTTCAGGGCAATGAGAAAGATGTTCATAATCAAGTAGAAAGGGTGATCTGGGGAAGTTCTGAGAGATAAGGAAAGATTTGAATTAGGAATTATGGATAATCGCCATTGGGCTCAACTTAACGGAAATTTGTCAATTCCCCTCCCTTGACGGGAGGGGGGTAGGGGAGGGTGAATGCAGAAGAGAAAACCGATTTCACCCCCACCTGGCCTCCCCTGTCAAGGGGGAGGAACAACGTGATACCTACGGAATAGGTCTTAAAGTGAATAGAATGAAAATGCAGCAATTTCAATTATTCAAAGATGATACCAGATATGCTTATGCGGTAGGCGTAATTCGTGTTTTGGAAACAAGACTCCTGAATAGCGCTGATTTGCAGCGAATGTTGGAAGCCGACTCTCCACAAACAGTTCTTGCGGCGCTTTCAGACACTGAATACGAAATCTCTTTGTCGAAAGTTAAAAGCGAATGGGATTTTGAAACCGCCTTGAGAGAGGAGATGGAACGCATATACAGGCTCACAGATAAACTTACACAGGACAAAGAGCTTACCGACATATTCCGGATAAAATGGGATTTTCATAATCTGAAAGTTCTGCTAAAGTCCAAATATCTACAATCTCTTGTAGATACCGAAACGCGTTCCGCTGATGTTAGTTCCCCCCCCCAACCCCCCCGTCAACAGGGGGTTAATATTCTCGTTCCATCTGGACTTGAGGATTTAACTGAATTGGAAGCGGCTGTTATGTCTGAAAAGAGCGATAGCAGAATGCTTCCAGAATATCTACAGGTGGCCATAACTGAAGTTGAATCTGAGGCTGAAATGGGAATTGACCCGCAGTTAATTGATATTATCTTAGATAAACATGCGCAGTCCCTTAACTATCGACGCGCCGCCGAATATTCCGAATTCCTCCAGGAATATTTTCAAATCGCAATCGACCTGAATAATATCAGAAATTTCTTGCGAGTTAAAATCCTGAACAAAGATAGAGATTTTCTCAGCAAAGTGCTTTTAGATGATGGAACACTGAAGACAACGCTGTTCCTCAATCAGTTTGACGAAAGCATTGAAAACTTTGCAAGGGCGGTGAAGTATACTCACTATTACGAATTAATAAAAGAAGGGCTCGAAGACTGGACTGAAAATCATTCACTGGCCACCTTAGAAAAGTTTTCTGATAATTACCTTCTGAACTACATTAAGCGGGCAAAATTTGCCATTTTGGGAGTTGAACCGTTACTGGGATATCTGTTGGCAAAAGAACATGAGATGAAACTTATCAGAATCATAATGATTGGCAAGCTGAATGGATTACCGTCAGAATCTATAAGGGAAAGGTTGAGAGAAACTTATGTCTGAGATTGCTATGGTAGGCGATAGAGATTCAATTTTAGGATTTAAAGCCCTGGGTGTGTCAATTTTCCCCGCCGAAACCAAAGACGAAGTAATTAGTATCCTCAGAACTTTGATTCAACATCAGTTTAAGATTGCATTCATCACAGAGCAGGTCACCCCTGATGCCGAGACTATTACCAATGAAATGTCGGGCAAAACAATGCCGGTTGTTATGATGATTCCCAGTAATAAAGGTTCTATGGGATTGGGAATGCAGCGAATGCATCAGTTGGTGAGAAAAGCCGCGGGCGCGGATATTTGGGGGCGGAGGAATTGAATTTTATATATTTTAGACTTCCGAAGTCTCGAAGACTTCGGAAGTCTATAGAGAGAAAGGGGAGTGAAACCGATGAGAAGAACGAAAGATGGGACCTGGGAGGAATCCTTAGACGATATTCGAGATAGAATTAAACGTTTTGAAAAATACTACGGTGTTAGTTCAGAAGAATTCCTCAAGCGTTGGCAGAAGGGGGATTTTGAGGATACTTTTTGGACGAATGTGTGGAGAATGGACATAAAATTTCTAAAAGGCGCCGAAATGCCTGGGGTTATTATAGAATCTGACTTTGATTCTGAGGAGAATAATGCGTAGATTCCCTGACATTAGATACTTTTCTGACTACTATCATTATATCGTAGGTTTGATAGATAAGAGTGATATTGTTATCAACCGAATTACCCTAACCAAATCATATAGATGGAGCACTGCATCAATTACAACTGGTGAAATACGTGCGCCAGAAATTGGTGGTTATCCTGATGAAACCGCACAGTCCTTTGATGAGAGGAATGGGCTAATCTTCAGGGATGGTTCATTTCTACGTTTTTCAGAAACAGTCAGTGTGAATCGCCGCGATGGCGTCACAATGCTTGATTATTCATACCACTATCAGCGCCTCAACGAGAATTTCTTTATCCGCTTTGATTTTGAGGAGTTACCGTCCCCCGACCCAATTTGGAAACCGCAGTGTCATGTCCACACAAACGCCAAACCGGAATTGCACATTCCATGCATTCTCTTTGACCTGAACATGGTGTTGGAGTTTATTAAAGTGAACTTTTTCATTTCATAAACACGAATTTCTCGCTTTGAAAGAGGTATAGTAAATGCAAGAAGGGAAGATAATAAAAGTTTCCGGCCCGTTAGTTGTAGCTGACGGCATGAGAGACGCCAAAATGTTTGATGTTGTGCGAGTCAGTAACGAACGGCTCGTCGGTGAGGTTATTGAGTTGAGAGGCGACAGAGCTTCCATTCAAGTGTACGAGGAGACCGCCGGATTGGGGCCGGGAGACCCTGTTTTCTCTACTGGCGAATCGCTCAGTGTGGAACTCGGCCCGGGTTTAATTGAATCTATTTATGATGGCATTCAGCGGCCATTGGATGCTATTAGAGCCGTCGCCGGCGATAGAATCACCAGAGGAATTGAGATGCCGGGGTTGAATCGTGAGAAAAAATGGCATTTCACGCCTACAGTCCAAAAAGGCGCTAAGGTAGTCCCCGGCGATATTATTGGCGAAGTACAGGAAACCACGTTAGTATTGCATAAGATTGTAGCGCCTGTGGGCGTTGAGGGGGAAATCGAGGAAATCAAAGAAGGTGATTATACCGTCGAAGCGGTTGTTGCTATCATTAAAACGGAAGATGGTGCCAGAGAAATAACCATGTTGCAGCGTTGGCCTGTACGCGAGCCGCGACCGTATAAGAACAAAGTGTCGCCTACTATTCCATTAGTCACTAATGAACGAATAATCGACGCTTTTTTTCCTATCGGCAGGGGCGGGACAGCATGTTTGCCCGGGCCTTTTGGCGCGGGGAAAACTGTTGTTCAACATCAATTAGCCAAATGGGTGGACGCGAATATTATTGTGTACATCGGTTGCGGCGAGCGCGGCAATGAAATGACAGATGTGCTTTTAGAATTTCCCAAATTGATAGACCCTAAAAGCGGCGACCCTCTGATGCGACGGACGGTGCTTATTGCTAACACATCCAACATGCCTGTCGCTGCGCGTGAGGCATCGATATACACCGGCGTCACCATTGCAGAATATTTTCGTGATATGGGCTACAGTGTCGCGATAATGGCAGATTCCACATCCCGCTGGGCAGAAGCTATACGCGAAATCTCAGGACGACTGGAAGAAATGCCCGGCGAAGAAGGCTATCCCGCGTATTTAGGCACTCGCATTGCCGAATTTTATCAACGTTCTGGCAGAGTCATCTGTCTGGGAAGCGACGGTAGAGAAGGCGCATTAAGCATCATGGGAGCAGTCTCACCCCCCGGCGGTGACCTCTCCGACCCCGTTGTGCAGGCGACGCTCCGGGTTGTTGGAGCCTTCTGGAGTTTAGAGGACAAATTAGCCTATCGAAGACATTTCCCCGCCATCAACTGGCTTACCAGCTATTCCTTGTATCTTAATAACCTTGAAGCGTATTTCCGCACAGAGATTGGCGAAGAATGGATTCAGATGCGCCAGGAAGCTATGAGAATTTTAGAAACAGAAGCCGAATTAGAAGAAATCGTCCGGCTGGTTGGCTTAGATGCGCTGTCTCCGGAAAATAGATTAATTATGGAAACAGCGCGGTCAATCAGAGAGGATTTCTTGTATCAGGATGCTTTTCATGAAATCGATTGCCATACTTCTTTCGACAAACAATATAAAATGCTCGATTTAATCTTATTTTTTCACCACCGCGCCGAAGAGTGTCTCAAAAGCGGCGTCAATATTGACGACATCGCGCGGCTGAATGTGAGAGAGGAAATTGCACGGGCAAGGTACATCGCGGAGGAAAATTTAAGTCAGTTTGAGACAATTAAACAACACATCGAATCTCAAATGGGGAGGAGGCTAGAGGGCTAGAGGGCAAAATGGCAAGATGGCAAGATGGCAAGATGGTTACGAAATTCTTTGCCTCCTTGCCCCCTTGCCTCCTTGCCCCTTTGCCACTTCAATGATTAAAGAATATCTCACAGTATCTGAAGTTGCCGGGCCGTTGATGCTTGTAGAAAAAGTAGAAGATGTAAAATACCAGGAGTTAGCTGAAATCGAATTGCCCAATGGCGAGGTCAGACGTGGAAAAGTGCTTGAAGTCTCCGAAGACAAAGCGCTGGTACAGTTGTTTGAAAGCGCCAGAGGCATGAATGTTTACGGAAGTAAAGTACGGTTTTTAGGAAAAGGAGTGGAACTCCCAGTATCTATTGATATGTTAGGACGTGTTTTTGACGGCAATGGCAACCCGATAGACGGTGGCCCGAAAATTTTGCCGGAAAAACGGTTGGATATTAACGGTAGTCCGTTAAATCCGTATGCGCGGGATTATCCCTCGGAATTCATTCAGACGGGTATCTCCTGCATAGATGGTTTAAATACGCTGGTTCGCGGGCAGAAATTGCCAATATTCTCCGGCTCGGGATTGCCGCATGCCAGAATGGCCGCCCAGATAACCCGACAATCGCGGGTTTTAGGAACACAAGAAAGCTTCGCCGTCGTCTTTGCGGCAATGGGAATAACCTTTGAAGAATATGATTATTTTGTCACCGATTTCCGCAAAACCGGCGCTATTGACCGCGCGGTGCTCTTCGTCAATCTTGCCGATGACCCGGCTATCGAACGCCTTGCCACGCCGCGCATGGCTTTAACCGCCGCTGAATATTTAGCTTATGAAAAAGACATGCATGTGTTGGCTATCTTGATAGATATGACCTCGTATTGTGACGCGCTAAGGGAAATCTCCGCCGCGCGCAAAGAAGTGCCGGGCAGAAGAGGCTATCCTGGATATATGTATACCGACCTGGCGAGTATTTACGAACGTGCGGGCCGGATTAAAGACCAAAAAGGTTCCATCACGCAGATTCCAATCCTTACCATGCCAGAGGATGACAAAACCCATCCGATTGTCGACCTGACAGGATATATCACCGAGGGGCAACTGGTCTTGAGCAGAGCTCTGGAGCGCAAACATATCTATCCTCCCTTAGACGTGCCGCAATCGCTTTCCCGTTTGAAAGACAAAGGCATCGGTGAAGGGAAGACCCGCAAAGACCATTCCAATATATTCAACCAATTGTTAGAGGCTTACACTAGAGGATTGGAAGCGCGAGAGTTGGAGGTTATTTTGGGAGAAGCCGCCCTTAGTGAATTGGATAGATTATATTACAGATTCGCGGATGTCTTAGAAAGAGAATATATAAACCAAGGTGAACACGAGGAAAGACCTGTTGAAGAAACGTTAGACACCGGTTGGCGCTTGCTTTCGATGCTTCCAACTACAGAGTTAAAACGTATTCGACCGGAATATCTTGAAGAATTTCTGCCCAAATTTCGCCCCAAAACTGAGGACGGATTTACTTCGTAAACCACGAAGAGGAGGACAATTGAAATGCTTTTAGAAGTCAATGCCACACGGATGGAATTGTTGCGGCTCAAAAAACGGCTTGCGCTTGCTAAACGAGGACATAAGTTGCTCAAAGACAAAGAAGATGAACTGATGCGACATTTTCTCAATTTAGTTAATCAAAATAGGGATTTGAGAGAAAAACTGGAATCCCAGCTTATTGTTGCATTTAAAAATTTTTTGATGGCGAGAGCAGTCATGGATAGAGAGAGCATGGAAGAAGCCATTATGTGTCCCAAGCAGAAGATAGATTTGTCCGTTTCAACAACCTCAATAATGAATTTGCGTGTGCCTCGTTTTGAACTGAAATCCGAAGGAACAGTCCATTCTTATGGATTAGTGAACACTTCTGCTGAACTGGATTCCGCATTACAAATATACTCTGACCTACTGCCGGAAATGGTCAAATTAGCCGAAACCGAAAGCACTGTGAAGCTTCTTGCAGATGAAATTGAAAAAACGCGGCGGCGTGTAAATGCCTTAGAGTATGTGCTCATTCCGAATTTGGAAGAAACCATCAAATACATCACGATGAGATTGAATGAAATGGAACGTTCTAATATCACTCGTCTGATGAAAATAAAGGAAATGGTTCAAGGTAAGTAACACGACTTTTTCAGTTATTGTACTCTGATGGTAAAGATAATGTGTGAAACGTGATGCGTGATGCGTGAAACGTGATGCGTGATTTTTTCTCTTCTCACGTTTCACTATTCATATATTACGAATATTGCGATAACTGAAAACTCGTAAAATTATCCAATTATCCAGTTTCCTAATTACCGCCGATTTGTCATGCGACCCAATAAAAAAAAGCCAGATTCAGCTTTCAAATACATAGGAATGGCGGGCAAAATAGCTTTTGGACTCATGGTGCCAATAACCGCCGCATGCTTTATCGGTATGCACCTGGATAAGCGATTAAATACTACGCCATGGATGACAATTATTCTTCTGTTATTGGGGGTTGTAGTGGGATTCAGCGGGCTTTATTGGATGCTAAAAAATGATGATAATTGAGTGAGGAAGGCAAGATGGCTAGATGGCAAGAGGGCAAAAAGCCCCTTGCCTTCCCACTTCCGACTTCCGAATCGTGGCGTCCGTCGATTTTGGCCAAAATTGTAAGGGAGGTAAACATGCAGATTAAACTTAGGTTCATGGGCGCGGCGCAGAACGTCACCGGCTCCAGATACCTGTTGGAAACCAATAACATCAGGCTTTTGGTGGATTGTGGGCTTTACCAAGAAAGAGATTTGAGGGTAAGGAACTGGGACCCATTTCCTGTTCCACCCAATACTATAGACGCCGTCCTTTTAACCCACGCTCATTTAGACCATTGCGGCTTGCTGCCTAAGTTAGTCAGGGAAGGATTCCATGGCAAGATTTACTGTACTGGCGCCACGGCGGAGATTGCCCAAATCGTGCTTTTGGATTCCGCCCATTTGCAAGAAGAAGATGCTCAGTTCAAGCGGAAAAGACATGAACGGGAGGGCAGAAAGGGACCGTACCCTTATATGCCACTCTATACGACGGACGAAGCTAAAGCATCTTTCTCTTTCTTCTCACCTGTTAGATACGAAGAGACCATCCAGATAAGCGATGAAGTTGAAGCGACCTTCCACGATGCAGGCCATATTCTTGGGTCATCCATGATAAAGCTCAAAATAAGCCCAAACGGAGAAGATAGGACAATTCTCTTCTCCGGAGATGTCGGCAGATGGAATAAACCGATACTGCGCGACCCGACCATCTTTGACGCGGCAGATTATGTCCTGGTGGAGTCCACTTATGGTGATAGAATTCATGAGGACTCGAAAGATATAGACGATATCATCTCCGATGTTGTAAACTCCACCCAAAAAGCTGGTGGAAATATTGTCATCCCCAGCTTCGCCGTCGAGCGCTCGCAGGAAATCCTATATCACTTGAAAAAACTACTGCTTGAGAACCGCATACCTCACTTGATAATCTTCGTTGATAGTCCGATGGCGATAAGTGTCATAGAAGTGTTCGAGCATCATCCTGAATTGTTCGACGAGGAAACCATAGAACTGATATGCAGGCGGGAGTCACCATTCGACTTTTCTGGTCTAAAGATGACCAGGACGGCCGAGGAATCGAAGGCGATAAATCACATAAAAGGAACGGCCATGATTATAGCGGGCGCTGGAATGTGTACCGGCGGCAGGATAAAACATCACCTGGTAAGTAATATCTCCAGACCGGAGAGCACAATACTGTTTGTGGGATATCAAGCGGTTGGGACACTTGGAAGACAGATAGTTGATGGAGATAAACAGGTGAGGATACTGGGACAAATATATCCCGTTAGGGCTAAAATAGCTAAGATAAGTGGCTTTTCAGCCCATGCGGACAGGGATGAGCTGTTCAAATGGTTATCCGGTTTGCAGCATCCTCCGAAACATCTATTTGTTACCCATGGTGAGCCTGAAGTTGCTCAACATTTCACGGCTTTCTTGAAGGAAAAAACAGGCTGGGAGATATCGGTGCCGAAGTATCAGGACGAGGTTATTCTGGATTAAGGGCAAGATGGCAAAAACTCCCTCCATTGCCTCCTTGCCATTTAGTCCCCTTACTTTTTTCCTCAGTGTTTCTTTTGATCAAACTTTTCCATTCCTCTTATTTCTTTTGATCAAACTTTTCTTTCTTAAAGAAAAGTTTGGTTACCCTAAATCAAAGGAGGTTATGAAAAATGTCGAAGAAGGTCGAAAAAACGGATTGCGGTTTAGCGTTGCTTACCTTTTTCGCCGGTGTTTTTGTTGGTATGACGGCGATGCTGTTGTTGTCTCCTATGTCAGGCCGAGAAACACGTGAAAAAATAAAAGATGTTTCCAGCGATGTTAAGGAGCGCGCACAAGAAGTGACGTCAAAAGTTGCATCAACGCTACGCGAAGGAACGTCTGCTTTGCAGAGAAAAGTGTATTCAATAAGAAGTTAATTTAATTTTCATTACCTTAAGGGCATGTCAATGACATGCCCTTAAGATTTTAAGGGACCACTACGGTAACGGTAGCAACTGAAGTCGCGACTACGAGATTTCAATTAACTCTTAGCATTCAACAACCGTTCCGCGCCTTGTCCCAATTGGTCTACAATCCATTCAACTGTTTTCTGGCCCAATTTCTGTGACGCTTCCAATGCCGCTGGGCTTGTCCAGAGATATTTACCAGTCGCTGGGTCAGGACATTTATCCATCTGCACCAATTCAGGTTCAAGCTCCATAAACAGCGAAGTTTCCCATTTACCGGCATGGTCAGCGCCGACTTCCACTTCACCTGACAACTCTGGTTCACAAAGCGCCCAAATTTTGATACTGCTTGAAACCATGTATTGCCGCGCGGCATTCTTGACGCATTCTACTTGTACTTGTGGATAGTGTCCCGTAATCGCAATAATTATTTTGAATCCAGAATATTCTATTTCCCGGAACATTTCCAGCAGTAGATGCATCAACAAACCTTCGCTGATGTAAACGCTGCCTGGGGGCTGTTTCGCCGCGGGGTTTGGCGATGAGTTACCACGCTTGTAATACTCTGCCCAGTAACCATGCGTCCCCCAGTGCAATGGAGGCAACACCACGCCGCCATATTTTTCCGCTGCACGTACGCACAAACCATGTACTTTTAGCGCATCAAGCCCAAAAGCTAAATGGCTGCCATGTCTCTCCAAAGTTCCCAAAGGCATGTAGCATACTGGACATTTTTCCAATGCTGCGGCAAATTCATGCGGCAGCATACGTTCCCAACAAACTTTTGTCAAGTTGTCCCAATCTACCATAAGTTGTTTTCTCCCCTGGCTATTGATTAGACGGAAAAATTCCTGTTGATTCAGGTTGAATCCCGCTTTAAAATCTGGTAAAATAATGAATCACCGGTAAGAAATAAAAACGCTTTTGGTTTTTATACCAAAATGAGCGACTGAAGTCAAGGAAAAATCTTGTGCGAGAAAGGATAGTCGAAATGCCTCAATATACAATACGAGAACGATTTAATGCTGTCATGCGAGAGGGTGACGTGTCGAAAGGACTTCCGATTATTGAGTGGGCTGGTTGGTGGAATCTGACTTATGAAAACTGGCTCAAGCAAGGAGCGCCGGCGAATACAAACCTCAGAGTCTGGTTCGGTTTGGATGAACATCATCAGATCTGGTATTCCCCCCGCGGGTCAGGCAATACCAGCATCGCCAATGAAGCTGATTATGAAAAAGTTTTGCCCAACCTCTATCCGACACCCCACTTCGAGCCAGCCAATATGGAACATTTGAGCAAACGGCAGGGACATGGGGATACGGTCTTGTGGCTTACGCTTGAAGGTCCATTCTGGTTTCCGCGTACCCTTTTTGGCATCGAACGCCATCTGTATGCTTTTTATGACCAGCCGAAACTTATGAAACGGATAAACGAAGATATAGCCGAATTTAACATAAAAGTCATCGAAGAACTCTGCAAATACTACACCCCGGACTTCATGACTTTCGCTGAAGATATGTCCTATAACCATGGGCCGATGATATCTTATGATATGATGGATGAGTTCATGGCACCATTCTATCTGCGAGTTACGCCCGAATTGACGAAACGTGGCACCATCTTGATAATCGACAGCGACGGTGATATCGAACCGTTGATACCCTGGTTTGAAAAAGTCGGGATTCAGGGTATCCTTCCATTAGAGCGAATGGCAGGCGTGGACGTTAACCGGGTTCGAGCCAATCATCCGAAATGGAAGATGATTGGGGGATTTGACAAAACCGTCATGCATCTGGGCGAAGAGGCCCTGCGCCGAGAGTTTGAGCGTATCAAACCCGCTGTCTTAAGCGGATATTACATCCCAAGCTGCGACCACCAGACACCGCCCGCAGTATCCGTGGACGACTATAAACTATATGTTCGGATGCTGAAGGAATTTTCTGACGAGGTAGCTGCTGAAAAAGCTTCTGTATAGACTTCGGAAGTCTCCGAGACTTCCGAAGTCTAAAAGAAAAGGAGACAGGACGTTTGCGCGTCTTTAAGCAGTTATAATGAATCGAGGAGATACCACAGATTTTATGGATGGACGCGGACAACATAGTCTTGTCCGCGTTCGTCTATTAGGTCAGTAGTATTTTTTTACGGCTCCGACACGATACACCTACAATGATGATGCGATTTTGTCATGAAAAATTATGGAGGTTCCTATGAAAATACGTGTATTGTCTGCATCTGACATCGTTCAAGCTCTTTTCATGGCGGATGCCATTGATGTGAACGCCCAAGCCTATACTATGTTCAGCGCGGGAGAAGTGAAAATGCCCCAGCGTTTATCTATTGAGACCGCACAGGGGGTAACTTTATTTATGCCAGCCTACCTGCCTTCCACGGGTGCATTGGCTGTAAAGGCAATCTCTATTTACAATGAGAATCCGAAAAAGGGCTTGCCCACTGTTCACGCTATGGTACTTGTGTTAGATAACGAAACTGGACGGCCACTTGCGCTGATGGATGGGACGAGGCTGACGGCACTGCGCACGGGGGCGGGAGCTGGAGCAGCGACGCGCCTGCTTGCCAGGGAGGACTCACGGGTGTTGGCAATGTTCGGCGCTGGAGGACTGGCGATGGACCAGGTGGAGGCAGTGCTGTCTGTGCGACCCATCAATGAGGTGCGTATCTACACTCCCTCGGGAAGTTCAGCGCGAAACCTGGCGAAGCGGCTAAGTCAACAGCATTCTAACCTGATAGCACGTGCAGTTGATAGCCCCGCTCAAGCGGTGCATGGCGCGGATATCATCTCCTGTATAACCACCAGCCGCACGCCCGTGTTTGACCCCGCGGATGTGGCACCTGGCACGCACATCAACGGTATAGGTTCTTTCATGCCGGATGTGCGGGAGGTGCAGGTAGTGGGACTTCCCAATCTGCGTGTATTTGTGGACAGCAAAGAAGCAGCTTTGGAAGAAGCGGGGGACCTCATCCAGGCTATCGCCGAAGGATGTATACAGCCAGAAGACCTAACAGAAATCGGTAAGGTGGTATTAGGCAAAGCGCCCGGGCGTACCTCCCCAGATGAAATTACTTTTTTTAAGTCCGTGGGGCTGGCCGTTCAGGATGTGGCCACCGCGCAGGCAGTATTGGCACGGGCAATGGAAATGGGGTTGGGGATAGAGATGGAAATATGAACCAAAAGAAACAAAGAAGAATTTTCACAACAAATAAAAAAGTTGATATGAGGATAATAGAATGGTAAAATATAAAAACCGAGTTTTTCGGAAAAACTCGGTTTCTGATAATAAAAATGGAGGATTATCATGAAAATCAAAATATTATTACTCATAACTTGCCTGACGAACATGATTTTTTTGTCAAATCAAGTTTTAGCAGCTTTTGTTGATGATTTCAACTCTCCTAATCTGGACCAAAAAGTTTGGGACCTCAAAACTGCTGGCAAAGCGTCGTATGAGATTAAAGGTGGTACTTTTAAGATAGAATCACCTGCGGTCGAGAGCGGGGCTATTTTATACCATCCGCGTAATCTTCAGAATGAAGATATCACTTTTGAGATTAAGGTGAACGTGTCAGAACTTGGAGATAATATCAGCATGGGGTTTATAGCCGCTCCTTTAGAACCACAGATAAACGAGGAAATTAACAAAAATCTGGAAGCGACATTCTATTTTGTCCCCGCCAATTGGTATATAAAACAGGACCCTGTTGTGATAGGTGAGAAGCCGCCTAATCCTGTTGGTATGGAAGGACAGTATAAAAAGGCTGATTGGAATGTAGTTCAAATCGACTTCAGCAAAAGCAATGGTAAAATCACTTTTTATATCAACGGCAAGGAAGCCGGTCAGGTGGATAGTAACAAGGATGTCCAAACTTTTCTTTTAGAAAGAAAAGTTTGATCAAAAGAAATAAGAGGAATCGGTATTTCTACCTCACGCCAGACCCATATACTTCTCATTACACCGGTGGGTGCGAGATTGATTATATCAAAATTTCGGGTCCGGGAGCCGCTGGTTTATCTGTTGAACTAGAAAGAAAAATAGCCTCTGTTTGGGGACAGATTAAGGGAAGATAATTAGAGCCTACATTCCACTGCTTCGACCAAAATAGTGGAATGTAGTGCATTGTCAAATTCGTTTTGACTAATCTTTGTAGTAGCGACTTCAGTCGCTTTCGGCGAGCTGAATAACGACTGTCGTTACTACTGCATTGTTAAAAGGAGTTAAAAATGAAGCCAAAAGCTAATAATTTGGGATTTGCTTTCTGTTTTCTGTTATGTCTCATAGTTGGATTTTCCTCTTTCGCCGGAGAAGTCAGAGAGGATTTTGATTCTCAAAAACTTGACTCCAATCTATGGAAAGTAACCACCGCCGGAAAAGCGTCGTTTACAATCGACAAGGGGAAGTTGATTTTAACTTCAGATGGAGTTACAGATGGCATATTCCTCTACTATGTTAGAAAGATCGAAAAAGAAGATATTACCTTTGAAGTCGCTTTGGACCCGTCAGGGATTAAAGATGCCGGGGCGATTGGCTTTACGAAAAAGCTTTTGATACCAACGGTGAACACGGATATTAATCCCCAGTTCATAGCGACATTCATGGGAGTCAAACCGGCAGGATGCTATCTCATGGACGAAACCGGCAATGCGCAACTTGCAATGAGCGCGAATTATAATCCAGAACAGCATATCTTCCGAACCGAGATTGCCGGAGACAAGATTACATTTTTCATTGACCAAAAAGAGGTCGGTGAATTGAAAAGGGAGGTATCAGAAAGATATTACATGATAACCCCTGACCCATATACATCGCATTATGCTGGGAGCATTTCGCTTGATTGGATTAAAATAAAAGGTCCAAATGTCCAATCTGTGGAAATAGAAGCCACTCTCGCAACTACCTGGGGCAAACGGAAGTCGGAAGTCGGAAGTTGGAAGTCGGAAGGGAAAAAATAGCGCAAGCATATTGTCCCAAGAATCGGGATGATTTCGCGCACGTGGTCATCTGCGCGCGGAGCAATCCGAATGAAGCGAACACAGGAGAATGACGATGATGAACTATGACAACATTTTGGAAATAATTGAAAATCCCTTGCCATTGTTGGCTGACTATCCAGAATATGTTGCGCCTTTGCAATATGAACGCCGTTATCTTGCGCCGCCGGTCGTGTATGAGGAAAATGGCGATTTACTTGTGAGGTCATGGCGTTATTGGTACAACGCGCGAGGCATTGTCGAGATGGAAAATCGACTTGCGGCAAAGGCGACAGCAATTATCAATGTGCATCCATGGGGCGTCGATGATGGGCATGGGCTGAAAACGCCAGAACCTGCGGGTTGCGCGTTCTTCTGCACTCTGGAGAAAAATGAGTTTGGTCTCAAGCACGTTCAGGATGTGCTCAATCCGTTCTTCCGGCGGCTGCGCGGGCATGTCGCTCTGGTGGCGCATTCGCTGCCGGGCACAGAAGACGAAATTCGTAAGCTCCTGTATCCGTCGATTTCGACAAAGCCCGAAGAACTTGACGTTGAACGTGGTGAGAAGCTGCTCGCCGAATTGTTGGGTAAACATAAGTTCGAGGGAAATCCGTTGAAAGAAAAGCTCATGCTTGACGCAAACGCGCCCGTTAAAAGTTACTTTGAGCAAACCCCGTCCACTGATGCCGGAGATTATTATAATGGACAAGGATTCTGGCAGTTGCCGATGCCGATTGTAAAATGCCTTGAGCGCGGACCGAACGATATCGTTTTTTACGACGGTGAGGGTTATCCAAAAGTCCGCGACTACCTGAAGAGCATAGGCGTTCGTCATATTCTGCTAACTGGGTACGCCACGGATATGTGCGTAATCGGCACAACGTGCGGTTATAACAATCTCAACAAAGATTTCAATGTCTTTCTCGTCGGCGACGCGACGCAGGCAACTTATCCAGCAAGCACGACTCCGAAGTATGCCACTCAGGTCGCCCTGGCAAACGCAGCTCTGCGCCAGATGATAACGCAAGTAAACCGGGTAAAAATCAAAGCGGAAGCCGAAGTCTTTGAACGGAGAATTAGAGCGTTAGAAAATGCTGAAGATGCAGAGATTACAGAAAAAACTAAAAAATTGAAAGAACTTGAGGAAATGAGTGCCGATTTTATCAGGGAGAAAGAAAGTTTTGAAAGGTTGGAAAGAGAACTTGAGGCATTGAAAGTGGAAATGTTGTTAGAAACGGTTGAGCCGTTATTGCAAATGGAGGAACCAAAATGATATGGAAAAACGGCAAACGTTGGGTTTATTCGATTACTTATGACGAGGGATGTGAAGCCCTTCTTGAACACGCGCTTTCTGTCCATCGCAAGTTCGGCGTGCCAGGGCATGTGGCTCTTCTTGCCAGCCAGATTGGTGTTCCTCGCAATGTGCCAGGAAGCAGTTACGACGGGATGATGATTCTCTCGAAGGAGCAGATTCATCGCCTGTGCGCCGAAGGTTGGGGCGTCTCATGTCACAGCATGACCCACGCAGGGATTACGATGGCGAACGCGGACTACGAAGTCGTCCAAAGCCGCAAGGTGCTCGAAGATGCCCTGGAAATGCCTGTAACGATGTTTTGTGTTCCGGGTAACAACGACTCGTATCCCCCTGCGCGAGCAGTTGCTGAGAAATCTGGATACAACTCTATCCTTACGATTTACGACGATGTGAATACTGTCGAAACCGACCTGTTGCGGCTTTGCCGATGTCCGTTACACACCGAGTATCCGCCGCCGTTCTACTCAACTTTTGACCCGTACAAACGCTTGCACCAGGCTATTGACCGAGAGGGATGGATAATCGACTACTGTCATTGTCCCATGCCTGGCAAGCCTATCCATCCATGGAAAGATTGTACGATTGAACAGCTTGCAGAACGCTTCGAGACTGTAAGACGAGTTGGCGGCGATGAGGTCTGGCTTGCTGAACCGAATGAAGTTGTCGAGTATATTCAAGCGGTGATTAAGAAAAAATCATAAGGGCAAAAAAATGATTTACGAACTCCAAAAGAATGACTATGGGAAAATACGCTCAATATTCAAAGGATTAAAATATAATCTTATCATAAGCGCTGTCATTGAGGGTAACAGCCCAGGCAGGATATATGTTGATGATATTAGCCATTCTAAAACAGCTTTTCTATGTTCTGTTGAAGGCTATCACTTAGCGGGATATTGTGATAACTCTGAATTTAACACAGCATTGGGCAAATTAGTCACCGAAATAATTTTGACCCGAGACACTGTAAGGGAGGATGAGGACGGAATTTTTATAGATTTTCATCCTGACAACTGGGAAACTAAGTTGGGAGATATATTTACCATTCGAGCTCCTTTGAAAAATAGGCGAAGACGCTATACATGCCGCAAATTAAAAGTTAATTGGAAAAATCAAATTCCAGATGGTTATTCAATTCATCGTATTGATAACAAACTTATGGAAAAACCAAGTTTAAAAATCCCTGACCATGTGTTCTATTGGATGAAAACCAATTGGGGTTCCATCGAATATTTTCTGCGAAAGGGATTTGGGTTCTGTATGTTACACAATGATAAGATGGTCTCATGGTGTATTGCCGATTGTGTAAGTGGGAATCAGTGCGAAGTCGGTATCCATACAGCCGAAGAATATCGAAAACGCGGGTTGGCGACGCTCACCGTCGCGGCAACTGTCGATTACTGTCTGTCAAATGGATTCACATCAGTTGGCTGGCACTGTAGCGACGATAATATCGGCTCATGGAAAACGGCTGAGAAGGTTGGCTTTGAAAAAACAAGGGATTATGTCTTTCACTATTGCATGTTTGATGAAGTGCATCATCTTGCTGAAATCGGACTTTGCTGCTTCAAAGCGAAGCAATACAAAGAGTGTACCCAATGGTACGAAAAAGTATTCGCGATGGGCAGAGATTATCCACATTATTATTACCATCTTGCAGCGCTTGCATGGGCAGCATTAGGAAATCACGATACTGCTACTAAATATCTAAATATAGCAATTGATGAAGGCTGGACTGATATCGATTTTACCAAAAGTTGTGAACAATTCTGCAGTCTACATGGAACGTCGGAATGGCAAGAAACGATAGCGCGACTTCAGGAGAAAATTGAAACAGCTATTTAGATGAAACTTTGATAAGTGGTTAGTTAATACATTATGAATATTCCAAAGCAATTAAAGCTACAACCAAACAGACAAAAATATATTGAGATTCTTCGGAGAATGACACCAGAACAACGATTGAATAAGGCATTTGAACTATCAAAGTTTGCCAAAGACTTATTCATTACGGGCATTCGAAAACGTTTTCCTGACGCAACAGAAGAGGAAATTCGGAAGATGGTTCTTGAGAGGTTACAAAAATGTCACAATCGGAATTATTAATCAGAACTCATAATAGACTTCCGAAGTCTCCAAGACTTCGGAAGTCTAAAGTTGGAGGAATAGATGAAGACTAAAATTGACATGGAAAGATACGGTGCGGAGGCGTTTGAGGAATTTAGCGGCACTTTGCCGAATCCCTTTCCGCGCACAATAGGGCAAAATGCCATGAAGTACCTGAAGGAAGTTGTGGACAGCGGGCTTACCTGCAATATGGTTGGGCGCTTTGAACAGGCGTTCGCGAAAGAGATGGGTGTGAAGCACTGCATCGCCACGCCCGGCTGTACGCCTTCCCTCGCTGTGCTCGCCGCAGCTACCCCCCCTCTTTCCCCCCGCATGCGGGGGGATGAAGGGGGGGGGAATGGGGATGAAATCATCGTCAGCCCTATCACCGATTACGGAACGATTCAGGGCTTAATCAGTGAGAACTACATCCCGGTTTTCGCAGATACAGAACCAGGGACGGTGAACGTGAGCGCAGAGACAATCGCATCGTGCATCACTGACCGCACGCGAGCTATCCTTGTGGTACACAAGACCGGCATAATCTGCGATATGGACCCAATTAACGCTCTGGCGGAAAAGCACGATTTGATTGTTTACGAAGATGTTTGTCAGGCTGTATTTGGCGAGTACAAGGGGCGATACGCCGGTGCCCTGTCCAAAGCTGGCGCGTTTTCCTTTGATTCGGAAAAAACTATGGGTTCTGACATCGGCGGATGTATCGTGACAGACGACGATAACCTTGCAGAAAAGTTGCGCTTCGTCGGCCAAAGTCGAGGGGCTGTAATGGAGGCGCATTTCGGCCGCAAGCATGTTGTGCTTGGTTATGCGCATCGCATGACGCATTGCACCGCGGCAATCTGCCTGGCGCAACTTGAAATCATCCGCGGCCAGGTTGCCCATATCGACCGTATGGTGCGCTTATTGACCGATTTGGTCGCCGAAATTCCGGGCGTTACGCCTTTACCTATTCCAGATTACATGAACGTTTACTCGGCCTGGATGTTCGGCATGAGCATTGACCCGAATGCATTTCAATGCACCGCCGAAGAATTCGCCCAACAGCTTGTAGAAGCGGGCATTCCAGGCGCAGGACAGGGGAAATACTACCTGATGCCGGCGGCTTGTACGTTTCTGGACGAAAATGCGCGGAAGGAGAAGTATCCTTACTCTATGCCTCCAGCTTCGAGAGAATACAGGTACAGCGCGGACACCTGCCCTAATGCAAGAGACTTCCTTGAAAACTGGATTCGCTGGTCTACCTTCTGCGAAAAGTACCAGCCTGAACACTGCGAGTTAGCCGCAAAGATTATTCGTAAGGTGGCTGAACAAAACCGAAATGTGTGATGCGTGAAACATGAAACTTAACTTTAACCATTATCGCTGCTAATGGAGTGTTTTATGACAGAAGAAATCATTTTATTACCCGTTCGGGAGTTTTCTGACCACGGTACTAAATGGTTGCTGGAATCGCCCGAAAATACAAATTGCCTACTTCGCATTGTAGATGTTGATTTAGCCGAATGTATAGACTCCTCAAAGCTTCAGCATATTCCTACAACTTTTATCCCGGATAATCTGCGCGAACAGGAAGCAGATGTGGTTTTTACAGCGCCGTTTTTGGATAAAGTGGAAGGCAAAGAGCAGGAAGTGATGATTTACGTGCTGATAGAACATCAATCGACGCCACGTTGGGAGATGGGGTTTCGGATGCTTTTTTACATGACGCAAATTTGGGATAGACAAATGTCTTGTGCCTTGTGCTCGTCCATCAGGGATTTGAGTCTCACTATCATCGTGGCCTAGTACAACGCACAAACATAAGGCGTGGTTGGCTGGATGAAAAAGTACCGGAAACCCAGTGGCGATTCCGACCTATCCTGCCCATCCTCTTTTACACAGGCGAAGCAAGCTGGAAACCTCCGCTTACGATAACGGCATTGATGGATTTACCAGCGCCGTTGGAACGCTTTGTTCCGCAACATGACACATTATTTTTTAACCTGAAAACAACTGACCCGGAGAAGTTAGTGGTGGAAGGACATCTATTCGGCTGGGTGCTATGTGTGATTCAAAAGGAAGACGCGGACAAAGAGGAATTTGCTGAAGCGTTGAAATTAGCGGTTTTTAATTTAGACAAATTGCCAGAAGAAGAAAGAAACCAGTGGGCAAAGTTGATGTGGTATTTAGTTTTACTCATATTCCACCGCCGCGATAGGGAAGAACAACCTGAGTTGATTTCCCTTGTAGATAAGATGGTGAAAGACCATCAAAGACGAGAGGAGGTAAGTAAAATGGGAAGAACAGCCGCACAAGCACTGATTGAAGAAGGAGAAGTACGTGGCGCACTACGAACCGGGCAAGAGTTCTTAATTGAGTTCATACAAGGCAAGTTTGGCTCAGTCCCTAATAACATCGAACAGCAAATCAAAGCTATTCGAGACATCAACAAATTGAGAGAACTCACCCGCCGTGTTCCGAAAGCTACCAATATTGACGACATAGACATCGAATAAATTTGCATCTGCAACAATTGCTCAACAAATTATGGAAAAAGGAAAAAAAGTAGCTTGACTTTGTTACATTAAAGTTGTAGACTATTGTAGAAATTTAGGCTCATAGATTACAATATCTGGCGGCGCGCTGGTCATCGGGTTGACGCTAACCTGCAACGAGTACCTTGGACGATTTTATCAATTTCAAGTTTTATACTGAACGAAATCGAGATTTAAAGAAAAACGCTTAGAGAAAAGGAGAATATGACTTATGACCACACCCGCACAAACTTTACCGAAGCTGGTTGTGGACTCAGCGTCGCTAATTACCGCTGCTAAGTTCACAGTAGATGGTCTCACAGTGGTGGAGTATATAGCCCAGCAATGCAAGTTGGTCATAGTGCCAGCAGTGTATAATGAGGTCATCGTTGCAGGCGCCGCCTACCCGGATGCTGTACTGGTGCAGAGAATGGTCGCAAGCGGCCAAATCACAGTCGAGGCGCCACTCGTATCCGGTGATACCGTGCTCGACAGTTACAAGTTAGGGCAAGGAGAGAAGGAGAGTATGATTCTAGCGTTGACCCAGTCAGGTGTGGACTACCTGGTTGTGGATGACCGTCTTGCTTTTATTGTGAGTGACCGGATGACCGTCCCCAAAATCCTGCTGGTAGACCTATTGGTGGAACTGGTCTTTTTAGGACTCATAGAGCGTGAACTATCTGAAAAAATTTTGAAGGCGATTGAGCCACGCTACGCACCAGGGTTTATTCCCCATACCCTGAAGATTTTGGAAAGAGGTGATAGAAAATGCTTAACTTGAGCGATGAAACCTTGCAAGACACTATGAACTTTCTGAATAATCGATTGAAGGAGTGGGATTCGGACGAAACAGTGTTGTTGGAACTACTGGCGCGTGGATTTGAAGAGAAACTGGCGGAACTCTATGAGGAGTGGAAGCAGGGCGAATGCAGCTTCGGCTATATGGCTGAACAACTCGGAATCAGCACATGGCATCTATATGACCTGCTTGCGCGCCGAGGAATGAGAACGACCAACCTGTGAGGCCCCGCGAAGTCCGAGCATCGGACAAAGCGGAAGAGTGCAGACTATTGTAGATTCTATTTTGGCTTTGCCAAATTCAACAAGGTAGCCCAAAATTCTATCTTGGTGTAGCCCAAAATTCTATTTTGGCTATACAACGATCCTTGTAGCCCAAAATTCTATTTTGGCCAAGTAGCCCAAAATTCTATTTTGGCCAAGTAGCCTAAAATTCTATTTTGGCCAAGTTAGAAACTTGCCTGCCTGTGCCGAAGGCAGACAGGGGCTACGAATTATACAACAATAATTTTCAGGAGGAAAATAAAAATGAGCTCAAAATTAAACAACCTTCAAAAAATTCAAAATTCTTTTGGACGTAGAGAAAATGAGAGGAAACAAAAAAACGAGTGTCAAGTGACGAGTGCTTTTTTACGTTTCACGTTTCACGTTTCACGTTTCACGTTTTCCCGTTTTCTCCCCGTCTTTCTTTTCGGGCTAGTCATCCTTCTTACCCTCTCCTCCCTCTCCGCAACCTTTGCGGAACTTATCCCCATCACCCTGAAGCATGGCGATAATGTATATTCAGTCGCCTTCAGCCCCGATGGGAAGCTGCTGGCGACGGGCACTGGAATGCGCTATGATATTGTGGAGAGAAGCGGTGAAGCCAAAGTGTGGGAGATGCCTTCTGGGAAGCTGATCACCATACTGAAGCATGACGGTGCTGTACTTTCAGTCTCCTTCAGCCCCGATGGGAATATGTTAGCGACGGGGTCATTTGACAATACAGCCAAAGTTTGGGAGATGCCTAATGGGAAGCTGATTGCAACACTGGAGCATGACAATGATGTATATTCAGTCGCCTTCAGCCCAGATGGGAATATGTTGGCGACAGGCACTGGATGGCACTCTTTTAGTGTGATAAGCGGTAAAGCCCAAGTTTGGGAGATGCCGTCAGGGAAGCTGATTGCCGCACTGAATCAAGAAGGTATGGTAACCTCGGCTTCCTTCAGCCCCGACGGGAAGCTGCTGGCGACGACGGCAAACCGTGAAGATCTAGGCTTCTCGAACTATGAAGCCAAAGTTTGGGAGATGCCTAATGGGAAGCTGATTGCAACAATGAAGCATGACGGTGCTGTATATTCAGTCTCCTTCAGCCCAGATGGGAAAATGCTGGCGACGGGGTCTGGCTATACAGCCAAAGTATGGGAGATGCCTAATGGGAAGCTGATTGCTACTCTGAAGCATGACTATTATGTCAGGTCAGTCTCCTTCAGCCCAGATGGGAAGCTGCTGGCGACGGGGTCTCTGGACAATACAGCCCGAGTATGGGAGATGCCTAATGGGAAGCTGATTGCCACACTGAAGCATGACGATGATGTATATTCAGTTACCTTCAGCCCAGATGGGAAGCTGCTGGCGACCGGGTCTTATGACAATACAGCCAAAGTATGGGCACCGAATACCGCTGATATTCCAAAACTCACGCAACCCCCCGATGGAAGCAAATTTGTCGATGCGCTCCCCGAACTGAAGTGGAATAAAATGTCGACTTTGTGGTATCAAGTGCAGGTGGCGAGAGACAAGGACTTTTCGCAGGTGGCGATTGAGGCTTCCACCGAGACAGAATCGCTAAATATCGGTACAGGTCAGCTTGCTTCAGGCGCTTACTTCTGGCGGGTGCGCACGGTAGGATGGGTTGAATTCGGAAAATGGTTAGAGACGCGGAGCTTTGAGCTTGTGCCACCACCAGTGCCTGCGTTAGTCTCACCTGCGAATAAGACTGATTTTTCGGATACCCTCACACCGACGCTGAAGTGGGAGGCGGTACAAGGCGCTCTCTCCTACGGCGTGCAGGTTGCGGAAGACGAAGCCTTTAAATTAGTCGCCATAGAACAAACTAAGTTGACCCAAACAAGCTATGCCATCCCTGTTAATCGGTTGGAGGTGGGCAACACTTATTATTGGCGCGTGAACGCCAGCAATGCCACCTGTGCTAGTGATTGGTCAACGCCATGGTTGTTTACCACCCCAATCCTACCTCTTGTTCTTTACTCGCCAAGGGATAAAGAGATTTTGAAAGACACGCTCACGCCGAGGTTAGGATGGCAGGGTCAGACGGGTGCTAAATATAGCGTCCAGATTGCCAAAGACGAATCGTTTACGGCATTGGTAGTAGAAGAAGCGGAACTGCCACAGTCATGGTTTTATGTCCCCTGGGGTAAGCTGGAAAACGGCAATACCTACTACTGGCGCGTCAATGCCAGTAATGTGATTACGGGCGATTGGAGCGCCACATGGTCATTCACGCTGGAACTGGAAAGAGAGCCTCCATCGGCGTTTGACCTTAGTTCCCCCGCCAACGGAACGTGGACAACTGCAACGCCAACTTTCTTCTGGGCGGCGTCTAAAGATACGGGGTTGGGGCTGGCTCATTACCAACTCTGGATGGACGGCAAGCTGCTTCAAGATCTCATCTCGAAAACCAGCTATACTCTCACCAATGCTCAAGCTTTGTCGAGTGGCTTCCACACGTGGACGGTGAAGGCGGTCGATAAGGCGGCCAATATCACGCAAGCCAACCAGACATGGACGGTGAAGGTTGATGCGAATGCCCCTGAACCGTTTGCACTGTTGTCGCCTGAACAGGATTATCAGACGAGGGACGCGGATATAGTCTTTTCATGGCAAGGCAGCAGCGATGCAGAAACAGGCTTGAGCAAATATCAACTCTACGTCAATGGCAAATTACGTGAAGATAACATCCCACCCGCAAACAATTCCGTAGAGTTAGCGCCACTGTTTAGCATCGGATTAAGTTATCAGATTGATTTGGACAATAAGAATATTTCGGGAGGATTACGACAAGAGTTAAATAAAGGAATACAACAAAAGTTAGATAAACAAATGTCACTTTCCCAAGATGTCGTGGTTTCAATTCAAGAGATAGGTAGTAACTGGCGTATCAATGATAGGGGCAACAATAAAAGTTACCTTGTTAAGAAGGATAAAGATAAATTAAACATCTACTACATGCCTAACGGCGCCTATTCGTGGTATATCGTTGCCTTTGACAAGGTTGGCTATGAGACAAGGTCGGTTCAAGAGCGGGTTTTCCACATCCTTCCTATTGACATCATACTGCCTACGGCGCCTATGCTTGCTCTGCCTGCGGATGAAGAATGGACAGCGAACACCACGCCTGAATTTCGGTGGAACGCCTCGACCGATACAGAGAGTGGGTTGGCGAAATATCAATTCTGGTTAGACGGCGCGCTTCTGTACGACGACCTTGTGGAGTTGACGGTTGCCCTCGATGCTGAACACGCCTTATCCAATGGGGCGCATCAGTGGTTTGTCAAAGCGATTGACAAGGAGGGCAACACTAACCAATCCAAGGCGTGGACGGTGAATGTGGATATTTTACCCCCTGAAAAATTCTCGCTCAAGTCGCCTGCCAACGGTGATTTTGCGGATATTCTGACGCCCAACTTCTCGTGGCAGAGCACCCGTGATCTTGGCGTCGGACTGTCGCATTATCAACTTTACATCGATGGCGAATTGAACCGGGATAAAATACCACCAGACCGAACTACGGAAGCCCCTTCCGCAGCGCTCACGGAAGGTCAACATAGGTGGTTCATCAAAGCAGTGGATAAACTTGGCAACGTCGCTCAATCCTCTGAAACATGGACAGTCTTCGGAGAATGGAATCCGCCGCAAGCGTTCAATCTTATCTCACCAACGAATCTCCAGATGGCGCCAGGCCCTCGCCCTGCTTTGTCCTGGGAACCGTCTATTGACACAGGAGCAGGCATCGAACGGTACGAGTTATGGATTGGAGGGAAATTGAATCGCACTGATATTCCACCAACGAGAAACGCTGCTATCCCCGCGAATGATTTGTCCCCCGGCCCCTACCAATGGTTTGTTAAAGCAGTTGATAAAGCTGGCAACGCCACGGCTTCCAAAGCCACATGGACATTCATTGTCAAAGAAGATCTCACCCTGCCTACATCCACAATTACTCAGCCCGTCGTAGACCAGACGGTTGGCGGCGCTGGCACCGTGATAAAAGGGACAGCGTTCCCTCATCCGCAGGGAAGTGAACTGGCCAACGTTGAAGTCAGTTCTGATGGAGGTCGGACGTGGAAACCAGCGAAAAAGACGAGCGCGGATTTCAGCGCGTGGGAATTCGAATGGACAAATTACACGATGGGCTACTACACACTGAGGAGCCGGGCGGTGGATAAAGCGAATAACGTTGAGTTACCTGGCATCGGCGTTACCGTTTACGTTGACCTCACCCCACCAAAAGTCAGTCAGGTGAAGGTTACACCAAGTCCAGCGAAGACGGGCAACATTCTTGTGGACGTGGCTGTTATAAGCGAGGCGGCGCAGTTGAACTATGGACTGATGCCAACAGTCACGGTAACTCCAGCAGGCGGAACTCCGATTCCTCTCACTCCGCTTTACTATCGTGAAACAAAATTGCGCGGAAGCGCACAGTTAGCTCAAACAGTTGAAAACGGAACGGCAGTGGTAAAGATTACTTCAGCGACTGACCAGTTAGGAAATGTGATGCTTCTTGATGAATCGCACAGCTTTGTAATTGATACGCAACCGCCGTCAGCATTTAATTTAGTCGAACCCGCTGACGGGACGTGGCTTTTTAGCAAGCATCCGAATTTCCGGTGGGAAAGCACCGATGACACAGGGACAGGCATAGCAGAATATCACCTCATTGTAGATGGCAAATTAGCGCGTACCACAACAAAAACTTCTGGCGCACCTGATTTTGAGTTGGTTTTGGGCGAACATACCTGGTCGGTCAATGCTATCGACAAAGCAGGGAACGTCCGTACATCATCGTCTGTCTGGCGATTCTCAATCGACGCTACCGCGCCCGTCTGCGCAATCACCGCCCCACTTCCACGCACGAACATTAGCGACCGGTTTTATTTAGTGCAGGGCATAGCTACCGATGGCGCAGGCTTGAACGTATCCGGCGTTGCTACCGTCGAGGTAAGCATAAACGATGGCGACTGGCAGCCAGCCCAAAGCACAGGCGCAGGCTTCAGCAGTTGGACTTACGGTTGGGGAGGATTTAAGGAAGGCGCGTACACCATCCGAGCAAGAGCCATTGACCGCGCCGGCAATGTCAGTGCAAAAAGCGAACCTGCGTTAGTTACCGTTGATTTTTCACTGCCGGGCATCGAAAGCATAACAGTAACACCTGAACTCGCAAAGCCGGGCGATACCGTAACGATTACGCTAAAATTCATCGCCACCGCAGAATTGAACTACGCAGTTTCACCAGCCGTCATCCTCATGACAGCAGATGGTACGCCACTCGTCGCTAAGCAGGAAAGTTATAAAGAACAGACATGGGTGGGAAGTCTTACGATTACCGCGAATGTCGCTGACGGCATTGGGATGATTTATGTGAGCCAGGTTGTGGATGTGGATGGTCGTCAAATGTTCGAGAATCCCTCAGCAGGGCGGTTAGCCATCGACACCACTCCTCCAAACGTGCAAGCGGTCAGCGTATCGCCTGACCCCGCCAAAGCTGGTTCGATTGTAGCGCGCGTGATGTTCGCCGATGCCGCAAGTGGTGTGGACACATCTATCAGCCCCAAGGTAGCGTTTATCCCTCAAGGAGGTGGCAAAGCTATCCCGCTGACACAAATCGATTATGATACTCTCACTCAAACATGGACAGGGCAAGCAGAAGTGACGGCGGATATGAACGATGGGCTTGCTGTGATTACAGCGCAAGGCGCAGTTGACAAAGCAGGCAACCTGATGCCTCTCAATGACGCCGCAGGGAAATTCACCATTGATGTCTCGCCTCCCGTTGCGTTTGAATTAGTATCTCCCGCTGACGACAGTTGGCTCAAAGGCGATGCTGTGAAGTTCACATGGGCGGCTTCATCAGACAAAATATCAGGTTTGGCAAGCTATTGGCTGTATCTCAACGGCAGTTTACATCAATCTGAAATCCCCGCCGACCAGACATCCATAGTCATCACGCCTCCTGAGCTTGCGAAGGATCAGCCCTTACTTGAAGGCGCGTATATGTGGCAAGTCGAAGCAGTGGATATTGCAGGGAATGCGCAATCGTCCACATCCACCTGGCGGTTTGGCGTCGATAACACTCCACCGCAGACGACACTCACGATTAGCGAGTCGAAGTTGAGTGAAGACAACGCCCTGTTGATTCAATCCATTATGCCTATCACGTTAGCAGCCGACGACGGCGCTGGTTCAGGCGTAGCTCTCATTGAATATCGGTTTGATGATGGAAAGTGGATTGCGTATGCGAAACCATTTACGGTCAATGTTAGCGGAGACCACAAACTCTATTACCGAAGCTCCGACAAAGTCGGCAATGTGGAAGCCGAACAGTCCGTCTCGATTCGAGTAGAAGTCGTAACACCCACAACACCGTGGGATGTCAATAACGACGGGCTGGTTGATGTAAATGATCTTTTATTGGTAGGACAACACTTTGGCGAAACCATCAAAGAGCCTGTCTTGCCAAACCCCGATGTCAATGGAGATGGTGTTGTAGACATCGGTGACCTTGCTTTGATAGGTATCTACTTAGGCGAAAGCAGTAAGACGCTGCCAGAGGCGCGGTAATAGTCGAGGTAATCCCCATTGAAGAAGAGTTTCAAACCTACTTGCTGATTCCTGAAAACAATTAACTTTCAATAGCTTGAGATAAAAAAGAGGAAGTTTATTATTGAAGGTTATCTCGACAATGTTAGATTTCGCCGTAGACTAAGATTCTATCGTAGCCGAACTCGCCATAGTTCGGGCTCCTTTCCCCGAATTCTGGCGAATTCGGCTACCAACTTAGAAAGTTAGGCTACGGCTGGTTCTAATTTAACTTTGTCAAGTTAAGAGGTGAAAATATGTTAAACAATAAAGATATTCAAATTCTCCGTGATTTATCCAAGAAGTACCTTGATATTTGCAACAAAGAAATTCAAGACGAAAGGCGGGATTTGTGGCGCAAACATAACAGTTTCGTCAGAACTCGTCCGCTTATATATATGCGATGGTTGGCAGCCTGGCATGAGGCGCCAGAGTCAAAGCTCGACTGCGAAGACCCGTTTTATCGCCAGCATGAGAATTTCCTTCGTCAGATGATTTTCCAGGATACAATCGGCGATGACTACATCATAGAACCGTGGATTACCCAACGCGCATCCTGCATCACACCACCTAACGGAACCTGGGGGGTTCAAATCAAACATATCCCCAGTCCTGAACCAAGAGGAGCCTGGAAATTCGACCCGCCAATTAAAAAATTAGAGGATGTCAAAAATCTGGTTAAGCCACACCATGTCATTGATGAAACCGCTACTGCTCGCAACGTTGCCAGACTTCAGGATGCTGTGGGAGATATTCTTGAAGTGAACGTTGACCGCGCTCCAGTCTATCGTGTGTGGAGCGGTGATATCTCTACTGATTTGGCTCATTTGAGAGGTTTGGAACAGGTCATGTGGGACATGGTTGATAACCCTGAATGGCTACATGAACTTCTAAGTTTTATGAGCAATGGCGTTTTGACCACTCATGAAGAGGCTGAAGCGGCAGGTGATTGGCGACTTTGTAATCACGAAAATCAAGCGATGCCGTATGCACAGGAATTGCCTGACCCAAAAGCGAACGGCGAGAGCGTCAATCGTGAAAAACTTTGGGGCTATTTCGCCGCACAAGAAATGGCGCAGGTATCGCCTGAAATGCACGACCAGTTCATGCTCCTCTATCAGCTTCCTATCATGGAAAAGTTCGGTCTAATTGCATACGGCTGCTGCGAAAATTTGACGCACAAAATCAAATGCCTACGGAAGATTCCTAACCTCCGTCGCATTGCCGTCGCGCCTTCAGCGGACGTGCGGAAGTGCGCTGAACAAATCCAGCAGGATTATGTGCTTTCCTGGCGACCCAACCCGTCGGAGATGATATGCTGTGGTTTCAATCCTGACCATATCCGCAAGGTCGTTAAAGATGCGCTGGAAGCATCGAAGGGATGCCATGTTGACATCACCCTCAAAGACGTGGAAACGGTACAGTATCATCCTGAGAATCTCAAAGAGTGGGTGAAGATCGTCCGTCAAATTACGGATGACTATTGGTTCATTTCGTAAATCCGTATTCAGACGGGAGAAAGAAAAAGAAAGAAATATACTTTTCTTTTCTTTTTGATTACCGTCAATGAGAGAGGGGATTGAAAGATGAGTGAATTATTGAAAGTCAAGGTTGGGAAAAGAGGAGATTTACGCATCCCTGCCATGTTGTTACGGCAGGCGCGCATTGAGCCAGAAGAGGATTTAACGGTGCGGTTAGAAGAACGTCGCATCATCGTCGAAGCGAAAATTCAACCGTTTTCAACTCCATCCGAGATACTAAAGCAACTCAACGGTCAAGGGGTAATTGAAATAGGAAATCTGCGGGAGATGCTCGTTGATGATTTGGTTGAAGGAATAACATCGGAAAAGGCTCGTCAGGAGTTGAAGGGGGTACGTGTGCCGATTGAATATTATATCCACGCCGAGAGGAACAAAATCAAATGATAATATTCGTGCCTGATGCTTGCGCTATCGCTCGTATCTATTTTGAAGAATTGGGAGTCGGAATATTCTGCAAGTATGTGCGTATTTTATTAAGGAATGTTCAAAACATTCAGAAAAATATGAAAGAATGTTAAAACAAACCTTAAATGGATGACACAAACACCCTCTACTCGGTATTAACCGAGCTACTTTTTTTAAAATTAACGCACAAAGTTACAACTTTTCTCTTTACTCGTTACCTCTGTATGGTCTTCATGCAGAGTTGCTATTGTAAAGGAAGAAAACAGTTGCAACCACCCACAAGGTTTTACACTATGCAGGTATTGCACATAGAAACCCTATACCTTGTCAAAGAACCAACTCAAAGTGAGTTTAGTAAAATGATAACATTTCTATCTTCTTTTGTCAATAAAATATTGGGAAGATACAGGATTTAATCGTCCGCAATGACCTGGTGAAACTGGGGAATCAATTGCTTCAAAAACACAAAGTGCAGGTTGGGAAAATGGGATTTTCGGGAGCGGATTCTTTATATCTCGCAGTCGCCGTTAAATTGGCTTCCGCGACAAAGCAGCACGGCGTGCGAGTCATTCTCGTCACATCAGACAATGCATTCTTCAATCTTCATTCTTCGTTCTTCAATCAAATCAGCCCCTTGCCATTTTGCCCTTTATTTAATGACATCCATCCGTCTGAGGTAGTTTTGAAGAATAGTATCCACTCGATAGCCTGTCTCGTCGAATGGGATTTCGCGCAAATCTGGGACAAGTCCTACCAGATACTCTCCCGCAACTACTTTGTAAGGCTTCTCTAAATCGGCGGGTGATTTGCCAATATTCAGGTTTTTAACCTCCCCTTCGACTTTTTGAAAGCTGCAGCCAGCCGTAAAGATGTCGTGTTTCGTTAGTATCTGCTGCAACTGAGCGCCTGTCAAGGTTAATTTCAACACTCTGTTGCGCCATGGGTGAATTCGGAAAACGTCTGCGACAGTTACATCGCCAGGTCCTATGCCGCTTTGTACGGCGCTGCGGTCTAACAAGGCTACATCGGGGTCAGTTTCAGAACGCAAGGCCTCAACAACTAAATTGCCCATCGGATTGTCGCCAGAAGCAGGATTTGTTAGAGTAATCTCCGATGTGCATAAAACTTCTTCCAATGGCTCTGAATATCGCTTCAACAGTTTGTTTATTTCCATATCTTCCCTGATTCGGCTGTCAATGGGCAACAACTGACCTTCAACCTTCGCGATATGATATTGAGAATTTTCATTTTTTTGCAATCGTATATCAAGCCGTCCGAGAAATCGTCCATAATCTCCCGCTTGAACTACAATTATCTCTCCTGTGCCATCCGGTTTTGGAATTCGCAATGGAATATCTAATTGATTATGACTGTGTCCGCCTATTATAATATCAATCTGTGGCACTTCTGTAGCCAGTTTTTGATCTTCCGTAAGCCCAATGTGTGTAAGGGCTACAACTATATCCGCTTGCTTTCGGAGTAGCGGCGCATACTTTTTCGCTACTACTATCGGGTCTTGTAGAATTAGTGGCCAGGCTGAAGGATGTTCCTGGCGGATAAAACCCAAACCAAGTATAGCGACCTTAATTCCCGCGACATCTTTGATTATATAGGGTTGAAAAACCATTTTTTCATCTTTCCTATATACAACATTTGCGAGCAATGTGGGAAATCTGACAAGCGCCGTCTGTTGGCGCAAATTTTCAATGCCAAAATAAAATTCTCCATTGCCGGGAGTAAACGCATCGCAACCCATAGCATCCATCGCCGCCAAATCGACTTCGCCGCCATAGTATACAGTAAGCGTATCTCCTCTTGAAAAGATGTCACCTGCATGCAACACCAGGACGCAGCCAGCGTTTTCGTTGCGGATGTTTTTAATCAATGTCGCTAATCGCGCGATGCCACCGATGCTTTTTGGGTCTGGTGCATCAAAAGGCAAAAGCCGTCCGTGAGTATCGTTGATGTGCAGGATTACTAAATCTACGTGGTTTACGTTAGTAAGCCCATATTCATACTCTTGTTTTGCTTCGCCGCACCATGTTAAAAATGCCTGTGCAAAGATTAGAAGGCATAAGAAAAGGACAAAACGTTTTCTTGTCACTAATTCCTCCATTTGAGCAAAGTTGTGTTTACGCTCCCGAGAAACCAGGTTTTTCGGCATGTTTCAGAAAATAGTCCCCCTTACCAAAGGGGGTTAGGGGGTTGTTACATTTCGGCGGATGGTAATTGGGCAAGATGGCAAGACGGCAAGATGGCTAATAGTTCTTTGCCCCCTTGCCTCCTTGCCCTCTTGCCACTTTGTCAACTAATTTTTGAGCAACCTTGAAACAGTCAGTTTCGGTGAACATTCTAAAAATATCCTCTTTTGTTAATTCAGATGACCATAAGTCGAAGACGTTGGTGAACGAAGTGAACACTTTTGTTACCTCCTCATCAATTTTGAAAATGAAAAAGATAATGTAGCCCAAAACCAAAATAGAATTTCAGGCTACGAAAAAATCAAATCACTCTTTCTTCCCAAAGCGTTTTTCCCATGCACTAACACCTGCAAGCTGAGTAGGGACGTGGATGAAAGTAACGGTATCCTCATTCAAACCGCGTTCGATTGCTGGATACAGGTCATTCGGATTTTCAATGAAAACCCCGCGTGCGCCGAGGGCTTCGGCTACTTTGTCGAAGCGAATCACGCCAAATTCGGAGGCAACGCGCCGGTCATCCCTTTGGCCATCAGCGACAATACCCCAGGCGCTATCATGCGCCACAACTGCAACATAAGGCGTATTGAAACGCAAGGCGGTTTCTATCTCTGTTACGGTGAATCCCGCTGAACCATCTCCACTCAAGAGCAATACCGGCTTATCTGGTTTCGCTACTTTGATAGCAATAGCGCCAGGCAATCCCCAACCTATGATACCGCTTGCGCCGCAGGTGAACCAATGCGCGGGATGCCGGTCAAAAAGTAGCATGTGCGCCCAGCGCCCGATGTTACCTCCATCTAACAGGAACGTTACATCGCGGTCGAGGAATTTTTTAATCTCGCGGCAGATTCGCATTGCTGGAACAGGACAAACGTTTTCATGTCCTACATTGTCCCATCTGGACAGTAACTTCGCATGGCTTTGTCGAACTTCCGACAGCCATTCATCATTCTCCCATTTTCCTCTCCGCCGGGCTTCTTCTATCATCTGCAACAGCACAGAACGAGTATCACCCACGATACCAATATCGGGAATGATAGTTCGGTTTATCTCGGATGGTTCGTAATCCACCCGAATCCAACGCACGTCCTTTGAGCAAACAGGCGGTCGCCCGTATCCTAATCTATAATCCACGCGCGCTCCCAAAACCAGGATGACATCTGCTTCCGATATCTTAGAATATGCGCCGCTCAGTTCATCATTGGTAATGCCAAAATACTGAGGAAGGACAGTATCCACGCAAGCGCGGTCCCAGATATGGGACATGATGGGTATGTTCATCAGTTGGGCGAATTCCCGCAACGCATCGCCTGCTTGCGCATAAAAAGTCCCACTGCCGATGATGATGAAGGGACGTTTCGCCGAAGCGAGTAATTCGACAGCCTCGCGCACGAGGTCAGAATCACCTGGCGACCGTTGTACCACTTCAGCAATCGGATATTTGTCTCGCAAGAGTCGACTTTCATCAATTCTGGCGGACAATACATCTGCCGGTATCGTGAGATGCACCGGCCCAGGACGTCCCGTTACCGCCGCCGATAATGCTTTGTTTGTTTCACTTTCCAGCGTTTCGATATGGTGAACCATGCTGGCATATTTGGAAACTGGAGTTACCATACCTATCTGGTCGAGTTCTTGAAAATTATCCATCCCACGCGTCTGCTGTGAACTGCATCCTGAGACAAGCAGCATTGGGCCTCCATCCCAAAAAGCATTGGTCAGACCAGTCACCGCGTTTGTATGCCCAGGCCCGCTACTGACTGCTACAACGCCGATGCGTCGGGTAAAACGTCCCCACGTATCAGCCATGTAAGATGCTCCCTGTTCATTCCGCGTGTCGATAACTTTCATATCAAAATCAAGACACGCATCCAAAAAGGCATTCAACCCATTGCCACAAAGGACAAATACATATTCGACGCCGCGTTCACGCAACGTCCGCACAAACCATTGCGCTCCGTTCATAATTACCTCCTGTTCGATATTCAATGGCGAGACGGCAAGATGGCAATTGCTCCCTTGCCACCTAGCCCCTTAGCCCCCTTGCCCTTTTTCCTCATACTTCGACGGACACTTTGTCATCAGCTTTGATGCAATTATCAAATTCTTTGCTTTGTCATAAATCCCCTCAATGATAACACCCTTGCCATCTGTAAAAGAATCGGGCTTCAGGGTATTAGCGATGACATTTACGGTTACTTTAGGGTCTAATCCTCTTACCGCGAAAGCTAACTTGATGGGGTTGATATCGTACTTGATACTATTTTCGACGACAAATCCATCAACACGGATACCACCGTTGAGTTCACCTTCATAAGTCATTAATTGTTCAGGAGTCAAATGTGGCATACTCGTCTTAATGCCCACAGCAATAACGAGCACTGTCATGACAGTAACCATTACCGCGATGCCAATTATGACCCCAACTGTTTTGCCTTTCATCTTTTACTCCTTAATATGTTATCTTGACCATGTCACATTTCATGTCATTTTCTATTCTCTTGCAGAAGTGACAATTTGCATTGCCAATTTTCGAGCCTCCTCTTTTTTGCCAGCGCGAACTAAATCAAAAATCTCTGCATCGTCAATCAGTTTTTCAAAAATTTGTTGTCGTTGTTTCTGGGTTGGGATGATATCCATCGCTACTTTTCGCGCTTCGCCGAGAATATCAAGAAAATCTGCATATTCAGGACCGTACTGTTTTTCTAACTGCTGTCGGATTTTCTTTGCTAACGCGGGGCTTTTGCCACTGGTTGAAACGCTGATTATGAGGTCTGAGCGAGCGACTACCGAGGGGGTGATAAAGGTGCATTCATCGGGAGTGTCTACCACATTTATCAGGCTGATTCCGTAATCATGCGCGCATGTTGAAACGAATGAATTGACTGAAGGTTTATCCGTAGCGGCGTAAACTAAAAATGCGCTGTTCAAATCCTCCGGCTCAAATTCCCGCGTCTGCCATGTAATTTGCGCATCCATTGCGAGTTCCGCAAGTTTTTCAGTAGCTTCTGGGCTAACCACAACAACTTTCGCGCCACACTGCAACAACGATAGCACTTTCCGTTCGGCGACTTCTCCACCGCCGACAACAACGCATTTTTTATTTTGTAAATCTAAATATATGGGGTAAAGCATTTTACATTCAGCAAGTATGATAAAGCATCATAAAGGTGAAACGTGATGAGTTTAGTTAATCTCCACGATAATCCGTTCATTCGGAGTAATTATTTCATTGCCATCTACTTTGACGCGGCCATCGGAATCATTAGTTGAAAACACCAGTTTTCCATCGACAACAGTTCCATTTATTTTTATCGTTCTTTTTTCCGCTTCCCTGAGACGGATAGCTTTTGACATTGTTTCAAGCAGTTTTGCCGTTTCTATTATTTGGCGTTCTTTCTGTTCTTCTATGGTAGCTTCGTCAATTTCATCAAAAGGTGGTTCATAACCTATCAATACATCGAAGCCTTTTCCGCGTAAATAGCGATGAATTCGAGCGCCTCTCTTTAATAAGTTTTCAGGCATTTCTTTCAAAACGACATCGACGTCGAGGTCTTCATATTCAAAGGGACCGCTAAATTGTATATCCAGCACAAGGTCACCAAACTCCTGCTTGATAAGGTTTATGGTTAATTCCTTCAAATCCATTTATATCACCCCCAAAATGCGGTAACATTCGTTTGAAAATGTGGCATAGCGATTCATTGCAGCGGTTATTTGTGTAGGATGTATCATCCTGGTTATGTCATAATCCGCCTGGATTCGGTATCTTAATAGAGGTTCAAGGGCTTCCAAAGCATCGTCACTCATCATACCAGTTAATACATAGTGGCGTTGTAACTCATTTATGACTCTACGATGCACATCCCTACGCCAAAGGTGTGGTATTAATCCCGCATGCCGCAACAATAATCTTCCCAAATGATGCGCGGCATAGTACAAGCGCGATAACGTTGTTCGATAACTCCATTGCGTTCGTAAATCCAATTGTAGAAAGGCTCGTGCAGCATTTAACACTTCTTGAGCAAAAGCAAGTTCAGGCATTTTTCGTACCTTTCATCTGATACCGATTTAGGATTGCAATTTCGTATTGCATGATGCCTTGGGGAAAAACTCAATTTCTATCGTATAAATAGTTTATCACAATCAAGCACGGAAAATCAATGAAAAAACACATCGGCAAGAATATTATAGCAAATTTTCTATTTGACTTTTTACATTCTCTTTCGTTATAATAACAATAATTCTATTTGAAAAGGATGATAACATCATGTTTTGTAAAGTCGGAAAGACAAAGACAATTAGCTTGAGCAGCATTGCTATTTTCGTTATTTTAGCGTTGATGTTTACAGGCTGTGGTGGCTGCGGACGCGAAAAAAAGGTCGTATACTCTTCAAATGGAACGGTGCAGGCAGCGTCAAAGTTTGACCCATCTGACGGTTTTGACTTATCCGCAATGACAGACCTCATCAAGCGCGTCAAAGACCCAAAGGACCTGGAAGCCATTCTAAATTCTGAATCAGGTCCGAATAACATGGACCTCAATGGCGATGGTTATCGTGATTATGCCGCCGTTGAGATGTATGGCTCACCGCCGGAAATGGGATATTCAATTTATGTGTATCCGACCGATGACCCAAACGACCGCGTCGAAGTGTGTGATATTCAATTGACACAGATGCCCGATGGCAACGTAGATACTTATGTTGATGGCAGAGGATATTGGGCAGGGCATACGTACTGGGGTATATATCCGATGCTTTACTCTCCGCTATTCGCTGTGACTTTTGGCTGGCATGCCCCCTTCTACGTCACCCCTTGGGCGACAGTTGTCGGCTATCGACTGAGTCCGTTTCCTATTGTCACACCTGTTGTATATCGGTCTAGAATGGCGGTCTACACTCGCGCTCAACCTGTGACCCAAACGACTATTAACAACCGGACGGTCAAACGGACCGTTCGCAGCCCAAATTACGCAACCCAACAGCAATTCGCGCAAAAGCAAAGCAAGCTTGACTCTATGCGGCAAGCATCGCTGAAACAAGTCCAGCAAGGCAAACGCTCATTTTGGAAAAGGGACACAACCAAAGAAATTGGCAAAGGTGGCTTTGGAAAATCATCACTGAAACCATCCACCAAGCCTAAAACATTAAGTCCTTCTACGCAATCAACGAAAAAGCCCGGCAGTTTTTCAAAACCAACTATAAGGGGAAAGCCTGGCAGTTTTTCAAGCCGAAGTTTCTCTCGGTCTTTCAGTCGGTCTTCCGGTAGAAGGCGATAGAATACGGAAAGAAACCGAGTTTCTCCAAGAAACTCGGTTTCTGTAAATTTGAGGAGGATTATTATGGCATCTCATAACACCAGGCGCTTGAAACAAGTTAAACCGCAAGCCATGTCTTATGAAGCGAAACTCCAATGTGCGGGTGAATTTTTACTGTATCAAATGGCGGAAAATAAATATCCAATCCCCGTTATGCTCGAAGGTGATGATACCTGGCTTCAGCCGGTCGTTGACTATATGTTCCAGAAGGATGTTACGGATATTGATGATAAACATGGATGTTATGTCATCACAGACAAAGGGCGGCGTACACTTCAGTTGATGACGGAGAAATTTCAGGACGCAATGGCTCAGTTGGACATTTACAGCTATGTCAACCTGAATATTGGACCGCCTGGAGAGGGCAAACCGGACAAAGCGTTCGGTTCTTTCGATGACCATACTGAGGATGATGAACCAAACTTTTCTTTTAAAAAGAAAAGTTTGATCAAAAGAAACACAGAGGAATTTTTAAATGAAGACTTGCGAGTCGCCGTCGCCCTGTACAAAAGTATTGACCCGTTTTACTTAGTTTTTCTATCATTGTTAGCTGAAGATAGGTTGGGGCAAAGTAAATGCTGGCAATATGACCTCGCCCTCGATTTCTCCAAAGATACGAAACATGAAACCGGTAGTTCCTTTTTTAGAGAAATCGAGGAAATTGTCGAAACTGCTCTGACCATGGATGACCTCGGCTACATTGATGATGATACTGGTGAGGAAATAACAGGTAAAGCGGTAATCGAAGATGTCATCCGACGCGGCGCAATTGAAGCCCAACGCCGCGCGGAGGAGGAAGCGGAAATTGAGGAAGAAGAAGAACGCGGGGAGGAGGAAATAGTTGAAGAGGAAGTCGTCGAGTACGCCCCCACGTATGATTGGGATGTTTGGGTATTTTATGACCCATGGGTATACTATCCTCTGTACATCGCAGACCCATTTTACGTCGCCCCGTGTTGGAGTATTGTGATATGGTAAATAGGGCAGGTTTGTAGTAGCGATTTCAATCGCTTTTTCAATCCTTCGCTTCGCTCAAGGACAAGCTCTGAAGTCGTTACTACAAAAGTAACAAAGTACTGGTTGAGTCCAAAATTTCAATTTGAAAAGAGGTAAAATATGGCAGATAAAAATAAATTAGCCATTTTAGGAGGTGAACCTGCCGTAACCATTGACAGTTCAGAACAATGGAAGCGTCCAGTTGAAGAAGAAAAGAAGTTAGTCAACGAACTGTTGGATAAGGGATTTTTATCGGGTGCGGGGAGTGGTTTGCCTAAGGAGTTTGAGGAAGAGTTTCGGAAGGTTATCGGCTCTGAATACTGCCTGACTACCGACCACGGCACAACGGCGTTGGAGAGCGCATATTACGCCGCCGGGGTGGGACCGGGAGACGAGGTTATCCAACCGACGTATACCTGGATTTGTTCCTATGCTGGCGCAATGACTCACATGGGCGCCAGAATTATATTCTGTGACATTGACCCGAAAACGTTGCTGCTCGACCCAAATGACGTTAAGCGGAAAATTACCCGGAACACTCGCGCGATTGTCCCGGTGCATATATGCGGGAATGTGTGCGACATGGATGCGATAATGGATATTGGGCGGCGGTACGGCATCGCCATCATCGAAGATTGCGCTCACGCAACAGGCGCAGAGTGGGATGGGAAAAAAGTCGGCAACGTCGGAGATATCGGCTGTTTCAGCCTCCAGGGCGGAAACCCTGGCGGAAAACCGGTGTGCGGCGGAGAGGGTGGAGTAACTACAACCAACAACAGGGAACTGTATGAACGGATGCTCATTTCCTGTCACCTGAACCGTTCAGGGATTACAGAGGAACTTACCAATCCCGAGTACCGCAAGCTCGCCAATCGGGCTTTGGGAATCAAATCGCGGGCTTATCCTCTGGCTTTAGCGATTGCAAAAGTTTCGATGCAGTCGCTCGAATATCGGAATCAGAGGCGTGAGGAGAACCGAAAGAAAGTGTTCGACGCTTTGAGGGAACTTCCTGGGCTTGACCCAGTTCACTCCTATCCCAAAGCCAAACCGTCAGGGTTCTATGGCGGTTTGCACATTTTGTACAATCCCGATGAACTAAGTGGTCTGCCCGCAAGTAAGTTTGTTGAAGCGATGAAAGCGGAAGGCGCTCCAATCAGCGGACCTGGGCTGGCATTGGAACACCTAATCCCATTGTTCACTCAAGGTTTCGATATTTGGGGAAAAGGTCGTGGACCTTTCAGCAAGGGGTTTAAAGGCTACAAAAAGGGCGATTGCCCGGTGGCTGAGAGCCTGGTCGATAAAGTGCTCACCATAACGCCGTACATTGAGCCGAAGGAAGGCTTCCTCGACCAGTACATTGAAGCTTTCCGAAAAGTGACGTTAAATTACAAATTTTTGCTGTGAATAAGATCCTTGAAAAGGTTCCAACCCTTTTCAAGGATTACGCTTAAAAGAGGGAAAACAAATGAGAAGTATTACTGCTTTGCTTCTAACTTTAGTATTCGCTTTGGAGTTGTTGGGAACGACCACTGCTTCCGTAGACATAACAGCTTTGGTCTATGAATATGAACAAAGTGGAAAGTGGAACTTTGAGCTCTGGGAGCAAAATGTAACTAAGACGGGCGGGCAAAATATGAAGTACGAACTGACTACCAATGCGCAGAAGGACCTCAAACTGGATAACACGATAAACTACGATATGGTTCTGTTCGGTACTCACGCTATCGGCGGCTGGTCTACCTACCATTTAGAAGGTGTCGAAGAAGACCTAATCAAATATGTAGAAGGCGGAGGGTTTATCCTTGTTCAAACCAGCGATGATACTTTCTACAAAGGCACTATGTTTCCTGTGGAACTGAGGATGCGAGAATCCAGCGACCATGAGTTTGAAGTGACGTCGGAAGGCAAGAAACTGGGCATCTTCGAGAAACCAAACAAGATTAGCAATGTGATATATGATAAGGTCGAAGAACCTTGGGTTGTGCTTGCAAATAGCAAAGATTCCGATTACAAAGCGTGCTATGAACTTCTAGCACTCACACCGTGTCTTCAGAAGCGGAAAAGCACACCAAACCAGAGAACAGATGAAACCTACTCCTTACCGCGATAGTCTCCTCAGAACATCAGCTTCGGCGGAAATAACCGTCTCAGGTAAAGCACTGTCAGCGGAGAAACAGTAGTTGCTTCTCCTTGACCATATCAATTGACCAACAGAGAGAGTATATCATCTCCTCACAGGTAGTTGTGGGTAAAGATAAGTTTTACAAAGGGGGAAGGGTCAGGGGGGATTTTCCTCAACAAGTTGAGGCGTCCATCGAACTCAGTTAGTCTGGGGAGGAATAAAAAATGAATTTAAAAGAATTGCCCAAATATATAGAAGGGCTTATGCCTATTGCAAAAATTCCGTTGACCTGGGATTCAATGGGTTACACCTCCGCTTCTTTTAATAAATGGGTTAGTGAGCAATCTTTCACAGGATGGGAGGGTGATTTACCTACAGAAGAGGAAGCTGCAGTGATTGTTAAATTACTGGAGGTAAAACCTGAAGACTCTTTGCTGGATATAGCTTGTGGTTATGGCCGGCATGACCTTTTGTTCGCCGGCCGTTATGGCTTGAAGGTTATGGGAATTGATATCTCTCCAGGTCTCATCGAAACCGCGAAAAGATTTGCCAAAGAACAAGGTCTAAAAATAGCTTATGAAGTAAAACACGGAAGAGAATTGAAATGGCAAGAAGAGTTTGATTATGCCATTATTGTTTTTAATTCATTTTCGCTTTTTTCCCCTGAAGACGCTCCAGTTGTCTTACAAGGAATACATAAAGCACTCAAGAGAAGCGGAAGGCTTTTTATGGATTTAGACAATAAGCCGTTTAATTGTCGGTATGGCACTTCATATCAAGATTGGTATACATGGCCTGGAGGCCTAACACTTCAGGAAGTATATTTTCATCAAGATATTTCAGTAGAAGTATGCAGGGATTTGGGTTTAAATACAGAATCTAATCAAGTGGAAAAGTTCATTAGTTTCAAGCGAATTTACTCAAAGAATGAGATATGTGAATTGCTTTCAGAGTGTGGGTTTCGTATTGATAAAATATATGGTGGATGGGATTTATCACCTTTAGAACAAGATAGTCCCAAAATGGTATTGGTAGGTTTAAAAAGTGCCTAAAGTGAGTCTAAAGTGTCTAAAGTGCCTATGAGTGCCTACGAGTCCTCCTTATTCCCCCTTACCAGGGGGTTAGGGGGTTGTCTAAAGGAGATGACATCGGGGACATTTGGGACGCATAAATTACACCCAAAATCCGTTAAGTTAGTAGGGTTTCACACGATACTTCTCCACAACATCCTCGTTTAGCACAAAGCCGAGGCCAGGCCTCTTCGGCACTTCAATGAAACCATCCTGGTCAGGTGCTGGATTTGGTATGAGAAGCTCTGAGATAATAGGTGAGTCAGGGAAAGCAATAGGATATTCAAAGTACGGCATGTTAGGTACGACGGCTGCAAGGTGGATGCAAGCGGCGACGCCGATTATATGACACCAGGCATGAGGAATACAGAGTAGCCCTCTCCGATACGCCATTTCCGCTATCTTGACGATTTCGCCGATGCCACCCGACCTTACTGAAGAAGGCTGCACTACGTCAACCCTCCCACGGTCCATAAGGTCGAGGAACTCAAACCTCGTCGTAAAGCCCCAGTCGCCGGCGGCGATGCGAGTATCCACCGCATCGGCAAGCCGGGCGTATCCATCTAAATTATCCGCTGGCAACGGCGCTTCTACGAAGTAGACGTTATAGGGTTCAATGGCGCGAATCGTAGTTATCGCCTGACCGACTTCGTACCATCGGTTTTGGACATCAATCAGTAGTTCGCATTCTTCGCCTATCAGTTCACGGACAAACTTTGTGATTTCGACATCCCTTTTGACATTCACTCGCGCAAAACCACCCGGCCATTCCTCAAGTTTCACTGCCCGAAAGCCTCTTTCGATGGCTTTGCCAAAACGTTCCCTTATTTCGTCTTCCGTTTCGCCCGGAGGATAGACAGTCGCATAAGGCGTGACCTTAGACTTTATCTCCCCGGTTTCACGGACTGTACAACATGAATGCCAAATCAACTCGGAGATGGGCTTTACCAGAGCTTTCCCCGCGATGTCCCATAATGCCGTTTCAACTGCTCCTATCGCCGCAATCGTAACACCGCGCCGCCCAAAAAGTCCCGTGCTTGAATACATTTTCTGCCAGAGCCGTTCAACTTGCATAGGGTCCTCGCCCATTAGAATATTCTCAAGTCCACCGCTGGTCTTGATGATAGCATCTATCACCAGTGAAGGCGATTCCGCCTGTCCAATTCCATCAATACCTTCGTCGGTATGCACACGGACAATCGTTTCGCTTGCTTTGCCAGGGTCAACAAGCGCGATAGTTTCTATTCCCGTAATTTTCACAGAAAAGTTCCTCCTCAATTAGGCAAAATTTAACTAAAGTAAGGTAGCGTCTTCAGCACTTCAGTATGGTAGACCAAGATTTTTAAGAATTTGCTTTCCAACTTTTTTTAACACACGCATTTCAAATTCCAAGAGGTCCATCTCTTCATTCAAAATCTCCTTTAATTTTTCCAACCGTTCCTTGGTGTCAAAGGCTTCCAACACTGCTTGGAAACGTTCTGGTCTATAGTCAGTGTATGCTGCGATAATTGATGCAATAGAATCAGCAAAAAATCCTGGGTCATCTGTTTGCGGAATATTAGGTGAAGGTGACTCTTGTGTTGGGCGTCTTTTCTGACACTCTTCTTTATACTTATCAAAAGCTTCGGTAACCTCTTTCATAAGAGGAAGAACAGCATCCGATTTGCAGGGGGCTTCTTTAACAATTTGTGCCCTAGCTTGAAGAAAATCACCTGTTTGGGAAAACTCTATTGTTCTTACTCGTGCTATACCCTCTACCACCAATCGCAGGCTATCAGCCTTCTGAATATGGTCTGTAATTTTTACAATTACACCTATTTCATGCAGGTCATTAGGTTCTGGGATTTCTATATCTTCTTTTTTCTTATTCAGAAGAAGTATCTTTTTTTCCCTTGTCAAAGCATCTTTTGCAGTGCCCACGCTTTGATGTTTTTCCGTAGCAATTACAAATTTCTGCTGAGGAAATATAAACCTACCAGGAGGCAAAGGAATTACAGGATATGTTCCTTCAGTTTTTTGTTTGTCTTTTTCTTCTCCCATGTTAAACTCCTTAGAGACTTTAATTTTATTTTACCGAGTAATTATCAATTCATCAGACTTTTTACTTTTTCTAAAAATGTGACAAGTTTCTGCTTTCTGTATCCTTAGTCCTGTGAAATGTTGAATTTAAATCCCCAAATCTGTTCACTACGCTGAACCTTCGTGATTCTTCACTTCGTTCAGGACAGGGGTTTACTTCGTAAACCGCTGCTAAAGTTTACGTATAACCCACGTCCATAGAATCTATAACAATGTCAACGCTTCATCAACGTTCGCTTGCTCATGAATTACTTTGCGCAGGGCTTTTATCATGCCTGTTGGATTCGGATGCTGAAACACGTTCCGACCAAAGGCGACGCCGATGGCCCCTGCTTCGATTGCTCCGGCGGCAGTAACAAGAGCGTCGCGTTCGGTAGCCATTTTTGCGCCACCGAGGATGACAATGGGTAACGGACAAGTATCCACGGTTTCGCGGAATGATACGACATCGCTAATGTACGGCACTTTTAGGATGTCCGCGCCGAGTTCAAATCCAATTCGACAGATGTGTTTGAGAATTTGTGGATTTTCGCGGTCTTCTGCGGTGACGGTTTTACCCCATAACACCGGTTCAAGTAGCAATGGGACGTGCCACTGTTCGCACTGGCTGGCGATTGTAGCAACGGCCTGGATGTTATCTGCATGAATTTTTACATCTTCGCGACCAAACACCAATACCATTTTCACTGCGTCCGCGCCAATTTTCAGCGCGTCTTCGACGCTTACGATTAGACGGTAATCCTCTCCGCGGCTTCCTTTGGAAGGCAAGGTAGAGCCGCTACCGTAGTCAACGGTGATGATAATTGACGGTTTACTTTTGCCGCAGAGGAGATGCTGAAATCGCTTCGCTACACCAGCACTCATAATTATTGCTTCGGGATTCCCGGCAATAATTTTTTCAAGCGCTTTCTCAAGATGTTCGATACCTGAAGCCGCACCGCCCAAACCGTGGTCTATTGCCACGATGACGGTTCGATTTGATTCTGAGTCCAAAAGCCTTCCAATTCTTATCGTTTTGCCTGGATGATGTATCATGATAATTTTCCTTTCTTTTGTCACTGGCCCGTAGTGCACTGTAACATAAATCATGACAAGTTGTAGAGGCGTAACGCAAACTGTTAGTTGGCGATTCATTGGCACAATCTAACAGATTGTGCTACAGTGTACTATGCAAGACTTATTTTACAGTGCAGTAGTGCACTGTAAAATAAGTCTTGACAAGTTTAAAAGCTAACCACCAAGGCACTAAGACACGAAGGAATAGTTTTTTCTTTTCTTTGTGTCTTAGTGTCTTGGTGGTTAAGAAAATCGAACTTGTCATAATTTATTTTACAGTGCAGTAGCGATTTCAATCGCTTCAGAAACGACTGAAGTCGTCACTACAAATGTAACAAAGCAGTAGACAGCCCGGGCCACTTTTACATTGCGACAGGTACACAAGGCTTTCCAGTAAATTCATTTAGAGAATGCGTCAGCAATATAAGTTCGTCATGTTTTAGGCTCTTTACCAATTCTAGTTCACGCATCGTAGCAGCCAACCGCTCTCTTATACTCTCAACGAGAACAGATTGTTGTTCATCGTCGGCCTCTCCGCCTTGTATTAAAGGGGGCCGGGGGGATTTCTCAGTATGCGTCAGAGACGGAATAACGGCTTGCAGATTGACGCCGCCTGTAAATCTCAAGTCGAATGTTACGCCTAATTCTTGCAAAACTTTAACCACCGTTTCCATCAATTCCACAGATTTTTGATGATTCCCTCTGCCGTCTGTTTCTAAAACGATATCATAATCTATCATAAATCTATCTTGAGCATCATAGTTTGCGACTGAACGATAGAAAGCGGGATGTTCATTTACGCCGAGATGTGAGTGGAGAAAAATTGCTAACCAATAGATGTCTTGTGGTGAGCGAAATCTTACGAATGGGCCATCGCTTCCAACCTGGATTCTTCGGTTCTGTGCTTCGTCATACATCGCTTTTTGAATTTCAAACTTAGCGTAGTATTCCAAATCATGCTTGCACAATTCCCATCGCCATACCAACCATAAGTCATTTAATTCGACGTTGTGTTCCAGCGCATGTTCTTGCAAACTGATAATAGCCTGGTTTTCAGCAATTTGCTTCAGATGTTCAATCGCGGTCATTATATTTTTCTGTCCCAATTTATCTTCATACTGTTTTAACTCTTCTCCCGCCGATTCCAACATGCTGTCGTACAGTTGGTGGTCTGTTAGAGGTTGGGTCATCTGCTGCAATGCGACAATTTTCTTTTGGGACTCAATTTTAGGTTTGACGTCGGCTTGCTGGAATTGCTTCGCGGCCTCACGTTTCTTCTTTACAGTGAATTGTTTTTGACCTGCCTGCCGCGCCGTACGCGGCGCAGGCAGGTGCAACGCGAATTTCAAAAATTCACTCATTCGTTCCTGCGCATCCGCCGGTACCATGCCCCACCAATCATCTATTACTTTGACCTCTTCAAGTTTCGCCTCTTGCCAGAAGAAATTGTCAAACTCTTCCAATCTAACCGGCAAACTAACCAAACCTGTCTTTTCGTTTATGGAGTATGCCAGGCGCAGAAAGTGCGCGGGACTCGTAAATGAACGGTCTAATTTCTCCGAATGTTTGACAACGCTACCAACAAACTGCATCAAGTGCGAGCGCACTCCCTGACTTCTCTTATCGATGGGGAATATCTCCGCGGGAATGATAACATGAGCGCTGCGATGTCCGCTGAATTTGACACACGCATGCACCCCAAAATCTAAAAACATTTCGATAATCGGGCGCGTCGCTCTGAAGCAGGTCTCCCAACTCTGCTTATAATCAATTTCAATAACGAAATCGCATCCATGTTCTCCATTTTCAAGCCTGCGTGAGATTTGCCCGTGCAATGATGGCCAGAGATTGCTACGCTCGGCATGGTAAAGGGAAATATACAGAATATCTGCTGGCGCTTTTATTTCAGGATATAACGCCCGAAAATGCCGCAATACTGTTATCTTACGCCCCCTGGCATATTCGAAAATTGCCCGCTGGATGTCAGGGCGCGAATAGTAGTTATAAATCCGCCAATCATCCCCACGATGTTCTTGTTGCCGGTATATTTCTGAGAGTTCACGCCCCTTTTCGATTACAATATCATATTTCGTCGTCAGAAATTGATTATGTTCGTCTTCCTGTTTTGTCTTTCTTTTCTTTTTGGCCATATTGCATTCTAAGGTAGTCAAGTTATTTATTACTTTGGTTTTGCAAAGACGGTAAATGGCAAGATGGCAAGACGGCAAGATGGTCGTAGGGAAAATCAGCCGTTTAACCGTTTTGCCGTCTAGCCGTTGAGCCCCCTTGCCCTTTAATCATCTTTGCTTTTACATGCGGTGAAATTGATGCGGTCAGAATTTCTATGCCAGCGATTAAAGGTAAAGGTGTCGTAAGCGCTCAAGAGTTTATATCCCGTCTGCTCCAGAGCTTTTTTAATTTCATCCACTTCAAAAATCTTTTGCAGGTGCAGTTCTATGTATCTACGGTAATGGTCATTATCGCGGAGGAAAAAGGTCAAAGTGGTGCGGCAGATCTTATCACGATGCGAGTAGATATTCTTCCAGATATAGGAAAATTTTTCTTCATTCCCCGCAAACGTCTGAAGGTGAAAATGTTTTACGATATTCCTTTCAGTGGTAACGTCAAAAATAAATAAACCGTCAGGCACCAACACATTGTGGACGCAATTGAATACTTGAATGAGTTCTTCTTCGCTCAAGGCGTAGTTAATGCTGTCATAGAGACAAATTACCGCATCAACTTGTTCAGGTAAGGTGAAATTGCGCATATCACCTTGAACCAAATTGACTTTTAAATTATGCTTTTCCGCTTTTTGACGAGCGCCTTCAAGCATCTCCTCCGCCCGGTCTAAACCCCACATTTCATAGCCACGTTGCGCCAAAGGTATCGTAACCGAACCTGTACCGCAAGCTAAATCGAGCACCTTGCGCGGATGGCGCTTATAGTAAGTAAATAAATCTACCATGTAGTTCGTCCAGCGGACATAATCTACATTTTCCATCATTCTATCATAAGCCGCTGCAAACTTCGTATATGGATTTGCATAATCCATCACTTATTTTTCTCCTTCTTTTGGGGTTCAAGGGGCGAAGCCCTTGCCTTTTTTAACGCCAATTGTCTCATTTATCATATCAAGCAGGGTGTTCACTTCATCCGCAGTCCATTCATCATCAGCCCGGGCTTTTTGTATATAGTTCACCGTCGCTCTCGCCTTCCTCAAGTTCACTTTTCCTTGTGGCAGAGCTTGCCTCAAGCCAGCAAATGTCATCTTAACTTCTTCAGGGTCAACGCCTCTAAGATTCTTTGTTTGGGTGAGCACTTCTGATTCTGCTAACTCAACCGCTATGACCACTAACCTTTGGATAAACAATATCTGCAACACAAATAAGATAATCATTATAAATAACACAAATCCTAATATTCCCGTGACTAAAGGTAAACGTCCAATTTTTTTTGGTCCGATTAACATAACTTTTCTAACCTTTCACTTCCGATTCACAAAAATTTTTGGCGAGGAAGTTGCCGCATTTATGTTAGTTTAGGTATCAGCTAACACGCACTTTGCAGTCCAATTTTCTAATAATCGTCCCTGCTATTATAGCATTGATTTTGATTATTTTTCAAGATTTTTTAGGGAAGCGAACGGAATTCGGATTTCGGAATTACCCCACATCGGAAATCGGAAGGTGGAAGTCGGAAGGAAGATAAGATTGATGATTGAAAAGTTTCTCAATCGACAATCATCAATCGACAATCGACAATACTTCCGAATTCCGTTCACTCTCTATCGTATTGCTTCTTATATACCCAATTAAACTTTGCGTAAAGCAGTAGTTCAAATAAAGACAGACGTTTTTTGGAAAAAAATCTTTTTATAATGGAAGAGGTGGAATAAAAGTTTCTCCTCACCCAACGACTACCTTCCTTTAATTCATCTTTGGACATCATCTTCGGATGATAAACGACCTCTCCGCGTCCAATTCCCGTCAACCACCATTCAGTTTGTATCAACCTATTTTCTCTTAAAAGACGAGCATATATAGGAGTGCCAGGATAAGGAACTAACCAATTAAATTGCGCTACATCTAACTTCACATCCGTAGCAAATTCCAATGTTCTTTCAAATACTGATTTATCGTCACTGTCCAGTCCGAAAACGAAAGCTCCCGAAATTGCGATACCATGGTCATGTAGCTTTTTTACCAATTCTTTATACTGTTTGGGGTCATTGTGTTCTTTGCGCGCCTTTTTCAAATTCTCCTCTGACAGGGATTCAAAACCGACAAACAATCCTTTACAGCCACTTTTAGCCATTAATTTCAGCAGTTCTAAATCTTTGATTACGGTGGTGGAAGCTTGACCAATCCAAAGTTTTTGGTATTCCATCAACGCTGAAAATAGTTCTTTAGCATATTTAGGATTGCTCACGATATTATCATCGTAAAAGAAAAGATATTTATGTTTTAGAGTGGCTATTTCTTTCATGACCTCTTCTATGGGGCGGAAGCGATATTTACGCCCAGAAATAACGGCTACCGCACAAAAATCGCAAGCGAAAGGACAACCGCGAGAAATCTGCATTCCATCAATCGGCAAATAATTTTTTGTCTCAAATAAATCGCGGCGAGGTATTGGTAATCCTTTCATACTACAATAGCCATCATTACGGTAAAATTCCTTCAGCTTACCCATTTTAACATCAGCAAGCATTTCCCCCCATAATCCTTCAGCTTCGCCAATGCACACAGCATCAGCATACCTTTTAGCTTCGTGCGGGGTTAACGTTGGATGTGTTCCGCCCAAAACCACCTTTACATCTCTTTTACGGTATTCCTCAGCAATTTCGTAAGCGCGAGTAACTACCGAAGTAGTAGAAGTTATGCCCACTAAATCAACCGGCTCATCAAAGTTGATTTGTTCCATCGCCTCATCCACAATACTGATTTCCATGTCTGCTTTCGTGAGCGCAGCTAACATTGCGAGGTTCAATGGGAGTAATTTAAATTCTTGCCCAATTATATACTTTTCTTTATTATCTACGTTATGTTCTTTCACATTGGGCATGATTAATTTTATTTTCATAAATATCTTCCTCTAAAAAAAAGCGTTTGAAACTAACCCAAGTTTGCTATCTTCACATAGGCAAAAGCAGTATCTGCTTAGCTAAATGAAGAGCAGAATTGTCAATAAGCGAATGGAAGAATGGTTAGGGTTTGTAGTGTAGTATTAGGATAAAAATATTTTACCGGAAAGTAGGAATGAAAGCAAGCAAATTTTTATATTGACATGAGAATAAAATTATAGTAAATTTAATTATTAGTGGGAACCTATTCCCAAAATTTAATCAAAGTTTGGATGGAGGTAATAAAGATGATACGTTTAACCCCAATTCTCAATTTTATCTTAATTAGTTTAATGTTGGTAAGCATAAGTTCTGCCAGGATTGACCCTGAAACCTGTGTCGGAATGTGGCTGTTTGATGAAGTAAAAGTGGATAAGGTTAAAGACGACACCGGAAAAGGGAATGACGGCATAGTTAAAAATGCGCCCAAATGGATTGACGGCCAGTTTGGTAAAGCTGTTGAGTTTGCTGGTTCAGCTCAGTTAATTGAGGTGCCTGATGCTGACAGTTTGAATTTCGGTAAAGAGAGTTTCAGTGTGGTTGTGTGGTTTAACTTCAAAGCGTCACCGGATTGGAGCCGAATAGTAAGGGAAAGAACCCCAAGTCCTTGGGGTTCCGGCAACCTGGGTTGGGAACTTCAAACACAAGGTCTACAGATTCATTGGAGCCTTGACGACAAAGCCGGGCATCACCAAAGGACAACCTACGACAATGCGGGAACTGGTAAGTGGCGCCATACTGTGATGATTGTCGATCGGGACGAGAAAAAGTTGATAACTTACTTAGATGGTGGGAATGAAAAAAGCATTGGTATCGCGGATATCGAATCCGTTACGGATATTCTCCCGGTTACTATCGGCGGAGGCATAACGGGCGCCATTGATGAATTTGGTATTTTCAATATGGTGTTGACTGCAGACGATGTGGTAAAAATTATGAACTCAGGGCTTTCTGAAGCAATTGGAGGAACTGCTGTATCGCCTTTCGCCAAACTCGCTACCACTTGGGGACGGATAAAATGAGCAAATACGCAAATAAGCAAATGAGCAAATGCCTGTGCCAACGGCAGATAGGTCTGAAAATGAAAGAAATTATTGATTGCTTAATCGGCGTTGTATTTAGATTTTTTTATTGGCGAAGGCAGTAAGGTTTGCTAAAATTATGGATGACAGCAGTAGAAGAAACTGCTAAAAAATCAAATTTTCAAGGAGGAAAAAATGTTAAGAAAAAAATTGGGGGCTACTGGAGTGTGCTTGTTTGCAGCGATGCTCATCGTCGTACAAATAGTATCAGCTATGGAATTAACGAGTATTGACATAGGTGATGCGGCAAATACACCCGGCTCAACCGAATTAAAAAATGGTAAATATACTATCACAGGCTCAGGCAATGACATCTGGGGTGCTGCTGATGGATGTCAATTTGCCTATATGGAACTCAGCGGTGACTTCGTTGCCACTGTTCAGATTACCGAGTTTGAGCGGCACAAACAATGGACTAAAGCAGGAATTATGGCTCGGCAGAGCAATGACCCAGGGTCGAAAAATGCTCTCTCCACGGCCGCGGCTGGAAATCTTCCCGGGCCTGATTTAGGCGTTCAAATAACATGGCGCGCGGAAACCAACGGAGATACCAAAGAACTTGATTATTGGGAACTTGGGGGTCCTACCGGTTTTAACGATGGCGAATGGATTCCCTCACCCGTTCGGGAAATGATTATTCAGCTTCCTGGTCGACAGATGGGAAGAGTTGGGTTGATGATTATTCCACTGTCACAGTCGAAATGACTGACCCAATCTTAGTTGGGCTGACGGTTGTCTCCTTAGATACTGGCTATGCTTCCAAAGCAGTATTTGAGAATTTTAAGATAACTCGTCCCGACGGTACATCTTTGTTTCCAACTGCGGTTTATCCGGGCAGCAAAATAGCAACCAGTTGGGGCAAAGTTAAGTCACGTTGAGAAACAATCAGAAACCCGTATTCTCGGAGAAAACGGGTTTCTGACAATAAACATAAATGGAGGGTAAACTAAAATGTATAAAGTCACAGTAACAACCATCATAACAATAGTTTTCTTGTGTCTCACATCGGTGGCGTTCGCCCAACTCAACAATCCCAAGACAGGCGAACCGCTTGTTATAACCTGTTATAGGGGAACGCCAACGATTGACGGCACATTATCAGAATGGGCGGGTGCAGTGCCTGCAATCGTCGATGTTTCTGAACAAGTCTTTTTAGGTGCAGATACATGGACAGGCGCAGCCGATTGCAGTGGCAAATTCTACGCGATGTGGGATAACAATAATATCTACATTGCTGTTGAGGCTGCCGAGGACAAGGTTGTCACGGCGCAAACCGGCGGTAACATCTGGATGAACGATTGCGCCGAGATTTTCTTTGCGCTTGATGCTCCTGACCCAGCTCATAACCACTACCAGTTTGGGCTTACACCTAATGGATTGAAGTGGAATTGGTGCAATATGCAAGGCGCTGGTAATGCGGAACCGGCGTATGTCACCATGGCGGCGAAGACTACCGCGACTGGGTATACGATGGAAGCGTCTTTCCCCATCGCCCAATTAGCTCCGCTTTCAATCGGCGCAGGTAAGAAGATTGGTTTTCATCCTGTTTTAGATGACACTGATGGTGATGGCAGCGCCCGAGATTTACAAATCACCTGGACCGGGCGCGAGGCGCATGACCAAACCGGAGGCTTCGGTACCATGATTTTCTCTGAGCTTACGCCAACCTCTGTTTCCCCTGCTGGCAAAACCAGCGCTGTTTGGGGAGAAATTAAGCGGATGTATTAATGCTACTTTCGCCAGAAACCCGTTTTCCTGGAGAAAACGGGTTTCTTACAAAAATGGAGAATCAACATGGATACTAATGTTTTATACTACGGTGATAATTTAGATATTCTGCGCAACTATATTGCGGATGACAGCATAGACCTAATTTATATCGACCCGCCTTTCAATAGCAATCAAGCATATAACGTTATCTTTGCTGAAAATAATGGGTCATTATCACAAGCACAAATCCGAGCTTTTGAAGATATATGGTATTGGGCAAAAGAGACCGAAGAAACATTTTCAAAGATAATGGAGGAAACACCACGTAATATCGCTAAATGTCTTGAGAGTTTTCGTAATTTTCTCGGAGAATCGAATATGATGGCTTATCTTACTATGATGACAATTCGCTTGATTGAATTGCATCGGGTGTTAAAGCCAACTGGTAGTTTCTACCTGCATTGTGACCCAACAGCAAGCCATTACTTGAAGGTTGTGCTTGACCAGGTGTTTGGAATTAAAAATTTTCAAAATGAGATTGTATGGTGTTATAAAGAACGGGAACTATCAAAAAAGCATTGGAATAGAAAGCATGATGTAATTCTCTTTTATATGAAAGATTACGGGAAGCATACATTCAATTGGAAAGAAGTTGCGGAAAGTTATAGTGAATATACTTTGAGACGGAAATTCAAATATAAAGATGACAAAGGATATTATCGGTTGAGATATAAAGATGGGAGAACTGACCCTAAGGAAGAGGGTGAAGATACTTACAGGCAATATGAAAGCATAGGTGTTCCACCAAGAGATTGGTGGCAAATTCCAATCTTGAATCAGGCGGCGAAAGAACGTCTCGGTTATCCTACTCAAAAGCCCGAAGCCTTGCTTGAACGTATTATCAAAGCGTCATCAAATGAAGGTGATGTTGTTTTAGATGCTTTTTGTGGCTGTGGAACAACAGTAGCCGTCGCTCAACGTCTTAAACGTCGCTGGATAGGTGTTGATATAACTCACTTAGCCATTACAGTGATAAAGAGCCGCTTACAAAATGCTTTCGGAGATGGTGTAAAATACAGAGTTATTGGTGAGCCACAAGATCTAGCCAGCGCAAAAGCTCTGGCAGAACAAGACCGAGGCCGTCATGAATTTGAAAGGTGGGCGCTTGGTTTAGTAGGAGCTTTTCCACTAATTCCAGGGGGGAAAAAAGGTGCAGATGCGGGTATTGATGGTGTTATTCGTTTTCAAGATGTTGACCCGCATAATCCTAAAAAAAATATTACGCTTGAAATTATTGTCCAGGTTAAAAGTGGGAAAGCATCAGTTAAAGATATTCGCGATTTGTGGGGAGTTATCGAGAGGGAAAAAGCAATTATCGGCGTACTCATAACTCTTGAAAATCCAACGCCACCAATGATTGTCGAAGCTATCAAAGCCGGTTATTATGAGCGCTGGGGACAAAAATATCCGAAAATCCAAATCCGTACTATCGAAGCACTATTTCAAGGTAAAAAAATAGATTCACCACAAACTCTGAGAAATATGGGCTTTAAGAAAGCTGAGAGGATTGAAACTTCCAAGGAAATTCAACAAGAATTAAACTTATTAGATGAACCCGTCGAAGCCTCCTGAAAAATCCAACATTCGATTCTCATCAATTCTTTTCACTGTTTTGCTCCTGCTTATCACCAATTACTGGGTATCAAGCACGTGGAATGGATTCTCCTTAAACGCGCTTTTCATCAATGCGGTCTTTGTTACCTTCCTGATGAGTCTCTTGAATCCTCTTCTGAGACGAATCCGTAATCGGCTCGCCTTGCATCCTGCAGAACTGTTTCTTATCTACATGATGCTTGCAATTGCAACTGGCGCGGCAGGACACGATACCCTGGAGATGCTCACCCAGACCATTGGCCACCCGTTCTGGTTTGGCAGTCCAGAGAACGAATGGCCCGACCTTTTTTATAAAGACCTACCACGCTGGCTTATGGTAGAGGACAAAACTGTTCTTGAGGGATTTTACACTTATGGCGCCAATTTCTATGAACCCAAAGTGTTCTACACCTGGCTTCGCCCTCTCTTGTTCTGGACTGCCTTCCTTATTGTGCTTTACTTCTGCATGGTATGTATCAATATCCTTTTGCGGAAACAGTGGATTGAACGAGAGAAGCTTGCTTTCCCGATAGCGCAACCGCCGATGGGGTTGATGTCCCCCCTGCATTCGAGCCTCAAGAACAAATTCTTCTGGTATGGATTTGTGGGAGCCGCTCTGTTGAGTCTGATGAATGGCCTGCACCGCCTTTACCCGATATTTCCAGGCCCCACCTACGGCAAGTTTGACCTCGGCGTTTTGTTCACCGAAAGGCCCTGGAACGCTATAGACGAAATTTATGTTGAGTTCCTGCCGTTTATCATGGGTCTGGCATTCTTTATTCCCATCTCCCTCTCCTTCTCGATATGGTTTTTCTATTGGTTTTGGAAAATGGAGATGGTACTGGGCAGCGTAATTGGAGTTCATTATCTGCCATGGTTTCCCGGATACTGGACCCAGGGCATGGGAGCTGTGATTTTCATGTTCGTCATGTTTCTCTTCTGGGCTAGACAACATTTGTGGCAGGTTATCCAGATAGTTTTTCGTGTTCCCAAATCTGAGGATTCCGGACAATACCGGTTTGCGTTGATAGGGCTTCTTTTGGGATTTGCTTTTCTTATAATATTCTGTTCGTATGCAGGCATGGCGCCTTGGGTTGCGATTCTCTTCATGGGGGGATTTTATGTGGTATCCACGGTAGTCACGCGGGTGCGTGTGGAACTTGGCCCACCGACGCATGATTTCCCTTTCACGCCAATGTCTTTGATTGTCAATATCATAGGCCTCAAGCGGATAGATGCCTCAAGCCTGACCCAATTTGCGGTGTTCAAATTCATTGACTACGGACATCGAAGCAACCCCATGCCCCATATTATGGAAAGTTTCTATCTTGCGGAGAAACTGCGGGTGCGCCAGACGGGATTGATTCTAATCGGCATGATACTTGCGATTGTACTGGGAACCATGACGGGATTTTTAGGAAATCTCCAGCGTTGCTATACATCTATAGGGCAAACATGGGTAGGCGACTGGGCGTTTCCAGAGTTGGCTAATCAACTGCGGTATCATTCCGGCGGGACGAACATCCTTTACATTGTCTATTTTTTAGTGGGAGGCGCTATCACCGCCGGGTTAGCGATGATGAACCGATTCTTTGTGTGGTGGCCTTTTCATCCTCTTGGATATCTACTGGGCGGCGAGTGGATGCTTCGATATCTCTGGTTTTCCATATTCATCGCATGGCTGGTTAAGTTCATCATCCTCCGATTTGGCGGTCTTAGCGCACATCGAAAAGCAGTGCCTATCTTTGTGGGCATTACAATAGGGGATGGGACGATGTTGGCTCTCTGGAATATATACGGCAATATATTTAACAGATGGACATTGGACGCCGTTTATTGGTAAGAAACCCGTTTTCTCCAAGAAAACGGGTTTCTGGCGAAACATAGGAGATGAGTTTATCATGGATAGAAGAAAATTTCTAAAAGTCGTTGGTGCTACCAGCGCGGTTACTCTTATTGACCCTGTGAATATTTTTGTGAGAGAGGCACTGGCTGCGCCCAAGTTCTTTGGGCTTCACCCGTTCATCGAAGCGCATCCCGAAGCAGTTTTTATAAGGCTGTTGCAGAAAATAAAACCTTCCACTTTTTATCCGCTAATTCACGCGAATATTCACGAAGAAAAAATATTCGCGTAAATTCGCGCCGATTAGCGGATAGATTTCGACAGGCTCAAGAAGGCGGATTTTGAAATTGGAATGGTTATTAAGTTGGAAACGCCTAAAACGCACCAACGTTGCCCAAAAAACAGATGCTTTTGCCAAAAGAAATGAAGGGCTTGCGCTGGCTAAAGAAATCTTTGTCAACAAGGATGCGTCTGGAATACCGCTATCGCATCGAATTGTGGTCAAGCCGAATTTGACGTGTAGTAGCGGAGGCGCGGATATTGAATCGGGCATGGGTATCGTAACCGACCCAGATTTTGTGGAAGGGGTTATCGAAGGCATAAAGGAACTCGGCCTTACCGGAGAACAATTCCATCTAATCGAACTGAACTGTCCAGGCGACTGGTCGATGCGTGGCTATCCTCAAATGGCAGCACGCACAGGCGCGCATCTTAGAGACTTAGACCGGGACGTAAAGCAACTTAAAGAGGGAGAAGATATAACCTGGGTGGATTGCCCGGGTGGAGTTGTATTCAAGCGTATTGGGTATCTTGCGCCGGTCAACCAGCCGGATACATGGTTGTTGAACGTTGCCAGGTGGAAGACGCATGGCATGGGACTGACGCTGTGTTGCAAAAATCAGCAAGGAATGTGCGCCAATCCTTGGACACTGGTTGGCGGGACACGAACCTGGGAACTTCGGCTTCTTCCATATTGCAAAAGAACGAAGACTATCCGATGTGCTGAATCCAATGGATGTGCCGGTGTATTTGTGGGAAAAAGGCGCTCCCGTTCTTACACCGCTTACAAATTTTAAGCGCACTCCTTTGAAAACCTATTACCTTCAGAAAAACTATGGAGGCAACAACGAGCCTTGGATGCACCTTGTGGATGAGACCTACGACTACGGCCCAAGTTCCGTAGGTGTGCGGCAAAGAGACGCCAAATCTGATGTGTGGGGCAAGAGGAAGGCGGAAATCGAAAGGCGGAAGGCGGAAGGCGGAAATCGGAAGGATTATGATAATGCAATACTCGAAGGCAAACCTAAAAGTTATCTTCTCAGCCAAAACTATCCTAATCCCTTCAACCCGAAAACTTTCATTGAATACACGATTCCAAAAGATGGGCATGTTAGGATAGAAGTATACAACCAGAACGGGCAAATCGTTGATATATTAGTGGATGGTTGGCAGAAACAAGGAATTCACCTGGTTTCATGGAATGCGGAACGAAAAGCTTCGGGCATCTATTTTTACAGATTCAAAACAGATGGTTTTCAGGAAGCGCGGAAAATGGTTCTGGTGCGGTAGTTGATAACGTGATGAGTGATGAGTGATGAGTGATACGTATTGCGTGTTGCGTATTGCGTATTACGTACTTAACACGAAACACGTAACACGAAACACGCAACACGTTTCACGTTTCACGTAAGTATTTATCCATGAGAATATTTTCTAATGTATGGAAAATTTCAACCCTCGCTATTTTAATTTGGCTTGAAATGTTTGCCGAGTGGGCTAGCGCACAACTGAACATTGAAGCGCCAGTTCATTTTGTTGATGTCACAGAAGAGGCAGGAATTCACTTTGTTCATGTGGATGGACGCAGTGGGCGGCATTATTTCGTCGAAACGCTCGGTTCAGGAGTCGCTTTTCTCGACTATGATAACGATGGTTGGTTAGACATTTATTTCGTCAACGGCGCGGCGTTGCCCGGCATAAAATATGACCCGCCTCCGACAAATGCGCTCTATCATAACAACCATGATGGTACATTCACTGATGTCACAAAAACAGCAGGTGTGGGCGACACCGGTTATGGGGTCGGCGTCTGCGCCGGGGATTACGATAACGACGGAGATACAGATTTATATGTGACGAACTTCGGACGAAATGTGCTGTATCGCAACAATGGCGATGGAACTTTCACTGACGTGGCGAAATTTGCGGGCGTTGATGACCCTCGATGGAGCGCTGGATGTTCATTCGCTGATTACGACAACGATGGTGACCTTGACCTATATGTTTCAAACTACATTGATTATTCTTTTGAGACAGAGCGCGTCTGTCTTCATAAAGGCATCCGCGCATACTGCGACCCAGGGAGTTATACTGGTATTGCGGATATATTGTATCGCAACAACGGCAATGGAACTTTTACTGATGTGACCAAAGACGCTGGAGCCTATGACCCTTCTGGCTTGGGGCTTGGCGTAGTTTGGGGAGATTACGATAACGATGGTGACCTTGACATTTACATAGCAAACGATACTACGGAAAATAAACTCTACCAGAACAACGGCGATGGGACGTTCACTGACGCGACGATGATAGCGGGAGTGGGATATAGCGAAGATGGACGAGCGGAAAGCAGTATGGGAACGGATTTCGGCGACTACGATAACGACGGAAAATTAGACATTATAGTGACAAATTTTCAAGGCGAAGTGTATACGCTTTATCATAATGACGGCGATGGCTTTTTTTCGGATGTATCTTACATCTCCGGAATTGCCGATAAAACACTGCTTAATTTAGGTTGGGGGACAAAATTTTTCGACTACGATAATGACAGTTGGCGCGACCTGTTCTTTGCCAACGGCCACATCCATGATACCATTGAACTATTCGATGACATGGGCACTTATGCGCAGTTGAATCAACTTTTCAAAAATGATGGAAAAGGGCATTTCGTCGAAGTCAGTCAGTTTGTTGGATTACTTGATAAAGCTGTCAGTCATGGCGCCGCGTTTGGCGATTTTGACAACGATGGGGATGTGGATATCGTCGTCAGTAACTCACACGCCAAACCGCAACTGTTGCGAAATGATGGTGGCAACCTTAAAAATTGGCTGATTGTGAAATTAATCGGAACGCGCAGCAATAGAAATGCGATCGGCGCTCGCGTTCAGGTAGTTGTTGGCAGTTTGACGATGATTGACGAAGTCCGTAGCGGTTCAGGTTATGTGTCGCAAAATGATTTTAGACTTCATTTCGGATTGGACAAAGCGAAATTGGTAGACCGCCTGGAAGTTCGTTGGCCCAGCGGGATTATTCAATGCAAGGAAAACATTAGCGCCAATCAGTTTCTTGAATTGGTTGAACCAAGGAAGTAAATCAAGAAGTGTTTGAGATAGGGATTATTCAATACTTATACTGATTTTAGCTTGCAATTTCGTTTTGCGTGAAACGTGATACGTGATGAGTGATTTTTTCCTTCTCACGGTTCACGTTTCACTCTTCACGTTTCACGTTTTATGTATAGAAAAAGCAAACCTAAACTGCTTTTTCTCATTTTTAGAGGGATTCTTCGCTTCGCTCAGAATGACAATTTGGAACTCCGTTAAGTAAGAACTGAATAGATACTATCATTTTATCTTTACATTGTCAAAAGAATTGTTTTGCCTTGTACCTCTCCAAGCTATGCGGGAGAAACTCAACTTATTTTGCTTGTTTTAACGTTCTGAAAAGTGTCTCAAAAGATGACAATGAGCTGTCATAAACTGCGACACCATCAAGAACCCACGTGACATCCGCAATCTTTAACTCTCACCTAAATTCAGGTGTCACATTTCGTGACACCCACCCCAAAACAATCCAATCAAAACCCCAAGTAAATCCAGCCTTTTTCATACTTCCCTATCTGGCACAAAAGTTGCTTAATCATTTGTCACCGTCCGCTCAAGCGAAACGCGAAGTTTTGGCGCTGGAGATAACGATGCGCTTCTTCTCAAATACGATTTAACTGGCAATTTCGCATGGAATAGGACCTGGGGCGGAAGTCTTGGAGATACAGCCGGGCAGGTTGTATACCCAAGCGGCAATGTCGTTTAAATTCGTTGTCGTTTAGGTTTATCAAGCCTTTGCAGTAACTTTGAAGCCTTCAGTTGTCGCCAGAAATTGACGCCGGCGGTGAATGTAAATCCAGCGCTGATAATAACCAAAAGAATGCCGAGTACAGCAGTGCTGCCTGTGTGTCCAAGCGCGTAGCTACTGCCGATGCCCAGCACCATCGCTATTCCCAGGCTTTTTACCATGCCTTCGCGTGAAAGTTTTAAAACCTTCCGTAAATTCTGAATTTTTTGTTCTCGGAGATAGTCGGATAATTCCTGGAGTTGAAGCTGAGATTTGAGTCGTGCTTTCACTTCGGCGGGGACATCTTTAGCACATCGAAACCCGATGTTACTTGCTTTGTAGTTGGGCGGAGCATGAAGACGATTTGTGCACCGAGTATAAACGCGCAATGTTTCATCCTTCGCTTCCAGCCAGGAGCCGCCCCGGATAACTTTATTTTTTTCACCATAATCCCGATTCTTGCGAGTATTTCCCACATAAGGCAAATACCAATCGCTTGTCCATTCCCACACATTCCCCGCCATATCGAAAATCCCGTAAGGACTCGCTCCCGTTGAGCCGATTCCCACCGGAGCCGTACATATAATCAATGACAAACTTCCCCCACGTTGGTCGAACAGTGGTCTTTTGATGATAGATGAACTACACTTACTACCGTCAAATTCATTGCCCCACGGATAGATTCGGCCATCTACTCCACGGGCGGCTTTCTCCCACTCGGCTTCCCTCGGCAAACGTTTGCCCGCCCATTGCGCATACGCCTGGGCATCATGCCAACTGACATATACGACGGGATGTTTAGCAAGAGATGCTGGATAGGCGTCTCCATCCCAATGGCGCGGCGGCGGATAATTGGTAGCGGCAATGAATTCTCCATACTCAACATTAGTAACTGGATACTTGTCAATATAGTATGCATCAAGATAAACAGCTTGAATTGGGGCTTCATCGGATTTGGCATGAACTGAGGAACTCACAATCGTACCGTAAAAAGATTCGACATCGCTGCCCATAATGAAAGCGCCTGGTGGTATGAGAATTAATTCGTTTTCAGACATATTATGAAATTAGGTTCTTTGATATTTAGTGTGGTAAACTGTCTACCGTAAGCTGAAGGCGTCGGTGAGCGAAGCGAACATAATGAGTAATGAGTAATGAGTAATAAGTAATGAGTGCGGAAAATCACTCATCACTTATCACTCTTCACGTTTCACGCATTTGGTTACGCCGAGAACCAGCGAAGCGCCAGTTCGAGGCTGAACGAAGTGAACACACTCGATATCGAAGAGCCTAAAATCTTTCTTGACTTTAGATTTTTATTCAGGTAAAATTATCTCAAAAAGGGGAAGTTATGTCAATTATTTCCTGGGATGCGCTGTTCAAATTATTCGTTGCGCGCTTTTTTCAACGTCGGCAACTTTCGGCCATCACGGAACATGAAGTGAGCCACCAGGCTCAAAAAATAGATGCCGTCGTTCTCTGCCCAACGGAATCGCATTGGCGAAGATTAGCAGAAACAGCGTTCTATTTTTTCAAGCATTACAACCTGATTGAATTCAAATCGACAACCGACCGGCTGACCGAGAACGGTTATTATCTTATTACCAGTCGGGTAAGGTCATACTTGCACCAGACAAAAGGGGCAAATTTTGAAAATACCGTTTCATGCATTGTGTCTACAAAAAGACCACAAAACGTCTTGACAAAAGTACCCAGGCTCCGATTTTCTCAGTTGGAAAAGGGACACTATATAGCAAATGAGTTGATAGATACGCATTTGTATGTCATCTCGGAACTGCCAATTGAGGAGAAATATTATCCATTGTTGCTGTTTGCTGCTGGCAAACAGCGAGAAGAGGTTTTACAAACATTTGTTGCAAAAGGAGAAATGGAGTATATTTCAATTGCTCTAATTTTATATCCTGAAACAATGAGGAGGATATACACCATGCCAAAGGGAGATTACCCGACAATTGAAGAAAATCTGAATGTTTTGATTGATTGGTTTGGTATTGATGCCATAACGGAAACCTATCTCAAATCTCATCGTCTTGATGGACTCATTGAAGCCATTATCCGGCGGGTGGATAAAAACCAGGCGCGGCAACTGATTCAAAGCATTCTGGACGAATTGGATGAAGAAAAAGAGGATATACCGTAAGCCGAAGGCGTCAGTGAGCGAAGCGAACACCATGCCAAAGGGAGATTACCCGACAATTGAAGAAAATCTGGCCTCGGGTTTGGATTTGTCCATTGCTTGTTGCAGTCTTTGCACTAATCCAGTATATCTTTTGACGACTTGATTGTTGCGGATTGCCATACCCAATGCCTTTTTAGTTCCTACCATCACGACCAATTCTTTTGCCCGCGTGATACCCGTGTAGACGAGATTTCGCTGGAGCATCATGTAATGTTGCGTCAGCAGCGGCATCACAACGGCTTTGTATTCGCTGCCCTGCGCTTTGTGGACGGTGATAGCATAAGCTAACACCAGTTCGTTTAGGTCGGCGACGTCGTAATCCACAGCTTTTTCGGGATATGTTATGGTAATTTTCTGGTCTTCGAGGTTGACGTTTGTAATGCGTCCTATGTCGCCATTGAATACTTCATAGTCGTAGTTATTGCGAATCTGCATCACTTTGTCACCGATGCGGAAATTTCGCCCGCCGCGTGGCAGGTTCTCGGAGTTTTTGTTCAAGGTATCCTGTAATAATCGGTTGAAATTTTCTACCCCGACTGTCCCTCGTCGCATCGGGCAGATTAGCTGGATATCGTTGATGGGGTGATAATCGTAGTGCTTCGGCAGGCGGCGGCAAATCAAGTCTTGAATTAGCGCGGCGGCTTTCTCCGGGTCTTCTGCCTCAATGAAAAAAAAGTCTCGTTTAGGGGGACCGGTTAGTTGCGGAAATATCCCTTTGTTGATTTTGTGAGCATTTGTGATTATCATGCTTTGCTGCGCCTGGCGGAAGATTTCTGTGAGCCGGACGACTTCCACACATTCAGAATCAATGAGGTCACGCAAAATATTCCCCGCGCCCACAGAGGGAAGTTGGTCAATATCGCCGACGAAAATCAACGTTGCGGTTTTAGGAATCGCTTTCACCAAATTGTTCATTAAGATTAAATCGACCATCGAAACTTCGTCGATGATAACGACATCGGTAGCTAACGGATTTTCCTGGTTCCGTTTGAAGGCATTGCCCATCGGACTGTATTCTAACAATCTGTGAATAGTTTTCGCCTCACGTCCCGTAACTTCGCTCAATCTTTTTGCGGCTCTACCTGTGGGACATGCCAATGTAATCTTTCTGCCGAGTTTTTCAAACAGCCAAATAATGCCGAGGATTGTCGTTGTTTTGCCTGTGCCTGGTCCGCCCGTTAAAATCATCACCTTGTAGTTTAGCGCCTTTTTGATGGCTTCTTTCTGATTTTCTGCAAGGCGTATCCCCATTATTCGCTCTATTTCCCCGATATTTCTTTCAATATTGTAAGGAATTTGTCCAGACACTTGCGTTTGGATTAGTCTGGCAATTCCATTTGCCACTCCGACTTCGGCGTAGTAAAAAGGCGCGAGATAAATTGCATCTGAACTTTCGTGGCCTTTATCGTCGCTGACAATCGCCTCTTTAGCCAATAGTCCTACTATTCCTGCTCTTGCCTGCGCTTCGTTAGCTTCAAGCATCCGACAACTTTCCTCGACCAGTTTTTCCTCGGGCAAATAAACATGACCTTCATCCGCCTGTTGATTGAGGACATACTGAATCCCAGCCATGATACGGTTGGGGGAATCTTTCTCAACGCCTAAATTTTGCGCAATAGTATCCGCCGTTTTGAAGCCGATGCCATAGATGTCATCCGCCAACTGATACGGATTTTCACGGACAACATTGATGGCTTCGTTCTCATAAGTTTTATAGATTTTAACCGCATGACTTGTGCTGACATTGTGCGACTGTAGGAATAGCATGATGTTTTTTATCTCACGTTGTTCCTGCCACGCTTTCATTATCATTGAAACCCGTTTGGGCCCGATTCCCGGCACCTGGTCGAGTTTCCGCGGACTTTTTTCAATGATATCCAGCGTGTTCATCCCAAAATGGCTGACAATCCGGGACGCCATGACCGGGCCGATGCCTTTAATTAAACCTGAACCGAGATATTTCTTGATTCCCACAACGGTTGCAGGCATAACGGTCTCATATTTCTCGATTTTGAACTGCCTACCATATTGCGGATTATTGACCCACTCGCCCTGAAGCAATACGGTTTCGCCCGGATTCGCGGACATCAAGTTGCCAATCACAGTGAGCAATTCATTGGGATACTCGCGCGAAATAAAACGAGCAATCGTATAGCCCGTCTCCGGATTTTCGTAAACAATACGTTCAAGAGTGCCTTTTAGAGTTTCCATAGTTAGTGAAACGTAAAACGTGAAACGTGAAGGACAAGAAGACAAGAGGGCAAAATGGCAAGGGGACAAGACAGCTAATTAGCCCCTTTGCCATTTTGCCATTTATCCTTTCAATATCTATTGACACGGATAAGTTGGCCCGAAAGTTGCACATCCGATGCAATTGCTACATGGATTTGTCTGGCTTGAGCAATAAAGACCGGATCAAATGTGCAGACAATAATACCAGTATGTTCGGATTGTATGAACTATCCACGTGGTTTACGCTAGTAAACCCGTCCTCACACCTTCTGTACATATTTGGGGATTTAAACTGTATAAATATAATTCCCCGAAAAAGTTGTTTTAGGGAATTAGTGGGATAGCATCGGTTGTCTTATTTCACTTATTTGTACAAAATCTATACTTACCATGCCAGGAGTTAGCGTTCCTCTTTTCCCTGCGATTTCATCATTATTCCTATTATTTTATTTCTAAACCAACTATTGAAAAACGTGAGATAATGTATTAGGTAGGGACATGTTGCAGTAAAAAATGGCGAAAAACGTTCTTTAGTTTTCCTTTTAACCGCAGAGATAACAGAGGAGGCGCTGAGAAAGCAGAGAGTTCTGCTTCTTTTCGCAAAAGTATAGAAAGCCTAAAGCGTTAAAAAAAGTCGTTTTTTTGCATTGCAAGATGTTTTTGACTAATACAAAAAACGTGAGATAAAATAACATTAAAAGATTGATTGAACTTATTATCGTCTTATATCCTTTTAAAGATTCTGCGGCATTGATGAGTTGCAAAAGGACAACCGATGCTATTCCATAAGCAAGGTTCAACATATTCCAGCTTTTCTCACCCCGCTTTACTGTTGCTGTTACTGAAGTTCGCTTGGTAAACCATCCTCGTTCTTTAAACATTGCATAGAAGAAAATTATCAGAAATATTACCTCAAATAGCGGAAATATTACTTTATCACTAAAAATGTTTATTATTTGTATCCAACAGAATTTTCCCATTTGCATTTCTCTCTCATGGCCAATAAGCCTTTTCTATATCTATGTAAAATGTAACAACCTCTGGTGGTTCGTTTCATAAGTCCGTATAGGGTATCTGGAGTAATAATCCGCCGGATTGAGCTTGTCGAAATCACAACGTAGCGGCGTGGCTCAGTCCCGCCAGTTGTCACCACAGAGGGATGACGCTACGGGATTTTTCATTTTAGTGAAAACCCTATACAAACTTAAAAAATTGACCACTATTCCTTCTGTAAATCAGCTACAAGTTTTTTGAACCCTTCGCGCAGTTCTCGGGTGATTGCCTTATCTCTGGATGGAAGACGAGAGTAGCCAGCTTTTAGCCCTGCGGCTTCCATTGCTGGACGCACGAATACAGCTTCGCCGGCGGTCTGTGCTGCAACCTGCCCAATAAGCTTGCTCCAGGGTACCCAATAGCGGTCATATTCCGCCTGCGCCTGTTCATACTTTCCTTCCCGCAGATAGTCGATTACTCGCCACGAGTGTTCGGGACAAAAATTCGGTTCATGGCTGATGAAGGCTCGAACGCCGAGTAGATAGGAAAGCACTGGCAGGAGCGTGTTATCAACCACTACAGCTTTCGGAGAGAAGCGATGGATGCCTTCCATGTAGGTGAACACATTGGGCGAACTCCACTTAACGGCGACGCTGTTTTTTATTGACAGCATTTCGTCGATTAAATCAATCGGCATGTCATAACCGGTATACCAGTTATTATAGATAGCAAACCCAACTGAAGTATGCTTCGCCACCTCCTGCATCCAGGCCATGGCGTCGCCAGGCCGGCCGTCGTAGTAGTAAGGGCCTGAGATTTGAACGCAATCATAACCGCAATCTTCGCAAACATTACAAAGCTCAATGCAAACCCTTATGTCAGTGCTTTGCGCGCCGGCAATCAACGGCACTTTGCCCGAGACCACCTCTGCAACTGTTTTGATTACTTCTTTGCGTTCTTCGGTGTTCATCACCGAGAAATCGCCGCCTGAACCTGCTACAAGAAAAATAGAGTTGCCAATGCGAGCTCCTTTCTTCAGCAACCACTGGATATTGCTCTCTAAAGCAGGCAAATCAAGCGATAAGTCTTCTTTGAATACTGTAACGAGAGGAACTACTACCCCCTGCCAACGTTCTTTCATCTCTTTTACTGTGAGCATGTCATCATCTCCTTGTTTCTATTTCGTGAAAAACATTTGACTTTGAAACACTGAGGAAAAACAATTTCATCCTTGCACATTCTTTAAATATAAGTTATCCTTATTATGACTTTGGTAAAATGGCTTGTAGCCCAAGATTCTATCTTGGCTTGAGCAAATGAAGCATTCTTCTAACCAACTTAGAAAGTTGGGCTACGATTGGATTTCCTTATTATGACTTTGGTAAATTGGCTCATAGCCCAAGATTCTATCTTGGTTTGAGCAAACGAAGCACTCTTCTAACCAACTTAGAAAGTTGGGCTACGATTGGATTTCCTTATTATGACTTTGGCAAATTGGCTCGTAGCCCAAGATTCTATCTTGGTTTGAGCAAACGAGGCACTCTTCTAACCAACTTAGAAAGTTGGGCTACGATTGGATTTCATTTTAATTTACCAAAGTCAAGTTATATTTACGAAAGGAAAATGCTTAAAGTTTACGCAAGAGAAAAGTTAAAGCATCGATTTCATTTCTGCCATAGGAGGAAATTATGATGTGTTTTGGATTAGCAGCACTATTGGCAATAATAGCAATTAGCTGCTTGAGCAAAAAAGCGTGGGCTGTAAAGCCTACTTCTGAAGAGATAGCAATGGCAAAAAACTGGATAATGGATAATTTGGCGCCAGAAGCGCCTGTTCTGCCTTTCTCATTCAAGTACGGAGACCACTTTTCGGCGGACCTACTCAAAACATGGAAGGTTGAGCAGAGACAACAAAAGCTGGATGAGAATCGCACTGAACATATTCTTACATTCACTGACCCCAATACCGGATTGGAAGTGCGGGCTGAGGCTATCGCCTATAATGATTTTCCTGCCGTAGAATGGGTTTTGTATTTCAAGAACACTGGCATATCGGACACGCCCATCCTGGAAAATATCCTGCCGCTCGATATCCGGATGTCGGTATCCGATAGCAAGCCCATTCTGCATTATTCTAAAGGCGCCCTCTGCTGCATTGATGACTTCGCCCCGGTAGAAAGAACGCTTGAACCCGAAGTCCGTGTTCATCTTCAACCCGGTGGTGGTCGTTCATCCAGTGAGGTGATGCCCTTCTTTAATATTGAATCCGGTTCACAAGGTGTTGTGCTGGGCACCGGTTGGACCGGCGAATGGGCTGCAAACTTTTTAGTAAAAAAGTTTGATCAAAAAAAGGCTGCTACCTTCAGCAGGGACGAAGAGAATAACCTGCAACTGCAAGCTGGCATGGCATTGACTCATCTGAAACTGCATCCGGCAGAAGAAATCCGAACCCCGCGAATATTACTGTTGTTCTGGCAAGGACAGAGGATAAAAGGCAACAACATGCTCCGCCGGTTTATCCTGGCGCACCACCGACCCAAACCGAACGGCAAACCACTCACCTTGCCTATCATCCTCGGCAGTTGGGGCGGTACAGCCGCCGTAGACCATCTAAAAAACATCCAGCGGATTATCGAACACGACCTGCCGATTGAATGCTACTGGATTGATGCTGAATGGTTTGGGCAAGGCTCATGGTGGAACCAACCTGGGAACTGGCAAGTTAAGAATGACCTCTATCCACAAGGATTCAAGCCGATTAGTAATTTGCTCCATCAAGCGGGACGACAGTTCCTGCTTTGGTTTGAACCTCAAAGAGTGTGTCAAGGGACACCCTGGTATGAATTTAAAGAACGTGCTGATTACTCCCCCGTGTACGGGGGGGTTGGGGGGGGTTGGTTATTGGAACTGGGAAATGGCGAGGACTCCTATAAACAGTGGAAAACTGGAGGCTGGCCCTTCCCTCACGAGGATTCCAGGTGGATAATCTGTGAAAGCCGGCGTAGCCAGATGAACGAAGGTGAATTGCTCTTCAATATCGGCAACTCCGAGGCACGACGGTTTTTGACAGACTTTATTTCGGCAAAGATTGACGAATTTGGACTGGACTGGTATCGCGAAGATGCTAATATTGCTCCGCTGGAATATTGGCGACATGCAGATAAACCTGACCGCCAGGGCATAACGGAAATCCGCTATGTAGAAGGACTTTATGCTTTATGGGATGAGCTATTGCAGCGCCATCCTCATCTGATGATTGATAACTGCGCCAGCGGTGGCAGGCGCATCGACTTTGAGTCAATCAGCCGCAGTACCGCCCTGCACCGAACCGACTGGGCCCGCGATAGTATCCACGCACAATGCCACAGCTACGGACTGTTCTACTGGGCGCCATTGCACATGGCCGGCCGTGGCGCTGTCCTGAAAAAAGGCAACGAATATGAAATTCGTAGCGTCATGACCGCCGGGCTGATGACCCAACTGTGGGAGCTGGCCGATAAGGAAACGCCGACGCGAAGCGGACATGATAGTGAGATGGGTCAAGAAGCCAGGAGGTTACTCGAGCAGTACCTGAGCATCCAAAAGTTTTATTACGGCGATTACTATCCTCTTACACCGTACAGCCAGGATAACAATGTCTGGATTGCATGGCAGTTCGACCAACCTGAAGATGGAGAAGGGATGGTGCAGGCTTTCCGTCGTGAAGAGAGCGTTTACGAATCTGCTCGGTTCAACTTGAAAGGCTTGGAGCCTGATGCTCGTTACATTGTTAAGAATATGGATGTTCATGGTTCAAAAGAGATGACCGGCGGTGAGTTGATGGAAGACGGCTTAATCGTCGACATTCTCGACCGGCCTGGTGCTGTGATTGTAACGTATAAGAAGGTCAAGCAGCTTGAATATTGACTGGAGGAGGCAAGATGGCAAGGGGGTTATAAACAATTGCCATCTTGCCGTCTTGCCGTCTTGCCATCTTGCCATCTTGCTTTTTGTGAATTTGTGGTCTGGTGATTGGTTAGCTACTCAGTCACCAATCAACACTGCCGATAGGTAACGAGCAATGAGCCTGGCGCATCCTTAATGGTAACATCAAGCCCGCTGGAAAGTTCCTCTCCGGTAAAAGTCTGCTTAACGCCGATATCTTCGAAGTTAAGTTCGTAACGAGCTTCACGCTTAAGTCCACCCAACTTCAGGCGGGCTTTAATATAAGGGCTTTCAGGGCGGCGAAAGGCTAAAATCATCCCCTGTCCTAAATCTTCACGATGAAATTGATAAGACATCCAGACATCATCTCTGACGCTATGCGATGTGAGAGGATAAAAATCTCCATAAAAGAATGGTCTCAGCCGCTTGAACTCATCAACCATACGTTTAGCCTGCTCTGCTGGAAAATCAGGTTCGTATGGATTCCAACGAAGGATGATGCCGCTGGTCATTGAACTGCGGAAAACATAAGGGTCAGGGGAACTATTAGCAACACTGTTGCATGGAAGATATAAATGAAGTCCATAAGTGTGCGATTGTTGACCAGTAGGCTCAATACTAAAAGACGATAGGTGGTCTGTTCGCCAAAGGGGAATGCTTCGTGAAATCATCTCAAGGTCAATACGGCGTCCTCCACTGGCGCAATTGTCAATAATCAAACCGGGATGCCGCGCTAAAAGTTCATCCCAGAAGGCATACAAGCCTTCGATATGGCGAATCTCCGTGATGCCTTGACGGTCGGGTTCATCAGCAGCGCGCCAGAAAGGCAACGGTTCCATGTTGAAATCATGGCGGTAAACACCGATGTCCTCGTTTTCAATCATCCCTGAGATATGCTCGGTTAGCCAAAGCCGCGCTTGTGGATTGCCCAGATTAAGCAGACCATTTGGATTGCCAGGCAATCTCAAAATCCAATCGGGATGTTCTCTGTCAAGCCAGGTTCCCTGGTGTACCCGTTCAGGTTCGAACCAGAGTAAAAGTCCCAATCCCATTTCCTTTATGGCATCCGACACCGCTTTCAAGCCATTTGGAAAAGCATCCTCCTTGGGAAACCAGTTCCCCACTCCGTTAGGCCAACCGCCTTCAAACCAGCCTGCATCAAGCCAGAGATATTCGGGAACAGTGCCTACCAACTCAATGTACCGCTTTACGAGCGAGATCTGATTCTGTTCAGTGGCTTTGTTAGCTATGTCATATATTTTCGAGCCGGAGCAGGCGATAGGCGTAGTCACTGGTTTGCCATCTTTCTGCAAGGTATGGTACGCTAAGATGAAGCGGCGGAGCAAATTGTGACCGCTGAGATAATCACCGCCTTGCCAAAACAGAAGCAGGATTCGCGGGGTGCGTATCTCTTCGCCAGGGTAAAGTTTAAGATGTGTCAACTCCATCCCCGCGCGCACCCTCAAAGATGTACCTCCATCCCTGATTAACTCGGCCGCCCATTGACCCGACCAGCCAATGCCAACCATTACCCCCCCCCTAACCCCCCCGTCAACGGGGGGGAATGAGGGAGCTTCGATATTGAAAAATGGGAAAGCGGAAGTATTGGAAGAGCGCCCTCCGACTGGCGCTAACATTATCTTCGCATTGGGAGGCATCGGCTCGTCAATAGGTGCAAAATCCATCCGAGACGCTGAACTACCAATCGCTCGGTGCAAAATAAACTCTCCCTCGGGCTTTCGGGTTAATTCAATATTGAGCGCCTGTACATTTTCGATTATCGGCGTCTCATCCTTGCCGCGATTTTCAAACGTCACTACCCACTCAACCGCAGGGAAGTCCGAAAAAACCTCACAGTTACAACGCACAACAAGACCTGTTTGCTGGTCTGTGTAGGTAAGAAGATGCTCTGTTTTTGTACCTACCAACTGATTCGTTTCCTGGCTAAATTGCCAATTTTTGATAAACTCAGATGACGATTTGCCACCTAATGTAAATGAAAACGGGGGAAGAACGCCGGCGGCGAAATTAGCATCTACCCACGTTTCAACCTTTTTCCTTTCTTCAAAATATTGTTGCTGTTCCATTTTAAAAACCTCCTTCATTTAAGTAACTATGAATTTGGTTTTATTCCTTTCTGAATAACCGCAGAGACGCGGCGAACGCACTGGCGCGCTGGAGCGTTGGGGAAATGGAGAGATGGAGCTCCAGTGCTCCAATGCCCCAGTGCTCCATCTCCCATTTGCGCCTTTGCGGTGGAAAGCTAAAGAATCAGTTTCATAATTACTTAAGTTTAATCGCTATGGGGTTGCTATTCATAGCGCCAGGTTACGCTGAAATTGACCCAAAATCCATTGTCGGCGCCTGGTTGTTTGATGAAGGGCAGGGAAATACTGCCAGAGATTCCTCTGACAAAGGTAAGGATGGAGATATTGTAGGCGGCGCCAAATGGGTGGAGGGTAAATTCAGCAAAGCATTAGAGCTTAATGGCAAAGATGCCTGGTTTCATGTTCCATCAATAGGAACTTTTGATGAGATTACAATCGCAGAGTGGGTCAATTCAACTGGAAGAGTTGGAGATTGGAGAGTTATATTTAACAATGATGGCTGGAAAGCCGGTGACGTCCATCACCAACTTCATCCCAACAACAAAGTTGAGTTCTCAATACACTCTAATCCCGGTGGCAACGACACCTTCGGGACCTTTCTGTTTGACGCCAGCCAGGTGGGCAAATGGCACCATTTGGCTACTGTATACAACAGTAAAGGAGGCTGGATTCGTTTCTATGTTGACGGAAAACTTGATGTTGAGAATAAGTGGGGCGGAAACCCGGGGGTTCTTGGCCCCGCAAGGATAGGCTCGTGGGATGGCGGAGGTAGGGAATGGCAAGGCATCTTCGACGAACTTATCATATTCAATGTAGCATTAGGTGAAGATGATATTCAAACTATCGTGGACACGGGTCTAAAGGGAGTACAGAGTGTTGAACCAAATGGCAAAATAACTACCATCTGGGGGAAAATTAAAGACCACTAATCCCATTTCTGCAAACCTTGAAAAGGTTCTGAACCTTTTCAAGGTTTCTCCTCCAGGAGGAACATCAATGTCTATGAGATTAACCAAAATACAAGCCCTCGACGGTTCGGAAATCTATATCCAATACGATGAGGATGAGAGTGATGAACTCCAAGCAGTTGGGTATATTGATGATATTGCCGAAAGAACGAAAAAGTTCAAGGAAACGATGGTAAGTACCATCCGCAGCTATTCAGAAACGCTACTCAACGCTGTGCAAGAGGGCATGCCTAAAATCGCTCCTGCTAAAGTGACACTGGAGTTTGGCTTGCAACTTGGTGGGGAGGCGGGAGTGCCGTTTGTCACTAAAGGAACGGCGCAAGCCAATTTCAAGGTCACTATCGAATGGAACTTAAACAAGGCGTAACTAATGTAGGGCAAATTTGTAAAATCTCCCTGGTCAGTGTAGTAGTTTTTTTAAGAAGCAAGGTTCGCATCTAATGTTTAATCTCATATTATGGAAAATCTTTTAGTGAATACTACACTAAAGACTCAAAAAAGAGAACGCCCCAACCATACCACATGGCGCGCTATCGTCCTGGGGCTTTTGTTGACAATTCCACACGGTTACTTTTCGGTTCAAACTCCGACGCCAAGTACCGTTTCGCTTATTTATCCTGTGATTCTCAATCTTACTTTGCTGATATTGCTGAATTTGGTGTTGAAGCGATGGCTGCCTCGGCAGGCTCTTTCACAGGGTGAACTTTTGACGATTTACACAATGCTTTCGCTTGCGGTGGCGATTGGAGGACATGACGTGATGCATGTCACCGCGCCCATTCTGGGACATGCTTTTTGGTTTGCAACCCCGGAGAACGAATGGCAGACGCTTTTTTTCTCTTATCTTCCGCGATGGTTAGTTGTGGACGATTTGCGCGTGCTGAAAGGACTTTACGAAGGCGATTCGAGTTTTTACAATCTGGATTATGTAAAAACATGGCTTACTCCTGTGTTCTGGTGGTCGATGTTGTTGTTTGCGTTGATGGTGGTGATGCTCGGCATCAATACGATAATCCGCAAGCAGTGGATGGAACATGAGAGGCTTGCGTATCCGATTATTCAACTTCCGTTGGCGATGACACGTGATGGAGGCAGTGGAAAATTTTTGGGGAGTCGAACGCTTTGGATTGGCATCGCAATCGGCGGCGGGATTAATCTCATAAATGGACTACACGCCTTCTTTCCCGCAGTTCCACTGTTGCCGATACGCAATATCGAAATCGGTCATTACTTCACCGAAAAACCTCTTTCAGCCATCGGTTGGACACCTGTGTGCTTTTTTCCATTCGTCATCGGGTTAAGCTACTTTATGCCGCTTGACCTATCTTTTTCCTGCTGGTTTTTCTACCTCATCTGGAAACTGGAACTGGTGCTTGGAGCAATCCTGGGATTGCGTAGCTTACCCGAATTTCCCTACATCAAGCCTCAGACCTCTGGGGCTTATGTAGGAATTGCGGCGATTGCCCTCTTCAGCGCGCGCAAGCACCTCTATTCTGTGTTCCGTAGCGTCTTCGATAAATCTTCTCGCGACGATGCGGAAGAACCGATGCGTTATAGAACGGCATTGGGTTGTATCCTTCTCGGTGGCGTCTTTTTAGCGTTCTTTTGCACAAAAGCCGGGATGTCTCTCTGGGTATTTTTTCTCTTCTTCGGATTCTACTTTATGCTCGTGTTCGCCTTGAGTCGATTGCGAGCGGAATTGGGACCGCCGGTGAACGAACTGTATAACATCGGGCCTGACCAGATGTTGCCGAGGGTCTTTGGCACAAGGCAGCTTGGGGCGTCCAACCTTACAATGTTCGCCCTTTTTTGGGGGTTCAACCGCGCTCACCGATGCAACCCGATGCCGTATCAACTTGAGGCTTTTAAATTGGCGGAAGAGGCAAAAACTAACCAGAAATATCTCGTCCAGACGATGGCTCTTACTTCGCTTCTTGGGATATGGGTTGCATTTTGGTCTTTCCTTGATGTTCGGTATCGGGAAGGATTTGGCGGGAGCTTTGGCTGGGAAGCGTATCTCAATTTAGAAAGATGGCTTTACTACATGCCCGGACGCGACATAGCGGCGACTGCATTCATGGGCGGCGGATTCGGACTAATGCTGATTTTGACTTTCCTTCGTCGCCGGCTACTCTGGTGGACGTTACATCCGGTCGCATACCCAATGGGGAGCAGTTGGACGATGAACTGGATGTGGTTTCCGATCTTTATCAGTTGGCTAATCAAGCGATTGCTCCTGAAGCACGGCGGTATCGCCGCTTATCGCAACGCCATTCCGTTTTTCTTTGGATTAATCCTGGGTGAATTCTTCATCGGTGGGATATGGAATATCTACGGAGTTTTGTCGCATCAATATATTTATACGTTTTGGCATTAATTTTCATAGAGTGAGGACTGGTTTACGAAACGTAAACCAGTAAAGCGTGAAACGTGGAGTGTGAAAGGAGGGTTGTAAAAGAAATATGAGAAAAGCTATGTTTATACTCGTTATTGCCTGTTTGTTTTGGGCATTCCTTGGTTTCATTGACACAGCCTGGACAATCACCATTAAGTATGAAGTCACAGATTTGCCAGACGCAACGTCAGGTGGAGACATCTGGCAGTACACTTATCGTGTGAGCAACTACACTTTCACCGCAGGACATGGATTCACCATCTACTTTGACCAAACGAGTTACAAAAACATTGAAGTACCACCAGCGTATGTCAATGTCGAAAATCCCGATGAAATCGGGGAGGACTGGCATATTATAGTCTGGCAGCCCGACATTGCCATCCCTGATGCTGGGGCTTACGATGCTCTGGCCATCTCAAAGAACGATGCCGCGTCTCTGACGGGTGTGTTTACCGTGAGTTTTGTCTGGCTGGGGAATGGAACGCCTGGGAAACAACGTTTTGAAGTTTATGACACCAATTTCAAAACTTTGGAATCGGGACAGACCGTTAGTGCGAGGATGAAGCCTTGGGATGTGAATGGTGATAACATAGTAGACATTTTGGACTTAGTTTTTGTGGGTCAGCAATTTGGCAAAACACCGCCTGATGATGCAGTAGCTGATGTCAATAACGATGGCATAGTGGATATTTTAGACCTTTCGTTTATCTGCCAACATTTTGGCGAGGGCTATGGTTCTGCTGTGCCCATACGCATGTATGAAAGGAGAATTCGATGAAAATATATTTTCACATCACATTTTGGGTTGGCGCAAGTTTATTATTCTTAAATTCCGACCTAACTGCCCATGAACTGACCATTGGGCATTACAGTTTGGTGAGCAAGGAGCGGGTTGGGCGGACTGAGTTTAATTATACCTACCACGCGGATGTGACCAACACTGGCTCTGCTGTCCGTAACGTCACTGCCACTGCGACGAGTACTTCAGAGCATACTACTGTGGTTGATGGAACATTGACTTTCGGTGAAGTTTCCGCTCAAAACACGGTCACCAGCAGTGACACTTTTACCATTCGCCAGGACCGACGCTTTCCCTTTGACCCAGAAGTTTTAGTATGGAAAGTAGCGGCAGAGGCTGCGCTGCCCACCATTCCTGAATCTTCTAAGGTCAAAAGCGACCTGATTCGCAATGGCGCTTTTGAGCTGGGGGATACAGGATGGGCGCACAATGAATGGACGTATCGCGTTGATGGGAAAGAGGGGGTGGGAATGCGTGTTTCTCCTTTTAGCGCTCCTAACAATCAAGGTTTCATTATGCAAGAACTCCATTTACCGTCTGAACTCGAGGCTGGCGTCTTTGCCGTTGAATATCGCTTTCAGACACAGCCGAACTTGAACGCGTCTCTGGGAGGTTTGGGGATTAGTCTGATGACTTTGGAGGGTACCCCCCTGGCAATCCTGCACATTGTTGACGTCAATTCCTTTCCAGGCTTCGACTGGCAATCGGTGCGTGTCGTTCTGAACGCCGAAGCGTTGACTCAGTTGAACACTGCCCATGCTGCGGGCAGGCGAGTTTTCTTGCTGATAGCGTTGATGGGCGAGAATATCGAAGCCATCGTGGATAATGTGGCGTTTCAAGTAGAAGGCACGATGAAAATACCCAATATTCTCGGCGTCATCGCTTATATTCGGGATGGAAAAGAAATTCGTCGTGTTCGTCCGAATGGCAGCGACGATTCACTTATCTGGACATTTTCCGAGCCCATTGGTAGTAACCGCATCTACGATGTGGCCTGGCGACCTGATACGAAAGCATTGGCATTCAGTAGCAATCACGAATATGGCTATTCTCGCTGGAGTTCCGATATCTATCTCGTTCGTCCTGACGGCAACGACATTCGGCGTGTGACCAACCCACCGGTTCTCAGCGACCTGCCGGGCTCTTATCCAACTGGAATTGTGAAAGGCAAAGTACACAACAAAACAGGCCGGATAATATCGGTGATTGTATACGTACAAGGAGCGACCAAACCCGCCCAAAAGTCTTCTGCCCTACTGTCCCCAGACGGCAACGTAGGTGACACGCTGGATTTCACCATTGAAGCAGCGGACCTGGGGCCGGGGGTTGGGCAGTACATGGCAGTTTGGGAAGAAGGTTATCCAGAAGCAAAGGTAACGGTAGACGTAAAGGCTGGCGAAACAGTGGATGCGGGTACTATTGACTACATCGGTCTGAGGGATACACATACGGTGAGTCAAATCACATGGAATGGCGACGGTTCCCAGATTGGCTTTGAACTATCGACATTGCTACGGAGAATTAAATCCAACGCCGACTTTACAGACATAGATGAACCGTTACTTAATCTGAATCTCCTCGCCTCCAATCCCGTCTGGTCGCCCAAGGAGGATAAAATTCTTTACGTCCAAATGATGTCCTCGGAAAAAGCAGGCATTTATTTGACTGATGTCGGCAGCAGCAACGAAGGGACGCGACTGATATTTCCCACACAAGTTGGCTCATCGGCCGAAAATCCAGTTTGGCTTCCCGATGGGTCAGGTTTTTTGTTTGTGCAGAAACAGTCCAAATCCGGGATATTTGGCGCTGACATCTTCCAATACGATATGGCCAGCGGGCAAGTGATGCCCCTGACCGATTTTTGGAATGAACAAGCTGCTCATCCGAGCCCATCGCCAGACGGCCAATACATTGTTTTTGAACGCCTACCGCAAAATGGCGAATATCGTGACCTATGGGTGATGAAGCGTGATGACCCTACAGTGATGTGGCCATTGACGAATGACGGCAGGAGCGGCAATCCGGACTGGAGTCACGCTGAACCATGAAATTAAAAATGGCTCTTCGGTATCAAGTGTGGTAAACAAATGAATCGTGATGCGTGAAACGTGAATTTATTACTTATCACGTTTCACGTTTCACTCATCATGTAGATTGTTTACCACACTAAATATCAAAGAGCCTTAAAAATTTCATTGAAAGGGGATAAAATTTGAGGGAAGACACTATTGGACCATGGTCAAGAGATAAATTAAATTTACTTGGGAAATATCTTCAGGCATATGTGACTATTTTTAAAAATCAAGAGTGGTGTCGAGGATATTATTATATTGATGCTTTTGCTTGCTCTGTGAAACTCAGGCTTCGAGATGCTGATGCTCAAGAGTACATTGATGGTTCTCCATTGGTCGCTTTAAAACTTGACCCACCTTTCAGTGGATATTTCTTCGTGGAGATTTCACCGTGGCGAGTAGAAAGACTTCAAGAATTAGTGAGAACATATTCCGATTCAAAGGTAGGCTTGAAGAAGTCTTTGATTGTGTCTCTGAACCGCTTGTCATGCGAAATTCCAGCAAGGCTCCTCTTTACTGCCTATTCTATGCTGGACATAATCCAACAGGTAAGAAAATCACCAACGACATATTCAAGAGATATGAACACCTCGGTGCATAATTGTTAAATTTCCCTTGACTTTCACTCTAAGATGCATTATACTTAACAGATGATAAGGTTTTTCGTGAGGTGTTTTTATGTTCTTAAGAAGATTAATCGTTCTGCCTGATGCTGACAAAAGAGTAGTTGATACCGTCCTCAAAAACTCCCGTAATCAGCAACTCGAAATAATTAAAGTTGAAGACCCATTAGATGCTTTCGATTCATTAGAGCAAGCTTACAAGGAAGCAAAGGAAACTCTCGTCCTGCGTGCAAGAAAAACATCTTTCGTCAAGCGATTCTCTTCCATTCCCAAAGGAACAATATGTACTCGGTTTTACCAGTTTACTCCTGAGCTTGGATGTAGCTTCGCTTGTCATTATTGTTACCTCGAAAAAACACTTCGATATCCAAATTTAATGTTCCCGACTCATTTTACTAACTATGACAAGATGATTCACGATATAGAGAAAACGCTCAATAAGAAGAAATACTCAATTTTGTTTAATATGGGAGAACTTGCTGATAGTAGAGCTTGGGACCATCTAACCGAGTTTAGCGAAATGATAGTACCATTCATCGCAAACACGAAAAACGGATATTTGTATATGCTCTCTAAATCGGGCAATTATAAAAACTTCATCGGATTAGAACACCGGGACAAGCAAGGTAGAACCAGAATAATTCAGGTAGCTTCCGTCAACGCTCCGATAGTTTGCGAACTTATAGAAGAAAGAACGGCATCCCTCGAAGATAGAACCTACGCCATGCGGAAACTTCAAGAGGACGGATACAGAATAAGATATCGAATTGACCCGATAATGCCTTTCGGGGAACTATTCTACAGCGGCCTGATTACGGAAGATGAAAATTTTCGTAAGACGACGGAGATGTATGAACCAGCGCTGGATATAATTTTCTCCATGACCTCCCCTGAACTAATCACGTTAGGAACCTACAGACCATACCCAGGTTTACAGCATTACCTTAGTAAGAGATTCCCAAATAGTCACGTTCTGGGGATTAAAACTTACAAAGAGGGGGATAAGAAACATATAGATAAAAGATTCCGGATACGGATTTACACATGGTTCAAAATGGAGATACAAAGACGGTCTTCGCAAACTAAAGTCGCTTTATGTAAGGAATCTTCTGAGATATGGAAAGCAGTTGGGTTAGGCTTTAAACCACTGAGATGTTCCTGTATTTTGTAATAAGAAAGGATAGGTATAGGTATGTCACATAGAGCAAAGAACTCTGAACCATTTCATAATGCGTGGATGGCGCACGTAGGCGAACCGCACTTAATCCGACTCGCTCATGCGATTTCCGCCCAATGGCTTGGCTCACAGATGATTGTCGAACCAGAAGAACCCATTGTTGGGCGTCTTGAGCTTTCAAGCATAGTAAACTGGTCATTTCCACGCGGAGTAAGTTTTAGCAACGATTTGTGGAATGCCCGATATGAGCAAGCGGACGAGGAGGAACGGGAATATTTAGAAGAGATGAAAAATACCTGGCGCGGAAAGTCCAGCGGAGAGCTTGTGTGGTCAGTTGTTACGCCTATGGAACGCGCCGTGTTTGCGGCTCAAGGTTCCATTGCGCCCGGCTGCCACGCTTCTCCCTTCCACTACAGGCTTGCATCGGAAGGAACGGAAGGACTGCGCAGACGTGTCCTGAATTCCCGCAATGAGAATCTAAATATGCCTGGGGCCGAGCCGGCGGAGTGGTACGATGCTCTTCTGATTATTCTGGATGGAATAGATAGATTTGGCGATATATACGCAGATGTAGTACATAAGGAAGCAGAACAAGAAGAAGATTCAAAGCGGAAACAGGAATTGCTCGATATATCCGCACGTTGCGCCCGTGTGATGAAGTGTCCAGCGCAAAGTTTCCATGACGCGCTCCAGGCGTACTGGTTTTCCTTCGTGTTACACGGCATCGACTCGCCCGGCAGATTCGACCAGGACATGGGGCCGTGGCTTGAAGATGACTTGAAAAATGGAGTGCTGACAAGGGAAGAGGCGCAAGAACTCGTGGACTGTATATGGATGAAATTTGGCAAACACCGGGCCTGGAGTTTGACGCTCTCAGGTCAAAAACCGGAAGGCGGAGACGCAACCAACGAACTCACGTACATGGCGCTTGAGTCGATGCGTCGATTGAGAATTGAAGCGCCGAACGTTTCTCTGCGAGTCCACAAAGATACACCGGAAAAACTGTTTGAAGATTGTTGCGAATTGTTGGCTTCTGGATACAGTATGCCGGCGATGGTGAATGACGAGCCGGTAATCGCCTCAATGATGGAACGCGGCGTTAAAAAAGAGGATGCTTTAGACTACACGCTTGTGGGATGCACGCAAGTAGTCCCGCGTGGGCGGTGTTGCGGTTCTTACGAAGATCTGGTCATAAACTCTCTGAAGTGCCTGGAACTTGCGCTCCACAACGGAACTGACCCAATGACTGGGATACAGATGGGTCCTAAAACCGGCGAACCGGAAGATTTCATCGCCTACGAAGATTTTGAACACGCCTGCTTTGAGCAACTCGATTACATGATACATACCACAACAGAAGTTACCAATCGACAGCTATCCTTGATTGCTCAACACTATCCTGACTTTTACAAATCTTTGCTTATCGAAGGATGTCTGGAAAAGGGGAAAGATTATCGTCGAGGAGGCGCGCTTTACACGGAAGGGCTTGCAGACGTGCTCGGCATCACGAATTTCGGTGACTCGCTGTTAGTAATCAAAAAATTAGTGTATGATGAAAAGCGTTTGAGTCTCCGTGAATTTGTGGAGATTTTGGATAAGGACTGGGATGGCGAAGAATCCCTGCGCCAAGAATGTCTGAATCGTATCCCCAAATTTGGGAACAACAGCGATGAAGCTGACGAGATGACTGTTCGCGTTTTCAACTTTATCAACGAAGGGTACAAGCAGCGCGAAAAAGTATATGGAAACCATTTCGGCATCGACGTCGTCGGCTGGACAGGGGCTGTTACTTATGGGAAAAAAACAGGCGCAACGCCAGACGGCCGTCGCCGAGGCATGCCACTTTGCGATTCCATCGGCCCCAGTCAAGGCCGCGATAAAAACAGCGTCACCGCAGTTCTACAATCCGTGAGCAAAATCCCTCACGACCAAGCGCACGGAATTTTGGCTTTGAACCTAAAATTCGCAGGGAATACCTTTTCCAACGGAGATGGTGTCAAAAAGATGATGTCTCTCGTCAATACTGCTTTCGGCCAGGGCTTACAGCAATTGCAAATAAACGTGGTAGACGCCAAAACCTTGCGCGACGCTCAAGCGAACCCTGACGCATATCAATCCCTCATCGTCCGAATCGGCGGCTTCAGCACATACTTTAACTGGCTCTCGAAGGAACATCAGGATGACATTATTGCGCGGACAGAGCATAATATTTAGTGAAACGTAATGAGTGATGAGTGATGAGTGATGAGTGATTTTATATTTATCACGTTTCACTCATCACGTTTCACTCATTACGTTTCACGTTTTACGTTTCACTTTCCATATTCCGCAAAGTTCGTCGTGTATCCGGAACAGGCAATGTAGAATTGCCCATCATGTTCCAATATGACACGGTTTTGTTCTTTGAACAGAAGTTCACCATTTTCGTCGCGCCACTCGTAATTCCATCGGTTTCCGATAGCGAGTGGGAAATAGCCCTTACCGTCTTCTTTGATTTGATAATTTGTCAGTTCAATAAACGTCCGTTTGCCGTTGGCATGGCGGTGTTTTACTCTGACGATTCCGACTCCCGGCGCGAACCACATCCACTTCTCACCTTCGCGAAATCCTTTGCTACGGTTGTAGATTTCATCTGCCTGTGGGCTGCCTTCGTTGGCGGCTCGCAAGCGCATCGTCGTTTTCACTCGCACGCATTTGTCAAATTCACCAGAGGCAACCCTCACCGTTTCGTCCAATGATTCGATGACGCGTTCAGCTAAACCATCGTGATGTCTGCCTGACCACGTCTCGCCCCCCCCTTTCCCCCCCGTCGACGGGGGGGTAGGGGGGGCGGGGAGTTTTAGCAACGGCGCATCTGCCCAGAACTAATGGTCATAAATCGGCGGATAAGGACGTCTATCACGAGGTACCGGAAGGCTACCGCCTCCCGGTCTACAGACAACCTCTGAGTCAGATACTTTCACACGTGAAAGAATGCGATACCCTCCGTTGATAGCACGTTCGCCATCTGGGGCAGCGATGAGCGCGTTCGCCAAATCTATCTCAGCTTCGACCCACACCTGGTTCTCAATGTCGCCAAATGATACGACAATCGGAAGCGCCCGTTGAGCGGCTTTCAAGGCTTGCGTGTATTTGCCATGTCGAAGGTAAAAATCAGTCATCACGCGTAACCCTCGCCTCTGGGTCTCCACATCGCCAATCTCTTGTGCAAGTTGCAAAGCATATTCTGCTCGTTCAGCTACAAACTCTAACGGCTTTATCCATTCAGTGTTAAGGTTAGACCAGGCGATTTCAAGCGGTAAGTCGATTGGCAACTTGACGTCACCTATATTCTTTGCTATTTCATCCAACAGTTGATAATTTCCCAAAGCCTCGTCCCATTTGCTCAAGTGAGCATAGACGTTTCCTATGCGGCGGAACATCCACATCTGTCCGCGTATATCAGCGGAGGCTTTCTCCTGTTTGAGCCATGTTTGGAAATATTCTAATTGCTCCTCGTCGTCTAAAAGTTCGGAATACATCGCGCAGGCGATATGAACCGTCTCATTCTCTCTGGCAACAACGCGGTAGTTTTCTGTAACTTTGGTTCGGCACCAATCTACATACCGTTCGTATTGCCAGCGATTGCCAACCGAAAGTGGGAGATAATCCTCTTGCTCATTATCTTCAATCTGATATTCGACCAATTGAACAGTTAAACTCCCTCCCCCATCGTCATCATGCCGATACTTCACCAGGCCGACGCCGGGTGCAAACCACATCGTTCTCATGCCACAGTTCATCCTGCGTTCGTAAGTTTTCGGCACTGCCTGGCTGAAATCCGCGTCAGCGGGCTCTGGTATAACTGTCTTGACACGTAAGCAACTTTCAAACCGACCGGCGGGGACAACAACGGTATCGTCTATTGCTTCAATGCTTATTGTGGCAGTCAGTTTTTCGCCATGTCGAGTTTCCAGCGTTTCCTGCCATGAACTACCGACCTTAAGAGGAAAGGTGAGAATTTGAGACTGCTGTCCCACACAAGCCAACAAACTTTCATCACGAGACATCCCATATCCACGCCTCATCTGATATGGCACGACCACCTCGCACCATGCTTTCCATTTGCGAGGGTCCTCATTGAGATATGTTATCGCTTCTTGGGTCTGCGTCAGACTGTAGCGATGGATGTTATGACCTGTGTGCAGTTCAGGCGGAATGTCAACTCGTTCCCATCCTTCTGGCAAAAGATGAGCTAAATCTAAAATGGCGTCGCAGACGACTTGGCTTTTGGTCTCTCCAAATTTGCCGTAAATCGTGCGAGCCTTTTGCACCGGCTCGACCATTTCTCGATAGTTCTCCATGCGCGAGAGGGCAATCGCCTGCATCATAAGCCATTTAGCACATGCCTCATGGTCGGAAAGCTCCGCTGATATTCTCTCAGCGCGCTGGAAGTTCTCCAACGCATTTTCTGGCTCTCCAAACCACTTCAACCATTCATCGCTCTGCCAGCTTAATACATCGACCTGAGTGCGCTTGTGTTCTTCAGTCATGTCTAAATGTTCCAGCACTTCCAACGCCTTTTCGCAAAGTTGCATTACTTCATCATGCGCGTCGCGTTTTCGCGCCGCTTTGGTCTGTTTGATGATTTCAGTTAAAACTTTCTCGGAGAACCGTTCATCGGGACGGTTCTGTTTTATGGTCTGCTCAACCATGACAATCAATTCCTCCTTCAGTTGCCTCCTGCCCGTCTGCAATCGACCTTTAACAGTCGTTTTTGAAATGGACAGGAAGTTGGCGATTTCGTCATAAGAGAAGCCATCGATGTAGTACATCGTGACCACTTCTCCCAGTTTCTTGGGCAAGGAAGTGATAGCGTTCAGCACAGTCTGTCGAAGTTCTTTACGTTCTAAGGCTTCGTCAGGCAAAACAGTTCTGCCATTGGAGATTGCCAAAATCTGCGCGTCGCTCAATTCATCAATGGGTTCGCTCTCCCTTTGCTTGCGTCGCCAGCGGTTACACTGATGCAATGCAATCCTGTGCAACCAACCGGGAAATTTGGCAGGCTCTCGCAACTTATGCAGGCTTTTGTACGCTTCGATGAACGCTTCTTGAGCTACGTCTTGAGCATCTGCAAAATTGCCGGTGCGATGCAGCGCTGTCGCATATACAGCGTCCTGATACCGCTTTATCAGTTCCCCAAAAGCATTCGTTTCGCCGTTCAGTGTTCTTTGGATAAGTTCGATATCGGTGTGACTATTCACGAACATCCTCCGTTAATAATAATTCGGGTTTTGCCCTGTGAACTCTTATATTGCCAACAAAAGATGTAACACAATCTGTTAGATTGTGTCAGGCGCAAACTGACAGTTTGCGTTACTTTTTGGCTCTCAAAACTGAGATTCTATTTTTATAGTGCCAAAAGAAGGAGAAAAAGGAAAAAATTTTGTGAGGATTTTTCATTTTTCAACAAATTTCACAGAACACTACAAACTCAATTCCGTCCTTTCGATTATTTGTTCTTGCATCCACGGGTCAAGGTCAACAAAATAGGCGCTGAAACCTCTGACGCGGACGAGCAAATCGCGATATTCTTCGGGTTTCTCTTTTGCTCTCAAAAGGGTTTCTTTGTCCACGACGTTCACCTGAAGGGTGATGATGTGTTCCTCTTTGAGAGCAACATCGACGAAAGAAATTAGCTTTTCCAATCCTTCATCCTCTTCCAACACGGATGGGTGGAATTTCAGGTCGAGTACCATTCCGTGTCCTGCTCTGGAAGTATCTATCTTATTTACTGAGCGGATAACAGCAGTGGGGCCGTTTTTGTCCCCTCCCGGAGACGGTGAGAAGTTACTGGCAATTAAGTCGCCACATTTTCTTCCATCCGCAGACGCTACTTCGCGTTCGCCGCCCTGGTCGAGCCAGGTCATCAACCCGACAGCATATCTCAATCCCGTTTTTGTTTCGTATTTACTTGCTTCATCGCTCAAAAATTCTACAAGTTCACTGGCAATTAAGTCAACGTAATCATCATCGTTGCCAAATTTGGGCGCGCCGTTTTTAAACTGCTGTCTAAGAATTTCATAGCCGTTGAAATCCGATTTCAGAGCGGTTAGCAGTTCTTCCCATGAAACAGTTTCTTCATCATAAATAAATTTTCTTATAGCAGCGAGCGCGTCCACGCAGTTTACTATTCCTCTTAACACTACTCCTCTGACGTTATATCTTGCGCCGCCTTTCAGGTCAGGAATGCCCTGTGAAAGGCAATCGTCAAACATTGCAGAGAAGAAGGCTGAGTGGGAGTGGTTATCGACGCCGATAGGCACTGGAAGGCAGTTTGCTTTGAGACAGCGAGCTAAGTGTGCTTTAAAGCCCGAAATGAGTTGCTCAAAAGTGCTATAACCCTTTGAATCTGAGTTCACAAGTTTGCAAGGCAAACCTGCGCTGAACAGGAAATTATGCAATTCCTGAATCATCGGACAGATGTAGAAAGATAAGTCAGATTTACCAGGAATAAACAACTCAGTACAGCCATCATTAGAATATTCTCGAGCATCTTCCAACGGAATGCCTGTGTGTACCAGCGCGGGGATAGCAACCCGGTCGTTGTAGAGAGCGGGCATTCCCAATCCTAAGCAAATAACTCGACAGGCTTCCTCCAATAACTGTTTTTCTGTGCCTTCGTGGATTCTCACGCTCACTTTCGGTTCAACAAGTTTTACCCGCGCTGTCGCATTTAAACACATATACGTAAGTTCGTTGGTTGCATCCTTGCCATCAGATGTTACTCCTCCAAGGATGATGTTATTGCCACTGTCGTAAAGTTTCCAGCCAGGCGCTCGCGTTCTCATATTGAATTTAATCCAGAGACATTCCAGCAGTTCTTGAGCCTGGTATTTTGTAAGCGTCCCGTTTTGGATGTCTTTCTTATAAAATGGAAATAAAAATTGGTCAAGCCGGCCAATCGGTCCCTTTCCCTGTGGGTCGATTAGCAAAGCGGCAAACCATAGCAGTTGTAACGCTTCCCAGAAGGAACTCGCCGGTCCCGTGGCGATGGCAGAACATACTTCGGAGATTTTCAAAAGTTCCTCCTTGCGTTGAATGTCGTTTTCATCCACTGCCATTGTTTGCGCCAGAAGAGCGTGTCGCCAAACAAACTCAGACGCCGCCGCGTAAGCTATATCCACTGCCTCATAATACTCGCGCTTCTCGTCATCTTTGGAGCGCAACGACTCAGTCGTTGCAGTCCAAAGACTTTGAGCTTGCTTGCGTATTCCACCGAACCCCATCTTTAGAACTTTGGCGTAGTTTGGGGCGTTATGTATCCTGTCTCCGCTGCCCACATTGAGCGTACTTCCAGGAGCCAAATTCAACGAATGCCCGCCGACAATCAACTCGCCGTCATGGATAAAGGGTACGCTTTCCTGCAAATACTTCTCAAAATCTTTAGCGCGGTCAACAATTGTATGTTTCTGTTTGCCTTCATCTGTGGCAGCAAGCATTTTTGTCACAGCATACTGTGAATGGCTGCTAAATAACGCCATTTCGCGCAAAACATCAATTCTTTTGTTTATATCTATCATAAGACTCCTAATAATTATAGATTCTTTGATATTTAGTGTTACATGATAAGTGAAACGTGAAACGTGAAACGTGATAGATGTAGTAAATTCACACATCACGTTTCACGTATCACTTTTCACATCAACATCTATCACCGGGCTTTGATGCTTCCCCAGATGACAGTTAGTTTACCAGCAGGTTCAACTGAAGCTATACCAAGTTCCGTCCCTAAGCCTTTGTTCATGATACTTTTAATATCATCTCCAGCCAGAACCCCATTAAACATCGCAACATCGTCAATGATACCCTTGTAATATCCACCATCGCACCCATGTCCAGCGGGACAAAGGCCGCTACCGATAAGTAGCCCCCTTTGCGTAGCATCAACCGCATTCGGACCGGTAGATTTCAGCTCACCATCAATGTATAATCCGTAGTTTGCGCCATCATAAGTACCCGCAACAAAATACCATTTGTTGGGGATATTCACAGGTGTAACCGCCGCAGAGCAGTCAGGCTTACAACTTTTAAATTCAAGATTTCCACCATTCCAAAATTCAAACCACCAATTGCTTCCTCCCCCGTCGCCAGGATTGCCATTTGCGACAATAAGTGTAGCAGTACCTTTTCCTGCTGGATTATTGCCGCCTATTGTGTAGGGAAACATCCAAAAAGTGACCGTAAACTCTTTCGGGTTAAATAATGGAGAAGGAGGAATTTGCACATAGTCATCCTTCCCATCAAACTCCAACGCCTTTCCAAATTTCCCGTCCACCCATTTCGGACCCTTATTTAAGGTTCCGTCATTGCTATTTGGAGAAGAATCTCTGGCTGCCTCACCTTTGCCTTCATCAAGGAGCCAGACTCCTATAATGGAACCCGGGTCGATTTTGGCAAAGTTTTGTCCTGTAAATATTAAGTTAATAGCGATTAAGCTGACGCATATTATAGTTGTTCTAATTATGTTTTTCATTTTAGCTTACCTCCTTTGGCTCTCTCGAGCTCATATTATGTTCTTCAGTTGTTAAAATATCTTGAGCTTTAGGTAGTTTTGATTATTAAAGTTTACAAAATTCTCATCGCAACTTGCTTATGTGAAGAATTGAAACGTGAAACGTGAAGAGTGATAAAAACTTTCATATCACGCATCACGCATCACGTTTCACTCTCAGACACCAGACACAAGATTCTACGATTTCATAAAGTTTAATATTGAAAATTACCTAACTATAAAACTATTGTTTAGACTATTCCACCATCTGCGATAATCGTTTGTCGAATAGCTTCGACATCAAGTTCTCGCGGTGATTTTTGGGTCAAAACAGCTTGCGCGGCTGCGGTTCCAGCGGCTTGTCCTATTGCCATACAGGTCCCCATTACCCGCGCCCCTGCCATAGCGGAATGCGTGGCGGAAATGCAGCGTCCAGACACTAACAGATTATCAATTTTCTTTGGAACAAGGCATCCATATCGAATATCGTACCAGTCGCCTTTGGGAGGATAGAGATTGTCCATTAGTTGGTCTTTATATTTTGTGTGCATATAGCAATCTTTCATCGGGCACTTTGAATAACAAAGATGGACTTCATTTTTCACAAAACCACGCGGGCAGTGAATATCAATCCACCATGAGCCTCGGGCAACGCTATCCTCGTATTTCCTACCATTGATAATGTCATCGGCAGTAAGTGTAGTTTCACCAATGATTTGTCGGGTTTCACGCACGCCTATCTGCGCGGGTGTTGCTATCAGATAACAGTTCCTATAGGCAGGGACATTTTTTCGGAGAAAATCGACTATCTTTAGCGTATCCTTCCGCACCTGAATTTCGCCGTTGGTTAAATCCTCAATGTTAGTTGCATCACCAGCAAAGCGAGTACAATTAAGAGTAGCTTCGCCTTCTATGATGGTTGAACTTTGTCCTCCTAACGATGTATTGTACATCCGTAATTCGCCTGCATCAATCGCTTTACGGATTTTTTCGGAGGCTTCCTTTCGCTCCTCTGGGGAAACCTTTTCAATGCCTCCGATGCGGAAAATGGTGCCCATTGACTGAGGCATCCCATCCGCCGGCCGTCCTTTCTGCATGGGCGCTCCTGAACGGTATGCCACATCCGCGTCTCCTGTGGCATCAACGACGATTTTCGCGGCAATAGCCTGTCTGCCCGATTTGCCTTCGACAATGATAGAGGTGATTTCATCATCTTCTACAATAGTATCCGAAAAGTACGTGTGGAATAGAACTCTGACACCCGCTTCCTCAATCATCTGGTCGGCGGTGTGCTTGAGTATTTCAGAATTGAAGGGGACTCCCCACTGTTTCAGAGCATCTTCCCACTTAGGCGCTCCTCCTAATTCGTGCATTCGGATACACAGTTCTTTTGCTATCCCTCCAATGATGGGAATATCACTTTGATGTGCAGTATGTGCCAAAATCGGTCCGATTAGTCCATTTGTAGCCATGCCGCCAAGAAAACCATATCTTTCAACGACAAGTGTATTTGCTTTATGGCGAGCGGCGGCAATGGCTGCTGGCAATCCTCCAGGCCCACCGCCAATAACGACGACGTCTACCTCGGCGATGACCGGTATTCTTTTTTCAGGTTCAGTGACGTATTTCATTTGTATCTCCCAATTTTATCAAAGAAATGAACTAAAGGGCATGTTTAAGAAAATATTGCCCTCTTGCCAATTTGCCACTTTGTCAACTAATTTTGGCGAAAATCTGAAACATGCCGAATTTCGGTTATCAAATTCCTCAAAAATCCATCATTTTCCTCAAGCAGTTTAATTGCTTTGTCAGCATCCACATTTCCTTCGAGCATCACAATCGCCACCTTAGCGCTGCCGTTTGCCTTGTTTAGAAACTCTCCAGCCGTATCGTAATCCACTTCTGTAATTTCTGCGATAATCCGTTTGGCTCTATCTACTAATTTCGTATTCCAGGTCTGCACATCTACCATCAAATTATTGTAAACTTTCCCTAATTTTATCATCGCTATGGTCGTGAGCATATTCAACGCCAGCTTAGTTGCCGTGCCGGCCTTCAAGCGTGTAGACCCGGTGATGATTTCTGGCCCAACGATGGGAGTAATAAAAACATCGACAAATTGATTGAGGGTTTCAGACGGTGGGTTGCAAGAAAGAAAAATTGTTTTAGCTCCGATGCGATGGGCTTCTTGAATTGCACCGATGACGTAAGGTGTTCGTCCACTTGTCGTAATTCCCATCACGACATCGCATGCAGTTACACCATGCGCCCTAATCGCCGCCGCGCCATCTTCGGGGTGGTCCTCCACGCCTTCGACAGCGCGTCTAAGTGCTAGATCGCCGCCGGCAATGATGCCTTGGACCAAATTTGGGTCAGTGCCAAAAGTTGGCGGACATTCAGCAGAATCCATAACTCCCAATCTTCCACTGGTACCTGCGCCGACGTAAAATAACCTGCCGCTATTTTTGAAGACATCGACAATAATTCCAATGGCTTTTTCGATATTCACTGCTTCTTTTTCGACAGCTTCTAATACTTTTCTATCTTCCTGATTGAAGATGTATATTATCTCTGCTGTCGATTTTGAGTCAATGCCCAGGGAATTTGGATTTCGTTGTTCAGTGATTACTTTGGCAATATCTTGTTTATTCATCTTTGTATGCGCCAGCTAATAGTTCATTTTCTAAGTTCGTTCAGGATTAGTGCGAAATTCAATTCAATCGGCATGTTTCAGAAAATAGTCCCCCTTACCAAAGGGGGTAGGGGGTTGTTGACAATTTAAGAACGTGATGCGTAATGCGTAACGCGTAATACGTAAGAAAAAATAATTTTGCGCAAATTTGAAACATGCCGTTTCCGAACCGATTTTATCATTGAGCCTTTAGCTGTCCCCATGAAATAGCCAGACATTCCAGTGGCATAACTGGCAATTTGGCTTGTTCGGCATTGATATAATCATCGTCAGTAGGTACGTACAGCAAATCATCCGCCCACATGAATACGTCGTATTGGTCTTCAAGGCTGCTCCCGCGATACCATATCATCATGATGTTTTCGCCATCCCGCAATTTATTAATAGTACCTCCATCTAAGCCGAAATCTCCATCCCTTACCCAGGTCCAGGTGGGAGTATTATTCTCAAAGATGATATCGTCGGGTCGAACAAAGGCGGGTGCCACCTCCGGTATTTCATCGCCATCATCCCCAAGCACCCAGAGCCAGTCCGAGTGGTTGTTCGGATTAATTATTCGCCCGATAAACCGCCAATCTCCTGCTTTTCCCTTCGCCAGGCTAATATCGAAACGATAGAGAAGCCAACCTTGACCGCTGGTGGTATTGGTGACAATATCACCAAAAGCCCCAGCGGTAGGTTTCAAAGCCTTTTCAGCTATACCAAGCTTATAGTTCTCGTTTGGGCTTCGCTCATCAAAATGTTCAGCCTCAAACCAAACCTGATGTCCTTTATCGTAATTGGAGACCTTCATTTCTTTCACTGCATGCGCAGACATTGACAAAAACGATAGTACACTTAGAAAAAAACAAGTGAAAGCATACTTACTTATCTGACACATCATGGTTTTACATGATTTTGACATTTGGTTTTCTCCTTTTTTCCTTTTTTTATCCACATATATTTTATTCTTGCTATTTGAAGTGATGGATGTTTGTGTCTAACCTAATATTTGAGACTTCCCCATGTTGCGGCAAGCTTCTCCTGCGGCTTTACTGCCGCGCCGAGCTTTCTTTCCATATTGAGTTGAACTTCATTTTCGCTCAAAGCGCGCTTCCAAACTTTCACTTCGTCGATTTTTCCGTTCCACCCTTGAGCATATCCAGCGTTCAAAATTCCAATCCACAGGCTGGTCTCTGATTTTCCTACACTGTCATTAATGTGTTCCTTCGTCATTTCCAGTTTTCCATTGACATACAGATTTTGTCTTTGGTCACTTTTAGCGTTGCCATCAAAGGTATAAGCAACGTGATATCATGTTCTGTCTTGTAGTACAGTTGCTGAACTGACCTGCAAAACATCCTGAGCGTTGGTTCTGGCAAAAAACTTCAGGTCAGTCCACGAGAACAAGTTATAGAGGTCATCCTTAGGGCCAGTACCTTGCCAATCTTTATCACTTCTCTTAGAGATAATAGCTCTCGCATTAGCATCTGGCTTATATGGCATTACCCAGGCTTCTACAGTCAGCGCTTTCATTCCATTTAGCTTATCGTTGTGAGAAACTTCAATATAGTTTGCCGCTACGCCATCGAACTCTAAAGCCTGTGAAAATTTACCATCCCCCCATTTCAGAGCGCCTTTTAATGCAACATTGGCGGGATTGCTGGAATGGTCTTTCGGCGCGCCTGCTCCTTCGTCAAATGGTAAGTACAGCACTAAAGATTCATCAACACATATTCCCCATGAAGATAAGGTTGACAAATAAGTTATCGCTAAAACTAAAACGATAGTTCTCATTTAATCCTCCTTGAGTTATATAGAAACCGAGTTTTTGGGAAAAACTCGGTTTCTCATTTTTTCTATTGAGCCTTAATACCTCCCCATGTCGTAGTGAGTTTCCCCTTTCGCTCTATAGCCAAAAGTTGTTTTCCTTCCGTTTCCATGTTTTTCTTTATCTCATCTGCGTCCAAAACTCTACTCCAGATGCGAAGTTCATCGATGGCGCCGAACCAACAATTTCCGCCTGCGTATCTTATTGCGCCAATAGAAATTTTTGAACTTCCTCCATCTGGGTTAGAGGACATCTTTGTACCCGATATAGCCATTTTAAACTCGTCTTCCCTTTTGCCATCTAAGTAGAATTTGCTTACTTTATCGGGGATATCTACTGTAAAGGCGACATAGCTAAAAACGTCAAAACTTACTTTTACCCCCGTCTCGCGGTACATATTTTCTGCCTTATCAGTAGTGATTTCCCAAGCCCACTGGTCTTTTGATTCGTAGTATCCGACCCAGGGCATATCATTCCATACACTGCCCTGGTATTTTTGCAAAATCGCTGGCCAGTCGTTGGCGCCTTTGTGTACGGGTTTCACCCAGGCTGTAAGCGTAAACTCTGCGATGCCATCAAATAAGTTCGCTGATGTTTTAGCTAAATCAACATAATCATCCACGCCATCAAACTCCAACGCGGAACCAAATTTTCCGCTCGCCCACTTTGGCCCCACTAAGGTACCATTTCTGCCATTTCCACTATCATCTGTGGCTTCATCACCCGAACCGGTGTCAAAAGACCAATATGCAATCAGTTTTTCTTTTAGTTCTCCAGAGAAGCTAAAGAAAGAAAGGATGAACATTGAAAGTGTAAGACAAGTTACGAAAAGAATTAACCTTGAATTCATTATTATCGCCTCCAATTGTTCTTCGTTCAAAAGACTATTGTAGTAACGGCTTCAGTCGTTTGCTTGCTTGAACGACTGAAGTCGTTACTACAAACCTCAAAATTACTCTGTTTTAATCTCTCCCCATATCGCAGCCAACTTGTTCTTCGGGTAAACAGCCAGTAATGTGTTGGGTAAATTAATATCATCCAATTTCGCTTTCTTGACCAGTTTACCGTCATTGCTGTATTTTGAGAAATCTTCTATTTTCCCACCAATCTCTCCGTCAAAATGATACAAAGCAACTGTATCATCATCGGGCATAAACGCTCCTTTTTGCACACCAAAATCCTTGTCATAGCGGATGGTTTTGGAGACTCTGACTTCGTCGATGAGCCCAGAATACGCGCTATGGGTGTCGCCACCACGCGTGCGTCTGCCTACTTTGAGCGTGTCAGGAGAATCATTCAATTTTCCCTGCCATGCTTCACTCTCCGCCATGAATTTACCACCGATATACAACCGGGCTTTTTTACCATCGTAAGTGATAGCGACATGCGTCCACTTTCCTGTTGGAACATTGCCATTGCTGCTAATCCAATCCCAGCCTTTACCGGCTGGTTGTACCGCAGTTTTGAAGATGCCATCGACTAATGCAATTTCATAAACATCTTCCTTGTTCACAATCATGTGTTCACCTGCATTGTTGTCCGGATTTACCCAGGCTTCGACTGTCAGTTCGTCTATATTTGTATCCAAACTCGGATGGTCTGGCGCTTCCATCGCGCTATCTGGGTCGCCATCTAATTTCAGTGCTCTATTGAGAGCCGCTTCACCATGTTGAGATAGACTGATTAGCATAATAACCAGCCCGAGGAAAAGTAGTCGTTTCATGTTATTATTCTCCTTTTGATTGTTTGGGAATTAATCTCCCTTTTATATAGACTTCCGAAGTCTTCGAGACTTCGGAAGTCTAATAGTTAGCGGTCTCTAAAATTTTTGACCGCGCCCCACATTGTGGTGAGCTTATCACCTGGGTTGACCGCAGTTGCGAAAGGCGCATCGGATTTAACCCACTCAGGTCCGCCTATCAACTCGGCATCGTTTTTATTTCCGGAAGCGTCTTTCGTCGCTTTTCCTTTACCTTCATCTAAATGATACAACGCAACAGTGTCTTTATCTGTTTCAAACTGCCGGTCTGGAACTTTGAAGTCTTTGGTATAGCGAACCGCTTTAGATATTCTGACTTCATCGATGATGCCGAAAAATGGATAGTGTGTTTCGAAAGGACGCCAACCGATGTTAAATGGCTCATTCGTCGGATTGATGTTGGCGCTATTTTCTTTCGCGGAGTTGACCTTTTTTCCATTGAGCCATCCTACCGTTTCAGTCCCATCGTAAGTTACCGCCGTATGGCTCCACTTATTCAGTTCAACATTCCCTTGCCCCCACCACACCCAGGTGGGAGCGCTTATGGCGTACATTAAAACACCTTGGTGAAGCGCCATTTCCCAACTGTTTTCTTTGTTGACAATTATGATGTAAGCCCCTACTCCGGTAGGATACACCCATGCCTCCATGGTAAATTCTTTACCGCTAATGTCCAGGCTGGGACTATCTTTAGCCTGAACCTGGTCACCGGGATTTCCCCTGAATTTGATTGCATTACCTTGAGCTAATATGCCATTTACAAACCAAACAGAAAAAATGGCAATAAATAAAAGCAAAATGATTTTTGTCATAATTTACCTTTGACTCCTTAGTATTTCTTTTGATTAAATTTTAATTCCTCAGTGTTTCTTTTGATGGAACTTTTTATTCCTCTTATTTTTCTTTTGATCAAACTTTAATTCCTCAGTGTTTCTTGTGATCAAACTTTTCTTTTTAAAAGAAAAGTTTGGAAGAAAAGTTTGGTTACCTCACCGTTTAATCCAGACTTCCGAAGTCTCCGAGACTTCGGAAGTCTACAATGTGACAAAGTCAAGATAGGCCTGACTCTATAAGATTGAACACCTATTGGCAATGCATTTAGCCGCAGTCTCAGTGCCCATCTCGCCCGTATTTACTATCAAATGATACAATGTTGCATCGTCCCAATCTACGTTGTAACAATATTTGATGAAGCCAGCCTGCCGTTTATCGTTCTTGTGGATTAATTTCGTAGCGGAAGGTTTGTCTACTCCCGTTTGTTTCATTACCACTTCTAAACGATGTTCCAGAGACGCGATAATCCGAACATGGAACACCTCTTTTTTATCTTTTAAAATCACCTGACCACCCCTGCCGACTATTACAACATTGCCTCGCTGCCACAGTTGTTCTATCGTAGTTCGGATAAACTTTAAATATTCCTTCTGGTCTTGAAGGGACATCTTTTCTCTTGATGCTTCATACATAATCATACTTTCAGGCATTTCATTAGAAGCAAAAATTGGATATACTCCTGGAGTAATCAACCTTCTCAAAAACCGCATCACTGGATTTTCTATGCGTTCATCAAATTTCTCGACTTCCTCCGGTGGGACATTTGCTCGGCGTGCGACTTCAACAATCAATTCCTTGTCCACATAATCGTAATTCAATAATTCTGCAACCCTCTTAGCGACAATATCTCCTTCGCTGCCAAATTGTCTGGAAACCGTAATCGCTGACATTTCTATATCATCTACCTTTCAGTTTGATGAGTAGTGATTCATTGTAGTTAGGGGAAGTCTTCCGCCCCCGTTAGGACGGGCCTGACTTCCCCGCTAGGCGGTGATATTAAGTAGTGAGTGGTGAGTGGTTACCACTTACTACTCACCACTTACCCATTCCAAAGCGTCAACTAATTTGACTTTGGTAAATTAAAATGAGATTCTGTTGTAGCCTAACTTTCTAAGTTGGCCGTTTCAAACCCAGACCAAGATAGAATCTTAGGCTACGGAGAAATCTAACAAAGTCAAGCTAATTTTTGAGAAAATTTGAAACATGCCTCTCTTACTTATACGTTTTTATCATGCTCCAGGTAGTTGCGAGCTTACCGTTGGGCTCGACTGCTGCGACGGGAGATTGCATGTCCCTTGCGAGTTCGGCTTCCGATAGGGCGTAGTTGTAGACCTTTATTTCATCAAGCGCGCCTATAATGAAGCGCCCAGTTCCGCCTCTGGCGCCGATAAAAAGTGGGTCGGTGTTAGTCAGAAGCTTGCCAGCACAGGGCATCTCCTTGTCGAGTTTCCCATCGATGTATAATTTAATAGTTCCACCATCCCATGTTCCAACGAGAAAATGCCAATTGTTGTCCTGAATGGAACTGCCGATATTCTCGTCGTCACACTCTTCAGGCAAGTCATTCATCTGAAGAATAGTGCCATTTGAATATAGAGCAGCGAGGTTATATTCTCCCTCTTTCCACGCGTTACCTTTCTCCACAGCGCTTTGGGTGCCTTCGCCTCCTCCATACAGTTTCACCCACGCTTCGATGGTCATTGCATCGGTCAGGTCAAGGCTGTCGGAATCTGGCACTTCACCCCATGTTGCGCCGTCAAGCTCGAGCGCTTTACCGAACTTTCCATCTATCCATTTAGGATTTCCCTTGAGGGTACAGTCGTTTTTGAGCTTCGACGAATCCTTAGCAACACTGCCCGCTCCCTCGTCAAAGGAAAGATGGAGCACTAACTCGTTGGCTGCATGGGAATTTATACTCCATACAAGCATCAGGAAAACTATTGTTGTACTTACCGTTAAAACTTTCATTTTTTCCTCCTTGTAATTTAGAAATAGATGATTTCGGGTTACCCCCAGGTATCACCCAAACCTGTTCCGATTTTATCGGAAAATTTGTAGGGGCAAAATGGCAAGATGGCAAGATGGCAATTGCCCCCTTGTCCTCTTGCCCCTTTGCCATTTTGCCTACTTTGCTTTGAGATTTCCCCATGTGACAGCTAATTTGCCGACAACATCAACTGCCAGGTTTGCTGTGGGGTCCTCCATGTCTATCTTTATCTCGTCAACACTCAAAGCACGGTTATAAATCTTAATTTCATCAATAAACCCATTAACCCAGCGTCCACCCCCGCCTCTGCAGCCGATATAAAGTGGGTCGTTATTTGTGTTGAGCTTCCCCTTGCACGCCAGTGTTCTGCTCTCCTTGGCATCGATGTAAATCATAATGGTTTTGCCGTCCCATGCACCCGTGATATAGTGCCATTGTTGGTCTACCACCGAAGGGCCGATAGCTTCATCGTTGCATGCTTCAGGCAGGTCAAACATCTGTAGCAAAACGCCGCCGCCATATTCAGGAAGCAGGTTATATTCTCCAGATATCCACGCGGCGCCTTTTTCCACGCCGCTTTGGTTGTCGCCTGTCGCCCCCATAATCCTGACCCAACAGCTTATCGTGAGCGCATCTGTGATTTTAAGGCTGTCAGAGTCTTTGACTTCGAGGTAATTGCTGGTGCCAAGTTCAATACCAGAATTAAATTTTCCAGGCGCCCATTTGGCTTTGCCTTTGAGAGTAGCGTCGTTTTTATAATCTGAAAGATCTATGGCGATGTCGCCTTTGTTTTCATCTAACGGCAGATAAAGCACCATTGATGGGTCGATTGACTTCCCATAAGATAGTAGAGCGCACAGACAGCAAAATAAAACGAGAATAAAGGACGCAGTCTTCATACTATCACCCCCTTTCTCTGAGCCTGTTAAAAAACACCACTCACCATGTTTGCAAACAAAAGCAGAAATTGCTTATTGCGCCTATCATTAGTATGCTACTTTGGTCTTTGCCCATGTAGTTGCAAGCTTTTCGCTTGAGCTTACCGCCATGACAAGCTCATCCTCACCGGCGGCGACGATTATGTCGTCGAAGTATGCTACTGTGTGATACGCCATTACGCCAACCCCGTCCTCATCAAGATGAGATAGAATCTTTGCGCTAATCATCCAATCTTTCGGTTCACTTTCGTCTTCAGCCCACATCTTTCCATAGAAAGTTTCCTTTATAACCGCTATCTTCATCCTGTACCACTTACCCCCTTTAATCGGAACTGGCGCAACCGGGTTATGCGCTTTTATGGCGCATTCATCGACCATTAAGTCGTTTCCAATGCGAAGGTCAAGGTACCAGTTGCCACTGAGTTCTTTTGGGTTTGTAAGAAGACCGAGTTCTATTTCACCTGTCGCCGCATCGACTTTTACCCTGTCAGTAGCCCAAAGCTCTCCATGTTCCTTAAGTGAAGCTACTCCATCAACAGATGCGCCTGACCATGAAGCGGTGGCATCAACTTTGAGAACCTTGTTCCCCTTATCATCTACTACTTCCCATTTCCCCTTTCCTTCTAAATCGCCGGAAAACCATTGTTTGCTTAATCCGCCTTCAAAATCATCAAAAAAGAGCGCCTTAGCATGGGCAATCCCAAAGCTTGCTAATACAAGGAGCAACATAAGAAATAAAGCTGTTTGAATCTTCATGCCTATTCACCTCCTGGTATAATTGGAGAGTGGTCTTGATATTACAAGTTATGAATTAACATTTACTTTTGTCATCTCTCCCTTGCTCGCAGAACCTCAAGGAACTCCAGAGGTTTCACAATTTTGACACCCCGATGCTCACCGCCAAGCTGTTCAAAATGGGGGTCGTAAGTAACAATGTAGGTTGCCTTCCCGACAACCGCACAAGCAATGACATGGTCATCATCAGGGTCGGCGCGGATGACATGAGCAACATCCGAGGGCAAGACCTCAACTAACTCCCCATGCGCTTGAGTTTCTGTCACCACCAACTGCACATTCTCGGATGGGACACCTTTCTCAAGCAGTTTGTCCTCAAGCTCTTTGAGCAGAGTAAGGGAAAACAGCAGCACGAATTCGCCTTCGCGCCATCGCTCCCGCAACTCGATTGTCGGGCTGTTTGGGTTTTTACTTAATTCGGCAGCGACCCGGACGTTTGTATTCAACTGCGTTTACGAAGTAAACCAGTCCTCACAAGTCTGAGTAAGCTCACATCAGTCCTCAATTGCTGCATCCTCCTCTCGCTCCAGAGCATAACCTTTTTCAATAGCGTCCTTTCGGATAGCCTCCGAATTCTCCCGAAAGATTCTCAGGCGTTCCTCTTTGGGTAACTTCCTTAATTCCATAGCCAACTCTGCCGCCTTCTTAAAGTCTTGCGCAGCCTGCGGCGAAATCGGCTTTAAGGAAGGGAAATAACGCACTGAGCCGTCTTGCGCTATCGGAATGTAATAACGCTCCTTCACCTTTCTTAGCAATTCCTTCACTTCCGATACATCCCTCTCTAATTGTTCAATCTTATTCTCCAGCATTTCAATAACTTCTATCTCCATTACTATCATCTCTCCGAAAGAATAACGGTTCTTTGGGTAGTGCGCGCTTCAGCGTCTGAAAAGCGCACTGAAGCGCGCACTACGAACCTGCTTTGATGTTACCTCAAGCAGTTGAGAGTTTTCTTTGCTCTACCGTTGGGGCTGCTCTTTGTAAACCGCTCCCCGCCACGAAGCCGCAGGCGAAGACACCCTCATTTAGCAGGTACAAACAAAACCAGGATAGAATCTTGGTTTACCAATTCACGGACTTTAGCCATTGTAGCCCAACTTTCTAAGCATGCCCTTGAGTCCTTCGCTTCGCTCTACCCATTTTGCATTGCCACCCACAAATTTCCCATCATGGTTTCCGACTATATCTTTCACTGTATCTCCTGCGGTCTCATCTAACGGCCAATGTGCAATTAGATTCGCCGCTTTTGAAGGCGCAACGAAAAAGCAGAAACTGAGTAGGATAATTGAAATGTTTTTTAGAGCGAATTTTGGAAGCATTTTCTCTCAATTCTCCTTTGCTTGTGAATTTTGATTATCAATTTCGGTATAGTGTAGCATAACTTTCTATGCTTTTCAATTATTATTTTCGATAATCGTTTCTGCTTTCTCCAAATGGCAAGACGGAAAGACGGCAAGATGGCAAAACGGCAAATTAGCCATTTAGCCATCTCGTCCCTTTACCCCGTTAACCACATCTTTACCGCAAAAAGCGATAACTGAAAAAGTCGTATTAATATTTCCCTTTCATCCGCCCCCATGTTGTGGTCAGTTTTCCGCCGGGAGAAACGGACTCTTCTATCTTCTCGAACGGGCTGCGGATTCCTTTATATTGCTCTGCCAACAGCTTTTCAGCTTCTTCATCTGTTGGTTGTTTGCCATCGTTGCGAATTGAAATGACATCAATCAGATTCACATCCGGCGGAACACCCGATTCACGGTTGGAGAGCATAAGATAGTTATCGCCCGGCTGAAATTCCGGATTTCCAACTCCGTCGAACCAGAACCAGGGTGGCTTGTCTGGAACCATGAGGGGAGCGCCTGGATTATTCCACCCATGTGTATCGATGTTAAAACCTGGCGGCATCCATTTTATTGCATTCTGGCTAGCTTTCCAAAAGAAGGAATTTGGGTCTGCCGTTCTATTTAGCCGCGCCCACATCTTCCATGGGCCAGCTTCGCCTGCCTTGATTGCTACGGGCAGCTTGTAAACCAAAGGAAAATTAGTGGCAAAGTCATTATCCCCAGGAGCGCCGAGCGCGGCGCCTCCCAGAGCGTTTTCATCTTCAAAGACATCCCAGACATTTCTGTTCGTTCTCTTTATGACATCATCCACTTCATTTTTCCGTTTCTCATCATCCAGGATGAATTCACTCTTATCTGGGATAAAGTACATCACATCTACCATGATGACTTGAGCAGCCTGGACATTTATTTTGAAGAGTTGTGTTATTACTATGAAAGTCAGAGCAAGAATTGCTCCAAATGGGTAAAACTGTATTTTCATGATATTTTCTCCTTTGTAAAAATTTTATGTAGCCCAACTTTCTAAAGCCTGTCCTTGACCTCCCGACTTCGTCGGGATGAAGGAGAAGGATTGGCCGTGGCGTGATGTCCTCCGCCGAGAACCAAGATAGAATCTTAGGCTACGAGTAACAAAAAAAGCCTGCCGATGCAAAGTAACAAAACTCTTCTTTCAGAAAGAAAAGTTCCATCATAAGAAATAAGAGGAATTGTAATATTGCATCAACAGGCTTCTTCGCCTATGTTGGATTCAGAAGATGACAACCATTGTCATCTTCTGAAATTTTAAAAATTGAACAAACGATACACATACAAACAGGTTTACTCTCTCTTTTTCAAATCCCCCCATGTCGTTGCAGTAGAAGCGGGATTTTTTGTCGGAGCGTTGGAAATCATAGGAGGAATGTCTAAAGAGAAGTTATCAATCAGATGATAATTTGTAGCAGCCCCTGTTCCCGCAGTGAAGCCAAAATATCCTTTAAAGGCAACAAAATCTGGTAAAGTAAAATCGACTACCTTTGTCAAAGGATAACTCAACTGACGGTTTCTCAAGAAAACTTTGATATTTCCATTTTGGCAGAACACTATTGCGCTGAACTTGCCAGGGCTGTCTTCCAATTCAGGAATATCGCTGTTGATAAATATCGAAGCGACGGAACCGTTAGTATCGACACCGACATGGTTTTCGGAGTAATTATCTATGACCTCGTTATCCCAGGTATCAAACTCAATAGCAAATCCACTCAATCCCCCATAACCCAGGTCTATCCCTAAACCTCCCAAGCTTGTTGGGTCCGATACAGCGGAATCCAGGACAGCAAAAGTCAGTCCGTCCGCGCCAGTGCCTTTTCCCATCCCAAAATCGAACCGCGCCTTGAATGCGGAAACATCATAAGGAGTATTGAAAAAGAGACTTCCTGCCTGCCATTGTACTACTTGCGTCAGCAGAACGACTCCTGGTGGAATCTGCTGGATTGCAGAGCCATTGTAGGTGAAATTCTCAGTCGGTTTGTTAAAATCTTCATCTATTACTTTTACGGCGAGAGCAGGGGCGGAAATGTAGACTACCAACAGAAGAATTCCAAAACCAGCGAACATCTTGAAATTCATGTTATCACCTCCTATCTTCACATTTTCAAGATAGAAGCCGAGTTTTTAAGAAAAACTCGGTTTCTCATCTTTCACAGAATTTGAGTTCTATAATCTTATCTGTGTAATTCTGTGGCTAATTAAAAGTTCAAAAGATTTTTTGAAACTTGTTTAGGTAAGCAACTTTCAGAAAATATTTTAACCTTTTGAAACCGCAGAGAACACGGAGAAGACGCAGAGAACACAGAGATGGCTTCGTGTTATAGCTAACTTCGTCTGTTCTCTGTTTCCTCTGCACTCCACCTCTGCGACCTCTGTGGTGAGAAAAAGCGATGAGGAAAAATGCAAAGAATTTTTTGAAACTTACTTAGTTTTCAACGCCTTTCAATTATTGAATCAAGTTTTAAAGTGCATAATATCTCATTTTTTTCTGAATCAACACTATACTGAACTTGCATCAGATTAAGGAATTGTTCCCAGTTGATGAAAACCGTTCCATCGTCGATATAGATATCACTGCTCTCCCGATTCAATTGAATCTCTTTGTCGTTATAGCGTATTACAATTTTTTCTTCATCCACTGTGGCTGAAGCGCCAATTGCTTGTGAAAATGATATAACCGGAAGCCAAATATTTTGTCCTTTCATTTGCGCCGGCGGTGAAATATCCAGGCGTTTCCCATTAAAGAATATCTGCGCTGGACGTACTGATTCCATCTGTGAAATCCGAGGCGCGAAAGTTTTTATCAGAGCGTGTGTTGCCTCTTCATTCTCAACTTGCAGAGCAATGATGACAAATTTGTTCATCCGCACGACAATAATGCGCTGGTAATATTTATCTTGCGCAGAGAAGCACTCATCCCCCAGTCCCGCCACATCAGCGACGTTTTTATCTGACTTCTCTTCATAACGCTTGAAAGTAGAGAATGTACCTCGACTATCTTCCTCGGTTTGGCAATCAAGCAAAACAAACTGTTTGTCTTGACCGCCGATTTGGTAACGAGCTACCATACCGTTGCGGAGAAATTCGTGTCCCAGCACATTGTCCAAAACGAATTTCTCGCTTTTTTCAATAATGGCTTCTTTGGGAAGTAATTGAGCGAGATACGGCATGCTGTATCTACCGTAGATGGAGTCAGCAATAGCTTGCGCAATTGCAGTGTTGGCAGCTAAAAAACTTTCATCTTCCCGCGTGGCTAACAATTTGACATAGTATTTGTCCTTCCAGAAATTTATCGATGAACTATCCGCATATCCTTCCGCGCCGATATCGACAAATTTAGCCTCGGGATACAACTCGCTTCTATACATACCATACGCATTGAGCGGAGTGTTCATATCATAAATATCAACGCTTATAAAATCCTCGCCGCCTTGTTCAGGCTCGTATGTTGCTGCGCCACAGAGTTGGAACTGATATGCGAAGAAACTTTCCGCCGCGCCATCGATATGTTCGTATAAGTTTTCTTCAGTGAAAAACTGAGTAGGAGACGCTCGTTTCCAACCCACGGATATTCCCTCCGGCGGAAAAAATATTTCCATATCCCGTTGCATCTGTTCAACATTGGCAGAGGTAGATGAGTAAGATACGCCAATTATCGCTATGCAAAAGATGAAAGCTAATAATGTATGTTCCCGTTTCATTTGCTTGCTCCAAACTTTACCTGAAACGTGAAACGTGATAAGTGACAATATTATGCTTTAATCACATTTCACGCATCACGTTTCATTCATATTTCACTTACGCCATCATCGCGTGTGCCTGATACAATTTTTCCACCACGTTCAGGTGGTAGGGACAAGCATCATTGCAGATGCCACACTTAGTACAATTGGCAACGGTTTGATTAGTTGATAATTCACGATATAGTGCAGTTGCTCCTGCGGTATCACCATCTGCCACGTAATATGTTCTGTATCGTAGGATATCCGTCACCTCAACGCCGCGTGGACAATTTTGTGTGCAGGTACCGCACATTCGGCAGTAGTCGCGGTCAATGGTTTGCGCATAAAGCTCCAACGCCCGACGTTGTCCGTAAGACATTTTCTTGCCTACTACAACAATATCCTCCTCTACTTCCTGAATATTTGCCATAGTGGGTATAATGTTGCTGACGCTATCATGTTCCAAAACCCATTTCAATGCGCCTTGAAATAGCACTGACTTGGGCGTTGTCGTTTTCGCCAATGGGCTTAGAGCTTTCACGGCTTTCATAATCACCACGCCGACGTTCGCTTTCTTTGCGTTATCCAACGCCTCCTTGTGTTCCTTAGGCGACATAAAATTATACGCCACCAGCACCATATCGTAGGCCCCGGCTTCCACGGCTGCATTGACGACATCGTTTTGATTCGTATGGGTTGTCACGCCCAAAAACCGCACTTTCCCTGCTTTTTTCAGTTCCTCAAAGGCTTCCAGTACCACCGGAGCATTCACCTGTTCCGCCGTACTTGCGCCGTGGATTTGAATTACGTCAATGACATCGGTTTGCATCCGTGACAAGCTATCCTCAGTGGATTTTATTATCTCTTCCTTCGTGGTTGTGATATGGGGTTCCTCTTTCCTATAACTTAGAAGTCCACTCCACTTCGTCGCTATGATGACGTCTTTCTTATGTTCTTGGAGAAATTCGCTGAGTAGGCGCTCGCTGTTTCCGCCTCCATAGCCTGAAGCGGTATCAATGTAATTTACTCCCAATTCAAAGGCTCTGTTAAGAGGCGCTATACCTGTATTGTGAAGCTGAATAGCGCCAAAACTGATTTCTGCAACATTCAGTCCCGTCCTGCCCAAAACGCGATATTTCATATCTTTGGCAGTGAAAGCCTCTTCTTTTTTGAGAGATTCATCCTCTTTAAATTCCTGGGCAACAGCATCCCACCATCCGCCCACCGTTAGACCAATACCGATGGCTCCGGCAGATGTTTTTTGGATAAATTCTCTCCTGCTCAGATTTTCTATGTGTCTATTCAACAGGTTGCTAATATTTTTAGACTTCATATTTTCTTACGGCGGATACTCCTACTGATTGTCCCCTCCTGTGAGGGGTAGGGGTGGGTAAATCAGTAGGAGAGGAAACCGTTTCTCCTTTTTTAGGTGTATATAAACCCTTGAGTCTCCGTTTTCGGAGTCCGAGAATCGGACCTGAGTGAATCGAATCAAAGGCCAAGAAAGTTTACTGAAAGGGAAGGATGGTGGCTGGTAAGGCACACCACCCGTGTTTCCCCCTGGGCTAAACCAGGGTGTATACTGCCCTTCGCCACTGGCTAACGGAGAGGCTATAGACTAGGGCGGTATCCAATAGCATCCGTTGCACTGCCACGTACAGTCAGCTCAGTTAAGAACTGGCTAGTCAACTGTTTGGTCTCTTCAGGACTAGCGCGGCCGACGAAGCCCATACAAGCCCCTACTGATTGCTTCAATCAGTAGGGGTAGTTGACATTTTCATTGTTTCCTTTCCATTGAATTTTGGATTTAACTTTGTAAAATGCGTACTTTTGGAAGTCAATTCGATGATGACATATGGTCCTTTTTATTCTTCTTCCCTGCCTCGTTTTAGAGCTACTGGCGTCAACCTTCATGCTTCAAAAGCAAAATAGCTTCCAGTTTCTCAAGTTTAGCCTCTATTCTTTGAAATCTTTCTTCATCACTCCCCACTTTCCGTCGTTCAAGCCATTTTTGAAAAACTGGTGGTAGAATAACACTAACGATGATAGCAATTAACACTCCTATAATGAGACCGTAAAGAGTATCCATTTTACCTGTTATATCTTTCCATATAGAAAGAAGGTCATCCTTCGTTGCCATTTTACCTTCGAGAGCCTTTATATCGCCTTTTATCGTAGCTATCTCTATCTTTATAGATTCAAGTTCTTTTTTCACAGGCTCAATCTCTTCACGGATTATTTGTCTTATCTGCCTTATATCATTCTCTGTAAGTTCTGCAAAACAAGACAAGGATATGACGAAAACAAGAATTCCACAAATTGCGCACAAACAAAGCGGTTTCATGATAAAAAGCCTCCCAGTTTTTACGTTCTGTTAAGCAAATTTAGGTTTCCAAAGTAACCAAACTTTTCTTTAAGAAAGAAAAGTTTGATCAAAAGAAATAAGAGGAAGAAGTAAAGAGCGCTAACATTTCGGCGCTCCAAAGATTTCATCGGCGCGCAATATTTCCTGCGCAATCTCCTTCATTGATTTTCTAGAATTTTGGCTTATACGCTGCATTTTTTTAAAGGCTTCTGGTTCGGAAAGATTGCTTCGTTGCATTAGTATGCCTTTTGCCCGCTCTATTAGTTTTCGTACTTCCAGGGCTTCTTTTAAATCTTCGGCTTCACTTCTAATTCTCTGAAATTCTGCGAATTTATGTGCTGCAAGTTCAATAGTGGGAAGTAGTTGCCCGCTATTTACAGGTTTCAAAAGGTAGGCCGATGCGCCCGCAGCGATGACTTTTTCGACAAAATCTTCCTGGCTGTACGCCGTGAGCATAATAATAGCCGTCGGTTGAGTTGCCATTATTTCTGTGGTAGCAGCTATTCCATCAAGTTTAGGCATCTTGATGTCCATCAGGATTACATCCGGGCATAACTCCTTGGCTAACTTGATAGCTTCCAGACCATCTTTGGCTTCCCCGACGACGGTATATCCTAAAGAATCCAATTCCTTTTGCAAGCGTAGGACTGTTAAACCTTCATCCTCACATATTAAAATGCGGAGTTTTTTCTTTTCCATAATGACCACCTGGTGCTCGCCAGCCACTACTTTGTTTATAACGTGAAGGGCAAAGTGGCAAGATGGCAAGACGGCTTTTAACCATTTAGCCCTCTTGCCGTCTAGCCGTTTTGCCCTCTTGCCGTTTGCCTTCTTTTCAAAACCAAAGTAATAAATAGTGACTACCGACCACCTTAACTAATTTTGAATATTAAATTTTACATTTGCCGCTCCCCGAGACCCAAAGGGTTTTGGAAACCCTTTGGGTCTCGGAAAGTTAAGTTTATTTTTAAAAGTTAGTTAATTTAGCTATATTTTCGGAAAAATCACTTCTGCTGTTGTGCCGCCATTGCTGACTAAATTAAGAGTACCACCCAGGTCTCGTTCCGCTAAAGTTCGGCTCACCTCTAAACCGACATGCCCATTTACATTGATGTCGAATCCTTCTGGCAAGCCTATACCATCGTCCTTAACCTGGAGACAAATATTATTATCTAAAGCATTTAGTTCTACTAATACCGACCCTTTATTCTTATTTTTGAATGCGTGTTTCATAGCGTTACTGACTAATTCGTTTGCTATTAATGCAAGGGAAGTAACTTCTTTCGACGGCAAGGAGATATCGATAGCATTGATTGATACGTTAATGTCTTGTGATGGGTTTACATTCGCGGAGGCGACCATCGGCACTAACCGGTTCAAAACATCCTGGACATTAATCGTCTTTATATGCGCATCCTTGCTTAAAAATTCGTGAACCATAGCAATTGTATTGATGCGTTCTATGCTTGCTCTTAAAGCATCTTTCGGCATGATATCCCCAGGTTCCTCCAGGAGTTGAAGGGTCAATAGGTCAGATACGGTTTGTAAGTTATTTTTTATCCGGTGATGGGCTTCCAGGACCGAGGTTACTAATTGTTTTGATTTATTCTTTTCTTTATGATACAGTTGACCGTTTTCAACCGCGACACCCAATTGACTCCCGATAGCGGAAAGCAACTCCATATCTTTAGGGGTAAATTGGCGCAGCCCGCGGCTGATAATACTCATTACACCAAGGACTTTGTCTTTCGATTTCAGTGGAAAGCCAGCATAAGCGCGGAAGCCCTCTTCTCTTATGGTCATTTTGGTTAATCTGGCATCCGCAGATATATCCTGTATGACCATCGGTGCCCCTGACAGAGCGACGCGCCCGGCGAATCCTTCGCCCAACTGCAACTCCTTGACATCCTTAACTACTTCTTCCGGGAGCCCGCGATGCGCAAACAATTTCAACATTTTATTGCATTCTCTCAGCAAATATATCCCTCCTGATTCCATTTTCATCACTTCCAACACCTTATCCAGGGCGTTATTGAGCCGTTCAGTGAGGTCAAGGGATTGACTTACGGTCGCAATAACACTATTCAACGCAGAGAGTTCCTCGTTGCGGCGCGATATTTGCGCGTATAACCGTCGATTGTAATAATACATCACTACTACCGCGGTAACAGCAACCACAGAAAGAGGCAACAAAAAATATATCATGCTGATTCGCCTCGCTTAATGAGGGTAATGGGGTTAAGAGGTTAAGGTAAAGGGAAAAAGGAAAAGGATGGAAAGGAAGGAACGGAAGGAAGAATTTTCCCCCCCCATACGCATCAACTTAAGGAATTTTTCACGCCATTTATGCGCCCCAACGCCTTGAACTGAAGTTCAGGCTAAGAGGCTAAAGTCAACTCAAAGTTGACTAAACCAACCCCCAGTCGTCTTTGAGACGACTTGAGCGTCTTAGCCTGTGAATTGATTCACAGGCTTAAGGAAGGAAGAATTTTCCCCCTTTTCTTCCCTTTCCCACTCCTCTTGCCCCCTTGCCATATAGCCATTTAACCTAATACCCAAGTTTAATTTTTGCCCAGTTGGTAGAAAGCTTGCCAACGGACTCTACACTCAAAATATCCGCTTCCTTCTCGGCTATAATCATATTGTCAATCGGCCCTCTAACACAAACAAATTATACAAATTGTTATAATTTATCATTTTTTTGATTGAACGTCAATAAAATTTTATAAGTGATATAGCCGCTGATAATCAGACCGCGCTGATTTTAAAGACTGCTTCAATCGGCGTGGGTCTATTTGCTGCGTTCAGCAGTCCCCCTTAAAAAAGGGGGCAGGAGGTTGTACCTTTGTAAATGGCGAAATCGGCGGCTATAAATAATCTCTGGAAGTAAAATTAAGTTCTTGACAATTTAAACCATCATTGATATAATTTAATCAAAAGAAATAATTGGAATATAAAAAAGTCTTCGGGGATGGGTGAAATTCCCTATCGGCGGTATAGCCCGCGAGCTTAGGCTAAAAAACTTAGGCTGACCTGGTGTAAATCCAGGGCCGACGGTTACAGTCCGGAAGGGAGAAGACACAATCTCATTATAGCCCGAAGACCTATTCTTTGGGCTTTTTTGTTTGTACTATGAACGAGGGTTATAAAAATGGAAACATTCATGCGACGCGCATTGGAACTTGCGGCGCAGGCGCGAGGACGTACCAGTCCTAACCCGATGGTCGGAGCCGTCATTGTGAAAGCAGGGGAAATCGTCGGCGAGGGATATCATCATAAAGCTGGGACGCCGCATGCCGAAATTCATGCAATTAACAATGCAGGTACCAAAGCGAAAGATACGCAGCTTTATGTTACCTTAGAACCGTGTTGTCACCAGGGACGCACCCCACCTTGCACTAACGCGATTATTCAGGCGGGAGTTTCATCGGTTGTCATGGCGATGTACGACCCAAATCCGCTGGTGTCTGGTAAAGGCAAAGCGGAGTTGGAAACTCATGGGATAACTGTGCAAAGTGGCCTTTTGGAACATGAAGCGCGCAAACTGAATGAGTTTTACATTAAATACATCACTTCGGGCTTGCCTTTTGTCATTTTAAAATCTGCCATGAGCCTCGATGGAAAAATTGCAACTTATACAGGTAAATCTAAATGGATTACATCGGAAGCGTCTCGCCGAAAAGTCCATGAACTTCGCGACGCTGTCGATGCCATCCTTGTCGGCATTGGAACAGTCATTAACGATAATCCCTCTTTGACCACCCGTTTGACGGACAAAGAAGGAAAAGATGCTGTTAGAGTCGTCGTTGATAGCAAAGCGCAAATTCCACTTACATCCAGAGTGTTGAACCTGGATAGCATGGCGCCAACCTTAGTCGCGGTGACACAGAAAGCGCCTGAGAATAAAATCTTACAATTGCAAGCCGCCGGCGCAGAGGTATTAGTTGTTCCTGAACGCAACGATGGCAAAGTCAGTCTTAAAGCGCTGATGGAAATATTGGGAACAAGACAAATCACCAATGTCATGATAGAAGGTGGTAGCGAGATTAACGCTTCTGCCCTGAAAGAAGGTATCGTGGACAAAGTCATGATATTCATCGCGCCAAAATTTATAGGTGGGAAAACAGCGCCCGGGCTGGTCGGTGGACAGGGCATCGAACACCTTTCTAATGCTATTGGATTGCAAGATGTTCAGATTTCTAAAATTGGCGAGGATATTTTGGTTGAGGGGTATATTCGTGGCGCAGGCATTCCTGCCTGCGCATAGCAGACAAGAATGTCTGCCCCACATATTGGGAGTTACCATTATGTTTACAGGCATCGTTGAAGAAATGGGCACAATTATACAAATAACCCGCAGCTCGCATTCGGGGCAAATTGTAATTGGGGCCCAAAAAATATTGGAAGATTGCAAAATCGGCGACAGCATTGCCGTCAGCGGCGCGTGTTTGACAGTCATTGAAGCCAATCCGAATAGTTTCATTGCCGATGTTTCTCCTGAAACCCTTCGTAGGACGAATCTCGGTGAATTAAAACGCGGAGATAAAGTCAATTTAGAACGTTCTTTGCGTCTGCAAGACCGATTAGGCGGACATTTAGTTTTGGGGCACGTCGATGAAGTCGGCGTCATCAGCCGGTTGCAAAGTGAAGACAGCGCGACTTTAATGCAGGTGACCGTCTCAAGCGAAGCGATGAGATATATCGTTTTCAAGGGCTCAGTTTGTGTTGATGGCGTGAGCCTCACTGTTGCGCATCTATCTGCGAATGCTTTTGAGGTCTCTCTGATTCCCTACACGAAACAGATAACGACGATGGGGATGAAGAAAGTGAATGACAAAGTCAATATCGAAGTTGACATCCTCTCAAGATATGTCGAACGCTTGTTATCGCAAAAACCCAAGCCGGAGCGGATTGATATAGAATTTTTAAGGGAACATGGGTTTGTTTAAACAGACGACGGTGAATTCTAAAATCAAAAGGGGCCTGACGTGAAACGTGATGCGTGAAACGTGAAACGTGAATATTTACACATCACGTATCTCGTCACTGTAAAGCTCTTAACCGTATAAGGAGGTGAACGCCATAAAACGCTTTGTCTTTATTTTATCGCTTGTTTGCCTGACTATAGAAAACGTCTCAATTTTTCCTTCCTTCGCTGGCACATGGAGGGATGACTTCAGAGGTAGCGAACTTAAAGGCTGGGAGCGGAAAATAGTAATGTGGGACCCAGGTGATTCTTTTACATTTAACGGTTAAAACAGGTATGCTGGTTGGGGAAATGCTAAATGTTCCCACATCCTTGGTGGATTGTCACCTACTGATAGGTGATGAAAAGTGGACTGACTATACGCTTGAGTGCAAGGTGAAAGTCAGTGTAGAGAAACCCGGAGAAAAAGGGCCCCTGGCCCCTCTTGGCCCTCTCAACACTGTAGGTTTGATTTTCCGTTTTAAAGGTGCCTCTGACTTCTATAGCTTCTATAGCCTTGTCCTATCCTTTGGCCTTGATAAGGATGGTAGAGTTGTTGGACCGGTGATGCACATAAAAGTAACAGCTAAAGAAGAGATAGATAAGAGAGGAAGGAGTAGAGAGTGGTTTGGCCCGATGGAAGGAGGTTTTGTTTTCGATAAT
>Ga0194113_10000036_pt1 | contig 132340 bp, 136 predicted proteins | sample TA2MahC200mmetaG_FD_146193 | JGI IMG/M metagenome (GOLD analysis project Ga0194113, IMG submission 146193) | Freshwater microbial communities from Lake Tanganyika, Tanzania - TA2015017 Mahale Deep Cast 200m | ecosystem: Environmental > Aquatic > Freshwater > Lake | place: Tanzania: Lake...
GCATCCTAATGTGACTTGAAAAATAAGCGAGTCTGCCTCAGATGGCGGCCTGTACAGAGGATAATCATAGTTTAGCATCATGTCTAATTTGACGTGTGATTGGTAATATTATTTTGCCTATGCACAAATATGTTTTTCTAGTTTCTGCCTCCAATTTCTCAATGGCAAATGATCCTTATGCAAAGCGTCTGCCTTGGTTTGTGTTTGCCGGCTCAAGAGGAGGTGTGAACAGGTTCAGACTAATCCAGACGATTCAAAAACCCCACTCAATGCAAACCAACTCGCAAAGAAGATGGGTGTAGTTTGCAGGGCAATCATGCATCATGCGATGGTTTTGGAAAAAATAACCTACTTTTTAATGTGATATCTTTTCTCACACGAGATTTTCACATATTTGCTTGGCGATCATATTGCCGAGATTGCAGGAATATTGCTATTTCTTAAAATCACAATGAATTAGGCAATATCACATGAAAAAATTGTTAGATCAGAGATCAGTCTTCTGAAATAATTTTTTTGTAATCATTTTCAAATGTATGATCCCCGTTTAACAAATTTTTTGCAAAACTAATTGTCATCATTAGATATATTATCTAGTTTAATCTTGATTATGAAATATGGATTATCATAGTTTTCATGGAAAAAATATTCCTCACATAGAAGTAAATCCGGACATGAAAATTGATGATCTGGTGGATATCTATGCAAGTTCGGGCTTCAATGCAAGACAGCTGGGAGAAGCTGCAAAGTTATTCCGTAAGATGATTGAAGATGATGCAACAATCTGTCTTACTATTGCTGGTGCCATGACGCCTGTTGGATTTGGAGGGCTGTTCAAGGCCCTCATCGAAAAAGGATTTGTCGACTGGATAGTTTCTACGGGCTCTAACTTGTATCACGAGGATCATTTTGCATGGAATCTGCCTGTCAAACAAGGGCATTTTGAGGTTGATGACATGATTTTGTACCAAAAAGACATTGTCCGAATTAGAGACGTCTACATCAAAGGCGAAGAGACCCTAAAAAAACAAGACACCATCGTGCAAAAAATGTTCGAAAACAACTTATTTGAAAAACCATTCACTACTGCGGAATTTGCAAACTGGATGGGTAAATATTCAAAAGAACACTCAATGCACCCAGAACGCAGTTTTGTAGTATCTGCATATGATTATGATGTACCGCTTTACATCTCAACTCTGAAGGATTCATCGCTTGCACTTGATCTAGCACCACTCAGACTTGCCAACAAGCCATTCTCAGTTGACTTTGTAAGGGAGATAATTGAGCAGGCTGCAATTCTGTATAATTCAAAAAAAGCAGGAATTGTGGAAATTGGCGGAGGTGTTCCCAAAAACACTGCACAGCAGACTGGGCCACTGTTAGACCAAATCTTAGGCCTAGGCCATGGTGGGCAAAACTATATCATCCAAATAACTGATGCCAGGCCAGATACTGGAGGCCTGTCTGGCGCTACTCTTCAAGAAGGCAAGAGCTGGGGCAAAGTGAAGAACTCTCACGAAGACGTAATTGTGGTTTATGCAGATGCCACAATAGCGTTTCCGGTTTTGTGTCTCTATGCTCTTAGCATGGAAGGTCCAAGAAAACCAAAACGACTATACAAAAAGCTGGATCAATACTATCAAAAACTATCTGATGACTATTTCAGCAAAGGTAAAAAGTAAATTTTTCACTGTTTTACCAAACCTTTAGGCACGAATATAACGACAAACCTTCTGTGAGAACCATACTCAAATAACTTGAGATTTCAAGAAATTTATAATGCATTCCAAACTACAATGGAATGGAAGGTAATCGAGCAGTAAAAGACATTTCAATAAAAGACGGCGATGACATTCAGAGCATATTTAATCAAATGTCACTGTCTGGCGGCTTTGAATCAAGAAATCTTACTGACGGCCTTGAGATTCTCTCAACAATGATAAATGACAAAGAATGCGTCAAGTTTCTCTCATTTGTTGCAGCAATCACATCCACTGGACTACGGGGAATAATTGCTGACATGCTCAAGAAAAAAATGTTTGATGTTGTAATTACTACATGCGGCGCGCTAGATCATGACATTGCACGATATTTCTCGAATTATCTGGAAGGATCATTTACTCTAGACGATGCAGATCTTTTGGAAAAAAATATCCACAGACTGGGTAACGTGCTTGTCCCAATGGAAAGCTACGGCCCAATAATTGAGGAAAAGATGCAGGCATTTTTGGAAGCAGCCTACAAGTCAGGTAAAAGGGAAATGTCCACTGCAGACATTGCCAGAATGATAGGCGAAAACTTGGGAGAAGGCTCATTTTTGTACTGGGCAGCCAAGAATAACATTCCAGTAGTGGTGCCTGGAATAGTGGATGGTGCAGTGGGAAGCCAGATCTGGATGTTTGCCCAAAAACACAGCGATTTCAAACTTAATATGGTGGCCGACGGCGAGCTTCTGTCCTCACTTGTATTCAAGGCAAAAAAGTCCGGCGCCTTCATGATGGGTGGCGGAATATCAAAACATCATACCCTTTGGTGGAACCAGTATCGTGACGGCCTTGACTATGCTGTTTATGTCACCACTGCACAAGAGTTTGATGGAAGCCTTAGCGGCGCACTTGTCAGAGAGGCAATTTCATGGGGCAAGGTAACACAAAATGCAAAACAAACCACAATCCATGCAGAAATAACCACAATCCTGCCGTTTCTTTATTCTGCGCTTTTATCTAGAGTAAAATAGACCAAAATCAATTACAATAGTTCGTGTGTAGGTATCAAAAGCCACTAAATGTCTATACGTCTTCTTTTTTTTCTAGTGTATTCTAAAACAATGTAAAAATTTCTTGAAAGTGCGGCGAGATAGTAAATGCCTGTATTTGAAGCATCAAAGGCCTTTAGCTATTTGTAATATGACATTCAAGTTGGATTTATTTCCAAGCTTATTTTGATATTTCATGATGCAGAAAAATTATCGTCAGTACATAGTACTAAACAAAAATCTGATCATTGCGTTTCTTGTCGCAATCATTGTATCTGCCATTGTGGCACAGATTTTGTCTGATCAGGCAAGCTACATAAATTCTACATATACGGTGGTGATTGACTTTGTTGTATTCTACTCGACGTTTTCTTTTTTGTTTTATTTTGATAATCGCAAAAAATACCGTACCGAATCAGGCAATCTTGACAAAGCAAGACTCAAAAAAGATCTACTGAAAATAATCTCCTCACTAGGTGTGGCAGAAATTGTTTATACCATATCGCGATGGGCACTGCAATATTATTTTCTAAATCTGGAATATGAGGCGTATCTGGCATCGATCATCGCACATATCCTCTCTACCATACTATACATGATAGTTGTAAATGTGAGTGTGAAAATAACGAGGCTATACAAAGATGGAACTTAGTGCTTTTGTGGATGGTTCTGGAGGGGACAATTCCGGCTATGGTTATTTCATAAAGGAAACGGGCGAATCCTTCTATGAGAAAAAGCCCGGAATCACAAACAATCAGGCGGAATATCTAGGAATAATATCGGTATTGGAAAAATTTGCCCAATCAAACGACACCATAACAATTTACTCTGATTCAAAAAACACTGTATCACAACTAAACCACGAGTTTGCAATTAACTCCGAACCATTACGTGAGCTTGCAAGAAAGGCTTGGTCACTGATGTGCAAAATTCCAAATCTGAAAATAATGTGGATTCCTAGAGCTCAGAACTTGGCCGGCAAAATGCTTGGTAGCTAGAGATCTATATTTCGCAAGAATAGCTTTATTTACGAAACAGCGGTGAGCCAAGAACATGACTTCCCTTTTGGAACCAAAATCTATAGCAATCATCGGTGCATCCGACAAGGAAGGAAGTGTCGGCCGCACCATCACATCAAATATCATGAAAGGCTTCAAGGGTAAAATCTTTCCAATTTCTCCGACCAGAGACAAGGTCTTTGACATGACAGCATACAAAACCGTACTTGATGTCAAAGAATCAATTGATCTTGCAGTAGTAGTGACAAAAAACGACATCGTTCCTGCAGTATTGGAAGAGTGCGGTAAGAAAAAAATTAAAGGTGTTATCGTCATAACGGCAGGATTCAAGGAAGTAAATGAAGAAGGCAAAAAGCTGGAAGAGCAACTAAAGACAATTGTAAAAAAATACGGTATTCGCATGATTGGACCAAACTGCCTTGGAGTGATGAACCTAGACCCAAAGACAATGATGAATTCCACTTTTCTCAAAGTTACCCCAAAATCAGGACAAATTGCACTGGTCTCGCAAAGCGGTGCTATCTGTGCTGCACTAGTTGAGGATGCAAGCGCGCAGGGAATTGGCTTCTCAGCAGTGGTTAGTGTAGGCAACAAGGCAGATCTCAATGAGATTGATCTGCTCAAGATGCTTGCAGAGCACGACCAGACCAAGGTAATTGTCATGTATTTGGAAGACATGGGAAATGGACAAGAGTTTCTAAAAGTATGCAAACAAATCACAAAGAAATACCGTAAACCAGTAATTATTCTAAAATCTGGTCGAAGCCCAGAGGGTGCCAAGGCAGCTATGTCTCATACCGGTGCATTGATGGGCTCAGACGAAATCTATGATGCCGTACTAAGCCAGTCGGGGGCAATTCGTGTAGATACCATGGAGGAACTATTTGATTATGCCGTAGCATTCTCAAAGCAACCATTGCCGCTAAAAGGTGACTTGGTTATAGTGTCAAACGCAGGAGGGCCTGCAATCATCTCCACTGATGCCTGCTCCAAATATGGAATCAAGATGGCCTCAATTGAGGACATTAGGTCAAAAATCAACGCAGTGATTCCTCCATGGGGAAGCTCGCGTAATCCAGTCGATATAGTAGGCGATGCTGACTATAATCGATTCAGCGGAGTTTTGGACAATGTATTGGCGCACAAAAATGTCGGCTCTGTTATTGCCATGTGCACTCCTTCTGCCACTCTAAACTACGACAAGCTAGCCGAAGTTATAGTGTCGATGTCTAAAAAATACAAAAAGACAATGCTTGCGTCTTTGATGGGACTAGACGAGGGAATTACAAACAGGCAAATTCTGGCAGATGGCGGCGTTCCATACTATACATATGCAGAGGGCGCAATTCGCGCATTACGGGCAATGCTTCGATTCTCAAAATGGGTCAGCTCCACCGAAGGAACAATTACGAAGTTTGCAGCCAAAAAGACAGTCGCAAAAAAGGTCTTTGACTCTGTCCGAAAACAAAAGAGAACAAACCTCCTAGAAGAGGAAGGCCAAGAAGTACTGCGCGCGTATGGTTTTCCACTACCGCAAAGCATCTTGGCAAAAACTCCGGCAGAGGCGGTAAAGGCAGCCAAAAAAATTGGATTTCCAGTTGTAATGAAGATTGCATCGCCGCAAATAATCCACAAGTCCGATGCGGGCGGAGTCAAGGTGAACCTAGCAAGTGAGCAGGCAGTAACAGACGCATTTAATGTAATAATCAAAAACGCCAAAAAATACAACAAGAACGCGCAGATCAAGGGCGTACTCGTCCAGGAAATGGTCAAGGGCGGCAAAGAACTCATCATTGGCTCAAAGCAAGAGCCTGGATTTGGGCAGGTCATAATGCTTGGAATGGGAGGAATCTATGTTGAGGTTCTAAAAGATGTCACATTCAGACTGGCTCCAGTAACAAACAAGGAAGCCGACGACATGATTGATTCAATCAGAACTAAAAAGTTACTAGAGGGAGTACGTGGAGAGAAGCCAGCAGACAAGAAAAAGCTGTCCGAGCTAATCCAAAGACTATCTGCGTTGTTAATTGACTTTCCAGAAATCAAAGAGCTTGACATGAACCCAGTACTTGTAATGGAACAAGGAAAGGGTTGCAAGGTTCTAGATGTCCGAATCGGACTGTCTTAGAATATAGTCAGAAAAACTACTGCGGCAATTGCAACGCCGACAAACGAGTAAAAGCCAAATCTATGTCTTGGTAGATTATTCATCAAATCACTATCCTTAGCGCGTCTACTGCATTGTGAATATGGTATTGTGGATCTGTTACTATTTCGCATCGCACACACACAAACTGCGTGAATTCTTTTCCGCAACTCAGACATCGCTCCGAGTCGTCATATTCACGTAGTTCAGTTCCACATTTTCTGCATGAATCTATTCGCATGTTGTGACTAGTAATATCTCAGATATTAGATCGAATCAACAACTTAGCTGATTTGTAATCAAACTAGCTTAGAGATACCTATGAATCAGATTGCACTAGTGATTTAGCACATGTTTTTTCAGCCAATGAGTGTGCGCGTATGCTCAAGTGTGTCCAAGCAATCCTATTCAACAATTTGGGCACAGTCTTGGCATGCATTTTTATAAAAATAGGAATACTTTATTTTGCAACTAGCTGGCCAAAGGCACATGGCAGAAAAAGACTCACTGGCAAAATCACTGGACTTTGTACTGCTTGCAATGGCAATTGTGTATTTTGTCGGATTTGTGTCATTTAATCCCGAATCCATTCTCCTAAAGGAAGCACCGTATCATATTCCGTACGAATCTGAAATTTATTTTGAGGTTTTGTTGTGGGTCTTCTTTGGATTGCTGGTGATGGACCTATACCTGAAATACAAAAAGCTAAACGACTGGAGATTGTTTTTGAAAAAGTACTGGCATGAAATACTAATGTTGGTCTTGATTCCGTTTTTGACTATATTCAAAATAGTCAAGTTTTCTATCAAAATTGTAAAGGTTTTAAAGGCATCCAAAAGTGGATTCAAGGTTTTCTACAAGGCAAAAAAGACAACAAAACATTTGAAATAATCACAAAAAATTATCCTAGTGTTGAACTATGGACTGGTCTCTGATGTAAAAAAGAGATTCTTTGCAGAAATGATTGGCACCTTTGCTATAGTGGTGTGTGCCACTGGCTCTGTTGTTGCAAATGCTCAGTCTGGCGGTAAAATCGGCCTCTGGTATGAGGCATTTGCACCATTCGTGGCAGTAACTGTTGCAGTTTATGCATTTGGCAAGATCTCTATGGCGCACTTTAATCCGGCTGTGACACTTGCGTTTGTGATAACAAAGCATCTACCTGTGAGACTGGTACCAGTGTATCTTGGAGCAGAACTCATTGGGGCGTTTTTGGGCAGTGCGTTTGTTTGGGCAGTGGTTGGTCATGATGCAAATCTTGGAGCAAACGCCCCAAACTATAGCTACTCACTGGTGGAAATTATTGGAGTTGAGATATTGGCCACGGTAATCCTGGTCTCAACTATCTTAGCTGTAGTGCGTACGAATGGACTCAAGGGATTTAGCGGCCTAGCAATAGGTGGATCTATCTTTGTTGACATTTTTCTCCTCTCGTTTGTTTCCGGAGCGTCAATGAATCCAGCCCGAGCACTGGCACCTGCAGTTCTTTCTGGATTTGTAAATGATCTGTGGATTTATTGGGGTGCGCCGTTCATCGGGGCTGCAATAGTTGGCATAATATACAAAAAGTGTTTTGCAAAATAAGTGGTAAAACCCCATAATCGATGTGCGTGGGCCAAAGGCCCAGAGATGATCAAATATCATGATTCAGAGTGGGGCGTACCTGTCCACGATGACAAAAGACTCTTTGAGATGCTTACATTGGAGGGTGCTCAAGCAGGTCTTTCGTGGTCTACCATACTAAGGCGAAGGAAAACATATCGACTGGCGTTTGATAATTTTGATCCAAAAAAGATATCAAAATACACGCAGAAAGACATTACTCGACTGTTATCTGATGAGGGAATAATACGAAACAGGCTCAAAATCAAGTCTACCGTAAACAATGCAAAACAATTCCTAGTGATTCAGCAAGAGTTTGGCAGCTTTGATAGATACATCTGGGATTTCGTTCAGGATATACCAATTAAGAATAATTTCAAAAACATGTCTGATGTTCCGTCATCCACCGTTCTATCGGACATGATAAGCAAGGACCTCAAAAAAAGGGGCTTTAGCTTTGTTGGAACTACTATCATCTATGCATTCATGCAAGCAATAGGGATTACAAACGATCACACGAAAAACTGTCTTCGATACTAGTTTTTGTTTTTAAACTAGTGCCAATCCTAGAATCTCTCATTCGCTAGTCAATTTTTATAGCAGTTCGATGGGATAGTGGCATGGCAATTAAGACTGGCCAAGAGTACATTCAAAGTCTTAAGGGAAGGAAACTCACTGTCTATCTTTTTGGGGAGCAGATAAAGGATCCAGTGGAGCATCCAATGATTCGACCATCAATTAACGCAGTGGCCGAAACATATGATCTGGCAGCACGTGAAGAAGACTTGGCATCTCCAATGTCAAAAATATCTGGAAAGAGGGTAAACCGATTCTTACACATTGCAGAATCTGCAAATGACCTTGTACTGCAAAATAAAATGCAAAGAAAGCTTGGACAGCTGACTGGAACATGTTTTCAGCGATGCGTAGGAATGGATGCACTAAACTCACTTCATTCTACTACATTTGAAATCGATGAAAAATATCATACCAATTACCACAAAAGATTACTCGAATTTATCAAAAAAATGCAGGAAAACAACTACGTAATCGGGGGAGCAATGACTGATGTCAAGGGTGACAGAAGCAAGGCACCATCCGAACAAGTAGACCCTGACCTCTTTGTTCATATCACTAAACGAACCCCGGAAGGAGTGTATGTAACAGGAGCAAAGGCCCACCAGACAGGAGTCATTAACTCTCACTGGATGATAATAATGCCCACAATACGCTTGACAGAAAAAGACAAGGACTGGGGTATTGTCGGCGCAATCCCAGTTGACGCGCCAGGTATTACGTACATCTATGGAAGACAGTCATGCGATACACGAAGCATGGAGGAAGGCGACATCGATGTAGGCAATTCCAAGTTTGCAGGTCAAGAGGCAATAGTCATACTGGATAACGTGTTCATTCCAAATGATCTGATTTTCATGAACGGCGAAGTAGAATTTGCCGCAATGCTAGTTGAGCGATTTACCTGCTATCACAGGCGAAGTTATGTCTGCAAGACAGGCCTTGGTGATGTACTAATTGGGGCAGCAGCTGCAATTTCCGACTATAATGGTATTCCAGATGTATCTCACATTCGTGAGAAGCTAGTGGAGATGACACACCTAAACGAATCAATATTTGCTGCAGGCATCTCATCATCATACCAAGCGCAAGAAATGAAGTCTGGCGTGTGGTTAAACGACGACATGCTGGCAAACGTATGCAAACACAATGTTACTCGATTCCCATATGAAATCTCGAGATTGGCACAGGATATTGCAGGCGGAATTGTAGTAACGATGCCATCTGAGAAGGACTATAGAAACCCAATCACAGGACCACTGCTCAAAAAATATCTAGCAGGAAGAAAAGGAGCAGATGTCGAAAGTAGAATTAGAATCCTAAGACTAATTGAGAACATGACGCTTGGTAGAAATGCTGTTGGATATCTTACAGAATCCATGCACGGTGCAGGCTCACCACAGGCTCAAAGAATCCAGATTGCAAGACAAATGCAGCTTGGCTACAAGAAAACGCTTGCAAAGAACCTTGCAAACGTAAAAGAGGATGAGGAAGAGAACAAGGAAAATTCGGATTACTTCAAGCGAGTCTTTAAAATCACAAAATAGCTGAGCGTCATTATTTAATCATCATGCCGTACTATCACAATGGTATATCATACTGGTTTGATTGTGTTTGGTGTAATGGTTGCCATGCTGTTATCTGTAATTGCAAATCCCTCAGGACAAAAATTTACACCTGAGAAAACAAAGGACGTACGGAGCATAACCATTGTGTTTCCAGACTCTAATCTGTAACAATCCTGAGTATTCTTTAAAATTTTAATTTTCTATTTTGCATCTTTGTTTTCTGAGCTTGGCGGGTCATCATCCTTGTTCAGATTAAGATCTGATTCTTTTGGAGCAGTGTTGTAATAATTGATGTCATCAGATTTAACAAATTCCTTTGTTATTGTCTGACTCTCTTTTGGAGGCTCGACTTCTATCTTTGGTTCTTTTTTCTCCTTTGCCTTGCTGGAATACTGCTTTACTATCATTATTCCAATGATGACTGCAATTATGACATAGTTGATTGGCGGGGCCAAAATCCTTGTGACATAGCCAATTTGCGGCACCACATAGAAGACTTTGCCGATGTATTCTTCCTCGGTAATCGGATAGTCGGTTCCTGGAATCGAGATTGGATTTGCGTCTCCCTTCGTGCGTATTGTTTTTGATTCCACCCGATCGTCAAGTATTGTCTCTACCCTATGCACAATCACCCTATCATGACCGTTAGGCCTGTTGAACACAATAATGTCGCCAATCTGGATTTTCTCAAACGGCTCGTTTCCATTTACCACCAGAACATCGTATACCTGTAAAACTGGAATCATACTTCCACTAGACACGACATAGAACGGGTTTTGAGTTCCAAAGACTACCTGCAATCCAATCCAAATTGCGGCAACTCCTACTGCGACAATAATTACGTCCTTTATGATGCTCTTTGTTTTTGTCATACTATAGCTTGTTTCCGCAACTTTCACAGAATTTAGAGCCAGCCTTGTTCTCAAAGCCACATTTTTGACATGTCAGTCCGCCTGATTCTAATCCGTCACCTAATAGAATGATCTCGCCGATTTTTTTGATCTTTGCCCACTCTATTGTTTGATCAGAGCCATCATTTTTGGTAACAATAAGGACGACTTGGTGAGATGAATTGATGCCAACTTGCTTTGCAACTCCGACCTTTTTTGCATTGGTATCATACACTGACATGCCAGAAATTGAGCTAAATGTCGAGTCTGCCGATTGTGATACTTGCGGTGCTGATTCTACAACCGACGCAGGTGCTTGGTCAAATGATGCCGTTGGAATTTTCGGTTGTTCTGGGCTTGGTGCAATTGGCTTTGCAAGACCCACTTCGCCAACCTTTTGAAATTCTCTATATTCAGCAATAATACTACCGCACATGGTGCATACGTATTGTCCGCGTTCTTTTAGAATAAGGTTCTGTGCAACTTCCTCATTTGGGTTTTCAAATTCTATCTTTGGGCTTCCCTCATAGTCTTTTTCACAAGTGTTGCAGAAATATTTTGAAATTAGTTGAACATCCAGTCTCCCGATGGGTGCCAAGAACAAGTCAGGCCCACCAAGGTTTCCCTTTCTTTGCTGATCGTCACTTACCTGCGCCATTACAAATCCGCCTGATCCCCGTAGTTTTTTTAGTCGAAGCTCAGAGCTCATAATTCCAAATCGAGGCCAGATCCAATTAAAGTATATGTTGTTTATTCCATATTCGACCTCAAGATTTTTAGGTCTCTTTGAATGGAGCAATTTTGATTAAAATGGGACTAGATCACGTTTCAAACGCCAAAGACTGGCAGACCAAGGTAGTAGACTCTGCCAAGCCTGTCTTTGTAGACTTTTGGGCTGAATGGTGCGGACCATGCAGAATGGTAGGACCTGTAGTCGAGGAGCTAGCAAAGGATTACTCAGGCAAAGTTGAGTTTGTCAAGGTAAACGTAGATGAGGCCAATGAGCTGGCAGCAAAATACAACATCTTTTCCATTCCGACATTAATGCTGCTTAACAAGGGTCAAGTCGTTGCACAGCAAGTAGGCGCAGCTTCCAAGGAATCTTACAAAAACATGATAGAGCGCGCGCTGGCAAACACCTAAACTCTTTTTTTCGATCCCAATAATTTAATACCAGTTTGATCGGATTTTTTGCATGTCGCTAGGCGAGGTAGACACACTCAATCTTTTAGCCGAAAAACTAGACAATCTGTTCAAGGACTCACAAGGATACTACGAGTCGTTTTTGGATGCAAACACAATGTACAAGCAGGGCAAGCTGTCAGACAAGGAATTCTTTGAAAAGCTGGGCGATTATACTGTTGCATATTCAGCATTAGAGTTTTTGGCAGTCAAGGTAATATTTGAGCTCAAAAAAGCACTTGACAGGGCGGGCACAGGCAATCTCGGCGGAACACAGTCTCCAGGATTGATGCCTGGAATGGGTGCACCGGGAATGGGAATGCCGGGACGAGTCCCAGTAATGCCTGCACAAACACAAGGAAGACCGCCGTCTGTTGTTTCTGCACAACAAGCATTTTCTGCGCCGGGAACTTTACCATCTCCAGATCCGACACTGGTACCAAGACAATCTGTACAATCCTCAGGAACTGTATGCAAGTCATGTGGCGCTGAACTACGTTTAGGTGCCAAGTTCTGCACCAAGTGCGGAACCAAAGTCTAGAAAAATTAAAAAAATTATTTTTGCCACATTTTCTGCCAAGTCTTTGCAAAGCTGTCCATGATCTCACCATATGCCTTTAACTGTTCCATGCCGGATTCTGATGTGACGTTTTGCCAGTTTTTATCAAACTGCTTGAATGCTTCCAGTGCCGCGTCATTCATTGCCTTTTGCCAATTTTTGTGAAATTCCTTTAGCGTTTTTTCACTGGACTCGTTTGCGGCCTTGAGCATTACCTCGTTGTATTTTGCCTGCACATCGGAGCTTGTCTTTTGGAGGGTCTCTAGGTTTTGCGCCCATTTTTTGAGAAGATTCGAGTATTCATTCCATAGAGCATCCCAGTTCTCTGTCTTTGGTGCTGGTGCCTTTTTCTTTGCCATGATACTATACAATAACAACTTGAGATAAAGATTCTCTAGTCCTGCGTTGCGCCGCATTCTGTGCAGAATTTGGCCGATGCGGAGATCTTGGAGCCGCACTCTGAGCAAAACTTGACATCGCCTGAGACCTTGTTGACATTGCCATATGTGCCCGTTATTCGTACCGCGCCTGTTGGCTCGTAGTGTTCATCGTCGATTATCTCAACTGGTGCAAAGTCTTTTTCCTCGACATAGGCCATTATTCTTGGAATGGTATTGTCCTTGTCCTTTGGGTCTGGAATGATGTCACCAAGCCAAAATGCGTATCTCATCAGTGTCAGCTCTGGAGTGGAAAATGCCAGGGTGTGAGCAGACATGTAGTCCTGTGCTGACTGCTTTCCGTTGAAGACCTTCATGGGTCTAACTCTGTCTCAAATACCTATAATGTTTACTGGGACCCGCCGCAATACCAAAATGGTATTTTCAATGGTCAAAGTCATTCTATATTGATATAAAATCGCCATCAAATATTCAATTCTATGGCATCCTATAGTAAGTAATGGTTACAATCATAGATCTACCAAACAAAACAAAATTAAAACTTGACAAGCTAAAAGTGTTTCCAAGGGAATCTTATGATGACGTAATGAACATACTGATTAACGTAGCACAAGATGATGAAGAAATTCTAAGCAAAAAAACAATCAGAGATCTAGAAAAATCACTCGATGAGGGTTCTTTTGGTTATAGGAAATAATACCTTGGTAATACGGGCACTCCAGGTGGGGAATGGGAGGTCCATTTACAAATAATTAGGTGCTATATCGTCTCCACTTGAAGACTAGTGGTTTTGTGTTTTAGAGTTTCTTGAGGGCAAAATTGATGTTCTTTTGCAGTTTTGGATTTGTCATGTCTGGAATCACATTATCATATCCAAGGTCTTTGTCAGGTATTGATCTTGCAATTGCTATGGCAGCGAGATAAAGCACCTCTTCTGTTATATTTCTGATTCTCTTGTCCAAAATTACCCTCATCAAATACGGAAAGACAATTGCATTGTTTACCTTGTTTTTGTAGCGATAGCTTCCGGTTGCTATGATTTTTGCGCCTGCCTTTTTTGCAACCTTTGGGTCGACTTCGGGTACGGGGTTTGTTAGGGCAAATACAATTGGATCTTCAGTCATTTTTTGAATCATTTTTTCAGAAATAATTCCACTCATGCCAGAAACGCCGATGAAAACGTCTGCATTTTTTAGGACTTGGTCAAGTGTCCCCTTTTGTAGTTCTGGATTTGAAATTCTGGCAATCTCATCCTTGTAGTGATTCATGTTTTTTCCTCGATTTTGGTATATTGCCCCAGACGAGTCGACGACTAGGAGATTTTTACATCCTGCAAAGCTAAGCAACTTGCAAATGCCGTATCCTGCAGATCCTGCACCAGCAATTACTATTTTTGCAGTCTCTATTTTCTTTTTTACAAGCTTGAGTGAATTCAAAAGAGCAGCAAGTACTACTACTGCAGTTCCATGTCGATCATCATGAAATACAGGAATTGGAAGCTCATCTTGGAGCTGATCATATATTTCTAAAACCTTTGGTGACTCAATGTCCTCAAGGTTTATGGCCCCAAATACCGGTTCGATTGCCTTTATGGCATCAATTATTTCCTGTTTTTTTGTAGTGTTAAGGCAAATTGGAAATGCATCAACTTTTCCAAATTTCTTGTACAAGACTGACTTACCCTCCATTACTGGCATGGCAGCATATGATCCAATGTTGCCAAGGCCTAGAACCCTCGTGCCGTCGGTTACTATTGCAACATTGTTGGCCTTTGATGTGAGTATGTATTTCTGGTCTAAACTTTTGCATATTTTCTCACACACAGCGGCAACTCCTGGCGTGTAGATCAACTGAATATCTTGCGGCGTGAGATTGTGAATTTTGCTTTCTATGGTGATCTTACCCTTTAGCTTTTTGTGTAGTCTTATTGCGTCTTTTGCCTGCTTGTCTGACATGTCTTGGTTAGATGTGAATTGGTTATTTACTGTTATAACCAAAATGTGTATAGACGTGCAAATTGTGTCCTATTTTGTAAATTGCTCTGGGTTTTGCTCAAAAGCCCACCTGCATGTAGCACAGCAAAAATAGTATTCCTTTCCGTCACGAATGATCGGCTCTCCTTTTTTGCCAACCTCCATACCGCACACAGGATCCTTCATGTTGTGATTTTCGCCCTCTTGTTTATGTAAATCTTCCACATAATTGGTGCTGCCAAAAGCGTAGCCAATATTGCCGGAACCATATTCCTTGGTATTTCAATTGGCATTGGATCATGCATGTGCTGACCAACATGAAATTCTGGAGGAATTCCAGTCATAGAAACAAGATTGTTCCACACTATGTGCACAAAAGTATATTCGTACCACTGGTGTCCTCCAGGCATTCCGTTAATTATCAGAAAAGAACCCAAAAACACGAGCATCCATCCTGTCATCTTTTCAATTTTTAGTCTGTTTGCGACAAGGCCCTTTGTGGTGTTTACTCCTATTATTGCCAGTGCAGAAATCAGGATCAGCGGTATTGCACGGCCCACACCGTGGACCAAGCCTAGCGATGAACCTATCTCTACGCTTCCAGTCCCAGCAATGTAAATCAAAAGCCAGTAAAACATTGGGTTTGGACATCCGACCCCTGCGTTTCCAAGGAGTAATCCCATGAAAAGAGACTTGGTATAATCGCCTCGATTCAGTATAAATTTTGGAGTTCCGGAATATGTCGGAATTTTTAGTTCAACTAATCTTAGCTGTGAGAGACCAAACACATATGCGATTATTCCTGCTATTACAAACATTGTAAATGATATCTGGTCCAAGGACGCAGTATTGCCTAATATGGCAACGCCGAGACCATACAGAGTTATTGTCGCTACTAGACCTACTCCGAAGAGCAGTGACATGCCAAGTCCCTTTTTGTATCCATGTCCCATGCTGAGCGGAACTATGATAAACACGACTGGCATGGTACATGGAAGAATTATCATAGATAGGCCTGCAACGTACGCGATTCCAAGCCAGCCGCTATATGATACAGTGTTATTTGCGCCAACAACTCCAATTGTAAATGAGAAAATTATTCCTACAAAAACAAATGAAAACAACACGAACAAGGACACGACTAGGAATTTTTTTGTCTCTAGGGATTGCATGATATCTGATGATTTGCTTGATATTTAATTACAGTAATTTACAATTGTAAAGTACACCTGAACAAATCAAGCGTATAACCCACACTGTGGGTTTTATACTAGATAAAAATCAGAATTGTTGTGGTTACTGGATTAGATCCTTGATTAAAAAAAGATGCTTAGTTAGAGCCTGATTCTAAGCAAGTCTAACTAAAAGATTTCCAGTTTCATCCAGTTACGATTTTCTGGTCAAATCCAAATTTTGGATTTTTATACTAAAATAGTGGACTGGGAGGGAATTGAACTCTCGACTTCTGCATTGCGAATGCAGCGCTATACCACTAAGCCACCAGCCCTAACTAACAAAAAACTACACTTCTATTTCTAGTCTTTAACAAATCGTTATTTTGTGCCGAGCACCATGTACTACAATTGAGTAAGATAAAAGACCCATCTTTAGTAGAAAAGGGAAAAACCCAATACCAATGGGCAAAGGATCACATGCAAATCCTAAACCATGCCATAACAAAACTGAAAAAATCAAGGCCGCTCAAAAACACAACACTTGGGGTTTGCCTGCAAGTAACCAAAGAGACCTCGGTATTGTTGATGGGACTGCAAGAGCTTGGAGCAAAAATAGTATGCTGCGGGGGAAATCCACTTACCACCCAAGATGATATTGCAGCTTTTCTAGACTCGCAAGATGTAGAGGTATTTGCATGGTCGAATCAAACCATACTAGAATATGACTGGTGCCAAAAAATGGTAATTCAGAAACAACCAGACATTCTAACTGATGACGGCGGAGACCTCAACATAAATGCCCACAAGGCAAAACTTGCAGTCCTTGGCGCAACAGAAGAAACCACTACAGGCGTAACTCGATACCAGTCCCTCGCAAAAAAAGGCAGGCTGCAATACCCAATCATTGCAGTAAATAATGCAAGAACAAAGATGCTATTTGACAACCAATACGGGACAGGTCAATCCACAATTGACGGATTCCTACAAGCAATGAATCTGCTTTTTGCATCAAAGAGAATTGTAATTGCGGGGTACGGCTGGCTTGGAAGGGGTGTAGCAAAAAGATGCCGTGGAATGGGCGCAAAATGCATCATAGCTGAAGTCAACCCAATCAAGGCGCTGGAAGCACACATGGACGGATTTGATATAATGCCAATGAGTCAAGCAGCAAAGATAGGCGACATATTCATCACTTGCACTGGCATGCATAATGTCATAACAAAGCAACATATCTTTTCCATGAAGGATGGCGCAGTGCTGGGCAATGTGGGCCATTTTGATGTGGAGATTGACGCAAAATTTCTCCTATCTCAAAAAGTTAGGCAGGTCAGGCCAAATCTTGACGAGTGTGTTTTGCCAAACAAAAAGAAAATCTACCTAGTCAGCAAGGGACGTGTGGCAAATCTGATTGCATCCGAAGGTCACCCGTCAGAAATCATGGCATTGTCGTTTTCAAACCAACTATATTCTATTTTGTATATTCTAAAAAATCACAAACAGCTGAAAAACCAAGTTTATCCAGTGCCAGAAGAAATTGACATCCAAATAGCGCAAGATGCACTGGATTCAGAAAATATCAAAATTGACAGGCTGACCAGAAAACAAATTCAGTACCAGACAAGTTGGTAGAATACGATGCCAAATCAATGATGATTTATTCCGGGATTTTTTATACGGCATTAAATTATTGTAAGACACATGCTAACCTCAGAATAAGAAACCGTCGAGGATACTGCCTATCTTGGCGAAATAAAATGTGGGTAATACAAGAACTGCCGCGGTAAAAACATGATAAATCACACACTCTATCTACTATGTAATCGCACAACACGAACTGTTTTCCTAATCGATTTTGACGATCATAGATCTCTATGGTAAAGACTAGTTCTCAAAGAATAATAGCCCGACTTGTTGAATCATTCTAGTTGACAGTAGACTGCGTTATTGTGGCTGCCAAGGCCATAACTCCAAAGGGAATGCTAGAGAGAAACATTGTGATCAATGATGGAAAAATCTTGGACTTTACAACCGACGTTCCATCCTGTGATAAAAAAATCAATGCTAAAGGCCTAGTTGCAATACCTGGCATAATAGACACGCACGTCCACTATGGAGTGTATTCCCCAATAGAAGAGGCCGCAAAAACAGAATCCAGAGCAGCTGCACTCGGTGGTGTCACCACAATGATGCGAATGCTACGACTGGGTCGTTCTTACAAAAAATACCTGAAAGCTCAGCTAGAAGCATCGTACTCAAACCATTATGTCGACTATACGATTCACGCCACCATATTTGATGAAAAACAAGCAGACGAAATGGAGTATTGCGCAGAAAGCGGAATCACATCATTCAAAATCTACATGAATCTTGGAGGCGAGGTGGGTCATGTCTACATGGACATGGATCCTGGCTCGACTAGACTATTTGATGCCCAAGTCCAGCTAGTAAATACAACCATCCAAATGGTTTGCCAAAATGCAGCCAGGCTTGGCTGTCCTGTTCTAGTACATGCCGAGGACTATCAAATGTGCGAGTGCGGAATCAAAAAGGCGAAACAGGACAACAAAGACGGCCTAGCTGCCTGGTCGCAAAGTAGGCCTCCAGATTCAGAAGCAAAGAGCATCAAAAATGTATGCGAGATTGCCCGACAATACGGAACAACAATCTATTTTGTCCACATTGGCTCTGCCGTAGCATTAGATACAATAGAGCAAGAGCGAAAAAAAGGAACCAAGATTTTTGTCGAGACCTGCCCGCATTATCTCACATTATCATATGAAAAGCAAAACGGCTACCTAGCAAAGGTAATGCCCCCAATCAGGACAAAATCAGATAATGAAAAAATCTGGACAGCAATGGCCTCTGGCACAATAGATACCATAGGAACCGATCACGTAGCGAACAGACTAAAGCTAAAGGTTGGAACCGATGTCTGGTCGTCTCTGGCAGGATTTCCAGGGATAGGAACATCGCTGCCAATTTTACTATCAGAGGGAGTAAATCAAAATAAGCTTAATTTGCAACAGCTGACACACTTAACCAGCGCAAACGCAGCAAAAATCTTTGGTCTAAAAGACAAGGGCTCACTCCAAAAAGGATTTGATGCAGATATAGTCCTAATAGATCTGAAAAAAGAGCAACAGGTCAGCTCTGATTTCTTTGGATCGTTCTCTGACTATATTGTATATGATGGATGGAAGCTAAAGGGCTGGCCAATAACTACGCTAGTCAGGGGAAAGCCAGTAACTGAAGACATGCAGCTAGTCGGAAAACTTGGTCACGGCAAGCTAGTGGACAGATCTAGATAATTTCGAATTTACCGTTTTCCTTTGCCTTGTAAATCACATCGGGTTTTCGCACAAAGATTCCAGCCTCAACTACGCCTGGAATTTGCTTTATTTTGAGCGCAAGTGCATCCGGAGACCTAATTGTGCCAAAATCACAATCATAGATGATATTGCCATTTTCAGTGATGAATGGATAGCCTCGCTCTATTGTGCGGATTTGTGGTTTACCGCCAAGTTTTTTGATAAATTTTTGAACCGTGTTTCTTGCAAAGGGGTGAACCTCGACTGGTACCGTTCTCGTAAAATTTTTAACAAATTTGGATGCATCTGCCATTATCACTATTTTTTCAGCTGATGAAATCAGAATGTTTTCCCGAAGCAATGCCCCGCCTCCTCCCTTGATCAAATATTTTTTAGAATTAATCTGGTCGGCACCGTCAAAGACAACGTCGATTTTTGCAACCTGATCTGCAGATATTAGGTGAATCCCAGCCTGCTCTGCAATGAGCTTTATTTGCAGGGATGTCGGAACACCTCGAATGTTCAGCTTTTTTCGCTTGATATATGCGCCAAGCTCTTTCACAAATGCAGTTGCTGCTCGGCCACTGCCTAGGCCCAAAACGGAATTGTTTTTTACAAATTTTAGTGCGTCCTTGGATAATGCCTCAATGGCATCATCGTATGACAATTACTCTACCTCGGCCTGCTCTAGCTTCGATAGTGTCTTCATTATTTCGCGTTTGATAGAATCTAAATCGTCTTCATCTTCTTCTACTTCTTCTGGCTCTGGCAGGTTTACCTTTGGCTTTTTCTTTTCCTGATCTTTGAATTCCAGCTTTGGCGGCTCTGCCTTTATTTTTTGCTCAATGTTGATTGGCTCTGTTAGGAATGGCTTGATTATTTCAGGCTGAACTGTTTCTGTAACTTGTTGTATTATCTCCTGTCTTGTCTCTACTACCGGTATTATCTCTGGTGCGTGTACAATTTCCGCCATTGTCTGAACATGAATCTCGGGCGTGTCCACTGGCTGCTCTATTCTGGTCTCTATTTCTACCGGAGGAACCGGTACGTCCGGAATCTCTGTCAGTGTTGTAAATTCGATTCTCTTGCCAGGCTTTGCAAACGACTTGATCAATTCCTCAATGTTTTGCGTGGTGGTAATTTCCGGCTTTGTCTCTATGATTGGTTTTTCAATCTTGACTTGTTCCTTCTTTATCTCCTTGACTTCGGGCTTTTCAAGCTGGACTGTCTGAGCTATCTGAATCTTGGATGATATGTCCGCCAGTCTCTTGTCTAGCGCAGATAGTTTTTGGTCCATCAGAGTCATCAGGCCGTCGCCTAGTGGGCCAAGGTCAGGATACTTGGATGCCTCCTCTAGTTTATCGATTTTAGCTAAAATGACACCCAGCTGGTGTTGGTATCTTGATAATAGTTTGTCAACCTGTACTTTGGTAAGTGTGGTCGGCTCGCCGTATAATCGTGAAATTGTTTTTTGCAAAATCTCTTTTTCAATTTTCAGTGAATCTATTTGTGATCGAATCTGAGAGTTGGCCCCAATCAACGGTATCTTGTTTTTACCTTTAGGAAATTTGGAAATTGTTGCAGCCGTTGCAGCGCCTGCTAGCGAACTAATGACCAGCGCTAGTTCCATTTAGGCGTACCATTTGATCCAAGAATATTTTCTAATTTTTGCATCCGGAAAACCACAGCTAGAGCATCTGTGTTGTCTTTTGTGATAAGAGTTCTTTCCGCATCTTCTGCATCGAATGTGGGGTTTCTTTCTTGTAAAAAGCCCCATCGAGGGAGTTCCACGACCCATAAATCAGACACCACTTATGCCGGTGGTGGAGATATCATTACTACGTTATCTCCACGCACAACTATGGTTCCTATGCTCTTTGCCTCGCCATCAGAAGGGACCTCTTCTGAGCCGTCGAGTAGCAGATTCATGTGTTGATCAAAGCCCCTTAGGTTGCCACGAATGGTCTTGCCGCCTTTGAGCTTGATTAGAACTACCTTGTCTATGCTTTCGTCCAGTACTTTTACTGCCATGTCAACTGACATTTAATTCACTTATTGAATCCCCTATACTGTTAATATATTAAAGTTTCAGTGGTGAACAATAGAGTTTTAGTCAGTGTATCAACTTTGACACTGTTTTCACCAAATTCTGTGTGATTTCGCAAAAAATTTCCTGTCCTGCTTTCTTGCTAGCTATTGTGGGATCTCCCCAAATTCCGTTTTTTGTTGCCTTGATGAATTTCTTTGACGCAAGATTGGAGATTTTCTGTCTTTGCGATATGGTCATGTTTTGCGTGGTGAGGCCTTTTCTTGCAAGCTTTAACTTTGTCTTGTTTGTTAGCGCAAGCATTAGGGATGTCTCTACAAATCCAGCATGATCGAATTCTCTATTCATGAATCCCCAATAAGATAAAACAAAGACCTTTGTTCTGTCCTTGTTAATTCTGGCTATTTTGCCAGAAATAGACTTTAACGCATTCTGATTTCCATGATGTCCATTCAGAATCACTATTTTGTGTATGTTGTTTTGGCCTAAAGAAACACAAAGGTCCACCAAATAATTCTGTAAGGTCTTATCCCTGATGCTGAAATTGACAAATGGTGCATGCTCAAAGGATACTCCATATTGTATGGTTGGGCAAAGTAACATCTTGCATTTTTTGGCAAGTGTTTTTGCCACCTCTGTTACAATATCGGAATCAGTAGAAATTGGCAGGTGTGGCCCGTGCTGTTCTAGTGAGCCCAAAGGTATTACTGCTGACTTTGAGTGGATTTTGCGGATTGCGGGATCGGAGAGGTTCCTAATCTCTGTCATTTTGTGTATACTTTTCTCCAAGAGACCTCTAGTTTTCCTTCAAGGTGCATCTTGACTGCTTTGAGAAGTGTTTGCGCCTCTAATTCCTGGCCCTTTTTCTTGATCGTCTCTAGTGTATCCGAAGAATCAACCTTAAACGAGTCCTGAAAAATTATTGGTCCCTGATCCAGCTCCTCTGTGACATAGTGAGCAGTGACTCCTACTATTTTTGCGCCCCGCTCAAAGGCCTGCGCATAAGCAAATGCTCCCGGAAATGCGGGAAGAAGTGACGGATGTATGTTGATTATTCTGTGCGGATAGCGCCACACAAAGTTTGGAGTCATTATTCTCATGTATCTTGCAAGTACCACCAAGTCGATGTCGTATTTTTTTGCAACATCGATTAGGTGGTCCTCTGCCTTTTGTTGGTCTTTCTCATCGACTAGCACAAATGGTATGCCTGCCTTTTTTGCAGTTGGCTCTAGTGTTTTTTCAGTACCAACTATTACGCTGATTTTTCCCTTTAGCTGGCTTCTGACAGCAAGTAATGATTCTAAACAGTGCGGTTCTTTGGTTACAAAAACTGCAATATTCTTGTCAGAATTGATTTCATGATAAACACTGACTTCCATTGCAAGCTGCCTTCCTAGGTCTTGGAGTTCACGATCAAATTTTTTTACATCAATTTCCTTAGAAAATGACGCCTCTAGATGCATTCCAAAGAGGCCCTTGATGACATTTTGGTTTATCTTTTCAATATTGCCTTGTTTTTGAAAAATCAAATTTGTAAATGCCGCAACCACTCCTTCACGGTCCTTTCCGACAACCGTGATTCCTATTCGGATTTTTTTCATGGTGTTGTCTTGCAATTTCACTTTATTAACTTAGGTCTTGAGCCTGACAAAATCAAAAATGGTGCGGGAGGTGGGATTTGAACCCACGAACCCCTAAGAGATAAGGGCCTAAACCTTACGCCGTTGACCAGGCTTGGCGACCCCCGCATCATTGCTCAAATTCCACACAAACTTATTGGTTACCATTTGGTGCAAAAGATCGATTCCTAAAAATTACAGCATAATAATGTCAAAATCTGTTCAAGTTTATAATAAAATCAAGTGGTCTGTATGCTGGCCTTGCCACAGCATTTTCAGTAATTGGACTGTTTCCAATATTTGGCGACCATATGCCAAAGCCATATGTCATTGGCAATCCACTAGAGGTAAGTGGAATATCAATTGAACATGTAATGGGGCACATTACATTTGGTCTTATTGCGGGAGTTGCATCGCTGAGCATCCGGTATGTTGTACTGGCAGGACTCTTTCCAATTGCGATTGATGCGGATCACCTAATTCAGTTTCTAAATCTAGAAGCGATTCCAAGACTCGGCCACTCATTTGTCTTTGCAATTATCTCAGTTCCACTAATGATGTATTTTCTGGGCAAAAAGGACTATCGACTTGGAGCAATATCGATTGCGTCAGTTCTGACTCATGTCTCATTTGATGTGCTGCTGTCTGGCACAAACGGCAGCTCGTTTCCGTTATTGATCCCGTTTTTAGGAAAGACCGTATTTTTGATTGGCTATGACTGGGTATTGTTTTTGATAGCAGCCGTCATAATTATGGCGACAGGCACCTTTTTTGCAAAAAGGACAGTCAACAAAGCACAAATCTAACCGCCCAAATCCAAAGTCAATGGGCAAGCTTTTTGGCACAAACGGGGTTAGGGGTGTTTTTGGCAAAGACTTTACCCTGGAATTTGTCCATGATCTGACCCTATCGCTTGCCACTTATTTCAAAAAAGGTCCAATTCTGGTAGGATACGACGGGCGAGACTCTAGCGTTTTGGTTGCAAAGGTAGTATGCTCCACTCTGAATTATTGTGGCCTAGACTGTAATCTGGGAGGACTAGTTCCAACCCCTGCACTGGAATATGCAACAAAAAAGCTTGGCTATTCAGGTGGAATAATGATTACTGCGTCTCACAACCCACCGCAATACAACGGAATCAAGCCCGTGGCAAAGGACGGCGTAGAGATATCTCGGGAGGATGAGACAAAAATAGAGAAAATCTATTTTACCAAAAAATGGCCAAAGTTCTCCAAAATAGGCAAAACAGGCACAGAACCAAGAATAATTCCGACCTATATTTCCGCAATAAAGTCGCAGGTAAACTGGAAAAAAATACGTTCAAAGAAATTCAAAGTTGCCCTGGATATTGGAAATGGGGCGCAAGCATTTGCAGCACCTATCTTATGCAAGGAACTTGGATGCAGAACATTTCTGATTAATGAAAAAGTAAACGGACAGTTTCCCGGCAGAGGATCCGAGCCGACACCGCAAAATCTGCAAAAGCTAACTGCTCTTGTTTGTAAAAATAAGGCGGTGCTTGGAATCGCATTCGATGGTGATGGGGACAGAAGCATCTTTTGTGATGATCAGGGAAAAGTTCTCACGGGCGACAAATCTGCATTATTATTATCTAATCATATTCTAAACAAATATCCGCGATCCAAAATAGTGACCTGCCTTAATTCTAGCTCCGCAATTGAAACACTTGCGACAAAAACAAAATCCAAAGTTATCCGCACCAAGGTCGGCAGCGTTGAGGTATCGCGCAAAATGGTCCCACAAAAGGCACTGATCGGTTTTGAGGAAAACGGCGGATTCATGTATGGCAAGCACAACGCAGTTCGTGACGGATGCATGGCATTGGCGCTCGCATTGGACATGCTTGCAAACTCTAATCGTACAATTACAAAAGAGATGCAAAAAATCCCACAAACCTATACCACAAAGGACAAGATTTCTTGCACCCGAGTTCAGGCAAGAAAAATAATCAACACCCTAAAAAAAGAACACAAAAACTCTGACACAACAGACGGCATAAAAATAATCTTTGACGAGAAAAACTGGGTGATGATTAGACCAAGCGGAACCGAACCGATAGCGCGAATCTATGCAGAGGCTGATTCGCAACAAAGACTTGAGCAAATAATGTCAAGATATCTCAAAAAAGTAAAGTCCATGCTTGGCAACTAATAACACTAATAAGGCGATTCTAAACGACTGAAGGAATGGAGATGATCCCTACGGGTGATTTAATTGGGTAAAGCTTACTATGTGAAATTCGAGACACCAGCTGATCTTGTTAATCCAATTCTGGAAGCAGTCAGAGTTGCATCAAGCAGCGGAAAGGTACGAAAAGGCACCAATGAGGCAACAAAGGCAATTGAGCGCGGAATAAGCAAACTCATAGTTATTGCAGAAGATGTAGAACCACCAGAAGTGGTAGCGCATCTTCCAATTATCTGTGAAGAGCAAAATGCCGCATATGCGTTTGTACCATCAAAGCAAGAACTAGGCAAAGCACTAGGCATTGATGTGACTTCTGCAGCAGCTGCAATTTTGGATGCCGGCGACGCAAACCACATTATCGAAGAAGTAGTAGCTTCAATTAAGAAACTTAAAGGTGGCAATTAGTGAGTACTTCCCAGACTGATGAGGTAGTGCCAGCAGAAGTAATACAAATTGTAGGCAAGACCGGCATTGCGGGGGAAATCACTCAAGTGCGCGTTAAGGTTCTTGGAGGCCGCGACAAGGGTCGAGTCTTGACAAGAAACGTCAAGGGTTCAGTACGATTGTCTGATACTTTGATGCTTCGAGAAACTGAACGCGAGGCCAAAAAAATTAGGTGATTAAATGAGTCTAATCGTTAAACCATGCAGTTTTTGTGGCAAACCAGTAGCCAAGGGCTCAGGTACAATGCTAGTCAAAAACGACGGCACCGTGCTGTGGTTCTGTTCACCAAAATGCAAAAAGAACATGTTGGAATTGAAGCGAGACCCAAGAACGTTAAAGTGGACAAAAAAATATCAAAAGGGCGGAATTATCAAGAAATAATTTCTGAATCAAATTGAGCGAACAAACATTATTTATAGTCAAACCAGACGCGGTAGCTAGAAAACTAGTAGGACAGATCATTGCAAGATTTGAGACCAAAGGATTCAAAATTCTAAAACTGAAAATGTTTACATTCACAAAAGCACAAGCTCAAGAGTTCTACTCGGTCCACAATACCAAGCCGTTCTTTGGCGAGCTAGTCGACTTTATCACGTCAGGTCCAGTAGTGGTTACAGTAATTGAGGGAAACAATGCAGTTGCAACGACTAGAATTCTAGTTGGTGCCACAAAATCATACGAGGCAGCCCCGGGCTCCATTCGCGGCGATTTTGGTCTTGGCATATCCGACAATATCATTCACGCATCTGACTCTAAGGAAAATTTTGAAAAAGAAGCAAAGGTAGTGTTCGAGTGAGCGGACCTTGCGAATTCGACAGCCAATTGTGGCAGTTCTAGGCCACGTAGATTCTGGCAAGACATCGTTATTAGACAAAATTCGTGGAACCGGCGTCCAGGGAAGGGAAGCGGGCGGAATCACACAGCATATTGGAGCAAGCTTTCTACCATCTGATACCATAAAGCAAATGTGCGGTCAGCTCGCAGAAAAACTCACAAAAACGGAACACGACGTTCCAGGCCTTTTGGTAATTGATACACCAGGCCATGAAGTCTTTACAAATCTTAGGACACGTGGTGGTTCTGCAGCAGACATTGCCATACTAGTAGTTGACACAAATCGAGGATTCCAACCACAAACAAATGAGTCACTAAAAATCCTCCAAGCAAGAAAGGTCCCGTTTGTTGTAGCACTAAACAAAGTAGACCAGATTCCAGGCTGGCGCCCAGCAGACACTCCGTACATTTCTTTGGCAATAAAAAAGCAGGACCAGTTTATCCAGACAACACTTGATGAGCAGATCTATAATGTCGTGGGAACACTTTCAATTCTTGGATTCGAGTCAGAAGCATTCTATAGAGTAAAAGACTTTGGAAAAGAAGTATCAATTGTACCAGTGAGTGCACGAACTGGCGTCGGTATTCCAGAATTACTCACTGTGCTGGTAGGCCTAACGCAACAATACATGCAAAAAAGACTATCCCAAGAAGAAAAGCAAAGCCGCGGAATTATTCTCGAAGTAAACGATGAGGTAGGCCTTGGGACCACGGCAAACATGATACTCATTGACGGTCAGATAAAAAAAGGAGACTCTGTAGTTGTGGCAAAGCGCGATTCCGTGATCGTATTAAAGCCAAAGGCACTATTGCTGCCAAAGCCGCTTGATGAAATGCGTGATCCTCGAGACAAATTCAAGCCCGTAGACGAAGTCATTGCAGCAGCTGGAATAAAGATTGCCTCGCCAGACCTAGAGGGAGTTCTACCTGGAAGCACTCTCTATGTCACTAACAAGGAATCCCAGATCGAAGAATTCAAAAGAATAATCGAGTCTGAAATGAAGTCAGTCTTTATCGATACTCAGACAAACGGAGTCATCCTCAAATGCGATACGATTGGCTCACTGGAGGCAATAACTGAGATGCTAAGGCGCCAGCAAATTCCGGTAGCAAAGGCCGACATTGGTCACGTAAACAGACGCGATGTAATGGAGGCAAAAGCAATCAAAGAAAACGACAGGCACCTAGGTGTGATATTGGCATTTAATGTGAAGACATTGCCTGACGCTCAAGAAGAAGCAGACAACCACCACATCAAAACTTTCAATGACCAGGTAATCTATAGCCTAATTGACAATTACACACTATGGGTTGATGACGACAAGGCAAACGAGGAAAACGCGGTCTTCTCAGAGATCACACCTATTTGCAAGTTCACGTTTCTCAAGGGCTTTATCTTTAGGAACAGCAACCCGGCAGTGTTTGGCATACGTGTGGATGCTGGAAAAGTAAAGCAAAAAATCCAAATCATGAAAAGTGACGGCAAAAAAGTTGGTAGAATACACCAGCTCCAGGACGGCAAAAAATCGATTGACACTGCAATACTAGGCCAAGAAGTGGCCTGCTCCATTCAGGATGTTACCATAGGGCGCCAAATATCAGAAGAAGACGTGTTCTATTCAATGCCGAATTCTCGCGAGGCCAAACTAATCTTGGAGCAATTCATGCACAAGCTTAGTCCAGAACAACAAGCTGTCTTCAACGAGATTGTAGTGTTATTGCGCGCAAAGGACGCCTCTTACGGCTATATCTGATATTTCTTGGCAATCATATGAATTCCTGGCTCGCCTACTGCACCCATCATTCTGTCCACCTGCTTGCCATCCTTGAACATGATAAATGTAGGAATTGCCTGAACCCCGAATTTCATTGAAATGTCTTGGTTTTGATCCACATTTACTCGCGCAAATTTGATGTATCGGTATTTTTTTGCCATTCTCTCAAAAACCGGATGCATCATCTTGCACGGGCCACACCATTCTGCCCAAAAATCGACTAGAACTAATCCACGCGATGTAATTTCATCAAAATTTGCAGAATTTAGCTCAACCACCTGGACTTGGCTTTGCGCAATGGACTCTTGTTGTTGCGCAATCATCTCTGCAAGCTTTTTTTGTTTTATTTTCTCTAGTTCTATGTCGTCCATGATTTTTGTCTCTATCTGAAATATTAATTTCTACAGATCAAGCAAGTATCGCATGTATACTGCACCGTTTTGTCTAATCTCCATTTCATGAAATGTCGGCGCCTTTATCTCGACTCTAAAGTGGTGTTTTTTGATGTCAATTTTTTCGCCCTGAAGTTTTGCATAAATGCGGTATTCAGAATTTTTCTCTAATTTGACTGTGATTGTTTTTGCCGCAAACCCGTCGGTTATGGTCAAAATTATGAGCTCCTCAAGCCAGTTGTACAGCAAGTACCGAAGATCCTTTCCAGAGACTGTAAGCGTTCTATCTTCTTTTTCCTCTATGGTGTTTGTATCCAAAATTGTATCTATTACCGATTTTGCTGCTGCAACAAACGCATCATCTAGGTTATCCGCATTCACTTCAAAGATTGCATCAGTTGCGTGATCTAGGCTCTTGTAGCTCAACTAGTTCGGGTTATGTTTTCTGTTATTAAAAGTAAGACAAAACAACAACATCTAAATCTATTAGCATGAAAGTTTTTCCAAGTTGAATCTACCACGAGGAATGAAAGATTTTGATTCTGCTGAGCAGTCAAAAATCGAGTTTGTTCGGCAAAAATTTCTAGAAACATCAAAATCATTTGGATTTAATTTCATGGCACCATCACCACTGGAACTGGTTTCTGTAATTGAGGCAAAGTCCGGCCCAGCAATACGAGACGAGATTTATTTTTTCAAGGACAAGGGTGATAGGGAAATTGCGCTGCGATTTGACTTTACAGTCGGCCTGACTCGATATGTAGTTGAGCAAAAGTCACTGAAAATGCCTGCCAAGATTTCTGCGTTTGGTGGAGTCTGGAGATATGACGAGCCGCAAAAAGGCCGATACAGATACTTTCACCAATGGGATCTGGAAGTTTATGGCAAGCCAAGCCTAGAGTCAGACGCGGAGATAATCGAGTTCACATCAAAGTTTTTCTCAAAACTGAATCTCAAAAACATCACAATTGATATTTCTCACCGAAAGCTGGTCGAGTCTGTCGTAAGCAGAATCTTTGGCTCAGCAGACTCGCATACAATTGGAGATATTTTCCGCGCAATAGACAAAATCCAGAAAAAGAAAAAGGACGAAATCATATCGGAGTATGCGCAAAAGGGCTATTCCAAAGAAAAGCTTGAGCAAATCCTAGAATTCTCCAAAATCAAGGGTCAACCAGACGAAGTTGAGTCTGTCTTTGACATCTCTGGAATCCAAGCCTGGGACGAGCTGAAAGAGCTGTTTTCCTCTCTGAAAAATAGGGGCGTTGCAAACATTCGTATCAATTTTGGAATAGTTCGCGGCCTTGACTATTACTCTGGAATCGTCTTTGAGGCATTTGACAGCTCGACTAGCTTTGGGGCATTGGTCGGTGGCGGTCGATACGACAGTCTACCGAAGGCATTTGGACGAGAAGACATTGGCGCAACCGGCGTTGCGGGAGGAGTGGAAAGAATAATTCTGTCACTGGAAGCACAGGGACTGCAAACAATCGAATCTACTACCACAATTGCAGTATTGTTTGTTAATGAAGAGATGGCAAGGCCAGCAATGAACATTGCATCAAGACTACGAGAAAGAGGACTTGCAATAGAAATTGATCTGCTAGGAAGGCCATTCAAAAAACAAATGGAAAATGCATCAAACTCTAAATTTGCGGTAATAATTGCTCCAAAGGAATACTCGCAAAATCAGGTCATAGTCAAAAACATGTTTGATGGTAAGGAAACAATCACGCAAATAGACTCGTTGTTTTCTAATGTAAAATCCCTGTTTACTCTGTGAATGCGCGGGTTAGCATCATTATCTCAGGACCGTTGGTCATGTTTCCGACAACTATTGCCTTGTTGTTTGCCAGTATACCTGACGAAATGTATGGAATTCCACCATTTATTGTGGCCGGTTCCAGCTTTACCTTTAGCACATCAGAAATTGACTTGATGTCTTCTTCGTCTGTCTCTGGATGGATTATTCCACCGATGTTGTTGGCGCATACCATAACACCTGCCTGGTGGTAGCCTGCGACCTTTTTCTGAATTATCTCGACTCCAAGCGTGTCCTTGATTGTCTTGACTGCCTCGCTTGGAATTTTCGGAGACGCGACTCCGCCCCTGTCGTTTGCCGCAATCAGGTTCCCAAGTGCATTGTGTTTAGTATCCAAAACTCCAACATTGAGCTTGGTTGTTTTTTTCATGTGGTCTATTTCCCACTGCGAGCACAGGCTAGGCAGCAACACTCCGTTATTGTTTATCACCATCATTGTGCCCAAGACCCTAGTGTTTGCTACCGATGCAAAGACATATTCTGCTTTGAGATGAGATGCCAGAGTCTTTGCCTTGGTGTCGGCAAATCCGTTTGGCACAAAAACAAACTCGTCATTTGTCTTTGTGTAAATGCCGATGTTTGGGCCCCGATAAACATCATATTTGAAAATATCCAACTACCATTTTTGCAAACAAAAAGATATGAACGTAAAGGTGCGATCAGACTCAAACGGTGTTATAATTCGATAATTTTTTGCAAAATCCAAGTTTAGTTTCCACTAATTTTGTTTAGATTTAAATAACATTTCATTAGAGCAGTCTCATGCCAATAGAAGAGCAATTCCCACAAGGACTAAAGCCACTTGGAAAAATTTTCCACTCTGATGGCGAACATTTTCACTTTAGATGGGGCCCAGGAAGAAGCGACGCTGAATGTTTCTCAAACCATGAAGTTATCGCAGCTTACGAAGCCCGCGGTGAAACACAAGTTCCATTAGGCGTCAGTGGCACAATGGTCGCAGTCGATTGGGATTCTTGTGTAGCAGACGGTGCATGCATCGAAGCTTGCCCAGTACAAGTTTTCCAATGGTACAGAACTGAGATGGACGTTCCAGCAAAAGATATTGTTGGAAAGACATTCGCAGGTACCGGTTCTTCAGTAAAAGAAGAGCGCAAAGACTACACCGACAAAGCAGATCCAATCAGAGAACATGATTGTATCTGGTGCATGGCATGCGTTTCAGTCTGCCCACCTCAAGCTATTAAGGTTGATCAATCAAACCTAGAGCACCACGAGAAAGCAGCAGGAACATATGTCAAACTAGAAGGTGGAGAAAATCCACACGCACACGACTAAAGAAAAATAACTTTTTTCTTTTCTTTTAATTTTCTAAATTACTAAAACAAATTTTAACCAGTTCATATCACCGAATTTCGCAGAGGTCGCCTAGCTCGGTAGGGCGCGGGCCTTGAGAGCCTGTGTGCGCAAGCATTCGGGGGTTCAAATCCCTCTCTCTGCGCTTATTTTCTAAATTTGCTCAGCTCTGCTAAAAGTGCAGAAAGTTGGATTTCTGGGTTTGCACCAGACAAAATTCTGTAATCATATTTTGCAATTGCCTCTGAAATTTCAACTAGGTTTGCCTGTTTTGTTCTGTATACTGCTTCATTAATGTATTTCAGAAAGTCAGATTCCGACATACCGTAGACCTTGATGAGTTCAATCATCTTGTTTCTCGCATCTGTAATTTTGCCTGCAATTGCCATCTTGAGTACTTCGTCTACGTCTTTGGTCTTGGTAAGGCCTGCCGACACCTTGACGTTTTCTTCGGATATTGCGCCAAGGCTTGCAGTTGCCTGCATCAGGTTGATTGCATGTCTGAGGTCGCCTTCTGTATAGTCGTAGATTGCCTTCAGGCCGTCTTCATCTGCCTTGACTTTTTCCTTTTTTGCGATGTCCTTTATGTGAGAAATCACGTCATTTTCAGAGATTCTGGTAAACTTGAATACAGCACATCTGCTCTGGATTGGCTCTATTATCTTGGAGATATTATTTGCAATTAGGATGAATCTACATAATTTTGAGGCGTCCTCTATGATTCTACGCAAGGCAGTCTGAGCGTCCGACGTCATCTCGTCTGCCTCATCCAAAATTATGATCTTAAATGGAATGTTTGAATCAAGACCTGCAAATTTGGAGAATTTCTTTACTCTCTCTCTGACCATGTTGATTCCGCGCTCATCAGATGCGTTCAATTCCAATGTGTATTCCTTCCAACCTTCACCCAGGATTTGCCTACACAAGCATAGTGCAAGTGTTGTCTTGCCTACTCCTGCAGATCCGGAAAATAACAAATGTGGAATCTCTGTGACATTTTTTAGCAATGAAGTCAGACTTCCAACAATTTCTTTTTGGTTTACCAAATCCGTGATTTTTTGCGGGCGGTATTTTTCAACCCACATTATGGAATCCGACATTGTTAAACCCTAGATTGCATTATTAATAAATGACGCCTGAGGATCAAATGATCAAAGCTATTTGTAAACACATTTGATCGATCGTATCCATTAAATCCTTGAATCAAGTTTGATAACCATTGAAAATAAACGAGCTTTTGCAAGTATACACCCTAGGTTATCAAATAGAAGACGTAAAGACAGTCATTAATCACGACTTTAAGATCGACGTCTCTGGAGTCACAATCTCTGGCAAGCAGGGCGAAGTAATCAACATGCCGCGCTGGATCGCCCAAACATTGGAATCCGACTCTCATGCGGAAATCCAGGAATCCGACATGGGAATAGAAATAACCCAGTCAATTTCCAAGGAAAACTTCCAAGGCGAAGAGCTATCGCACCTAGAGCCAGACTTTTACATCAAAGTTAGAGGTTACATGGCAAGACAGTCAGAAAAAGAACATGACAAGCTAGAATCCCTGCTAAACACCCTTATCAGAAAAAGACTCGGTAAGCTAATCCCTAGAGCAAACTCCATGGAACTAACTACAGACCTGGCAAAAAAACTCTCAATTGAGGAGCGCTCCTTATACAATACCATTCACAACAACAGTGCCGACTTTATGAAACAGATTTTTGGTGAAAAACAATGACGCTTGAAACCCAATCTCGCAGCGCAACTATAGATCAAGTCCAGCACTTTCTCTCCTCGTTTAAGGACAAGTCAGGACAATTCCACTACGTAGAAGAAATCGACCAAATGATGGCTAAACAGGCAAAATACATCGTAGTTGACTATAATGACATAGTATCACACAAGGAAATCGAGGTCAAGTTCAACATTGAGCCAGACGAGATTCTCTATGCGTTTTCTCGTGCAATTAAAAATATTCTAGAAGAAAGATTTCCAGATTATGCGGCAAAAATCTCGGATGATATTAGAGTAAGAGTTGCAAACTATCCGATTCAGCGCAGCCTCAGACAAATCAATGCCGAAGTAATTGGTAAGATGACAAGCGTCTCAGGCATGGTTGTTCGCTCGTCAGAAGTAAAACCGCTTGCGCGAAATGTAGTCTACAAATGCCCGGAAGGACACATCACAGAGGTCCCATTAGAGCGAGGCCTCAGCATTTACACGCCAAGCAAGTGCTCATCAGAAAAATGCTCACACCGAGATATTCGAATTGATCCAGAAAACAGCAAGTTCATCGACTTTCAAATCGTAAGGCTGCAAGAGCTTCCAGAAGATCTTCCTCCAGGACAGCTACCGCATTACATTGATGTTACAATAAAGCAAGACCTTGTGGACAATGCGCGCCCCGGCGACAGAATCATCCTTACTGGAATTGTTAGAATAGAACAAGAGCAAATCACCGGAACTCGAGTAAACAGCGGACTGCACCGACTACGAATTGAAGGAAACAATGTTGAATTTCTGGGAGGAAGGGGAGGCAAAAACTCGAGGCGCTCAGAGAGAGAAGAGATATCACCAGAAGAGGAAAAAATAATTAAATCCCTTGCCCAAAATGCCGACATTTACGATAGACTGATCAACTCGTTTGCTCCACACATTCAGGGCCACGCAATAATCAAAGAATCAATTTTGCTTTTGATGGTTGGCTCTACCCAAAGAATAATGGGAGACGGTACAAAAATACGAGGCGACATTAACGTATTTTTGGTCGGAGACCCCGGTACTGCAAAATCTGAAATGCTCAAGTTTTGTGCAAGACTTGCACCAAGAGGACTCTACACATCAGGTAGAGGTTCAACAGCTGCAGGACTCACTGCAGCCGTGGTTCGTGACAAAACTGGAATAATGATGCTAGAGGCAGGAGCTGTTGTGTTGGGCGACCAAGGTCTAGTCTGCATTGATGAATTTGATAAAATGAAGCCCGAAGACAGAAGCGCACTGCACGAAGTAATGGAACAACAATCCGCAAGTATTGCAAAGGGAGGAATCGTGGCTACACTCAACGCTCGAACCTCAATTCTGGCTGCGGCAAACCCAATGTTTGGAAAATACGATCCATTCAAAAATATTACAGAAAATGTTGCATTACCAATTCCATTATTGACAAGATTTGATTTGATCTTTGTCGTCCGAGATATACCTTCAAAGGAAAAAGACCGAAACATTGCACAGCACATCATAGGTTTACACAAAAAATCCGCAACCGATACAAGATCACTAATTGATGCAGACATTTTCACAAAATACCTAGCATATTGTAAAAGATCAGATCCGACGCTAACACCAGAAGCAGAGGAAAAAATTCTTGAATATTATCTAAAGATGAGAAATGTAGAATCTGAGGAAATGATCACAGTGACACCAAGACAACTCGGTGGATTGATCAGACTTGCAACTGCAAGAGCAAGACTACTAATGAAGGACCAAGTAGAGGCAGAGGACGCAGAGCGCGCAATATTTCTAATCCAAAGCATGCTGGAAGACGCTGGTGTTGATGTAAACACCGGCAAAGTAGACCTTGGCGTACTGCAAGGAAGACCACACAGCGAGGTATCAAAACTACAGCTATTCATGGATGTGCTAAAATCACTTGAAGGCGACAGCAAGACCCCGGTTGAGGAAAAGCTTTTTGCCAAGGAGCTAACCAAAACGGGCAAATTCACAGAAGAAGAGGCAAGGAACTTTATTCGAAGAATGCTGCGAGAAGCATCAATTTATGAATCCAAGCCTGGCCACTATAATCGTGTATGAAAATAGAAGATCTTGGACTGGCATCTTCTGCACAGGCATTATTTGTTGAACAGAAAATAACAAAGCTGTACCCTCCACAGGCAGATGCCGTCAAGGCTGGCTTGCTTGAGGGCAAAAATATCTTGGTTGCCGCGCCCACCGCAAGTGGAAAAACCCTCATAGCGATGCTTGCGATGATGCAGTTTTTGAGCACAAATGAGGGTAAAGTTGTCTATCTTACACCTCTTCGAGCCCTAGCATCAGAAAAGTTCACAGAATTCAAAAAAATGGAAAAAATCGATCTTGGAAGAAAGATCACAGCAGCTATATCAACTGGAGATTTTGACTCCGTGGATAAGGAATCTGAAAAAGCCGACATAATTGTTCTGACAAATGAAAAAATGGACTCGATAATCCGTCATGGAACAGACTGGGTCGACAAAATAGGTCTAGTCATTGCAGATGAAGTCCATTTGATAGGTGACAAGGATCGCGGCCCAACACTGGAAATAGTGCTAACAAAGCTCAAAGATCTGCACACAAAACCACAACTTGTAGGACTGTCTGCAACAATTACCAATTCCGATGAAATTGCAGAATGGCTTGGCTGCAAGTTAGTATCTAGCGATTGGCGACCGGTTCCGCTAACAGAAGGCGTCTTTGATGGAGGTACTGTGCAATGGAATAACGGCGATCTTGATGAAATAGAGACAAGCATCAGAGGTCCGCCAATAGATCTGTGCCTCGACACAATAAAAAAAGGCGGACAATCTCTCGTCTTTGCAGAAACTCGAACTCGTTCTGCATCCTTGGCAACAAAAGGCTCTGACGCTGTTCTAAAATTTTTATCAGAGGATGAAAAAAAATACCTAGAACAAGTTTCACAAAAAATCCTCAACAATAACGAGCACACTGATTTGATCAAAACACTGTCTGCATTGCTCAAAAAAGGAGTAGGATTCCATCATGCAGGACTAAATCAAAACTGCAGAGAAATAGTCGAAACAGAGTTCCGGGCAGGAAACATCAAGCTTTTAGCGTCAACTCCGACGCTTGCAGCAGGCGTAAATTTGCCTGCAAGACGTGTTGTAATATCTAGCGTTGTAAGATATGATGTAAAAGCAGGCGCAAACAAGCCAATAAGCGTTCTTGAATACAAGCAATTATGCGGACGTGCAGGCAGACCACAATACGACAAGTTCGGTGAAGCAATAATTGTTGGAAACGCAAATGCATCCGATCTGGCACAATACTACATCAATGGAACTCCAGAACCAATAGAATCTCAGCTTGCAGAAGACAAGGCGTTAAGAATTCACATATTGAGTCATATCGTGTCTAATCCTGGAATCAAAGGAGAAGAACTATTCGAGTTTTTCCAAAAAACATTAGCGGGACTGCAGACAAGAGCAAACACACTAAAGTTTTCAATAGAGATAGCAAAAAAATTCCTTATTCGCGAAAACCTGATTGTGCAAAAGGTAGAAAGATTTGCAGCAACTGAATTTGGCAAAAAAGTATCAATGCTGTATATTGATCCAATTACCGCGATTCACTTTAGGCGAGGGCTAGAGTCAGTATCTGAAGAAAAAAAACATACACTTGGATTTTTACATCTAGTTACTAGTAGCGAAGAGTTCTTTCCCAAGTTTTCTCTTCGCAACAAAGACTTTGAAACACTTGGAACTCTGATTGAGAATAATTCGTCTGAGTTAATTGAGCAGATTTCAGAATATGACTGCAACCGAAGTCTTTTGGCTCTATACTCCTGGATTTCGGAATCATCCGAGATTCATCTATCAGATAATCTAGGAATAGAGTCTGGCGACATGCATAGGATGGCCGAAACTACCGACTGGCTCGTTTATTGCTTGTATGAGCTTGCCAAGCTGATAGATCGAGCTGATCTCCTTGAGGAGATATCGGTATTGCGCAAAAGAATCTCTTATGGAATCAAAGAAGAACTAGTAGATTTGGTTCAAATTCGTGGTATTGGACGTGTCCGCGCACGAAAATTGTACGTCCATGGCATAAAATCCATAGAAGATTTGCAAAAGATTCCAGTCAGTAAGCTGGCCGAGATTGATAAAATCGGCCCAACCATTGCAGATAATATTAAATCTCAACTCAAAAAAGTGAGATAATTGCAAGAGTTTATCATTGCAGCAGTGGTTGCATCGGCAATTGCATTTTTTGTTGTTTTTGGTATGGTTCCACCGCTCATCAAAGCCCTGAATAGAAAAAGCTGGGCAGTCAAGGATGTAAACAGGGTTGGAGGCGCAATGGTGCCGAGGCCGGGCGGGCCTGCAATACTTGCAGGAATAATTACAGCCGAAATATCACTCTATTTTCTATTGCCACAGGAAAAAATCATCACCAGAGGAATTACTGCTCTTTTAATCACGACGTCCGCGGCATTTGTAATTGGATTTATTGACGATAGGCGAGTCATGGGTGGATGGTTCAAACCCCTCGCACTTGTGGGTGCAGCCATTCCAATTATCGCACTTGGTGCATATGAGCCAAATCTGGCATTTCCGCTCTTTGGGGAGGTAAAAATCCCAGCGTTATACCTGGGCCTGATAATATTCATGATCCCAATTACTGGAAACACAATAAACTCTATTGATGTGATGAATGGTATCGCAAGCGGATTTATGATGATTGCGTCTTTTTCACTTGCAGTTGTACTATTTATCATGCAAAATTATTCCGTCGCAATAATGACACTCCCCATTGCATTTACATCGCTTGCATTCTTTAGGTATCATAGATTTCCAGCCAAAATATTTCCAGGAGACTCGGGGGCTCTAACGCTCGGTGCTGCATATGGTGTAATAGCGATTGTGGGCAGAGTCGAGGTTATTGCGGCAATTGCACTTTTGCCTGCCATAATCAATTCTTTCCTATTTTTATCAAGCGTAAAGAAAATTGTAGAGCACAGACAGATTAAAGGACCTACTACACACACAGAGGACTACAAAATAACTGCTACAAAGGAACTGGATGCGCCAGTCACACTAGTAAGGCTGATTGTGGCGGCAAAACCCTTAACAGAAAAGGAAATCGGCTTTGTAGTATTTAGGCTAGCGATATTTTCGGGAATCTTGGCAATAATTACTGCATTTGCATCAGGAGTTGTAGTTTGGCCCAGCTCTTGATTTTTACTTTCATTGGCATTATGTGGATTCTGATACTTGCAGGCGGAGGCATTCTTGTTACCCTAGTTTCAAAAATTTCAATTTCTGGCTATGGAGAACAAATGGACTTTTTTGTCGCGTCTCTGATCAAAGCGGCAATTGCTCTACTCTTGGTTGCGTTCTGGGTAATTTTGCTATCAAAGCTGAAAAACAAAATATTTCAAAAACAGATCAATACCTAGGCCTTCCATTGGGCCTGCTTTTTGTCGTATTCTGATCTACTGTACTTTATCTTGGCTGGCACACCGGCCACTACTGTATTGTCCGGCACGTCTTTTGTCACTACTGCACCCATTGCAACTACACTGTTTTTTCCAATTGTGACTCCTGCCTTTATGACTGCGCGAGAGCCAATCACTGCGCCATCCTTTATTGTGACTCCTACCATTTTCTGGCTTGGAGGATATGGGTCGTTAGTTAGTGCAGCCGCCGGACCAATGAATACGTTCTTGCCTATTCTTGATAGCGGCGGAATGTAGACTTGGCCTTCGATCATGGTGTTATCGCCAATCTCAACATTATAGTCGACATGGGCAAGTGAGCCAATCTTGACATTATCACCTAGTATGGTGTTGTCTCCAACATATGCAAAATGCCAAATCTTGACGTTTTTGCCTACCTTTGCCTTATCAGAAACGAAATTAGTTACCAAACTATAGGTGCCATGGATTTGCGTCTTTAATTATTTTTTGAGGCAGATTTTGCTTGTTTTTTTCCAAAAAGTCTATGTCCTGCTTTTTGTTTCGGAGCTCATCAGGCAGCATTATTGGTATTTCTTCTATTATTGGATAGAATCTCGCGCATTTTGAGCAAAACAGTGCACCTTCTATTATGACTTCTTGTTTTGATTTTGTCTCGTGTAATTCCAGTGGAAATTGTTTGTCAATTGGACACACTAGCATTTCCATCATTTTTTTGTTCATTTTAAATCGATATACACTGGAACTCCTTTCTGGCTGGATAATAATGCTGCCTCTGCTATTTTGGTCACATTTACCGCCTCTTCTGCTCTGACTCGCGGGGCATTCTTTGACTCTAGTGCATCCAAGAAGCTCTTTATTTCAAGGGTCAGCGGTTCTTGTTTTTCATTTCTTGGGGTTTCAGAGCCTTGGTCTTTTTCTATTTTGACTTCTTGTGTGATAAAATCCCCAGAGATTATTCCCTCGGTACACACTGCATTAAAGTGCCTGACGCGCGACGGTGTTATCCAGTTTGATGATATTACAGCTATTTTGTTGTCTTTGAAGCCAAGCATGATTGTTGCAAAATCTTCATGTTCATGTCGTATCTTGCCGGACCTTGCAAATACCACCTGTGGCACATCGTCAAAGAGATACATTGCAGTGTCAATGTCATGTACTGACGTATCGTATATGATACCAACATCCTTGATGTGAAGTGGCATTCTATTTTCCCTGTGAAACTCTAGCATTATCAGCTCACCGTACTTTCTTGATTTTACAAATTCCTTTACTGTCTGTACTGCTGGGTTGAATCGCTCAATGTATCCACAGGTAAGTGTGACGCCATTTTTTTTGGCAAGCTCTGCAAGCTTGAGGCCCTCTTCGGACTTGTATGTCATTGGCTTTTCCACGAAGACTGATTTTTTCTTTTGAATTATTTTTGATGCAATATCGAAATGCGTAACTGTTGGAGTGCAGACAAAAACCGCGTTAATCTGCTCTGATTCCAGCATTGTGTCTAGCGAGGTATAGTAGTTTACGTTGTATTTCTGACCGGTTTCCCTTGCCCTAATTTGGTCCGCGTCGCATACTGCAACTAAGGCGCCAAGCTGGGACAAAACGCGGGCATGGTTTTTGCCCCATCCTCCAACTCCTATTTGTGCTACTTTCAAGCTAATACACAGGGCTTAGCCAGCTGGAATATTTGTCGTTTTTTGCAGCAACTATATCCAAATACGTCGAAACAATTTCTTTTGTGATGTTCCCTGGTTTGCCAGTGCTGATTTTTTTACCATCTATACTAATAACAGGAGTTATCTCTGCGGCAGTTCCTGTGAGAAACATTTCGTCTGCCAAATACGCTTCCCCCCGCGTGATTGTCTTTTCTTTTGTGGAATAGCCAAGATCTTCGGCAATTTTTAACACAGAATCTCGTGTTATTCCCTCAAGTGCGGAGGATTCCAGCGGTGGCGTAATGAGTGTGTTATTTTTTACAATGAAAATGTTCTCGCCAGGGGCTTCACTTAGATTAGAATTCAAATCGAGCAATACTGCCTCATCATACCCATTTCTTTTGCATTCCTGTGTTGCCAAAATAGAGTTAAGATAGTTTCCACCCATCTTTGCCAGGGGTGGGGTTGACTGGTCGCTGAACTTGCGCCACGAAGAAATTCCTACACTGATTCCATTTTTGTCAAAGAGGTCTCCAAAAGGAAACATGAATGCAGCAACATGTGTTGGAGCACTCTCATTTACGTGAAGATTGATTCCGTATTGGCCAACAAAATAGAAAGGCCTGATGTAGCAGGATCTTCTCATGTTGTTTTTCTTGCATAATTGTATTAATGCATCAATTATTTGCTCATTTGAGAATTTCAGAGAAATAGAATAGAATTTTCCAGACTGTCTGAACCGCTTGATGTGGTCTTCTAATCTGAAAATGTACAAATTTTTTGAATTCCAATATGCGCGAATTCCTTCAAAGATTGACGTGCCGTAGTGTATAGCATGTGTTGTGATTGGCACGTTTGCCTTGCTTAGCGGAATAAATTTACCATCAAACCAGACAACTTTGGAAATGTCAAATTTCATAGTGTGATTTTTGCAATGGCATTAATCTATCTTGTCTTGAGGCCGGCCTTTGGGAATTTCATTCCTGCAACTCTGGTAGTCATGTCTTCAGAATTTGCGTATTTTTCAACAATGGTCCAGTTTTCCTCAATTATCTTAGCTACTGGCTCTGGAACATCACTTCTCCAGTCTGTCTTTTTTCCATTTGTGGATTCGTACAGTTTGTCCTTGACTGAGGATGCCGACAGTAACCTGCGTGCGCCCACCCGTGGATTAAGTCTGTATGCCTTGAGCATTAGGCCTTCGGTTTTATCGCCAGTGTATGTGAAATAGTCGCCCGCTATTCCGTCTAGGATTTGTGAGCGTAGCTTCCATGAATATGGTGACAAGACAGGTGGAAAATATCGGTAAAACGGGGCATGAAACGTATAGTTTGAGGATATCTCAATAGAGTCGCCATACACCGAAAGCAGCATCTTCTTTCGAATATCATAGCTAAATGGAAAACTCTTGCTGTTTATCTCAACACCGCCATCCAAAAAGACGACTGGCATCACTATCACTTTATCTTCTTTTTTTAGATCATTTATGATTTCTACGTGTGCGTTGGTCAGCGGATTTAGGTGTGCAAGGTAAATTGCAACGGTCAAGCGAATTTGGTATTTTTTGGTACTATTTCAATGAATGTGGGGACGATGGGACTTGAACCCATGATCTCCAGCGCCCGAGGCTGGCAGTATACCAAGCTAACCTACGTCCCCGAATTTGGGACTGAACTTAACAATATTACCTTTGAGTTATCCGTAAGACTCGTACTTTACTTCAAAGCTTCCATCTGGGCGCTTTTGTCTCTCAGTGACAAATCCCTGGGCACCAAGAAAGTCCATACAACCGTCGATGGTTCCCTGCCATCCACAAATGTAAAACATTGTGTTTTGCGGGGTCACTTTCTCACCAATCATCTTCTCTAGGGCTGATGGCTCGCCGTTTTGTGACCTTAGGAATGTTTCCACTCTGCCCACCTGCCCACTCCAAGAACGGTTGAACCATTCTTGTGGTCTGCTGATTGCTGCACGATATCTAAAATTCCACTTGTCGCGGCCTTTGTCGACGCTCTCCATTTCGAGATTGGTAAAGAGTTCCTTGTAGCTGAGCTCATCCACATAACTTGCTCCATGCAAAACAACAATTTCGCGCTTGTCACCTACTGCGCGCAAATGTTGTGCAAAGCTGACAAATGGAGCAATACCAGTTCCGCCTCCAAGGCAAACAATTCTTCGCTCATCTTTTTGTCCGCTTGAAAGCATGTTGTTAATTAGTAATGCCGCGCCTGTTGGTTTAATCCAAGTTACCTCATCACCTTCCTTTGCATTGAACAGCTGTGTGGTCAGTCGTCCTGGAAGTGGCTTTTTTACCCATCTAATCACAAGCTCGATGTATTTTTTGTTCTCAGGATTTGATGCAATGGAATATGCTCGTCGGATTACTTTTCCCTCACTTGGAACATTCATTCCAATTGTTAGGAATTGGCCAGCCTTGTAATCTGGAATTATTCCGTCATTTGGGACAAGACGAAAAACCGCCAAATCTTCTTTTAGTAATTGAATATAAGTAATGGTTGCTTTGGTTTCTATTACCACATCAACGCCTTTCTTCTGACGGTTAAATATTTTATGTTATATGATAATCAAATTTCTTTTTCCAGCTAAACGTTAATAATCGATCTGAAAACTTCAAAGGCGAACCAGTTTGGTTTTGTGGGCCGGTCGTCTAGACTGGTAGGATACGCCCTTGGCATGGGTGAGATCGAGGGTTCAAATCCCTCCCGGTCCACTTACAGATTATTTCTGGCAAGAACTAACAGACTGCCGATCTCCGGATCGTCATCATGAGTTATGTTCTCTAATCTCATCAGCAAAGTCTTGTCGCCTATGTCGATTGCCGATTTTATTGCGCTCTTTTTTACTTCCAAGTTAGGATCATCGAGGCATTTTTGAATTACCGATATGGCTTCTGCCGCCCTGAGAAATCCTAGTGCACCAACTGCACAGGAACGTACCATAGCACTATTGTCTTCAGTAAGCTGAATTATTTTAGATACTGCCACCATATCTTTCCTATTTGCCAATACCAGAGCACAATATCCCCGAATGTTCTTGCTTTGGCTTTTCAGATTCGCAAGCAAAACCTCGGAAATGTCATTGTCATTTAAAAGCAGGGTGCTAAATGCCTCACCCCTTAATTCAATGTCTTCTTCATCAAATATGGAAATTATGGAGTGCAAAATCTCTGCATTGGTAGAATCTGATAGTGATTCTAGCGCAATGATTTTGTCTTCCTTTGAGTTTGACTGCATGACTTTATTGAACTGCTCCGAATCCATCATATGCGTATTAAAGATGCAAGCAAATAAGAAATTTTTGAATTGATAGCAATAATTTTGTTTTTAGCTTTAAATTATCGATATTTGATAATAACTCATGTCCGAAAACAGAGACGTAATTTTCATTGGCAAGAAGCCATTGATGGCGTATGTAACATCTACGCTAATTCAGTTGGCTAATCTTCCATCAGTGCATATCAAGGCTAGAGGACTAAGCATTGGACGCGCTGTAGATGTTGCACAAATCATCTCACGCAAAACAGAAAATGCTGGATACTCAATTGGCCAAATCAAGATAGGCTCTGAACAACTAGAATCCAAAGACGGCAAGTCACGAAACGTATCCACAATAGAGATCGAAGTAAAGAGAAACACATCTTAATCGTTTCTTTACTTGGACTTTTTTATTTATCCACTTTTGTAACGGTTTTCCATATTTCGAAATTTTGCTAGTTCTACAATATCGTTGAATTGATCAAAGGTAACTACATTTTTCGCCAGTCTTTTTGTCGTGCCTGACTTTTTTAACTCCTTGAGAATTGCAAGTGAGGCAAATGTATTGGCATAAAGAACCGAAAGAGGATACAGGATTATCTTAAAGCCCATTTTGTGCAGTTCCTTGGCAGACAGTACCGGTGTAGCGCCACCCTCTATCATGTTTGCAACAAGTGGTGCGTTGATCTCTTTGCCAATTCTTTTGATCTCGTCAATTGATCTTGGAGCCTCTACAAAGACAGCATCTGCTCCGATTTTTTTATAGTATTTTGCGCGCTCTATTGCATCATCTAGGCCTCTGGTTGCCCGAGCATCTGTCCTTGCAACAATGATAAAGTCCTTGTTTCTTTTGGCGTCAACTGCAGCTTGGAGTTTTTCTGCATATTCTTCTTTTTCAATCACTTCTTTTCCCGCCATATGACCACATCGCTTGGGCCATCTCTGGTCTTCTAGAAATATTCCTGCAGCGCCTGCAGACTGTAATTCGTTTACCAGCTTCCACACAGACAATGCATTACCATAACCAGTGTCGGAATCAACTATTACCGGAACTGAGACTGCCCTGCAAATTCTCCTTGCGTTCTCTGTGGTCTCAGTAGCTCCTATGAATCCATAATCCGGCATTCCAAATAATGTGGCAGATGTGCCGTATCCAGTTTGGAACATTGCCTCAAAACCAACTTTTTGAGCTATTTTTGCACCAATTGCGTCATAAACACCAGGAATCACAAGAGGTTTTGACGGATCATTGATGAGCTGTTTGAGGGTCTTCAACAAAAAACATGGTTGACTTTGTTATTTATGAATAGCTACATTTGATCCATATTTGCAAAAATACCTCACTTCCACTAAAACACCTGTAAAAAAAGACCCGCTGCAAAACGCGGAGTAACGTAATGACTATGAAAAGGTCACTCGAAATAATTTGCGGTTGGATGCGTATCTACACACACTGCAGACATGCTAAGAAACATGGGTCTGGCTTCCTAGTCGATTTTAATCTCTTTTCCCGGCTTTGATTCCTGGGCGTCAAGCTTTTGCAGCTCGCTTTGAAGGAATTTTCTGTACTTTGACATTTCGTCTTTGGTCATCTTGGAGACATTAGATGATAGCAATGTGCCCATCATATTCATTCGCTCAATTAGGTCCATTGCGACAAATCTTCCAACGTTTTTGACTCGCATTAGGACATCCAGCTGATTTTTTATCACTTGGTTTATCTTTTCTAGGTCTTCGGATGTTGCCTTGCCCTTTTTTGTTATCTGATATTTTCCGTCCTTTGTCTCCTCAATTAGTCCTTCGTCTAGCAACCTTCCCAAAAGAGGATAAATCAATCCCGGTGATGGCTTCCACATTCCCTCGCTTTGCGCTTCTGCTGAATTGATGATCTCTTTACCTGTATGCGGCTTTGTGGACAATAGTTCCAAAATGTAATGCCTAGAAAATCCCCGAGGAATTGAGCTTCCTACCCGCTGAAACCATTCTGATGCCATCACTAGTGATATCACTAGTGATAAATATAAGGATTGTGAACAAATTTTGATTGTGGTAAATTAACATATCCTGATGCTAATTCATCTAATTTTCTTTTGAATACGTATTTATCCGATTTTTGGAGATTCAATAGTAGATGGCTGATTCTATTGAATATGATATGATTATTGTTGGATCGGGTATTGCAGGTCTTCGCGCGGCAATAGAAGCGGCAAAGACAAGCTCGAATCTAAAGATAGGAGTCATATCAAAAGTTCAGGTAATGCGTTCTCACTCGGTTTCTGCTGAGGGTGGAACAGCTGCAGCACTGTTTGAAGAGGAAGGAGACAGTATTGAATCTCATATCTATGATACCGTTAAAGGAAGCGATTTTTTGGCAGACCAAGATGTTGCAGAGCGACTCTGCAGGGAAATGCCAAGACAGGTCTACCAGATGGAGCATTGGGGGATGCCATGGTCTAGAAGAAAGGACGGACGAATTGCGCAAAGGGCCTTTGGTGGATACAGCTTCCCACGCGCTACGTTTGCCTCAGACAAGGTTGGCTTTTTTGAAATGCAGACACTCTATGATACTTGTCTGAAATTTGATAATATTTCATTTCTCAATGAATGGTTTGTCACTTCAATAATTCATGATGGTCAGCAATTCATGGGAGTTACAGCAATAGAGTTGTCAAGTGGTACATTTTACACAATTCGGGCAAAGGCAATGATAATTGCAACAGGAGGAGCGGGAAGAATTTACTCATTTTCTACATATGCGTTTTCTTCAACACCTGATGGTTTGGACATGGCGTACAGGGCAGGCCTTGCATTAAAAGACATGGAATTTGTCCAGTTTCATCCAACCGGAATCCTACCATCTGGAATTTTAATCACAGAAGCAGCTAGAGGAGAAGGCGGCTACCTGCTTAACAATGATGGTGAGCGATTCATGACGCGATACGCTCCAAGCAAGATGGAGCTTGCACCTCGTGATATAGTATCAAGATCAATTATGAGTGAAATCCGTGAGGGACGCGGATTCAAGCACGAAACAGGGGTTGACTGCATGAAGTTAGACCTACGACATATTGGCGACGAAGCAATCAAGGAAAAACTGGGTGCAATACGAGAAATATCAATCAAGTTCTCTGGAATAGATCCGTCACAGGAACCCCTTGACATCAGACCAGTATGTCACTACATGATGGGTGGAATCCACACAAACATCGACGGTGCAACAGAACTCAAGGGAGTCTGGGCTGCAGGCGAAGCTGCATGCAGTTCCGTCCATGGAGCAAACAGACTTGGAGCAAACTCTACGTCTGAATGTATTGTTTGGGGCAAGATCACGGGAAAAAATGCAGCAGAATATGCACTAAACACAAAGACCTCATCGCAATTTCCGCATCAACTAGTTACACTGGAAGAAAAAAGAATCTATGACGGAATATTTCGCGGACATGGTGAATACAACCCATATGAAATACGACAAGAGCTTACTGATACAATGAATGATAAGGCATACGTATACAGAACAGAATCCGATCTGGTCGAAGGACTCAAAAAACTACGCGAACTAAAGGCTAGGACCTGGAAACACGTCGACGACAAGGCAAAGGAATACAACACAAACTTTTCCAACGTAATGGAGCTCGACTCAATGTTCCGAGTGGCTGAGGTAGTGCTAATTGGCGCAATCAATAGGCGCGAATCTCGTGGAGCCCATGCAAGACTGGACTATCCAACCAGAGATGATGTAAACTTTTTACACCACACACTTGCTTACTATGATCCAAAAGAGCCAATAATGAAAAAGCACCCAGTAACCATAACTAGATACCAGCCAGTGGAGAGAAAATACTAATGAAGCGAAACGAAAATCGTGAGGGAATCAAAGGCATGGCAAACCCAGGCCGATACGGCATAGAGCGCTTTGCCTATTGGCTGATGAGACTCACGGGTCTTGGACTCTTGGCATTTTTTGTTGGGCACATCTATGAAACAAGCAAGATTCTCAATGGCAAGACCGCTTGGGAAAACATGTTGGCTAGTACATCAACCACGGAAGGACATGTGTTTCTGACACTGGTAATTGGCATGTGTGTGTACCACACTGCAAACGGAATTCGATTAATGCTAGGTCACAGCGGATATGGAGTTGGAAAGCCGGCACGACCTGACTATCCGTATACTCCGGCATCCCAAAACAACATGCACAAGCTTTGCATTTATGCATCGATTGGGTTGGCAGCACTTGCAATGATGTATGGAATATCGGTACTATTTGGTGAGTAAAATGCGAGAAAGCACGATAATGAAAATTCACTATGGGACAGCCCTTGGCGCTGTAGTGTTAGTCGCAGTACATGTTTTGTTTCGAGTCACTATGATGAACTATGAAGATTCACTTGCATACGAGAACGTCCTTGCAAACTACAAGTTTCTTCCATATGCAATAATGTTGGAGCTGATATTGGTGTTAATATCAGTACATGGATTCAATGGACTGCGTGTTATACTATTAGAGCTAAAACAGGGACGAACATACGAAAAAGCAGTAACGTACGGATGTATTGCTGCAATGGCAGGACTAATAGCATATGGTTCAAGGACTATATTGATCACGAGCATGGGGATTACATAAATGAGCAAAACAGCAATAGCCGAAGAACAATCATCGACTGAGGTCTCCTCATCGAAGATAGTAACACTGCGCATTGCAAAATTTAATCCGGAACACGATTCCGGTCAGCAGTATGTTGATTTCAAAGTGCCGTATGAGAGATGGACTACAGTTCTGGATGCAATACTTGATGTCAAAAAGCACCTGGATCACTCTGTGGCAGTGCGATATTCCTGCAGGCAGGCATCTTGCGGTTCTTGCGGTATGAAGATAAACGGTAGGCCAAAGCTTGCGTGCTTTACAAAAATCTCGGAGCTAAACTCTGATGTTGTGACTGTCGAGCCAATGAGTAACTATCCTATTGTCAGGGACTTGGTGGTAGAAATGGACAAAATGTTTGCAAACCACAAAAAAATGCAGCCATATGTAATACGAGAAGACTCGGAGATAACTACACCAACCAAGGAATTCAACCAGACTCCAGAGCAGCTAGAAGAATACATCCAGTTTGCAAACTGCATCAAGTGCGGACTGTGCAATTCCGCGTGTCCCACGATGGCAATGGACTCGTCATTTTTGGGTCCTCAGGCGCTAGGCCAGGCATACAGATACGTTGCAGATAATCGCGACAAAGGAAAGAACTCTAGGCTCAAAATAATCGATGATTCCCATGGAATATGGAGATGCCACTTTGCTGGTTCTTGCAGCCAGGTCTGTCCAAAGGGAGTAGATCCAGCGATGGGAATTCAACTGTTGCGTGGATATTTGTTGGGATTTAGAAAATAAACTAGGCTGCCTTTTTTGGGTTTGGGCTGTTGTTTACCTGATTGTTGATTGCCTCTGCCATGAAATGATTTGAGACGTTTACCTTGACATCGTCTACCCCGTCGAGCTTTAGCAGATGATCGTGAATGTCTTGGCATATTTTGAATCCAAAGACTGCAGGGCAAAACGGACTGGTAAGATGCAAGTCCACTTTGACTGCGGAACCTGAAATGTCGACATTGTCTACTAGCTCCAGATCAGTAATTGATGTGTTTATTTCTGGATCAACTATTCCGGATAACTCGTCAAAGATTTTTCTTCTGAGCTCTTGTAGGTCTTGTGACATAAACGACAAATCATCTATGCTATATATAACCATTATAACCTCTAGTTGGGAATGTATCGGTCTAGACTGGACAAGAACCTGGACAAGCACACACTGGATTATGTCTCGTCAATTTCTGATGATTCTGAAATTGCAATCTATGATATCATTGGCAGCCAAGCTCACTCGATAATGTTGTATGAAAATAAAATTCTCAACAAATCCGAAGTAAAAAAAATTCTTACCGCACTTGAAAAGCTGAAAAAAGAAAATCTATCTGGTAAGTCTTCTGCCGAAGACATTCATGAGTTAATCGAAACTCTGGTCATACAAAGGACAGGCCTTGCTGTAGGCGGCAAAATGCATACTGCACGCTCTAGAAACGACCAAGTTGCTCTGGATTTACGCATGAAAATACGAGATGACATCAATACTATTTGTAATTGCGTTTTGGATATGGTGGAAACACTGGTCATGCTGGCAGAAAAACACACAACCACTGCAATGCCTTTGTACACTCACTTGCAACAGGCACAGATTGGCACATTTTCGCATTTTTTGACATCATATGCTGATGCATTACTGCGTGATTTTGAGCGATTCTATGACACATTTGGGCGAGTCAACCATTCTCCATTAGGTGCAGGACCTGTAGGTGGGACATCATTGCCAATTAATCGAAACAGCACTGCTAGGATGCTTGGCTTTTCTGGAATAGTGGAAAACTCGATTGATGCCACATCAAATCGGGATGTTGTTGCTGAATATGTAGGACATGTTGCCATACTTATGACAAATCTGTCTAGAATGGCAGAAGATCTAGTAATTTGGTCTACGTCGGAATTTTCATTTGTGGAGTTGTCTGATCAGTTTTCGTCGCCATCCAGTGTCATGCCGCAAAAGAAAAACCCTGATATCTTGGAGCTAACGCGTGGAAAGACAGCGCGAGTAATTGGAAATCTGGTTGCCATACTTTCTAATCTCAAGGGACTGGCTTCTGGATATGGCCGAGACTTGCAAGAGATCAAGCCGTCTGTATTTTTGAGCTCGCGTACTGCAATATCTGCACTTGTGGTACTCAACTCCATGTTTGCAACACTCAAGGTAAACAAGCAAAAGATGAACCAAATAGCAGATTCGGGGTATCTGGCAGCGCTGGATATTGCAGAGGCCTTGGTAAAGGAAGGACTGCCGTTTAGGACAGCACACAAAATTGTTGGAAAGCTAGTCCAAATTGCACATGAATCCAAAATCTCGTTATCCGAGCTTACTGCGTCTGAGGTGGCAAGGTCTGTCTCAGTTGGGGAATTTGACGCCAAAAAACTAGGTAAAATCATCTCCTCAATTAATGCCCAATCATCACTTCAGAACAGGTCTTCTCTTGGTTCTGCCGGAATAGCAGAACAAAAGCGACTGATTGCAAAGCGCAAGTCCACAATACGACAATACCAGAAAAATGTGGCAAGGCGCAGTACTCTAATAACATCTGCAATCGAAAAACTGTCTACCAAAGTTAGAATACTATGTAAGTAGCGGGTTCGCGGGGATTCGGACCCCGGACAGCCGGATTAAAAGTCCGGTACTCTACCTGGCTGAGCTACGAACCCTTCGCAAATTCTCAAAACCGTGTCTAATTTAGTCTTTGGCTAAAGAGATCCTCTAAGATGATAACTTTAAAAAAGGAAAATCTTTGATCAGAATTCAAGCCCTTGTAGTATAGCCCGGTCTAGAATTCGGCCCTGTCACGGCTGAGACGCGTGTTCAAATCCCGCCAAGGGCGCTTAATCCTTTTCTTTAATGCTAATATCTGATTGAAAAATTATACTGATTGTGAAACTGATCAAAAAAGGTGCCGAAGGCGACATTTATCTTACTAAATTTGACAACATGCCCGCAATTCTCAAGACGAGAAAAACAAAACCATACCGACATCCGATACTGGATGGCAAAATAAGAAAGCAGCGAACCATACGGGAAGCAACCATTCTTTCTGAGGCAAAATACGTTGGGATCAGAACACCCCTGATCTATTTGGTAAACACCAACGATTGTACTATTCTGATGCAGCAAATCAATGGAGCTATAGTCAGAGACCTAAAAGACGCCAAGCTAAAATCTGCGTGTATGGAAATTGGCAGAATCACTGCCACACTGCACAAAAATGGCATAATTCACGGCGATCTTACCACGTCAAATTTCATATCCAAAAACGACAAAATCTATGCAATTGATTTTGGCCTTGCACAAAAATCAATCAGAGTAGAAGACCACGCGGTGGATTTGCGACTATACAAAGAAATTCTTGGTAGCGCTCATGTAAAAATAATGCTGGAATTGTGGAATGCGTTTCTAAAAGGATACAAGTCAATCACAGGTACAGAACGATTCAACAAGGTACTGGCCCAATTATCAATAATAGAGGGAAGGGGAAGATATGCGAGAATGGAGTGATGTGTATTTTGTGTCCTCAAATAAACACAAGTATCTGGAAGCAAAGGAAATTTTATCCTCATTTGGAATAAGGCTGGGATTCTTACAGGCAAGCTTGCTGGAAATCCAGTCTGATTCTTTATCAGAGATTGCCAAGACAAAGGCACTAGATGCGTTTTCAAAATGCAAAAAGCCCATAATTATAGAGGATGATGCTCTGGTCATTTCGTCGCTTGGTGGCTTTCCGGGACCGTATTCGTCATACGTCTTTGATACTATTGGCAACAAGGGAGTAATTGATCTGATAAGGGGAAGCAGGTCGGCAAAATTCTATGCTACAATATCTTATTGTGACAAAAAAAGAAAACCGATTCTTTTTGAGGGAATTACTCTGGGCAAAATCGCAAAAAGGATCTCAGGTAAGGGCTGGGGATATGATCCAATATTTGTCCCTAGGGGGAAAACCAAGACTTATGCGCAAATTCCTGACAAAAACACCATGTCTCATAGGTATCGTGCGCTGGCAAAATTTGCTAGCTGGTTTGTGCGTACGCAGAGATAAAGGGGTTGATCTTTCTTTGTTGGTTTTGCAACAATACTATTCTTGATGCCATGCTCACATCAATTTCTGAATAGATCTTACTTTTTTCAGCTAGCTTACCTGCAAAGTAGCTGACCTCCTCAAATTCAAGCATGTCAGAGCGGGCAAGCCTGTTTGTGGAGCGGCCAATATGCATGTAGGATTTTATCTCTATAAAATGCACATTTGCGCGCCTTATCATATCTGCAAACGCTGGAATCATTTCCTCAAAATCATTATGGTTTCTGATCATGGTCATTCGAAGAACAGTTCGTGTATCCATGTTTTGCAATAATTCTAGGGACTGGTTCCATCTCTCCCATGAATCTGAATATCTTGGCTTGTTTATTCTCATAAAGGAGTCACAGTCTGCGGCATTTGTGGACAAATAGATCTGTGTTGGTAGTGCATCCTCATCTTGGAGGCGTCTGAGCATCTGTGGTTCCTGGCCATTTGTTACAAGAAATATTGATTTTGTTGCAGGCAGCGTCTTGAGGTATCTTATTAGTTCTGGAAGCTTGGGGTACATGGTAGGCTCGCCAGAAAGCGATATTGCGTAATGTGCAGGTAGTAGTGACTCGTCAAGTTTTTTGTGGATTGATTTTGGATCACCGTAATGACCCATGATCAGTTTTTCTCGTTCTGCCATCAGCTTGGTTATGATGTCTTGTGGTTCTGCCACGTTTTGTGGACTCATCTCCAACGAGTCATAAAACTCCATTGGGCGCCAGCAATAGACGCACCTGTTCTCACAATACATTCCTGCAGGGGAAAACTCCATGCACTGATGTGTTGATATGCCGTAGAACTTGTGCTTGTAGCAGCTTTCTTCTCCCTTGAATGATTTTTTTGTCCAGTGGCATAATTCTACAGTGGAGTGATCTGATATTCCATACTTGGCCTTTTTGAGCTGTTGCTGGATGGATGACTTGATTTGGATAATGTCGTTTTCTACGAACTCGCCTGAGCAACTCATGATGTTTTTCGTGCTGTGGTTTTACTTAATTTTTCATTTTATGGGTCGAGCCTAATTTTGGTGTAAAAATTATTTCATTATATTTGGATCTTTATTATAAAAATTCATACAAAATGTTAAATACAAAAAATTCCTATAACAATTGATGCGGAAGGATGTAAAATCCAACAAATAGTCCGCGCGTGGCTCAGTGGAACGATATAGTGAACCATGAACGCTCAGGCGTTATGGTATAGAGAGGCATTCTCTCATGTTCTACGCTTGGGGCCACGCCCGCACATTTTTAACATATATGAAAAATTATGCAGTTTGTGTAACGATTGTTTGCAATACAATAATCAAAGCTTAAATTAAAATTCAGAGAGGCTTAGCTGAATTGAAAAAAGAACTTTTCATCTCGAGGTTGCCACATTTGCGAAGACACCCCCAACCCACTGAGATAATCCAAAACAAGCTGGAAACAATTCAGGGAAATGGCTTTACTTGGACTGACATTCAAAACCCTGACCGCGCAGAAATTGAAAAGCTGGGACAAATGTATAATTTTAATGCCTTAAACCTGGATGATTCTATCTCGAAGATCCAACTCGCAAAAATAGACAACTACGAGGATCATTCCTTTGTTATCTTGCATTTTCCGCCACTCGCACTAAAGCGCGGCATGTCGCGATTTAACCAGCTTGCGGTATTCATCGGAAAGGACCATCTGGTTACCATACACTATGGAGAGCTTAAGCCGCTAGTGGAAATGGTGAGCCACTGCAAAGATGATTCCAAATACAGAAATGAACTACTTGGAAAGTCGTCTGGATTTCTGCTATACAAAATAGTTGATGCTCTAGTAGACGAACTTCTACACACGTTGCGCAGAATTGTGGAGAATCTAGATGAGATAGAAGACGATGTCTTTGATGAAAACAAGTCCACACCAAAAAAGATCTCACTATTGAGGCGTGAAATCACAATACTGCGTCGTATAGTTCATCCACTGCGAAAAACCGTTCTGGAAACGTCAAAGAACACACAACGATTCTCTAATTCAGATGATGATCTGGTGATTCACTTTGATGATGTAATTGATCACATTGACAAAGTGGCAGAAACGCTGGATGAGGCAAAAGAAACAATGGAGATCTATAAAGACACTGACTTTCTACTCTCTACTGAAAAATCAAACAAAATACTTGCAACACTTACCATAATATTCACACTAACAATTCCACCGACTGTAGTTGGTGCCATCTATGGCATGAACATAAATCTGCCAGGTGGAACCGAGACAGGAAGTTGGAATTTTCTTGGAGAATATACGGCACTGATAATAATGCTGATTCTGTCTATGATACCATCTGGGCTGTTGTATGCCTATTTTTTTAAGAAGAAATGGCTTGCTGACTAGCGAACCCACGGAAATAGGTAGTTTACGCCCCACCAAACTACGGCTACAGTTATTGCCATTCCAATGAACCAGCCTTTGCCTTGCATAATCGGTCTTTTTTATAGGGAATAATAAAAATTTGTCCTTGATTTTCAGCTGTAGTTAGGTTAATAGTGGATCTGCCGGCTTAAGATTTTGCGGCCTTCGTAGTACAGTGGCTAGTATAGGGGACTGTGGATCCCCGGACAGGGGTTCGATTCCCCTCGAGGGCCTACACCTTTTGTTTAACTCCCACGGGACGTATTGCTGTCCTATGAAAACACGTTCAGACAAGCAAATTAGGGACATCTACCGACTGGACGACAAACTAGGTGAGGCGTTAGATGCAGCAAAAATCTCTGGACGGATCGAAATTCTTCTTAGTCCCTAAAAGATTCCATACTTGCTTGATTCCATCTCTTCTTTGATGGCAAACTTTACCCGAAGGCTGGTCTTTTCCATTTTTTGCGTAAGCCAGGAGAGAAACTTTTTTTCACTTCCCTTGCCCTTTAGCTTGTAAAAATCAGGCCCCATTTGGTCGGCTAATTTTTGCACCAAATCAGAGCGCACAGAGACTACGTAAAAATGCCAGCCAAACGCAAATTCCGAATCGGTAATGGTAAAGCCGTCTTTTTCATGAACCATTTCCTCTAGGCCTGATAATGTCCTGATTATCTCCTTACTAGACTTGTCGTAATCTGTAGCAGAAACGTTGATGTTGACTCGCATGGATTGCTTATGTAGCTGAAAAATAAAAGGTTCACTATTTTATAAGGTGCCTTACCTCTATGTTAAAAAAATTATCCAGAATCTCGATATAGGCCTTGACAGGCGCCGGAATCTCCTGAGTGCAGGCCAGTCCGAGATTTTTTGCATTTATCCAGATCATTATTGTTTGTAGTATGGTCAGAAATCTATCGTTTCCTGCGTCTGGGGAGCCCACCGCTTTGGTGTATCGCTCAGCATGCTCCCATGCGGTGGTGAAGTCAATGCATTCTGTGTCAAAGACTACCTTAATCTGGTCCTTGAGATTCTTTGCCTGAATAAACGGCGTCTGGTGCAATAAATATGGAAAGCTGACCTTGTTTGGGATTACTCCGGGCAACGGATCAAAAATGGTGATAATCTTGCACCCTGGCCTCAGATTGGAGAATTTTTCAAGCATCTTTGCAATTATGGCCTCATCGGAGAACCAAAACAGGATTATTGTTGCATCTGGCATGTCTGCATCCGTTATGTCTTGGTGAAATGATGTAATCATTGGATCTTTTTTTATCTGTGAGATTTTTTCCCGGTTGTTATCGATTCCGACTGCTCTGGCTCCAAATTCTTTTGCAGCTATTTGCAGGCTGTTCCCTGTTCCACATCCCAAGTGATAGAAGATATCGTTTGCACCAAGGCCTGCAAACTTGAAAATCTCTCGCAATGAATCATCTAATAGCTGAACTTCTTGGCCTGAAATTATTGAATCTGGCAATGACGAAATGTATTCTTCTATTTTCACACTGAAAATACGCTTTGGGGAAATTTAATCCCTAATACTCTCTAGAGTTGATACTGCTTGCCACAGCGTAACTCGCACGTATGAAGGCAGATTCGGGTCTTGCGTAACGTCATCAATTTGGGATATTGCGTTTGCAGCTCTAATGGAGACTGGGTCTTGGCCTGCCTTAAGATTGGTAATCAAGTCTGTCAGATTCTTTTTGATGTTCTTTGGTGTGGTAGGACTTGAGGCAACCTGTGTCAGCGTCTGGATTGCCATTTCGAGTGATTTTTGGTTTTGAGCCTTTTTGTCTACCATGTTCAAATTTTGTAATATTTACACTAGTTTTAAAGTCTACACCCTAGAACTCCACAAAAACATTGTCTGATTCTATTATTGTTCTATGTGACTTTAGGTCTTTGATTTTGGCTGGAAATTTTTCCAGCTTGCCGCTCATGCAGTTGAATTTGGCGCCATGCCACCCACACGTGATAATTCCACCCTCCAAGACTCCTTCCGAAAGACTTGCTCCTGCATGTGTGCATGTGTCATCACAGGCAAAATAATTCCCATCAATATTTACAACTAGGATCTCTCGTCCGTCCGCGGTTACCTTCGTCATCTTTCCTGGTGGAATATCTGATGTCTTGCCCACGATGATTTTGCCCATTATTCTGTGATGTTTTGGTATTTCTTAAAAATCTAGTGCACGAATCGGACAGTATTTTCCAGCTTACCTATTTTTTCTATTTCCATCTCTATTTTATCCCCGTCCTTAAGGAATATTGCATCTGGCTTGTTTAACATCACCCCGGCTGGAGTTCCAGTAGATATGATGTCTCCGCACTCTAGCGTCATCACCCTGCTTAGTTTTGCGACAATTGATGGGATTTTTATGAACATGTTTGTGGTGTTTGAATTTTGGCGCAAAACTCCGTTTACCTTTGTGGTCATTTTGAGATTCTGCGGGTCTGGGATTTCATCTGCAGTTGTAATCCATGGTCCGCACGGAGCAAATGTGTCGAATCCTTTTGCTCGCCCAAACTGCTTGTCTTGTGCCTGGATGTCCCTTGCCGATACGTCATTGAAGACCATGTACCCAAAAATAGAGTCCATTGCGTCTTTTTCTTGTATGTTTTTGCAGTCTTTGGATATGATAATTGCAAGCTCTACTTCATAGTCCAATTGCTTTACAAAACTAGGGCAGATAATCTCGGAATTCGTGCCATTTAGAGTAGTCCTTGGAATTATCACTATTGCGGGATCTGTCGGAGGAGTGAGGTTCTGCTCTTTTGCGTGATCCACATAGTTGAATGCAAGGCAGATCACCTTTGGCGGATTTGGGATTGGAGCCAAGATCTTTGCATCAGATAACTTTACGGAATAATCCAGCTTGGGGTTTTGCGATACGACTTCTTTATACCAACCGTCAAACAAAAATTCCTTAATTAATAAGGGAATTGGGATTCCTGTTTTTGATATGATTTCTTCTTTTGTTGCAATTTGTCCGTCCCTGACAAATCCATAAGTCTCCTTACCTGCAATCAAAAATCTGCCAATCTTCATTGTTTTCTCACCTGTGTGTGTAAATTGCTTGCAGCATAGAATCCTTTCTGCAATATCCGAATCTTACGAATTGTATTTCCTTTCCCTCTTTTAGCTCGTTATAGTGGGGTTCTGTAAAAACGTTGATCTCCTGAAGGCTTGATGCATTAAATTCCTCACCAATGAAGAGCTGGCTTGGAATGAGGACCTTGATTTTCTGCACATTTTTTTGTGCGACCCAGTGAACTTTGGGAATGTCTGTTCCAAGCTCATCTCCGACATATTGACCTTCCAGTGGAGACTGGCTTGTTATTTTGACATTGCCTAGGCCCATAAAACGAATCGCATCACCCGGTTTTAGCTTATCTACGTCCTCTGACTCTACGTAAAATCCACCATCATGCTCTATCATGCGCTTGCCCATGTCTTTGGTCGGATGATTTGGTATGGTGATTGTACTTGATGGTAAGTCCTTGATCTTAATTGAGGCCGGATTTTTGACCATGTGAAGTCGTATGCTTTCCGGGTCGACTATTTTGCGGTTAAACGACTCTAGGGTTTCAAACGGCGCTAGTGTGTCTGCCTTTGTAAATCCTAGCGACAGTACGAATTTTCTAATTGCATCCTGTCTTATTCCACGTCTTTTTAGTGCCTCTAGCGTTGGAAGCCTTGGATCATCATACCCGGAGACCTTGCCGTCCTCAATTAATGGTCGCAAAACTCTCTTGGATACTGGCATCCCCTCAAAGCCAAGCCTTGAGAACTCGATTACCTTTGGCTTTCTCATCTTTAGCAGATCCAAAATGGTATAGTACAACTCGTTTCTCAGCTCATATTCCTTGGTCCTAAACGCATGTGTAACCCCATCAATGCTGTCCTCAATTGCCACTGCAAAGTCGTAGCTTGGCCAGACCCTGTACTTGTCGCCAAGCAGCGGGTGCTTTGTTTCTATGATTCTAAACATTACTGGATCGCGCATCACAGTATTTTCTGAGCTCATATTTCCTCGGAATCGAACTATGGCGTCACCTTGTCCGTATTTTGAAAACATTTTATCCCATCTGTCCTTGTTTTGCTCAAGCTCGCCCATACTGCACTTGCATGGCTTCATCTCTCGCCTGTTTGCAGAGATTGTCTCTTGTTTGCACGTGCAGACATATGCATAGTTGCCATCTAGCATCTCTTGACATTTTTTGTAGAGTAGTTCTACGTCATCCGATGTGTTCTTTACTCGATCATACTTTACCTCAAGCCAGTCAAGGCCAACCTTGATTGCCGCGTAATATTCCAGCCGTTCGGCTTCTGGGTTTGTATCGTCAAATCGCAAAATTAGCTTGCCGCCATACATCTTGGCGTATTCCTCATCGATTATGGCTGCCTTTGCGTGTCCAATATGCGGATATCCGTTCGGCTCTGGGGGGAATCTCGTTACTACTCTGCCGTGCTCTGCACCCTCGAGTGGGGGCAAGCCTTCTCGCTCTTCTTGTTTTTTTGGTTTTTCTACTAGTAGGTCTGGGAATCTATCCTGGATCTGCCTTTTGATTTGATCCTGCGACATTTGGTTTACGGAATTTACTATCTCGATTATGGATGGCATTATTTCCTTTACCTGAGTTCGAAGCGACGGCTCTGTTCCAAGAATTTTGCCTAGGACTATTTTATCCTGGGTTTTGCCGTGCTCTAGTGCGTTTTGTAGTGCTGCCTTTAGTATACTGTCTCTTACTTGCTCACTCAATCTACAGGCTCCTAGTTACAACAAAATCCAAAAGCGTAATCATTTCTGATTTTGCAGGACCTGAATATTTTGCTAAAGAGTCCTTTGCCTTTTGCGCGTAATCCAGTGCTACCTTTCTTACCTCTTGCTCTATGTGCAGGTCGCGCATAACTTCTATTGCCTTTGAAATGTCAGATTTTGCGGCCCTTGGATTTCCAAATGCGTTAAGGATTATTTTCTTGGAACTTGGGTGAGCCTTTTGTATTGAAAGTAGTATTGGCAGGGATTTCTTTCCCTCTCGCAGGTCGTTTCCTACTGGTTTTTTTGTGATCTTGGGGTCGCCCAAGACTCCAATATAGTCATCTGTTATCTGAAATGAAACGCCTAGGTTTTTTCCAAATGATGCTAAGTTTGCAACGTCGTGCGGCTTTTTGGCACAAATTGCACCCATTGCGCAGGATACCTCAAAAAGGGCAGATGTCTTTTTTTCTATCATGGTGATGTATTCTGCCTCGGTTGGGATCTTTTTTCCCTCTGCCATCTTGATGTCAAGGACTTGACCTTCGCACACGTCGACGCACGCCTTGGCAAGCCTTGCAACAAGACCTGATGACACCTGCGGATTTCTTACACTATCTGTGGAAACCATCTCAAATGCCTTTGAAAACAAAACGTCTCCTGCAAGTATTGCAAGCGGCATGCCAAATCTAGTGTGCACAGTTGGAACACCGTGTCGCATCTCATCATTATCCATGATATCGTCGTGAACCAAAGTAAAATTGTGAACCATTTCTATTGCAGCAGCTGCTGGAAGTGCGTCTTTTGTAGAACCACCAAGCATTTGGCAGCTTTTCAATACTAGATATGGACGAAGTCGCTTGCCGCCATTGACAATTAGGTGAGCTCCTGCCTTGTACAAAACATCCGGTCTGCCGTCCAGATTTGACTTTAGATAGGAATTGATCTTTTTTGCAGTGCTCGGGAGTGTCTTCACCATTAGTTTAGTAGCCTCCAGTTGTTTGTGGGAAAGTGGTATTTGAGTGATTTTTCCAACACATGCTTGAGTTCCGGTTTCATCCATTTGTCAAAGACTGGTTTGTGTTTTTGAATCATTGCCTCATCTGATGCATACAGAAAATACAGGGCAACTAGCATCCACGGACAATAAATCTGAGGGTTCTTCTCAATATCTGAGAGCAATTCCTTTTCGTCTACCCACTTTATTTCGCTGATTTCGTCTTTGACAAGTTTCATTTGAAAATCATCTGAGACTTGGCCGATTAGTGTACCGCAGATCTCATTTTCCGATCCAACACCTTTGTATGGAACATGATACTCGAACTTGAAGAGATAGTCAAGCTGGGACTGGGCACCAATTTCCTCTGGGAGTCTTCTCTCTGCAGATGACACATAGGTCTCTGTCTTTCTTGGATGACTTGCGACCGTGCCGTCCCAGTCTCCTGGCCAGAGCATCTTGCTTTCACTCCTTCTTGTAAGTAAGAGTCTATGGTCTTTGTCAAAGAGCAATACCGTAAATGCACGGTGGAGCTTGCCGTTTGGAAGGTGACACTTTACCTTTTCCTCTGTGCCTATTGGATTATCGTTACTATCAACTAGGATAAGAAATTCTTCTGCCATGTCTCTATCGAAATACTGTCCCCTCAAACTTGCTTTTTTGAATAGAATCGACTATTCTTTGCGGCTTGTTTCCGTTTACAAAAAAGACTTTTAATCCCATCTTGGAAATTTTGGTTGCCTCTTCGACTTTACGCTTCATGCCGCCTGTGACATCCATTGGTATGTCTTGTATTGATGCCTGTTGATCCCTCATGTCGTGGATTAGTCGTTTTGTCTTAAAATCGTAATACAAACCGTCCACATTTAGGACAAATATTGAGAGCCTTGGGCGTAATGTTTTTGCCAGAATGCTCATAATTCTGTCTCCTGATAGGATGTATGATTTTTTCTGGCCGTACCACAACGCATCGCCAAATGTTACTGGAACCAAATTGGACTCTGCAATTTTTTTGACTTCTTTTACCTTTGGTGTGATTGGCCTGTTTCCTACCATAAAGTCAGTTGGTGGAAGGCAGTATGGATTTAGCTTATTTTTTACAAAGGAATCCAGAATTATCTTGTTTAGCTGAATCATTGAGTTTTTGACTATGGCAACACCGTGGTAGTCGTATTTTGCAGGTCTTGTGTGCATGTCATATTTGACAGACCAATAATGGCCAAAAGATCCCCCGCCGTGTACTATGATAAAGGGCTCTGAGATCTTTTTGAGATGTCTTGTAATGCCGTCTATGGTCTTTGTTCTTGGAGAAAGAGGTCTTTTCTTGTTGGTTATGATGGAGCCTCCAAGCTTGATGAGAATCATAATTGACCTCAGAAATGGCGTCAGTTAAAAAGTATTGAGTGGGCCTATACTTTTTGCTCGACGCCGGCGGTGTCTATTTTTGTTGCAAAGCATTCGTACTTGGATAGTGTATCAAGTGTGTACTTCAGATTGGACTCGTCAACTAGTACCACGATACATCCACCGTCTCCGGCGCCAGTCAACTTTGCACCATAGGATGTGTTTTTGACTGATTGCACCATTGAATCCAAGGTTTGGTTTGACACACCTATTTTTTGTAGGTGTGCTTGGTTTAGGATCATTTTCTCACCTATCTTTTCAAGATCGTTTGTCTTCAAGGCCTCCAATGACGCTTCAATCAACGCCGATTCGTTCTGGCAGAGAAGTGAAAACTCGTCGGGATGTTTTTCCTTAAATTGTTTTACTCGCGATACTACCTCGCTGGTAGAATGAACCATCTTAGAATTGGCAATGACTAGCTGAAACTTGGGTGCAAGATTCAGATTTTTTGTTCCTTGTTTTGTGTACTCCATTATTCCGCCAAAGGTGCAGCTTGCGGTGTCTGCACCAGAAGCATTCTCAAAGACCGTCTTTTCTGCTTCCAGTGCCATGTCTAGTATTTCCTCTTTGGAAAATTTTGCAAAAAGGCCAGAAATTGAGCTTGTTGCGGCAACACAACACGCAGACGACGAACCAAGGCCGACACCGGGCGGAATCTCTGATCGTATTGTTGTTTTGAGTCCAGATTTGGAATTGAATTTTTGTAGGATTTTTTGGGCGACAAAAACCACCGGCCTAAACGTCGCATCGACATTTTTGATCGGCTCATTTTTTGGTATGGAAATAGTTCCAAGTGCAGAATCTATCTCGATTGTACCGGAATTAACAAGCTCTGATTCTACTGTTATTTTTTTGTCTATTGCACACAAAATGGCCTTTCCACCATACACAATAAAGTGCTCGCCAAACAAGATTACTTTGGCAGGAGCAGTCGCTATTGACTTCAACTAAACACGATTGATGCGTATCCGACAACGGAGCTCTTGTCTCCGGCAATATCGCCACTTGTTGCATACTTGAGTAGTCTTCCTTGTGTTGCTCCCAGTTCCTTGCATGCAATCATAGTTGAGGCAATTGCTCCATATCCGCACGCACTTACCCTCCTTTCATTCAATGTTTTATAGAATTTTTCCACATCTAATTTCAGTATCGGTTCGATGAGTGCCTTGTCCTGCTCGTATGCAAACTCGTTTGACTCATAATGTGTAAAGTCGGATGAGCCAATTATGATGGTCTTTCTTATTTTTGCAAGCTTGGCAACGGCATTGCCCACTTCCTGCATGTATTCATGGTCCTGATCATTTAGAATGATGGGCAATATTTTGAATGGCTTTTTGTAAAACTGCATTAGCATTGGCACCTGAACCTCGATGCTATGCTCTCGTGTATGTGAAAAATAATCGATTTCAATTATTTTTGAAATTTCGTTGATTTGTTTTGCTCCATCTGAATCGACTTCTACTTGGCCTAGCGGGGTCTCCCAATAACAATCCCTCATCGTGGCAATATTGCATCCAATTCCCCAGTGGTTTGGGCCCAAAATTACGGCAGTGTCAAAGTCTTGGACTGCAATACTCCCAAATGAATGAGTGGCCACAGGACCCGAATACATGTAGCCTGCATGGGGACAGATTGCTCCGTAGATCTTTTCTTTTTTTTGATGAATTTGACCTATTCCAAACTCGCTTGATATGGAATTATTAATTGATTGCTCGAGTTTTGATTTTTCTTTTGGATAGAACATGCCAGCAACTGCTGGTGTTCTAATTCGCATCTATTCTAGTTCCTCTTCAGAAATCTTTGTTTCGAAATCGTCGATTTCGTATTTCATTGGGTCGTTTTCGCCCAGCTTTCCTTTTTGTATTAGTATTTCTCTTGCCAACAGCCAAAATACCGTGGCAAGTGACTTTCTACCCCTGTTGTTTGCTGGAATGACTAGGTCGATTTTTGATGTGACATTGTCTGTGTTTGATACGCCGATGACTGGAATTCCGGCATTTGTTGCCTCTATGATTGCCTGCGAGTCAACTTGAGGATCAGAGATGATGACTAATTTTGGTTCAGTGTAATACGGTAATGACGGGTTGGTCAGAGTTCCCGGCATGAATCTGCTTAGCATCTTTCTAGCACCGGTGATTTCACAGAATTTCTCAATTGGCGTACTTGCATATTCTCGTCCAGAGCAAACCAAGATTTGTGATGGTTCCATTCTGTTGATGAATTTAGCTGCAGTCTTGATTCTTGCCAATGTTTGGTCAAGGTCAATCATGTAGAGTCCTTCAGGGCTTGCCTTTGTGATAAATGGTTGCATGAAGGTAGTCTTGACAGTAGTTCCAACTCTTATTCCTGTGGAGAGGATCTTTTTCTTGATGTCTTGCGGTTCTGTCTGCTGACTCATTTTACGATTTTAAACCTCTGCCATACCCGATATTAAACCATGCTCTGAGAGACGAATCAATTCATTTAGTTTTGCTATTCTCTCGCCGCCCACTACGCCCACCTTTAGCATTTTAGAACCAGTGGCAACTCCAATATGAGAAATCTGGTAATCTGTGGACTCGCCTGATCTATGTGATGTTATGATTCCTATTTTGTTCTTGGAGGCAATCTGTGCAAACTCTAGTGCATCATCGAGACTTCCCGCCTGGTTTACCTTGAGAATGACACCGGTGCATGACTTTTTCTTTACCGCCTTTTGCAGAATTTTTGGATTTGTGACTGTCAGGTCGTCGCCTGTGACAAATGTCTTTGGGAATTTATTTGCCAGTATGGCCATGTCATCAAATGCTTCCTCGTGCACCGCATCTTCGGCATAGATCAGCTTGTATTTTTTTATGATGTTTGCGGCAAAGTCGATTTGCTCTTCCGGGGTGTTCTCAAAGCCGGCGCGGTCGTAAACGTACTTTTTCTTTTTATCATCCCATTGTGTAGATGATGCAAAATCAACACCCAATGCAACTTCTTTTCCTAGTGTGTAGCCTAGATTTTCTATTGCCTGGGCAGAGATCTCTAATGCCTTTTCGTTGTCCATCTCTGGCGCCCATCCCCCCTCATCACCTCTACCGTTGGTAAATCGCGGATTGTCTTTTTGGAGTGTTTTGCCAAGCTCCTTGTGGACTGCCAAGTTCATCTCTATTGATTCCCTTGGCGTCTTTGCCCCAACTGAGCAGATCAAAATCTCTTGAATGTCGGGAGTCCCGGGGCCTGCATGGGCTCCTCCCCCAAGAATATTTCCTAGCGGGAATGGGAATCTCCATTTTTTTGTCTGAGAAATTACCTTAAAGAATGGCTCATCTCTTGCCTTTGCAGCAGAGTCAATTGAGGCTATTGTTAATGCATATGCCACCGCACCGCCAATTTTTGAGTAATTACTGCTGGAATCTATTTTTCTTATCTCTCTTTGAATTGACTTTAGGTCGTCCGAGTCTAGGTCAACAAATTTTTTTATATTCTTGTTTAGGATTTGTAGGCTTTTTTCTGGGTTGTTGTCTGCAAAACTTTGTACCTCGTATTTCCCGACACTTGCACCGGATGGCGCGCAGGCTCGACCGAGATATTTTTTATCTGAAATGACATCTATTTCGATTGTCTTGCTACCGCGACTATTGTAAAGCAGTCTGCCTCTTACCGATGTGATCTTTGGCAAACTACTCTAGCTCAGATTGAACTTCCAAGTAACGTCTCTGGATTGCCTCGTAGAATGGAATGACTTGTTGCATTGTCTCTACGGTTGTCAACATCATTCTTCTACAGCAGTATCTTTTCAAACCAAGTGAATCTAAAACTTTGATTGGCTCTTCTCCAGCTTTAATCCTGTTTTGATAATCGTCGTATTTATCAGCAATTAGATTTCCACAAGTGAAACATCTGACTGGGATTAACACAACGACAAAAATCAAGTAAGGTTATAAAAACCATCCATGGAATTTTGCTGCGGGAGTCGCCAAGCCTGGCCAACGGCGCTAGCTTGAGGGGCTAGTATCTTAGGATTTCGTGGGTTCAAATCCCACTTCCCGCATTACTCAACTTCTAGAGCTTTTTCATACTTAATACGGAAATTGATTTGGCATATCTATCGTAAGGATCAATCAATGAAAGAATTTTAAAATAATTTAGTCATTCCGAACCTCAATGAATGATGATGTTTAAGTCAGCAGTACGATATTGGTACAATATCAATTAAGCTAATTCGTGCAGATGATATAATACAAATAATATTAACCAGTCCACCTGTAGCAAAATTTCTATACAAAGAATCATCAGAAAAATCTAGACGAGCTGATGACCGTTTAAGTGGTGTTCAATTGAGTAAACTTAGTGACTGAAAAAAGCCCAGCTTAAACTCATTGCAGAAATTACGTTACATGCTGCCCTGTTAGTTGAAGAAAAGATATCTAAGCTAAATCAAAAAAATAACTAAAATGCTCACTTTTTGAGATTTCTGATCAGATCTGATCGTCTTATCTCTTCAGTAATCGCAATTCGCGTCTCTTCGACTAGAATTCTTGAAACATCTAGCTTCCTTCTTGCCTCTTTGACTATCTTATCAAAATACGCAAATGGATACAGCATCAAATACAACTCGTCCATTTTCTCAAACATTTTTCTTGCATCCTCTGACTTACCGACTCGGATTTTATCATAAACGTCTCTTCGCATCTCTCCGATACAGTCCAACAATCCCAAAACATACGATTCGTCCTTTACCTTGAGTACTTCTGGACTAGGGATCTCTTTGCCTTGGATCAGTGCCAAAAATGATGATGCCTCTACGAACTCCTGCTCAGAGGGTATGAGGTACTTGTATAGTGCCCTGTCGATGTTTTTGCGGTATTGCTCTAGTAGTCTTTTTGCCTGCAGGATCTTTTTTGTAGCTGATTTTATGTCGTTTTTGTGGCAATCTATTATAGATTCGCTACACAACGTGATGATCTGCCTTGTATTTTTGATCAGACTTTCTCTCTCGTCTAGGTTTTTTTCTAGCGCCTTTGAGATTCTGTCCAGAGATTTCTTTGTTGAATCCATGGTTTAATTCTGAAAACCTAGGATAAAGTCGTTTTCAAATAACTTATTTTATGTCAAAAATTTAGATGGGTAGTGGAAATCACAGTCAGGCAAATGTATCAAATCGAGGAAAACGGACACCAGATGGGGTTTCCTAGACAACTAATGATGGAAAACGCTGGCGCTTCGATGGTGAAAAGAATAGTGGAAAAATTTCCAGACATATCATCAAAAAAAATCCTAGTCTTTGCAGGCCTTGGTAACAATGGTGGCGACGCATTAGTGGTAGCAAGACACTTGGCGGGATATGGAAGCAAAGTAACCGTAATACTGTTGGGAAACCCATCAGGGATCAAGACCATAGAATGTATAACAAACTGGCAAGTCCTAGAAAAGATGAACTCGATTCAGCTTGGGTTTGGTCCAAACGATGCTGCAAACTTTGACGTTGATATCATAATAGATGGAATCTTGGGAACCGGAATCTCTGGAGACATTAGAGAGCCGCATGCATCGGCAATTGATCTTATCAACAAAACAAAGGCATTCAAAATAGCAGTCGATGTTCCTTCTGGTGTTGACCCTGACACGGGAAACACAGCAAACAAGTATGTAAAAGCAGACATGACTGTCACATTTCACAAAATGAAGCGAGGAATGCCAAAAAGAAATGACCTTTGCGGAACAATCTTTGTTGAAAAGATTGGCATCCCACCAGAAGCCGAAATAGGTGTACTATGATAGTTCATCAGATTTCAGTTGGCAGCATGCAGAACTTTACCTATGTTCTGGAAGATGAATCAACAAGTGAGGGAATCATAATCGATCCGTCCTGGGATCTGGACGAAATAATGAGAATTGTCCAGAAAAATAATATCAAAATAAAATACATTGTAAATACTCACCATCACTTCGATCACACAATAGGAAATGACGCAATGAAAAAGGAAACGGGCGCACCAATACTGCAATACAAAACATCCACAATAAAGCATGACCTAGAGGTATCTGACGGGGACAAGATCAGATTTGGTAGCTCCGAACTTACAGTGGTTCATACACCCGGACACTCCAAGGATAGCATATGCCTTGTAGGTGATGGCAAGATCTTCTCTGGCGACACGCTCTTTGTTGGAACGTGCGGAAGGGTGGATCTTCCTGGAGGAGATGTAAGGGAACTGTATCATAGTATAGTCAATGTTATGCGCAAAATGGACGATAACTTGGTGATGTATCCTGGGCACAACTATGGCTCTGCTCCTACCTCGACTCTGGGCACACAAAAAAAGATGAACTTTGTTATGCAGCCAAGGACAGAAGCTGAATTTTTGGAAATAATGGGTATTGGCTAATTGCACAAGGACGTAGACGTTTTTGTACAAAAAAATGGAGAAAAATTCCTAGAGCAACTAGAAAAAAAACAATTTCTCTTTTCTCTGGTGATATCATACACTGAAACCTGCACAATTCCTGGAATCACCGTGGCTGGAAAAGCACCCGAGGTCCTTCCTTATACCTCTCCTGCCGATGCAGAATTTCTCAACTTTGGGTACTGCAAGTGTATTGATGCAATACCTATGACTCCTGATGGAAAGCCGACGCCAGCACTATTAACAAAGACTGCACTAGAGTCGGCAAGCATTCCAAATGTCATAGTAAATGCCGGAAGCAAAATTACTCCACATTTACCATGTTTTGAAACCGGCCTGATTCATGGAAAAAACATTGCAGTAGAACCAGCCATGTCGCTTGATGATGTGACCCATGCAGTACAATACGGAAGGATGATTGGCAGGTCGCTTGGCTCCACTACTGACTGTCTTGTTATTGGTGAGAGCATCCCTGGTGGTACTACGACTGCACAGACAGTTCTGACGTCTCTTGGAATAGAAGGCTCAGTAAGTAGCAGCATGCCGGAAAATCCACTATCGCTTAAACAAAAAATTGCAAACGATGTTGCAAAAAGAACTGAATCAAAAAACCAATTCGATGTTGTCTCAAACGGAGGTGACCCGATGATACCTACAGTTGCGGGAATTCTCAGTACCGCATCTGCCCAGACCAAGGTTATTCTGGCAGGTGGAACCCAGATGGCGGCGGTTCTGGCATTTGGTAGAATCACCGGGTATAATCGTGACAATGTTGCAATTGCCACAACATCATATGTGACAGACGACAAGACGGCAAATCTTGTAAAAATGATATCTCAAATTGATGAAATCCCAGTGTTTTCAGTGAGACTTGCACTAGACAAATCCAAAATTGAGGGGCTGCGGGCTTTTGCAAATGGGTTTGTAAAGGAAGGAGTTGGCGCAGGCGGGGCATCGCTTGCGGCAATGCTAAAAATTGGAATCGACTCTGATCAATTACTCGCGCTAACCGAAAAGCAATACCTAGAAACTATTTCACAGTGACGGATTTTGCCAGATTTCTTGGATAGTCAGGATCTGTGTTCTTTTCTATTGCTGAATAATACGATAGTAGCTGAATTGGAATAATCTCAATTATAGGATATAGGGCATCATCTATGGTTGGGATCTGTATCCAATGATCATAAACGTCACTTGGCTTGTCAGAGACTCCGATGATCTTGGCACCGCGTGCCTTTATCTCTCGTGCACTTGTCAGGGTGTCGTTATAGGTAAAGTCGTTTGGATTAATGATCACGACATAGACACTAGAGTCCATAAGGGCAAGCGGCCCGTGCTTTAGCTCTCCACCTGGAATTCCCTCTGCATGAATGTACGATAATTCTTTTAGCTTTAGCGCAGATTCTGTCGCAATTGGATAGTGGACGGCTCGACCCAAAATGTAAATGTCTTGGACGTCCTTGAGCTCTTTTGCTGTTTCCTTAATCTTGGTGTGATCAGCTAGTACCTTGGCAACAGCCGATGAAATCTTTTCACCATCAATGTTGACGCATCCATCGCAGAGTTTTTTGGTAATTTTATAGATGATGCTAAGCTGTGCAGTAAAGCTCTTCGTTGCTGCCACACCAATTTCTGGTCCACAACCCATTCCAATTACCAATGCAGACTCTTGCGCCAGGGAAGATGTCAAAATATTCACAATGGAGAGGATCTTGGCGTTTGCCTTTTTTGCAATCTTGACTGCCTCTAACACATCTGCGCTCTCGCCGCTTTGGGATATTGCGATTAGAATAGAGTTTGGCTCTATTGTCTCTGGCGTAAATGATAATTCGCTGGATATGATTGGCTCTACTTTGATTTTTGCGTATTTTTGCCACAGATATTTTGCAACCAGCGCTGCATTATAGCTGGTACCGCTTCCTGTAACATAGATGCTTCGCGCATGCCTGATGAATTCCGTTGCAATATTGATTGCGTCTGCAGATTTTTCGCCAGCTGACACTATGGTTTCTGGCTGCTCTGATATTTCCTTTAGTGTAAAGTGCGCATAGTCTCCCTTGTATGCATCTGCAAATTCCTTTGATACTTTTGTCACCTGGTGCTTTACCGCGTTTCCATCAAAATCGTAAATCTGAATTCCAATTCTGTCCAGTATTACCAGCTCACCGTTGTCCAAATAGATGGCATCATCTGTCTTTTCGATAAATCCCAAGACATCACTGGATAGGAAAAATCCCTTTTTCCCAATTCCAATTATTAGAGGCTCGTGATATCTTGCGGCAGACAAAATTCCGTTCTCAAACATTGCGACAAATGCATAGTGACCCTTCAGCTTTGATACTGTCTTTATCATGGATTGTTTTATGTCGTGGGTTTGGTCATAGTTGAATTGGAGCAGATTTGCAATCACCTCACTGTCTGTCTGGCTTTGGAAGCGATAGCCTCTTTTTTCAAGGTCAGCCTTTAGCTCCTCATAGTTTTCTATGATTCCATTGTGTACTATGGCAATTTTGCCAGAGCTGCTGGGGTGTGGGTGCGCATTGACATCGGTAACATTTCCGTGTGTTGCCCAACGTGTGTGGCCTATTCCTACATGGCCTGGCAAATTATCCAGTTGTAATGCATTGTTTACTACTTCTACTTTGCCTACTCCTTTTTTGACTACAATATCGTTGTCGGACTTTGTGGCAACGCCTACACTGTCATATCCTCGATATTCCATTCGCTTAAGGCCATTTACCAAAATTGGCGCTGCCGGCAAGTCGCCATAATAGCCGATAATAGAACACATTTTCTGTACTGATCTACTAAAATGGTGTATTAAAGATAAGCTTGTCTTATGATTGTTCTGCAGGCACTTCTTCTTTTACTTCGGGCTCGGATGCTGGGGCAGGTGCCTGGAACTTGAATTTTGGTGACAATTGTATGATGTTTTCCTCTTTTACTGTTACTGTATATGATGGGACTGTGATGACTCTGTCGCCAATTGTGATGTGGCCGTGGACAATTGCCTGTCTTGCTTGGTACGGTGTCTTTAATGTGAACTTTCTCTGGACTATTGTTTGCAGTCTTCTATCGAGTAGGCTGTTCACTGCCAAGTTCAATACGTCATCAAGTGTTGCATCATCTTTTACGAGGCCAATCTTTGCAAGTGACTTCATCAGGATTGGTTCTTTTTGTGCACGAACTTCTTGTCTGAGTGCAAGTAGTGATCTTGCTTGGTGCCTTACCCTAGATAATTCGGTTCTTGCCTTCCATAATTCACGCTTATTCTTTAGACCATAATTGCCAAGTGTGTTGAGATCCTCCATCATAAAGTCATAGTTCAGTGGACGCTTTGGTTTCTTCCAGACTCGGCTTGGATATTTTGGATCTCCCATTCACATTCCCTCTATTTCTTTGCTGGAGCAGCTGGTTTTGCAGCTGAGGCCGCGGCTGGTTTTGCTGGTGCAGCTCCTGCAGCTGGCTTGGCTGCTGGTGCAGCTCCTGCAGCTGGGGCAGATGGCGCTTCAGCTCCTGGTGCAGCTGCTGGTGCAGCTCCTGCAGGTAGCACTTTTCCTCCCTTCTTTACACCGACTGATGCTCCTTTACGACCAGTGGTTCGGGTTCGCTGTCCTCTAACCTTTAATCCATAAATGTGACGAAAGCCCCTCCAACTGTTTGAGAGCTTTTCTCGTTCAATATCATTTCTAACTGTAAATGCTACGTCTGATGTGATAAGATGTGTGGTCGTGCCTGTCTCAACATCCTTTCTTCTGTTTAGTAACCAAGATGGGAATTTTACTGTAGTTGGGTCCTTGAGTGTCTTTTCAATGGACTCAACTTGGGACTCTGTCAAAAAACCAATGTTGCTATTTGGGTTCAAGTCCAGTGCACCGATTATCGCATTGGCAAAGTTGTATCCGACACCTTTGATGTGGGTTAGGCCTACTGAGAGCTTTTTGTCTCCCGGAATGTCCTTTCCTACAATTCTTACAATGTGTCTATAGTCTTGTGCTGACAAGTAATTGGGGAGTCCAAGCGACCCCGATAAAAACCCTGCCTTGGCTATTTTGGCATCTCCACAATATTATTAGATAAAATAAACCAAGTAATATCACTTGGAAGCCTCGCAGCTAGTCTCAAAGTGTTATGGTTCGCAACCAAAGTACACGCAGATTAAGGCAGGCCTGCCAGAAGATTACCAGTCGCTCAAAACGATTGGCGATCTACTAGAAATCAGCTATAGGTTATTGGACGCTAAAGAGCAGCTCAGACAAAATCTAATTCGCGCAATAAATGAAAACGGAATCAAATATCCGGGAATTGTGGGCTATGACGATGTTGTTGTTCCTGCATTGGACAGAGCTATTTTGTCATGCCATGATGTGTTTTTGATTGGGCAAATAGGCCAGGCAAAAACAAGACTAGTCGAGGTCATTGCAAAAAACCTCCTATCACCAATTCCAGTAATTGATGGTTCCATTACAAATGACACCCCAATGGATCTGCCACAAGACGATCTTGTGTCATTATTAGAAGGACAAGAACTCTCAGGCGCATCAACAACATTTCACATCAGCCCAGAGAGCACAAAAAAAATCCAAGACAACAAGCTGGATACTAAGATTAACTGGATAGAAGGCTCGCAGAGATTCCGTTATGTCTTGGCAACACCAGACATTTCTGTCAAGGACTTGGTTGGCTATATCGACGCAATCAAGGTTGCAAAAAAGGGAGTCGAAATGTACAAAATCGACTCGTATTCCCCGGGACAGCTGCTCCAGGCAAAGCACGGAATCTTTTGTATTGATGAGCTTCCTGTTCTGGATCCAAGAAAGCAGGTAGCATTATTGTCTGTATTGCAAGAGGGAAGATACACCACAGGTTCGTATCCAATAATTTTTGAGCCAAATACTGTGTTTTTTGCAACTGCAAACCCAATTGATTATACTCATTCTGGCAAAATAATAGAGCCGCTATATGACAGACTAAAATCCCACATACACACACACTATCCAAAAACAATAGAGCATGAAATGCAAATTATTCTACAAGAGGCAAAACTTGCAAGCTGCCTTGTTCCTGTCTTTATACTAAAAACTCTGGCAAGACTAGTACACAAGGCTCGCGTAAATTCCGAGATCAACCAGGCAAAAGGAGTCAGTGTGAGATTTGGAATTCATGGACTAGAGTTGCTAGTTGGAGAATCAGAGAGAACTCGCGCCATACCTCACAAAGTAATTCCCGTTCCGCGACACTCTGATATGTATTGCCTAGGGCAGATTGCCAAGTTTGAACTATCCGAAATTGACGACACGCTAGAAAACCGCAGAAAAATATTCGACTTTATTCTTGGCGATTCCATTCGCGAAACATGCCTAGAATACATCCAAGATATACAGCAAGAAACACTTGATGCAATAAAACAGGAATTCTCTGGCAAAACATTCCAAGTATCACAGGGAATGGTCTGGCAGAACGGCCAAGTCTCTTACTCTAACCAGCTTCTTAATTTTACAAATCTATCAAAATTGGTTCAATCCAAGCTGGAACAAATAATACCAGAACAGTCAAGCCTTGCAAAAGACACTCATGCCAAAAACATTACAATATCGCCAAACACGGAAGCCGAACTAAAAGCTGCAATCCTAGAAATAATCCTGGACGGCTTGCATTATTCCACACCAAAGATAATAGACAAAAAAGACGCGGGCTATGTTGCAGCATAATCTAAAAAAATTCGTCTACCAGTCAAGCACAGAAGAAAAGCAATCCTCTGAAAGATCAAAAGACCTGGACACGCAGACAATAGAAAAACTGCTCCAGTCACTGGCAAACCAATCGATGCGGGAAACGGCGCCAAGCTTAGAGGAACTAGAGTCAATTCTCCAGAGAAACATTGATGGGGAAAGCTCGGATCAGACCCAAACAGAATCCGACCAATTCCCAAAAAGTGACGATACAAAACCCATCACCAAATATCTGCTAGAGCACGGCTATCTCAAGGACGAAAAAAATTGGCTCACGAAAAAAGGATTCCTTGCAATAGGAAACCAGATCCTCAAGGATATGCTGGCAGAGATAAAAGCCGGCGACTTTGGGCTGCATGAGACAAAATCCATAGGCACTGGCAACACCATACTTGACACCACAAAAAAATTTGAGCTTGGCGGCGAGCTAAAGCTGTTAAATGTATATGCCAGCATGCTAAACACAATCCGGCGGCTATCAAAGAAAGGAAAAACACCTGACTTTCCTCTGGACTTGGATATTGACGACTTTGAGGAATTTGAGACAACCGAAGATGTCCGAGCTGCAATTGTGTACTGTATTGATCTGAGCTCTACTATGAAATCGTCTCTGAGCAGCTCTGGGATGAGCAGAATAGAGGCAGCAAAGCGAGCATTATGGAGTCTTTACGTTTTGAACAATAGGTTCTTTCCAAACGATTCCATCAAAATAATTGGTTTTGCCTCGATGGCATCCATGATTAATCCATTTGACATTCCTTTTTTGAGGACATATGATGCAAACGACGAATTCCTCCACTATACAAATTATCAGGCTGCATTTAGGCTAGCAAAAAGGATCCTCCAAAAGACAAGTGCAAAAAACAAAAGAATCGTAATGATTACCGACGGCCAGCCCAGTGCCTGTTTTGTTGACAATGATTCCCAGAAGAATGCAATTCTATCAGAAAAGCCGCACTCCAACTTTTATGTACCAAACGAGCCATTACTATCCAAAATAAAATCGGAAAGAAAGCTTGCAATCGACCAGTCCCAAGGAGCGCAGGTCTACCTTTGTTACAGGTACAAAAAGGTCGATTCCAAAGTAGACGAGCGAACCATGTTGGAGGCAAAAAAATGCCTGCGAGAAAACATCCAAATTGATTCCATTGTAGTCAGCGAGGAATCAGAACTGCTAGAATACGTGCAGCAGATGGAAAAAACTCTCAAAGGCAAAACCTACCTCATAAACCAAAACAACATGGACAAAGTCCTAGTGATTGACTATCTTTACAACACCAAGAAGATATTAGGGTCAAAAAACTAACCAAAACCATGTCATATGACAAGGCCAAAGTAGCACAAGCACTCTTTGATTATAATGTATCAACAATAATGGCGGAACTGGAGTCTGGACCAAAGGAATCTACAGTATTGTCCTCAAGCCTTGGAATAGAGGAATCTGAAATTAAAACCAGACTGGCATATCTTGCAGGAACCGGATTTGTCATTTTGTCTGGCAATACCTATTCGGTTGACTCTGACAAGCTGGCAAAATTCATGGAAAATGACGAAAACTACAAGGGTGTAGTTGACGGCCTAACAGAGCTAGACAGCTATCTTAACTAGACTTTCTTGTTTTCAACGCGTATATTCCGGCAACTCCGACTCCGACAAACCCTGTGAGGATCATGTACTGTCCCAACATGTTTAGTGCAATAATTGACTTGTCTGGCATATGAGTCAGGCCCAACACGACTGGAGTTTCTTGGCCACTATTTCTTATTTCGAGCTTGTATGCCCCCTTGGATTCAATGTCAAAATAATCCTCAGTTGAAACCTCGGTTATCTTCTTTGAAGCAATTTCTTCTCCAAACGGACCATACACAGTGGCGATTAGGTTTGTTCGCTCTTCGCTTTCTGCCCGTACTACAAATGCACCCTGTTCTGTCACTGACGGGTCTAGCTCTTTTTCAAGTGTAGCGGGTATCGTTCCGTTGACTAGCATTTCTTTAATGGATACTTGGCCAGAAATGACTGATGCGCCAGTATATGATAGCACCATCCCGATTGCTACTAGTGCGCCGCCCACAAAGAGGATCAGGACAGACTTTTTTATCATGCATATGCCTCTTTTTGAGCCTCTATATTGGTATTGGAGCCTCAAAAGTTAGTATTGGTTAAGAAATTTAGCCTAGGCTAAATTTAAATAAACAAAAATTCAACCAAGATTGTCTTGAAGCCGTTCTCAAAGATGTTATTTGCCCTAGCAGTAACTGCAACTCTAGCCGCACTTTATCTTGTTTATCCAACTTCCTCTGATGCAAAAGAGGAAAAAACCTTTGTCACCCATACTGGCGGCGTAATCAAAACGTCTGGAGATGTACTGGATCCAATATACACTGCGCAAACAGTAGAAATCGATCCCGACAAGTATCTTCGCGAGTTTAACTATGGTAGAATATCAAGTGTTGATGGCAAGACAGTACGTGAATACACCATAATTGCAGAAGACGACAAGGTAATGGAGATATCGCCGGGCGTCTTTTACAATGTCTGGACCTTTAATGGAACGGTGCCAGGCCCCACAATACGTGCCACCGAAGGGGACTGGGTCAAGGTAAAATTCATCAACATGGGCTCTAAAACCCACACGATTCACTTTCATGGATTCCATGCCGCAGAAATGGACGGAGTCTTTGAGCCGGTAGGTTCTGGTGGGGGACAATTCACATACGAATTTGAGGCAGGCCCGGTAGGTGTTCATCCATATCATTGTCATGTCATGCCACTAGAGGAACACATCTCACACGGACTGTACGGAGTTTACATTGTAGATCCAAAAGAGCCGCGCCCACAAGCAGACGAAATGGTGATGGTGCTAAATGGATTTGACACTGACTTTGATGCAGAAAATAATTTCTACGCAGCAAATACCATACCGTTTTACTATCAGCATCACCCAATCCAGATCAAAAAAGGCGAACTTGTGCGAATCTATGTGGTAAACATACTGGAATTTGATCAGATAAACAATTTCCACCTCCATGCCAATCTGTACCATTATTACCCAACAGGCACGTACAGCGTGCCTAGCGCATTTACCGACATGATAACTTTATCGCAAGGCGAGCGTGGAATAATGGAGTTTACCTATAACACTCCAGGCAAGTTCATGTTCCATGCCCACAAGACCGAGTTTGCGGAAAAGGGCTGGAGCGGACTGTTCTTGGTGCAAGACGAGGTAACGTAATAATGGAATCTACAAAAACATCCAAGACAAAAATCGCGGTAGCTGGAATAATACCGCTAGTCTTACTCTCAACAATGATTGTTTATCTTTTTGGCCCGGGGGCCGAGCTTGTAAACTTTGGAACTCCACTACCTAACATCACAATAGAGCGAGTCGACTTTGTGGAATCTGAAATCCAGATCACAGTAAGAAACACAGGACCAATAGAATTGTCAATTGCTCAGGCCGACGTCAACGACAGAATCCAGCCGGCGGCAATAGAGCCAGACAAGCATTTGGCGAGATTTGAGACGGCCATAGTCAGAATACCATATTCGTGGAATGAAGCAGAACCGTACGAGATAGGTCTCACAGTAAATGACGGAACCCGTTTCGCTTATTCAGTAAAGGCGGCAGCTCCTGCAATCAAGCCAAACATTGATCTTGTGTCGTACTTTGCAGTGATTGGCACCTATGTTGGCATAATTCCTGTATTGATTGGATTACTGTGGTTTCCGTTTATTGCAAAGATGAGCCCTGCAAAATACAAGTTCTTTTTGGCACTAACTGCAGGCCTGCTTTTGTTTTTGGGAATAGATGCAATAGAGGAAGGAATGGAGATCTCTGCACAAAGGCTCTCTGGTGCATTCAATGGGCAGCTGCTTGTTGCAACAGTTGTAGTTGGCTCTTTTGTCGGATTGTATTATGTGTCTGAGAAGCTAATCAGCCGTGTTTCATCCGCATCCAAGTCAGTAACCATCGCCCTGATGGTCTCAATAGGGATAGGACTGCACAACCTAGGTGAGGGCCTAGCAATAGGCGCAGCAATTGGTTTGGGCGAAATTGCATTGAGCACATTTCTCATAGTCGGCTTTACCATCCACAATACCACTGAGGGCTTGGCAATAGCAGCTCCGATGGCTCGCCAAAAGCCAATGATTGCAAAACTAGCAGCAATGGGCGTAATAGCAGGGGCGCCTGCAATATTTGGTGCATGGATTGGCGGATTCCAATATTCACCAATTTCTGCAATTATCTTCTTGTCGGTAGGAGCTGGCGCAATATTTCAGGTCATAGTGGCAATTCTAAAATGGATAAGACAAGACGAGCAGGGGCTCCTGTCTGCACCAACTGCCGGAGGAATCGCAGTCGGAATGATAATCATGTATGTGACTAGCATTCTGATCTAATATGGCTCTGGATGTATTGTTATGACGGAATTCTTGAAGTGACTTCGAATGCTTTGCTCTATTTTTGATGTCACATCATGAACCTTTTCAATTGTTAGGTTCTTATCAAATGAACAGTCGATGTCTATTTTGATCAAATCATCAAAGTTCAATGTTACAATGCTGCCTATCTTCTTGACTTGGGTGTGCTCCTTTAGTAACTGAATTATTTTTTCATCATTGGTGTCGTATGACTTTAGGTCCTTTGGCATTGTAATGTATGGTTCTAGGTGTATTGTAATGCGGTCTATTTCTGGCAACTCCTTTAGGATTTTCTCCTCAATTATCTCTGATATGCGGTGTGCATCATCAAGGCTCATTTGTCTGTCTACCATTGCATGAAGACTAACAAATGTAGAGCCTGCTGATGTGTGCTGACTTATGTTATGTATTCCCTTTACGCCTGAAACGCTTGATGCGATTTCGTAAATCTTTGAATCCGATGGAACACCCTTCCAGCTGGGCTCAAAATGTACTGTGATCTCAGAGTTTGAGATGTGCTCCTTGATGTTTTTCTCAACCGCAGTCGATATCTCGTGCGCCTTGTCAAAGCTGACATCTGCCCGCAAAGATATTGTTACATCTGAAAATATCGAGTCGCCTGACCTTCTCATAAGAATAGGACCTGTACCTATTACTCCCTCTGTGGACAATACGATATTTTGAACCCTGTTTACCAGCTCCGGTGAGATGATATCCGTTAGGTCTTGGGCTGTTCTGTATACTAGCTTGATTGCAAGAACGCAAAGCAGTCCGCCAAGCACTATTGCCGCAAAAAAGTCACCATGGTCAAAGCCAAATGACACCAGTGCAATTCCAGCAATTACAACAAGTGTTGATCCCAAATCCAAAAACGCATGGTAAAAGTCGGCCTTGAGCGTAGTGCCTCCTAGTTTTGATATGGCACGTCTTAGAAGTATGATTCTGAAAATATCCACACAAATTGTGTATGCTGCACCAACAAGAGCCAAGGTGCTGGTGAAGGTATGGTGAGTAGGGCTTTGTATTCTCATTATCGCCTCAAAAATAAAAAAACAGGCAATCAGGAATATCGCAATTCCGCCAATCATTCCGCCGAGGGACTCTACCTTTCCGTGACCATAGGTGTGCTCTGCATCTGGAGGCTTGATCGCAAATCTTGCTGCCAATAACAACACTATTGTTACAACACTGTCCAATAATGCATGAATGCTGTCTGTTAGTAATGCTAGACTATTCGATAATATCCCAAAAAAGAACTCTACTAAAAATGCCGACAAAATTGCTGTCAGTGATATCTTGAGTACCACAGTCCTTTTCAAAAAGACATTTTCCATCAAAGCAATAACTAGTGGTTTACGAATAAATCATACGGAAACGTTATTTTTGATAGGCACAAAACTCAGATAAATTGAGCAAGCTGGCATTGCTGGGAGCATTGGGATTCTTACTGGTGCCTTTTTTGGCACAGGTTGATGCTGCCAACCCAAATCTTTACGTATCCGCAGAAAACTCGTACCATAAAAATCACTTTGCAGGCTCGATGGTAATAGAGGTAGTAATCCACGATCAGTCCCTTTCTGCCACCGGCGAAGGCAAGGGCGAGCCAGACGTCACACTAAACGGCAATAACATCCGAATGGTCCAGGCAACCGACGGAAAGTGGTACGGCTATTTTGCAAATTTGGAAAAAGCAAAGATAGCGGACGAGACAGTCGGTCTTGCGGGACTAGGCCTTGACTTTGGCGAATTTTGCAGCAGGGACACAATTGTGTTTGGCCCGTCATTTTCAGAGTCTGATGGTATAGCAATACCAAAGACAGGTGCGGCCGGCGCAACAAACGGCAACTCTGGGTTTTCCGCATGTACCAGTGTTCCTGCAGGCGCAACCGTGAACAATGTGATCCGCAACCCGCGAACAATTAACACAAACTCGGTAATCCCATCAGGACAGATAGGCCTAAACTCTGCAGTCTGGCCAATAATTCAGCTATATTCTTTCAACAATGATGTTATAATACAATACAATGCGGCGGGAGGAACTCAATCTGTCAAACTAAAATATGATCAAATACCAAACATTACAACATCGCTAGACAGGCCAAAATATCCGCCAAACTCCCAAGTCTTTGTGACTATTCGAGACATGCAGCTAAATCAAGACCCGACATCTAGGGATTCCTGGACATTTAACATTGATTCACCACAAACTGTCTTTTATGCAGCATTTACGGAAAATGGTGCAAATTCGGCAGCCGGGGGTGCAGGACTGGTAAATCTCTCATCGCAATTATCTTCTCTTGGATTTGACAACAATGGAAAAATAGCAATCAGCCTTGGTAGCGTTGCAGAACTGCAGGCAAACGGGCACCAAACCGCAACTGTAAGCGACGGCACCACAACATTTTCACAAATCATAACTCTTGTAGAATCTCAGCCAAACTCGGCCACATTTGCGAACTTTGACTTTTCTAACGTGTCTACCATTAAAATCAAATCAAATGCCCCACGTGGACAATCTGCTACCATACAATACGACCAAAAATCATACTCTATTATGTCTGGCCTAGCCGATGCCAATATTTTACTAGGCACAAATCAGCCCGTCTCTGGCCAAAAGGTGGTAATCACGGTAAGCGACCCAGACCAAAACGTCAACTCTGGCGCAAAGGACAAGCTCGACGTCTTTAGAAGTACTGCTTTGATTCCTAGTCTCACAATAGGAAATCCAGGCACACTCCAAGGAGCAGGAAGCGTCAAGATATACACTCTGTCTACCGACGCACTGACTGGAGGCACATCTGTTTCATCATCTGTACCGGACACTGCATCTGACAGGCTAGTTCTGAATACAGGACCATCAACAGGAATTGCAAACCAAAGCTTTGAGAAACTGTCAGCAGACACGGGACTTTCTGCCACTACGCTGCAAAATCTCTTGCTAAGAATAAACTCTGGCGACCAGGGAACAAACTGGGTAAACTATGATTTCAGATCATTGCAAAAACAGCTTGGAATTTCTGACTTTGCAGATACAACAATTCAACTTTTCTTTGGCCTAACCGATGCAACACCTGTAACGCTTGTCAGTACAGCAAACATGACAAGTGAACAGGGATTTGTGCAATTGCCAAATGCTGCAGTTGATGCAATTGCAGCAAAGTCTGGCACTGCATTTTTAGTAGTAAACTTTGACTCGTCAAATAATTCCCCTGCGCAAGGTTCTATATCTTCAGAGACAGACACACAACCAATAGTCCTTGATCTATTTTCGTTTGGGCGCAAAAATAATGTCGACATTATTAATGGAATTTATAGATTTGAATTGGAGGAGACATCGTCCAACTCCGGAATATTTACTGGCAGCATGGAGTATACCATCGCAAACCAGTTAAACCAGTTTGACGCAAACACCATCAAGACACTTCGCACAATAGATGATGATGTCAAGTTTTTTGTCAACCAAAGACTAATTGATGAAAAAGGAATTAACATTGCATATTCCGATGTTGCAAAAACCGGTACCACAACAGGGGTGTCGTCAAAAACCGACATTAGGACTCACACTGGTAGCGCATCACTTACTACAAACGTCTTTAGATTTGGACAACCAGTAACCGTGGTTCTTGTGGACCAAGACTTGAACATAAACCACGATTCCATTGACACCTATTCTGTAATAGACGATCCAGCCTCGACAAACGTAGATACTGTAGGCAGCTCAAGTGGAGGAATTCTTCTTGAGGTGCTAATCAAGGACATTAGGTACAAGCGTTGCACAATAAACGGCGTGGAAACTGGCGGTCTAGGTGCAAGTGGATTTTCACTAGTAGAGACTGGACCAAACACAGGACGATTCGAAGGAGTATTCAAGATGCCCTCAAAAATCTGCAACAAGGCAGGCACTGCACTGATTTTCCCAGTAGGTGGAACTATTGATCTGAAATATTATGACTTTAGGGATTCATCAGGCCAGGAAAGCATATCGAGTCTGACAAAGACTACAACAAAGGCAAAGTTGGCTACTCCAAGCTCCGCAAAGCTTGATTCAAAATCATATACATTACCCAGTCCTGGAAAAACAACAGACGTGGTTCTAACAGGCAAGATCCAAGACTACAAACCGGGAACCAAGATCAAGTTCACACTGCAAACGCCAGACGGAAAATCCACCACACTACATGCATTTGCCACAAAGACTGGTAGCTACAAAACAATAATTATGCTAAAACCAAATTCGCCAACCGGTCAGTATACAGTTGACATTGATTATCTAAAAAATTATGTCGGCAAAGTGAACTTTACGGTAAAGAAAAAATAATTTTTTTGAAAAACTAGATCGAGATGACTAGGTCAAAAAAGGTTCAACAAAACCATATTCGAGTCAACTTTTCTTTCATAGAATACATAAATACCCTGAATTCTTGTATCAGCCTAGACATGACAGGAGCTGGGAGACTCGTAGTAGCTTTATTGTCCATAATGTTGTTTACATCAACCACATCTATGGCGTTTGGTCAGTCTTCCCAAATACCACCACTGTCGGTTTCAGCAGAACTCCCACTTTACGAATCTGGTGACAGAGTAATTTTTAGTGGCTTAATCAAGAGCCCGGATGTCAATAATCTGATAGATATTACAGTCAGAATTGTAGGGCCAATTATTAATGGAACAGGCGCTACCAATATCGTCACAGTTAAACAAGTGAGTCCTCTCTTAGATGGTACTTTTTCAGATAATTTTGTCGTAGGGGGTCCACTTTGGAATAAAAAAGGTGATTACAAAATCATAGTAAATTATGGCCCTCAAAAGGCAGAAACCACATTCTTCTATAATGGTGGAGAAGATTCACCAACAGTATTACCTCCAGTACAATGTGCCCCAGATCAAATCATTGTCAATAATCAATGCATAACTCCGCCAACCATGCCAACACAGCCAAACTGTGGAGCCGGAACAGAATATGATGAAGAAACCAACTCTTGCATAGTAAAACCAGTAGAAACAGTAGAATGTCCACCAGGAGAGGAACTAGTTAATGGTAAATGTGTTGAAACTGAAGAACAAACCCTAATCAACTGTGGTCCAGGAACTCACGCTGAAAACGGAATTTGTGTCCCAGATGCAAAAGCAGGTGAAGAGAGTGGATGCCTGATTGCAACCGCAGCCTTTGGAACTGAACTTGCACCACAAGTACAGCTACTCAGAGAAGTAAGAGACGGAACTCTCTATAGTACCGGCGCAGGAACAACATTCATGGCAGGATTCAATGAATTCTACTATGCGTTCAGTCCGGCAGTGGCAGACCTGGAAAGGCAAAGTCCACTATTCAAGGAAGTAGTAAAGACCGCAATAACTCCAATGCTGTCGACAATGTCTATACTGAACTATGCTAACATTGACTCCGAACAGGAAATGTTGGGCTATGGTATTGGTGTGATACTGCTAAACATTGGCATGTACTTTGTCGCACCAGCGCTAGTCATAGTCAAAGTTAAGGGCTTGCTCCAACAAAGACGCCTTTAGGATTATATTCTCTATTATCAAAACAACCTCATGCACGTAGAATATGAGGAATTTTCTTCAATTACTGACATTTTCTCATACATGGCAGCTGTCATGCCACCTATGAAAAACACAATGCCGATCAACTATTACAAGGGCTATGTCTTTGCATTTATCCCGCTGACCCACAATGGAGGCGACGTGTACCTGATGATATACACAAAGGCAGAACTAGACGGAAGAATTCTAGAATTTGATATCAATGCAAATTCGTACAGGAAGGTAGCCGCAATAGAGCGAGCAGACAAGACATATTTCATTGTCATTTCTCCAAAGAGAAACACAATTGCTGATGAGGCAATCAAAAAGCTAGGCTAGTTTTTTTAAAAACCAACACCAAGCCGCACTCGCTGGATCCTGAACTAATGGAGAATACCTGTAGAAATTACCAATCTCAAAGAAATCTATTGTAGCGATGACTGGAATAAAAAATCAGAAATAAAAAAGAAAAATCAACCTCAAAGACAATTCCGATAAAAGGGCAAAACAATCATTGAATGAATAACAGTCCAAATACCTCCAGAACTATACAAGAAAGGCGAAAAGGTGGACGTCATAGTATTGTATAATGTAAAGAAAGATGCGCAAAAATTCCTAGTAAACAGCGAGGGCAATCTGGACTATGCATTCAATATAGCCGATAGACTCTGCCTGGCAAATATGAAATCACAATTAACTATCTTGGAAATACGATAAAGAAATTCCCTTACGAAATTAGATAACTATCTAGTATATGTTGGGGCAGCTACTGATCTGCTTCTTGCGTATTTTTCGACAATCTCTTCTGGCAGCTTACCATTGAACAAGTCCTTGCAGAGTCCTCGTAGATATCTCATAATGGCCCAAGTCCCTGCCTTGATCAAACCATACATGAAAATTTTCATTGGTGGACCATAGGTCTTATTTCTCAGGATAATAGGAACAATGTCATTGATTACGCGTAAGTTATTCTCCCAACATCTCCAAAATAATGTGAATTGGGCTTCGTTGAGGTTTCCAAAGTGCATCGAATTCTTTTCAGAAAAGTCTTGGTATAGTAATGGTGCGACTAGTCCCCTAAAGTTGGTCTTTCTAAAGTCCTCGATTAGGTCTATTGTATACTGAGTCTCATCTGGTGTTTCATCTGGCCATCCAATAATCAGTGTGGCTGCCGGGAACCAATGGTTTTCATTCATTATTCTTGCACCTTCTCGCACAACCCATCCCCATTCGTCAGTTGAGAATGGCTTTGTTTTGACACCCAGATGCTTTTTGACCATCCTTGGCGCAACTGTCTCTATTCCCAAATTTGTTGCAAGCCATCTGCCGTTTGTGTGCATTTCGTTGATCTCTGACATTTGTTTTAGTAGTGTTGGGTCTGCCGCAATTGCTGAGAATGTCATGTGTGTAGTTCCAACAAAGTTTGCTCCCAGGCCCTTGAGGTTTTTCCACAGGTCGGTAATTGCGTCCCTGTTTGGCTGGAAATCCTTGTTGTCGCATCCGTATAGCAGCATCTCATCAGAATGCAACCAAATTGAATCAAATCCGTAATCGAGATTTATCTTTGCCTCATGCCTTAGTCGCTCTATTGGCAGGTCCTTCTTTGAGCGCTTGTTCACATCACAAAAGTCGCATCCACGGCCGCATCCTCGCATTGCCTCTATAAGCGAGTTGACAGTTGGACCTTCAATCACTGGAATGTTTTGTATGTTTTTGACAAAGCAGTGCATTAGCTCTGGTGCATCTCCGCTTTCCAAGTCCTTGAATAAATCAAGTGCAAGCTCGTCTGCTTCGCCTACTACGACTGTGTCAATTCCATGAATCTTCATTCTATCGGATTTTGCAAGCTCCCATGCGCCGTTTCCGCCTACTACAACTTTGAAATCATATTTTTTCTTTAGCTGGATGATATTTGCGCACATGCGCTTGAACTTCATTGCAACATAGGATAGTTTTTCAGGAGACATGGTTGTGGTGACTGGCGCCATTCCAAGTGGGTCCATTACGTTGATGCCAACTACTTTGGTCTCTGGACCGATTGCCTTGGAGAGGTAATCCGGGTTTGCAACAAAGATCTCATCTCGTCTATATCCTTGGAGTAATGCGGATTCTACTCTTCTTAATCCAACTTGGGCTACCTTTGCCTCGCCGGTAATTGGGTCGGTCTCTACTGCTGGACAAAAAACCTTGTCAAATACCCATTCTGGGAGCAGCTCATACGGGCCGCATGCAATAAACCCATAAAGGAAATTTCCGCGATAGTTTGTCATTAAACTGCGGTCAGCAGTAAGAACAATACGTTTGCCAGACAACTAACCACTGACCTTCTATATGGTATAAATTATTTTCCCGGTCTCAAACTTAAATTACAATCAAATCTACATATATTATGAAAGATGTGTCCGAGCCCCGTCACATAGAGCCACACATGTCCGAGTCCAGCGGAGTTAGAGATTTTGTATTTGGGTTTGGGGATGGAATCAACACATCACTTGGTATTGCCGCGGGAGTGGGTGGTGCCGAAGTTTCATCGAATATTATCATTTTAGCTGCCTTGGTAGGAATGTTTACTGGGGCAAAAGCAATGGCAGTTCAGAATTATCTGGCAGTCAAAGCCCAGAGGGAATTACTCAAATCCGAAATTGCTCGCGAAGAATGGGAAATTGAGAACAAGCCGGAAATAGAGCGCCAGGAAATCGAGCAAATCTACAAGGCTAAAGGCTTTGAGGGAAAGGATCTTGAAATGATTGTAAACAAGATTACATCAAACAAAAAAGTCTGGCTGGACACAATGCTAACAGAAGAGCTAAAGCTAAACGTGGATGTACTTGGCAATCCGTTTAAGAGCGCACTAAGAATGTTTGGTGCATTTTTAATCGGCGGAATATTGCCGATAATTCCATTTTTCTTTGCGCAAGGATACATACCATTGATAATAGCAATTGGAATAAGTCTGTCCACGTCTTTTGCAGTCGGTGCAGTAAAGTCAAGGCTTGCTCAGACAAACATTATCAAAGGCGGTCTTGAAATGGCAGGCCTAGGAACTGGAATAGCACTAATTGGATTTGGAATTGGCTCGGAGCTTGCAAATCTTGGAATTATCGACGTCTAGCCAGATTTGCAATGTTTGATGCAACTGCCCCCGCACCTATACCATTATCAATATTCACTACAGACAATCCAAGAGAGCAGCTCTGAAGCATTGATGCTAGTGCAGCAACTCCTTTTTCTCCATAGCCATATCCTACGGATGTTGGTAGGCCTATTACCGGCACATTGACCAAGGATGATACTACAGATGCCAACGCCCCTTCCATTCCAGCGGCTACAATAATCACATCCACATCGGACTCGATGAATTTTTTTATGATTGGAAATATTCTATGCATGCCGGCAATTCCGACATCATGTGCTGTTATTGCATCACAGTGCATTGCCTCACATGTGAGTCTGGCCTCTTCTGCAACACCAATGTCTGAAGTGCCCGCAGTCACAATTCCCACTTTTCCGCCTGTGCCTTTGAGCGTGTTTTTGTAGATCAAAAGGGTGGTAGTGTTCTTGCCGTCCTTGATTTTGAGCCTTTTTGTCTTTGCAAATTTGACTATTCCAGGATAGTCCTTTTTTTGAATTCTCGATATTAGAACAGAGTTTGATTTTTCCATTATACGTATAATGATTTTTTTGATTTCCTCTGGGGTTTTTCTTTCTGCAAATATCACCTCTGGAATACCTTTGCGGTGCTTTCTACCCATGTCAATTTGGGCAAAATCTTCTATCTTTTCAATTGAATATAGTGAAAGGAGTTTTTTTGCCTCTGACACAGTAATCTTGCCGATTTTGAGTGATTCTAAAACATCTGTTACTTCCATTATTTTAGATTTGATTGACTTAATTAAAAAACTGATCAGATGCCTGCAAGTGCAGACTTGACACTTTCTACTCCCTTGAGGAAGTTTTCCTTTTCTTGCGCATCCAAGTCCAGCTCGATTATTTTTTCTACTCCCTTTCTGCCAATCACTGCCGGAACGCCAATTGATACACTGGACTGACCGTATTCTCCGTCCAACGGCGTTGCAACTGGAATTACCTTCTTTCTGTCTTTTAGTATGGCGTCAACTATGGTAGAGATTGCATTTCCTGGGGCATGAACCGTTGCACCCTTGAGCTCAATTACCTTGGCTGCCACCTGCTTTGTGTTCTGGACCAGTTCTGCAAGCTTTTCTTTTGGAAGCATTGAATTTAGCGGAATTCCTGAAACTGTGGAAAATCTTGGTAATGGCAACATATTTTCTCCGTGCTCGCCTATGACTAGTGCGCGAATGGATTCTCTAGAGTGGCCTGTTGCCTCATGAATGAACTGGATGAATCTTGATAAATCCAACATTCCGCCCATTCCTACTATTCTGCTTCTATCAAAGCCTGATGTCTGAAATGAGATGTGAACCATTGGGTCAAGTGGGTTTGTGACTGGAACTATGATAGAGTCGTCTGCGTATTTTTTGATATTCTCGACTACTCCTTTTACAATTCCTGCATTGATCTTGAGCAGATCCATTCTGGTCATGCCTGGCTTGCGTCCTGAGCCTGCCACAACTACAACAACCTTGGAGCCCTTCATTTCTGAATAATCGTTAGAGCCTCTGACTGTGACATCAATTCCCTGCTCTGACAACATGTGGTTGATGTCCATTGCCTCACCTTGTGGCAATCCGTTTACTACATCTAACAGTAGAATTTCTTTGTCGACCTTTTTTAGTGCAGAGAACAGTGCTGCATCTCCGCCAACTTTACCTGAGCCGATAATTGTAATCATTTACATTTTGCGACTTTTTTACTCTGTAATTAAATCTACTGTAGACAAATGAATCAGTATATTCCTCTCAAACACTGTCTTCAGTTACGATTTCGTTTATTCCAACTAAAACTCCCGCAATTATGTCGTCACAAGATCAGTCTCATACTAATTGTTTTTTTATTGTGTTTGAATGTAATCGCTATCATTAGATCACAGTATTTACAAATAATCGGAGGAGAGATCATATTAGTTAGGGAAAAAAGGCACCGACAAACTCATCTTTGAATCTCAAATAAAGAATAGATAGAAATCACTGCAAAAGATATTGTAAAAACAACAATAATCTGGCGTAAAATTGTGTTTGCAGATATGAGAATTTATATGCATTTTTGAAGCCTTGTTGATATGGTTATTGTAATAGATCCGCAAATTGCCGGAATCTCTGGAGACATGTTGCTTTCCGGCTTGGTGGATCTTGGAGCAAAAAAATCCAAAATTATTTCAGGGGTAAAAACATCAGAAAAATTCCTACATCATTCCAAAATAACAAAAATTGATTTTAAAAAAATAGACAAACATGGCGTCAATGCCACCTCCTTGTTCTTGAAACTAGATGAACAACACCATGAAAGAAAAGGAACCGAAATCCGGAATTGTATTGAAAAAACTGCACAAAAAATCGGATTATCTGAGAAAGCTGTAAAATTTGCCAAAAACAGCATAGAGACACTAATCTCTGTAGAATCTAAAATCCACGGCGTGCCAAAGAATTCCGTTCATTTTCATGAGGCGGCAAGCATTGATACTGTGATTGATATTGTCGGCACCGCAATAGCCTTAGATGATCTCAAATGTTTTGATCACCAAATAATCACAATGCCTGTTGCTGTGGGAAACGGCACGGTCTCATTTTCTCATGGCGTTGTTTCAAATCCGGCAGGGGCCATTTTGGAAATATTTGCAAAATCGGGTATAATAATTTCTGGAAACAATGCAAAATCAGAGCTTACCACACCTACTGGAGCCTGCATGTTAGTAAATCTGGTAGATAGATGCGTCCAGCACTATCCACTAATGAAGATAGACTCGGTAGGATATGGGGGAGGCCAGAAAAACTTTGAAGGATTCTCCAACGTTCTAAAACTGGTACTGGGCGAGCAATCCCATCTGGAATCCGACACTGTGAGCATCTTGGATACAAACGTCGATGATGTTTCAGGCGAAGTGCTTGGGCACGTAATTGACAAGGTAATGTCAAGTGGCGCAAAGGATGTTTCTATAATTCCAACAGTGACCAAAAAGGGAAGGCCGAGCCACATGATCTCTGTAATTTGCTCTCCAAAAGACGTGGACAAGCTAGCAAATATCCTAATTTCAGAGACTGGAACACTGGGAATACGAATTCGCTCATCGGAAAGATTTATCGTTCCAAGAAAAATCATCCCAATTAAAGTAAAAATACAAAACAAGGATCTCACAGTACGGTGCAAAACCACAGGTAAATCCTTCAAAATAGAATACGATGATATCAAAAAGATCTCTGAGAAGTTAGCCATGACATTCAAGCAAACCGAAGAATTAATCAAAGCCGAAGTAAGAAAGCAACTAAAATGAAACTAGATTCTCTGAATAATTGGTTTTCTGATAAGAAAAGCGTCCTTGTTGCACTGTCTGGTGGAGTGGACAGTGCACTAGTTGCATATTCTGCATATCATGCTCTTGGAAGATCTGCAATCGCAGTTACTGCTGACTATAAAACATTGGCGCAAGAAGAGCTGGAATCTGCCAAAAAGATCTGTCAAGAAATTGGAATTGCACACCTAATCATATCGTATGACGAGCTGCAAAATCCAGATTTTGTCAAAAACGACCAAAATCGGTGCTTTCACTGCAGATCCGAGCTTGCAGACCACCTCATCAGATTAGCTAGGGAGAAAAACATCGAGATAATAGTGGATGGGACAAATCTTGATGATCTCGGTGATTACAGGCCAGGCATAGTCGCGCTACAAAACAACGGAATTAGGAGCCCACTTGTAGAGTCTGGCCTGACAAAAAAAGCGGTACGAGATACAGCGAAATCAGTCGGACTCTCTGTATATGATAGGCCGTCAAACTCTTGCCTTGCCTCGCGCATTCCATGGGGACAAAGAGTCACTGCAGAAAGACTGGCAAGAATTGAGATGGGCGAAATATTTGTCAAGCAGGCAGTCGGGGCACGTCAGGTACGTGTTCGTGATATAAGCGGTGCAGCAAAAATCGAAATAGGTATTGACGAACTACATTTACTCCAAAACACAAATCTTGAGGAATTAACATTCAAACTAAAGTCTATTGGATTTGAATCTGTATCGATAGACGAAACTGGATACAGGCCGGGCAAAATCAACGTGATTGCTGATTGATATATCTGGATCATGCTGCATCTACTCCCATTGCCGATTCTGTACTGCAGGAAATGATGCCGTATCTGAAGGAAAACTATGGTAACCCTTCCTCGATTCATAGATTTGGGAGACTAACTATCAAGGCAATCGACTCTGCAAGAAAAAGAGTGGCAGAACTAGTTGGCACAAGTCCTGGCGAGATTCTCTTTACTTCTGGTGGAACCGAGTCCAACAATACTGCCATAAATGGAATAATGAACCAAAACAAATCAGGGCAGCTCATCACCACATCAATTGAGCATGATGCAATACTAGAGCCGTGCAAAAAGCTAGAATCTTCTGGATTTGATGTTGTATACCTCCCAGTTAATACCACTGGACTAGTTGATCTGCAAAAACTTGAATCGATAATTTCTGAGAAAACCTATCTAGTGAGCATAATGCTTGCAAACAACGAGGTTGGAACAATCCAACCAATTGCTGAAATTGCAAAAATCTGCAAAAAATACAATGTACTTTTGCACACAGATGCAGTCCAGGCAGTGGGAAAAATCCCAGTCAACGTAAAGGAATTGGGAGTTGACCTAATGTCGATATCCTCTCATAAGATAAACGGGCCAAAGGGAGTAGGCGCACTGTACATAAGAAATGGCGTCAAACTAGATCCATTCATCTTGGGTGGTGGGCAGGAAAACGGAATGCGTTCTGGCACGGAAAACGTAGCAAACATTGTGGGGTTTGGAAAAGCATGCCAGATTGCTAAAGAGAATCTGAAAGAAAGTACCAAAAATCTCGAAAACCTCCGCAATTACTTGGTGCAGCGGGTCTTATCAGAAATATCTCATGTTACGGTAAATGGCGACAAGGAAAAGCTTCCAAACAATGCACACTTTACATTTCTGGGAGTGAATGGTGAAGACCTCATCATAAAGCTGGATGAACATGGCGTTGCAGCATCAACAGGTTCTGCATGTTCTGTCAAGACGCAAAAGGCATCGCACGTCCTACTGGCGATGGGTTTTTCTCATGAGCAAATTACCGGTTCGCTTCGGTTAAGTCTTGGCATATCAAATACAAAATCAGAAATTGACCAGACAGTTGAGGCTCTAAAGATTATAGTGGCAGAGCTGCGTTCGGTTTCCCCGTTTAAGATAAAATACGGATTCTAACTAAATCGCAAAAACGCACTTTTCTTTGACAAGACCAAAACGGATGACACTGCAACTACTAGTATCAGTATTGCGATTGGGCCAAATTCTGGCACCACATAGGTTCCAATTATTTCAATGTCAGAGTCGCCATCCTGGAACTGGATTGTAATGAATCTTGACTCTGGTCCTGTTGAGGATTCCTGGTATGGTACCTGCTGCCCATCAATATGGATGATATACTTACCATCATCACCGGTTCTACCGTTAGCGCCTGTTTTTGCGTCAATCCACTGTCTTCCCAAGTCCAATGTTATGTAGCCGTCACTGTCTGCCTGTATTGTGACTACTAGTCCCAAAATTGCTGGGTCTACTATGATGTTCTTTATTGTGCCACCTTTCATGATATATGGAATATCAAATGTTCCTTGGTCTCCTGCCCTTACCTCAAAAATTTGTGATGGGTTTTGTCCTGCCGCAGTAGTTTGAAAATCAAATCTTGTCTCAAAGACGTTTCCCGTGACGCCGTATGATGCCTGGACTACATATTTTCCATCGGTCTTAAAGTATGGTCCGTCTGCAATCAACGAATAGCTATACGTGCCATCCTGCGAAACATCTACCTGGGCAATATGCACGCGGTTTGTCTCACGAAATACTTGGATTAACAGGGGGGTGTTTGACAAAAAGACATCAACCTTGCCTGATATTATTACTGCTTCCCCTTCCCTGTAAAATTGCTTGGCTACGCAGATCTGACTACATTCTGTCTGGGCAGATGCAAAGCCATAGCTCAGCGGTGCAAATGCAGCTAGAAACAAAATCAAAACGTGACTAATCTTCACACCAAAACCTTAGGATAATCGTATATTTCCTTTTCTAGGAATTTGTAGTAAAAAATGAAAAAAGTATAGAGACTTTAGTATCTTGGTGAGATGCTAAGTCGTGTTCTTGCAGAAACAGCAATTATAGATACAATTGCTACTGCGAGAATGATTGCTGCCATTGTGCCAAATTCTGGAACTGCATAAGTACCTATGATCTCAATCTGTGAAGCGCCTTCTTCGAATGTGATCTCTACAACTCTTATCGAATCGTTGCTATCTACTTCTTCAAAGTCTGCCTCTGCATCATCAACTAAGACAATGAAATTTGCATCGGAACCATCATCCGTCGCATCCATGACTTCTCTTGGTATTGTGAGGTGTATGTGTCCGTCGCTTACAGCTTCGATTTGCAGGACTAGTGATTTTGTTGCACTACTGACAGTGGCCTTTGTTACTACTGCTCCATCTATTTCATATTGGATGCAGACTACTTCACTGCCGGCTTTTACTGCAAGCTCACCATCACTACATGCTCCTCCATGAGATGGTGCTTCACCTGCGAGTTCAATTGTGGTCTTATCATTGATTTCTTGTGGACCATATTGTGCTCGAACGGTGTACATACCATTTGCATTGAAGAGAGCGCTTGCAGTGCTAAACACTGTTTCAAATGTCTTGTCTTCTGAAACTTCAACTTGGTGAACACTTACGATGTTGTTTTGTGGACCTATCACCGTAATTGTTACTGGAAAGCCAGGCTTGATATTTGCAACAGTCCCACTTACTACTACTTCGGATTCGTGGTCATAGACCTTTGAATCTGTCGACACAGTAACTGGTAACAAATTCTGTCTTGCCAATTCTGCTCTTTCGTAAATGTCGTCGCCGCCACAATCTGGACATGCCTCCTCGTCGTAGGTAGATGCATAAGTTGGTACTATTGCTAAAGTGCCTGCTGCAGCAATTATGGCAATTAGCACGGATAGTGCATAACTATTCATCTTGATTGGCGTTTAGAATACTGACTATTTATGTATATTTAAAAAAATGAAAAAGGTTAGGGGATCTAGTATTTTGGTAGTATACTTAATCTGCTTCTCGATATGGCAACTATTGATACAATTGCCACTGCAAGAATGATTACTGCGATTGTTCCAAATTCTGGGATCACAAAGCTTCCGTAAATCACGATTTCAGTGGTTCCGTCTTCAAATGGTATGGTCAAAGTGCGATCTTCGGAGGTGGTTGTTTCCTCAAAGCCCACATCGACTCCATCTACTTCGACGAAAAAGCTGTCATCTTCACCGCTCATTCCGTCTGGACCAAGTCTTGCATCAAGAATGCCTCTTGGGATAATCAGGGTTACTTCTCCGTCACTTGTAGTCTCTATCTCTACGGTTAGGGACTTTGCATCGAAGTCTGGGGTGATGCTGAGTATCTTACCGCCAGTTATCTTGTATCCAACTGATCCCTCGTCTGGGTTTGCCAGCGAGAATTGTGGCATTCTCGGTCCTGGAATTGCGTCTCCGGAGCCACCAAACTCAAAGCTAGTCTCTGCAGTTCTTGTTGCTGTTCCATATAGCACCTTTACGGTGTATTCTCCAGCAGATCTCCACAGAGGACCGCCAGCAGTCAGGTCAATTCCAAATGTTCTATCATCTGAAACTGGTAGTTGTTGAGCAGTAACCAAGTTTCCGTTGGCTGCAAAGACTTGCAAAGTCACATCATAGCCAGACAGTCTTTCTCGGACTGTGCCTGATACTGTGATTGTCTCTCCGTCCTCGTATGCCTCTTTGTCGGTACTAACTGTAACTGCATCTACAAATTCCTGAGCAAAAGCTGGTATTGCTACTGAGCCTGTAGCCAGAATTGTAAACAACGCTAGTGTTGCGTACAGAGTATTCATCTTGCTTTCTCGTTCTAACGAATACTATTTAAGCTTAGTAAAAAAATCATTGACTAATAACGAAAAATATTGGATTTTTGCGCAGATCTTGATTAACTATATATAAAGTCTTTTTAGAGTTTTTTTAGTTTGTTTGGTAATTTTCAAGATTTAGCTAATGCTATCCATGGTGAGAAAAATGGCAACTAAAAAAACACACGTTCTAGTACCTGATCACATTTACGTACCAAAACACGAAATCATGACTAAAAAAGAAGCAGAAGAAGTTCTCAAAAAATTCAACTGCAAGCCAACTGAGATGCCACTGATTTTTGCAAACGATCCAGCAATTATCGGACTTGGCGTAAAACCTGGAGACATGATGAGAATCACAAGAAAAAGTCCAACTGCTGGCGAGAGCATCTATTACAGATATGTGGTGGAAATCTAAATGACAGACCCATCTAACAAACGCTGGCCAATCATACAAGACCTACTAAAAAGAGAGGGAATTGCAAGACAACACCTAAACTCATTTGACGAGTTTCTGGAAAGAGGATTGCAAAGCATCATTGACGAAGTGGCACAAATTGACATTGAAAATGCAGAATATCCATACAGGATTCAGCTTGGCAAAGTAAAACTACAACAGCCAAGAATGATGGAACTTGACGGCTCTATTACTCATATTACTCCAACAGAGGCAAGACTGCGAAACGTATCGTATTCTGCGCCAATAATGATGGAGTCAAGCGTAGTAGAAGACGGAAAAATCCTGGAATCTAGATTCGTCCACATTGGAGACATTCCAGTCATGGTACGATCCAATGCATGTATTCTACACAATTTCTCTACTCAAAAATTAATTGAACACGGCGAAGATCCAAACGACCCAGGTGGTTACTTTATCATCAACGGTTCTGAGCGAGTCATAGTAGGACTGGAAGATCTATCCTACAACAAAATCATCGTCGACAAGGAAAAGGTTGGTGGCAATGATGTCTACAAGGCTAAAGTCTATTCTTCCATTGTTGGTTACCGCGCAAAACTAGAACTGGTAATGAAAAATGACGGACTAATCGTAGCAAGAATTCCAGGTTCTCCCGTAGACATTCCAGTAGTCACTCTGATGAGGGCGCTTGGTCTAGAGTCTGACAGAGAAATCGCGGCATGTGTTTCTTTGGTTGAATCTATCCAAAATGAATTAGAGGCGTCATTTGAAAAAGTGGCTGAAGTACAAACATCAAAAGATTCCATCGTGTATATTTCAAAGAGAATTGCGCCAGGTATGCTAGAAGAATTCCAGATCAAACGAGCAGAAACATTGCTTGACTGGGGCTTGTTGCCGCACCTCGGAAAGCACCAAGAAAACAGAAGAGAAAAGGCCCAATTCTTAGGTGAGGCAGCATGCAAACTAATCGAGCTAAAGTTGGGCTGGATTTCTCCAGACGACAAGGACCACTATGGAAATAAAGTAATCAAGTTCGCAGGACAAATGCTAGCTGACCTGTTCAGAACTGCATTTAGAAACTTGGTTCGCGACATGAAATATCAACTAGAAAGATCCGGACAAAAAAGAGGAATCAATGCAGTAGCAGCTGCTATTAGACCTGGCATTGTATCAGACAAACTAAACAACGCAATTGCAACAGGAAACTGGGGCAGAGGTAGAGTCGGCGTAACACAACTCCTAGACAGAACAAACTATCTATCCACAATTTCACACCTTCGAAGAATTCAATCACCATTATCCAGAACACAACCAAACTTTGAGGCAAGAGACCTGCACCCAACTCACTTTGGAAGAATCTGTCCAAGCGAAACACCAGAAGGCTCTAACTGTGGACTAGTCAAGAACTTGGCATTATCTGCTATAATATCAGTAAATGTTTCACCAGAAGAAATCATCGAAAAGCTCTATGACTTGGGCTCGGTACACTTCACTGATGCTAAAGAGGATCTAAAGCTAGACGGAACACGTGTCTTTGTCGATGGAAGACTAGTTGGCTACTACAAGGATGGCGACAAGCTGGTAGAGTCATTGCGTGAACTGAGAAGAAACTCCAAGATTCACCCACACGTAGGAATTTCATTTTTCAAGCCAGACGTGGAAGGCGCAACAAAGCGACTTTACGTTAACTGCAACGCGGGCCGTGTCTTGAGGCCATTAATTGTAATCAAGGACGGAAAACCACTACTCACACAAGAATTAATCGACAAAGTATCTAAGAAGCTCATGTCTTGGAATGACCTTCTAAGAATGGGAATCATTGAGCTAAACGATGCAAACGAGGAGGAAAACTGTTACATCACAATAGAAGACAAGGACACAAAGAAATTCACCCATCTGGAAATATTTCCACCCGCAATCTTGGGAGCAGGAGCATCGATCATTCCATATCCAGAGCACAACCAGTCCCCAAGAAACACATACGAGTCTGCAATGGCAAAACAAAGCTTAGGATTTTCAACACCAATGATGAACACCAGCACCTATGTTAGACAGCACTTTATGTGGTATCCACAAACACCAATTGTTACCACCAAAGCGCTAAACTTGCTTGGAATGGAGGACAGACCGGCAGGACAAAACTGTGTGGTTGCTGTACTACCGTTTGACGGATACAACATTGAAGACGCAATCGTAATTTCCAAAGCAGCGGTGGATAGGGGCCTAGGAAGAACATTCTTCTATAGAATCTATGAGGCTGAAGCAAAACAATACCCAGGCGGAATGAGAGACAACTTTGAAATTCCAAATGCCGAAGACAACATACGAGGATACAAGGGAGAAAAGGCATATCGATTACTAGAAGAAGACGGAGTTATTGCAACAGAGTCAAACGCTGTTGGTGGAGATATTCTGATTGGCAAGTCCAGTCCTCCAAGATTCATGGAAGAGTACAGAGAGTTCGAGTCCAAGGGACCGTACAGAAGAGACACATCAATTGGCGTTAGACCATCAGAGACTGGTGTTGTAGATACAGTAGTCATGACACAATCCAACGAGGGCGGCAAAATGTACAAGATTAGAGTTAGAGATATGAGAATTCCAGAAATTGGCGACAAATTTGCATCAAGACATGGACAGAAAGGTGTAGTTGGAATTTTGGCAAGATATGAGGACCTACCATATACTGCAGAAGGAGTTATTCCAGACGTACTGATCAACCCACACGCATTCCCATCACGTATGACAGTTGGAATGTTCATGGAATCTGTGTCTGGCAAAGCAGCGGCAGTCAGAGGCGCGAGATTTGACGGCTCTGCATTTGTCGGAGAAAAAGTAGAGGAAATCAAGGCAGCACTCGAGGGCTCTGGATTGAAATATTCTGGTAAAGAAATAATGTATGACGGCAGAACTGGAAAGCCATTCCCAGTAGAGGTCTTCATTGGAGTTGTGTATTATCAAAAACTGCACCACATGGTGGCAGACAAGATTCACGCAAGAGCAAGAGGCCAAGTCCAAATGCTGACCAAGCAACCAACAGAAGGTCGTGCAAGAGGAGGAGGACTCAGATTTGGTGAAATGGAACGAGACTGCCTAATTGCATATGGTGCATCGATGATTCTCAAAGACAGATTACTAGATGAATCAGACAAGTCTGAAATCTATGTTTGTGAGCGATGCGGTCTAGTTGCATATCATGATGTTAAACAACGAAAATACGTTTGCCGAGTCTGCGGAGACAAGGCAAAGGTTTCATCAGTTTCTGTGGCATATGCGTTTAAGCTATTGCTTCAGGAAATGCAAAGCCTCAACGTAGCGCCAAGACTAATGATCAAGGAGAGAGTGTAATTGTCAGTTCAAACAGTAAAGTCAATTGACGGAATCAAGTTCTCAGTTTGGTCACCAACCGAAATTCGAAAATACTCTGTAGCCGAAATCACGGCACCAGAGACATACGACGAAGATGGAATGGCAGTCCAAGGAGGACTCATGGATGGCAGACTAGGAACACTGGAGCCTGGACAAAAATGCCTCACATGCGGAAATACCGCGGCAAGATGTCCTGGCCACTTTGGCCATATAGAACTAGCAGAGCCAGTATTACACATTGCGTTTATCGACAACATTCACAAATTACTGTTAGCAACATGCCGATCTTGCTCCAGACTAAAACTCCCACAGGAAGACCTTGACAACTACGGCCAAGTTCTCAAAAAGGAAGCAGCATACACAATAATTTCTCAAAAGAGAATTCCAGATGAAATCCTAGACAAGGCTAAAAAAGCAAAGGAATGCCCGCACTGTGGAAAACCGCAATACGACATGATATTTACCAAACCAACAATATTTATCGAAAAAACCGAAATTGGCGAGCACCGACTATTACCAATCACTATACGAGAGAGATTTACACAAATCAAGGACGAGGACCTAAGATTACTGAACTATGATCCAAACACTGCAAGACCAGAATGGTTCATCCTGCAGGTATTGCCGGTACCACCAGTGACTGTTAGACCTTCAATTATTCTGGAAACAGGTATTAGATCAGAAGATGACCTAACCCACAAAATGGTCGATATTATTCGTGTAAATCAAAGACTAAAGGAAAGCAAGGATGCGGGAACCCCACCACTAATCGTCCAAGACCTAGTTGATCTATTGCAATACCACACAACGACATACTTTGATAATGAGGTTTCTGGAATCCCACAAGCTCACCATAGATCTGGCAGACCACTAAAAACACTAACTCAACGACTAAAAGGAAAGGAAGGAAGATTCAGAGGATCACTATCTGGTAAAAGAGTAGACTTTTCCAGCAGAACCGTAATCTCTCCAGACCCGAGCCTTGATCTGTCCGAGGTAGGTGTGCCAGAGGCAGTAGCAAAGAAGCTCACAATTCCGGAAATTGTAACTGAGTGGAACATTGAGAGAATGCGAGAGCTGGTAATCAACGGACCTGACAAGTTCCCAGGTGTCAATTATATTGTAAGACCGGATGGCGTCAAAATCAGACTGGATTTCGTAGAGGATCGCTCTATAATTGCACAAAACATAGAAGTTGGATATCTAGTGGAGCGACACTTGGCAGACGGCGACATTGTAATGTTCAACAGACAACCATCACTTCACCAAATGTCGATTATGGCTCACTATGTCCGTGTACTGCCGGGAAAAACATTCAGACTACACCCATCTGTATGTCCGCCATACAACGCAGACTTTGATGGAGACGAAATGAACTTACACGTACCACAAAGCGAGGAAGCTAGAGCAGAAGCAATTCTACTGATGAGAGTACAAGACCAACTTATTTCGCCTAGATACGGCGGTCCAATCATCGGAGGCCTTCGTGACTTTATCACTGGATCATACCTTCTAACAAAAGATGAGACAATGCTCACACCACAAGAATTTGCAAACTATGCAATGCTTGGTGGATACGAGGGAACATTCCCAGAACCAGCAGCAAAAGGAAAAGACGGGCCAATGTACACTGGTAAGCAACTCTTCTCATTATTCTTGCCATCAGACTTTAACTATGTAATCACATCAAAGTGGTCCAAGGGAACAAAAGGTGCACAAAAAGACGTTGTAATTAAGAACGGTCAGCTGATCAGCGGTGTAATTGACAAGGCATCAATTGGCGCAGAAGAACCGGAAAGCGTCTTGCACAGAGTTGCTAAAGACTATGGTAACGCGGTTGCAAAGAAATTCCTCAACTCTGTACTAATTGTGGCAAAACAATTCATCACTCACTATGGATTCAGCTATGGTTACTCTGATCTGGAATTATCAGAAAAAGTACGATCCGACATCCATGCAGGAACTGACGAATCGTACAATACAGTATATGATTTAATTTCACAGGCAAAGAAAGGTACACTAAAGCTTACTAGAGGACTTTCTGCAGACGAGGCGCTAGAAGCCTATATTGTAAACGAATTATCAAAAGCAAGAGACAAGGCAGGTAACACGGCTGATCAGCAGCTAGACAAAAACAATGCCGCAAGAATCATGGCAACAACAGGAGCCAGAGGATCATCACTTAACATTGGGCAGATGGCAGGCGCACTAGGACAACAGTCAATTCGTGGTAATAGACTAAACAAGGGTTACAACAACAGGGCACTGCCACACTTTAAGGTAAATGACGATAACCCAGACGCACACGGATTTGTAAAATCAAACTATAGGGACGGATTATCCACAATAGAATTCTTCTTCCATGCAATGGGAGGAAGAGAAGGACTGGTAGACACCGCAGTCAGAACTCAGCAGTCTGGTTACATGCAGAGAAGACTAGTCAATGCACTAGAGCACATCAAGCTAGAATACGACAATACAGTGCGTGACCCACACGGACATATCATCCAATTCCTGTATGGAGAAGACGGAATTGATGTTGCAAAGTCCGACCACGGCGAGGCGTTTAACATCAACAGACTAATCGAATCGGAGACAATCGTAGATTCAGGCAAGAAAATCACCAAAGAAGAAGCAGAAGACATGCTAAAGAAATACACAAAGTCATTCAACCCAAGACTTACCAGCCTAGTCGACGAGTCCATCTTGCACTCTAAATTATCTAAAGAGGGAACAGAAAAAGTACTCAAAAAGGCAGTTGACTTGTACCACAAGGCAAAGGCCGAGCCGGGACAAGCGGTGGGAATTGTGACTGCACAATCTATCGGAGAGCCAGGAACCCAGATGACACTAAGAACATTCCACTTTGCAGGAATCAGAGAACGAAACGTAACACTAGGCCTGCCTAGACTAATCGAATTAGTAGATGCAAGAAAGAAGCCAGTAACACCAACCATGGACATCTACTTGGAAGAAAAATACAAAAAATCCAGAGAGAAGGCAATCGAGGTCGCAAGAAACACACTACAGACCAAGATACAGGCACTGGTAGAAGACGTAGATACTGACTATGCAACACAAATCACAATTGAGCTCAGCCCAACCGCACTCTCCCAGAGAGGTTGCACGGTTGAAGAAGTCGAGGCAGCACTCGCATCAAACAAGAAATTCAAAATGGAGACTAGTGGCAACACCATCACACTAAAACTGGCAGAAGAATCTGATGCTCCAACTGCAATTGCAATTAGAAACAAGGTACTAAACTCAACAGTAAAGGGAGTACCAGACATCACACGTGTAACAGTTGCACAAAAAGACGACGAATGGGTCATCCAGACAACCGGTTCTAATCTGGCAAAGGTGCTGGAAATCGACGGAATCGACAAGGAAAACGTCAGAACAAACAACGTCTTTGAGATAGCAGCAACACTTGGTATAGAGGCTGCAAGAAACGCACTGATAAACGAATTATCAACAACTCTGGAAGACCAAGGACTGGAAGTCGATTCCAGATACATCATGCTGGTATCAGACATGATGTGCTCTCGTGGATATCTACAGCAAATCGGTCGACACGGAATTGCAGGCACCAAGGACAGTGTCTTGGCAAGGGCAGCATTTGAAATTACAGTACCAACGATTGCAGAGGCCGCTCTTACAGGAGAAATTGAAGAGCTCAAGGGTGTAACAGAAAACGTTATCGTGGGATCAAACATTCCAGTTGGTTCTGGAACAGTAGATCTCTACATGCAAGTCTCAAAGAACTAATCACTAGTTATCTTCAAAAGCCAGCAGAGCATTCTACGAAACATTGCTAGCATTATTTTTTATCCCGTTGCTCTTTTCAAGTGCGTTTGCAGAGCAAATCCCAGATTACTACAAGCCGTACGCGCCAATCTACTTTGACAGGGACGTCTATTCTTGGACTGAGAAGGTTAGAATTACAATTGCTGCACCTGCGTGGAACGCAAATCAATACGGAATTGATTCAATTGGTGCTGATTCTGATCATCCAATCAAAATCTACACATCATCTGCATCTTTGAATCGATACAGGCTTACAGAGACCAGTCCAAACAGCGGAGTCTTTACAGGAGAGATAATTCTTTCCGGATTTCTACATGATGCAGACGGAGACGGCGATAATGATACTAGGCCGCGAACAAGCGGCAGTGGTCCAACTGGAGGATTTTTGGAAGCAAAACGTGATGATGGATTGACTATATCGTTTGAATTTGCAGATGGAGTTGTCCTAACAGAATCTGCCCAAATTCAATGGAATGTCGGTGAAGCTGAATTTTCAAATCCAAATTATTTGGAGGATGACCAAGCTATGATTCGAGTAATTGATCCTGACATGAATCTAAATCCAGAAACCCTAGATAATGTACAAATCGTTGTATCATCTGACTTGGATTCTGCAGGAATCAAAGTCATTGCAACAGAAACAGATGACGAGTCTGGAATCTTTGAGGCGATAATAATTCTGACGCAAAGCAATGACTCCAGCGGAAACACTTTGCGTGCATCAGAAGGTGATACCATCACCGCAATATACAAGGACAGGACACTGCCTGCGCCAAATTCCATGCTAGATGACCTAGACATAATTGCAAAATCGCAAATTGGTTCCGGCTCTCCTAGGGCACCAAAAATTGCAATTGATGAAATTTATCTGGCTGACTCGCAAGGAATGCAAATCCAAAACCCAAAACAAAATCAGCAGCTCCAAATCATAACGCACATACAAAGCCTAGAATCACACAAGCAAGACTTTACCAATATTATTCAAATCACTGACCAAAACGGTGCAGTTGTCTCATTATCGTGGATTGTCGGCAACCTGAATTCGGGCCAAAACTTTGAGATATCCCAGTCCTGGACTCCAAAGAAGAAAGGTGATTATACAATAGAGGCGTTTGTGTGGAAATCACTCAGTGATGCAACGCCACTCTCAGAAGCCCAAATGCAAAAAATAACAATCCAGTAGCACCCAAGAATATTATAGACATCTCTACATTCCGAGTATAATGGCAAAAACAATACTGTCAATTCTGACAGTAAGTGTATTGTTGTCTGCCGCATTTTTCACATCGTTTGCAGTACAGGCTGCCGAGGCCGAAAAGGCACAAGGCACACAATCCAAGATGTATAGCTCAAAGACTGCAAGTAAGATTTGCGGCGATAAGCTTTGCAAGGACGTAAAGAAATCGTCTGCAAAACCTGAAACGCCATCTGAAAAAGCAAAACTCTTCGCATGCACCAAAGAGTACATGCCGGTTTGTGGAGCAAACGGCATCACATATGGAAATCAATGCATGCTAAAGGCAGAGGGAATGAATCTTGCATACAAAGGAGAATGCAAGACACCAGCAAAGCCTCAAGAAAAGCCAGCAGAAAAACTATTAGCTCACAAATCTATCATAACCTCCAAGACTGCCACCTCTGCAACTGATCCGGGCCTTGGCCACGAGTCACACCAGCTAGTGTTAGTCTTATCTCCAAGCAAGTCAATCTACAAAGGAATCATTACGTATTCGGCATCCCAGCCAGTACAGCTAGTAGCACTAACTGGACCTCTTGCTGAAGGAGAAGACAAGGGCCAACCAATCTGGACGCCAGACGGTAAAACAAAATTTGCACTGACAGTAGTTGACACACAAACAGCGTCTGGTACATGGAACTTTGCAGGAAATGCAATTGCAATTCATACAAGAAATACAGAACCGTTTACCGTAAGCTACACTGTCAGCTATATGGAAAAAGAATCCACTGAAACTATCAAGACCGGCACTCTAACTTCTGCAACCGATCCTGGAGTTGGGCACGAATCGCATCAGCTAGCACTGATCCTCAAACCATCTGAAAAACCGTACAGCGGCCTTCTAACATATTCGGCATCCCAGCCAGTACAGCTAGTAGCACTAACTGGACCTCTTGCTGAAGGAGAAGACAAGGGCCAACCAATCTGGACGCCAGACGGTAAAACAAAATTTGCACTGACAGTAGTTGACACACAAACAGCGTCTGGTACATGGAACTTTGCAGGCAACGCACTTGCAGTACACACAAAAACTACAGAACCATTTACTGTAAGCTACACAGTTGTAGCATCACAGTAACCTCTTTTCTTATTTTTAGTTAAAATTGCAAAACCGTACATTTGATCAAAACATTCAAGGGTAAATCTATAAAGGAGCTGTTTCGGATCGACATTACACAGTGATATAATTGGGAAAACTCTTAGAAAAAGCACTCAAGGACGCACTAAACGATAACAAATGCGTACTGGGTTCAAAGCAAGTAATACAATCAATCAAGGGCGCAAAGCTAGTTGTAATTTCAAACTCAGTAACGCCAGACGAACTAAAAAAAATTCAAGACTCGACTAGTGATGGAAAAATCTCAACACTAAACTTTAGTGGAACATCAATCGCGCTAGGAAAATTGTGCGGATTACAGTTTAGAGTTTCAGCAGCTTCACTAACATCCATTGCCGACTCTAATGTCAAGGCAATCCTAAAAGAAGAATCCAAATGATCACTGAAAGTTTAAATGAGAGCCATCTCGGTCTGAGATAATCCGTCGATATGCCACAAACAATCAAACTAACAACTGATCAAATGCGTTTGATCTCGCTTTTTCAAAACGTAACCGGTGCGTCTGCGCGTGATTGTGTGGAAGACGAAAAGCAAAACCGCGTAATTTTTGTAGTAAATGAGGGAAAAATGGGCCTAGCAATCGGTAAGGGCGGCGCCCATATTAGAAACCTGCAGAACATTGTCAAAAAATCAGTAGAACTAGTTGAATATTCTGATGATCCAGCCGTGTTTTTGAAAAATATGTTGAACCCAAAACTTGTAACTGATGTAAAGCTGAACAAGCGCCTTGATGGTTCAACTCAGGCTATTGTATTAGTTGATGCCAAAAAGAAAGGTATCGTAGTGGGCAGAGAAGGAAGAAACGCAGAAAAGGCAAGGCTGCTTGCAAAACGATACTTTGAGATTACAAGCGTTTTAATTAACAGTCAGGACAGGATGATGGAGTAGATATGGCAAAGTCACCACTAGGACTATTCGCAGGACGCGTACTCAAGGCAAAGCGCAAGCGACAACGCTGGCAAATTGGCACCTACAAGCGCAGACTATTAGGATTGAACATAAAGGCAAACCCACTTGGAGGTTCTCCACAGGCTAGAGGAATTGTTTTGGAAAAAGTTGGCGTTGAGGCAAAGCAGCCAAACTCCGCAGTTAGAAAATGTGTTCGAGTACAACTGATCAAAAATGGCAAAACAGTAACTGCATTTTTGCCACGAGACGGCGCAATGAACTTTATTGATGAACACGACGAGGTCCACGTAGAGGGAATGGGTGCAACACAAGGCGGCGCAATGGGAGATATTCCAGGTGTACGATTCAAGGTTTTCAAGGTTAATGGTACTTCACTGCGGGAGCTAGTCCGCGGAAGAAAAGAAAAACCAAGGAGATAGAAATGGCCGAGACTCAGAATCTTTTGCTATTTAGAAAATGGGACCTGACAGGAGTAGAAATCAAAGATCCAGGCCTCAAGACAGTAATTTCTCTGCGCAAAGTAGTATACCCACATACATTTGGCTCATCGGCTCTTAAGAAATTCAACAAGGCCGATGTCAACATTGTGGAAAGACTTGCAAACAAGCTGATGCACTTTGGGAAAAAATACGCCAAGAACACCGGCAGAATGGGGGGCAAAAAGGCAAGAACCATGAACACCGTAAAAGCTGCATTTGAAATCATTCACCTAAAGACAGGCAAAAACCCAATCGAGGTTTTGGTGCGAGCAATTGAGCATTCGTCACCAAACGAGGACACCACAAGAATAGTGTATGGCGGTACTGCATATCACGTATCAGTTGATGTCTCACCACTACGAAGAGTTGACCTCGCACTGCGCTTCATCTCTGATGGTGTCAAAGAGTCATCGTTTTCAAATCCAAAATCAATGGAAGAATATCTAGCAGAACACCTGATTGCGGCAGCTGCAAACGATGCGGCAGCTCCTTCCGTCAAAAAGAAAAACGAACTAGAGCGCGTAGCACAGGCATCTAGATAGTATTCAGAAAATATCTATTCTGCCTTAGAATTTCTTAATTCTGCAACACATTATCGGGTAACATCTCGACTGAAATGAGTCCATATTTCATACAAGCTCTAATGTCATCTAGCGTGAATTCTTTGTTTAGTGAATTGGGAGCAAAAGTATTCTTGAATTTCTGAGCAGGCATGGCATACTAATTGCATCTTGATTCTAATCGGCTTTTTGATACTATGCACTCGGGATTTTATTTAGAAAAAGTAGCCCGAGGCAGATTCGAACTGCCGTCTCGGCGTATCCTCTCTAATGATCCAGAGCGCCGAATCCCTAACCTGAAGAATTCATTTGGCCGCTAGACTATCGGGCTACTGAAAAAACTCCCAAGCATTAGCAATATAACATTTCTACTTGACTCGGACTTCTTTGATTGCGGTTGCATAGTCGCATTCTGCCTTGAGTCTCATGTATGGAATTAGTCTATAGTGAATGGAATAAAGATCGTTTTCCTTGAATAAAATATTTTTTTGAATCAACGACACCAAGCCCCTTGATGATATCGCAAGCGGCAGATTATGTTGCTTGCAGACAATGTCTCGCCTTTTTTGGTATTGCTGTAGAGTAAATGAGACGTCGTTTAGCTCCAGTATTATGGGCCAGACAATTTCCTTCCAGACAAATCTCCTGTTCTGCGTTCCAGATGCGTACTTGCCCTTTTCGCTCAAATATTAATAATCTAAATAATTTAGTTATAACTGCATTTGTCCTCTCATATTTCTGAATCACTTGAATTACTAAAGAAAAACTGGGACGTTGACCCAATCCTGGAAGATTTCATGCTTGGAAAAAGAACAGATGTAACAGACCATGCAATCAAGGTAAAGCAAGTAATATTTCACATCCCATATCTGACGCAAGAGAAAAAATACATTTTATGGAAATGCTACTGGCCCGACTGCCACAATTGCTGCGAGCGACAGGGAAGACTGCCTCTAACATCAGATGATCTAATTACAATAGGAAAAGGCTTGAAGTACCAGAAAACATCTGACTTTGTCAAAAATGAAACAATAATTGCCACATGGATGGAGGCAGGCCCGTCAGGAAACGGAGTCCTGATGACATCAGTTAATCTCAAAAGAAAAACAGACGAAACAGAAGCGGACGATGGCACCCACATCAGGTGTCGATTCCTAGATGAGAAAGGTGCATGTTCCATGCACCCAAATCGCCCCGGCGTGTGCTATCTGTATCCATTCTCTACCTGGCTTGAGAATGAAAACGGCAAGGCGCGGGTGCACTCGACATACCAGTTTACGGGTGATTGTCCCGGGTTTTACCTGGCAGATTCGCTGGAACCAATGAAAGAGGTGTTAACGGACTATTCAAAATCCATATATGAATACAACATGCAGTACACTAGGACCACACGAGAAGGATACAGTCAGACAAGCTTTGTCTGATGCAGAAATTTTTTCTCTACTTTTTTCAAAATCTCGTCTGGTCTGATCATTTAATTATGATGAAAACAAAGTAATTTTGTGGAGTTAGAGTTTGCACAGCCGTTTGTGCGTCCGTTTCTAGATAAAATTTCCTCAACTCCGTCCTCATCTGAGCTCATCATTCAAGACTTTGCGGTAATCATGATAATTGCGTCAATTATGGCGCTCATATCGTACAAGCTCAAGCAGCCAATGATAATGGCATTCATTATAGCTGGAATGATCATAGGCCCAAACACACCCCCGTTTAGCCTGATTACACATGTGGAAATACTGCATGTCTTTGCGGAAATTGGAATCATATTGTTGTTGTTTGTAATTGGGATGGAGTTTCCAATTGAAAAGCTCAAAAACGTTGGCAAAAAAGCAACCTTTATCGCAGTTGCCGAGGCATCTGGCACCTTCATGGCCGGATTTGTGGTAACTCAGGCAATGGGCTTTACGTTCTTTGACAGCCTGTTTGTTTCTTTGGCAATCTCTGTTACAAGCACTGTGATTATCATGAAAGTACTAGAAGAGCTTGGCATGATAAAAGACGAGGCCACCTATCTTATTGTCGGCATTGCGGTAATTGAGGACATAATCATAATTTCGCTGCTTGCGGTGCTCCAGTCTGTTGCGTCTACTGGGGATCTGACCGTCAATGAAGTTGGAATGTCAATAACACTTGTAATTGCGTTTATAGTTGGGGTAATTGTGCTTGGCTCCAAGATCGTACCAAGATGCGTTAATCTTGTGGGCAAGACTGAACACAGCGAGCTGCTAATCATTGCTGTCTTGGGCGTTGCGTTTGGTCTTTCCTTTGTTGCGTTCAAGCTGGACATTTCGGTTGCTACCGGGGCATTCTTTGCGGGAGTTCTGGTGGCAGAATCAAAAATGAGAATTGCCACAAAAATAATCGCAACTCCTATTCGCGACATGTTTGGCGCATTGTTCTTTATCTCAGTTGGCGCGCTAATGGACATCAAACAGCTTCCATTATTCATCATACCTGCAGTGATTCTGATTATAGTATCGTTTTCTGCCAAGTTCATAACGGTGTGGGCAGCGTCGCGAGCCCAAAGACTTGGCAAGACAACATCGCTCAAGACAGGAATCGGCCTATCCTCATCTGGGGGCGAGCTTGCACTGGTTGCGGCCAAGGGAGGTGCCGACGTTGGTGCCACCAGCTCGTTTGTCTTGCCGATGGTTGGCACAATGACTATAATCACCACATTCATCTCGCCATATCTGATAAAATACGGCTGGAAGCTTACAAGCCGCCTAGAATCAAAAGAGGCAGGCTCATCAGGCACTAAATAAAATCTCACGCATTGCAAAGTAATTTTGACTATATCCCAGAATAATCCATAAGAAAAAACCAATTTAGAACTTGGCTGCGGGAATAGAATTAATCGGGGATCTAGGATATCTGTTGCTGTTTTCGGCGGCAATTGGAATCATTGCGTATATCCTAAAGCAGCCTCTGGTTTTGGGATTTTTGGTAGCCGGCATTTTGATTGGTCCGTTCGGACCGTTTAGTCTGATCAAGGACACCACAATGCTGACTAATTTTTCAGAGATTGCAATTGTGTTGTTGTTATTTGGGGTGGGCCTTGCATTCCCAATAACTCAGCTTAGAAACATTGGCAAGATTGGCGCAGTAATTGCCGTAATAGAAGTACTTGCGATGCTTGGAATCGGGTTTGCAGTTGGCTGGGCGTTTGGATGGTCTACTATGGACTCGATGTTCTTGGCAGCTGCACTCTCGATTAGCTCAACTGCAATCATAGTCAAAGTTCTAGAGGAAATGGACGTAATTGAAGAGCCGTCGTCCATGCTGATAATCGGGGTATTGGTAATAGAAGATATCATTGCGGCCGTATTAATTTCTACACTACACTCTTCGGTTTTGTCGGGCGCATTTAGCTTTGATCAAATGATCTGGGAGATTGCAAAAATCAGCATGTTCATTGGCGGAACAGTAGCACTTGGGTGCCTTGGGATGCCAAAGGTTTTTTCGTTATTGTCAAACATTCCTAGATACGAAATTACAATTCTTGTGGCGCTAGGCCTTGCGTTTGGGTTGTCGTTTTTATCACACGAGCTTGGCTTTTCTGCGGTAACGGGCGCATTCTTGGCAGGCGTGATCCTTGCAGGCTCTAGATTCTCTGAAGATATCATTAATCTGATTACGCCGATTCGCGAAGTATTCATTGCAATATTTTTTGTCACAATCGGCGCCCTGATGGATATCAATATTATCGCGGAATACTGGCTTCCAATCATAATTATCACGCTAGTTACCATTGTGGGCAAGACTGCGTCTGTGTATTTGGGCGTAAGACTCTTCCGGCTTGGGCCAAACAATGCCATGGGAATAGGCTTGTCTATGGCGCAGCTGGGCGAGTTTTCATTCATTGTGTTGATGGTGGGCCAAGACTTGGGGGCTACAAGCTCGTTCCTCTTCCCAATTGTAGGAATGGTTGTGGTATTGTCTACGATATTTGCCCCGTTCCTAATCAAGAGGGGAACGAAGATGCTGGTTTCGTATTGAAAAAATTGAATCGTCTATAACATGATGTGGGACTATTACAAGCAAAGTGACTTTCACATGTCTTTGTACAGGTTTCGTATGGCGACCTCTGTCACGCCTGCGGCAAGTGCAATATCTTTTTGTGAAAACTAATTGTCAATGCACCGAAATTTCAGAGAAAAAATTTAAAGCTGAAAAAAGAAAATAGACCTTTGTTAGGTCACTTTGATTTTTTCTTGCCCTTGGATTTGGATGCTTTTTTAGCTTTTGCTGCCATGCATAGTACATTGTTTTTATGTTATTAAGCATGCTTATTTTGAGAATTTTGGAAAATTTTTTTCTGAATTTTCAGATTGCGACCTATCAACTGTGATCCATTTGTCACTTATATCGTAGTGATGGCATTATCTGATGTGCTAAAAAATCTATTATCAAAATCAAAACAACAAAAACTAGCTATATCTGTAGAGTCAGAAGGGGAAAAATGATCCACACCTGCAAATATTATAATTTTCATTGGGCATGTATAATGGACAAATTCTCCAAAGTAATGGAGCGTGAGAAAACTCATTCTAAAAGACAATGGAAATACTAGACGAAAAAGTTCACATCTGGATAGATAGCGCAAGGTTCGTACAATCAAAGCCAGGAATCTATGTTCTGTATGACAAAAAGCTTGATGCGATATACGTAGGAGAGTCCAATAGTCTGCAAAGCCAATTCACTAAATATCTGGATGGTAATTTTGAGGGAGAGCCATGTAAGCAAAAAACATATGCATATCAGAGAATGTTTACTCCTAATCCGACAGAAAAGAAAAAAATGATTCTGGACGCATTTCAGGAAAAATACGGAAAGCTGCCAGATTGCAATGCTGGAGATTGAATAGATCGGAGCAATGTTAAATCTAGTTTTAAAATAATTTCAAATCTGAATGAATCAAAAAATTACTAGGCTTTAGCTACTTTCATCAAGTCACGCATGTGAATTTCCATTCCAAAGCGCTGCTCGTTTTTCTTCATATAGCGAAATATGGAAATAAGATCAGCGATACTACGAATAGCAGAGAACTTGCCATGCATTTTTGCTCGAACAAAATTTAGAACCTTACCGTAAATTGCGAAATATTCCAAGACTTCTTCTCTGTATTTTGGCAAGTTGTTGATATTTTTCACAAAAATGTCTGCGCAAATCATGCTTGGGATGATTCCCTCGCCCAACAATGGATAAACAGTACCGATTGATTCGCCAACACCTACAACCTTTCCATGGTAGAACGGCTCGCACATGTTTGGAGTAGCCAATCTAATTGGACGGCCTACCGTCTTTGTTATCTTGCCACCATATTTTTTAAAAAACTTGTCAGTTTCCTCTACGTGATTTTTCTTGTAATCACCGGCACCAATGTGTGCCATGTTGTCGTTTAGTGGAAAATACCAGAAATATCCGGTCATTTTTGCAAATGGCTTTACAAAGAAATCATCTATTGGAACCTTGTCATCATACTGGATCTTATACTGGTATGTGGGCAAGAAAAAGTCTTTTTCAATTTTTGGCAAATAGCTGCGATAAAATCCGGTGCAGTCCACGATCATGTCGAATTCTTTTTCCAAGTCTACAAGTTTTGGCGAAACGCCATAGTGAATTTTCACACCTTCAGACATTTTTTTAATGAGTCCGATTTTGTCATAAGTTACTAGGCCCTTTAGCTTGATATCAAATCGCTCATTGTTGTTCATGTCAATATGCATGTCTTTTCCATGATGTATGATGAAATCATCAAAATTGATTTCAGACTTGGCGCACAACTCCCGCATCTCGTTTGCAGATGTTCCCCATGCACAAATGGAATCGTGATTTTGTAATGTCATACGTTCATAGCCGACAACCTCGTGGTCGTTTTTGAGCCTTGATACCAGATATCCGCCCGCGACTCCAATTCCTACTACTGCTATTTTCATCGAGTTAGAATTTTCCTTGGTCTAATAAATAGAATGTGTAGTATTTTGAATTGTTGGCCTCAGGAAAAATTAGTCTAAAAATAAAAATGCTCAAAAATCGTAAAATTTACGCACAAAAGCTTACGATCAGGAACCTGTGGAAGAGCCGTTCTATGACTGGTAAATTGTAGATGCTGATTTTGTAGATTATAGCCCTTTGATTGTTTCTTACAATCCCCTTCTGTCCACATTATTGCTGAGCTGTAATACATCAAAGTAGATTTTTTTCACCTGACTCTCAAGTACAAATACTTGAACGCAACAACAGACACATTTGAATGCCAATCTGATTCAATCTTCGTTTATTCTAAGAAACCAGAGTTTTTCCCGTGATTTTGTGTCCGTTCAATGAATAAAGTTGTTTAATCTTCTCATCCATTTCCACATGATAATCTTTGTGCAATTACACATTGTATCTAGCTCTTTCAAGAGGCAGTGCCTCATGGAAATTAATAAAAATCGCTTATCAATAACCCAATATTCAACATATTATGATCTAACATAGTTTTCATTCTATGTATAAGGCCGGTTTGAATGGCCGTGCCATCCTTGCCTTATTCTTTGGATCATATTTTGTAGCATCTGATTCTGCAAAGACCTGTATGTTTACTCCAAATTCCTTTTTGACCAGCCCTGATAATTCTGAAGACAAGACTGCAGTTTCGTTGATTGGTTCTAGCTCTGCTCTAATCCTCCTCATTTCCTCAGGCTCTGCCAAAATAGAATTGACAGATTTTTTGACAAAGTCTGGGTCTTTTTTGATGTTCTCAGTTTCTGGATTTGCAATTAATTCTTTTATGATTACACCAATGTTTATCTGGCCAGCAACCACACTTGCTGCGATTTTTCCAAATGCCTTGACCTTCCAGGGGTCTGCTGTGTACAGGACAATTTTTTGTGGAGTGATCTTTGTCACCTTGAGAACATTTTTGATATCTTCAATTGTGGATTGCAATAATTCCTCTGATTGCACTGATGAAGAATCTGTAGAGTTGTTTGGTACAGGCCAATCTGATCTAGATACTAGGCCAGAATTACCCAGTCGCTCCCACATTTCTTCTGCTAGGTGTGGTGCAAACGGAGACAGCATTGCGACCCGAACAGCTAATACCCGGTGCAATATTCCTGAAACATCATTCCTACCTTTTGCCTCGACTCTTTTGAGATACCACTGCAAGTCAGATTCAAACGAAAATAAAATATGATGCAGGGCCTCTCTCAACCTCATTTTTTCCACTGCACCGGTTGTCTGTGTCATTAGGTGATCAAGTCTTCCCAGAATCCAACCATCTTCTGATTGCAGTTTTGCAGGCATGCCTGGTTTGTGTCTGACACAATCCTCGTAGATTACCTCTAGCTTACCCTTGATAGTGTTTACGGATTCCAAATTGAAATCCGCATCCTGGAGCAGCTCGGCAGATGTGATTATTGCCAGTCGAATCGGATCTGCGCCATAATCTTGAATTGCTTTTCTTAACGGGATGATGTTTCCCATTGACTTGGACATTTTTTTGCCGTCCATCAGTACGGATCCGTTTACTACGATCTGTTTTGGCCATAGTGCTTCTGGGAATATGGCAACATGATTTAAAACAAAAAATGTCAGATGATTTGGAACTAGGTCGCGCCCGGAATGTCTTGCATCAACTGGATAAAAATATGTAAAGTCTGCCCGTATCTTTTGTAAAATGTTTTCCCGTACTAAGCATTTTGCAGCTATTTGCATTACATCACCCTTTCCATAAAATACAAACTCGAAAAATTCATCAGAAAGCGAGTCTGCATTTAATTCTCCTGAATTAACGTATTTTGCCAGAATATAGTATGCCATGTAGATTACGGAATCAGACAAGCTCTCAACAATCCAGTTTTGGTCCCAAGGTAGATTAGTTCCTAGTCCATGCTGTCTTGCACATGCCCTTTGTCGTAGCCAACCGACAACATAATTGAACTCCGTCCTGATTTCATTTGGTAGAATACTCATTTTCTCAAAGCACTGATTTGTCTTGTCCTTCCAGGGTTGGTCTAGATAATTGAGAAACCACTGGTTGTTCAATAGTTTTACAACACATTCTGCTCCACATCTACATCGGATAGGCCCGTCATTTAGCTCCAACAGCATATCGGAATTCTTTGATTCTACAAGCCAGGCCTTTATCGTCTCTTTTGCCTCAGAAACCTTGAGTCCTGCAAATTTGCTGGTGTTCTCGCACAGTATTCCAGAGTAAAACTCCTTGGAATAAACCTCGTTTGTAGCCTCGTCCAGCTTGGGGTCATCCTGAGTCGTTATGCCCATTTTCTCGACAATTTCCTTAGCAGGAATCTCGCCAAATCCCTCTGTCTTGATGATTGGGATTGGCTGTATTGTAATACTGGAATTCTGTTTTTGATAGTCAACTAATGCTTGATAGTCAAATGGAGCATGTGCAGGCACTGACATTACTATGCCGGTGCCTGTCTGTGATTCTACAAAGCTTGCAGGAAGCATTGGAATCTTTTTGTCAAGTATAGAAACGGTCTTTCCTACTAGCTCAGAGCCGGAAACTTCGGAAATCATTATAATGGATTTGTTCAAAAATCCCAACTTGTATGCGCATTCTGGGCTGACAATCCAAGTTTCGTCGTCTACCTTGATTTTTTTATATTTTATGTGTGGGTTTACCCAGAGGTTTGTCACGCCAAAGATTGTCTCCGGGCGTAGTGTAGCAGTTGGAATTATTACACCATCTAGGTGGAATTTTACCAAAATGTATTCTGTAAAGTCCGGTTCTACATCACCCAGTGTATCGTGTTGTGATACTGGGTTTTGGTCGTTAGGACACCAACCCACAGGGTGCGAGCCCTGCACTACAAAATTGAGCGACTTTAGTTTTCGAAACTGCCACTCGATGAATTTTTTGTAAACTGGATCTATAGTGGTAAATTCACGCCGCCAGTCTATAGAATAACCCATCTCTATCATTCCCTGTTTGATTTCCTCGTGAAAATAATCCGCAATCTTCTCTGGCTCGACAAATTCCTTGATTGTATCTGGTGAAACATGGTATAGTTTTTCAAAATTCTCGATTAGTTCCTTATCGCCTTCTTGGACTCGTTTTGCCATGCCTAGTATGGGTGTGCCGGTATAGTGAAATCCCATCGGAAACAAAGTATTGTAGCCTTTCATGCGCAAAAATCGTGCGTGGACATCTGCCAAAGTGTATGTTCTACCGTGGCCTATGTGTTGAGGTGAATTTGGATACGGATATGCAACTGTGATGAATTTTTTTGGGCGCGAGTCTGGTTCTATTTCAAATTCTTTTTCCTGTGCCCACTTGGCGCGCCACTTTGTCTCGATGTAATTCCAGGAAATCATACGTTCACTGTCTTTTTGATTAAAAATTCTGCATGGGCCAATGCGTTATTTAGCTTGGAGATATCCTTGCCACCGCCCTGACCAAATCTTGTATCGCCTCCACCAGAGCCCCCAAGCTCAGACGAGATCTCTTTGACTAGATCTCCTGCCTTGAAGCTTGCCTTTTCTCCAGCAAATACAATTATTCTAATTCCAGATCCCTTTACAATCAATGCACAATAAATCAGAGTCGGGTCTGTCTTGATTGCCTCATCACCCACTGCAATATGAAATTCATCATCCAATTCTTCTTCTATTACGTGATAGAATTTGACATTACCGAAAACTTTGGCTACCCCAATTGCCTCTTTAGCGGATGTTATACTGGTTCGCTTGATTAGCTGCTTTAGCTTTTTCTTGGCGGATTCCGAGTCATCCATTGCATGCTCGAATGACTTTAGCAGTTTTTCTCGGTTTGTCCCAAGTGATTTTATTATATTCATTACATCGCCTTCCTGCTTTTGTACAAAGTCAACTGCAGCTTGCCCTGACACAAATTCCATTCGAATAACTCCGTCTTGAATTCTTTCCGTCTTTATGATTTTGATTAGTCCGAGATCACCCGTTCTCTTGACATGGGTCCCGCCGCAAGCCTCTACATCGAAGTCTTCTATTTTGACGATTCGAACTGCTTTTACAGGCACGACTCCGCCTTGGTATATCCTAAACCCAAAGGTCTGTTCTGCCTGACCTCGCTCGTATTCCTGTATCGTAACTGGAAGGTTTTTTTGAATTATCATGTTTGCAAAGTTTTCAATTTTTTTGACCTCATCTTCTGTCAAACTGGAGTGATGTGTCACATCCAGTCTCCCGTAATCATTTTCCTTGTATGCGGAGTGCTGCCAGACCCAAGAGCCCAGAACATTTCTTGCAGACGAGTTTACCACGTGGGTGCTGGTGTGATGCTTGGTAATGTTTGTCCGCCTTTCAACATTAACCTCACATGATATTGTATCACCTTCCTTGGGAGCTGTTCCCTTGATCTCATGCAAAACAACACTACCATGTTTAGTTACATCTACAACGTCTTGACCGTTGATCTTTCCGTGGTCTGGTTCCTGTCCTCCACCCCTTGCATAAAATGACGTCTTATCTAGGACGACAAATTTTCCCTTGATTACCTTGAGTATCTTGGCGTCAAATTTCGGTGGATCGTCTTTGTAGAATAATAGTTCAGTCTCTGCAATTCCGGTCAAGTCAAATTCTTCAGTAGCCTTTTTCTTCTCAGATTGGTGCAGATCAGATAATTTACTATAAAAGCTGTCTGGAGTCTCTGAAATCACATCATATTCTTTGAGATAGTCTGGCGTGACACCGTCTGATTCGTAAAGGCGGATCATGTCATCTACATTTAATGTCTTTTTCTGAGACTTGAGGTTTTGCGCAATCTTCTCCATTCTGGATTTTGACTCGTGGTATCTGCCGACTTCTATACTGATGATGGTCTTGACTTCGGCTCGGTATTGCTCAAGTTCTGGATAGGTATTTTTTAGATAGTCAATGTGGGCGTCAATCAGCTCGTCTAGATCCAATTTTAGTCCCAATCTGTCTATTGTAGCCATAATTCTTCGCAGAATAATTCTGAGATTGTATCCGCCGCCTACATTGCTTGGCAATGCACCATCCGATATTGCAAAGATCAGGGTTCGCAGATGGTCTGCAATCATGTAGAGTCCCTCAAGCGGTGTTATCATTTTAGAGAGATGATTCTCTGACAAATTAGATGCACTGATTGCGGCCTTTCTTACTTGTGACAAATCCGGGAATTTCTCTAGGTTTCTTGCAATTTCAGTGAAATATTTTGTCAAGATTTGTGAATCAGTATCGATTCCCATCTTTTGAAATAATTTTTGCGTGATTGGACCAAAACAACAATCATAGGCAGTTGGAGTCCCCATCGTAATCCATGCGAATCTCTCTAGGCCTGCGCCCATGTCGATGATTTTCTGGTCTAGCGTTGTGTGGTTTCCAAGCTCTCCCTGGAATTCAGTAAAGACTGCGTTTCCAAGCTCTAATCCTCTAACATAATACTCCAGTGAAGAGCCGAACGAGCCGCCGCCAGCCCAGACATCTTCTACAAACGTGATCTCATTTTTGTTTATTCCAAACGATTCTGTTAGTAATCTAAAGTCAAGATCGACACATTCATCTTTCCAGTAGCCCTTGTTGTTTGGAATGCTGTGCTGACCAATCATGCAAAAGCTGGAGAAGTGCCTACCTGTTACTCCAACATTTTCTATGTCCTTGAAGCGAAGACATGTCTGCGGAACTACAAGAGGATTTGCAGGAAATTCGAATACAACCTTGGAGCCCATTACTCTTTGAAAATCAACAATTGATGCTATGGTAAAGTAAAGATCATCTCGCCATCGGCACACAACTGGATAGCGGTTAATTGAGGTGTGGCCGTTTCTTACAAAAAAAGATTCTACTTCCTTCCAGGCTTGCGTATAATCAAATCGCTTTGATGTCGGCGGATTTCCAATGAACGAATAAGTGTCATCAGAGTGATCAGGGCAAGCGTGTCTTGTCGAGTCCAGCGTCCAAAAAAATCTCTTGCAAACACTGCATGATTTTCTCGCAAAGCCCTGCTCTTGGAACAATCTGATTTTGTAGTATCGCTCTGGCTCTGCTGAAAACTTGGCAAGAATCTCATCCTTGTTCATTCTGAAGAAAACTCTGGCTGACTAATATTAAAAATTACCATTTAGGATCAATTAAATACGCAAGTTTTACAATTTGATTAATGTTCGGCCGAAAACCAAAACAGCTCCAAGAAGGTAACTATGTCTTTGCAACAAAGCCTGATGGTCAATTCACCAATGTGATCGTCGGCGCTGTAACTGGAATTGACGGCGACAAAATAGGCGTTAGCGGCCTAATCATAAACATGGCAGGCCTCAAAAACAAAGTTTCACAAGGAAAGGCAGGGCCAAGATCCGAAGAAATTCTCAAAAATCCAACACCGCAAAGCTGCATTCTTGGACTAGTTTACAGAACAGAACATGACACATTCAATGATACCCTAGATCTCAAAGAGAACAATGTGGTGGAAATGTCTGAAAAACTATTCTATGTTCTGGACGGCTGGATTCGCGAATCGCTGCCAGAAATGATCAACAATGTCTTATCTTTACCGGATGGTGCAGAGCGCGATCAGTCAAAGAGAATACTCAAGCAAAGAATGGATACTCTATACGACAAGAACCTAAAGCAGAATCTCTACTCTGTATGTCGAAGCCTCAAAATCCTAAACTAGACGTAGTTTTATATTATCCCCAAAAAGAGTCACGATACAATGGAATACGTTTACGCTGCATTAATTTTGCACAAACTAAAGAAGGAAATTAACGAAGCTAACGTTAGTAGTGTTATCAAAGCAGCAGGCGCGGAAGTTAGTGATGCACAAGTAAAGGCATTGGTTTCTGCACTAGCTGATGTAAACATTGAAGAAGCAATCAAGGCAGCTCCAGTTGCCGTAGCAGCAGCACCAGCAGCAAGTGCAGGTGGCGCAGCTCCAGCAGCTGATGCAAAGAAAGAAGAAGCTCCAGCAGGTAAATCTGAAGAGCAAGCAATGGAAGGCCTCGCTTCACTATTTGGTTAATTCCTCAAAATTCTCATTTTTACCTTTATCTAGCACAATATACCATACGGTATAGTGGCAGACACACCGTTTCTGTTTCTGATCTATGTCTTTGATCTCTTTGGTACAATGGCCTTTGCAGTAACTGGTGCATTCAAGGCAATAGAACACAAGTCCGACATTGTCGGCATTCTAATTCTATCAATAATTACAGGCGTGGCAGGCGGAACAATCCGTGACGTGATAATTGGCAGGGTTCCTCCAAACTCTATATTTGATCCTCTGTATGTCGGAATTAGCGTGACCTCTGGCGTTACCCTGTTCTTTTTGCACCCGTATCTCAAAAAGCACTGGAATTTGTTTCTGAAATTTGACGCAATTGGTCTTGGAGTGTTTTCCATTACTGGTGCAACATTTGCGTACAATATTTTCGGCCTGAACTTCTTGGCAATCGCTTTTGCAGGGATTTTGACAGCAGTGGGCGGTGGAATCTTGCGAGATGTCTTTGTAAATGAAGTGCCGTTCATTTTTGTCAAAGAGCTATATGTCACTGCAAGCTTTGTCGGAGTTGTAATATTCTATGGATTACTTGTGGCAGAAATCCCACTATATCTGGCATCAATCATTGGAATCATAGTAACTACAATACTAAGACTGGTAGCTATGAAGTACAACTGGAATTTGCCTAGGGCGCGAGAAAAATAATTTTACGCAGGAGTGTAGCCTTTTGCCTTAGAGGCAACAGACTGGGCTTGGGCATTTGCTTTTTGGAGGACTGCTTCTTTGGTATCTTCTGTGATATAGCCTGCTTCGATTGCAACGGAACGTGAACCATGTGCAGCCTTTGCCAAGACTTGTTTGATGTTGTCCTTTGTGATGTATCCTGCCTCAATAGACAGTGATATTGCTTCTTGGTGTGCTTGTGCAAATAGGCCTCTGTATGATTCCAAATCTATTATCAACTCTTCTCGCTTGTACTGGATTCCTTCCTCTATCGCAGCATCAAGTAGGATTCCTGCCTCTACTGACTTGATGTCTAGCTTTTGCAGTAATGTTGCAAGCTTGTCAGGAATCGGCTGACCCTTTTTGACTGGAGTAGAATCCTTTAGAATCCAAATTGTTCCCTGGTCGATTTTGGTTGGAATGCCGGCTTCCTTGAATTCAGTGAGCATTGGACCTGGGGCAATACCTGTGTTCTTTGCTGGTACGTTGATGTCTACACTTGCAATGTCTCCACCACGACCAAACATCATGATTTTGTTCTTGCCTAGTAACACGTTTAGTTTGAATGGTGACATATTTGTAAACATCAAAACACACTGACCTGTCAGGGCTTCTGCCATCTTTGCAATTCCAGGGATGTTTAGCTTTTCAAGTGCCTTTTGTGCTACCTTATCTTTGATGCTAATGATTTCAACTTGGCCTAGGAATTTTTTTCTTAAAGGCAACATTTGTGATGAGCGGACCTTTTCCATTCTAACAAGGGCAGTTACTTTGTATTTTGCTGGAAGCTCCTGCAGCTGCTGGTACATTCTTGTCTTTTTTGCAGGATAAGTTGTTCTGTTCGCGTGCATTTACTTTCTCGCCTGCTGTATCTGCTTTACTGGCTTGCCCATAGACGTTTTCACAATAATTCTTCTAATGTTCTTGTCACCGCTTGGAAGTTTTTTCTCAATTGCGTTTAGTACTGCATGAGCGTTTGCCGCCAAGTCTCCATCATCCATGGATTCGTCTCCGATTTTGCATGACATGGACAAGGAATTTTTTACCTTTACTCTAATTGATGATCTAAATCTGTCAAGGAATGATTCTATTGGTGCATTAAATGGAACTGGGATTGGCATTTTGCCTCTTGGACCCAACAGCTGACCTAGCACCTTACCGACTGTCGTCATGAGTTGTGTGTCTGCCAAAAAGAAATCATAATTATTGATAAATTTACGAGCCTCTCGCTTGTTTGCCGCAAGAATGTTTAACTCATCACCAGAAACCACTCTGTCTGCATTTGCACTCTTTGCCTTGAGGCCCATGTCTCCTCCCGCCATAACACAAACCGTTGTTGGCTTGGAGAGTTTCTTTGGAAGCTGAATCGTCTCGTTCATGGCGAAGCCTTTCTTTACGTCAATGTCCTTTAGGATTACGTACATTTCCAAGGTCTGCTTGAACTTACGTTCCTTGTCAGCGTCCTTGGCATCCTTTATCATTTTAGCTAGCTCAGCTTCGTTAATCAACGAAAATCTTGCAAAAAGGCCTCTTTAAAATCGTTAGTGTTGGCAGGCACGGGTTTTGGTGGAAAATGTAAAATTTTCTAATTTCCTCGTAGCACATTATATTATGTGCAATTTTCCATGCCTAAAACTACGTTTATTAACATCAAACCGACTCTTTTGAAAACATTGCAAAAGCTAGATGATCTGGACATGAAACTCCTATACGAGCTTATTCATGATGGGAGCATATCGGTTCCAAATCTGTCTAAGAAAATGGGAATAAACGCCTCTGTTCTGTATTCTAGGATAAAGCGCCTTACAAAAAAGAAGCTAATCAAAAAGTTCACAATTCTAGTAGACGAGTCACAGCTTGGAATAGGCGTCAAGGCAACAATTGGTATCAACCGTGACCCAAAACTAAAAGATGCAATTCACAAGCAACTACTCCAAACCCCAGAAATAGTGTCAATATCCGAGGTAACCGGAAGATTTGATATCATGGTCTCAGTTCATGCGGAAAACCTAGAAGAGCTCCACACTATAGTAATTGAGAAAATCGGTAAAATAGAGGGAATACAGAGCACAGAAACTTTTGTAGAATTACAAAAAACGGACAAAGAGCCGTCGTATCTAGTAGAAAAATAATTTACTTTAGTTTATCGTCATATTTTCCTGCGTTTACATCGGCAGAAAACTCCTTGGGGTTTTTGCCTTCTATTTTGATTCCCAAAGATACACAGGTTCCTGCAACTTCTTTTGCAACTGACTTTATCGAAGTAGCATAGGATGATTCTAGTTTTGCCTTGGCAACCTTTACAATGGAATCTACCTTGATGTCGCCAACCCATGTTGTACCACTGGTTCCAGATCCCTTTTGAATTCCTGCCTCCTTTAGAAGAAGTGCGGATGCCGATGGAATTCCGACAGTTACTTCCCATTTTTTGGTCTTGGTATCAACTGATACTGTGACTGGGACCTTCATTCCCTCGAAGTCTGCTGTTTTGTCGTTTATGGCCTTAATGATTTCCATAATATTGACACCTAGTGGACCCAAAGCTGGACCTAATGGTGGACCTGCGGATGCACCTCCACCTGTTACTAGTGCAGAAACTGTTTGTGTATCGGCCATGTCTGTGCTCTTTTAGATGACGATTTAATCCTTCCTAAGCGGATGTGGATATTTTCAGATAGTTAGAGTCAACAGTTACCGGAAGCTGGTATGGTGCGTCAAGCAAAATGACTGTTGCTTCTTGCTTGTCGTTGTCTACTCTAGTTACTGTTGCCTTCATGCCCTTGAATGGGCCACCGATGATCTCAACTATGTTATCTACTGCAATTATAGGTGCAGTGCTCTTTGTAACGAGGTATCCCTCAATGTCTTTGAATTCCATTTCACCACGTAGCTGTCCTCGGATGTGCCTTATTCCTTGTAAGGAGTTGAATGCCGAGTTTGCGTCCTTTGCCTCTACTACGATATACCCTTTGAGATTATCCACTAGTAAAACCGAATACAGGTTGATCTGACCGTTGTTAATCTTACTTTGGAGAAGGTTCATGACTATCTTTTCCTGACCTCCCGTGGTCCTTATTGCAAAAAGATGTGTTTTGATTTCTTGAGACAATTCCATCTATCCGAATCTGAAGACCGAAAATACAAACTGAATTATAAATCCAATCGCCCCGATGCCACCAATTCCCAAGAGAACTAGCCGTAGATGCTGCATATAGTCCTCCTTGTCGGACTTTTTAGCAAGCTTTATGGTGTTTACCATGTTCTTTATGGTTTGATTTAGATCCATTGGTGGGGTTTAATATGGTGTCCTTATATTTTTTGGGACATGGAACTACTGGTTGCATACGAGCAAGACCCAGCAGGGCACAACATGGCAAAGTTTCTCTCAAAAAACATGGCAAAAGACGGCGATGTCTTCAGGAGCAAAAATTTCGACTTGGCCATAATTCCCAGCCCTACGATTTCTGCAGATTGGTTAGAGCAAAAATATCACTATGACGGATTTGTTTTTCTATCAAAACACGCCGCCGAGTCAGGTGAACTTGCACTTACTTGCCATAGTACCGGAAATTTCTCTATTGCCCAGTTTGGCGGCAACGAAAGACAGGTGGCAATTCCCCATCCCCACCTGCAAAAAGCCTACATGCAAAAATTATATCTTAACAAGGATTCTTTTTCCGACTTTCAGGTAATAATAGAGGCAACACATCATGGACCTACTGCGCTATCGAAGCCGACAATTTTCATTGAAATTGGCACAACAGAAAAGCAATGGACAGACGAATCTCTGTGTAGTTCTGTGGCAAAGCTAGTCCTAGAAACAATGTCGGAGCCGATCAAAAAATCCCCAGTTGCCATCTGCTTTGGCAGCACGCATTATCCAGAAAAATTCACAGAGGAGCTGATCCACGGAGCATATGCATTAGGAACTGTGATACCAAAACATGTACTGGAATTCCTAGACGACGAGCTCTTCTCGCATATAATGTTACAAAACAAGGAAGCAAAAACAGCACTCCTTGATTGGGCAGGTTTGGGTCCTCACAAACAAAAAGTACTTGACATGCTGAGTACTACGTCTCTCCAAGTGACCAAACTCTGAACAAACTGGATCAAAAAGTCTACAGGAATCTACTTGCAGTTCCAAAGGGTAAAGTCACGACATATGGCGAGCTTGCAAAAGCAGTTGGGTTAGAAAATGGGCAGCGCGTCATAGGACAAATAATGAATCGTAACCCATTCCCTGTTGTAATTCCATGTCACCGAGTTGTTAAGTCGGACGGCAAAATTGGAGGCTATTACTATGGCGAAAAAGTCAAGACAAGAATGCTGTCTCATGAAGGCATAAAAATTACAGATGGTAAGATTAAAGATTGGGAAAAAACAGTCTTTAGGTTCTAGACTTTCGGTGCTCTTTGATTTCCTCGATTAGGCTTCGGAGGTGAGCAATGTTTCTAACAGTGTTACCGCCTATCTTCTTGTAGATTGTCCAGAATTCCGGATTTGTGATTTCCTTTCTGTCCTTTGCTACCTTGAGTCGGTGTCGCAATGCACGAACCTTTGCTACATAGACTTCTTTTTTGCCTACGCGGGCACCCTTGCGACCTTTCTTAGAACCGGTCGTGGTTCCTCTCTTTTTCTTTTGAGTTCTCTTGAATTCGGCTCTTCCACGTGATGTGCCTTTTGCTGACTTGATTGTAATTACACCAGCTGTGATCAGACCTCTGATGTTTTGTCTTGTGATTGCATCTGCAATGTCATCTGATCTTTCTGGGTCAAACTTGATTCTAGATAGGCCTACTCCTACAACTCGTGATACGAGTCGTTTTTTGGTTCTAAGATTTACTACCACTTGTTCTCACTCTTGCGTTAAAGATCTTGAATTTCTTTTGTGTTGCTACTGCTACTATCTCCACTCTTTTCTTTGTTCCAACACCATGAGCAATTCTCACTCCGTCGGTCTTTGGGTTTAGTTTTTGTAAATCATTTACGTTGTGAATCAAATTATCTGTAAATCCTGATGGATGCAATCCTCTTGCTATTTTTGGGCCACCATATCCCACTTTGACTAGGCCTGGTCTGCCACGAAACTTTTGCTTTCTTTGGTGATTGTCGATTCCTTTTGGCTTTCTCCAAGACCACTTGGCTAGTCTGCCATAACGCCAGCTTTCTTGTCTGATAAAGTCTGGTCTTTTCTCGTTGACTTTTTCCCTTAATGCTAGCAGATCCTTATTGATGGTCAATAGATGCACTCCTTGGATTTTTCAATAAATAGGTTACCCTGAGATCAGCCATCAAAAGGTAAGAGATAATAATAATGCAGAGACGGTGTGGATATTCAATGACCCCAGATTCATTGATGTGGTGAAAATATGGACTCTAAAACAACACTTACGCCCAAATTTATCGCGCAACTTGAGGCCTTTGGAATCAAACCTTCCCAAGTGTTCAGAAATCTCATGCCTGAAAAGCTAGTCGAGGCATCAGTACAAAGAAACGAAGGTGTAGTCACATCGACAGGCTCTCTGGCTGTAAAGACAGGCAAATACACAGGTAGATCGCCAGACGATAGATACATCGTAGACGACGATGAAACCCACGACAATGTAGACTGGGGCAAAGTAAATCACCCATTCCCAATTGACAGATTTGACAAGATTTTCGCAAAAATGAAGAAATTCGTAGAAGGTAAGGAATTATTCATCTTTGATGGATTTGTAGGGGCAGACAAGGACCTCCGATTATCCATACGCGTCATAAATGACCATGCCTGGCAAAACCTCTTTGCAAGACAGTTATTTGTTCGACCTTCTGCGGCAGAGCTAGAAGAGCACGAGCCGGACTTTACTATACTGTGTATTAATGGATTTGAGGCAATTCCTGAAGTGGACGGAACTGGCACCAACGTCTTCATCCTAATTGATCTGACAAAGAGACTAGTCCTCATCGGCGGAACAAGCTATGCAGGTGAGATGAAAAAATCCATGTTTGGAGTAATGAACTATCTTTTACCAAAAAAGGGAGTATTTCCAATGCACTGCTCTGCAAACATTGGCAAAAACGGAGACACCACACTCTTCTTTGGATTGTCAGGCACAGGAAAAACAACTCTTTCTGCAGACAATGACCGAATGCTAATTGGAGATGATGAGCATGGTTGGTCTGACAAGGGTGTCTTTAACTTTGAGGGTGGATGCTATGCAAAATGCATCAACCTAAACCAAGAATCAGAACCGCAAATCTGGAATGCAATCAAGTCGGGCGCAGTACTAGAAAATGTAGTGATTGATAAGCAAACACTCAAGCCAAACTTTGATGATGGCTCACTAACCGAAAACACTAGGGCCGCATATCCTTTGGAATACATCCCAACTGCAATTTTCCCAAGTGTTGGAGGCAACCCTAAAGTAATCATATTCCTAACAGCAGACGCACTTGGCGTTTTGCCGCCCGTGTCCAAGCTCACAAAGGAAGGTGCAATGTACCATTTCATGTCTGGCTATACTAGCAAGCTAGCCGGCACAGAACGAGGCATCAAAGAACCCAAGGCAACCTTCTCAGAATGCTTTGGCTCGCCGTTTATGCCAAGACCTGCATCAGTATATGCAAAGATGCTTGGCGACAAAATCCGAAATCACAATACCGTGGTGTATCTAATCAATACCGGCTGGTCTGGCGGTCCATACGGAGTAGGAAAACGTGTCTCTATCAAACATTCCAGAGCAATGGTAACAGCTGCACTCACAGGAGCGCTAGATATTGTAAAATACAGACACGACGACTTGTTCAACTTGGATGTTCCAACAGAATGCCCAGGAGTACCATTCGAGGTGTTAGATCCAAAATTGACGTGGCAAGATCGCGATGCATATGATCTCTCAGCAAAGAAGCTGGCTCAGATGTTTGTGGACAATTTTAAGAAATTCAAGACAGTCGATCCTGTTATAGTAAATGCAGGACCAAAAGCATAATCTATTTTCTGCGAATCAGTAACCCAACAAGAATTACTATAGCACCAATTCCACCCAGTATGATCAATGGTTGGTATGGTATCCCAATGTCAAGTGTTTGGCGATCTGCAGACTGTACAGTTATGCTGTTGTACACTGATGCTGTGCCATTTTCTGTTTTGAGCTCTGCCTGGACCCAGTATTCACCCGGAGCGCCGACTGTGATTGACTGGTCTTTTGTGGGTGTAAGAGAAACACTGTCGACTAGCCTTCCATCGTCATTGTATAGCGAGATCTTCGCATAAGACCATTTCTCCTCAGAGTCTATTTTGAAATCAAGTTTGCCGTCGTTTTCAAAAACCTGTATTACACCGTCTGAGATCCTAAGCAAAACCGGGATGCGCTGTACTACCTTGTCCAATATCACAATACTTTCCTGGTATTGGCCTGTTTTTTGCTCAGTCATCTCGGCCCTTACAAAAAGAGTGTAACCGTCAATCCAATGATCAAACTTTGCTGCAGAATTAGCCGGCATGATCTTAATTTGCGGCTGGGCTCTTGTACCATCTATTGTTTCCAGTTTGAATTGGAGTGTCTGGGATTTTGTAAATGGAGACAAGTTAAAAATGGCAAAAGAAGGACTGACTGCCAAATTAGCATCAACTGCCCGAGTAATGTTTAGCCTGCCGGCTCCACTAATCTCTTGCGGAAACAGGGTACCAAATGTATCTGAGACAGGATCTGCCGTACTGATTATGATTGCCTTGATCTGGCTTGGGGAAAGACCGGGATTTTTTTCCAGCAAAATAGCCGCAGCTCCGGAAACATGGGGGGCTGCAAAGCTAGTCCCACTGGTAAGGTTGTATCCTCCTTGGATGGATGTAGTGTTCACAAAGACTCCGGGCGCCACAAGATCCGGCTTGATGTAAAACGGTGATACCGGCCCACGAGAGCTAAAAAATGATACAAAATCAGGGTGGTAGAACATGTTGATTGTACCAGTTGTCTTGTTTTGAAGAATCGACAAAAGCGTATGTCCATCTTCTTTTGACATTGATACTGCAGGAATTCGTGGCTTGTATTCAGGACCCTCCAGTTTGTTATTCAGGTCTCCAAGAAAGATTCCAGGCTCGTTATTGTATACGATGATTGCTTTAGCACCGGCACTTGCGGCGTTTTTCTCCTTGACGGAAAAGTACAACAATTCGTCGTTTACATCACTTCCTCGCTCCACTAGCAAGATCTTGTCCTTGACATTAAGGACCGCCAAGTCCGACTCTTTACCATATTTTCCAAAAATAATCTCACTAGTCAGGGGCTCTGAGAGAGGAATTATTCCCACCATTGGCAAAACTTGAAATCGTTTTCCATCAATGTCAAGTGTAGCAACGAGGCTTGCCGTGATGTTATTGTATGTGGCACCAACTGTGATTGCGTGAGGATCTTTTCCAGGGCTTCCAATCGTTCTAAGGTCTGGGCCGCTGTTTCCAGCAGCTGCCACTACAACAATTCCTGCTTCTACTGCATCGTTTATTGCATCTTCTATCCTGTCGTTGGTCCTATTTACTCCAAGACTCAGATTGATAATATCCACATCATCCTCTATTGCTTTTTGAATTGCCTTCACTATGAGATCCGATGATACTGAGTTTCCAGTGTCAGATACGCGATAAGCCAAAATCTTTGCTTCTGGTGCAACACCGCGCATCTTACCGTTTGCAGCAATTATTCCGGCAACCTCGGTTCCATGTCCGTCTATATCTTGTACCGTATTTTCATTTTCAATAAAATCATAACCGCCAATTATTTTGTCTCTCAAATCTGGATGGCCAGAATCAACACCGGTATCAATTACCGCAATTTTGATGTCCTTACCATAAAATCCCAAACTGTGTGGATATTGCACTCCAACATGTTTTGTCGATCTATCCATGAGAACCTCTGATACGGGTTCTGTCTGGACTTTGGCAGAAAAAAGAAACACGCTAACTAGAACCAAAGAAAAGTAAAACGCCAGCAGTCTTGTTTTTTTCATCTTGTCTACTGATACTGCTGAATTGATGTCTGTTTTATTTTTGGTGCCGTCCAAAAATCCGACAAAACTTGCATCTTGGGGGACAAATCATTAAATTAGAAAACGAAGCGACGGTATTATGGGAAAATTTACACTTCCTGAAGTACCATATGCATACGATGCATTAGAGCCAAATGTTGATGCAAAAACGATGGAAATTCATCATTCAAAGCATCACCAAGCATACACAAATGGCCTAAACGACAACTGGGAAAAACTTCCAGCAGACATGCAAAGTAAAGACCTACTAGATGTCTTGGCTAACATATCTGCAGTTCCAGAAGCAGTACGTGGAGCAATAAACTTCCACGGAGGCGGATACGACAATCATAGATTGTTTTGGAACAACATGAAGCCAAACGGCGGGGGGGCACCAGGCGGCTCGATTTCAGATGCAATCCAAAAGGCATTTGGAGACTTCAACGCATTCAAAGAACAGTTTTCCACAAAAACCACAGCAATCCAAGGAAGCGGTTGGGGCTGGCTGGTATTCAACCCAAAAACAAAGAACGTTGAATACAAATCAATGCCGAACCAAACAAGCCCAAGAACAGAGGGACTTGTACCGCTGCTAGGTCTTGATGTTTGGGAACATGCATACTATCTCAAATACCAAAACAAAAGAGCAGACTATGTTGGTGCTTGGTGGAACGTTGTAAACTGGGATGAAGTAGAACAGCGCTACTCTAAAGCAAAATAATCTTACTCTTCTTTTTTAATTTTCCATCCACATCTTGTTGATCTTTTTGTTGTTACCTATCGCAAACGAGATTCCCCCATGGTGCAGAAAACATGTTGTAGAATCGATGTGGTACTTTGAGCGGAATGAACATCATTATCTTTGGCGAAATCGTCCTTGTTGTATTTCTAAGGTAACAAGACATTTTCCCTTTGGTTAATACACCAAGACGTATCCATTTCATATATTGTGATTGATCACGCTGCCTAGCTCTATTCTTACCTCAAATCCAACAATTCTGCTTCCATTAATTTTCTCATCAAGGAGCAATTTGATTTCGATCTAGACTGTTGGATGTTCTTTTTTGTATGGGAAAACCCATTCTGATTTTCGCCTGGGAACTTTCCAATTTTTGAACGATACTCAAACTAAATTTTTAATGAATGCATTTATTAGCCAACTGGCAGGCTTTTTGTACATGAGTGAAGAGCAAGCCCAACAATTTCTTTATCGAATGCAAATGCTGGAATCAATAGTGGCAAGCTTGGATCAAAAAGAAGGATTAATTGTGAACTTTCTGCGAGAGGCAATGGCGTCAGTCGAGTCCATTAGGAATCTTTCGGGCGACAAGGAGGTAGAATCACTCGTGCCTCTTGGCCTCGGTGCATATGCCAAGGCAAGAATTCCCACAAATTCCAAAGTAATTGTGGATATTGGAGCGGGAATCGCAGTGGAGCGAGACCATACATCTGCCATGAATTATCTAGAATCCAGAATCAAAGAATTCCAAGTGGCACTTAATGAAACCTCTGCACAAAAACATCAAGCAATGATGCAGTTAGACGGCCTAAAAGAGCAAATGAACCAGCTAATGCAGGCTGAAACTCCTAAACAGTAAGTGATATTATGTTTGATAAACTACGAAATGCGTTCTCGTCTGTTGCTAAATCGTTTAGCGAAAAAGAGTTAAAGGTAAATGACATTGATGATGTTCTTTTCCAGCTAGAAATTGCATTAATGGAATCCGATGTTGCAACAGAGGTAATCGATTCCATCAAGGCGGACCTGAAAAAAACACTAACCGGCACATCAGTAGATAAAAGCCAAATCGAAAAATTCATCAAGGAAAATCTGATTGGAACAATATCTGCATTATTTGATGAAGCGGGAGATGTGGATCTTTTTGCCAAAATCAATTCCAAAAAGGTAACAAATGAGCCTTGCATCATCTTGTTTGTTGGAATCAATGGCACTGGAAAAACCACAACACTTGCCAAGATTGCATACCTCCTAAAACAAAACAAGTTTTCTATTGTGATTGCCGCAGCTGATACATTCCGAGCAGGCGCAATTGAACAGCTAACAGAGCACGCAAATCGACTTAACATCAAAACTGTAGCACAAAACTATGGTGCAGATCCGGCTGCCGTAGCACGCGATGCAGTTCTTTACGCAAAGTCTCACAAAATTGACTGTGTTCTAATTGATACTGCCGGTCGAATGCAGACAAGCAAAAACCTTATGGAACAAATTGAGAAAATTACTAAAGTCGTAAATCCTGATTTAAAAATATTTGTGGGTGATTCTCTTGCAGGAAACGATACTGTCAATCAAGCACGCGAATTTTTCCACCACACAAAATTTGATGGCGCGATTCTGACAAAAAGCGATGCAGATGCACGAGGTGGTGCTGCATTATCCATCGTCAAAATCACTACAAAGCCTGTCATGTATGTGGGCATGGGTCAAGAATATACGGATCTGAGGCCTTTTGATAAGAAATTATTCCTAGAGACTGTCTTTGGCGAAGGTATTACTGCAGTGATACCAGAACCAAAACCAGAACCAAAACCAGAACCAAAACCAGAACCAAAACCAGAACCAAAACCAGAACCAAAACCAGAACCAAAACCAGAACCAAAACCAGAACCAAAACCAGA
>Ga0194113_10000038_pt1 | contig 128906 bp, 140 predicted proteins | sample TA2MahC200mmetaG_FD_146193 | JGI IMG/M metagenome (GOLD analysis project Ga0194113, IMG submission 146193) | Freshwater microbial communities from Lake Tanganyika, Tanzania - TA2015017 Mahale Deep Cast 200m | ecosystem: Environmental > Aquatic > Freshwater > Lake | place: Tanzania: Lake...
AAACTCCGGCAGCTCATCCAGGAATAATACGCCCTGATGCGACAGGCTAATCTCTCCCGGTTGCGGATAAGAGCCTCCGCCGACCAGGGCCGCATCTGAAAGGGAATGATGCGGCGAGCGGAACGGCCGGCGGCTAAGGATGCTGTTTTTTGCGCCAAGAGTCCCGGCGACCGAGTGGATCTTGGTGATCTCCAGCGCCTCGTCTACGTTCAGGTCCGGCATTATCGTCGGGATTCTTTTTGCCAGCATGGTCTTTCCGCAGCCCGCGGGCCCCAACATCAGGATGTTATGGCCGCCGCTGACTGCGACCTCGATCGCCCTTTTTGCGAAGAACTGGCCCTTGACTTCAGAAAAATCTATCGGATATTGCGCATTCTGCCTAAAGAGCGCATCCGCATCTGATTGGAGAGGTTTTACTGTTTCGGGCCGATGCAGGAATTCTACTGTTTCTCTCAAGGTACGTAAGGCAAACACCTGGGCGTCTTTGGCTATAGCCGCCTCCTGGCCGTTCACATAAGGCACAATAATATTTTTGTTTTCTGCTTTTGCTACCGCCATGCTGATAGGCAGGATCCCGCGCGTAGAGCGGATAGAGCCGTCAAGCCCCAGCTCGCCAAGGATATAATAACCGCAGAGGCGCCCGGCATCCAATTGCCCGGTAGCAGCGAGTATCCCCAGAGCGATCGCCAGGTCAAAACTTGCGCCCTCTTTTTTGATGTCTGAGGGAGCCAGGCTGATAGTTACCCTCTCTCCCGGCCAGGAGAAGCCGGAATTCCTGATGGCGGATTTCACTCTGGCCCTGCTCTCCCGGATAGCTGAGTCCGGCAGGCCGACCAGGATTACCGCCGGCAGTCCCCCTGACACATCTACTTCTATTTCAACAGGATACGCCTCTAAACCAAAAACGCCAAAACTGGATACCTTCGCTAACATATGGCCACCTCCTCTACCATAATAGATACCGGAGACCGGAAAATCTAACTAAGAAAAATGCTTGCCGCAAGTCTGATTTTATGCTAATCTAAAAGGCCATGCAAGAGGCTTTTCTTCAATTCCTCAGGAATAAAGTCCTGATCACCACTATTTTTGCCTGGATCATTGCTCAGGCGCTCAAAGTGGTAGTTGGGGTGATCCGCTATAAAAGGTTCGATTTCCGCTGGTTTGTAGGTACAGGAGGCATGCCCTCAAGCCATGTTACCGGCGCATCGTGCCTGGCGACTGCCGTAGGCCAGGCTTATGGTTTTGACAGCGCCTACTTTGCCTTGGCTGCGTCTTTTGCCCTGGTAATCATGTTCGATGCCCAGGGCGTCAGGCGCGCAGCCGGACGGCAGGCGCGCATCCTGAATAAGATCAGCGAGGACATATACTGGAAGGGCAAGTTTGACGAGGAGAAACTGCGCGAGTTTATCGGGCATACTCCGGTAGAGGTGATCGTAGGGTTCATTCTGGGAGTGGTGATAGCGCTGGTTGCGCGTTAATAAAAAGAGGTGGAGAGGTGAACAAGAAATTCGTGATCCTGCTGGCAGCGATCGGTATAGTACTGGCTGTGGTGCTGGTCATCGGCTTAAAGAAGGCAAATATTACCCTGGGCAGCAGGCTTCCTGCGGTAGGCGAAGCGGCAGCCCTGATCAATCAGGCTAAACAATTAGAGGAGAAGGGGGAGCTCCTTGCGGCCAAGGAGGCCTACCAGAAGCTGATCGGCGAATACCTTAATTCTGCGCAGGTTTCGGAATGGCAGAAAAAAGCAGAAGAGCTGAACATGGAATTATTATTCTCCGCTACGGTCACGCCCAAAAGCGTCTCTTATGAGATAAAGCCGGGAGATACCCTGGCCAGGATCGCGCGGGAGTTTAAGACCACCCCGGAATTGATCATGAAGAGCAACAACCTCTCCGGCGATCGGATCGTTCCGGGAAGGAAGATCAAGGTCTGGAACGCGCCTTTTAGCATACTGGTGGATAAATCCCAGAATACGCTGATCCTGAAATGCGACGATGAGATCATGAAGACTTACATCGTCTCCACGGGCAAGAATAACTCTACTCCTACCGGCACCTTTAAGATAGCCAACAAGCTGATGAATCCCCCCTGGTTCAAGAAAGGTTCCTCAAGCCCCATCCCTGCCGGCAGCCCCGAAAATATACTGGGGACGCGCTGGATGGGCTTTGACCGTCTTACTGACTACGGAATTCACGGCACTATCGACCCCCAGAGCCTGGGTAAACAGGTCACCCAGGGTTGCGTGCGCATGGCTAATCCTGAGGTGGAAGAACTCTATATCATCGTCCCCGTCGGCACCGAAGTCACCATTGTTGACTGAGCGTGAATACGCGTTGTTTGATTTAGGCAATTTGCCCCTCGCGTAAGCGCTTGTAAATTTCCTTGAAATTTACTGCGCACGCTCGGGGTTAATTCGCAGACGCTGAATATAATTAAACGAGGCAGTTACACTTTACGTTCACTCACTTTGTTCGTTCCGTAAAGTGTCTGCTCATTAAATGGCCGGATTAGATTTCGAAAAACCGATCATCGAGCTTGAGAAGAAGATCCAGGAGCTGAAGAACTTCGTCTCGGATAAGAATATCGACCTTACCGCGGAAGTCAGGCGCCTGGAGGAAAAATTAGAGCACCTCAAAAAAGACACCTACACCAATTTAAGCGCCTGGCAGAAGATCCAGCTTGCCCGCCACCCCCAGAGGCCCTACACCTTAGACTACATCAGCATGCTCATGACTGATTTTATCGAGTTGCACGGCGACCGCGCCTTTGCCGATGATAAGGCTCTTATTTGCGGCCTGGCAAAACTGGATAAACAGAAAGCGGTCGTCATCGGCCACCAGAAGGGCCGCGATACCAAAGAGAACCTGAAGCGTAACTTCGGCTGCGCGCATCCTGAAGGCTACCGCAAGGCCATGCGGGTAATGGAGCTGGCGGATAGGTTTTCTCTGCCTATTGTGGCTTTTATCGATACGCCGGGCGCATACCCGGGTATCGGCGCCGAAGAGCGCGGCCAGTCGCAGGCGATTGCCGAAAACCTAAGGGACATGGCTCAGGTCTCCACCCCTATAGTCGCTATTATCATCGGCGAAGGCGGCTCCGGCGGCGCCTTAGGCATAGGTATCGCCGACAGGGTCTGTGTTCTGGAGAACGCTTATTATTCGGTCATTTCTCCCGAAGGTTGCGCTGCGATCCTCTGGAAGGACGGCTCAAAGGCTCCGGAGGCGGCAGAGGTCCTGAAGCTTACCGCGCAGGACCTTTTAAAGATGGGGATCATCGAAGAGATCATCCCCGAGCCGATGGGCGGCGCGCACCGCGATCCCCAGAAGACCGCGGACAACGTAAAAGATGCGATCTTAAGGAACCTGCGTGAGCTGAAGCAGCTGGATAAAGAAGGCCTGCTTAAGGCAAGATACAAGAAGTTTCGCAGCATCGGCGCAATCGCATGATAGAACATGAACTCCTATTCTTAGGGCTCCTCAGAGAAGGCCCCAAGCACGGCTACGACATCAAAATAAAGATCCGCGAGATCCTCTCCATATTCGCCGGCATTGACCTGAAATCAGTATATTACCCCTTAAGGATATTAGAGAAAAGAGGCCTGGTCACCAAGCGCAAAATCAAATCCGGCCGCCGGCCGGAACGCATAGTCTATTGCCTCACGCCTGAGGGAAGCGCCCGTTTTGAAGAACTATTAAGCGAAAGCTTCCTTAATTTCAAGCGGCCGCAATTCAGCCTGGACCTGAGCCTTTATTTCCTGAATTACGTAAGACCTCAGACCGCAAAGAGGAGGCTGCGCGCCAGGATGCTCCTCCTGAAGCGGCTTTTGCGCAGCCTGCATCAGGCAGTAAATGCCTCCCGTAAGGAGAAACCCCTTACCCTGACCTATATCCTGGAACATGACCTGCAGATGGTTGAAACTGAGCTTAAGTTCTTAGAGAATCTGGTGAGAAACTTTTAAATGCTTCCTTTTATTGCCGCAACAGGAATTATTATCGGCGTCTTCCTCGCCCTCAAACCTGCCCGGGCAATAGAAGCGCAGAGAAGGTTTTACCTGCATATTAACTGGAAGATCGAGCCGGTCTCTATGGAAAAAGAGCTGCGTAATACCCGCCTCATGGGACTGTTTCTCACCGGCATTTCGATACTCATCTTCATCCTCGCATTTCTGAAAGCCTAACCCGTAGACCAGACCCGAAATTACCTTGACAGCGCATAATAAATATGGCATATTTTTAATGATATTAATATTTAACTTACTTAAATATTATGGAGGTAAATATGTTTCAGTCAAAGATCGAGGTTTTTGCCGACAGGCTTAACGCCGTACTGCCGGTGATCATCAAGGAGTTTTCCCGGCGCCAGACAAATGAACTGTATAGGGGCCACATCAGCCTGGCGCAGTTTTTGATCCTGGAGTTCCTGCAGCGCGAGGGTGAATCCCGGATGTCCGCCCTGGCCCGCGCGATGCATGTGACTACCGCGGCGATGACCGGTTTTATCGAGAGGCTGGTTCGGGACGGCTACGCCCTCAGGCAATCAGACCCGGACGACAGACGCGTCATCAGGATAAGGCTTACCCCCAAGGGAGCCGGCCTTGTGCATAAGATCAATCACCAGCGGCGCACGATGGTCATAAAGATCTTCGGCAAGATCTCGGAAAGGGAGCGCCATGATTATCTGAAGATCCTCACGCACATAAAAGAGATCCTGGCTGAAGAGGCTTAAAAGGCGAATGAAGAAGATAATTTTATTATTCAGCATCTTTATATCGTTCCTGCCGGTAGCCTTACGGGCAGAGGAGATCCTGCTTACTCCCGATGAGGCGGTTGCGCTGTGCCTGCGGGAGAACCGCGACGTGCTCTTAAGGGCCGAGGATATCAAGAAGGCCAAGGCAAAACTTGCCGAGGCAAATGCCGGCCTCTTTCCCAGCGTCACCGCCAGCTTCACCTGGCAGGATGTGCGCGGGCTTTATGATAAGGACCTTCCGGAGAAGGAGAGCCACATCGGCGCAAAACAGTATTTTTATCAGGGCGGAAGGGTGATCAATACCATCAGGTACAGCCAGCAGGGGATAGAGGTCGCACGGGCGCTTCTGGATAAGACAAAAATCGAGACGGCCTTAAACGTCAGAAGGTCGTTTTATACTCTTTTATTGGCTGTGGAGTTCAGCCGCCTAAACAGCGAGATCCTGAAAAACACCAAAGGGCATCTTAGGTATCTAGAAGAGCGCTATAAGTCCGGAGAAGCTTCGGAATCGGATATTTTACAGATCAAGCAGTCCCTGGCCGCGATAGAAGACGCTTATGAGACCTCTTTGAACCAGGCGGATGCAAGCGAGGCGCTCCTTAAAAGTCTGCTTTTTCTCGACGAAAAAGTAAAGATAATTCCTGCGGCCCGGTTCGAATATACGCCCGAAGAGGTCGCTTATGACGAAGGCCTGTTAAAGGCGATGAAGTCAAGGCCGGAGATCAGGCAGTTTGAAGCCCAGGAAAAGCAGTCGAAATACGCGATTGAAATAGCTAAGGCTGACGGAAGGCCCAGTATCTACGCCTCTTGGGACTATTATAGCTCATCAACAACTGTTCTTACCTTTTCGCCGTCGCGCGCCTGGCAGGATTACAATATAATCGGAGTGACTTTTTCCTGGCCCATCTTTGACGGCTGGGCGACCAAAGCCAAGGTGGAGCAGGCGATCGTAGACTTAAAGGAGGCCCAGCTTTTAAAAGAAAAGACGGTCAAGGATATCGCCACAGAACTGAAAGAGGCGTACCTGGGCATGAAGGATGCGATATCAGGCATCCGGGCATCCGAGGCAGACATCCTGCGTTTTCAGGATAACCTCTCGGTAGTGAAAGAGAAGAATAAGGCAGGCATTGCCAGCTACCTGGACCTGGACGATGCGCGCCTGAAATATAACGTCTCACAGTTCAATCAGCAGCAGGCGGTCTATGATTACATCGTCGCCAAGGCCACTTTCGAAAAGGCAACCGGAGGGCTCTGATGAAAAACTATAAACTTGTTTTTCTTATACTTTTAAGTCTTTTTACTTTCGGCTGTCAGCCTAAAGCGGAGAAACAGAAGGCAGAGGAGAGCATTCCGGTAAGGGTGATCAAGGTAGGCCTGCAGGAATTGGCCGAGACCATCGACTACGTGGGTAATATCAGGGCTAAAGACGAAGCCCTGATCTATCCCAAGGTGAGCGGTAAGATCATCGAAAAGGTCAAGGAGGACGGCGCGCCCGTGAATAAGGGCGAGGTGATCCTTTATATCGACCGCGACGAGGTGGGGCTGAAGTTCGAGCGGGCCCCGGTTGAGAGTACGCTTACCGGGACCATAGGCAGGGTCTACGTGGATATCGGAGAGAATGTGGACCCGCAGACCGCAGTCGCCCTGGTCGTGGATATGCACGAGGTAAAGACTGACCTTGATATCCCGGAAAAGTACCTGGCCAAGGTCTCGCTTGGACAGACGGCCAGGATCAGCGTGGATGCCTATCCCGCAGAAGAGTTTATGGGGAAGGTGACCAAGATCAGCCCGGTAGTGGATATGAATACCCGCAGCTCCCCCATTGAGATCACCGTGGCTAATCCCGGGCACCGGCTGAAATCCGGCATGTTTGCCAAGGTCAGCCTCATCGTACGCGAGAAAAAAGAGGTGCCGGTGATCATGAAAGAGGCGGTGATCGGCAAAGAGCCTGACCAGTGTGTCTTTGTGATCGAAGATAACAAGGCGCTTTTAAAGAAGATAAGCCTGGGTATCCGTCAGGGGCCGTATTTTGAGGTAAGGCAGGGGTTAAAAGAAGGGGATTTAGTGGTAGTGATGGGCCAGCAGCGGCTTACCGAGGGCAGTCCCGTCAAGATAGAGGAGAATAAATAATGAAGTTTGCGGAGTTCGGCGTAAAAAGGCCGGTCACCAACCTCATGATCTTCTTCTCTATTTTTGTCCTGGCCATGTACAGTTTCACGCGCCTGGGGATTGACATGATGCCTGAGATCGAGCCGCCGGTGATCACGGTGATCTCCGCTTACCCGGGAGCCAGCCCTGAAGACGTGGAAGTCAAGGTGACCGAGCCGCTGGAAAACCAGCTGGCCACTACTCCCGGCCTTGAGAAGATGACCTCGGATTCATTAGACGGGGTGTCTTTGATCACCCTGAAGTTCATCTGGGGGACAAACCTTGACGCCGCCTCCAATGACGTGCGCGACCGCATTGACCTGGCCAAGCGTTTCCTTCCGGATATCCCCGATGAGATGGATAACCCCTTTATCTACAAGTTCAATACCTCCAATATCCCCATCCTCTTTTTCGGGATCACCGCAAAACAATCCTATACCGACCTCTTTGACCTGGTGGATAAAAGAGTGGCTGATGCCCTGCGCCAGCTGCCCGGCGTAGGCACCGTCGAGCTGATCGGAGGGTTGGAACGGCAGGTGAACATCTGGATCGACCGCCAGCGCCTGGAAGGATACGGCTTCTCGATCCTGGATATAGAGGCCTCTCTAAGAAAAGAGAATGTCCAGCAGCCTCTGGGCAGGTTAAAGAGCGGGCTTACCGATTATCTTATCCGGCTGCCGGGTGAGTTCGCTGCTCCGGATGAGATCAATCAGGTGATCCTGGGAAGGCGCAACGGGAATCTGGTCTATCTAAAAGACGTAGCCAGGGTCGAGGACAGCTTCAAAGAGGTGACCCTGAACGTGCGTATCAGCAGGCAGCCCGGATTGCTGCTCATGGTGCAAAAACAGAGCGGCACAAATACCGTGGAGGTCGCCCGGCGCATCAGGGATAAACTCGATGAACTGGAGAAGGTCCTGCCTGCGGACGTCAAGATCTACACCATCTTTGATACTTCTAAAGACATCATTGATTCCCTGAACTCCCTGAAGTCTACAGTCTGGGTGGGGATCATTCTGGTGGTCCTCGTAGTCTGGTTCTTTCTGCGGATGGCCCTGCCCAGCCTTATCGTTGCCCTGACCATTCCTTTTTCCCTGCTCATCGCCTTTGTTTATCTGTTCTTAAGCGGCCGCACGGTAAATGTCATCAGCCTTTCGTCGCTGGCGATCGCAGCCGGGATGGTCGTGGATAACGCGATTGTAGTCGTGGATAACATCTATAGAAAATTAGAGAGGGGTAACCGGGCCCAGGAGGCTGCAATCTTCGGCACGCAGGAGATGTTCTTTGCGATCGCCGCCTCGACCTTTACCACTATCGTAGTCTTCCTGCCCATGCTTTTCATCCCCGGGGTGATCGGAGTGATGTTTGCTGAAATGGCAGTGATCATTTCCGCCACACTCCTGGGTTCTCTTTTTACCGCCTCGACATTCAGCCCCATGCTCTGTTCGCAGTGGATGAAAAAGCCGTACGCGCAAAAAGCAGACGGCGGATGGTTTGACAAGTTCTACAATTTTTCCGAAAGGATCTTCCGCTCGTGGGAGGAGTTTTACGCCCGGAACCTCGGGTTTTGCCTGCACCATAAAAAATTAGTGATCTTCGCTTTTTCCGGGGCTTTTATTTTTTCCCTGACCCTGCTTCCCTTTGTCGGCCATGAGTTTATTCCCGAGGAAGACACCGGAGACCTGCGCCTGACTGCGCACCTGCCTTTAGGGACCCGGATCGAAGAAGCGGACAAGGTGGCCTCCAGGATCGAGGAGATGATCCGGGAGGATGTCCCGGAGGCGCGCTTTTATTTTTCCCGCACCGGAGAGACGGCGGGAAGGAGCAGGGCTGCGGGCCAGACTTCCGGAACGCACATCATTACTGCCGGCGCAAAGTTAGTCTCGAAGACTAAGCGCACCCGCAGCGCCAACGACGTAGCGCAGGCCCTGCGGCAGAAGATCAAAGAGATCCCCGGGGTCCTGAAGATCGATATGCAGGTGGGTAACCCCCTCGGCCGCATGATCACCGGCATGGGCGGGAAGGCGGTCCGGCTTGAGGTCATCGGCCACTCTTTTGAAGAGACGGACCGCGTAGCCAATCAGATCAAGGGCCTGATGGAGAAGATCCCCGGCGCTGTAGATGTGGCAATTTCGCGAGAGTTCAACCGCCCGGAATTAAGGATCGAAATAGACCGCGAGAAGATCGGCAGCCTTGGCCTGACCATGGATACCATCGCCAACAGCCTGCAGGCTTATATTGCCGGCTCGGTTGCCAGCAAATACCGCGAAAAGGGAGAGACCTATGATATCAATCTGCGCCTGGAAGAAGAGAACCGTAAAAAAATAGAAGACATCGAAAACCTGCCTTTGATCGCCGAGACCACCCAGTTTGTCAGCGCCCAGGCGCCGGTGAGCGCCCTGGCGCCGCAAATCGAGACTGCCCCGCCGGTCTCCCTGACTACGCTTAAGATCATCCGGCTCTCCAATGTCGCCAAGATCTACGAGGTCAAGGCACCGGTAAGTATCGAACGCCAGAACCGCGAGAGGGTAGTCAGGGTAGAATGCAATACCTATAAGCGTTCATCGGGGAAAGTGGTCGAGGATATCCAAAAGGCGCTCTCCAGCATTGCCGTCCCCAAGGACATCATGATTAATTTCGGCGGCGAGGCAGAGGAGCAGAAAAAGGCCTTCCGGGACCTGGGCCTATTATTGATCTTAGGCATTATCCTTGTCTATATGATCATGGCCGCTCAGTTTGAGTCGCTTTTTGACCCCTTTATTATCATGTTCTCCATACCTTTCACCTTTATCGGCGTGATCTTAAGTTTTCTGGTTACCGGGATAACGCTAAACGTGATCAGTTACTTGGGCGTGATCATGCTTATGGGCATTGTGGTCAATAACGCCATTGTCCTCATCAGCTACATTATCATCTTGCGCCACCGCGGCCAGACTATGTATGAGGCGGTGACTAATGCCGGAAGAGACAGGCTGCGGCCGGTTCTAATGACCACGATCACCACGTTGGTTGGACTCCTGCCTCTGGCTTTATTCCGGGGCGAAGGCTCGGAATCCTGGCAGCCGTTGGGAGTGACCATGTTCGGCGGGCTTTTAGTCTCTACCCTGATCACCATGCTTTTTGTGCCTACGCTTTATGCGCTCTTCCACAGAAAAGCAGCCGAGGCAGAAGCAGGAGGAAAAAGGAGATGAAGATGGTCATGGTCTGTTACAATGAGGCTATTGATATTGAGGTGATGGAGCTTTTGGGAGGGAGTGGCCTAAAAAATTATACCAAGGTCTGCGCTACCTTTGGTAGCGGCAATACTTCCGGAATACACCTTGGTAATGATATCTGGCCGGGTAAGAATAACCTGCTTTTTGTCGCCTGCCAGGAAAAAGAGGCAAAGGAGCTCCTCTCTGCAGTGCGAGAATTAAGGAAACAGCTTGGCAGAGAAGGGGTTAAGGCTTTCATTTTACCATTAGAAGAGCTCACCTGATCTTTTGTTCACGCCTCAAAAATTTTGCGAAAAATCCCTTGACAGCACCGCTTAAATAGGTATAATATATTAAAATTTAATTAGTAAAATTTTACTATACGGAGGTTCCAGCTGATGCAGTGGGAGAATAATACCGCACAAAGATTTCAGACGATGATCGCCAAGATCCCGGTTTTTCACCGCCACATCACCGAACAGGCAGTAGTGCGCCGGGCCCAGGAGATCGCCGCAAAGCGTAAGGCCAGCCAGATTGAAGAAGAGGATGTCATCGCCGCCTTCTTTTCGGATGTCCCCTCGCCCTTTTACAGCATGATGGTCAGGCTATTGGAGCAAAACGGTTTTGACTACAAGAAGTACGGCTTTCCCAGGAATAACAAATAATCTACGATGAAGATCGCGGTTATCGGAGCAGGCGCAATCGGCGCCTTGGTTGCAGGGTATCTTAAAGCAAAAGATGCGGATGTATCTTTGGTGGCGCGGCCGGATTCTTTAGCCGTAATTAAGGATCAGGGGCTTGCGGTCTCCGGGGTAAGAGGAGACTTAAAGGTCAAGATCAGCGCTGAGCAGGCCTTAAGTTACCAGCCGGAACTGGTAATTTTAGCTACCAAGACCCAGGACCTAGAGAACGCCCTGAAGCAGAATTTAAATTTCCTTAAGGATGCCACAATCTTGACTACACAAAACGGCGTAGCTGCAGACGGCATAGTCGCCAGATACCTTCCGGAAGAAAAAATCATTTCTAGTATTGTCATGTTCGGCGCCACGCTCCTTGAGCCGGTAAGGATCGTGCATAATTTTGAGGGGAGCTGGATCATGGGGAGCGCTTTTGGCCAAAACGACGCCGAAGTCGTCAGGATAAGCGAGGTACTTAACCGCGCCTTTCCGACAATCGTCGCCGAAGATATCCGGGGGATGAAATACCTGAAGATCTTTGTGAACGCCAATAACTGCATCCCGGCGATATTAGGCACCAGCATGCAGGAGGCCTTTAGCAACCCCCGGATCAGCCGGATCAGTATCGCTATCTGGAAGGAAGGCCTGGATATCGTAGGCAGATCCGGGATCAGCCTGACCTCTTTGCCGGATTTTCCCCTGGAACGCCTGACCGCCCTGGCCGCGCTGCCACTGGATGAGGCGGCTAAGATCTTTTCCGGCATCATGAGCAATTTAAGCAAAGAGCCGCTTTATGGCTCTATCCTCCAGAGCATCAAGAGAGGCAGGACTTCAGAAATAGATTACATTAACGGCGAGTTCAGCCGGCTGGCCGAGACGCAGAATTTAGCAGCGCCTTTAAATAAAAAATTAGTGGAGATGGTGCACAGCGTCGAGCAGAATAAGAAGTTTTTCACGCCGGATGAGCTGGTCAGCTCAACCCGCGAGCTGATAAATTAAGGAGTAAAGATGATCAAATCACCTTTTCCCAAGTTAAAATTGACTGTCATGAATGTTTACGGGCCCTGTTATCACGGCTACAAGGTGGGCGATGAACTGATCCTGGATGATTTTACCCACGGCCCTAAATATTTTTGTCTGGGCCTGGCGCATGCGCTCTTTCCCGTAGCCTATGCCTTAAGTTTCGGGGCAAAGTTCCCTTTCCGGGACAACCAGCGTTCGTTACTGGTCACCTGTCCTGACGGAGGCAAGCTTGAGTTTAAAGCCGAGGTCCTGGATAAGGAGAGGGATGTCGAAAACGTGCCTAAGGACCCTGAACACAGGGGCCCGAACCCCAAGAAGATGATCATTGAGGTGGTCAAGGCAAAAGGAAAATGCACCTTCGGCTATAAAGTCGGCGATAAGTGGGAGACGCAAGGATTAAAATGCATCCCCGGATTTTGCGGAGCGGCGTTTCACACCGCGTTCCCTGCGCTCTTTGCCCTGAATTTCGGGGCGAAGTTTTTCTTTATGCAGGATCCGGATTCTATCGATACAGTCACCTGCCCCGACGGAGGGAATATCATATTTAAGGTAACGCGGGCAAAAGAAGAGGCCAAGGAGAAATAGTCAATGCAAAAACGTAGAGTAGTGATCACTGGGATAGGCGTAATCTCGCCTAACGGTATCGGCAAGCCCGCCGTCTATCAGGCGATGATCTCCGGTGTGTCCGGGGTGAAGCGGGTGGACGGTTTTGATGTCTCCATATTTAATACCAAGATTGCTGCCGAGGCGCGCGATTTTGACCCCTTTAAGCTGGGCCTCACCCACGAAGAAGTGATGCGTATGGACCGCTACGTGCAGTTCGGCGTGGTGGCTGGCGATATGGCCATAAAGGATAGCGGCCTGGATTTTTCAAAAGAAGACCCCGAGCGCATCGGCGTCTGCCTGGCTAACGCCATCTGCGGCACCAAATACATGGAAGAGGAGTTCGCCCTGGTTACTGACGACGGCAAGAAACCGATCGACCCCTCAAAGGTGCGGCCTGATCTTTACGATGCGGCGATGTTCAATACGCCCTCAATTGAGATCAGCGCGCGTTACGGTTTTAAGGGTATCTGCGATACTCTCTCCACGGGTTGCACTGCCGGAACGGATTCTCTGGGGTTTGGCCTTGAGACGATCCAGGACGGCGAGCAAGATGTCATGATCTGCGGCGCTGCCGAAGCGCCGATCACTCCGATCACTTTTGGCGCCTTTGACGTGGTAAGTGTTCTTTCAGTGCGTAACGATACTCCGGAAGCGGCATCACGACCATTTGATAACCGGCGCGACGGTTTTGTCCTCTCCGAAGGCGCGGGGATCCTGGTCCTTGAAGAACTGGATCATGCCCTGAAACGCAATGCCCGCATTTATTGCGAGGTCCTCGGCTTTGGCACCAGCTGCAACGCCTTCCACATGACTGACCTTCCTTCTGACGGAGGGGCGATGGTAAGTTGCATCAGCCTCGGCTTGAAAGACGCAGGGGTTAAGCCGGATGAGGTCGATTATATCAGCGCCCACGGCTCATCCACCAGGATGAACGACATCTTTGAGACCAATGCCTACAAGACGATCTTCGGCGAGTATGCCTATAAGCTGCCGATCAGTTCTCTTAAGTCCATGATCGGACATCCCCTGGCCGCGGCTAACGCCGTGGAGATGACTGTCTGTGCGATGATCTTCCAGAAGGATATCCTTCCTCCGACGATAAACCAGGAGGAGAAAGACCCTTTATGCGATCTGGATTATATCCCAAACTCAGCCCGGAAACAGAAGGTAAACACAATACTTAAGACCTCAAGCGGATTTTCGGGGATACATTCCTCACTTATATTAAGGAGATACAATGGGTAAGCAGATCGCAGTCACCGGTATAGGCGTAGTCAGTCCTTCGGGCATAGGCAAGAGGCAGCTCTGGGCGAATATTAAATCCGGACGCCCTTTTATCAAGGAGATTACTCGTTTCGACGCTTCCAAATACCCCAGTCACATCGCAGGGCAAATAGATGAACTGGAAAAATATAGCAACATTTCAGAGCGGCTGCTCAAAAAGATCGACGCCTTCTCGCACATGGCCCTAATCGCTTCGGAGCTTGCCCTGCAAGATGCCGGCATTGATATTAAGAAAGAGGACCCGAACCTGGTCGGCATATTTTTAGGCAATGCCTTAGGCGGCTGGCTTTATGCCGAGACAGAGCTACGCGATATGTATATTGAAGGCCGCGAAGGGGTCTCGCCTTACATGGCCTCTGCCTGGTTTCCGGCTGCGCCACAGGGCCAGGTTTCTATTTACTACGGGATAAAGGGATTCAGCAAGACCGTAGTCGCAGACAGGGCAAGCTCCCTTATGGCCATCGGATATGCCAGAAAGGTCCTAAGCAAGGATAAATTGAACATGATCTTAGCCGGCGGCATGGAAGCTCCGGTCACCCCCTACGCGCTTTTATGCTGCAACACCTATGGCTCTCTTTCTACGGATAATGCTCATCCACAAGCCGCTTACCGGCCCTTTGATAAAAAACGTAGCGGCTTTGTCATTGGCGAGGGCGCGGGGATCGTCGTCATGGAAGGATTAGAGCGGGTGAGGGCAAGAGGGGCAAATATTCAGGCCCTGATCACCGGTTACGGCGCAACCTGCGACGGAATAGACAGGATCAATCCTGCTTCTGACGGGAAAGAATTAGCCCGGGCAATCCAGATAGCGCTTAGTGATGCGGGCATAGGCCCTGAGGGAATCGATTATATCAGCCTGGACGGTATTGCCGTTGGTCTCTGGGATAGCACCGAAGTAAAGGCGATCAAGAGTGTCTTCGGCAGCCGCGCTAAAGAGATACCGGTAAGCTGCCCGAAATCCATGTTCGGCAATCTCCTGGGCGCCTCCGGTGCCCTGGATATGATCATCACTATTTCGGCTATGGAAAACAGCCTTATTCCTCCGACTATCAATTTGGATGAGCCGGCAGAAACCGGCCTGAATTATATAGGTAAGGAAGCCAGACCCCATAAAATAAATAAAGCCCTGATCATCTCCCGCGGCAGAGGCGGGATCAATTCGGCTTTAGTGGTTGAGAAAGGAGCATAAGAATGAAGATTTTATTCGTCATGCCTAAAGTAGGCGCCTGGGCAACGCACGGAATCCACCGTTCACCGAACCAGTTGTATGCGCACTGGGCAGCTTATGCGCGCGAAAAAGGTTATACGGACGTCTCGGTCATCGACGGAAGGGCGCTTGAGATCCCCATGGACCAGTTGATCGAACAGGTCAAAGCCAAGAATCCGGATATCGTGGTCATGGGCGAGCAGATCCATGGTTACGGCGGCTACGGGGTCTTACGCCATTTCCGGGACGCGGCTATCGGGATCAAAAAAGTATTACCTAGAACAAAGATAATCCTGGGCGGGCTATGGTATTCGGCGATGCCTGTGCCGACCCTGGAAGAGATCCCCGCGGTGGATTTTGTGGTCATGGGCGAAGAAGAGTCTTTCGGCGACCTGATCGAGGCGATAGATAAGAATAAGCCTCTTAAAGATGTGGGTGGAGTCACCTCGCGCATCGACGGCTCAATCGTCATGGGGCCGCATAAGCCGCTGATGACTGACCTGGATAAACTGCCTTTACCGGCATACGACTTATTCCCCATGGATAAGTATGTGGGGCACACCTACTGGAAGCCCTTTGTAGATATGATCACCTCGCGCGGCTGCCCTTCTGCCTGCACCTTCTGCTATGAATGGGACCAGTTTGACCCGCGCTCGCCGTCAGACTTCCTGAAATGGCGCGCAAAATCACCGGAGAGGGTCATCGAAGAGCTGGAAGTGCTGCATAAGAAATACGGGGTAAAGGTCGTGGTGATCCAGGACGATAATTTTAACGTTGATCCTGCTAGGGTGAAGAGGTTCTGTGAGCTGAAGAAGCAGAAGAACATCCCGACTAAATGGGTCTCCTTAGGCAGGGCAGTGGACTGGGTGAATTGCGAGTCGATCCTGCCCCTAATGAAAGAAACGGGCTTGTTTATGGGAGTATTCGGGATAGAAGTCACCACACAGGATGAGCTGAAGAGGATTGCTAAAGGAACCACCATCGAGCAGATCAAGAAGACTATCGAGATCCTGCGCCGTAACGATATCGCTATTGTCGCCGATATCATGATCGGGTTTGACTACGATACCGAGGCGATCATCAAGCAGCGCTTTGAGTTTGCTGATGCTGTGGACCCGGACGTCTTGTGGATCGGCTATGTGACTCCGGCACCCAACTCGCCGATGTGGCGCATTTCGCTAAAGAAAAACTGGATCGATCCCAAGAAGGTGGACTTCAGCACCTGGGATTTCCTGCATCCGGTGATCCCCACGGATCATCTCACTACCGAGGAGCTGGGAAGGCTTGGCGCCTGGTGCATGCGCGAGTTCTTCTCAAAGCCGGGAAGGATCAACCGGATCATGGAGAGCAATTTTGACCCCCTGGCCAAGCTCTGTTTTCAGGATGTCATGGCCGGAGTAGGCAAGTGGGAAGCAGCCGCCACCAAAGGCGAAGTACAGATCTAGACCGGTCACGGGACAGATCCCGCCAGACCTATTACTTGCGCTGCTAAGGGACCTGTCCCGACCGCGAGGAGGTAAAGATGAAAGAGAGGATCAGAGAAGTCTTAAGTAATCTCTTGAAAGTAAAACCCGAAGAGCTTAAGGACGATGTTTCTTTACAGGATTCTATCGGCGTAGACTCGACCGAAATGGTTGAGACAGTGATTGCGCTGGAGAAGGCCTTCGGGAAGAAGTTAAGCACCAAGGAGATCACCAAGTTCTCTTCGATAAGCGATATCGAAAAAGTAATTCAATCTAAAGCTTAGGACCATATGAGACATGTCGCGGGACAGATCCCGCCAGAGTTAATACCTGCGGTACTAAGGGACCTGTCCCGACCGCGAGGAGGTACTCATTGAAGATAATCGACTTAAGCCTGCCAATCGACGACAAGGCCTTTGAGGTCCACCGTGTGGATATTGAGCGGGTCTCACATTCGGCGGGAGTAGAAAAGTTCAATCGGGTAATCATGGGCAAGACCCTGAAGGGCAGGCTTCAGTATCTTTTAGGTAAGCGCATCCTGAAGAAAGAAGACCTTCCGGATGAGGAGTTCCTTTCTCTCGAAGTAATCCATTCTCCGGTGCACATCGGCACACACCTGGATTATTCTTTCCACTACGGCTCAAAGTCAGAGGGCCGCCCCGCCAAGACCGCGGAGGAGATCCCGCTTGAGTGGTGTTATGCTGACGGCGTGAAACTGGACCTGACGCATAAGAAGCCAAACGAAGTGGTCAAAGCCCCGGACCTGGAGCAGGCCTTAAAAATGATCAATTATACGCTTAAGCATAATGACATTGTGCTCCTGCATACAGGTGCGGATAAACTCTTTGGTTCTGCGAGATACTTCTCTGAATACCCCGGAATAGACATTTCCGCGATAGATTATCTCTTAGACCGCGGGGTCAAGATTTTCGGCGTGGACACCATGGGCATTGACCGGCCTTACAAGTTCATGCTTAAGGAGTTCCTGGAGGAGAAAAAGCCGCTTTATCCGGCGCACTTTTACGGAAGGAAGAGAGAGTTTATCCATATCGAGCGCCTAAGCAATCTGGATAAGCTGCCGGCAGCCGGCTTTAAAGTCATCTGTTTTCCGGTGAAGATAAAATATACCGGCGCTGCCTGGTCCAGGGTAGTGGCAGTACTAAGCGAGATAAGCCCTGAACGCGAAATGAGCCAAAAGGAGGTTTGAGATGGGACATACCTGCAATTCTATTATCATCAACGCCCCTTACGACTTAGTCTTTGATATCTCAAATGACATCCCGCGCTGGACAGAATTATTCGGCACAGAATACAAAAAGGCAGAGGTACTGGAGAAAAAAGACAATAAGATCACCTTCCGCCTCACTGATGAGGACGATAAGTCCTGGGTCTCCTGGCGCCTCCTTTTTAAAGACAAATACTTCGCCTATGCCCAGCGCCATGAACCGTTATTCCCTTTTAAATACATGAAGATTGTTTGGCTCTATACCCCTAAGCCCGAGGGTGTGGCTTTGGCTACTGCGCAGAAGCGCGTACCGGCCGGTCCGATAAGGCCGGGTGAAGGAGGCCAAACCACGGACCCCTGTCCTGTTGAGATGGCCTGGATCCAGCACTTTGAGATGGATGAGAAGGCTAAGTTCAATGACCAGCAGATCGAGGGTTTTATTAATGAAGGCTCCCGCCACAACCTGAAGATCTTTAAAGAGATCATCGAGCGGGAAGCAGCTACGGCTAAAGTTAAGAGTTAAGCGGATCTGGTGAAAAAAAGCACATTTCTCATCCTTTGTCTTGAAGGCGCGATCCTCTCCTTCAATGTCGCCGCAGCCGCTGCCTTAGTTCCTTCGATCGCCAGGGATTTTGCTCTTTCTCAGTTCGTGGTAGGCAAAATGATCTGGCTGTACATGTTTCCGTACGGCATAGCTGCTTTAATTTATGGTCCCCTGGTAAGGGCGATTGATGCAAAGAAGATAGAACTGGTTTGCATATTTTTCTTTTCTCTATCAAATCTTCTAGCCGCCCTATCCGGAAACATTTATACTTGTTTCATTGCCCGGTTTTTTATGGGACTTTTTGGCGCTTCAGTCATACCGCTTGGACTAGTATTAATTGCAAATCATATTGAGCAGCAGAGGCGCGGTAAGTATGTGGGGATTTTTTTTAGTGCAACCTTTGTGGCTTCGCTCTTAGGCTTATTTTTAAGTGGTATCATTTCCTGGCGACTGATTTATCTTATCCCTGCAATTGCCGGCCTTTTTCTTACCGGTATCATTTATCTTTATCTGCCCAGTTTCAAAGGAGATGTTACGGGCTTTAAGATAAATTATTTTGCTGCCCTGGGTGATAAAAGAATGCTTTTTATCTTTGCCTATATATTTGTTATCAGCCTTCTTTATCACGGCATCCAGCAGTGGCTGGGAGTTTATTTCTCAGACAGGTTCGGCTTTAGCCAGTTTTTGATCAGCGCACTCATTACTCTGACCAGCTTAAGCGGTATTTTCGGAGAGGCCTTTGGCGGAGTGCTGGCAGATAGGTTCGGCAGGATACGCACTGCGAATCTAGGCGTTCTTTTGATGGTTATCAGCGCATTGCTTTTGATCTTGAAGCTCCCTTTTGTTCTTCTGGCGCTGTTAATGATCGTCTGGGGTTTAGGCTGGACCTTTAATCATGCCGGGATATCTACGGTGTTGACAGACCTGCCTCGGGAGTTCTTGAATGAGGCAGCGAGTTTAAACAGCAGCGTGCGTTTTATTTCAGGCGGCGTGGGTGCTGCGCTCGGCGGAGTGCTGATGCAGAGGGGTTTTAGCGTCGGGTTTGTGGTTTTCGGCGTGAGCCTGGCCGCATTGTTATTTTTAAGCAAAACATTGGAAAGCGGGAGGTAGTCATGGAGGATTTAAAAGGTAAAGTAGCCATAGTCACCGGTGCCAGCCGCGGGATAGGTAAGGCGCTTGCCTCTACCGCCGCAAGTTTAGGGATTAATCTAGCCATTGCCGCGCGCCAGGAAGGGCCGTTAAAAGAGACCGCGGATGAGATCGCCAAAAAATATAAGGTCGAGGTCCTGGCTGTACCCTGCGACGTGACGAAGCTGGGTGATCTTGAGAACCTGGTCAATAAGACCAGGGAAAGATTCGGCAAAATAGATATCCTGATCAATAATGCCGGAGTCTCCAGCCAGTACCCCTTTGACAAGCAGCCGTTAGAGGACTTTGAGAAGCTGGCGCACACGAATTACTTAGGCTATGTGCGGCTCATCCGCCTGGTGATCAACGAGATGGTCGAAAGAAAATCCGGGGCCATCATCAATATGGTCTCAGGCTCGACCCTTTGCGATCCCCTGCCCAGGAACTTTATCGTCTATAGTTCCTTAAAGGTGGGGCTGCGAGCTTTTTCTAAAGGCCTCTTCTGGGAGCTGCGCGACCACGGGATCAAGGTCACCTCGATCCTGCCCGGGGTAACGGATACGGACCTGACCGGAAAATTAAGCGAGATCACTGCCGATGCCGGGCGCCTGATGACTACCGAGGCGATCGAGAATGCGGTGAGGTTTGCCCTGACTGTCCCGGCAAATGTCTGTCCGTTAGAGATTGCGGTGATCAACCAGCAGACGCCCTGGACTGCGCCTGTAATCCCCTATAAACAAGCTCACCCGGAGAAATAACGATGGATAAGCGCGACCTGAAGAACTTAAAAAAGAGGTACCTGGTCTGGCTCTATAAGAACACCAAAGAGGCCTTTGACCGGTATGAGCGTAAGTTCACCCAGTTAGATATTGATAAGTTTATGCTCGCGGAGATGGAGAAGGAGGTAGAAAGCTCCTTCATGCCTGCCGAGCTTGAAGGAGTGGCTAAGTTTATCGAAGACTTCCGCAATTACATCGAAGAAAAAGAAAAATCCTGCCTTGAGCTCAAATATCAGGATAAGAAGATCAATCCCGAGTTCCTTTTCCTGGATATGAAACTGAGGGCCGTAGAGAAGGCGATTCAGAGCGAGCTGGGGAGTAAAGCCCTGGATGAGATAAAGGAGCTTTACCAGCAGGAGATGCTTAAAAGGATCATGACTGAGCGCGAAGAAAAACGTTAATGGCGACAACTAAAGCAGCCTATCAAATCTTTATTCTTCTTGCGCTTATCGCTGGCATCATCATGTATTTTAGATTCATTGAGCGCCGCACCCTCTTTTTCCCGGCCAAGGAGTTTGATTATACGCCGGCAGCCCTTAAGCTGGAATACGAAGAAGTAAGTTTTAAGACCAAAGATAATGTAGAGATCAATGCCTGGTTTGTTCCGGCCAGGGATGCTAAGTTTACCGTGCTCTTTGCTCACGGCAATGCCGGAAATATCAGCCACCGCGTGGAAAAGATCGATTTTTTCCATGAGTTAGGTTTGAATGTCCTGATCTTTGATTACCGGGGATATGGCAAGAGCAGGGGTTCGCCTTCTGAAAAGGGTTTATATAAAGATGCCCAGGCTTCCTATGAATATCTTTTATCGCGCGGCATTAAGCCGGATGAGATCATCGGCTACGGAGAGTCTATCGGAGGTGCGGTGATCATTGATCTTGGCTCAAGGAATAAACTGACAGCCCTGATCTCTGACAGCACGCCCAGCTCCGCAAAGGACATGGTCAGGATCATTTATCCCTTTCTGCCTTACTGGGTGTTTTCTGTGCGCATGGACTCTTTGAGCAAGGTGAAAGCGATCCACTACCCTAAGCTTTTTATCCATAGCGTAAATGATGAGATCGTGCCTTTTAAATTAGGGAAGAAGCTTTTTGAATCCGCGCCCCTGCCTAAGGAATTCCTGCAGATCCACGGAGGGCACAACAGTTGCTTTTTTGAATCAGAGGATGTGTTAAAAGAAAAAGTCAGCGCTTTTCTAAAAGGGCTTAAATAATGAAGATAATCGACGCCCACAGCCATTGGCTGCCGGATGAGATCATCAATAACGCCCATTTTTTTCATAAGGGCTGGGCAGATATTGAGGCGCAGGTCAAGGCAATGCAGGAGGCAGGCATTGACCGGGCAGTCCTGACTTATCCTACCTCGGATGCGCACTTAAAATTAGGCAGTATCAGCCTGGTAGCCAGGATCTATAATGATAATGTCGCTAAGATCCTTAAGCGCTATCCGGATAAGTTTATCGGTGCGGCTATTATCCCGGTGGATAACGTTACGGGCATGGTGGATGAATTGCGCCGCGCCACGGAAGAGCTGGGATTTAAGGCGCTCTCTTTAGCCTCAAGCTACAACGGCAAATACCCGGATGATGCGATATTTATGCCTCTCTATAAAGAGGCGCAAGCAAAGAATATCCCGGTCTTTGTGCATTCGCAGATCGTCAACCCCATCGGTTTTGAACGGGTCAATGACCCCCTACTTACTCCGGTAGTCGAATACATCTTTGACATGACCATGTGTATCGGCAAGCTCTTAATGGCAGATATTTTTCGGGATTATCCTCAGCTGAAATTCATCTTTGCCAATTTCGGCGGGGCTACTGCATTCTTGCAGCACCGTTTTGACGCTACTTACAATATGCTCAGGGGCATAAACTTTGTCAAAGACTTAAAGGGCCAGCCCACGCAGTTCTTAAAGAATATTTATGTGGATACCGGAGGCGACAGGATTAAGGCTAATTTTACGCTTGCCCTTGAACTCCTCGGGCCGCAGCATATTTTATGGGGCAGCGACTGGCCGGCAAAGAAGGATGTTGCATCGGGCATCAAAGTGGTAGAGGAACTAGGATTAAGCGAGCAGGATAAAGAGAATATTTTAGGTGGGAATATAGAGAGGTTGTTTACCGTTCTTTAATGCCCCTGTCGGTTTTCTCGCTCAGGTCGATTTTGCCCACAACTGCTTTTATACAGGGCACGCCAATGATCTTTCGCATTTCGGCGGCTGAAGAACTCGTCGCATTTGCTCTAGCAAATGCTCCTCAGGCAGCTTCAGCCGTGCCTGTTTTGTCGCTTCGCTCCACAGGCATTCCCTCAATGCTCAAGCTCCATTGGCTAAAATCGACATTCGCTCGAAAATCCGCCAGGTGCATTTATGATATTTAACAAGTTTTAGAGTTTTGCTGGAGCGTGCATTAGAAAATTTTTGGCCACTCTATGACTTCAGTCTGCAAGGAATTACGGTGAACGAAAGGCGGTAAGCTCACGTTAGCATCCAGCCCGAAAGTGAGCCGTAAACCGCAGCAGACGGCAAAAATTTTCAGCACGCGGAAGCAAAACGCTAAAACGATAGTTTGATGCATAATAAAAAGGAGAGAAGAAATGCAGATGCAGAAGGATGTACATTTGACGGGAAAGGACCTGACCCAGATGGTGCAGTTGAGGCCCCAGGATGTGGGAGCTTATGCGATCGTGCCCGGGCCGCGCGACCGGCTGGATGTCTTGATTAAAAGAATCGAGAGCCCGGTAAAGAACTTTTCTTTTATGGAATACACCATGTATACCGGGACTTTCCAGGGAATAAAGGTCACCGGAATGAACGGCGGAAGATTCTCTACCGACACCTCCATTACTACCGAAGTGATGTGCAATGCCGGGATCAAGAATATCATCCGTATCGGCACCTGCGGGGCCTTGGATGAAAAGATGAAGGTCGGAGACCTCGTAGTAGTGGATAAGGTCCTCCGCGGCGACGGCGTGACTCCCTATTACGTAGATAAGGATTTCGTGACGACTGCGGATAAGCAGATCACGGATACTTTATGCGAGGTTTCCAAGGCCATGGGACTCTCTGTCTTGCGGGGCACAGTCTGGACTACGGATGCGCTTTTACGCGAGACGCGCGAGATCGTCGAGGCAAAGAGAAAAGAAGGCGCCATTGCCGTGGATATGGTCTCCTCAACCCTGCTGACCCTGGCTCAGCTTTATCAGGTCAAGGCTGGATCGATCCTGGCGGTAAGCGACAATGTCATCACCGGAGAGATGGGTTTTATGAACCCGCTCTATTACATGGCAGAGACTAACCTGATCAATATTGCCCTTGAGACAGTGAAGAAACTGGAAGGAAAATGAAATACTCGCCCCTATTCTGGCCCATTGAGTTAAAGGGTAACGCTATTTGCATCCTGGATGAGACCAAATTGCCGCAGAGTCTTACCTATATAAAGGCGATTAATTACCGGCAGGCCTGTAAGGCGATTAAAGAGATGAAGACGCGCGCCGTAGGCCAGGTCTTATTGGTAATGTACACCTTCCTTTTGGAGAGCCGCAAGAGAAATACTCCTTTAAGCAAGGTGGCTGAGGCGATTAACGCTACCCGGCCGACCCTCTCTTTCAAATTCCTGACTGATATGGTCCTGGGATGGGGGAAGAGCGGTGCGCCGCTTGAAGATTCTATCAAAGGATTTTTAGGTGCGCTTAAAGAGGCGCGCATCCGTCAGGCGAAAGAGGCAAGCCATCTGCTGGAAGACGGCGATGCGGTCCTGACGCACTGCAATGTGAGCGGCCTTCTGCCCCTGATCGCAGAGTTCTGCAGACGCGATAAAAAGCGCATCAGCTTCTTTGTGACCGAAACCCGGCCGTATTTGCAGGGAACGCGGCTGACTGCGTGGGAGCTTAACCGGGCAAAGATAAATAACACTATCATCGCGGATAACATGGTGGCGCAGGTCATGTTTGAGAGAAAAATCAAGAAGGTCATTGTCGGAGCGGATAATCTGGCGCAGAACGGCGATATCGCTAATAAGATCGGCACCTATCAGATCGCCCTGCTGGCCAGGGATTTTAACATCCCGTTTTTTGTATTATGCCCTCCGCCGTCCGGCGCAGAGACAGGCTATGATATAGAGATCGAGGTCAGGCCTCCGAAAGAATTACTGGAGTTTCGCGGCAGGAGCCTTGCGCCAACAGGGGCAAAGGCATATTATCCGGCATTTGATATTACGCCTCATGAATTGATCACCAGGCATATTAACCTCAATATTGTGCGATGAATGAGCAGGAATTAAGAGAGCAGATCATCGGAGTAGGCAGAAGGCTTTATGATGCGGGCCTGGCAGTGGCTAAATCCGGAAATATCAGCTGCCGCCTGGATAAAGAGATTATCCTGATCACCACTACCGGCACTTTCTTAGGCGACCTAAAGGAAGATGATATTGTCAGATTTAATTTATCCACTTCTAAGCCTGAGGGAAGCAAAAGCCCCAGTTCAGAGCTTCCTCTGCACAGCCTGGTCTATAAAAACTTTCCTGCAAAAAACGTGATCCACGCTCATCCGCCGCTGGTCAATGCCTATTTTGCGGTGAATAATAGCTTAGAAGCGCTTACCTTTGAGACCAAGTTCTACCTGGGCGATATTCCGGTAGTGGCGCAGGATACTCCGACAGTGACTGATCCGGAAGCAGTGATCGCAGCCCTCAAGACGAACAACCTTGTTGTGCTGAAAAACCACGGCATAGTGGCGATCAGCGATAAATTTGAAGACGGGTTGGCCCTGATCGAGGCCCTGGAAGAGGCAGTCAGGACCGCAGCAGTAGCCAGGCTTTTTAAAAAGGAACCAAAAGATACGCTGGACTCGGCCTTAAAAGAGACTTTGACCAGGAATGATACTGCATATCCTATGTTTTCGCGCGAGCACATCCAAGCGATCGTGGAGCGGGTAAACAAGGATGATTTTGTAGGGCAAAAGGGCAAAGAGCTGGATCTGACTCTGCGCCTTGCGATAAAGCTCGACGGCACAGACGAAGGCTTCACCTTTAACTTTGAAAAGGGCAGGATCACCAGGCTTGATTCCGGAGTTGATGCGCCTTTTATTGTCTCAGGGCCCCGGGATGTCTGGGAGCAGGTATTCCTGGGTAAAGTTGACTCATTTGTCGCGGTTACTCAGGGAAAGATGAAGTTAGTGGGTCAACTCGGACAACTCTCCAAATGGTATGTGCCTTTTACCCGGGTATTCGAACATTTTAAACAGGTGAAATTCAAATGACCGCCAGGATTCTGATTAACGGAGATCTGGTTGAGACGGGCCTAAAGCAGGCAGTGATCAATCCCTCTACGGGCGGACCGATCACTGAGGTCTGTGTTGCTCAGGCCAGAGAGATAGAGATGGCTTTAGCTTCAGCGCGGCAAGCTTTTGACAAAGGCCCCTGGCCGGGACTTAGCCTCAAAGAGCGCAAAACCTGCCTTTTAAAGATCGCTCAGGGGATCTTAGAGAAAGCCGGAGAACTCGCAGATTTAGAGACCCTGAATACCGGAAAGCCGATCAAGGAATCCACCTTTATGGATATTCCTTCAAGCGCAGAGACTTTCAAACATTTTGCCGGACATCTGGAAGAATACCTTGAAGAAGAGACGCTCAATATCCAGTCTCAGGTCTCAACTGCCAAGAGCCGGCTCGTGCGCGAGCCAAGGGGTGTAGTAGTCCTGATCGTGCCCTGGAATTATCCTTTATTGATCGCTTCCTGGAAGATGGCTCAAGCCCTGGCTGCGGGGAATACGGTGATCCTGAAGCCTTCCAGCCTCACTCCTTTGACGGCCCTGGAATTAGGAAAGATCATACTGGATGCCGGAATACCCGCGGGAGTAGTAAATATCCTTAACGGAAGCGGAGAAGTCCTGGGTGAAAAACTCTGTACAGACTCCCGAGTGGATATGGTCTCCTTTACCGGAAGTAACGAAGTGGGAAAGAAGATCATCAGCTACTGCGCCGCTTCCGCCAAAAAACTGGTCATGGAACTGGGGGGAAAATCCGCCGGGATCGTTTTGGAGGATGCGGACCTGGAATCAGCGGTGAACGGCTCGCTCTGTTCCATATTCTTAAACCAGGGTCAGATGTGCACTGCCATGTCGCGCATCTTTGTGCAAGAGGGGATCTTCGATAAGTTTGTCGCTGATTTTACTGATAAAGCCAAGCGCCTTAAGCTCGGCGAGGGTTCGGACTTTCAGACCCAGATGGGCCCGTTGATCTCTGAGGCACAGCGTAAACGCGTTTTATCCTATGTGGAGAAGGCTAAGAAAGACGGCGCAAAACTGCTCTGCGGCGGAAAGGTCCCGGATGAGGCAGGCCTTAAAAAGGGATTCTTCTTTGAGCCCGCTGTTTTTACGGAGATCAAACCACAGGCAGTTATTTTCAGGGAGGAGATCTTCGGTCCGGTAGCGATCATCAATAAGTTTTTCGGCTTCGAGGAAGCGGTCGAGCTTGCTAACAGCACGGAGTTTGGCCTGGCTGCCTGCATCTGGACAAAGGACCCGGTTAAGGCGAAGGATCTAGCTGGCCGCCTCAACGCCGGTACGGTCTGGGTGAATACTTACGGCATGTTTTTTAACGAACTTCCCTACGGCGGCTTTAAGCAGAGCGGTTTTGGCAAGGAGCTGGGCAGGGAGGGGTTCCTGGAATACACGCGCCTGAAGAATGTTTTAGAAGATGCCTCGGGCGAGGCCAGGCCAATCGTCAATTACTGGTACGGATTTTAAGTGAGGAGAGAGCATGGACCTGATCAAACTCTTGGCAGAAGACGCGTATAGACTAAAGGATAAGCCGGCAGTCATTTTCCGGGACCAGCCGATCACCTTCGGCCGGTTAAGGGAGACGAGTTTCCGCCTGGCAGACAGCCTAAGGACCCTGGGGATAAAAAAGGGCGACAAGGTAGGGATATATCTGCCGAATTGCCCGGAATACATCTGCAGTTATTTAGCTATCTGGTATCTGGGCGCAACTGCCGTGCCCCTGGATTATATGCTCACTACCGAAGAGCTGGTCTCCTGCCTCTCTCACTCCGAGGCAAAGTGCCTGATCGCCAGGAATAAGCCCAATATTTCCTTTTCGCAGATCAAAGAAAGGTGTGTGGTCTTAAATGAGATCATTAGCTGCCAGGAAAAAACAGACCTGACCCTTTGGTTTGAAGACCTGGTGACAAAGGGCAGGGATAATCCCGAACGCGACTACATAGAAGATAAGGACCTGGCGATCATCTTTTACACCTCCGGCACAACCGGAAAGCCTAAAGGCGTCCTTATCAATTATCCTCACCTGGGTGCGCCGCCCATGTCCATGGACTTTTTTGCCGATCTGCGGGAGGACGATATCGCTGTCTGCGCCCTCCCCTTTTCTCATTTAGGCGGCCTGATCTATATCCAGAACTGCATCTCCTACGGCATTACCGTAGTATTATTAGAGCGTTTCCTGCCGCTTGAGTTCTTAAGGAGCATCCAGAAATACCGGGCCACCTGTTTCTGGATCGTGCCTTCCATGTATTATGCGATACTGCAGCTTAAAGAGTTTGAGGTCTTTGACCTGTCTAGCTTGCGCTGGATGGTGACCTTCGGAGCCTCCAGTTCTCCCGACGCGCTGCGCAGGTTCCATAAGTATTGCCCCAATGCCCACCTCCTGAACGGCTGGGGCCTTACCGAGACCAATGCACCGACGACAGTCCTGCCGATAGGTTCAGGTAAAATAGAAAGCGTAGGTAAACCCGCTCCCTGGATCGAAGTAAAGATCTTTGACGACAACGACCGCGAGCTTGCTCCTGGTAATGTGGGCGAGGTGGCGGTGAAGAGCTGGGTGGTCAGCGACGGGTATTATAAGGACGCCGAGCTTACCGCAGAGACTATGCGTAACGGCTACTTTTTCACCGGTGACCTGGGAAAATATGATACGGAAGGGAACCTCTATATCGTGGGCAGGAAAAAGGAGATGATCAAGGTGGGCGGCCAGATCCTCTTTGAGCCGGAGGTTGAGGCAGTGCTTTTTCGCCATCCGGATATTGCCGAAGCGGCGGTCATCGGTGTAGCGGATAAATTAAGGGGAGAGGTGCCCAAGGCATTCATAGCCTTGAAAGAAGGAAGCAAGCTCGGCGAAGATGAACTGCGCTCATTTCTGCGCCAGCATCTGGCCGGCTTCAAGATCCCGCATTATTTTGAGTTTGTCTCAGCGCTTCCCAAGAACCGCACGGGAAAAATCGACAAAGAACAGTTAAGGAAATAGCTCTAACCATGCAGGATATCAAAGACCTGAATAAGGAGGAACTATCCGCCCTTCTTAAAAAATGGCAAGAGCCGGTGTACCATGCCGGGCAGATCCTTTCCTGGATCTATAAAAAGGGGGCCGCGGATTTCTCCCGGATGAGCGACTTATCCCTCTCCTTAAGAGAGAAGCTGAAAGAGGGCTTTTATATTCTGGGTTTAAAGCCTGTTTCTACCCGGAAGTCAGAAGATGATACAGAAAAGCTTCTCTTCGAACTTAAGGATGGCAATCTTATTGAATCGGTGATCATCCCGGCAAAGGAGAGGACCACGGGCTGCGTCTCAACGCAGGTAGGCTGCAAGTCCGGCTGCCGATTCTGCGCAAGCGGCATGCTTGGCTTTAAAAGAAATCTTAGCGCAGGAGAGATCCTGGAAGAAGTCCTGCAGATGAATACATATATCTTGCCCGGTAAACTTACCCACATTGTATTTATGGGTATCGGCGAGCCGCTGGATAATTACGACAACGTTTTAAAGGCGATCCGGATCATTAATTCCGATTATAGTTTTAATATCGCAAGCCGCCGGATCACCATTTCAAGCTGCGGCATCATCCCGGGGATCAGGAAGCTGGCAAAGGAGAACCTGCAGGTTGAGCTTTCCATTTCTCTGCACGCAGCCGAAGATAAGACGCGCTCTGAGCTTATGCCGGTGAACAAAAAATATCCTTTAAAAGAGCTGATGGCATGCCTGCGCGAGTACATCTCGGAGACTGACCGCCAGGTCACCTTTGAATACGTCCTGATCCGGGGGCTGAATGCGGATTTGCAAAGTGCCGTAAGTTTAAGTAAAATATTAAAGCCGCTTAAGCTTTGTAAGGTGAACCTGCTCCCGGCCAATCCGATCGAAGAGCTGGGAATCGAGCCGCCGGGAAAATTAGAGATCCTGTTTTTCCGGGATTATCTGCTGAAGAAAGGGATAAACACGACTTTAAGGATGCCGCGCGGCCGGGATATCGAGGCTGCCTGCGGACAGTTGAGGTTAAGATATGAGAAGAAATAGGCTTTGGGTCCTATTGTTCTATAGTTCTATAGTTCTACTGTTAAATGGATGCGTTAAGAGAGAGATCAAGAATATTGATTCCAAGGGGACTAACATCATCTGTTTCGGCGACAGCCTTACCTTTGGCTACGGAGTAGGCGGTGGCGAAGACTATCCGTCGGCATTAGCCAAGATGCTGGATATTCCGGTGATCAACGCCGGCATCGACGGAGATACCTCTACAGAGGCCCTGAAGCGCATAGGCTCCGATGTCCTGAACCGCAAACCGCTTTTGGTGATTTTGGAGTTCGGAGGGAACGATTTCTTAAGGAAGGTGCCTAAAGAAGTCACAGTAGACAATGTCAGGCAGATGGTGAGGGAGATCCAGAAAGCCGGGGCAATGGTAGCGGTTGTCGACATCAGCGCCGGGCTATTCTTAAGGGATTACCGGATACTGCTTTCGCGCATCGCCCGCCAGGACCAGGCCATATTTGTACCGGCGGTATTAAGCGGGATCATCACCGATCCCACCATGAAGAGCGACTTCATCCATCCAAACGGCGAAGGCTACAAGCTGATCGCAGAGCGCATCCACCGCGCTATCTCGCCTTACCTGGAAAAGCAGGCCCGCTCAAAGAGCCCCAAAAAATAAGCGGACCCAAAGGTCCGCGATTGGTGCCGGAGAAGGGACTTGAACCCCCATGAGGTTGCCCTCAGTAGCTTTTGAGGCTACCGCGTCTGCCATTTCGCCACTCCGGCGATTTTTATTAGTTGACGGGTTTCATTTTATATTCTAAAATAGCAAAGGTCAAGCAGGAAATACGCTTTTCGACGCGGCAAGCCAATAAATAATTGCCATGCTCAGGGTAAGTTCTCAGATAAATTAAACGAAGGAACTTTTTGGGGCCGTAGCTCAATTGGGAGAGCACTTGCATGGCATGCAAGGGGTCGAGGGTTCGAATCCCTCCGGCTCCACCAAATACAAAATCTGGCGCCACTCCCCTAAAATATAAGGGCGGTTCATCACCGCCCTTTTTAAATAAGGGGCAGGATTGACGCGCCTGATAAAGAGGAGTATAATTTAACCAATATGCTGCTGGGTTTACAGGTCTCTACCGAAGGAAAAATATACGAGGCGCCGGAGCGCGCGAAACTGCTTGGCTGCAATACCATGCAGATCTTCGGCCGCAACCCCCAGCAGTGGCGCAAGGACTTTCTGGATCCGCAGGATATCCGGGAGTTCATCCGGCAAAAGGCTGACTGCGGCATAAAGCCGGTATTTATTCATATCCCGTATCTGATTAATCTGGCTTCCCCTAATCCGCGGCTTTATGAAGCTTCCATTGAAGCCTACATCGAAGATATGGTGGAAGCAGAAGCCCTGGAGGCAGATTACATCGTCACCCACATGGGCAGCCATAAGGAGACGACGGAGGAGGCCGGGATAGAGAGGCTGATCGACGCCTTAAACCGCATCGCGGATAAGACAACAAGCACCCACGTCGGGATTTTGCTTGAGAATACCGCTGGCAGCGGCTCCTGGCTCGGTTATAAGTTCATCCACCAGAAGAAGATCCTCGAGGGATTGAAACAGAAGAAGCGTTTCGGGCTCTGTTTTGACACGGCACACGCATATCTGGCAGGATATGACCTGGCGACTAAAGAAGGACTGGAGAAGACTCTGGCGGAAATAGATGACCTGGTTGGAATGAATCTGATCAAAGCCATCCACCTGAATGACGCCAAGGGCAAGCTCGGTTCAAATGTGGACCGGCACGACCACATCGGTAAGGGGAATATCGGCTTAGAGGGGATGAGGCGCATCATCAATCATCCCAAGCTGCGCGACCTTCCTTTTATCCTGGAGACGCCGAAAAAAAGCGATACTGACGACCGGATGAACCTTGAGATAGTCAGGAGATTAAGAGTCAATTAGGAGAGTTGCCCCATATGGCCTACAGAATATTATTAGTCGATGACGATAAGGAGATAGTCCAGACCCTGCAAAAGTCGCTGGTGCGCGAAGGCTATGAGGTAATACCGGCTTTTGACGGCGAGGAGGCCCTGGCCAAGCTGAAAGATTCGGATCCGGATATCGTGCTGCTTGACCTGATGCTGCCGAAAGTGAGCGGCCATGAGGTCTTAAGCGCCATCCGTAAAGTTCATAAAGACAAGTGGCGGCCGGTGATCGTCATCAGCGCAAAAGACGAGCTGGAATCGGTGATGCAGACTTACCGCCTGGACGCGGACCACTATCTGACCAAGCCCTGCGAATTAGAGCATATTTTGCGCGGGATAAGGACGATGATCTCGCTTATGCCGATGCGTAAAGATGAGGAAACGCAAGAATGATCTATGCCTTTAAAGAAATAGAGGAAAAATGGCAGAAGTCCTGGCAGGCCTCAAGGCTTTTTAACGTAAAAGCCGATCCCAAACGGAAGAAGTATTATCTCCTTGAGATGTTCCCTTATCCGTCGGGAAAGATCCATATGGGCCATGTGCGTAATTACACGATCGGCGATGTAGCGGCGCGCTTTAAGATGATGCAGGGCTTTGAAATCCTGCACCCCATGGGCTTTGACGCCTTCGGCCAGCCGGCAGAGAACGCCGCCATTAAGAACAAGACCAAACCTGACATCTGGACCTACAAGTGCATTGACTGGATGCGCGAGGAATTAAGGAAGATGGGCTTCTCCTACGACTGGGAAAGGGAGGTCTCCACCTGCGACAGCTCTTATTATAGATGGAACCAGTGGATCTTTTTAAAGATGTTTGAGCGCGGGCTTGCCTATAAAAAGGAATCGAGCGTTAACTGGTGCCCGTCTTGCGAGACCACGCTGGCTAATGAGGAGGTAGTCGATGGCGGCTGCTGGCGCTGCTCAACCAAGGTGAAGCTGCGCGACCTTGAGCAGTGGTATCTGAAGATTACCGATTATAAAGAGAGGCTCCTGGAAGACCTGGAGGGACTAGGGCATTGGCCGGAGCGCGTGCTGGCCATGCAGGCGAACTGGATCGGCAAAAGCTCTGGGGTTGAGATCTATTTCCGGCGCAAAGACAATAATGCGATTATCCCGGTCTTTACTACGAGAGCGGATACGATATTCGGCGCGACTTACATCGTGCTTGCTCCGGAGCTTCCTTTAGTAAAAGAGCTCATCAAGGGTAAGCCTCAGGAAAAACAGATCCTTGACTTTATCGACAAGGTGACCAAGGAGAGTAAAGTCATCCGCACTGCCTCAGACGTAAAAAAAGAGGGGTATTTTACCGGCGCTTATGCCGTAAATCCGGTAAACAACGAAGAGGTGCCTATTTGGGTCGCGGATTATGTCTTGATGGAATACGGGACCGGTGCGATCATGGCTGTGCCTACTCATGACCAAAGGGATTTCCTTTTTGCCGGAGAGCATGGCCTGCCGATGAGGATTGTTATAAGGTCACCAGGTCACCAGGTCACAACGTCACCGGAGAACCTTAGTGAGGCATATGAAGGACCCGGCATACAGGTCAATTCCGCGCAGTTTGACGGATTAAATAATCAGGAAGCCAAGGTAAAGATCGCCGAATGGATGGAGGCGACCAAAATCGGCAAGATCAAGACGCACTGGCGCTTGCGCGACTGGCTAATTTCGCGCCAGCGTTTCTGGGGTACGCCCATCCCGATGATTTATTGTAAGGCCTGCGGCGTGGTTCCTGTGCCGGAAGCGGATCTACCCGTAGAGTTGCCCAAGGATGCGCCTTTTACCGGCGCAGGCGGCAGCCCTCTGGGTAAAGTAAAGGAGTTTGTAGAAGTAAAATGCCCCAGGTGCGGCAGCCGTGCCAGGCGCGAGACAGATACTATGGCCACCTTCTTTGACTCGTCATGGTATTTCTTAAGGTTCTGCTCGCCTAAGTCCGATAAGCTTCCCTTTGATAAGGAGGAGGCAGGCTACTGGATGCCGGTGGACCAGTACATCGGCGGTATTGAGCATGCGATCCTGCACCTTTTATATTCGCGCTTCTTTACCAAGTTTTTTCAGGACTTGGGGATGGTGGCATTCAAAGAGCCGTTTAAGCGCCTGCTCACGCAGGGCATGGTCCTTAAAGACGGGGAAGTGATGTCTAAATCCAGGGGCAATATCGTCGACCCTGATTCGATCATCAAGAAATACGGCGCAGATACCCTGCGTCTATTCATTCTCTTTGCCGCGCCCCCGGAAACGGAGCTGGAGTGGGATGACCGCGGCATAGAGGGCGCATTTAAGTTCTTAAACCGCGTCTGGCGGATACAGGAGAACCTCATGCCTGCGGCCAGCCCGGAGGTTGTGCGCGTTCTGCATAAGACGATTAAAAAAGTGACTGAAGATTTCCAGGACTTTAAGTTCAATACTGCTATCGCCAGCCTCATGGAACTGACCAACGCGATCTATCAATCGGGAGCGGATAAAGAGGTATTTGCGAAACTCATCATCCTGCTTAGCCCGATCGCACCGCATTTTTGCGAAGAGCTCTGGCAGATCCTGGGAAATAAGGAGAGTATTTTCATGACCAGGTGGCTCGAGCATGAAGAGCGCTTCCTGATCGAAGAGACGGTCGCCGTGGTCATCCAGGTGAACGGCAAGGTGCGCTCAAAGATCGAGGTGCCTGCTGACATCAGCGAAGATAAGCTTAAAGAGCTGGTGCTGGCCGACGAAAAGACCAGGGCCTGGCTTAAAGATTCCCCGCCGAAGAGCTTCATCATCGTCCCCAAAAAACTCGTCAACATCGTCATCTAAAAAATCCGGTTAGATTCTGCCTCCTTCTGTATCAGTTGTATTAGAAGGAGGCATTTTTATGTTCAGCCTGACCCGGCAGGAGAGGCAGGTGATCCTGTTTCTGATGGCCACGGCCTTATTCGGCACAGGGATAGATTTTCTGGTGAAGCGTTACTCGCCGGAGAGAAGGATCCCCTCTTTTGGCCAGAACATCGGAAGGATCAACCTGAACACTGCCGGCCCCGAACTGCTTGAAGAGCTACCCGGCATAGGCCAGAAGCTCGCCTCAAGGATCATCGAATATCGCGATCAGTCGGGCGGGTTCGATTCCGTAGAAGAGTTAAAGCAGGTCAAGGGGATCACTGTTTATCGTTTTGAGAAGATCAAGGATTCGCTTTGCATAAAATGACGCGGCCGTTGGTAGTTTTAACTATCGCTTTTTGCAGCGGCATAATCTTTAGCCGTTTATGCCAAGTTCCTTTTTGGGCCATTTTTTTGCCCAATGCCTTTATCCTTGCCCTGATTTTAATCAGCCGCAAGACAATGAGAGCCCTCTTAATCATCCTCGCCTTTGGCCTGGGGGCAATCTTCCGGGTGAATGCCTATAATCTGGCTGAATCCCATGTATTAAGGTCAAAGCTCAAGTCGCATCTTGTAGTAAAGGGCATAGTTGAAGATATTCCGCAGATAAGGGGTAACCGTACGATCTTTCCCCTGAAAGTAGAAGCAATCGAGGCAGGAAATACCGCCCGCCGATCCTGCGGGACGCTGCGCATTTTCCTGAATGGCAGGCCGGATTTTTCCTACGGTGATGAGCTTATCCTGAAAGGAAGGTTAGAAAAGGCCGCGGTCATGCGCGTGCGCTCTCTGAGCGATGTTACGAGAGTCAGCAGAAATAAAGGATTCTTTCTGAAGAGGGTTGCGCTTTGGGCCAGGAGAGAGAGCGGCATTAGAATGCAACGGTATACTTCGAGCCTCACTTCGGCGGTCCTTTCGGCGATGGTGCTCGGCGAAAAAAGAAACATCCCCTGGTTCGTGAACAACCTGATGGTCAGGACCGGGACGGTACATATTCTGGTGGTGAGCGGTTTTAATGTGGGGATCGTAAGCTTTACCGTGCTCCTGATTTTGAAGTTGCTCAGGGTCCGCAGGGATACGCGCTTTATTATTACGATCAGCTGCCTCATCTTTTATTGCCTGCTTACCGGAGCCTCCACCCCGGTGGTACGGGCCACGATAATGGCCGTATTTTTTCTTTCTGGATACCTGATCAGGAGAGAGCCGGATATCTATAATTCCTTAAGTATGGCGGCGTTATTTATCCTTGTATTTAATCCGGGCCAGTTGTTTGATATCGGTTTTCAGCTTTCTTTTGTCAGTGTCCTGGCCATAGTCTGCCTCTACCCAGCCCTTTCTAAACTTATCGCTAAGTATTTTTTTAAAAAGGGCTGGGTGAAGTTCCTTATAGACAGCCTCCTGATTTCTCTCTCTGCGTGGCTGGGCACCTGCGCCTTTATTGCCTATTACTTCAGGATTTTTTCCCCGGTTACGGTGCTGGCTAACCTCTTTGTCGTGCCGCTGGCTACTCTGATCACTTTGTGCGGTTTCAGCCTGGTCCTTATAAGCCTGATATGCCCTGCCCTAGGTTTTGCCTTCGGCTCCTCAGCCGAAGCCCTGGTTTTCATTCTGTTACGCATTAACGCCTCTCTGGCGGATCTGCCCGGCGCCTGCCTGAAGTTTTAGGGCTAAGGGCAGGATTGACAAACCCGTATATCTGTGTTAAATTAACCTATTATGTTTAAGCGTTTAATCCTGATCAGCGTAATCCTTTTTGGCCTGGCCGCAGGGCCGCTTCATGCCTACTGGATCTGGACGCCCAAGACCGGAAAGTGGGTAAACCCTAAGACCCTGCCCAAGCCCACGCCTAAAGAGCAGTTTGAATACGCGATGAGCTTCTATAATATCAAGAAGTTTAAAGAGGCGCGGATCGAGTTTAAGAAGCTCCTGAAGGCCTACCCTAAATCCTTTGAGGCCTCCGAAAGCCAGTATTACCTGGGCCGGGTTGAGGAAGAGCAGGGCAATATCTATGAAGCCTACCTTGCCTACCAGATGCTCATCGATAAGTACCCTTTTTCCGAGCGGATCCAGGAAGTCAATGAGCGCGAATACAAGATCGCCGAGCGCTTTATGGCCGGCGAAAAACGCAAGGCCATGGGCGTTGCCCTTCCGGTAGAAAACCCGGCGATAGAGATCTTTACCAGGGTGGTGGAGAACTCCACCTACGGGCCGCTGGCGCCGAAAGCGCAGTATAAACTGGGGCTCCTCTTAAAGAGCCTGATGCGTTATTACGAGGCAGAAGAGGCCTTCAATAAGCTGCTTGCCAATTATCCGGACAGCGAATGGGCGGAGGCGGCGAAGTTCCAGCTGGCGGAGAGCCGCGCGGCGGAGAGCCGCGGGCCCGAGTATGACCAGGGCGCGACCACGGAGGCGAAGCAGAAATTTGAGGACTTCATCAAGAGCCACCCGGACGCAGCACTCTCCCGCGAGGCACAGAAGAATATCCAGCAGCTGCGGGTGAAAGAGGCGGCCAGCAATTATAATATCGGCCGTTTTTACGAGAAGCAGAAGGCTTATGAGGCGGCAAAGATCTATTACGATGAAGTGCTCAACAGCCTTCCGGACAGCGATTGGGCAAAGAAGGCCTCGGATAGGCTTGAGATAATCGAGAAGTTAACGGAGAAGAAAAATGTTGTGCCTAAGGGGAAGAAGAAAAAGCTTTTCTTTGGTTCTTAGCCTGCTTTTGGCGGGCTCTTTGTTCCAGGCCGGCGGCTGCGGCTATACTACGCGTTCGGCGATCAGCAAGGAATACAGCACTATTTACATCACGCCTTTTGTGAACAAGGTGGATATCACCCAGGAATCCTATTCCCAGAATAAATACCGGATCTACCGGCCGACGATAGAGTCGGACATTACCAAGGTGGTGATTGACAGGTTCCTCGTTGACGGCAACCTCAAGCCACTGAGAGAGGATTCCGCGGACCTCATCCTTAAGGGGGAACTGACGGAATACCGCCGCGACCCATTAAGATACGACGATAACGATAATGTCACCGAATACCGCATAAATCTTGTGGTCAATATTTCCCTCTACGACCGCAAAAACGATAAACTGCTTTGGGAGGAGAACGGTTTCACCGGAGACTACAGTTATTTCACCACCGGCAACTTAGCCGTCCCCGAAGAAGTCGCGGTAAATAATGCCCTGGACGACCTGGCGCGCAGGATCGTCGAGCGCGCAGTCGAACAGTGGTAGGCATATGGTCTATCTGTTTGTCGGAAGCGACCCACCCGCCAAAGACGCCCAGCTGAAAAAGATCAGGCTGCAGGCCCTGGATCAGCACACCGAGCAGTTCAATCTGGATGTATTGTACGCAAGGGACACCTCTCTTAAAGAGCTGCAGGAGAAGCTGTTTTATCTTCCGGTAAAAAGCCTGAAGCGCGTAGTGGTGGTAAGGGGCGCAGAGGACCTGAAGGAAGAATCGAGGGAATACCTTGCGCAATACGTAAAAACTCCCCCTAAACAGACTATTTTGGTGCTGGATATCGATACCCGTCAGCAGAAAGGCGCGTTCGGGAAAAACGACAGACTGGAGTCTTTTATCCGCCGGATATCCGGATACGCCAAGACTATCCGTTTCCAGGAAGACCCAAGGCCCGATACTTTCAGCCTCGGCAGGCAGATAAACCTGAGGCGGCCTGACGCGGCCTTAAAGATCCTGCGTGAGCTGACGAGATTCAATGACGAAAGAAAGCTGGCGCCTCTGATCCTGGGGGTCCTGAGGGCTAACTTCGAGAGGGAGGTCGCAGAACCGCTTGAGTTAAGAAGGAGGCTCAAGCTCCTTTTGGCCTGCGACCTGGAAATAAAAACGGGCAAACTTAAAGCCTCGTTTGCCCTGGAAAAACTGATCGTCGCTTTATGCGGCCTTAGAAAGGCGCTTCATTAAGCGCGATTTTCTGCGGTTTGCGGTGGCGGGATGGATGATATTCTTCTTGGCTGCCTTGTCCAGCTGGGAGAATACCTTAGCCAGCATGGCCTTGGCTTCGGCGGCATTCTTCGCCGAGACAAGCGAGAGGAACTTCTTGATCGTTTTTTTCAGCTGTTGTTTAATTTTGAGGTTACGCAGGTGTTTTTTTCTGTCCGCGCGGTTTTTCTTCAATGAGGTTTTTCTTCTCGGCATTTTTGTTCCTTTCGTGAGGCCGGATCCGGCCTTTAATAGTGAATAACAGTAGCTAAAGATAGCATAATTAGCCGGCTATGTCAACAAACAAATCCGTCGCCCGCTGGGCAAGCACCATCGCCTTCGCCACCTTTTGTTCCCGGCTGCTGGGTTTTGTGCGCGATATCGTCATCGCCCGGCTTTTCGGCATCCGGGAGATCGCCCAGGCCTTTGTCGTCGCCTTCAGGATCCCGAACCTCTTCCGGGATTTTGTCGGAGAAGGCGCCGCCAACGCCAGCCTGGTGCCTGTCTTTAGCGAATATAGCCTAAAACAGGACAAAGAGGAGTTCTGGCGCCTGGCTAATGTGGTGTTGAACCTGCTGCTGGTCGTCCTTTCCGCAATCGTATTATTGGGCATAATTTTTTCTCCCCTGATCATCCGCCTGATCGCCCCCGGGTTCATCGCTTCTCCGGAGAAGTTCCTGGCCACGGTTAAGTTAAACCGGATTATTTTCCCTTATCTTTTATTGATCTGCCTGGCTGCCTATTCCACGGGGATCCTGAATTCCCTGAAGCATTTCAGTATCCCGGCGTTTGCGCCCTGTCTTTTGAATATTTCCATTATTATCTGCGCCCTCGCCTTTGGCGAGGGGATCGTAGGCCTGGCCTCGGGAGTCCTGATCGGCGGGATCCTGCAGCTTGCGATACAGATCCCCGTACTTTACAAAAAAGGGTTCCGGCTAAACCCTGCCGCAGGTTTCCGTCATCCCGAAGTAAAGACTATCGGTAGGCTGATGCTGCCGCGCATCGCCAGCTCCAGCATTTACCAGCTGAATAATTTTGTGGATTCCATCTTCGGGTCTCTGGTCTGGTTTGTGGGAGAGGGGGGTGTGGCGGTCCTTTATTTCGCCTACCGACTGATCCAATTTCCCCTCGGGATCTTCAGTAACGCCCTTTCCCAGGCGCTCCTGCCTACATTTTCCACCCAATCCCTGGAGCCGGACAGAGAGGGCCTGAAGAGCACGCTGGCCTGGGCCCTGCGCGCAGTCTCCTTCGTCATCGTGCCCGCGCAGGCCGCCTTTATCTTTCTGGCGAAACCGGTGGTCCTGGTGCTTTTCGGCGGCGGCAGATTCGATTCAACCGCCGTAGATCTTACTGCCTCATGCCTCATCTTTTACAGTATCGGTCTGTCTGCCTATGGGGCAAATAAAATCTTACAGTCCTGTTTCTTTGGCCTGAAGGACACCCTCACGCCGGCAAAGATCTCAGGTTTGGCCCTCGGGATGAACATCGCGTTGAACTGCCTGCTTATGTTTCCCCTCAAGATCGCAGGCATAGCCCTGGCCACCTCTATTTCCGGGGTAGTATCATTCTTGGTACTTTTTAATATCCTCCGGCGCAAGATCGGTGATTTCCGGGTGGCAGAGGTCGTATTTTCTTTCGTACGCATAGCCCTGGCCAGCCTTTGCATGGGTCTGGTGGCTTATCTTTGTTTTTACAAGGGCCATTCCTTAAAGTTGAATAATTACCTGAATCTGGGGCTTACGGTGTTTCTCAGCCTGTTTTCATATGCGGTTTTCTGCCTGCTTTTGGGGGTCAGAGAGATGCGCGAGCTCTGGCAGTGGGTAAGCCATAAAAAGTAAGGAGGTCAATATGACGCAGACAAGATCGCGTGGGATCGCTATTTTTGCCTGGGCTTTTATCGCGGTGAACGCATTCGGGCTATTGAATATCCGCGGCTACTATATTACTTATTCTTTCCTGCCCCGCAGCGCCTTGATCGCGGTCCTGCTTTATGCCATCGCCTTTTTTGCCTGCGGTATTATTGCCGCGGTGAATGTGCTGCGGTTAAAGGAGTGGGCCAGGAGATTAATGCTGGTTATGGCTCTCCTGGGCATCGTGGATAATATCATCTTTGTGCCCCTGACCCACAGGTCCATACAGAATGTTTCGGCCGATCAGAAACTGATCGAGACCCTGAATGAGCAGTATGATAAGCTGCCGCAGGATTACCGCCGGAAGCTGGCGATGTCTAAGGAGGCCTATGTGGACTCCATGCTCAAGACGGCTGTATTCGTTGCCCACCTGATCACCGGGATCATTGAGGTGGGCTTTACGATCATCTTCGGCTTTTTGATGTTCTGGTACTTCTTACGCCGCAAGGTCAGAGAAGAGTTTCATTAGTTTTGCTTCCGGGCTTTGTTCGCGTGCGAAAATTTTTGCCGTCTGCGGCGGTTTACGGCTCACTTTCAGGCTGGATGCTAACGTTAGCTTCCCGCCTCCCGTTCGCCGTAATTCCTTGCAGACTGAAGCTATAGAGGGGCCAAAAATTTTCTAATGCACGCTCACAAACCCTCCAGCAAAACTCTTTGAGAATCACTAATGAGCAGTCTTAAAGAAAAGATCAGAAAATTTCCGGATGCGCCGGGAGTCTATCTCATGAAGGATAGCTCGGGCAGGATCATCTATGTGGGGAAGGCCAAGTCCCTGAAGAAGCGCCTGATGAGTTATTTCCGGGGCGGCCTCTCTGATAAGACGCGCATCCAGATGGCTTCGGTTGAGACGATAGAATACCGGCTCACTCCTACCGAAGGCCTGGCGCTTTTAATTGAAAACAGCCTGATCAAGCAGCACCAGCCTAAATACAATGTGTCGCTACGCGACAGCAAGGGCTATCCTCTGGTGAAGATCACTAATGAGGAATTTCCGGCCATCTGCATCACCCGTAAAAGAGAACCTGACAGAGCGCGCTATTTCGGCCCTTACACTAGCGCTAGTCTTCTGCGCGAGGCGCTGAAAGTCATCCGCCGCAACTTCCCCTACCGCTCCTGCCATAAGATGCCCGAAGAGGCCTGCCTGTATTACCGCATCGGACTTTCGCCTGCGCCCTGCGCGGGTAAGATCAGTAAGAGAGATTACGCCGCGACTATCGAAAAGATCGCTATGATCCTGGAAGGAAAGACTGACGAGCTGGTCGCCCGGCTATCCAGAGAGATGCTTACCTTGGCCAGGCAAAAGGATTACGAGGCCGCAGCCAAGAGGCGCGACCAGATCAATGCCTTAAGTTCTTTGAGCGGTTCCCGTCCGGGTTTAAGCCGTAGCGACGAACTTCATGACCTGAAGGCGCGCCTGGGATTAGATAAACTGCCTGAGCGTATAGAAGCCTTTGATATCTCAAATATCTTCGGTAAAGAGGCGACCGGCTCGATGGTCAGTTTCTATAAAGGCGTTCCAGATAAGGATAACTACCGCCGCTTCCGGATCAAGACTGTCTCCGGGATCGATGATTATTCCATGCTGGCAGAGGTGGTCAGGCGCAGGTACGCACGCCTCAAAGAAGAGGGCCTTAAGTTTCCCGACCTCATCCTCATCGACGGCGGCCGCGGACACCTCTTTACCGCCAAAAAAGCCCTGGAGGAGGTGGGGGCAAAAGTTCCGTTTGCCAGCATTGCCAAGGAGAGAGAGCACATCTATACCCCGGAAAGGAAGGCGCCGATAAAGCTGGGAGAAGGCACTCCGGCCCTGAACCTGATCCGCCGCATCCGCGATGAGGCGCATCGCTTCGCAGTTTCGTATCACCATCTGCTTCGCCGTAAGAAAGTAATAGGGGAATAGTATGATTTCGCCGTTTGCCAGGAGAGTCTATAAAGCGGTTTGCGCGATCCCGATCGGCGAAACACGCAGCTACAAATGGGTGGCGAAAAAGGCAGGCAGGCCAAAGGCCGGCCGCGCAGTCGGGACTATCCTGAAAAACAATCCCTTTCCCTTGTTCATTCCCTGCCACCGCGTCATCCGCTCGGGCGGCGCGCCCGGCTCTTTTATCTGGGGCAGGAAGGCCAAAGAAAAGCTCTTGAATCTAGAGAGACAAATCCGGGAATCAGTGCTATAATAGTTTTTATTAATCAGCCTATCGGAGGCCAAGATGGATATAAAAATATTGATCAAACAGCTGGTGGAGAAGAACGGTTCGGATCTCTTTTACCGGGCCGGAGGCACCCCGCGCCTGAGGATCGACGGCAAGATCGTCACCATAGAGGATAGGGTCCTCAGCGTCGATGACGTGATGCGGGCGACCGAGCAGCTGACTACCCCTAAGCAGCGCGACGCCTTCAAGAACAACCTGGACGTGGACTTTGCGGTCTATCTGGATGAGTTTGAGCGCAGGTTCAGGGTGAGTATCTTCATGCAGCGCAACTGGCCCTCCATCGTAGTGCGTAATGTCAACAGCAAGATACAGACCTTTGAGGAGCTGCGCCTGCCGGCGGAAATATTAAAAAAGCTCTCTATGGAGACGCGCGGCTTAGTGCTCCTTACCGGAAGCATGGGCAGCGGCAAATCCACCACCATCGCCAGCATGATCGAGTACATCAACTCCAGCTGTAAAAAGCACATCCTTACGGTCGAGGAACCCATCGAATACACCTTTAAGGATAAGAACTGCCTGATTAACCAGAGGGAGCTGGGGATAGACGTGGCATCTTATCCGGTGGCGTTGCGCGCCTTTACCCTGCAAAGCCCGGACGTGATCTTTATCGGAAACATCCGGGATTATGACACCATGTCCAGTGCCATCACCGCCGCCGAAACCGGGGTTCTGGTCTTAAGCACTCTGCATACGGTGAATGCCGCGCAGAGCGTCGAACGCGTGGTCAATTTTTTCTCGCCGCACCAGCATCAGGAGATCAGGAATCAGCTCTCAGGGTTGCTTAAAGGCATCATCTCCCTGCGTCTGGTGCCGCTAAAGGACGGTTCCGGACGCGTGCCTGCCTATGAAGTCATGCTGCTCACCCCCACTATCAGCCGCCTCATCCGGGAGGGAAAGTTCTGGGAGATACCCAAGTACATCGAAGAGGGAGAGGTCTTTGGGCTGCAGTCATTCAGCCAGTCGCTGGCCCGGTTAGTCAGGGAGGGCAAGGTCACCGAGGAAGTGGCTGGGGATTTTTCGGATAACCGCGATGAGTTCATCCTGCAGTTAAGGGGCATCAAGAAGTAGGAGTCACAAATGCTAGAAGAAATAAAAGAAAAACTTTCCATTCTGGATCACCGGCTCCGGCAACTAAGAGGTTATCTTTGACATAGATCATAAAAAAGAACAGATCGAGGAATTGAACAGATTAATGTCCGGCCCCGGCTTTTGGGAGGATACCCAGAACAGCACCCGGGTAGTAAAACAGCTGAAAGAATTAAAGTCCTCAGTTGAGCCGTGGGAACTCGCCTTTAAAAAATACCAGGAATTTCTTGAGTTCGCCGAACTCCTTAAACCCGAAGATACCCAGCTGGCCGCAAATCTCATGCGGGACCTTGAAAATGTCTCCGCAGAGCTTGAGAAATTAGAGTTCAATACGCTCTTTAGCGGGGAGTTCGACCGTAATAGCGCAATCCTGAGCATCAACGCCGGCGCCGGAGGCACTGAATCCTGCGACTGGGTATCGATGTTATTGCGTATGTACAGCCGTTTTTCCGAGCGCCACGGATACAGCACAAGCACCATAGATATCCTGGCGGGAGAAGAGGCCGGCATAAAAAACGTGACTATTCTGGTCGAAGGCGGATACGCCTACGGGTATCTCAAGGCAGAGCGCGGGGTGCACCGCCTCGTGCGCATCTCGCCGTTTGACGCCAATAAGCGCCGCCACACTTCTTTCGCTTCGGTGGACGTGATCCCCGAGATAGAGGATGATGTGGAGGTGAAGATCGAAGATAAGGATCTGGCGATCGAGACCTTCCGCGCTTCGGGCCCGGGAGGCCAGCACATGCAGAAGACCGATTCCGCGGTCAGGATTACACACCTGCCTTCCGGCATCACTGTGCAGTCGCAGAATGAGCGCTCGCAGCATCAGAATAAACAGACGGCGCTGAAGATCCTGAAGGCCAGGATCTATGAGCTGGAGAGGGAGAAGAAGGAAGAGCAGCTTTTGAAGACCTATGATGCGCAGAAGAAGAGGATCGAGTTCGGCTCCCAGATCCGCTCTTACGTGATGCACCCCTATAATCTGGTCAAGGACCACCGCACCGACTGCCAGACCGGCGACGTCAATAAGGTGATGGACGGCGGGATTGATGAGTTTATCGAGGAGTATCTGAAAAAGCAAAAGTTAAAAGGAAAAAGCGAGAATCATAAGGATGCTTAAATTCATCAAGCAATCTATTCTAAACAGTAAGCAAAACCAGATCCGGCACAGATACCCGAATGTCAATATCGCCCTGCATCCGGATATGCCGCAACCCTCGATCGGCAAGATCGTCGAGGTGGCGCGGACAGTGGCCCAGGTGAATGCCTTCGAAGAGAAGCTTGGTTCCTTAAGCGACGAGCAGCTACGCCGCAAGACCGATGATTTCAAGGCGCACCTGAGAGAAGGATCCAAAGCTTATGAAGCGGATTTAAAGGAGCTGTCCGCCTCCCTCCAGGAAGTGGCTATCCCCGAGGAAAAAGCAAAGATCAAGAAGAAGATACGCGATACCCGCAATAAAGTCTTCGAAGAAATACTGCCCGAAGCCTTTGCCGTAGTCAGAGAGGCATCCCGGCGCACCATAGGTCTGCGTCATTTTGATACCCAGATCGCCGGAGGCATGATCCTGCATGAAGGAAGGATCGCCGAGATGGCCACCGGCGAGGGCAAGACCCTGGTTGCTACGCTTCCTGCGTATCTGAATGCGCTCCTTGGCCTTGGCGTGCATATCGTCACGGTCAACGATTACCTGGCGCGCAGGGACCGCGAATGGATGGGGCCGGTCTATGAGTTCCTGGGGTTATCCGTGGGCGCCATTCAGCATGAGATGTCTGACGAGCAAAGAAAAGCCGCTTACTCCTGCGATATCACTTACGGAACGAATAACGAGTTCGGATTTGATTACCTGCGCGACAATATGAAGTACAGCCTGGATGACCTGGTGCAGCGGCCCTTCTTTTACGCTATTGTCGACGAGGTCGACTCCATCCTTATTGACGAGGCGCGCACCCCCCTGATCATCTCGGGGCCGGCAGAGGAATCGACCGGCAAATATTACACCGCAAAAACTATTGCCGACCAGCTTAAGGGAAAGCGCGTCACCGAAAGCGAAGAGATAGACGCAAAATATAAAGGCATAGACCTCTCCAAAGGCTTTGATTACGTCGCCGACGAAAAGGCCCAGACCATCGCCCTCACCGAAGAGGGAGAGATGAAGGCGGCTCGCCTCTGGGGGGTAGAGGACCTGCACAGTATCGAGACCAATGAGCTCAGGGGCCACACTATCGCCGCACTTCGCGCAAAAGAGTTTTACGAACGCGATGTGGAGTATGTGGTTAAAGACGGCCAGGTAGTGATCGTGGATGAGTTTACCGGACGGCTTATGCCGGGAAGGCGCTGGTCAGACGGACTGCATCAGGCAGTAGAGGCAAAGGAGGGGATAAAGATTGAGCGCGAGAACCAGACGCTGGCGACCATCACCTTCCAGAATTATTTCCGCATGTATGAGAAGCTCTCCGGCATGACCGGTACCGCCTTTACCGAAGCCGCCGAGTTTGAGAATATTTACCAGTTAAACGTCGAGGTCGTCCCGACTAACCGGCCACTCATCCGCACGAACTTCCCGGACCGCGTCTATAAGACTGAGAAGGAGAAGTTTAATGCGGTGGCGGATGAGATCGCCGAACACTACAATGCCGGAAGGCCGGTCCTGGTGGGCACCATCTCCATCGATAAATCCGAGCGCCTCTCGGAGACGTTGAAGGTGCGCGGCATCGCCCATCAGGTATTGAATGCCAAGTATCATGAGCTGGAGGCCCAGATTGTGGCTCAGGCCGGCAGGTACAAGGCAGTGACCATTGCCACGAATATGGCCGGCCGCGGAACAGACATCCTGCTTGGCGGAAATCCGGAATATATGGCAAAGAGCCTCATCCAGCAGAAGTTTAAACCGGATGACCCAAACCTGAAAGAAGAGTACCTCAGGGTTTTAGGGAGATTCAGGAAAGAGGCCCAGGAAGAACACGATAAAGTAGTCAAGCTCGGCGGCCTGCACGTCCTGGGTACTGAACGCCATGAGGCGCGCCGCATCGATAATCAGCTGCGCGGAAGGAGCGGCCGCCAGGGAGATCCGGGCTCCTCAAGGTTCTATGTTTCATTGGGAGATGATTTAATGCGGCTCTTCGGTTCTGACCGGATCGCCGGACTGATGGAAAAATTAGGGCTTGAAGAAGGCCAGGTGATCGAGCATCCCTGGGTCTCCGGTTCCATCGAGATCGCGCAGAAACGTGTGGAACAGCAGAACTTCGAGATCAGGAAGCGCCTTCTTGAATACGATAATGTGATGAACAAGCAAAGGGAGATCATCTACGGCCAGCGCCGCAAGGTGCTGGAAGGAGCCTCATTAAAGGAGAATATCCTGGATATCGCCGAGCGGGTCCTGGATGATCTTTATACCTCCCATATTTCAGAAAGCGTACTGGATGCAAATGCGCTTGCCCAGACCCTGAAGTTGAAGTACGGCCTTGAGATTGACCCCCAGGTTATAGCCGGCAGGCGCGATGACGAGATCAAGAGCTACCTGTTTCAGCGGCTGGAAGATTTTTATCAGGAAAAAGAGAAGAATCTTGGGCCGGAGGTGATGCGCCAGATGGAACGCATCATCTTCCTGCAGATCGTGGACAGCAAATGGAAAGAGCATCTCCTGGCCATGGATCATCTGCGGGAGGGGATAGGTTTCCGTTCTGTCGGCCAGCGCGACCCCCTGATCGAATACAAGCGCGAGGCCTTTGAAATGTTTGGCGCCATGGTCGCAAGCATCGAAGACGACGCCCTTGAGGCGATCTTCAGGCTTGCACCGGTGCGGCCGGAGAGGATCCGGGGAGTCTTTAGCAGCCTGCCGCAGGAGCTCATCCATCAGACAGAGTTGGCGCAGTTTGAAGAGGCAAAAGAGCTTGCGGTGCAGGAAGAAGAAGCTGTTCCGGTCGAAGAAAAATCAAAACCCGTCCACTCCGCCCACCCCAAAGTCGGCCGCAATGACCCCTGCCCCTGCGGTTCCGGTAAAAAGTATAAGAAATGCTGCGGACGTTAAGTTCAGTTCTTCAGTTCTTCAGTTCTTCAGTTCTTCAGTTAAAAGGCAAAAGCCTTATCCTGTGTTTTCTTTCCGCAATACTATTAGCCCTCTCTTTTCCGCGCGCGAGTTTCTGGATCTCCGCCTGGTTCGGTTTTGTGCCCTTATTTTTTGCGCTGGAAAATAAATCCGGAGGCAGGGCATTTTTACTCGGATTTATTACCGGGATTATTTTCTGGCTAGGCACGGTCTACTGGCTTATCCACGTCACCCTTCCCGGAACCGTTCTTCTGGTTTTGTATTTAGCTTTGTATTTTGGAATTTTTGCCTTTGTTTTTCCCTACCTGCTACCTACTAACTACTGTCTACTATCGATCCCTGCGACTTGGGTTTTACTCGAGTATATTCGAGCCCACTTATTCACCGGTTTTCCCTGGGCGCTCTTGGGACATTCGCAATATCTGAATCTTCCGGTCATTCAGATATCCGATATTTTCGGCGCCTGGGGGGTATCGTTTCTGCTGATGATGGCGAATGTCTCTCTTTACAGAATCAGGGTTTATGGGTTAAGGGCCAGGGGCACGGCCATATCCTTATTCTGTATACTGGCAGTCATAACCTACGGATATTATCAGATGTATCATCTGGCCGCCGTTCCTTCCCGCCTCCGGCTTAAGGTCTGCGTCATTCAGGCAAACATCCCGCAGGAGAAAAAGTGGGATAAAAATGCCGTAGGTTTCATCCTGGATAGATACTCTGAGTTAAGCCGGGAGGCGAGCCTTAAAAAGCCCGACCTGATCATCTGGCCCGAGGCAGCCAGTCCCGGAGTGCTGGGCGAGGATGACTGGGTCTTTGAGGAGTTTTTTGCTTTGAATAAAAGAATAAGGATCCCGATGCTTATCGGCGCGGTGGTACGCGAAAAAGACATCTATTATAATAGCGCGCTCCTTATCGAAGAGGGAAGGATCACCGGCCGTTATGACAAACTGCATCTTGTGCCTTTCGGAGAATATGTCCCGCTAAAAAAGTTCCTTCCCTTCTTGGAGGCGGTCGTGCCCATAGGCGATATTGCCCGGGGAGAAGAGTACACGATATTCAAGGCCGTTGATCCCCGGTCCCGCACACCGGTCAGCTTTGCGGTGCTTAACTGTTTTGAGGACCTCTTTCCGGAATTATCCAGGCAGTTCGTCAAAAAGGGGGCGCAATTCCTGGTGAACATCACCAATGACGCCTGGTATAAGAAGACAAGCGCTTCTTACCAGCACCTGCAGGCCTCGGTATTCAGGGCGGTAGAGAACCGCATCTATCTTGCCCGCTCTGCCAACACCGGCATCTCGGGATTCATTTCGCCTTCCGGCATTATCGTTTCCCGGGTGCGCGATAATGCGGGGAGGGATATTTTTGTGGAAGGTTGTTCTACTCTGGCGGTGCCGGCCAAAGAAGACAGCCAAAGCATCTATTGCCGGCTGGGAGATTTTTTTATCCCGGCCTGCCTTCTTTCTATTTTCTATGGTATAATACGCGCTCGAAGAAAAAATGAAAAATAAATTATTGATTCCGTTCGTGCTTTTTTTATTGTCCGTCACAGGCGCTTTCTACTATGTAGACAAGGCTGCGTTCTTGAGTCCGATTTTCTACCAGCGCGATTTTCTGATCCGTAATGACAATCGCGGAGAAGGCCATTTTGCGGCTGACAGGAGCGGAAGCCGACTGCATAACGGCATCGACCTGCTTGCGCCTTTAGGCACGCCGGTCCTGGCGAGCCGTTTAGGCATAGTAGCCCAGGCAAGGCAGACTAACGGCATGGGTAAGTTTGTGATCCTGAAACACTTTGGAGGCGTCACTACTACCTACGGCCACCTTTCCCAGATTTATGTCCGGGAGGGTGAGATCGTGCGGCAGGGCGATTGTATAGGCGCCGTAGGCAAGACCGGCAACGCCAATTACCGCGATATCCTGCCGCATCTGCATTTCGAAGTGAGAAAATATGGGACCCCCCAGGATCCTTTGGAATATCTGGAATAAGAATGTTTAATATCATCCTGCTTGGCATTACCAGTCTGTTGACGGACATCTCATCCGAGATGGTCTATCCGCTCCTGCCGATTTATCTGGTGAACCAGCTGGGCGCAAGCCCCGCGATCCTCGGGTTTATCGAGGGGATCGCCGAAAGTTCGGCCAGCCTCCTGAAAGTCTTCTCGGGCTATTTTTCCGATAGGTTAAAACTGCGCAAGCCCTTTACGATCCTGGGCTATGCCGCTTCGGCTGCGGGAAAACTCTTTCTTTATATATCAGGCGGCTGGGGGCTGGTCTTTTTCGGCCGGCTCATCGACCGTATCGGCAAGGGAGTGCGCACCGCGCCCCGCGACGCCCTGATCGCCGACTCAGCGCAGGCAGAAAAGAGGGGGCAGGCCTACGGCCTCCACCGGACCATGGATACTCTCGGAGCTGTTTCGGGAGTACTGCTGGCCTATCTTATCATCACCCGCTATAAAGGCGATTTTAAGAATGTATTCTTTATTTCGCTTATCCCGGCGGCGCTGGGGATCATCGTTTTATTTTTAGTAAGGGAGAAGAAGAGAGAGCAGAAAGTTCGGGCGGCGAAGGTAGAGTTCAGGTGGCATGCGCTCGACAGGCGCCTGAAAATGTTCCTTATCTTCACTTTCATCTTTACCCTGGGGAACTCTTCAAACCAGTTTCTGCTCCTGCGCGCAAAAAGCCTGGGAAATCCCCTCGGAATAGTCATCCTGCTTTATCTCTTTTACAATATTACCTACTGCCTGATGGCGTATCCGGCGGCCCGGCTTTCAGACAGGATCGGCAGGAAGAAGCTTCTGGTTGCCGGCTACTTTATCTACGGCCTGGTGTATCTGGGATTTGCCCTGAATAATTCCGCCGCCAATCTCTGGCTGCTCTTCGGCCTTTACGGATTTTATATCGGTTTTACCGAGGGAGTAGAAAAGGCGCTGGTAGTGGATATTGCGCCTCAGGGCCTGCGCGCTACTGCCATAGGCCTGCATGCTGCCCTGGTGGGGATCGGATTGTTTCCGGCTTCTCTTTTGGCGGGACTGCTCTGGAAATACGCCGGAGCGAGCGCTCCGTTTTATTTCGCCGGATTCATGGGGATAACCGCAAGTATCGGCTTATGGTTTATCCTGAAGGACCTTTAGCCTCGTCGGAATCGGGCGTGCGCGCTCCGCCCAGCGGTTCGATGTGCACCACTACGTCCGTCACCCCGGGAACACTCTTCTTTATCGCATCCTCGATCGCATAACTTATCCTGTGGGCGTTATCGACGTGCATGTCAGGATGCACCTGCACATGCAGGTCGAGGCATATATCGTCGGGACGGCCGCGGGTGCGGATCTTATGGCAGGTCTTGACCCCCTTTATCCCCAGGACAATATCCTCGATTTTTTTCACATCCACGATCACGATGGCGTCGCAAAGGACAGCCGAGCCTTCTTTCACGATATTTGCCCCTGCATAGGCGATAAAGAGGGAAATAAAGATAGTGACTACGGGGTCGATGACCGGATACCCCATCTTTACGACTGCCAGGGACAATATTACCGAGAGCGAAGTAAAGATATCGGCCCGGGTGTGCATGGAGTCGGAAATCAGGATGTCGCTCTGTAGCTGCCTTCCTTTTTTTAGTTCGTAGCGCATTACCCATAAGTTTACCGCCAGGGTCGAGAGCATGACTATGAAACTGGCCGGGCCGATATCCGGACTCACCGGCCGGATGAAGCGCATGATCCCTTCCCTGATCAGGTTGAAGGCGACGAAGAAGAGGAATGCCGCGATGACCATGGAAAAGAGAGTCTCGTATTTTTTGTGGCCGTAAGGATGCTCTTTGTCGCGGGGCCGGCAGGCGAGGCTGATGCCGATCAGGCCGATGATATTGGAGGTGCCGTCAGAGAAGGAGTGGAAGCCGTCTGCGGTCATGCTCGCTGAACGGCTGACCAGGCCGTAAATGACCTTGGCTGCGGCCACTGACCAGTTAAGGATAAGGATTGCGATGAGGATGCGCCTGATGCGCCGGCAATGCTGTTCAATAGGCTCCATAAGAAATATTATAACTCAATTCAGGGGCCAGTTAAAGAGAAGTTTACAAGAAAATGCCCCGATGCTATAATAAACCCCATGTCTAAGAAGGCTTTTTTCATCCTGGCGCTCCTTGTTTCGTTTGCGCCTTACGGTTATCCTGCCGGCCCGCTTGAACCCTTTAGAAAGCAGGACCGCATCCTCATCCTTGCCCCGCACCCCGACGACGAAGCGCTGGGTGCCTGCGGGGTGATCCAGCAGGCGCTCTCCTGCGGCGCAAAGGTCAAGGTGCTCTACCTGACTAACGGCGACCACAACCAGTTCGCCTTTATCGTCTACGCAAAAAGGCTGCCCATAAGGAAGGCTGAGTTCATACATCTGGGCGAAGTGCGCCGCCGCGAATCCATAAAGGCCATGCAGCTCCTGGGTCTTTCCGAAAAGGACCTCATTTTTCTGGGTTACCCGGATTTCGGTACCTTTACCATTTTTAGCAGATACTGGGAGACTAAGAAGCCCTTCCGCAGCCTCCTGACGCGCATCTCCCGGGTGCCCTATAAAGAGGATCTTTCCTTCGGCGCGCCTTACACCGGAGAGAGCATCCTCGCCGATATAAAGAGGGTCCTCCTTGATTATAAACCGAATAAGGTCTTTGTCACGCATCCTGCGGATGTGAATGTGGATCATAAGTCATTCTACCTTTTTCTGCAGGTGGCCCTTGCTGACCTGAGGGGCAGGATCTCTTACCCTAAAATATATCCGTATCTCATCCACCGCGTCGGCTGGCCTCTGCCGCGGCACTACCATCCGCAGCTGGCCCTTGAACCGCCGAAAGAGTTTATTGGTTCCGCCGCCCGCTGGTTCAGCCTTGCGCTTACGCCTGAGCAGCTGGAAAAAAAGCACCAGGCCATACTATGTTACAAAAGCCAGACCGAATCCAGTGCTTTTTATCTTCTGGCCTTTGCCAGGAAAAATGAGCTCTTCGGGGATTATCCGGAGATCATTTTGGAAAGGCAGGATCCGGCGAAGGGCAAGGTTACTTTTTCGGATTTTTCGGAGATGTATGTAGATGCGCCTGCCGAGGTCTCGGCAGAGCCGCAAGAATCAGGGGCAAGGGAAAAAGGAGAGAAGGGTAATGTCGCCTATGCGCTTTCAGGCAGCACCCTCTATGTCCGGATCGATAAACCGCAAGGCCTGAAAAACAGGCTCAACTTCGTGGTTTATCTGTTCGGTTATAGCAGGGATAAGCCTTTTGCCCGGATGCCAAAGCTGAGGCTTTTGGCCAAGCATGACCGGGTGAGAGCCTTTGATAAAGGTAAAGAAATATCTCCCGCAGGGATATGCATAAAATCGGTGCCGGAATCAGATGTCCTGATGCTTGCGATTCCGCTGGCAGTCATGGGGAATCCAGAGTTTATTCTTTCTTCCATCCGGTCTTACGGAGCAACGTTATCTGTAGATGCCACTTCATTCAGGAAGATCAGGATCAGGTAAGACATCTTATAAAGAAAAACAAGCAAAGGAGATGTCTGATTACGCAGATTTTAAACCAGATCACACAGATTAAAGCTTCTAATCTGTGTAATCTAAAATAATCAATGTAATCAGGTATAATCACGATTTTACCTAAGGATTATACCAGGAGGCAGATATGCCAGAGTTTAAATCCGTGAAGGTCAACAAACCCGACGACGTGAATCTGATACTCGGCCAGAGCCATTTTATCAAGACCGCGGAGGACATCTATGAGGCCCTGGTGAACAATGTGCCGGGGATAAAGTTCGGCCTGGCATTTGCCGAATCTTCCGGCGCCTGTAAGATAAGGGCAGAGGGTAATGATCCGGAATTAAAAGAGCTTGCGGCAAAGAACGCCCTTGAAATCGGCGCAGGCCACAGCTTTCTTATATTCCTGCGCCAGGCCTATCCCATCAATGTCCTGAATGCCGTCAAGAATATCCCTGAGGTCTGTACCATTTATTGCGCCACGGCAAATCCCGTAGAGGTGCTCCTGGCTGAGAATACTTCCGGGGCCAGGGGGATCCTCGGCGTGATCGACGGCCAGGCGCCCAAGGGCATAGAGGGGCCCGAAGATATCGCCTGGAGAAAAGACCTCTTGCGCAGGATCGGCTATAAACTTTAGCTAAATAATGGAACTTAAAAAGATTTCAAAGCATTTCGGCCGTTTCATGGGGTGGCTGGGGTTGTCTTCTAGCGCCCTGGCGGTAAAGTTTATCCCCAGCAGTCTTCTCTACGCCTTTGCCCGTAAGATGAGCTGGCTGGGTTTTCGTATTGCTGCCAAACAAAGAAAGATCGCCCTGGAGAGTCTTTCTATTGCTTTTGGCAAAGAGAAGACGCCGGAGGAGCTGGAAAGGATCGCCAAAGACTGTTTTACCTTTATGGCCAAGTCTGCCTTAGAACTCCTCTTTTTGATGGATAGGCCTGAGCTGCTTAAGAAACGGGTGGATTTCGACGGCAAAGATAACCTCGATAATGCCCTGGCTAAGGGAAACGGCGCGATCCTGGTCAGCGCCCATTTCGGGAACTTCCCCCTGCTTATGGCGCGGCTCGCCCTCTGCGGGTACAAGATCGCCGGCATCATGCGCCCGATGCATGATGAGCGGGTTGAGAAGACATTCCTGGCCAAACGCAATAAGTTAGGCGTAAGGACGATCTACAGCCAGCCGCGCATCGCCTGCGTAAACGAGACGATCGAGGCGCTGCGCGACAACTCGGTAGTCTTTATTCCCATAGACCAGAACTTCGGTTCAGGCGGGGTCTATGTGGAGTTTTTCGGCCAGAAGGCGGCAACAGCGACTGGCCCGGTGGTCCTGGCGCAGAGGACAAGGGCCAGCCTCATCCCCTGTTTTATCGTCAGGCAGCCTGACGATACGCATAAGATAATTTTTGAGCCGGCGATAGAATTAATAGGATCCGGCGATCCCCAGGAAACTGTGGTCGCCAACATCCAGATGCTGACCGGTATCATCGAAAGGTATATCCGTGAATATCCGGCGGAGTGGGGATGGATCCACCGCCGCTGGAAGAGTAAGCCCGGCAGCCAGGCTTAGCCTTTACTTGGGCCTTATTTCTGGTATAATAATTCCAATTTCGCAGGGCACTTTAAATAATAAAGGAGCATGTATATGGAAGCGATCCTGAAGAGGGAGATAGTCACTAACAAAACGATCTGCCGGATATTTGCGGCATTCACCTTCGTCATCCTGACTGCCTTGGGCGCGTATGTGCGCATACCCTTGCCTTTTACGCCTGTGCCGATCACGCTGCAGACCTTTTTTGTGCTGCTGGGTGCGGCATTATTAGGCAGAGGCCTGGGGGTGATTACGCAGGCAGCGTATCTTACCTTTGGTATTGCCGGCCTCTCCATATTCACCGGCGCAGGTTACGGCTTCGCCTATTTATTAGGCCCCACCGGCGGTTATCTGCTGGGTTTTGTCCTGGCTGCTTATTTCGGAGGAAAATGCCTCGATTCGGAGCGGGGCGGTTTGTTATACGTTTTCGCTGTCTTATTTGCCGCTGACCTGATCCTGTTGGCCTGCGGAGTGCTCTGGCTTAAGGCAGCCTTCGGTCTTTCTTTGGCAAAAGCCATCCTTCTGGGATTGCTGCCTTTTATACCGGGAGATATTTTAAAGGCGCTGGCAGCGGCGCATATTTACCTGAGACTCAAGCCGCGCTTAGAAAAAGTCCTATAAAGAGGAAGGTCAAAGATGAAAGTAAAAGAGATCATGAAGAAGCCCGTCACTAGCCTCAAGCCCGATGAGAATGCCCTGGAGGCGCTCAAGTACCTGTTCCAGCGCCGCATCAGCGGCCTGCCGGTCATCGACGAGAAAGGCAGGCTCCTGGGCATGTTCACCGAAAAGGAGATCATCTCCTACATCCTGCCCTCTTATCTGGAGCAGGTGGGAAGGTTTGTCTATGAGGTCGATCCCAAGGCCGTCATGCAAAAGGCGCAGCATCTCTCGGGACTAAAGGTCAAAGATATCATGCGCCAGCACGTAGCCACGGTAGAGGAAGATACCTCGCTTTGCGAAGCCGCGCACCTGATGCTTACGCAAAAGGCAAGGCGCATCCTGGTTTTAGATAAGAACAAAAGCGTCCTGGGCATAATCGCCAGGGAAGACGTGCTTAAGGCGCTTCTGGGGGATTGCAAGTAGCCTATGAATAAGATCGTCTCAAAGTTATCCCTGCTTATCCTGACCGCCGTTTCTTTAGGCTTTCTGGGCCGGCTGGGAGGCTTAAGTTTTCATCAGGCTCTCTCGGTCTCCATCTTTTCCGCCTCCATTATCGGCACACTTTTTTTCTGGGATTTCCGGCTCAGTTTTGCCTTTATCGGCACCGCGATACTTTTAGCTACTAAAACCACTGACCTGGAGCATGTCATCAAGTTCTCTTCGCTGGAAGTGATCCTCTTTCTCGTCGGGATGATGGTGATCATCGGGCTGCTCAGGCAGGAGGGTTTCTTTGCCTGGATCGTCAGCCTCATCCTGCGTATCCGCAACTTAAGCGCCAGGAAGTTTGTCTTCTCCGTAGCGATAGCCTCAGCGCTCCTTGCCTGCGCGGTGGATGAGGTGACCTCCATAATCTTCATTGTGGCAGCGGTACTTGAGATCTGCGACTATTTCGAGGTAGATGCCGTCCCCTTCATCATCATTTCGGTCCTGGCTACCAACATCGGCTCAGCCGGGACAGTGCTCGGTAACCCTATCGGAATACTGATCGCCACCAAGTCGGGGCTTACCTTCGAAGATTTTATCGTCAAGGCCTTTCCTTTAGCTATGCTTGCGCTTTTAAGCATGATATTCCTTGTGCTTTACTGGTACCGTAAGGAATTAAAGAAGCTTGACGAACAGATCGCCAGGTTAGGGTCTGACGAGATACTTTATCATCTGATCGCAGTGCCTCCGGACAGGAAGACTAAGGCTGCGCTTTCGCTATTCGGAGCGACCCTTTTTCTGTTAGCCTTTTCTCACCGGCTCGATCTTCTCTGGGGCCTTGAGAACAACACGGTCCTTCTGGTCATTCCTCTGGTCAGCGCAGCGTTGATCATGATCTGGAAACACAGCCAGGCAAGGCATTTTATTGAGAAGGATGTGGAATGGTGGACGCTTTTATTCTTCCTGATGCTCTTTGTCCAGGCCGGGACCCTGAAATACACCGGAGCAACTGAAGTCCTGGCCAGAAACATCGCCGGTTTTACCGGAAATAACGAGGGCCTTCTGGTGTCGGTCGTCCTCTGGGTGAGCGCTATCGGTTCAAGCATTCTTGATAACGTGGTGATGGTAGCGGCATTTGTGCCGATCGTCCAGGGCTTTGGCTCCCTGCAGGTGAACCTGCAGCCTTTGTGGTGGGCGCTCCTTTTTGGCGGCTGCTTCGGAGGCAATATCACCCTGGTCGGCTCGACTGCCAATATCGTGGCCATCGGGCTCCTGGAAAAAGAGAGGAACTTCCGGATGACCTTTTTCCGTTGGTTTTGGGTCGGGCTTACCGTAGGGATCGTTTCGACGGTAATCGTCTGGGTCGCGCTGGTCACTCTGCCGGTCTACCGTTAGGGTATTCACTGGAGCAGTCGGTTCAGTTTGTTATAAATCGGTATTTGTTCGCGGGAGGTGTGTTATGAAGGCAAAAGTATTTTTAGTAACCCTGGCATTCTTGTTTTCAGGCACAGGTTTAAGTTTTAGCGAAGAGGCGGAACTATCTCAGCCCGCTGAGCCGCAGATGCAGTGGCAATATGTAGAGATCGTATCGGTTGACCCCGCAGGCAAATCCTTTGTAGGAAAGTATATCGATTTTGAGACCGAACAGGAGAAGGAGATCACCATTTTCTGCGACGATAAGACCGGCTACGAGAACATGTCTTCCCTCTCAGAGCTGAAACCCCTTGATGCCGTAGGTGTAGATTTTGTGGTCACTGCCGAAGGCAGGAACCTGGCCATGAATATCAGCCTTGAGAAGCCTGACCTTGAGGTCCTGCCGCCTGAGCTGGGTGAAGTGCTTCCGGAATTTCCTCCGGAAACAGAGGTACCCCCTCAGGAGTAAGCGCCCCGGTTTTATTAGCATAAGGAGACCTGCCCCGTCAGGCAATCCCTGACGGGGCTTGCTTTTCGCGATGAAAGACATTAGATTAGTCATTTTCGATCTGGACGGGACGCTGGTAAACGCCTATCCTGCGATTATTGAGAGTTTTAATTTCACCATGCAGAAGCTGAATTACCCCGGGCGTGACCGCTTGACTATCCGGCGCGCTGTCGGCTGGGGAGATCAGGCGCTCCTTGAGCCCTTTCTTAAGCCCGAAGACCTATCCCGGGCCCTTGCCCTGTACCGCCGGCACCATAAGAAAGCCCTGCTCAGGGGCGCTCGCCTCCTGCCCGGGGCAAGAAGAGTCCCGGATTCCCTTAAAAATAAAGGTTATCTTATGGCCGTAGCCAGCAACCGGCCTACGCGTTTTTCCCGCATCCTCATGCGCCACCTGAAACTCGAAAAGTATTTCGCCTCTTTTTTATGCGCGGATAAATTAAAAAAAGGAAAGCCCCATCCTGAGATCCTGCAGAGGATCATGCGCCGGCTCTCCTGTAAGCCTCAAGAGACCCTTTATGTAGGCGATATGGCAATCGACGCCCGGGCCGGAAGCCGCGCGGGGGTCAGGACTGTTATCGTCACTACCGGCTCAAGCCATCTGGGGGAAATAAGGAAAGAGAGGCCCTTTAAGGTCATTGATCGTATCAGCCGGCTGCTTAAGCTGCTTTCACAGGCGTAAGCGCCGGGTTTTGGCTTGACAGGCGCATATTTTGGTAATATATTAAATTGAACCGCCGCTGCCAGAACAGGCGGTTTTTGCAGGCCCGAAAGGGCTTATTACAGGAGGATTTATGAAGAAGGTACTCTTTTTATCTTTGATCCTGTCATTATGCTTTACGGGTATTTATGCCATGGCTCAAGTTCCCGGCAAGATCGGGCCGGGAGCCCAGCCAAAACTGATCCTGCTTATTTCCGAACAGAATATCGAAGGCCCGCAGCGGGCCTGGTGGGCGAGCGAAGTGGACCTTTCTACTACTGAAGCTAAAGTGGCCCAGAAGCTTATCGATTCGGGCTTTACGGTGCTTGAGCCTTCGGACCTGACCAAGTCTATCCGCCAGGATAAGGCCTTTCGCCTGCTTAACCTGTCTGAGGAAAAGTCCGTAAAGCTGGGGAATCTCTCTCAGGCGGATTACGTGGTCTTAGGCAAGGCCGTGGCCTCTGCCGGAGGCAATGTCCCGCAGTCAAATATGCGTTCCTGTTTTGCCAATATCACTGCCAAGCTTATCCGCGTCAAAGACGGCAAAGTCGTTGCTTATCTCGATGCATCCGGCAGCTCAGCGCACCTGGATGTCATCACCGGCGGCCGCGAAGCCCTGAATAACGCCGCAGAGGACCTTGCCGCAAAGATCATTGCCGCTGTCTCCAAAGGAGGAAATTAGGATGAAAAGGCTGATCCTGACTTTAGTTTATGCGTTATCGATAGCCGGCGCCGGCCTCTGCGCACCGCAGCCGACAGCCCGGGTGGATAATAGCGCCGGGACAGAGGCCCTTCCGCCTTATTCCGGGCCAAAGGCGCGCGTGGCTATTGCGGATTTTGACGTGAAGGCTGCCCAGGCTACGGGCGAGATCGGTTCGGGCCTGCGCGAGATGCTGGTTACGGCTCTGGTGAACAGCAACCGTTTTTCCGTGCTGGAACGCCAGGCATTGAGCGCGGTGATGCAGGAGCAGGAGTTGGCCAGCTCCGGCGCTGCGCAGCAGGGAGCGGGCGGCCCGCAGAGAGGAAAAATCAAGACTGCGGACCTGATTATCTCAGCGGCAGTCACCGAGTTTGAGCCGCAGGCTTCAGGCGGAAGAGCAGGTATTGGCGGAGGCGCAGGGGTGGGCAGCGGTATTTTAGGAGGGCTTCTGGGCGCAAGCCTCAATAAGTCGCACATGGCCCTGGACATCCGCATCATCGACTCTTCCACTTCCGAAGTCCTGGCTTCGACGCGCGTGCAGGGCGAGGCTTCGGATGTGGGGGGTGCGATCATGGCCGGCTTCTTCGGCGGTTGGGCGCTGGGCGGAGGGCTGTCTGCCTATGCCAACACCCCGATGGAGAAGGCGATCCGCGTCTGCATCATCGAGGCGGTACGTTATATTTCACAGGGCATACCGGCGACGTACTATAAATACTAAGATAGCAATAGGAGGCGATCCGTGGGAAAACGTAAACGTAGAGGCAAGCTTAACTGGCGTTCGAAGAGAGCAAATAAAGGCAAGAAGCCCTGCTTAGGATAGGCCCGATTTTGTTCCGGTAACCGGATCAAGCGCAAAGGAGGTCAAGATGCAGGAGAAAGAGGTCGGAAAAATTACCCACTATTATAATCACCTTAGCGTTGGGATAATCGAGCTTTCTGATGCACTCACCGTCGGTGAGACTATCCATGTCAAAGGCCACTCCGATGATTTCACCCAGACCGTGGACTCGATTCAGATCGAGCACGCCGATGTGCCAAGCGCTAAAGCCGGAGACGTCATCGGCATAAAGGTAGCCGGGAAGGTGCATCCGCACGACAAGGTCTATAAGGTCATCCCCTAATCTTCCTTTATGGTTTTAGTCTGGATCATTTCAAGTACGCTGCTGGTCTGCATCATTTCGCTGATCGGCATCTTTACCCTGGCGGTGAAAGAGGAGCTTTTAAAGAAACTCCTCTCCGGCCTGATCGGCCTTTCGGGAGGCGCCCTTATCGGAGGCGCGTTCCTGCATCTGTTGCCGGAGGCGCTGGAAGAAAGCCCCGCCGAACCCGTTTTTTATTCCCTGGTCTTCGGGATCCTGCTCTTTTTCTTTATGGAGCGCTACTTCTACTGGCGCCACTGCCATGATTCGGTCTGCGACATCCACGCCTATTCGTACCTGAACCTTTTTGGGGACGCCTTCCATAACTTCGTAGACGGCGTAGCCATTGCCGTGAGTTTCGTGGCTTCTGTGGAGGTGGGGATCGTCACGACTCTGGCGATCATCCTGCATGAGATACCCCAGGAACTGGGTGATTTCGGGGTCCTGGTCTACGGCGGGTTTTCCAAGAAGAAGGCCCTGACATATAATTTTATCTCGGCGCTCTTTGCGATCGTAGGAGCGACGGCGGGGTTTTTCCTGACTGACCTGGCCAAAGGCTCAAGCGTATTCATCCTGCCGCTTACTGCCGGCGGGTTCATTTATATCGGGGCCTCTGACCTGATCCCCGAGATACACAAACAGGCAAATCAGACGCGCTCTTCGCGTGCCCTGATCGCCTTTTTACTGGGGATCCTATTCATGGCCTTGGCCAAGTACTTAATGCCGCACTGATTAAGAGGTCCTTCCTGATTGATTCCTGATATTCCGATGAAAAAAATCACGCTCATCCAGATGAGACAAAACCAAAAGGCAAGGATCCTGGAGATTTCAGGCGGCAATATCCTCCAGCACCGGCTGCTCAGCCTCGGTATATACCCGGGCAGAGAGATCAGGAAGCTCAGCCACATTGCCTTAAGGGGGCCGGTGACAGTCCGGGTAGGCAGGTCTGTCTTTGCTCTCGGCCACAGCATGGCGGCAAAAGTCCTGTTGGAGATAGAATGACCAAGAAGATCTTTCTGATCGGCAATCCCAATGTCGGCAAAAGCGTCGTCTTTTCGCGCCTGACCGGTGTTCAGGTGATCTCTTCGAATTATCCTGGGACTACCGTTGAGATCAGCAAGGGGCTGCTGAAGATCGGCGAGGAGAAGTTCGACGTGGTGGACCTCCCCGGCACTTATTCGCTTACTCCCACCTCGAAGGCCGAAGAAGTGGCAGTCTCTCTCTTGAAAGAGTGCCCCCCGGAAGAGATGGTTGTGATCAACATCGTCGACGCCACAAACCTTGAGAGGAATCTCTTTCTTACTCTGCAATTGATTGAAGAGGGAATGCCTGTGATCGTCTGCCTGAATATGTGCGACGATACGGCGCACCGGGGCATCCACATCGATACCGGAAAATTAGAGAAGCTTCTCGGAGTGGCGGTGGTGCCCACCTGTGCTGTGACCGGGATGGGCATAAAAGCCCTGATCGAGAAGGCCCCCGGCATAAATCCCGCGCCCAGGAATAAGCTCAGTCACGAAGAGCGCTGGAGTGAGATCGGCCGGATCGTCGAAGAAACGCAGCGCCTTGAGCACCGGCACCACACGTTGAGGGAGGCCCTGGAGGATGCTTCAGTGCGGCCTTTAAGCGGCCTGCTGATAGCCGCGGGGGTGATATATGTCTCGTTTAAGATCGTGCGCTTCCTCGGAGAGTGGCTTATTGCAAACATATTCGACCCCTTATTTTTAGATTCCTACCAGCCGTTTCTTGATAGGCTGAGCCTTGCTCTCGGTCAGAAGGGTTTCCTGCACCACCTGCTTATCGGGGAGCTGATCCAGGGCAAGATCGATTTTAAGCAATCCCTGGGGCTGCTGACTACCGCGCCTTACATCGAGTTCGCCATGGTCCTCCCGTATGTCTTTTCCTTTTATCTGGTCTTAAGCCTGCTCGAAGATGTCGGCTATCTTCCCCGGCTGGCGATCCTTCTGGATAATCTTCTGCATAGGCTCGGCTTGCACGGTTTTGCCATCATCCCGGTACTTCTTGGTTTCGGCTGCAATGTTCCGGGCATCCTGGCCACCCGCGTCTTAGAATCGAAGCGCGAGCGTTTTATCGCCTCTACCCTGATCTCTATCGGTGTGCCCTGTGTGCCCCTGCAGGCGATGATCTTCGGGCTGCTGGGTGCTTTCGGCGGATTCTACGTCGGCGGGGTATACCTTGTGCTCTTTTCCGTCCTGATCATCCTCGGCCTGGTCCTGAACCGCACCCTGGCCGGTTACAGCCCGGAGTTCCTCCTGGAGATACCGCCTTACCGGATCGTCCCCTTTATGACGCTGGCCAGAAAATTATTCATGCGCATCAGGGGTTTTCTCATCGAGGCGGTACCGATTGTGCTTATCGGCGTCGCCTTTATCAATATCCTGACGTATCTGAGGGTCTTTGGCCTGATCACCGGCATTTTCGCTCCGGTAGTCGAGGGGCTTTTTGGCCTGCCCAGAGACGCGGTAGTTGCGCTCTCAATAGGGTTCCTGAGAAAAGATATCGCCGTCGGTATGCTCATGCCCCTGGGGCTTAGCGCAAAACAATTGTTTATCGCCGCCACACTTTTAGCCATATCTTTTCCCTGTATCGCCACCTTCGTAGTCCTCTTTAAGGAACTGGGTTTTAAGAGCCTGGTCAAGGCAACGCTGATCATGGTCGCGGTCAGCCTGATCGTAGGTACAGTCCTGAATTTCGGGATCCTGCATTAAGATGAAAGCCATCACCTTGATTTCAGGGGGGCTGGACAGCACCCTGGCCACAAAGCTGATGCAGAACCTGGGTGTTGAGCTGGTTGGGCTTAATACTATCAGCCCTTTTTGTCTGTGCAATCACCGCTCATCCACCGGCCGGTCCTGCGGCGCAGCATCCGTGGCTAAGGATTTAGGCCTTGAATTGATCAATGTCAATGTCTCAGAGGAGTTCCTTGAGATCGTAAAAAAACCAAAGCACGGATACGGCTCGAATATGAACCCCTGCATAGACTGCCGCATCCTTTTATTTAAAAAAGCAAAAGAGAAGATGCCGGAGGTCGGCGCCTCCTTTGTGATCACCGGAGAGGTCCTTGGCCAGCGGCCCATGTCGCAGAAGCTTAAGACCATGCAGCTCATCGAAAAAGAGGCTGGGTTAGAGGGGTTGGTATTGCGCCCTCTCTCGGCAAAGGCCCTTGAGCCTACTATTCCGGAGAAAGAAGGCTGGGTGGATAGAGAGAGGCTGCTTGCCATAAACGGAAGAGGCAGAAGAGAGCAGTTCAGCCTGGCAAAGGAATTCGGGATCAACGACTATCCCTGTCCGAGCGGAGGCTGCCTGTTGACGGATCCGGAATTCAGCAGGCGCCTGAAAGACCTGATGCAATACCGGGATTTGAACCTGGAGGATATCCGTCTGCTTAAGGTGGGCAGGCATTTCCGCCTCGGCAGAGAAACGAAACTGGTGGTCGGCAGGAACGAAAAGGAGAATCAGCTGATGTTGAATTTAGCCAGGGATGATGACTATCTTTTCATGCCTAGCGATGACCTGGCCGGGCCTACCTGTCTAGGCAGGGGCGTTTTTAATGATGCCTTGCTCAGGCTCTCTTGCGGGATAGCCAGCCGCTATTGCGACCTGGACGGAAGAAGCGAGGCAGAAATAGTCTATCGAAGAGCAGCAGGAAAAGAAGAAAGCTCAGTTTTCTGCAGGCCCCTGGATGAGGCTGCTTTATCGGGCTTGAGGATATGATATGAAAGAAGCCTATCTCTATGAAAAAATAGAGAAGAGTTCAGTGCACTGTTACCTTTGCAGCCACCATTGCCGTATTGCCGAGGGTAAGTTCGGTTTCTGCGGGGTGAGGCAGAATATGGGGGGTGAGCTTTTCACGCACGTCTACGGAAAGGCGATCGCCAGCCACGTCGACCCGATTGAAAAGAAGCCTCTGTATCATTTCCTTCCCGGTTCGACCAGCCTTTCGATTGCCGCTATCGGCTGCAATTTCCGCTGCGGTTTCTGCCAGAACTGGGAGATCTCCCAGAAGTCTATCCGCGACGGCGATTTTCCCGGCGAGGATTTTGCGCCTCCGGAGGTAGTACGGGCTGCCCTGGAAAATAAATGCAAAAGCATCTCCTACACCTATACCGAACCGACCGTCTTTTTTGAATACGCCTTTGATACGGCAAAACTCGCCAGGGAGAAGGGGTTCTATAATAATTTCGTCACCAACGGCTATATGACCAAAGAGTGTATCGAGATGGCCAGGCCGTATCTGGATGCCGCCAATGTGGACCTGAAGTTTTTCCGCGACGATGCTTACCGCAGGGTCTGCAGCGGCAGCCTTCAGCCGGTGCTGGATTCGATCAGGCTGATGCATAAGCTCGGTATCTGGGTCGAAGTGACGACCCTGGTGGTGCCGGGAGAAAATGATTCCGAGAAAGAGCTTTCGGATATCGCAGAGTTCATTGCCGGAGTGGATAAGGATATGCCTTGGCATATTTCGCGTTTCCATCCGGATTATCAGCTTATTGACAAGAGCCCCACGCCGGATGCGACCTTAAAAAAAGCGCAGGAACTGGGCTTAAAAAGCGGGCTTAAGTTTGTTTATGCGGGGAATGTCTACGGCTGGGGCAACGACACCTGTTGTCCTTCCTGTAAAAAAGCGCTGGTAAGAAGAGAGGTTTTTAGTATACTGGAGAATCATGTCAAAAAAGGAAGATGCGCTTATTGCAGCGCCCCCATACCCGGAGTGTTTGCCTGATGAAACCTAAAAAAGCCCTATTGATCGTCGACCTGCAGAATGATTTTTGCCCGGGCGGAGCCTTAGGTATTCCAGCCGGAGACAGGATCATCCCGCCGGTCAATAAATACATCCGCATCTTTGCGAAAGAGAAGCTTCCGGTCATTGCCTCGCGCGACTGGCACCCGGTAAGGACCGTGCACTTCAGGGATTTCGGGGGAGTATGGCCGGTGCACTGCATACAGAACTCTAAAGGCGCAAGCTTCCACCCCGGCCTGAAGCTGCCGAAAAAGGGCGTGATCTATGTCTATAAAGGCATGGACCCGGCCAGGGACAGCTACTCCGTCTTTCAGGCGGAAGACGATCAGGGGACGGACTTTGCGCATATACTGAAGAGGTCCGGGATAAACGAGCTTTATATCGCAGGCCTGGCTACAGATTACTGCGTAAAATTCACCGCCAGGGACGCGCTCAAGGCAGGCTATAAAGTGAAGGTCCTGATGGATGCGGTCAGGGGTGTGGATTTAAAACCCGGGGATTCGGAGAAGGCGATCAAAGAAATCACTAAGCTTGGGGCAAAGAAGACCACCCTAAAAAATCTGGAGAAGAGAAAATGATCCTGGACGATATCAAGATCTCTCAGGCGATTATCGAATCCTACAAAGATAAACTGCTTAAGGCGCTGGATGTGGATGTGGCGATTGTCGGCGCAGGGCCGGCAGGCATGACCTGCGCTTATTATCTGGCTCAGGCCGGCAAGAAGGTGGTCATCTTTGAGCGCAAGCTCTCCGTCGGGGGCGGGATGTGGGGCGGCGGGATCATGTTTAACGAGATCGTCATCCAGGATAAAGCCAGAGAGATCACCCAGGAGTTCGGGATCAGGACGCGCCTCTGGGAAAAGGGCTATTACCTGGCGGATTCTATCGAAGCGGTCTCGACCATCTGCTCAAAGAGCGTTAAGGCAGGCGTGAAGATCTTGAATCTTTTAAGCGCAGAGGATGTGATGATCAGAAAAGGCTGCATTTGCGGCTTGGTCCTGAACTGGACCTCGGTTGAGATCGCCAATCTCCACGTGGACCCGGTGACCATGCGCGCTAAATTCGTGATCGACGCTACCGGCCATGCCGCGGAGGTGGTGCACATTGCCCAGAGAAAGAGCGGCCTGCGTCTGCGCACAAAGACCGGCAAGATCATGGGCGAGCAGTCCATGTGGGCTGACCGCGCCGAAGACACTATCGTCAAGAATTCCAAAGAAGTGGCGCCCGGCCTCTATGTCTGCGGCATGTGCGCCAACGCCGTCTTCGGCGGGCCGCGCATGGGCCCGATCTTCGGGGGCATGCTCTTATCCGGGAAAAAGGTGGCCGCGGATATACTCAGAAGATGCAGGTAATTATCCGGCCGTACCGGAAAGCTGACCGCAAGGCCGTGCGTCAGATCGCCTGGGATACTGCTTTTATGGGCAGGCCGGCAGACGCCTTTTTTTCCGGGAAAGCGCTTCTGACCGGGTTTCTCACCCGCTACTTTACGGAATACGAGCCGCAGAGCTCTTTTGTCGCAGAGTCAGAAGGAAGCGTGGTCGGGTATCTGCTGGGCGCAAAAGACACTGCTGTACTTGCGCGTATTTTTAAAGCGAAGATTTTGCCGGGATTGATCCTGCAGGCGGTATTCAGCGGAGCGCTCTTCAGGAAGAAGAACCTGGCTTTTTTTCGCAACTGCTGGCAGAGCCTCCGGAATAAGGAGTTCCGGATGCCTGATTTATCCCGGGATTATCCGGCGACGCTGCACATTAATCTTACCGAAGCTGCGCGCGGGGAGGGTACGGGCGCGAAATTGATCGCCGCGTATCTGGATCACCTAAGGAAGAATAATGCGGCCGGCGTGCATCTGGCGACATTATCTCAAAGGGCATCCGTTTTTTTTCAGGCGCAGGGTTTTACCCTGCTTTACGAGGCAAGGCGAACATATTTCCGGCACATCCTGAAAGATGACTTGACCCTTTCTGTCTTCGGCATGAGGCTTTAAATGAAGATCATCAATCCCGATAAGTGCATCGTCTTTTTCGATTTCGACAATACCATCGCCACCTGCGATGTCTTTGACAGCATGCTTCCGCGCTTCTCGCGCAATGACCTCTGGATAGAGCTGGAGAAGGACTGGAGAAAAGGAAAGATCGGCTCTAAAGAGTGCCTGGAGCTCCAGATCAGGGGGATGAGCCTGGATAAGGCGAGACTGGATAAATACCTCTCCGGGATTAAGCTTGACCCCTATTTTAAGAAACTGGTGAAGCTCTTTCAGAACCGCAAGATCAGGACCATAGTCTTAAGCGACAATTTCGATTATATCCTCAAACGCGTGCTTAACTATAATGCCATCAATAAGCTTAAGATCTACTCCAATAAGCTCCGTTTTGCCAAGGGCAGGATCAGCCCCTGTTTTCCCTACCGCAGCGCAAACTGCCAGATCTGCGCCCACTGCAAGACAAAAAATCTCTTGGCAAATATAAAGCGGGATTCTATAATAATCTATATCGGCGACGGCCGTTCGGACATCTGTCCGGCAGGCTATGCCGATATTGTCTTTGCTAAGGAAGAGCTCCTGGACTATTACCGGGACAAGAAAATGATGTGTCTTGCCTACAGGTCCTTAAAGGACGTCTACGAATATTTTAAAAGGAGTTTTGCATGAGCACAAAACAGACTCTCAACCGGGCTAAAGGGCCCAAAAATATCACCACCAATGAGCTCCTGGGGCTTGAAGCCAAATATTGCTCCTGGGGGGACACGGTCCATTATGTCAGGACACCTAATATTTTTAAAAGCGCCGAGGGTTGCTATCTATATGACCAGGAGGGGGTCGAGTTCCTGGACCTGCAGATGTGGTATTCTGCGGCGAACTTCGGCTACCGGAACAGGCGCCTGAATACTGCCTTAAAGAAGCAGATCGATACCCTGCCGCAGCTGGCCTGCCAATACCTGCATGAAGAGAAGATCCGCCTGGCGGCAAAGCTTTCGCAGAGGGTGGAGAGGACCTTTGAGGAGAAGGGTAGGGTGCATTTTAATGTCGGAGGCTCAAGCGCCCTGGAAGATTCGCTCAAACTCGTCAGGAATACCTCGGGCAGAAGCCTGGCCTTTGCCTTTATGGGCGGTTATCACGGCAGGACCCTGGCTGCCTCGGCGATCACCTCGAGTTTCCGCTACCGCGAGCGCTTCGGCCACTTCGGCGAAAGGGCGATGTTTATCCCTTATCCCTACTGCTTCCGCTGCCCCTATGAAAAGAAGAGGGACTTCTGCGATTTCTATTGCCTGAAGCAGTTTGAAAGACTCTTTGAGACCGAATACCATTCGGTGGTGAACAAGAAGACTAATAAGTGCGAGTTCGCCGCCTTTTACGTCGAGCCAGTCCAGGGTACGGGCGGCTACATCGTGCCGCCGCAGGAGTATTTCGCCGGACTTAAGGAGGTCCTGGACCGCTACGGCATACTTCTGGTGGATGATGAGATCCAGATGGGCTTTTTCCGCACCGGAAAGTTCTTCTGCTTGGAACATTTTAACGTCACTCCGGATATCATCGTCTTCGGTAAGGCCCTGACTAATGGCCTGAACCCTATTTCCGGAGTCTGGGCAAAGGAGAAGTTCATTTCCCCTGAAGTTTTTCCGCCCGGCTCTACCCACTCCACCTTCTCGGCAAATCCCCTGGGTACGGCCTGCGGACTTGAGGTGATGAAACTGATCGAAGAGTCTGATTTTGCCGTCTCTGTCCCCAAAAAGGGACAGTATTTTATCTCCCGGTTAAAACAGCTGCAGAAAAAATACCCGCAGATAGGGGATGTGGACGGACTGGGGCTGGCTCTGCGCATTGAGATGTGCCAGAAGGACGGCTACACCCCGAACAGGGAGCTGACTGATGCGATAGTAGAGATCGGCTTAAGTGGGAAGCTGAAAGCAGGAGGTAGGCGGCGCGGCCTCATCCTGGACGTAGGCGGTTATTACAAGAACGTCTTTACCCTGGCGCCCTCTTTCTATATCACGGAAAAAGAGATAGACCTGGGGGTTGAGCTTTTTGAGGAAGCGCTCTCTAAAGCCCTGAAGAAGTAATAAGAGCCGCTATAAAAATAATCATAAAAAAAGCCTCTTCTTTTAGAGAAGAGGCTTTTTTGTTGCCGGTTAAATAAGGTTAGAACTTTCGCGTGATGCCGGCGACGGCAAAGACAGAGTTGATACCGCTGTTGGGATGGTCGATACCGGCGTTAGAAAGGTGGCGGAAGCGGCCCTCCAGGGTAAATGCGGTATCCTCCTTGAAGAAATAATGCATGCCTACGCCGCCGGTCGAGGCGAAGTTGAACTGGGTGCTCTGTTCGCGGGTATGCAGGGTCATGTAATCAAACCCCGAGCCGACCTTGATGTAGGGCTGGAACTTCGACGTCTCAGGGAGGATGCCTGCTTTCAGAAAGAAGGAGACCCCGGTCTCAAAATTCGATTCCGGTTCAGAGATACCGGCCATGTAGGGCTCGACCTGGAACTGCAGAAGCGAACGGGGCGAGAAATTGATCTTCTTGGTCAGGGGCCTTAAGTCGAAGTTCAGGTCCACGATCACCGGATACATATGGTAATCGCCTTTTACCCGCACCTTACCCCAGCCAAAACCGGTCAGGAAATCGATCGACTGCAGGCTTTTTTCTTCGGCTCTGCACACACCCAGAAAAACAAACGTAACAACTACTGCCAGAATGATAACGGTTAGTTTTTTCATAGTAAGCTGCATTATACATAAAAATAATAAAAAAGCAAGGAAAAATATTGATGATTTATGCCTCCCTTTATGTTAGAATAGTCCCGTCATGGATTACAAATACATTGTTTTAGGTATTTTTATCCTCTGTTACATCCTGTTCATCATTTTACCCCGCAGGCGCACTTACATCGCCGTGGCCGGAGCGCTTTTATTGGTCCTCATCCGGGCCCTTTCGCTAAAAGACGCATTCTTAGCCATCAACTGGAATGTCATGGGCATCTTTGTCGGCACACTTGTGGTGGCCGACATCTTCATGGAGAGCCGGGTCCCTGCCTACATCGCCGAGATCATCGTGGATAAAGCCAGAAATACCTGCTGGGCGATCCTCTTCATCTGCCTGATGACCGGCCTTATTTCAGCCTTTGTGGAGAATGTGGCTACTGTCCTGATCGTAGCCCCCATCGCCCTATCTTTGGCCAGAAAATTAGAGATCAACCCCACCAAAATGATGATTGCAATTGCGGTATCCAGCAACTTACAGGGTACCGCCACCCTGATCGGAGACCCGCCGAGCATGCTTTTGGGCGGTTTTGCCAGGATGAACTTCATGGATTTTTTCTTTTATAAAGGAAAGCCGAGCATCTTCTTTGCCGTGGAGTTAGGCGCCCTGGTCTCGCTGGTCGTGCTTTACTTTATCTTCCGGGACCAGCGTACGAAAGTGGAACTTGTGCCGGCAGAAAAGGTGCGCTCCTGGGTGCCGGCCATTATCCTTGCCTCTTTGATCTTGCTATTGGCGGTAACCTCATTTTTTGATACCGGCTTTACTTATATGGCAGGCGTACTCTGCATGATCGCCGCAGCTGTCTCCATGTTCTGGGAGAAATTCGTGAACCGTTCTTCTATTCTCGGCGGCCTGAAGTCCCTGGACTGGGAGACGACCTTTTTCCTCATGGGCGTATTCATCCTTGTAGGCAGCCTCACTCTCACCGGCTGGATCGATATTATCTCTGATTTCCTGTCCAATCTCGTAGGCAGGAATATCTTTTTGGGTTATACCCTGATCGTCTGGATCGCGGTATTTTTTTCCGCATTTGTCGATAATGTGCCGTTTTTAGCCGCGATGCTTCCCGTGGCTGTCTCGATGTGCGCCAAGATCGATCAGGCGCCGTCTTTATTTCTTTTTGGCCTCCTGGTCGGCAGCAGCCTCGGAGGGAATATCACGCCTATCGGCGCCTCGGCCAATATCGTCGCCTGCGGGATACTGAAAAAAGAAGGGCATGAAGTGAAGTTTTTTGACTTTGTAAAAATAGGCCTCCCCTTTACGCTGGCAGCGGTGACTGCCGCATATCTGTTCATCTGGTTCATCTGGGGAGGATAACGGAGGAAATATGGATAGCTATCATGGCCTGATCAACGCCGTAAGTTTCTCCCTGAACATCATCGGTGCGCTCATCACCATCTGGGGGATCATCATTTCCTTCTTTGAGTTCCTCAAGAAAGAGATCCTGAACCGCAAAGAGAGCGTGCAGCTGAATGAGGCGATCCGGATAAAGCTGGGCAGTTACCTGGTCCTGGCCCTTGAGTTCTTTATCGCCGGAGACATCGTCAAGACCATCATCACTCCCACCTGGGAGAGCCTGGGGATTCTGGGTACGATCGTGGTGATCAGGACTATCTTAAGTTATTTCTTGACCAAGGACCTGAAAAAGATTTAGAGGCGTCTATGAAATTATTGGCGGTGAAAAGCTGGCTGATCGCATTTCTCGGGCTCCTGGCATTGTGCCTGGCTATTACAGGTAAGGATGCTTTATTCTTATCCGGCGTAGCCGTAGCCCTGATCTCAGCGCTTATCTTTGATTCGCTCTTTATCTACCTTAAAGAAAAAAAAGTCCGGGTTACCGATAGCTCCATTATCACCGGCCTGATCATTGGGTATGTATTGGCCAGCGATGAGCCTTTCTGGAAGTTCATCGCTGCGGCATTGCTTGCTATCGGCTCAAAACACATCATCCGGGTCAACAAGAAGCATCTTTTTAACCCGGCTGCTTTCGGCGTCTTCCTGACTATGTTTTTATTCGGCGCCAATACCCAGTGGAGAGGCGCGTATCTTTGGTATGTGTTGATCCCGGTAGGGCTCTTTTTTGCCTATAAGGTACAGAAGAAAGAAGTGCTTGCGGGCTATCTATTTTCGGCCCTGGGGCTTTTTGCGGCCCAGGCCTTATTGCAGAAGGCGCCGCTTTTGAATATCTTCGGATTCTTGAGTTATTTCTATATTTTTGTCATGGTCATCGAACCTAAGACGACGCCTGTATTTAAGCGCGCCAAGTTTGCCTTTGGCCTTGGAGTGGGGATATTGGTATTTTTATTCACGGAGCTGGGCGTAAACTTTGACGCGGAACTAGCTGCCCTGCTGCTTATGAACTTAAGCGTTCCCCTCTTGAATAAGATCCCGCAAAGGAGAGGGGCATGAAGAAAATAATACTTTTCTTTTTAGCCTGCTTTATCCTGGTTAATACCCTGCCTGCTTATGCCCATCCTCCTTCAAATATAGTCATCGCCTATGACCCGGCGAAGAAGATGCTGCATGCTGAGATCAAGCATCAGGTCGGCAACCCCAGGCAGCACTATATCAAAAAAGCGGACATCGGGCTTAACGGCAAAGAGATCGCAAGCCTTAGCTTTACCTCTCAGGCAAGCTATTTTTCCCAGTTGCTTGACTACAGCCTGGCTGAAGTAGAGATAAAAAAGGGCGATAAGATCTATGTCGAGGGCTATTGCAGCATCAGCGGAAAACTGAAAGTCGAGTACACCGTAGAATAAGGGAGCTTCCTTCCCTGTTTTTTTCTTGACAAATGATACTAATATAGTATCATTTATAAGTAGAGGCAAAGATGAAATTGATTACCCGCAATACCGACTATAGTCTAAGGGCGCTGATCTATATGGCGAAGAAGGGGGGGATAGTTTCGGTGCGTGAGCTTGAGCGCGCCTTAAAGATACCCCGGGCGTTTTTGAGAAAAATACTGCAGGCCCTGAACAAGAAGGGGATCCTCGCTTCCCAGAAAGGCCCGGGCGGGGGTTTCAGGCTGCTGGTCGCGCCGAAAGACCTGCGCCTTCTGGATGTGGCAAGCATCTTTCAGGGAAGGGTCAGGTTGAACGAATGCCTCTTTAAGAGAAAGGCCTGTCCCGATATCCGCAAGTGCCCCTTAAAAAGGGAGCTGGATAATATAGAAAGCTATGCGCTCAGGCGGCTGGGCGCGATATCCCTTGCCGCTCTCTTGAAGTAGAAAGGAAAAGCATGCCTAAAAGAAAGATCATCAAGATCGACGAAGAAAAATGCAACGGCTGCGGCCTCTGTATCCCCAACTGTCCGGAAGGCGCCATCCAGGTCATAGACGGTAAGGCGCGCCTGATCAGCGATTTATTTTGTGACGGCCTGGGCGCCTGTATCGGCCATTGCCCGCAGGGCGCGATCGCCATCGAGGAGCGGGAGGCGGAAAAATACGATGAAAGGAAAGTGATGGAGAATATAGTCAGGCAGGGTGAGAATACAATCATTGCCCACCTTGCGCACCTGAAGGAACACGATGAAGAGGGGTATCTGAAGGAGGCTATGCAATTCTTAAAAGAGAAACATCTCGATATCCCGCTTGAGAGCGGACCTGCTCACCATGTCCACGGACATGCCGGATGCCCCGGAGCTAAAATCACGGAGTTTAAGAAAAGGGCCGGGTCAGGGCATGCTCCGGCAGGGCATCAGGAATCAGGGCTTGAGCAGTGGCCGATACAGCTTGCGCTTGTGCCGGCATTCGCGCCTTTTTTGAATGATGCTGACCTGCTGATTGCCGCAGACTGCGTGCCTTTTGCTTATGCCTCTTTCCACCGGGACTTATTAAGAGGAAAGGTTTTGCTGGTGGGCTGTCCTAAGTTCGACGATACGCAACTCTATAGCCAGAAATTAACCCAGATGTTCCAGAATAACCGCATCAAGTCGGTGACTTACGCGCATATGGAGGTGCCCTGTTGTTCCGGCCTGACACCGCTTATTCAATCAGCCATAACAGCTTCGGGAAAGGAGATCCCTTTCCGTGAAACGGTGATCAGTATTAAGGGGGAGAGGTCGGAATGATCCGGAAGTGCCCGGGACAGGATGACCGTAAAATCAACGCCGAAGAGATCAGGTGCCCTGATTGCGGTTACGAGGCGGAGATCTTCTCGGATGAATTAAAGGTAAAATGCCCCGGATGCAAAGGCCTTATCTGCAGGGCGTTATTGCCGTCCTGCATTGACTGGTGTAAACACGCCCGGGAGTGCCTGGGCGGGGTAAGATGGAGGAAGATAAGAGGGAGGTAAAAATGTTCTGTTACCAGTGCGAACAAACATCGGGGGGAAGCGGCTGTACAAAAATCGGAGTCTGCGGTAAGAATGAGGATATCCAGAGCCTGCAGGATACTCTTCTGTTTGGCCTCAAGGGTATTGCCGCTTATGCGTATCATGCCCGCGAATTAGGCAGCCGCGACGAAGAGGTAGACGCCTTCATGCATGAAGCGCTCTTTAAGACCCTGACCAATGTCAATTTCAGCCTGCAGGACTATCTGGAGGCGGTCTTAAAATGCGGGGGGATGAATCTAAAAATAATGGAAGTTCTGGATCAGGCGCATACCAAAAGATTCGGCAATCCTGTCCCGGCCGAGGTAGATACCGGGACAAAGGCCGGGCCCGGGATACTGGTGACCGGGCATGACCTGCTTGACCTTTATGAGTTATTGAGGCAGACCGAAGGCACGGGAGTAAATGTCTATACGCACGGCGAGATGCTTCCGGCGCATGGTTACCCGGAACTAAGGAAGTTCAGGCATTTGGCCGGTAATTACGGCGGCGCCTGGCAGGAGCAGCGCAAGGAATTTAAAGATTTTTCCGGCGCGATCCTGGTGACCACTAACTGCGTGATGATCCCGCCGCAGGACTCTTATCTTGACCGCCTTTTCACCACCGGACTTCCCGGGGTAGAGGGCGCGATACAAGCGAAAAAGAGGGACTTTAAGGCTTTGGTCGAGAAGGCAAAGTCCCTTGCGCCTTTTCCGGAGGCGCCGGGTAAAAAAATCATGACCGGATTCCACCACACGGTGATACTCAGCCTGGCGGATAAGATCATTGCCGCAGTCAAAGCCGGAAAGATCCGGCATTTCTTCCTGATCGGCGGCTGCGACGGGGCAAAGCCGGGGCGCAACTACTACACTGAGTTTGCCGAGAAGGTGCCCAAGGACTGCATAATCCTCACCCTTGCCTGCGGTAAATACCGCTTTAACAAACTTGATTTCGGCGCAATTGACGGGATACCGAGGCTTCTTGACGTCGGGCAGTGCAATAATGCCTATTCTGCCATCCAGGTCGCTTTAGGGTTAGCCAAGGCCTTTAACTGCGGGGTGAATGACCTGCCGTTATCCCTTGTCCTCTCCTGGTATGAGCAGAAGGCGGTAGCGATACTGCTTACCCTACTGCATCTAGGGATAAAGAACATGCGTTTGGGGCCTACCCCTCCTGCGTTCCTGACCCCCAATGTCTTTAAGGCGCTTCAGGAGAAGTTCAACCTTAAACTGATCACTACGCCGGATGAGGATTTAAAGGAGATTTTAAAGAAATAGGTATGTAAGATATTGTAGCTTGAAAAGATAGCAATATTTTGTATAATATGATTGTATCTGCGCTTTCTGACAAGGAGGTGGATATGAGTTGCGGAGGATGCGGACCAAAGAAACCGAAGAAGAAAGCAAAGAAGAAAAAGAAGTAGATCAGGCCCCATACCTGGCGAAAATAGCAGTTGCTGGGCGTGGGGCGATTTATTAGGAGGCCAAAATGTCAGAGTTCAAAGATCTTTTACAGAGCGCGGACTGGAAAACGGAGAAGCATGTCCCGGTGATCGAGGCGCCGGCCAAAACAAAGAAAGGAGAAATGCTTAAAGTCGCCTTAAGCGTGGGCAGGGAGATCGCCCATCCGAATACCACCGAGCACCACATCCGCTGGATCACGCTGTACTTCCTTCCCGACGGAGAGAAGTTTCCCTGCCAGGTCGCCAGGTTTGAGTTTACCAGCCACGGCGAATCTGTGCAGGGGCCCAACACCAGCACAATATTCACCCACCCTGAGGTTACGGCCAGTTTGAAGACTGAGAAGAGCGGACAGCTTCTGGCTGCTTCATATTGCAATATCCACGGCCTCTGGCAAAACTCGGTAAAAATAACCGTAGAGTAAGCAGACATTATACGAGGAGGTGTCTATGATCATGGAAAGGCTAATGGGTTTATGCGCGGTTGTTCCCGCCACTCTCCTGCTGACCGTCAGTTTCTTTGTCCTGGTCGTCATCCAGCGGATAGAAAAAGCAGGACTCAAGGCTTTTGGTTATGTGGTAGCTGCGCTCCTCTGGTTGGGTGTAGCGCTGGTGGGTTCTCTGGGAATTTATACTCTGGCTACCGGCCGTCCTCCGATGATGTGCATGATGCGCGCTAAGATGTGCGAGATGATGGTGTCCGGGATGATGGGCGTCAAAGAAGGCATGATGAAGCCCGGCCCCATGGAAAAGATGCCTGCGGCACAGAAATAAAAGGCCTGCTATAAACGCCCAATAATGAACGGATTAAAACTTACGGTAAATGCGCTTAAGGTCCTTGAGCGAAGGTATCTTCTGAAGGATGACCGTAGACGCGTCATTGAGACGCCCGATGGGCTTTTCCGGCGTGTAGCCCGGCACGTCGCCGGGGCGCAAGATAATTTCCGTAGGCGCACGGTAAGCCGGCGGGAGGCAGAAGAAAGGTTCTTCGGCATGATGCGTTCCCTTGAGTTCATGCCCAACTCTCCCACCCTGATGAATGCCGGCACAAAGATCGCTCAGCTCTCCGCCTGTTTTGTCATTCCAGTTCCGGACTCGATCCCCAGGATCTTCGGCGCCCTGAAACAGATGGCCACGATCCACCAGACCGGCGGAGGAACGGGTTTTGATCTTTCCTCTCTGCGCCCCAAAGGGGACCTGGTCTATTCCACTAAGGGCGAAGCTTCCGGAGCGGTCTCCTTTATGAGTATCTTTGACGCGGCGACCGGAGTGATCGTGCAGGGCGGCCGGCGCCGCGGGGCGAATATGGGGATCCTGCGCGTGGACCATCCGGATATCCTGGAATTCATCCGGGCAAAACTCAGGGAAGGCGCATTCGCCAACTTTAATCTCTCGGTCGCAGCCACGGACAGGTTCATGCGGGCCTGCTATGCGGACGGCTCTTATGCGCTGATCAACCCCCGGACAAAAAAAGAATCCGGCAGGCTTAAGGCGCGTAAGGTCTTTGATTTGATCGTGGAGTGCGCCTGGAAGACCGGAGACCCGGGCATGGTCTTTATCGACGAGATCAACCGGCATAATCCTACACCCGGGGTAGGCTCGATTGCCGCGACTAATCCTTGCGGAGAGCTGCCGCTCCTGCCTTATGAGAGCTGTAATCTCGCCTCGCTTAACCTCTCTAAGTTCGTCGATAGAGGCGGAAAGATGAACTGGCATAAGCTTTCGGAGCGCATACGCTGGGGCGTGCGCTTTTTGGATAATGTCATTGAAGTAAATAAATTTCCTCTGCCTGAGATCAGGAAGATCACCTTTGCTAACCGTAAGATCGGACTCGGGGTAATGGGTTTTGCCGATATGCTTATCCTCTTAGGTATACCCTACAATTCAAAAGTAGCGATTGATTTCTCCTGCAAGCTTATGCGCTTTATGCGCCAGGAATCGCTAAATGCCTCGCATAATCTGGCCAGGGAGCGCGGGGTATTTCCGAATTTCACAAAATCTATATATGCGAAAAAGAACCTAAAGTTACGTAACGCCGCGGTAAACACCATAGCGCCCACCGGTACGATCAGCATTATCGCCGGATGCTCAAGCGGCATTGAGCCGCTCTTTGCCATCAGCTTTACCCGCAATGTTTTAGGAGGCCAGAAGCTGCTTGAGGCCAATCCCGTGTTTGAACGCGTAGCCAGAGAGCGAAAATTTTACAGCGCTTCTCTGATGGCCGAGATCTCAAGGCGCGGCTCGATCCAGAAGATAAAAGGCATACCCGGCGACGTAAAAAATATCTTTATTACGGCTTTTGATGTCAGGCCTTCCGAGCATCTTTACATCCAGGCCGCATTCCAGAAATATACGGATAATTCAGTTTCCAAGACGGTGAACCTCCCCAGCCAGGCGCGGCCGGAAGATATCCGGCGTATTTATTTACTGGCCCATAAGCTTAGATGCAAGGGGATCACGGTCTACCGCTACGGCACGAAGAAGGAACAGGTGCTCTCTTTTCCCGGCGCCGGAAGAAAGGCTAAGCCAGTAGTCGCCTCTTCGGTTTATTCCGGCGGCACCTGCGCCAGCGAAGTCTGCGCGTAAAGAGGGTTATTGATGAACGAAGTTTCGTTTTTGATCGGAGGAAAAGCCGGGTTTGGCATTGATAAATCCGGGACGGTTATCGCCGGGATCCTGAACCGGATGGGATACCGGATTTATATCTACCGCGACTATCCTTCGCTTATCCGCGGCGGGCATACTTTTTCCATTATCCGGGCATCCAAAACCAGGGTTGCCTGTCACCTGAATAAAGTCGATATCATCTTAGCCCTGAATCAGGACACCTTTAATTTCCATAAGGCCAGATTAAAAGAAGATTCCCTGATCATCTCTGATTCCGATGTCGTGAAAATCGAAGGGGTAAGCAACAGGGTAATAGGCATTCCCATTACCGGGATGGTCAAAGAAGAGAATGCAGCTGAAATCATGCGGAATACCTGTGTTATCGGAGCACTCTGTAAAGCCGCAGGCATCAGCTGGGATATCTTAGATGAGATATTCAGGAAAGAGTTCACTAAAGAGATAGATATAAATTTAAAGATTGCCCGCCGGGGCTTTGACGCTGCCAGAGAGGAGAAGAGGATTGAAGGCTTAGGCCAGGCGCCGCTGGCCATGCTTACCGGCAATCAGGCAGCGGGGCTGGGGCTGATCCGGGGAGGCCTTAAAACTTATATTTCCTATCCCATGACCCCTTCTTCGCCCATCTTGCATTTTCTTGCCGAGATGGCGCCGGATTTCGGCCTGAAGGTGATCCATCCGGAGAGCGAGATCGGCGTGGTCCTGATGGCCCTGGGAGCTTCCTACATGGGCGAGAGGGTTGCGGTCGGTACTTCAGGCGGAGGTTTTTGTCTGATGACCGAGGGCCTGAGCTTTAGCGGGATGAGTGAGCTTCCGGTAGTATTTATCGTCGGACAAAGGCCAGGCCCGAGCACCGGACTCCCCACTTATTCAGCGCAGACAGAACTCCATTTTGTCTTAAATGCCGGGCAGGGAGAGTTTGTGCGTCTTGTGGTTGCGCCGGCTGACCCCGAAGAAGCCTATTACTGGTCAGCAGTAAGTTTAGCTTTAAGCCAAAAATACCAGATACCAGGGATTATTCTCACGGATAAGAATATGGGCGAGGGGACCTTCAACTTTGACCTTTCAAGCATGGGGGAGATAAGAGAAGAACCGCCGCTTCTCTGGGACAGAAAATCCGAATATAAGCGGTATCTGGATACAGAGAACGGGGTCTCGCCTTTGGCTTTTGTGCCGGATAGAAATGCTATTGTCAAGGTGAATAGCTATGAACATGACGAATACGGCATCACTGCTGAGGACCAGCAGATAACGACCCGGATGAATGATAAGCGGTTGCGTAAGGCTACGTATTTAGCCAAAGATCTGGAAGGATACCCATGCGTAAAGACCTACGGCAATAAAGATTCTTCGACCGTCTTATTATGCTGGGGTTCAAATAAGGGAGTCTGCGTCGAGGCAGCGGAGAGAAGCGGCCTTAAAGTGGTCCAGCCTTTGGTACTTTGGCCTTTTCCGGTGAAGCAATTTCAGGATGCGCTTCAGGGAGTTAAGAAGTTGATCTGTGTAGAGAATAATGCTACAGGGCAGCTTACCCGGCTCCTTAAGGCGCAGGGATTTGGCACAGATAAACAGATCTTAAAATACGACGGCAGGCCTTTTTCCCTGGATGAATTGCAGGAAAGACTAAGCGGGGTTTAATATGGAACAGAAGGATCTAGGGACATATGCTCAGAATACCTGGTGCCCGGGTTGCGGCAACTTCGCAATACTAAACGCCATCAAGACGGTGCTTGGCGAATTGAATGCCGAAGGACTTCCGCTTGAGAATGTAGTCCTGGTCTCGGGGATCGGCTGCCACGCAAAGATAGTCGATTATATCAATGTGAACAGTTTTTATTCTATTCACGGAAGGGTGACTCCTGCGGCAGAGGCGATCAGGCTTGGTGATCCAAAGATGAAGGTCATTGGTTTTGCCGGAGACGGGGATGCCTACGGAGAGGGGATCGAGCATCTGATCTTCGCTGCCAAGCGTAACATCGATATTACCATGGTCATCCATAATAACCGCGTCTATGGCCTGACTACCGGCCAATATACGCCCACCTCTCCTCAGGGCTACCGGGGCCGCTCTACTCCGGAGGGGACAAAGGAGCTGCCGATCAATCCTTTGGAATTGATGCTGGCAAGCGGTGCAACGTACCTCGGCCGCGGGACATCCCACGGCATAGAGCTTTTAAAAAAGCTCTTTAAAGAGGCGATCCTGCATAAGGGCTTCTCCCTGGTAGATGTCCTGCAGGTCTGCGTCACTTATTTCAATATGTACGAATATTACGATAAGCGGGTCTACGAATTAAAGGATCATAATCCCCTGGATTATCAGCAGGCGCTGAACAAGATCCGGGAGTGGGATTACAACCGGGATGCCCGGATCGCCCTCGGCACTTTTTATAAAAGAGGATCCCCTACTTTTGAGGAAGGCTTCTTTAAACAGGCCGTGCCTCCTCCGGAGAGGATGGAAAAGATAAGGCTGATTTTAGAGTCCTCAATTTAGCCCCACTTGTAAACAGAATAAGTATGATATAATAATTTCTTCTAAAATAATACTCGAGAGAGGAGACTGATTATGGACAAATACAGATGTACGGTTTGCGGCTATATTTATGACCCGGCAGCAGGGGATCCTACCCAGGGTATTGCTCCGAATACGCCTTTTGAGACTCTGCCGGAGAGCTGGGTATGTCCCGAATGCGGGGTGACCAAGGATATGTTTGAAAAAGCCTAAAGGAGAGAAATGCCCCGGACAATCACTTTTAAAGGCAATCCTTTGACCTTAGCCGGCAGGCCGGTAAAACTGGAAGCGCCTGCCCCGGATTTTTTAGTCACCTCGCAGGATTTAAAAGAAGTGCGCCTGGCTGATTTTAAGGGAAAGATCAAGATCCTCACCTCCTTTCCCTCCCTGGATACCCCGGTCTGTGACCTGCAGGTTAAGGAGTTTAATAAACGCGCCACCGGCTTTTCGTCAGATGTAGTCATAGCCGGGATAAGCAAGGACCTTCCCTTTGCCCAAAAAAGGTTCTGTGAGACCTTTGAGATCAAAGGTGTTTCCGTAGTCTCAGACTATAAGACTTCCTCCTTCGGGATAAACTACGGCCTGCTCATTAAAGAGCTGAATCTTCTGGCCAGGTCAGTCTGTATCGTAGACAAACAGGATATTGTGAGGTATTTCCAGCTGGTGGGGGAATTGACCTATGCGCCCGACTATGAGGATGTGCTAAAAGCGCTGGATGCAGTCATCCGCAATCCCATCCTTACCCCTAGGCAAGAGTTGCCGGGTAAATGTAAGCCTTGTGAAGGCGGAGTTCAGACTTTACCTAAAGATACGATTGAGAAATTGCTCGCCCAGCACCGCGGCTGGCAGCTGGTCGAGGATAAAAAGATCAGCAAAGATTTCAAATTTAAGGACTTCCCGGAAGCAAAATACTTCGTGGATCTGGTCGCGGTGACTGCGGAGGAACAGGGGCATCATCCTGCTATCACCATCGTCTACAATAAGGTGAAGATCGCCCTGACTACGCACGCCGCAGGCGGGCTTACGGAAAATGACTTTATTATGGCGCGCCTGATCGATGAGCTCGGAGGTTAGCGATGAAAAGAATAGCGGTATTGGTCGAAGAGGCCTATCAGGTGCTGGAGGTATGGTACCCGTATTTAAGGCTGCGGGAAGAAGGGTTCCAGACCGTATTAGTCGGCACCGGAAAGAAGGCCTATAAAAGCAAAGACGGCTATCCGGCTGAAGAGGAGCTGGCCATAAAAGACGCAGACCCCGCTGATTTTGACGCCGTGGTCATCCCCGGCGGCTGGGCCCCGGATTTTTTACGCAGGTCGCCTGAAGTGTTGAATCTTATCAGAGATATGGATAAACAGGGAAAGGTCATCGCCTCTATCTGCCACGGCGGATGGGTCCTGGCTTCTGCGGGGATACTAAGGGGCAGGACCGTAACCAGTTTTTCGGCGATTAAAGATGACGTGGTCAATGCCGGGGCAAAGTTCCTGGATCAGGAGGTAGTGGTAGATAAGAACCTGATTACTTCGCGCAACCCCTGTGATCTGCCGGCCTTCTGTAGGGAAATTATAAAGGGGATAAAATAAAATGACTCAGACCATCGATGCAAAAATAAAAGAAGTGATCCAGCGAACCGGTAACGTAAAGAGCGTGCGCCTGGAATTGCCCGAGATCGCAGAATATAAAGCAGGGCAGTTCGGCTGCGTATTTCTTAAAACTGAGCCGGTCTGCCACCGGTATCTCTCCATCTCCAGCTCTCCGACGGAAGAGGGATACCTTGAGTTCACCAAAAAATTAAGAGGGAGCGACTTTGCCTCCGGTTTCCTTAAGTTAAAACCCGGGGATGTAGTCGGCGTACAGTATCCGATGGGAAAGTTCACCCTGGAAGATAACGGGATGCCGGAAAAATGCGCCTTTCTTTCCGGAGGCATCGGCATTACTCCTATCAGAAGCATAGTGAAATCCGCGGTAGACAAGAATCTGGGCATAGATATGGTATTGATCTATGCCAACCAGACAGTAAGGGACATAGTCTTTCACGATGACCTGGAAAAGATGCAGGAAGTTTACCCTAAGTTCAGGCTCGCGCATGTGCTCTGCGAGCCGGCGCCGGATTTTAAATGTTCTGTCGGCCTGATCAACAGCCGGGTGATCAAGAATGAAATACCGGATTATTCCGAGAGGAAGTTTTTCCTCTGCGGCCCGCCGCCGATGGTGGAAGGGATGAAGAAGATCCTGAGCGAAGAACTAAAGCTGCCCCAAGAGCAGATCGTCACTGAGAACTTTGCCGGGTATTAAAATACAGTAGATAGCAGTTAGCAGGTAGCATTCAGGGAGGAAAATATGTCAGCGATTAAAATATTACCGGATATCTACTCTGTGGGAGCGGCAGACTGGAATGTGCGCACCTTTCACGGCCACACCTACAGCACAAAGAGAGGCACGACTTATAACGCCTATCTGATTGTGGACGAAAAAATCGCGTTGGTGGATACCGTTTACGGCCCATTTGCCAAGGAGCTGATCGAGAATATCCGCGAGGTTATTCCGGTTGAGAAAATAGATTATGTGATCGCTAACCACGTTGAGACTGACCACTCCGGAGCCCTGCCTGAAGTGATGAAGCTCTGCCCCAAGGCCAAGGTGATCGGCACGCAGAAATGTAAAGAGGGGCTCTTTAAGCACTATTACGGAAACTGGGATTTTCAGGTGGTCAAGACCGGGGATAAGATCAGCCTTGGCAAAAGGGAGCTGGCCTTTATCGAAGCGCCGATGATCCACTGGCCGGACAGCATGTTCACTTACTGCCCGCAGGAAGAGCTGCTCATGCCTAATGACGCCTTTGGCCAGCATATCGCTACCAGCGAACGTTTTGCCGATGAAGTCGACCCCTGTGCGCTCTGGGATGAGGCCTCTAAATACTATGCCAATATCCTCTGGCCGCTGGGTGCGGTCATTGCCAGAAAGATCGATGAAGTCCTTAAGATGAATATCCCCATAAAATCAATCGCTCCCAGCCACGGTGTGATCTGGAGAAAAGAGCCCTTAAAAATAGTCCAGGCCTATGCTGCCTGGGCAAGAAATGAAACTAAGCCCAAAGTAGTAGTGGCCTATGAATCCATGTGGGGCGCAACTCAGATGATGGCCAAAAAAATAGTTGAAGGGATCATCGATGCCGGTATCAGCGTCAAGCTCTATGACGTAGCCGCTAGCGACCGCACCGAGATCATCAACGATATGCTGGAGGCAAAAGGTTTTCTCTTCGGCTCATCCACCCATGATAATGACATGCTTCCTAATTTTGCCGGATTCCTTGAGTTTGTCAGGGGCCTGGCGCCGAAAAACAGGATTGCTTCCGTATTTGGATCCTATGGCTGGGCAGGAGGGGCAGCGAAAGAGATCGAAACTGTGCTTAAAGAAACGGGAATAGAGCTGGCCATGCCTTCTTTAACCGTAAAATATGTTCCCGATGAAGCGGAAACCAAGCGCTGCTATGATTTTGGCCGGGACTTTGCCGCCAGGATAAAATAAAGGATGAAAAAGATCCCGGAAAATATCCTGCGTTTTTTTCAGAACCAGGGTTTTGTCATAGTCTCTACTATAGATAAGTCAGGCCTGGTGCACAGTGCCTGCAAGGGCATAGTAAAGATCGAAGGCACGGGAAGAATATACCTGCTCGACCTTTATCGGGCCAGGACCTATATAAATCTAAAAAATAATCCCGCCATCAGCGTCACTGCCGTTGATGAGCATAAGTTCAGCGGCTGGTGCCTTAAGGGCAGGGCGAAGATACTCAACGCCGGTGAAGTGAGCGGGGAATTGATCAGGGAGTGGGAGGCAAAGATCTCCGGAAGGATCGCCTACCGGCTCCTTAAGAATATCCGCGAGGAAAAAGGGCACCCCCGGCATCCTGAGTCTCAGCTGCCCAAGCCGCAGTATATGATTCTGATGGAAGCCGAAGAGATCGTGGACCTTACCCCGCAGCACCTTAAGTAAAGAAATAAGACAGGAGGAGGAATGGGCAATATATTTGCTGGCAGTGAAGTCGTAGAGATCGGCATACAGATCGAAAAGAACGGCAGGGATTTTTATAACGCCCTCGTCACGCAATCCAAAGCCCCTGAGGCAGCGGAGCTTTTCAAGTTCTTGGCTAAGGAAGAAGAGAAGCACATTGAGATGTTCCGCAAAATCCTGGAAACTGCCACAAAGTACGAACCGCAAGGGTTAGATTCCGACGAATATTATGCCTATATGCAATCTCTTGCAAGCGATTATGTGTTTACGCAGAAGGATAAAGGTGCAGAGATCGCTAAGCAGATAAAAAGCGACCACGAAGCCGTAGAAATGGGTATCGGCTTTGAGAAGGACTCCATTATCTTTTACGAAGGAATAAAAAAAGCGGTCCCGGATTACGACCAGAAGATCGTGGATGCCCTGATCGCCCAGGAGCAGGAGCATTTAAGGAGATTGATCGACTTAAGAAGCGCGCTCTAACTGAAGAGAAAGGATAAAATGGCTAAAAACGTAAGGATTTACAGCACGCCTACCTGCCCCTGGTGCATCCGCACCAAACAGTTCTTAAAGGACAATAATGTGGTTTTTGAGGATGTAGATGTCTCCGGTGACCAGCAGGCCGCAGAAGAGATGGTCCGCAAATCCGGCCAGATGGGCGTGCCGGTCCTGGATATCGAGGGCGAGATCATCGTCGGGTTTGATAAGGATAGGATCAAAAAAGCACTGGGAATATAAATATGTATGACCTGATTATCATAGGCGCCGGCCCCGCCGGGATTACTGCCGGAGTCTATGCTGCGCGCAAAAACATGGACCTTCTGGTGGTTACCGGGGATATCGGCGGCCAGGCCGCGGTCAGCGGAGACATTGAAAATTATACCGGTTATCAGTTCATTACCGGGCCGGAGCTTGCGGCGAAGTTCGAGGAGCACATCCATAATTACGCGGTTACGGTAAAAGAGAATGAGTCTGTAAGGGAATTACGCAAGTCCGGGGATAAGGTCATCGTGGTTTCGGATAAGGAAACCTATGAGGCCCGCTCGGTGATCATTGCCTCGGGAAAAAGATCAAGGGAGCTGAACGTTCCCGGAGAAAAGGAGTTTAAGAATAAGGGCCTGACCTATTGCGCTACCTGCGATGCTCCGCTCTTTAGGGGGAAGGATGTCGCGGTGATCGGAGGAGGCAATTCCGCGCTCGATGCCGTCCTGCAGCTGACGAAGATCGCCCGCAGTATCTATCTGATCAACATTAATCCCGCTCTTGGCGGTGATGCGGTGATGCGCCAGAAGGTCTTAGGAAGCCCTAATGCCAAGGTGTTGAATAATGCGCAAACGACGGCAATCACCGGCGATAGTATGGTAAGCGGGATCAGAGTCAAATGCGATGGCCGCGAAGAAGTGCTTCCGGTTCAGGGAATATTTGTGGAGATCGGTCTGGTCCCGAATTCTGATTTCGCTAAAGACATTGAGAAGAATGATTTGGGCGAAATAAAGATAAATTGCCGCAATGAAACGAATATCCCGGGGATCTTTGCTGCCGGAGATGTCACCGATGTCCCGGAGAAGCAGATCATTATCGCAGCAGGTGAAGGCTCAAAGGCCTGCCTTAGCGCCTTCCGGTACTTAGCGGAACATAGATTCTAAATTTCTATGGTAAATCTAAAACTGATAAAACAAAAGATTCTCAGGGCAAAGCGTATCGCAGTGGCCAGCCACATCAACCCTGACGGCGATTCGCTGGGTTCGCTCCTCTCCCTGGGGTTGGCCTTAAAAAAGCTGGGCAAGCGCGTCTATCTCCTGAGCCCTGACGGCGTACCTAAAAGATACCGCCGGCTCCCCGGGGCAGGAGGGATTATCCGTAAATTAAATAAGCCGGTGGACCTGGCGGTCGCAGTTGACTGCAGCAACCGCGAGATCCTGGGTAGATCCTGGGGGACCTTTCAGAAGGCAAAGGATATTTTAGAGATTGACCACCACGAATTCCGGCGGCCGTTCGGAAATATCCGCCTCGTGGATACCCGGGCTGCAGCAGTGGGCGAATTGATCTACCCCCTCTTAAAGGACCTAAAGATAAACATCGATACAGCCATAGCGCAAAACCTCCTGACCTCAGTGGTGGTTGAGACCGATTCCTTCCGGCTACCGAACGTCCGGCCCTTTACCTTTGAGATCTGCCACGATTTAATGAAAAAGAAAGTGGATTTCTATAAGCTGGTGGATATGGTCTTTTGGTCAAAAACTAAGGAGTCCACGATTCTTTCCGGTATTTGTATGGCCAGATGCAAGTTCCTGAAGAACGGCCGGCTGGCCTGGTCTATTGTGCGCCAGAAAGATTTCCGCAACCAGAAGGGTAAAGACGAAGACGTAGACCCGGTAGCCGATGAGATGCGTTCGATCAAGGGCGTGAGGATCGCGGTATTTTTCCGGGAAAAGGATAACTCGACATTACGGGTGAGCCTGCGCTCAAAGGGCAAGATTAATGTCGCGGGGATAGCCGAGCATTTCGGGGGAGGCGGCCACTTTGATGTGGCGGGCTGCTCCATAGCGAATAAACCGAAAGCAATGAATAAGCTCCTTGCCATGGCCAAAACCTTATTGAAATAGATGATCCAAAAGACAAAGTTCACTGAACTAAAAAAAGTTTTTAGTACTTTGCACGGGCCGAAAGGCTGCCTCTGGGATAAAGAGCAGACGCATAAGAGCCTTATCCCCTATCTTAAGGAAGAAGCGGATGAGTTTATCGCTACTGTCAGGAAGGGCACTTACGCGCACATGCGCGATGAGCTGGGAGACCTCCTGCTGCAGGTGATGTTCCATTCCCAGATCGCGAAGAAAGACGGAAAGTTTGACGTAGAAGACGTGATCGATACCCTGATCAAGAAACTGAAACGCCGCCATCCCCATGTCTTTGGCAAGGTAAAGGTAAGGTCCAGCCGCGAGATCATCGCTAACTGGCACAAAATTAAAGCGCAGGAGAAGAGAGGTAAAAGGCATGCTAAAGTATAAAAAGATAAGAGTAGGAAAAAATTATATTGAGGCTTTTTCCGTTTCGTTACAGAGTAAAACATTCATCCTGCTTAAGGGAAGAAAGGGCTATGTAATGTGCGGCTACATTAATCTAAAAGCTGCCGAAAAATTTAAAGACGCAGCCGTAAAGATCACGGGCGTCTCTACTATTGAAGAGGCCCTGAAAGCAAAAGTCCATTCCTGTACTTCCTGTGCGAGAAAATTAGGCATATCTAAAGGACAATCGATCCGGGAGGCACTCAAGAAAATTTACTAAATAATACTTGATATACCCCCAGGGGGTATGTTATAATTATTGTACAGAGGTGATGAGTGGCTAAGTATCCGGATCATACAGATAATTTAGTATCTCTAAGAAGGATAGAAGGGCAAGTCCGCGGCATTCAGAAGATGATTGAGAATAAAGGATATTGCGTAGATATACTTAATCAGATACACGCGGTTATTTATGCCCTCGCCAGAATCGAGGATAAAATTCTCCAGAAGCATTTTGAGGGATGTGTAGCCGAAGCTGTCCGCGGCGGTTCGGCAAATGATAAAAGAAAAAAGCTGGAAGAGATACTTCGGCTAATCCATCAATTCAGGAAGGTCTAAAAGGAGGTACACATGAAAAAATCTCTTATTTCTTTGTTTATCGCCACACTCTTACTTAATGCCGGATTGTCTTTGGCAGCCGCAGGCTCTTGCTGCGCAAAAGACAAGTGCGCAACTGCCAAAGGTACATGCTGCATAAAAGGAGATTGTAAGAGTTCCGATAAGAGTTGTTGTAGTAATGGACAGTGTAAATGTCCGTAGGATCTTAGCAGGAAAATAGGTCAATCATAGGCGGGGAGGTCGTAATACGGCCTGAGAGTCTCCGTTTAGACGGGGTTACCCGATGAACCTGAACTGGATAATGCCAGCGGAGGGAAGGAGCGTGATGGATAATAGACCCGATGCATCTGGCAAAGGGTCTTTTTATTTCTGCGGGCAGCCAGAAAACCCGGAGGGTTAAAAATGTTTAGCAAAATAACGGAAGCACAGATCAGCAGGGCGATCGTAGGAGAGTTTACCAGGTGGTTTGATGATTATATTACTTCCGATGTCATCATCGTCGGCGCCGGGCCCAGCGGCCTTATGGCAGGGCGCGACCTGGCTAATGCAGGGATCAAGACCCTGATCATCGAAAGCAACAATTATATCGGCGGAGGTTTTTGGGTCGGCGGTTATTTCATGAATACCCTGACCTTCAGGTCTCCGGCAGAGGATATCCTGGATGAACTGAAGATACCTCATAAGAGGATAGAAGACGGGTTGTCTGTCGCGGACGGCCCTTCTGCCTGCTCAAAGCTCATCTCCGCCACATGCGATTCAGGGGCAAAGATCCTGAACCTCACTAAGTTCGATGACGTGGTCCTGCGCAATCAGCGGGTTGAGGGGGCGGTGGTCAACTGGGCCCCGGTCTCGGCGTTACCCCGGCAGATCACCTGCGTAGACCCGATCGCCCTGGAAGCAAAGGTAGTGGTTGATGCTACAGGCCATGATGCCTGGGTAGCCCGGAGCCTCGAGAAGAGAGGGTTATTGAAATTGCAAAGTTTCGGCCCTATGGATGTCGTGCTTTCAGAAGGGCTGGTGGTAGAAAAGAGCGGTGAGATCTTCCCGGGGCTCTTTGCTATCGGTATGGCAGTATCTTCTGTCTACGGGATACCGCGCATGGGGCCTACTTTTGCCGGGATGCTTTTTTCAGGAAGAAAAGCTGCTCAGGAAATAATCAAGCTATTCTCCTGCACAGGGAGCTCTACTTGTAAAGAGCCTGCCGCAGTAGTCTAAAAACTACCAGTATAAAAATTGCAAAAAAAGATTGACAAATCTTATTTCTATAGTAAACTCTACTTTGTTAATAGAGTTAATAGACAAAAGGAAAAGCAAAATGAGAATTACCTATCGGGGCGATTACGCTTTAAAGGCAGTTCTGGATCTGGCGTTGCATCAGGGGACTTTAGTGACGACGCATGATTTAGCCAGGCGCACAGACGCTCCCCTTAAATTCTTGGAACAGGTTTTACTGGATTTAAAGAGGGGCGGTTTTGTAGAGAGCCGGCGGGGTAAGGTCGGCGGTTATCTTCTGGCAAGAGATCCTTCGCAGGTCAGATTAGGCGAGGTCATCAGGTTCATTGACGGCCCTATTGAGCCGATTGAATGCGTAGATAAAAAATACGACGGCTGCCGCGACTTGTATAAGTGCATCTTTAGAGGCATATGGCAGGAAGTGGCGGAGTCGACCTCCAGAATCATAGATAACATCACTTTTAAAGATCTGGCAGAAAGGGTGAAGAGGGGCCAGGGTCTGGTCTATTCGATTTAGGAAGGAGATCATGAATAAATGCCAAAAATTGCCAAAGACATTACGGCACTGATTGGTAATACTCCTTTGGTCTACATAAACAGGCTATCTCAAGGCTGCGGGGCCAGGGTGGCGGCGAAGTTAGAATTATTCAACCCCTGCTCTTCGGTTAAAGACAGGATAGGCCTGAGTATGATCGAACAGGCAGAGAGGGAAGGCAAGATAAAGCCGGATACGGTCATTGTCGAGCCGACTTCGGGCAATACCGGTATAGCCCTGGCTTTTGTCGCTGCTGTCAGAGGGTATAAACTGGTCTTGATTATGCCGGAGACGATGAGCCTTGAACGCAGAAAATTATTGGCCGCCTTTGGCGCAGAGATTATCCTTACTTCCGGCAGTGAGGGGATGAGCGGCGCGGTAAAAAAAGCGGAAGAGCTGGTAAAGAGCAATAAGCACTATTTTATGCCGCAGCAGTTTAAGAATCCGGCTAACCCCGAGATTCACCGTCGGACTACTGCCTTAGAGATCTGGGAGGATACCGAAGGCAAGATAGATATTTTAGTTGCAGGCGTCGGGACCGGTGGTACAATTACAGGTATAGCCGAAGTGATCAGGGAAAAGAAGCCTTCATTTCGCGCGATTGCGGTCGAACCGGAGGAATCACCGGTTCTCTCCGGCGGAAAGCCCGGGCCGCACAAGATCCAGGGCATCGGCGCAGGTTTTGTGCCAGATGTCCTGAACCGGGAGATAATTGATGAGATCATCCAGGTCTCTAATGACGATGCCGCTGCCACCGCCCGCAGGCTGGTAAAAGAAGAGGGGATCCTTGCCGGGATCTCTTCCGGGGCAGCTGTCTTTGCCGCCCTGAAAGTCGGCCGGAGAAGCGAGAATAAGGATAAGCTGATTGTGGTCATCCTGCCCGATACCGGCGAGCGCTACTTAAGTACAGGGCTTTTTGTTTAACCCTAAGGAGGAATAATCATGAGAGAAAAAGTCGAGAAGGCGATAGAAAAGGTGCGGCCCATGCTTCAGGCAGACGGAGGGGATGTTGAGCTCATCGATGTGACCTCAGAAGGAGTTGTGAAGCTGAAATTACAGGGAAGCTGTGGCTGCTGCCCGATGAGCCAGATCACCCTTAAGACGGCAATAGAGAAGATCATCAAGCAGGAAGTCCCCGAAATAAAAGAGGTCATCGCGATTTAAGGAGAGCGAGTCAGAGAGATGAGAACGATAAAAGAGATAAACGCAAAGATCAAAAAGGGCGACGTCGTAGTCGTCACCGCGGAAGAAGTCATAGATCTGGTGGCTAAAAAGGGCGTAAAAAAGGCGGCCCAGGAAGTGGATGTGGTCACCACCGGTACCTTTGGCCCGATGTGTTCATCCGGCGCCTATTTTAATATCGGACATTCAAAACCGAGGATTAAACTCGGCGGCGGGACCTGCACATTAAACGGAGTCCCGGTTTATACCGGTTTTGCGGCCGTGGATATATACCTCGGCGCAACCGCGCTTGCGGATGATGACCCGCGCAATAAGATCTATCCGGGAGAGTTCAAATACGGCGGAGGTCATGTGATCCAGGAGCTGGTCGCGGGAAAGAACGCGCACCTTGAGGCGAGCGCCTACGGCACGGATTGCTATCCGCGTAAGAAACTTTCCACCCATATTAATATCAAGGATATTAACGAAGCAGTCCTCTTTAATATCCGCAATTGTTACCAGAATTATAATATTGCGGTGAACCTTTCGGATAAGCCGATCTATACTTACATGGGTATGCTTAAGCCGAATCTCGGTAATGCCAATTACTGTTCTGCGGGACAGCTCTCGCCGCTCTTGAAAGACCCCTACTATAAGACCATAGGCGTAGGGACAAAGATATTCCTGGGCGGCGGCATCGGCTATGTCTCCTGGCACGGCACCCAGCACAACCCGTCGGTGAAACGCAAGGAGAATGGTATCCCGCAGGCTCCGGCCGGGACCCTGGCGGTCATCGGCGACCTGAAACAGATGAAACCGGAGTGGTTGGTGGGGGTGAGCATGCTTGGTTATGGCGTAACGCTGAATGTAGGGATAGGTGTACCCATACCGATACTTGATGAAGAGATACTTAAATACACGGCTGCCAGGGACGAAGAGATCTACGCGCAGGTAGTGGATTACAGCGAGGCGTATCCTCAGGCGGTACCGGGCAGCTTAGCAGAGGCAAATTATGCCCAGTTAAAATCCGGAAAGATCACGGTAAAGGGAAAGGAAATCCCTACCGGAAATCTCTCCAGTTACTCCAAGGCGGTGGAGATCGCCGAGCAGTTAAAGGCATGGATCAAGAAGGGGGATTTTACCCTGACAGAGGCGGTGGCGGCATTGCCGGGTGTAGAGTCAGGGTATACCTTTAAGCCTTTAAAAGAGAGCCCGTCAATCAGCTAGGCAGCGGGAGGAAAAGAATATGGTTTCCAAAAAGATAGTCTTGCATTTTCCGTCAAAGCTGGTGGATCAGCCCATCGTTTATAAACTGGTCAAAGATTTTGACCTGCAGTTTAATATTCTGAAGGCCTCGGTTACCTCGGGGGAAGAGGGCCTGATGGTCCTGGAATTGACCGGCAAAAAAGAGAACTTTGATCAGGGCATCGAATATCTTAAGTCCTGCGGGGTAAAGATCCAGCCTTTAAGCAAGGACGTGGTGCGCGATGAAGTCAAATGCACGCATTGCGGAGTCTGTATCCCGATCTGTCCTACGGGTGCGCTGATCGTCGACCCTAAGACGCGTAAAGTAATCTTCCATAACGATAAATGCATCGCCTGCGAACTCTGTGTTCCCATCTGCCCGCCGCGCGCCATGGAAGTGAAGTTCTAGTATTGCACGTGGATAAATTACCCAGACTTAAAAATATAATCAGGCGTTATGGCTCCTGCGTCATCGCTTTTTCCGGCGGCGTAGACAGCACGTTACTTTTAAAAGTGGCTTCCCTGGTGTTACCTAAAGATAAAATCCTTGCAGTTACTGCCACCTCTGCTACATACCCAAAAGAAGAATTATTTTTTTCTAAAACCCAGGCTAAGGAGATCGGCGTAAGGCATAAGATCATCGCGACTGCGGAAGTTAAAGATAAAAGATTTACTTCCAACCCCCTTGACCGTTGTTATATATGCAAAAAAGAGCTTTTTAATAAGCTGAAGATTATCGCGAGGAATTTTAGATACGATTTTGTACTCGATGCCACCAATGCCTCTGATAAGGCAGATTTTCGCCCCGGAAATAAGGCGCTTCAGGAATTAAAAATACGCTCACCGCTTAAGGAGGCAGGTTTGTCTAAGGATGATATCCGCGCGCTAAGTAGGCGATTTGGTTTGGTTACCTGGGATAAACCGAGTTTGGCTTGCCTGGCCTCTCGCATTCCTTACGGCACAAAAATTACGCCGTCTTTACTTAGCCGCATTAACCAGGCAGAGGAATATTTAAGAAGTTTTGGTTTCAAACAGGCGAGATTGCGGCATTATAACAACCTCTGCCGGATTGAGGTTTTGAAAAGGGATATCCCGCGGCTTCTTGCCCGGCGCAATCAGATAGTCGACAAGCTAAAAAGTTTGGGTTATAATTATGTTACTGTGGACCTTGAAGGATACCGTACCGGCAGCATGAATGAGGTGATCGGTCGATGAGGAAAGCCTATTTAGACTACGCAGCTACTACTCCTTGCGATCCCGAAGTGCTTGAGGCGATGAAGCCGTATTTTTTTGAAAAGTTCGGCAATGCCTCCAGTATCTATTCTCTAGGACAGGAAGCGAAGAAGGCTATTGAGGATAGCCGCGAGAAGCTCGCCGCATTTTTAGGCGCAAGGCCTGATGAGATCGTCTTTACTTCAGGCGGGACAGAATCCGATAATTTCGCCATTAAAGGCATAACCTATGCCCTTAAGCAAAAAGGTGACCACATTGTTACTAGTGCCATCGAGCACCATGCTGTCAGCGAGCCGGCTAAATTCCTGGAGAAGCAGGGATTTAAGGTCACTTATGTCGGCGTAGACAGCCAGGGGCTGGTCTCTCCTGATGACATAAAGCGCGCGATCACCGATAAGACCATCCTCATCAGCGTAATGCATGCCAATAACGAGATCGGTACTATTCAACCGATTGCCGAGATCGGCAGGATTGCTAAAGAAAAAGGGGTCTGTTTTCATACTGATGCCGTGCAGACAGTCGGCCACATTCCGGTGAATGTGGATGAGCTGAATGTCGATCTTCTATCACTCTCTGCGCATAAATTTTACGGGCCCAAGGGTGCCGGCGCCCTTTATATCCGTAAGGGTACGCGTATTGAATCGTTCCTGCATGGCGGAGACCAGGAGAGGGACAGGCGTGCATCTACCTATAATACTCCGGGGATCGTAGGCCTGGGCAAAGCAATAGAATTATGCTCAAAGACTATGCCGGAAGAAGCCAAGTTTCAGACCGCCCTGCGTGACCGTCTGATCAAGGCGCTGGTGGAAAAGATCCCTGAGGTCCGGCTTAACGGAGACCCGCTTAAGCGGCTCCCTAATAATATAAATATTTCTATCCGATACATTGAGGGCGAATCCATGCTTCTGAGCCTGGATATGGCGGGAATCGCCTGTTCTACCGGCTCAGCCTGTACCTCTACTTCTTTAGAGCCGTCGCATGTGCTCCTGGCGATCGGCCTGCCGCATGAGATCGCTCATGGATCGCTACGCATTACTTTCGGCAGATGGACGAAAGAAGAGGATGCCGAGTATCTCTTAGAAAGCCTTCCCAAGATCGTTTCGAAACTGCGCGCCATGTCGCCCCTTTACGATAAAAATAGGTTGTAGATAGCAGTTAGTAGGTAGTAGTTAGGTAAAAATGCAGGAACGCATACTCGATTTTTTAAAGAGAAAACAAGGCTATGTTTCCGGCGATACTATTGCCAGCCGGCTTGGCATTACCCGTCAGGGGCTCTGGAAACACATCCAGGAGCTCAAAGAATTAGGGTATGACATCGTCGCTGTGCCGCACCTGGGGTATCGGCTTGAATCTTTACCTGACAGGCTCTTTCCTTTTGAGGTCAGCCACAACCTGAATACTAAGTTCGTCGGTAAAAGAGCCCATTATTTCGATACCGCAACCAGCACCATGGAGATCGCCATGGACCTGGGCCTGAAGGGTGCTCCTGCGGGTTCGGTCGTCATCGCAGAATCTCAGACTAAGGGCAAGGGAAGGCTTGGCCGCATCTGGTTTAGCCCCAAATACAAAGGAATATATCTTTCGCTGATACTTAGGCCCACCCTCCTTCCGAGCGAGGCCTCTATTTTTACCTTGTTGTCGGCTGTAAGTATCTGCGAGGCGCTTAAAAACTTTGCCGCAATAGATGCCCAGATCAAATGGCCCAACGATATATTTTTGGGCCAGAAAAAATTAGGCGGCATCCTCACCGAACTGAACGCCGAGACGGATAAGATCAATTTCATCGTCATCGGCATCGGCCTGAATGTGAACAACGATAAGAAATCCCTGATCAGCGGCTCAACTTCCCTGAAGGAGCACAAAAAAGAAAGCGTAGACAGGGCCGGGTTGCTCAAGGAGGTCTTGCGCCGGATAGAGGCGAATTATTTTCTTCTGGAGAAGAAGGGTTCAGGGGTGATCCTGGATAAATGGCGCGAGCATAATCTGACACTCGGCAGGAGGGTCAAGGTCTACTGCCAGAAGAAACATCTTGAGGGGGAGGCCTTGGGCCTGGATCGCGACGGCGGGCTTCTGGTCAGAAACGACGGCGGCCTGATCGAGAAGGTCCTGGCCGGCGATGTGGTGCACTGCAGGTAACGTAAACCTATAATTTAATTCAGGTTGACAATTATCCCGGCGGATGCGATAATAACTGCCGGGATTTTTATTTCCGATGAATAAGATACTTATTTTTATCATTTCCGGGCTCTGTTTCAACCTTTGTGCCTTTGCCGAGGAGCCGCATACTCTGGAAAAGATCACGGTCAGGCCGCAGAGCGGGTTCTCTACGCAGGTGGTCACTGCCTCTGAAATAAGCGGGATGCACCTGGATACCGTCGCGGATATTCTCGATCATGTCTCCGGTATCGATTTACGCTACCGGGGAACGCAGGGTATCCAGGCGGACCTTACCCTGCGCGGTTCTACTTTCGAGCAGGTTGCGCTCCTCATCGACGGGGTAAGGGTAAACGACCCTCAGACCGGACACCATAATCTGGATATACCCCTGACGCTATTTGACGTGGAGAGGATAGAGGTGGTCAAGGAAGGTGATTCTGCCTTCTACGGCGCAGGCGGGATTGCCGGAAGCGTAAACATCATCACTAAGAAGCCCAAAAAGAAGGCCTTGCGCCTGGATACGCTTTTTGGCCAGCATGCGCTCTTTGGTCAGGCAGGATCTTTGAGCCTGCCGGCAGATCAGGCTTCCGGAAGGGTATCTTTTGACCACAAGATCTCAAAAGCTGCCCGGCCGAATACCGATTTCGAATATAAGACCGCCTCTATCTACCTAACCCGGGAGTTTGATTCATCTACTCTGGACACGCTTTTCGGTTACCAGAAAAAAGATTTCGGTGCGGACAGCTTTTATTCCAATCTCTTTCCCGAAGAAGAGGAGCATACCGAGACAATTTTTTCCCGCACCGGCCTTGAATCCAAACTTGGCTTCGGCACGCTCAAAAACAACCTTTTTTTCCGCAAGCACCGCGATAAGTTCATCCTGCGTAGGAACAGCCCCACCCCTGTCAATTACCACACTACCTATGTATACGGGCTTAATTCAGACCTGACCCTTCCCACAAAATACGGGGATTTAGCTCTGGGGCTGGATGTAGGGAGAGACGAGATATATTCTTCAAACCTCGGGAAACACACCCGCATCCACGAGGCAGGTTCTTTTGGCTTTACCCCGAAATTAGGCGAGAGGCTGAGTGCCGATCTACGGGCGAGGCTCGATTATTACCAGAAGTGGCATACTCAGGAGTCTTTTAATGTCGGTTTAGGGTATGACCTCATCCCTCAAGAATTGAAGGTGCGGGGTTCGGCTTCCCGGGCTTTCCGCATCCCCAGTTTTACCGAACTTTATTACTCTGATGCTGCAAATAAGGGGAATCCGGACCTGGGAGTCGAGACCTCGGATAATTTCCGTCTCGGTCTTTCTTTGCGCAAGTGGTTTATGGAGTTGGGAGTTGACGGTTTCCTGCGCCAGGGCCGCAATCTCATCGACTGGACGCGCACCCGGCCGACTGACCGCTGGCAGGCGACGAACCTTGGCCGGATCGATTTCCGGGGCATAGAGCTTAACAGCAAGATCAAGCCGAACTTGAAATACGGCGGGCTGAGGCTGGATAAGATGACTTTCTCCTATAATTATACGGGTCCGGATAAACAGGCAGGCGGGTTCTATTCCAAGTACGCCCTGGATATCCTGAAGCACCAGTATCTTTTGGGCATGGATTTTGTCCTCTTTGGCCTGGATGTGAACTGGCAGTTCTCCTACAACCGGCGTTATTACGGCGAGACCTATTTTGTGGGAAACGTGTATCTGGGGAAGAGGTTCCTCGCTAAAGACTTCAGTTTCGAGCCATTCCTTAAGATTGATAATTTCAGCAATACCCGATACACCGAGGTTGCCGGAGTGCTGCAACCGAGGCGCTGGATCAAGTCCGGGGTAAAGTTTGAGTGGTAGCCGCCTCAAAATCTGTTGGAAAGGATAACACTGCGCGGTATAATATTGACATGTTTATTCACGCCGTATTATTCGAGGTCGAGCCGAAAGAGGTAGTCAAGTACCGCAGGGATAGCCTGATGTGGGCGCGCTACGCGAAAAAAGCCAGGGGCTTTGTGGCCTACCGCACGATGAAGAGATCCGGTTATAAAAATCAGTATGCCTCGGTTTATGAATGGAAGTCCGAAGCAGACCATACCCGCTTTATGAAGAAATTCCACGACCGGCTCGTCACCAAATCCTGCGCCCGCGTAAAAGTCCTGGGCTATTACAATCTGAAAGCCATAGACCAATCTTAGGGATCCCCTTCCGGGTCCCCATTTTAGATGAAAAAAGAGCGCGTAGTCGTAGCCATGAGCGGTGGGGTGGATTCTTCGGTAGCCGCCGCCCTTTTACAGAAAGAGGGCTATGAGGCGATCGGGATGACCATGTGCTTCAATCTTGCAGATACCGGGCGCAGGAAATCTGGCTGCTGCGGCCTGCAAGGCATAGAGGATGCCCGTCGCGTCGCCCATAAATTAGGCATCAGGCACTACGTCATCAATATGCAGAAGCCCCTGAGAGATTTTATCATCAAGGATTTCTGCAAAGAATACCTGAGGGGCAGGACCCCGAATCCCTGCGTGCGCTGCAATCAGTTTTTAAAGTTCGACATCCTCTTAAAAAAAGCGCTTGAACTGGATGCCCGATATTTGGCTACCGGGCATTATGTCAGGAAGATCAGAACACCCCGCGGTTTTAAGTTAAAAAAGGCCAAGGACCCGGATAAAGACCAGTCGTATTTTCTCTACCGTCTTAATCAGTATCAACTAAGGCACGCGCTCTTTCCACTCGGCGATTATACTAAGACTGAGGTGAGGGAGCTGGCCCGTAAATTCGGCCTGGCAGTGGCTGAAAAGCCGGGGAGCCAGGAGATCTGCTTTCTGCCTGATAGCGATTACCGCGGGTTTCTAAAAAACCGGGTTAAAAAAAAGCTGCAGCCGGGTCCGATCGTAGACAAGGATGGCGATCTTTTAGGCAGGCACAGGGGAGTCGCGTTTTACACTGTCGGCCAGCGTGAAGGGCTAGGTTTAGCCCTGGGTTATCCGGCTTATATCAGCCGGATCGACGCAGCTAAGAATCAAATCGTAGTCGGCAGAAGAGAAGAGGCGATGGAAAAGGCATTTCTCGTCAGCCAGCTGAACCTTATTTCCGCACCCCACAAAAAGAAGGTTGCGGCCCGGGTGCGGATAAGGTATAATCACAAAGAGGCTCCCGCAGATATATTTTTTTGGGGCAGGAGAGCCAAAGTTATTTTCAGGGAGCCGCAGTTTGCCGTTACCCCGGGACAATCCGCGGTATTTTACCGCCGGGGCACAGTCCTTGGCGGCGGCGCGATCGAGGAGGTCTTAGATTAGATGACTAAGAAAGAAGCCACAGGACTGGAAGATAAAATCCTAGAGCTGAAGAAGAAGCGTAATGCCGTAATCCTGGTGCACAATTACCAGCTTCCTGAGGTTCAGGATATCGCGGACTACCGGGGTGATTCTCTGGAGCTGAGCCGTATCGCGGCCAAGACCGATGCCAAGGTGATCGTCTTCTGCGGGGTGCATTTCATGGCTGAGACCGCATCAATATTATGCCCGGAAAAGAAAGTGATCATGCCGGATATGCATTCCGGCTGCCCCATGGCCGATATGATCACCGCCCAGGACTTGAGAAGATTGAAAAAAGAGCACCCTAAGGCGGTGACGGTCGGTTACGTGAATACTTCAGCGGAAGTAAAGGCAGAACTGGATTACTGCTGTACCTCGACTAACGCGGTGAAGGTAGTGAATTACCTGAAAGATAAGTTTGAGGAAATCGTTTTTGTGCCGGATAAGTACCTGGCGGATTATGTCTCCAAAGAGACACATAAAAAGCTCATCTTCTGGAACGGATTCTGTCCTACCCACGTAAAGATCCTGCCCGATGATATCAAGCGGGAGAAGAAATTTCATCCTTTTGCCAAGGTGATGGTGCACCCGGAGTGCCTTCCGGCAGTGGTAGCCATGGCAGATGCCGCGCTATCGACCAGTCAGATGTGCAAGTTTGCGCATGAATCCGAGGCCAAGGAGTTCATCGTGGGAACAGAGGTCGGATTGATCTATCGCCTCAAAAAAGATAATCCCGCCAAGGAGTTTTACCCTGCCTCGGAAGCGGCAGTCTGCCCGAATATGAAACGGACTACCCAGGAAAAGGTGCTCTGGGCGCTGGAAGAGCTCAAAGAAGAGGTCAGGGTCGCGGATGAGGTGCGCCAGCGCGCGCGCCTGGCTATTGACCGGATGCTGGAAATCGTATAGTGAACATCCCGATCGCCTACGAGGATGACTGGCTCTTGATTGCCGATAAACCCACCGGACTCCTGACTATCCCTACCCCGAAAAAAGAATCCCGCACGCTGGTAAGCATCCTCAACGATGACCTAAAGAAAAAAGGCTCAACCTACCGCCTGCATCCCTGCCACCGCCTTGACCGGGAGACCTCCGGCCTGATCGTCTTTGCCAAGGGAAAGTCCGTGCAGAAAAAGATGATGGGGCTTTTCCGGGAGCGCAGGGTCAAGAAGACCTATGTCGCCTTTATCAGGGGGGATGATCTGCCTTCCGAAGGCGAGATAAAAAAAGCGATTGAAGGAAAACCAGCACTCACCAGGTACAAACTCATCGAAAAGAGAAAAGACTTTTCCGTGGCAGAGGTCCTGCCCCTTACCGGCCGCACTAATCAGATCAGGATCCATTTCAAGGAGATCGGGCATCCCCTTTTAGGAGAGACAAGGTTCGCCTTTCGCCGCGATTTTAAGGTCAGGGTAAAACGGCTCATGCTCCATGCAGAGAACCTGGAGTTCGTGCATCCGGTGACCATGAATACCGTTTCGGTGAATAGCAAACTGCCTCAGGATATGCGGCAGCTCCTGGATAGAAGGGCGCAATGAGCATAAAAAGAGCGTTTTTGATCTTCTCCTGGGCGCTTTACGACCTGGCAAACCAGTTCTTCGCCTTGAATGTGGTCTCGCTTTATTATGTGCGCTGGCTGACCCTGGAAAAGCAGGTGCCCGAGATATTTTACAGCATCTCCTTCGGCGTTTCACTATTCTTCGTCGGAATACTCTCGCCCGTTCTGGGCGCTATTTCTGACCTCACCCAGAGAAGAAGGATATTCCTCATCCAGCTTACCGTCTTGTCTGTCGTCTTTACGCTGTTTCTGGGACTCACCGCAAATGTCGCCTTGAGCCTTATCTTCTTTGCCGTGGCGAACTTCGGCTGTCAGCTGGCGATCATCTTTAATAACGCCCAGATGATCGAGATAGCCCCGCAGGGAAAGGTGGGGCTGGTCTCCGGCTTCGGCAGGATGCTCGGTTATAGCGGCGCGATCATCGCCATGTACCTGGCCAAGCCCATAGTTTTGGAAAGAGGATACCAGGCGACCTTTATCCCCAGCGGCCTCCTCTTTTTGTTGTTTGCCCTGCCCTGCATGATCTTTGTCCGGGACCCGCATAGCAGGCAAAACATAAGATTGGCTTATTTCTTCCGGGGAGAAAGGGTCATAGCCAGCTTCGCGGCCTTAAGAAAGGCGCTTCTGGAGGTGAGGAAGGTCGCATCCCTGGCCAATTTTCTGAAGGCGGCATTTTTCGGGCTGGCTGCGGTCAACGTGATCATCCTCTTTATGTCAGTATACGCCACGCGCGTCTTCGGATTAAGCGAAATACAGATCATCCACCTGATCGTCTTCTCCACGCTTTTTGCCATTGCCGGAAGCATCGTCTCCGGCTTCATCAGCGACTATATCGGTTATAAACGCTGCCTGATGGGCGTATTTATCCTCTGGATAGCCGCCTTTATCGGCGCAAGCATAAGCCGGGATATCCGCCTATACTGGGCGATGGGAGCAATAGTGGGGGCAGCCCTGGGTGCTACCTGGGTCGTCTCGCGGGCGCTCGCCATAAAACTTGTTCCTCCGGAAAAGATCGGCGAGGTATTCGGGTTATTTAATTTTGTCGGCTACATTTCTGCGATCATGGGTGCTGTGTTTTGGGGCCTGGCCCTGTTATTCCTCTCCAGGTTCGGTGAGTCCGGTTACCGGATCGCGTTGGCAAGCCTTATCTTATTCATGGGCCTGGGGTTTGTGTATTTACGCCGCCTCCCTCAGGATAAATGATGCAGACGACAGGACCGGTGATCCAGGATATTTTTCATGAGACGGCCGAAAGGCTGTCTGAAAACGTCTCTTTACAGTCAAAAAAGGGATCCGGATGGCAGAAAGTGACCTTCGGTGAGCTGGATGCTTCGGCGCAGAAGCTGGCGCGCTTTTTGCTCAGCGAGGGTTTTCAGAAAGGCGACGCCGCAGGGATAGTCCTGGAGAACCGTCCGGAGTGGGCGCAGATTTTCCTCGGCGTGATGTACGCGGGGCTGGTCGCAGTCCCCCTTGATCCCGCATTAAGCCAGCAGGAATTAAGGAACCTGCTGCTGGACAGCGCAGCAAAGGTCATTTTCTGCTCCCACGATACTTTTGCCAAAAAGGTCTCCCCGGAACTTCACAGCAGGCTTGCCAAGATCGTCATCCTGGACAGCCCGGTCGCCCGGCCGCAGGATCTGGTAAGTTTTTCCGAGATAGAGGCTCAGGCGTTCCCGGAGATCGCCCTGCCGCAGACAGGGCCGCAGGCTCCGGCGCTTTTATTCTACACTTCCGGGACCACCGCTACTCCCAAGGGCGTGCTCCTGACCCATAATAATATCTGCGCCAATTTTTTCAGCATCAAAAAGACGGGCGTTTATTCCTCTTCGGACAATACACTTTCGATCCTGCCCTTTTATCATACCTATGCCTTTATGACGACACTGGTCGTGCCTCTTTTGACGGGAGGCAGGATCACTATTTTTGGCCTGAGTTTTAAACCTCAGGAACTTATTCGGGTTATCCGGGAAACGCAAATTACGGTTATTATCGGGATACCGCATCTTTTTGTGCTGATCCACAAGGCCATCATCGAGGGGCTGAAAAAGCTCCCGCTAGTCCTAAGGCCGTTTTCCAGGTTCGGATTAGGCCGGTATCTGGGCAGGAGCCTACGCTTCATGGCCAGCGGAGGGGCCCGTCTTGATCCGAAGGTCTGCCGTGACCTGAACCGCTGGGGCCTGAAGTTGATCGAGGGTTACGGCCTGACCGAGGCCTCTCCGGTAGTTACTCTGAACCCCCTGCAAAAGATCAAGTGCGGTTCAGCGGGAAAGCCGCTCCCCGATATCCAGGTAAAGATAATCGATCCGGATAATTCCGGAGTGGGGCAGGTGGCTGTCCGCGGCGAAAACGTGATGCAGGGGTATTTTAAACAGCCGGGGCTCACTGCCCGGGCGGTCAGGGACGGCTGGCTTTATACAAAGGACCTGGGGTACCTGGACAAAGAGGGGTATTTATTCCTTACCGGGAGAGAAGAGGAGCTGATCGTCTTAAGCTCGGGGAAGAACATCTATCCCGAGGAACTGGAGGCCTATTACGCTGCAAACCCCTACATCAAAGAGCTCTGCATCCTGGAAAAATACGAAGAGAAGTTCGGGCACCGCATGGAATCTTTGCATGCGGTGGTGGTGCCCGATCTTGAGTATTTCCGCTCCCGCAACGAGGCGAACATCCGGGAGAAGATCCGCTGGGAACTGGATAACCTGAGCCGCCAGCTTCCGGCATACGCGCACATCATGGGCTTTACCGTGACTAAAGAAGAGCTCCCCCGCACTACCCTGGGCAAGATCAAGAGGTTTGAAGTGAGGGAAAGGTATTTAGAGGCAAGGATGCCGAAAGTAAAACCTGAGGAGGTCGCTTTCTCGGAGGAGGACCTGCGGTTGCTGGAAGAGCCGGCCAGCCGCAAGATCATTAAGTTCCTCTCATCCGAATTAAAAAAGCCGGTCTATCTGGACAGCCATCTTGAGCTGGACCTGGGGATCGATTCTCTGACACGGGTGGAGCTGGGCCTGGGCTTAGAAAGTTTATTTTCGCTGAAGATCCCGGAGGATATCCTCTATAGCATCTCGACGGTAAAGGAGGTCATCCTTAAGATAAAAGAATTGCTCAGCCGGCCTGCTCAGGGTCAGGCAGGCCAGCAGGAGCCGGCCTCCTGGAGCCGGATCCTGGAAGAGATGCCTTCAGAAGAGACCCTCGACAAAATCGGTACAGAGCCGTCATTTTTCAATAAGATAGCGACCTGGCTCTTTAAAGTTTTCTTCCTGGGGATGTTCAAAATCTTCTGGCTCCTTAGCGTAAGAGGCAGGGAGGACTTGCCTAAGGACGGCCCGTACATAGTTTCTCCGAATCATGCCAGTTACCTGGACGGTTTCGCCGTCTTCAGCAGCCTGCCTTTTAGCCTCGGGCTCAAGACCTATTTCATCGGTTACAGCGCTATCTTTGAGCATCCTCTGGTGAGATGGGCGATAAAAACCGGCCGCCTCATCCCTATCGATCCGAATACCAATCTTACTCAGGCCTTGCAGGCAGTGGCCTATTGTTTGCGGAAGAAGAAGATCGTCTGCATTTTCCCCGAAGGCATGCGCGCCATCGATGAAAAGGTGGGAGAGTTTAAAAAAGGCATCGGCATATTGCTCAAAGAGATGGATATCCCGGCGGTCCCGGTGTATATTAAGGGTTCACACGCCTCCTGGCCAAGGACTAGGCGTCTGCCCAGATTCTGCCGGATCAGGGTCTGTTTCGGCAAGCCGGCTGCCTGGAAAGAGCTGAAAGACGAGAATACGGAAAGCGCAGGCGACGATTACGAGGCGATAACCAGGGCGCTGAGGCAGAGGGTGATGAGGCTGGCATGTTGAAATACGCACTATTAGGCATTCTCCAGGGCCTGACCGAGTTTCTGCCGGTGAGCAGTTCAGGGCACCTGGTGATCTTTCAGAAGCTTCTCGGAGTGGCAGAGGAAGGGGTGGTCATTTCGGTAGTCTTGCATGCGGGAACCCTCTTTGCCCTGGCTATTTTTTTCATCCGGGACCTGTTGGCGATTTTGCGTCACGTAAGATTATTGCTCTTTATCCTGGCGGTGACGTTGATCACGGGGTCAATCGGTATTGCGGGAAAAGACTTTTTTGAGGGGCTCTTCGGTTCTCCCCGGCTGGTCGCCTTTGCCCTGATCTTCACCGGCCTCGTACTTCTGGTCACGAAGAGATCCTGCGCCGGAACAAGGGAAAAGCCCGGGTTTAAAGATGCGCTTGTCTTAGGGCTGGCGCAGGCAACCTCGATCATACCGGGCCTCTCGCGTTCAGGCATGACTATCTCGACGCTGTTATTCAGGAAGTTCGCCCCGGAGACTAGTTTTAAGCTCTCTTTCCTGGCCGCGATACCGGCGATATCCGGCGCGCTGCTTCTTGAGGCAGGAAAGGTGGATCTTGCCTTAAAGGCGCATGCCCCAGAGTTGCTTATAGGCTTTATTTTTAGTTTTTTAACTGGACTTATTAGCCTTCAGGTATTAAAATCAATATTACGCAAGGAAAAATTCTATTTGTTCGGCTTCTATTGCTTCTTTCTGGCAATCATTACCCTTATATTTTTAAGATGAGTATCATTGTCTTAGGCACAGTTGCCCTGGATTCGGTAAAGACTCCTCACGGAGAGCGCAGGCGGATGCTCGGCGGTTCGGCTGCGCATTTTGCCATGTCCTGCCGCCTGTTTACCGACGTGCATCTGGTGGCGATCGTGGGAGAGGATTTTCCCGAAAGGCACGTCAGCTTTCTTCGCCGCAAAGGCATTATCCTGACTTCGCTCATCCGAAGCAGGGGCGAGACTTTCAGGTGGAGCGGAGAATATAAGGGAGACCTGAATACCGCCCTTACCTTGAGTACGCAGCTTGGGGTGCTTTCCGCTTTCCGGCCGGTGATCCGGGAGGAGCAGCGTAATATCAAGCACATCTTTCTGGCCAATGTGGACCCCCAGATACAGAGGGGCCTGTTGAAACGGATGCATTCTCCGCAGCTGGTAGGCCTGGACAGCATGAACTACTGGATTAAGCATAAGCGCCGGGCGCTGGTAGGCCTCTTGAAAGAGGTGGATATCTACGTCGCTAATGACCAGGAGGCGCGCTCCCTCTCCGGAGAGCATAACCTGCTTAAGGCTGCGCGTTGCCTTAAGGCATTCGGGCCGAAGATGGTCCTGATCAAAAAGGGAGAGCACGGGGTCTTGTTCTACGCGCCGGGTGTTATTTTTTCGCTTCCGGCGTATCCTACGCATAAAGTAGTCGATCCTACCGGAGCAGGGGACACCTTTGCCGGAGGTTTCATGGGATATCTGGCGAAAGTGGGGAAGGTCAATACGCAAAGCATTAGAAAAGCCATTGCTTACGGGACAGTGGCCGCTTCTTTTAATGTCGAGGGATTTGGCCTTGAGCAGACCGCGCGCCTCACCGCCAAGGACCTGGAGGCGCGCCTTGCGCGTTTTAAAAAATATATTTCTCTGGAGGGAGAGGCTTGATGAACAAGGAATTAAGAGAGATGCGGGAGGAGTTTGCCGGGTTTTTCCGCGCTTACGGCATCATATGAGTGGCTATCGGTATTGTCATGGGCAATGCCGTGGCCAAGGTCATTTCAGGGATTGTCGAGGGTTTGATCATCGCCGCCCTGGTCAATTTCTTTGCTATCTCCATAGTCGTGTTCTTTATGGTCAAATACGTCTTTAAGGCTATAGCTCCGGAAGGAAAGGAAGAGAAAGATGCTTGAGGAAAAGATCCACAGTGATTATAAAGAGGCGATGAAGAGTCGTGACACACTGAGGAGTTCGGCTTTAAGTTTCCTGCGCGCGGACATGATGAACCTGGCAGTAGCCAGGAAAAAGAAACTCCTGGATGATGCGGAAGCCGTTTCGGTGATCAAGAAGCAGATCAAACAGCGCCAGGATTCCATCGACCAGTTCACCAAGGGCGGACGGCCGGATATGGCGGAAAAAGAGAAGAAAGAGCTTGAGATCTTAAAGGGGTATCTGCCCCCGGAATTATCGGCAGAGGAGATCAAAAAGATGATCGATGAGGCTGTCGCGGCCACCGGCGCCCAGGGCATGAAGGATATGGGCAGGGTGATGAAGGAGGTCACGGCTAAGACAGGCGGCAGCGCAGACGGAAAACTGGTCAGCGACCTGGTAAGAGAGAAACTGGCAACCCTTGAGCCGAAAAAGGAATAGGATGAACCTTCAGAGTTTTAAGGTAAAAGTCACTTTGATCCTGATCTTCTCCATGGTCTTTTCCCTGGCGGTAAGCAATATGCTCATCTACCGCTTTGCGCTGGAGTCGCAGCTTAGCCAGTTAAGGGATAAGCTGATGATCATCGCCCAGACCGCAAGCCTGGTGGTCGATCCCAAAGCGCTGCTTGAGATACCCCTTAACCCCGAAGGGAAAAATACCCCTCAATATAAAGCAATCGAGAATAAGCTGGTAAAGATCCGGCAGGGAAACCCCTCTATTACCTATATTTACGTGATGAGTATGACCGGCCAGGAGGGTATCTGGCAGTTTATTGTGGATGCCGAGGTCCCGGCTACCGTTAATCAGAGGACTGCCGACCCGGGCGAAAAATACGACGCCAGCCGTTTTTCCGAGATACTTAAAGGCTTTCAGGGGCCCTCCGCAGACAGAGAACTTGAAGTCGATGAATGGGGGGCTACCCTTTCCGGTTACGCCCCTGTTTATGACGAATCCGGCCGTCCTATCGCGCTATTGGGGGTGGATATCATGGCCGACGATGTCTTTAAGACGCAGCGCGAGGTGAACGTGCGCGTCTTTTCCATACTTTTCGGCGGGATCCTGCTTTCCATCTTTATCGGCATCTTATTCTCCCGTAAGATCACCGATCCGATCAAAAAATTAGTCGAGGCGACCGGACACATCGCCGAAGGCAACTTCAATTTCCGCGTCCAGATAAAGAGCCAGGATGAGATCGGCCAGCTGGGGAACGCCTTTAACCAGATGAGTGAGAGCCTGCATGAGGCAAAGGAGGAGCTGCACGGCTATTTTTACAAGATCGTGCAATCCTTAATCCGCGGCATCGAGGCAAAGGACCGCTACACCCGCGGCCATTCTGAGCGGGTGGCGGAATACGCGGCTAAGATCGCCGCTGGCCTGGGCTTTCCGGAGGAAAAGATAGAGCTGTTAAGAGAGGCGGCCAGCCTCCATGATATAGGCAAACTCGGGGTCAAAGAGGATATCCTCAACAAGAAGGACAAGCTTAATGAGGAAGAGTGGGATATCATCCGCAGGCACCCGGCAGTCGGAGAGGATATATTGAAGCCGGTGATGTCGGACAAAGAGATGCTTACCGTCATCCGCGAGCATCATGAGCACTGCGACGGCTCGGGTTATCCCGACAGGCTGAGCGCGGATAAGATCACCCTTTTTGCCAAGATCGTCGCCGTAGCCGACGCCTATGACGCGATGACCTCATCCCGCGCCTACCGGCCCGCCCTGAGCAGGGAAAAGGCGATAGAGGAGCTAAGAAAAGGCGCCGGCACCCAGTTTGACGAAAAGATTGTCGACGTTTTTATCGGGATACTCGCGCAGGAGGGCTAAAATTTAGTAGACAATTCCGGGCAAATGTGGTAATCTAACCTTTCAATATTTTCGGGTTGTTTTGTGATCAGCTCACAAGTCACCCCGCCTTTTCCGCAAACCTAAAAATCCTTTTATGGAGACGTATTTTTTAAAGAGCACGGATATCTTTAAGTTCTACGACCGGATAGCCTCTGAATACGAGCTCTATGTCCCGGTCAGGGTAAAGACTCCCGTCAAGGTAAAATGCGAATATCAGTCGCACCTTCCCACCGACGACTACCTGCTGAAGAAATACTCTGAAGCCAATAAAGAAGAGGTCTGTTTTAACGAATACCGCTGCGTGGAGCCTACCGCAAGGGCTTTTTTCACCCACTTTAAAGAAGAAGTCTGCGATTATTTTGCGCATCCGCCGAAAGAAGCGAAAGATAAACCCATCGCCTTATGCGGGGTAAAGAATTGCGACATCTTCTCCACTAGAATCCAGGATTTTGTCTTTCTGGGCGGCATTGACGAAGACCCGGTCTATAAGGCAAGAAGAGAAAATGCCCTGATCATCTCCGGCGATTGCCCTAATTTCAAAGAGGCCTGTTTCTGCCGCGCCTTTGAAATAAACCCGCACTGCAACGAGGGATTTGATTTTAACTTTTCCCCTCTTACCGACGGATTTCTCGTCGATGTGGGCTCGGAAAGGGCGGGTAAGCTCGCAGGACTCATCAAGGATATGCTTGTCCCGGCCGGCTTTGGCCAGCTCTCCGGCAGGCAGGCCAAGAGAGAGACACTGATCCGGCAGATGGAGAGCCACCTTGCCCACCATAAGATCCCTAGAAAAGAGACGCTTCAAGAAATAGTACTGGCGGGTTACAATTCCAAGATCTGGAACGAAGAGATGTTTACTTGTGTGGAGTGCGGCGGCTGCATCTTTATCTGCGATACCTGTCACTGCTTCTTTCTCTCGGATGAGCCCCGGGACGGCAATACCAAAAGATACCGCGCCTGGGATGGCTGTTTATTGAAGAACTTCAGCCGCGTTGCCGGAGGGGCAAACCCCTTAAAGATGCGTCATATGCGCCTACGTAACCGCTATATGAAAAAGTTCGACTTTTTTGTGGATAATCTCGGGGTTCAGGCCTGCTGCGGCTGCGGCAGGTGCATCGAGGTCTGCCCGGGAAAGATCGATATCCGCCACATCTTAAGGAAGTTATATGAAGAAAAACATCTACCGGCCGTTTGAGGCGGTTGTAGAGGACATCATCAGCGAGACTCCGACGATAAAGACCTTTGTCTTCCGTCCCAAAGAGCCGTTCAGTTTCAGGACCGGCCAGTTCATCGAGCTGACTGTTCCGGGAATAGGGGAGGCGCCTTTTACCCCTTCTTCGGACCCCAATATCACCGAAAGGTTCGATGTCACCATCATGAAAGTGGGCCGGGTCACCGAACTCCTGCACGGCATAACCAAGGGCACGACCTTAGGCGTGCGCGGGCCTTACGGAAAGGGTTACCCGCTGGATAAATTTTACGGCAAAGACGTCCTGATCGTCGGCGGAGGCGTGGGCCTTGCGCCTTTAAGGTCGCTGCTTTTCAGCCTATTTGCCGGGATCGATAAATATAATAAGGTGGTGCTGCGCTACGGTTCGCGCACCTCAGGAGACATCGTCTATAAGGAGGCTATTCCCGAATGGGCGAAGAAGAAAAAGGTTAACCTGGTCACCACCGTGGACGTGGGCGATCCTTCCTGGAAGGGCAATGTCGGCCTGGTAACCACTATCCTTAAAGACCTGCCCGTAGACCTTAATAATGCGGTGGCAATCGTCTGCGGCCCGCCGATCATGATGAAATTTGTGACCATGAAATTACTGGACCTCGGGTTTAAACCGGAACAGATTTATCTTTCTATGGAAAAAAGCATGTCCTGCGGCCTGGGTAAGTGCGGACACTGCCGTATCGGTAAGTTCTACGCCTGTAAGGACGGCCCGGTCTTTACTTACGAAGAATTGAAAGATATACACGATATTTGGGACTAAAATACAGTGGATAGTAGGTAGCAGTTAGTAGTCAGGGAAAGACAAAAACAAAAGAAAAGAATGAAAAGATTGTTTATAGACTTAGATGTCTGCAATAAATGCGAGGAGTGTAAGGTAACTTGCGACTATTTTTATCATCCGCAGAATAACGGGATCACGTCGCTGCGCGAGTATGCCACCTTTGCGACGATCTGCCGGCACTGTGAAGAAGCGCCCTGCGTCAACGCCTGTTACCATAACGCACTTGAGCGAGCCGCTGACGGCCACATCAAGCGCTACAAGATGCGCTGCACCAGCTGTAAAAGTTGCTCGGTAGCCTGCCCTTTTGGAGTGATCTTCCAGGATTTTATCCCTTATCTTGATTCCCGCTGCGATTACTGCACGGGCGAGACTAAGGAGCTGCCGAAGTGCCTCTCTACCTGCCCGGAAAAGGCAATTGAGGTCAAAGAAGTGGCTGAAGACCCGGAAAAGGATATCTATCTTGTGGGTGAGCATCTGGCAGTGCATTCGCTCAAGTGGTCAAGGGAGGATGTGCAGCCTGCGCCGAAAAAAAGATGAAACTGCTGTTCGACTATCTAGTATTCCCCGGTTTTATATTTAGCGCCTGTGTCGGCCTCATGGCCGGCTGGGTGGACAGGAAGGTTACTGCCAGGCTCCAGTGGCGCATAGGCCCGCCCTGGCATCAGAACTTCACGGATATTTTAAAACTGCTCGGCAAGGAGACAATCGTTCCTGCCGGCACAAAGGCGACATTCCTACTGGCACCTTTTCTGGGCCTGGGCAGCCTGATCCTGGCAGCAACAATTCTTGGCCTCTCCGTAAGGAACCCCTTAGAGAGTTTTATCGGCGATCTGATCGTGGTCGTATATCTATTGACTATTCCGGCGATCTCCCTGATCATCGGAGCCTCCAGTTCCCAGAACCCTCTGGCTTCAGTCGGGGCTTCGCGGGAGATGAAGATGATTTTGGCTTATGAATTGCCGTTCATTCTGTCTATTGTCGCGGTGATTGTAAAAAGCTCAGGCGCAATAGAACTTGGCCAGATCTTGAACCACCAGCTTAATTCCGGTTCCAATATTTTTTCCTGGTCAGGGGCGCTTGCCTTTCTGGTCGCCATCTTGTGTATGCAGGCAAAGCTTGGGCTCGTCCCTTTTGATGCTTCAGAGGCAGAGCAGGAGATCATGGGAGGTACATTGATCGAATATTCGGGCGCCCCCCTCGCAGTATTTAAATTGACCAAGGCGGTTATGCTCTACACCATGCCGTTTTTTCTGATCGTCCTGTTTCTGGGCAGGGATCTTAGTCCCCTGTTTATGATCGCAAAATACGCGATGCTCCTTGTGGTTATAGTACTGATCAAGAATACTAACCCGCGGCTGCGCATCGATCAGGCATTAAGGTTTTTCTGGAGATTTCCGACGTTACTGGCTTTGATCGCCGTGATCCTGGCTTTATTCGGTAAGTAAGATGAGCTGGAAGATAAAAGCGCTAACTAAATCCATCTGGGTTTTTCACCTGAGCGTAGGTTCCTGCAACAACTGCGATATCGAGATCCTGGATTGCCTGACGCCCCGTTTTGATGTAGAGCGTTTCGGCATCCAGCTCATCGGTTCACCGCGCCACGCGGACGCGTTACTGGTCACTGGAGTCGCCACAAGGAAGAACATCCCGCGCATGAAAAAGATCTACGAACAGGTGCCTAAGCCCTGTGTAGTCATTGCCGTGGGCCAGTGTGCGATCTCGCAGCACATGTTCAGGTTCGGCTACAATGCGCCGCTTCCGGTGGATAAGATCCTTCCCGTGGACCTCTATATCCCCGGCTGCCCGCCGAAGCCTGAGGCGATGATCGACGGGATCGTGAAATTGGTGACTAAATTAAGAAAGGCAAAGTAATGGACGTAAGAAGCGCGATAAAAGATAAACTGGGCAATAAGATCATCGATTGGCAGGAAAAATCGACGCGGCGGAGCTACTTTAGCATCAAAAAAGAGCACATCCTCGAGACGGTAAAATTACTCTTTCACACCCTGGGCCTAAGATTCTCTATCGCCTCGGCTACAGATATGCCAGAAGGCCTTGAGATCCTCTACCATTTCAGTTTCGACGCGGCGGGTGAGTTTTATTCGGTGCGGGTGATCATCCCGGATAAGGCGCATCCCGAGGTGGATTCTATTACTCCGTTATTCCCGGGCGCTGAGTGGATCGAACGCGAGATGTGGGAACTCTTAGGGATCAATTTCAAGGGGCATCCGAATCTGAAGAGGCTGCTTTTGAGCGAAGACTGGCCGGAAGGCGAATATCCGTTGAGGCATAAAGATGAGTCATAAAGTCATCGTACCCATAGGGCCGTATCATCCACTGCAGGAAGAGCCGGAGTTTTTCCAGCTTTATGTGGAGGGAGAAAAGGTCGTCGATATCGATATCATCATCGGGTATAATCACCGCGGCATTGAGAAGCTCTCCGAGTCCAAGCACATTGACCAGGTGCCTTTCCTGGTCGAGCGCATCTGCGGGATCTGCTCTTCCAGCCACCCTTACGCCTATGTGCTGGCAGTAGAGGACATCTTAGGAGGAGAGGCAAGCGTTGTACCGGAGAGGGCCCTCTATATCCGCACTATTATTGATGAATTACAAAGGATTCACAGCCACCTGTTGTGGCTGGGTCTTGCCGGCCATTTCATAGGTTATAATACGGTCTGGATGTGGGCCTGGAAATACCGCGAGCCGGTGCTGGACATGTTTGAGATGGTTACCGGAAACCGGAATAACTACGCCATGTTTAAGGTCGGCGGAGTGCGCCGGGATATTAAAGACGAGGACATTCCGGTATTAAAGAAGGCCCTGGATGATTTAGTCCCTGCCCTTGGAATGTTTCGCGGTGCGGTAATGGATGATCCGGTAATCCAGGCGCGCCTGAAAAACGTCGGAGTCTTAACCAAAGAGCAGGCCATTGACTGGTGCGTGATCGGCCCCACGGCCCGCGCCTCGGGAGTAAATATCGATGTCAGGAGAGATGAGCCCTATGGGGTTACGGATAAGATCAACTGGAACGTGATCGTTGAAAAAGAGGGAGACATCTTTTCCAAGACCGTGGTCAGGATTCTTGAGATGTATGAAAGCGTGAGCATGATCCGGCAGTGCCTGGATAAGATGCCTAAAGGCAGCATTGATGCCGATATCCAGGATATTCCTCCTGGTGAGGGAATCGGCAGGGTTGAGGCGCCGCGGGGTGAGTGCTTTCACTACGTAAAAACCGACGGGACGAACCGGCTGATCCGGCATAAGGTGCGCGCGCCCAGCTTCATGAATGTCGCCTCAAATAAAGTGGCGGCGGTGGGCGGGACAATTTCAGATGCCACCATTACCCTGGCTGCGGTCGATCCCTGCTATTGCTGCACCGAGCGCGTGGCGGTCATCAATAAGATAGATAATAAAAAGATCCTGAACGGCTGGGACCTGATCAGGCTCTCCCAGGAAAAAACCCAAAAATTAAAGCTTCAGAAGAGATAGACATATGGAAAATCTATCCGCGATAAAGGAAAAGATTAATGAAATGGCAGCCCTGGTTGTATCAATGCTTGAGGCAACCTTCAAAGGGTTCATGAAGCATGATATAAAAATCCTTACCCGCGTATTAAAAGATGAAGACGCGCTGAATAAGACGGAAGAAGCCCTTACTGCATCTTTGGTGAATCTCTCCAAAGGCGCTACGTCTGATACGGAGAGAGAAAATATCGCGCGCCTCTCCGACATAGTTACGGATCTGGAAGAGATCGGGGATTATATCAAAGATATGGTTGAGAGGATTGAGATAAAGATAGAAGAGAAGCTCCTCTTTAGCGAAGAGGCATTGGATGAATACAAGCACGTTTACCGGGTGATTGAAACTGCGCTCTACGATATAGTAAACTCATTAAAACTGAATGATAAGAATTTTGCCCAGAGGATTTTAAGCGATGAGGGCCATGTGGATAGGCTGGCGCAGGAATACAGGCAGGCGCATACAGAGAGGCTCATTGCCGGAAAATGCGACCCCCGCGCCGGCAATATGTTTGTCGATCTTCTTGATTTTGCAGCCCAGATCTCTCACCATGCGATATCCGCGGCCAAGAGCATCCTGAAATTAAAATGATAGACTCTTTATACCCTTTATTTAAAGTGGACACCCTGAACGGCTTCGTGGCCCTGGCAGCCGGATTATTTACCGTTCTGACAGTGATTTTCTCTCTCAGGTTCATGAAGGGTAAGCCCGGGCTTACCCGGTATTATACCTATATTATAATGACCGCGGTCGCCTCTGCGGCGGCGGTCCTTTCCAATAACCTGATCTTACTCCTGGCCTGCTGGGGATTTCTCGGCCTGACCCTATATCTTCTGATTCTGACGAATAACGATGCCGGCCTGATAGCAAAGAAAACCTTCATTATTGTGGGCGGCTCGGACGCCCTGATGCTTCTGGGGATAGGCATCATCTATTATCTTTCCGGTACGGTCCAGATGGACGAGATCAGTATTCCTTTGACCGGAGGCTCTCAGCTTCTGGCCGTCGTTGCTTATGTTTCGATCGCCATCGCCTGCTTCGCCAAAGCCGGGGCCATGCCTTTTCATTCCTGGATCCCGGATTGCGCGAAACTTGCGCCTGTGCCGGTAGTAGCATTTCTGCCTGCCTCCCTGGATAAATTATTGGGCATTTACCTGTTGGCTAGGATCTCCCTCAATCTATTCGTGATGAGCGAGGCGATGAATATCTTCCTGATGCTGATCGGCGCCATCACCATCATCGCCGCGGTAATGATGGCTTTGATCCAGCATAATATGAAGAAGCTCCTGGGTTACCATGCGGTTTCCCAGGTCGGATACATGGTTTTAGGTATCGGTACCGGAACACCCATCGGTATTGCGGGCGGGCTATTCCACATGCTGAATAATGCCGTATATAAATCCTGCCTCTTTCTGACCAGCGGTAACGTGGAGTATCGCACAGAGACTACTGAGCTGGATGAGCTGGGAGGCTTAAGCAGGGCCATGCCCCTGACTTATTTTGCCTGTTTAATTGCCAGCCTCTCTATCTCGGGTATCCCGCCTTTTAACGGCTTTGTCTCCAAGTGGATGGTCTATCAGGGGCTTATCGAACAGGCGGGGAGCTCCGGTTTCGTAATACGCTTTACGGCCGTTTTCTGCCTGGTGGCAGCCATGTTTGGCTCAGGCCTGACCCTGGCCAGCTTTATGAAATTGATCCATGCCACATATCTTAGCCGCCAGCCCGACGCATTGAAGGCCAGAAAAATAAGCGAGGTTCCCTGGACGATGTGGCTTCCCTGCCTGGTCTTGGCGCTGATCTGTATTGTCTTTGGCGTCTTTGCCAATCAGCTGCCGCTTAAATACTTTATCCTTCCGGCAGTAGAAGGAGTATCCTTTATCGGGAGCTGGTATTCAGGATTGGCGACTTTGCTTATCGTCATCGGCCTCATCCTCGGTATTTTCGCCTTTAGGTTAAAAGGGCTGAAGCCCCTTGTCCGGGTAGATAGTGCCTGTGTGGGCGGAGAAGAACTTGACCTGGCTGCCAGCCGGGTTACCGGAACGGAATTTTATAATACCATCAGGGACTTAGGCCCTTTAAAAAGGATTTATGCAAAAGCCGAAGCAGGCATTTTTGATATCTATGAGCAGGGAAAGGCCGCTGTTTTCAGTGTGGGGAAATTCCTGCAGTATCTGCATAACGGTATTTTACCGACGTACCTGGTCTGGACGCTTTTAGGGATGATCCTTTTATTTTTTATCCTGGTGAGATAATGGAACTACACCTGCTTTTACTCTTTATGATCATAACGGCCATCATCGCCATCGAGGTAAAGGACCTTTTATCCAGTGTCGTGGCCGTGGGCGCAGTGGGTTTTGCCCTTTGTGTCGCCTTTCTGATCCTGAAAGCGCCGGACCTGGCCATTACCCAGCTTGTGGTTGAGATCCTCTGCCTGATCATCCTGATCCGGGCGACCATAAAGAAGGATTTGCCGCTGGTGATTGAAGGCCGCTGGGTCTTCAATACGGTCTCGACGGTGGTCTTTGTCGCGGTCTTTCTTTTCTTTGCCTATGCTGCACTCCGGGAACTTCCCCAGTTCGGTGAGCCGATGATGTCGGTGGTCAAAAAATATCTGGAAGAGGGGACGAGTGAGACCGGAGCGGTAAATCTGGTTACTGCCGTGATCCTTGATTTTCGCGCCTATGATACGCTGGGAGAAGCCACGGTTCTATTTACCGCGGTGATCGGCATTATGGCGGTGCTTCGGCCTCGGGGAAGAAAAAAAGTTGAGGAGAAGGAATAATGGCCTTTGAGCAAAAAAGCGGGATGTCTCTGATCGTTAAGACCATTACCCGCCTGACCGTCGGCCTGATCTTAATCTTTGGCATTTACATAGTCTTGCACGGGCACCTGTCTCCCGGCGGCGGATTTGCCGGAGGCGTGATCATTGCCCTGGCCTTTGTGCACCTGATGCTTGCCTTTGGCAAAGACGCCGTCACTACCAGGATCTCTAAAGAGATGGCTTCAAATCTTGAGAGTATCGGCGCGCTCATGTTCCTGGTCATCGCCCTGATCGGTTATTTCGGAGGTTCATTCTTTCTGAATATCCTGAGCAAAGGTACTCCGTTTGAGCTGTTTAGTTCCGGTACTATTCCCTTAAGTAACGCCGCAATCAGTTTAAAAGTAGGGGTAGGGCTATTTGCCATATTCCTGGCATTGGTGATATTAGAGGGGTCGAAGAGGGAGAAATGACGCTCTATTTATTGTGCCTGGCATTGTTTTCTGTTGGCCTTTACGGGGTTTTACGTAAGCGTAACCTCGTAAAGATCATCATTGGCCTGGGGATCATCGAATATTCGATGAACCTCTTCTTTGTGCTCCTAGGTTACCGCTATCACGGCCGCGCGCCTATTGACGCCCAGGCCCAGGACATCCTGAATATGGTTGACCCGCTTCCCCAGGCGCTGGTACTTACTTCGATCGTCATCGGCCTCGGGGTGACTGCATTAGTCATCTCTATTGCCATCAGGATTTACGAGAAGTACGGCACATTCGATATCACAAAGATCAAACGGCTAAAAGGCTAAATGCAAAACGCAAATATCATTCCTTTGTTTGTGATTATACCGCTGGCAGCTGCTTTTCTGATCTCCCTGATCGGCAGATATGTGAGCCTGCGCTTCACTAATGCTATTTCGGGCCTGGCCTGTTTTATGCTTTTGGGATTCTCGCTTTACAGTGTATACGTATTGCAGGCCCAGGGCATCCCCGCCCTGGTTTACAAAGTCGGCGGCTGGGCTATACCCTTTGGTATATGCATGGTCCTTGACGGGCTGACTGCTTTTATGCTGGTCACCGTGAATCTGGTCGCTTTTTTTGTCAGTATTTATTCGCTCAGCTACATGGATAAATACACAGACCGGCCGAAGTTCTTTACTCTCTTTTTCCTGATGCTCACAGGAATGAACGGCCTGATCGTGACCGGAGACCTGTTTAATCTTTTTGTCTTCCTTGAGATCGCCTCCATCGCCAGCTACGCCTTAGTCGCCTTCGGCACCGAGGCAGAAGAATTAGAGGCCTCTTTTAAATACGCGATCATGGGTTCAGTCGCCTCAAGTTTCATTTTTATCGGAATCGCCTTTTTATACGGCTTTACCTCTACCCTGAATATGGCGGATATGGCGCAGGTCCTGAACTCCAAGCCCAATCTCTGGGTAGTCCCTTTTGTTACCGTGCTCTTTTTAATGGGTTTTGGCTTAAAGGCAGCGATCGTGCCCTTCCATGCGTGGCTGCCGGATGCGCATCCGTCTGCTCCGGCCTCAATTTCTGCGATGCTCTCCGGAGTCCTGATCAAAACTCTCGGGGTCTATGCCATGGTCAGGGTCTTCTTTAATGTCCTGGGCGTAAGCCAGGCGGTCTTATCTATGTTGATGTTTCTGGGCGCGCTCTCCATGCTGGTAGCGGTCTTTTTGGCGGTTTCGCAGTGGGACTTAAAGCGGCTCTTGGCCTACCACTCTATCAGCCAGATCGGTTATGTGATTTTAGGTATAGGCCTCGGTACGCCTTTAGGGATCCTAGGCGGCCTTTTTCATTTGTTCAATCATTCGGTATTTAAATCCCTCCTTTTTTTAAATTCCGGTTCAATAGATTACGCTGTCGGCACGCGCGACTTAAACGAAATGGGCGGCTTAAAAGAGAAGATGCCGCTTACCAGCAGCACAAATCTGGTCGCCTCCATGTCTATTGCCGGGATTCCGCCTTTTAACGGGTTTTTCAGCAAATTGATCATTATTTTTGCCTGCCTTCAGAAAGGCTATTTAGGCTATGCCGTGGCTGCGGTGATCGGCTCGCTTCTGACCCTGGCCAGCTTTATGAAGGTGCAGAAGTACGCCTTTTTAGGTACCCTGAAAGAAAAATACAGCCAGATAAAGGAAGTGCCTCTGGCCATGCAATTCTCTATGATTTGTTTAGCCATTATTTGTATCCTCGGCGGTTTACTCTTATTGCCTGCGCTTAAGTTCTTCCTGAATGACGCTGTGAATGTGCTCCTGGAGGGCAGGGAATATGCCCGGGTAGTTATGGGATTGAGCGGAAGATGAAAAGCAAACTAGCCCTTTTTATCATCGGTTTTATCATCTGGATGCTTTTATCCTGGCCGCCGGATATCCAGCATGCCGTCGTAGGCATCTTTGTTTCTGGCCTGGCCGCCTTCTTAACCGGAGATTTATTTACCCGCCGGCCGCAACACTTTGCCGACATAAAGAGGTATTTGTGGTTCGGCTATTACATCCCGGTCTTTCTCTGGGAGTGCCTGAAGGCAAATATCGATGTGGCGCTACGCGTGCTTAGCCCGGGATTGCCGATAAACCCGGGGATTGTGAAGGTAAAAACTACCCTTAAGTCCGACACCGGGCTGACCTTTCTGGCTAATTCTATCACCCTTACTCCCGGCACATTCTGTGTGGATATAAAACCCGAAGAGGGCATCCTTTACATCCACTGGATCGACGTCAAGGCCCAGGATACCGAAAAGGCGACCCAGTTGATCGTGACCAAGTTTGAGAGTATCTTAAAGAGGATTTTTGAATAATGGGTTATCGAAAGTACCTTTCCTGGTTTTTACTCTTTTTTCTGATTTCGGCAACATTATTCTTTATCGGTTTCTTTACCGTCCCTTCGCTTCTAGAATGGCAGTCGCCATTTCTGTCGCGCTGTTTCTTTATCCTGATGATCTGTTTTGCCTTATGCTTGATCCGGCTGATAGTCGGGCCTACGCCGGCTGACCGGGCAGTGGCAGTGGACACCTTAGGGATCCTGATCGTAGGTTTTTGCGCTATCTTAAGTATCCCCACCGGAAGGGACTGGTACATTGATATTGCCATTGCCTGGGCATTGCAGAGCTTTATCGGCGCCTTGGCCCTGGCAAAATACCTGGAAGGAAGGGGTTTTGATGAGTAGAATAAAGATTACACAGATTAAAGAAATCAGATTACACAGATTAAAAAAATGATAGAGATCGTGGGATATATATTCATTATTATAGGCCTGGTCTTTGATATCTTTGGCTGTATCGGCCTTTTACGGCTGCCGGATGTTTATAACCGCCTGCAGGCGACGACAAAATGCGTGACTTTAGGCACCACAAGTATCCTTTTGGGGACCATGGTAATCAAAGGTTTTACTTCCACGGGAGTAAAGGCATTGCTTTGCATTGTCTTTTTGATTCTGACTGCGCCCGTGGCTGCCCATGCGCTTTCTCGCGGCGCCCATATTTCCGGGGTCAAGCTCTGGGAAAAATCTGTCTGCGACAAATACGCTGAAGACAAAAAGCAGTAGTTAGCAGATAGCAGGTAGTAGTTAGGGAGAAGTAAATGCGTTATCCGAAACTAAGAGAATTAAAAGAGGCGATCAAGGCGCTCATCAAAGGGCCTTATACCAGCAAGTTCCCTTACCAGGCGCATGAGCCGTACGAGCGCTTCCGCGGCCGGCCTTATTTTCACGAGGAAGACTGCACAGGCTGCACTGCCTGCGCCGAGGTCTGCCCCACAACCGCTATTGAGGTGGAAGATAAGGTTTCAGGAGGCAAAGCAAAGAGGCGACTTACCGTCCACTGGGATATCTGTATCTGCTGCGGCCAGTGCGAGCTGAATTGCCTTACCGGCAAAGGCATCACCCTTTCCCGGGAGTTCGCCTACGCCACTACCGAAAGCAAGAGCGAACTCAAACAGGAGATAGACAAGGAGTTCGTCACCTGCGAATGCTGCGGCGAGCCGGTCGTCCCCTATGACCAGTATGCCTGGGTCGCAAAGCGCCTCGGGCCCCTTTGTTTCTCCAATTCCTCTCTCATGCTTTTCTACCTTAAGCTCTTGGGCCTGGCTTTTAGGAGTAAGCCTTCTACCCGCAAGAAGACAGAGGTCTTACGCCAGGACCGCATCGGAATCCTTTGCCCCCGCTGCCGCCGCGAAGCAGTTTTAAAATCATAAAAATAAAAAGATTAGGGATTTTAAATGATTACACAGATTTCTTTAGATTACACAGATTGAAAACTTTAATCTGTAGAATCTGTATTCATAATCTGTGTAATCAATTATTAATAAGATGTTTTCCTCCCTCAAGGTCCGCGATTTCCGCCTCTACTGGTTCGGGATGCTTGTTTCGCTTGTCGGCACCTGGATCCAGTCCGTAGCCCAGAGTTGGCTCGTCTTTCAATTGACCGGCTCAGCTTTTCTTCTGGGGGTGGTCGGTTTCTTAAGCTCGATTCCGATATTTGTTTTTTCGCTCTTTGGCGGCCTGCTGGCTGACCGCCTGAACAAGAGAAAGATCCTCCTTGCCACCCAGACCTCCTTTATGCTCCTTGCTTTTCTACTGGCCGCACTTACCCAGCTGAAGCTGGTTACTCCGGCTCAGATCATGTTCATTGCATGTTTAAACGGTGCGGTCATGGCTTTTGACGCGCCCAGCCGCCAGGCAGTGGTAGTGGAGCTGGTAGGTAAAGAGCATCTTTTAAACGCCATTGCCTTAAACTCCGTGGCCTTCAACTCCAGCCGCATCATCGGCCCGGCCGTGGCCGGGATCCTGGTGGCTACGATCGGCATGAGCGGCTGTTTCTACCTGAACGGCATAAGCTTCCTGGCGGTGATTCTGGCGCTCGCCGTGATCCGCACGCACAACCACGTAAAAGCCAATAAGAAGGCAGGGCTGATCTTAGACCTGAAAGAGGGCTTTAGCTTCGTAAAAAAACATTACCTGATCCTGGTCTTGGTAGCCATGGTGGGGATGGTGAGTCTATTCGGCGTGGGCTACATCATCCTGATGCCGGTCTTTGCAGAGCAGGTCTTAAAAGCCGGGGTGAAGGGCTTAGGGGTATTGATGTCTGCTTCCGGCTTTGGCGCCCTGATCGGCGCATTGACCCTGGCGCGGCTGGGTGACTTTCGTTATAAGGGAAAGCTTCTTTTGGCATCCAGCCTCATTTACTCGGTTTCCCTGATTCTTTTTTCACTCTCTCAGGCCTTTTTCTTTGCGTTGATAGCTCTATTCCTGATTGGCGCAGGCGGCGTCACTTCCATCGCCCTGATCAATACCCTTTTACAGTCAGGAGTGCCGGATGAGTTCCGGGGCCGGGTAATGAGCATCTTTATGCTTACCTTTGCCGGTTTTATGCCCTTCGGCAATCTCTTTGCCGGCAGTCTCGCGCAGGTAATCGGGGTCTCCGCAACCATATTCTTAAGCGGGGTAATTTGCACCATTTTCTTCATTCTTATTAACCTGATTTACCCCCAAATACGCAGCCTAAAGCAACAGATTGGACATTCATTCCAGGCTGAGACCCCCCTTTAATCGGATTAATAATCTATTTGTAAAAGTATTTTATAAACTACTAATAAAGCAATTTCGCTTAGATTGGACATTATAAACTTAAGCTCAGGATTACTCTGGCACTACCAAGCGCATTTGATTTTACGCTACAACTAAAAGAGGTATTTTTATTGTTATAAACCCATGATTTTAATAAAAAAATGATTTGATTGGACACCATTAAGTATTATAAAACTGTCCAAACTTTCTTTGAGGGGCAAAAAAACATTTGACAAGAAGGTGCACTTGTGTTATAATCGCTTCCCCTGGAGAAATGCAGCATTCTGCACTAGGCCAGGAAAAAAGGAGGAGAGCCATTAACAAAGCCTTTAGAGAGACTATAACTTTGGTTTTGTCCATTGTGCTCCTGTTTTCATTTTGTCCAATTTGTTTTCCCGCCGAGCCGCAGGCCCAGGACTTCATCACTATTAAAAATAAGAGCCCCCAGGATATCTTCGATGACGCCAACTACCTTTACCAGCTGGGAGATTTTGAAGGCGCACTTGCCCTTTTTAACCGCGCCTATGACCAGGCAGATAATCCGGCATTAAAAAGAAAGGCCAAGCTCGGAGCCGAAGTCACCGCCCTATTACTTAAATCCGAAAGAGTCAGCCCCAAAGATGCGCAAAAGGTGATCAGGCGCGCAGGTAAGATCAAAGAGCGCCAGAAAAAAGAGCAGCTGGATGAGCTCTATAAAGACGCCTTTGGCTGTTATTTTAAAGAAGATTACGAAAAATCAGCTGAGATATTCCGCAAGATCCTTGAGCTTTACCCCGAAGAGGCAATGGCTAAGGATTATCTGCGGGTAAAGATCCCCCAAGAAGAGAAAAAAATTAAGGCCGCCTCTCTCTACCAGCAGGCCCTTTCTGATTTAGCAGATAATAACTACGATCAGGCAATAACGGGTTTTCAGAAGGCCCTTGCCCTTGATCCTGCCCATAAGGAGGCCAAAGACTACCTGGAGCAGAAGATTCCCGCGAAATTGGCGCAAGACAAAAGACAGAAGATAGACGTGCTTTACCGCCAGGCGCTTTCGGATTTTGCGGATAAGAAGTACGATTCGGCGGCTGAGTCATTCAAGGAGATCCTGGTCCTTGAGCCCGGGGAAGCGCAGGCAGCGGATTATATAAAGGTAAAGATACCTGACCTGCTTAAGGCAGAAAAGATCGCCTCCCTTTATCCGCAGGCGCTGGAATATTTCAAGCAGGCAGATTACGAGAAGTCCCTGCAGGTCTTTAACGAGATCCTCTCCCTTGACCCCGGACAGAAGGAGGCTAAGGATTATGCTCAGGTAAAGATCCCGGCGATCCTGACCGAGCAGAAAGTAAAGGCCTTATACCTCCAGGCCAACGCCTATTACCAGATCAAGAGTTACGCCAAGGCAGAAGAGTTTTACCGGCAGATACTCGCCCTTGACCCCAAGCAGGAGAAGGCAAGAGGCTACGTAGAAAAGGAGATTCCTCAGAGGCTCAAAGAAATAGAGGATGCCAAGCGGCTTATGGTGCGCAAAGACGCAGAGAAGTTTGCGCTGGAAATGGAAAAGGCCAAAGCTAAGGAGCTGCGGGAAAGGCAGGAGCAGGATAGGCAAGCCCGCCGGGTAGAGCAAGAGAAGGAGTTGGCCGCCAGGAAAAAGAGCGCCCAGGTACAGGTAGCGGCTAAGGAAAAGAAGGTTATGAAGAAGCAAGAGAAGCCAAAGTCCGCAGAACAACCGGTGCTGGCGCCGCCAGCTCCGAAAAAAGAGCCTGTGCCGGAAAAGAAACAGGAAGTAGCCCTTAAGCGCGAACAGGCTTCACCCTCCAGGCTTGGCGTGCCGATGAACTATCCCCGCGACGGAGTGGTGGGTTATATGTATGAAACGGCTTTTAAATATTACAAAGAAGGAGATTTAGAATTAGCCGGGGAGTATTTCCGCAAGATCCTCCTGACTGACCCCGGACAACAATTAGCCAAAAGATACCTGCAAGAAACCTTTAAGTAACCATGCTGAGAAACATTTGGCCGAAAACCGCTTACGTTTTCGTTTTTTTGTCTATAGGGGCAGGACTCTGTTTTGCCCAGGCGCCAGCTTCTACCAAGGCCGGGATCATCCAGGAGAAGATCCAGGGGGAGATGAAAAGAGAGGAGCCCTTTAGGGTAGAGGAGAAAAAACCCCTGCCCGGGGTGGAAGATGAGAGGCAGCCGCCGCCGGCCCTGAAAATGGAGCCTAAGGTGCGCGTGCTGATCAAGAAGTTTGCGCTCGTGGGGGTGACTAAGTTCAAGCCGGAGGATTTCACTGCCTACCTGGCGCAGTTTCGCGGCAAAGAGCTGGGGATGGATGAGCTAAATACAATCGCCGCTTACATCCAGGGCTTCTACCGCCAGAAAGGCTACATCACCACCTTTGTCTACATCGGGCCGCAGGACATCAAAGACAATACCCTTGAGATCCAGGTCATCGAGGGTTATATCGGCCAGGTGGAGGTAGAGGGCGGAAAATATTTCAGCCGCGAACGGGTACGCGAAGAGTCGCGTATCCGGCCGGGCGAGACGATCCTGTATAAGGACCTCATCCGCAATGTCAGGAGGCTTAACCTCCATCCTGACCGCCGAGTAAAGGCGGTGCTGATCAGGGGAGAGAAGTTTGAAACTACGGATGTAGTCCTTAAGATGACGGATTCGCGGCCGCAGCATGCCTTTATCGAATATGACAACCGCGGCACCAGGTATATAGGTAAGCAGCGTTTTTCAACCGGCTACATCAATAATAACCTTTTAGGCATTGAGGATATCCTTTCTTTAAGGTTTCTTAAGGGCAATGAAAAGCTGATCGGCGGAAGCTTCGACTACAATTTCCCCCTCACTTACGATGAGTTGCGGCTGGGGATGAACTTTAGTTACTCCAATGTGGATATCTTAAGGGAGTTTGGCGCCCTGGGCGCTGAGGGGAATGCCCTGATCGGCGGGGTGTATGCGACTTATCCGTTTTTTGATGAGGAGCATCTGCGCGCCAGGTGGACCATAGGCCTGGACATCAAGAGGAGCGAGAACCGGATCCTCGATACTAAGACCAGCGAAGATAACCTGAGCGTCGCCAAGATGAATGTGAGCTTAAGCCAGGATGACCGCTTTGGTTCCACATTCCTGGCCCAGGAGCTGGATTTCGGGATCCCGGATTTTGCCGGCTCTTTAGGCAAGGATGATACGCGCGCCAGCCGCCTGGGCGCCGGAGGGCAATTCAGCAAGTATACGATGAACCTGAGGCGTCAGATCAACCTGCCCTTTTCAAGCTACCTGCTTTTGATCTCCCGGGGCCAGTATACGCCGGATAAACTGGTGGCCGGAGAGCAGTTTTACATCGGAGGCGCGGATACGGTCAGGGGCTATCCTGAACTGGAGTACATGGGCGATTACGGCTACAACGTAAACGTGGAGCTGCGCACCCCGCTCTGGTTCCTGCCCAAGTCGATTCAGGATAAGATCCAGATGGTCTATTTCTGGGACTTCGGCGAGGGGTATCTGCGTAATGCCCTGGTCGGGGAGAAGAAATCCGAATCCCTGATGGGTACCGGCTGGGGAGTGAGGCTTAATCTGCATAAGAACTTTTACCTGAAGGCTGATTGGGGCTTTCCTATAGACCCCAAGCCTTCGGATAATTCCAAGAGCACGGCGCATTTGTGGGCGCACTGGGACTTATTCTAAAAAACGGAAAGATAAAATGAAGAAAAATGCCTTTTTAAACTCTTTATTAGTACTGTTGATGGTCTTTCAGAACAGTTATCTTCTGGCTGATCCGCTTCCCAGTAACCCTGTTGACCGCATTGGTTCATCTACCGTGACCAGAGACGGCAATACCATGAATGTCACTACGCCAGACGGCCGCTGGTGGGGGGACTTGAACTCGTTTAATATTGCCCAGGGCTACACTTTGAACAGTATGGGGCCTTCGGCTGATGCGGTGATGCTCTACAATGTTACCGGGCCCTCGGGGTCGAATATTTCCGGCCTATGGAACAGCAACTGTAACCAGTTCCTGATCAATCCTAACGGCATATTATTCTCGTCCACCGCCCAGGTGAATGTAGGCGGGTTAGTCGCCTCTACTTTAAGCATCTCGCAGGATGATTTCTTAAGCGGAAAGTATTATTTTGAAAATAGCAAAGCCAGCCCTTCTTACCTGATCAACGAGGGCATGATCAGGGCCAGTGACGGCGGCAATGTCGCTCTGATCGCCGGGGCAGTGAGAAATAGCGGTACGATCACTACGCGTTTAGGCAGCATAAACTTGGTCTCCGGGGATAAAGTCACCCTGGACCTGGATAGCCGGGGGTATCTGGCTGCCGCAGTTGATGATCAGGTCAAAGAAGAGGTCCTGGACCAGAACGGCGAGAAGATGTCGGATGCCGTAAAAAATAGCGGCATCCTTTCTGCCGAAGGCGGCAAGGTAGAGCTCAAAGCCGAAGCCCTGGAGGGTATCTTTGATAACCTGGTGAATCAGGAAGGTACAGTCAGGGCGAATTCCCTGGTTGAGCATGACGGCGTGGTGAGCCTGGTTTCAGAAAGTGACGGGATCATCCAGAACTCCGGCACTATCGATGTTTCGGCAACAGAGACAGGAGCTAGTGGCGGAAGTATTGCCATGCGCGGGGATAAGGTCGGCCAGTTCGGCATCCTGCATGCGGATGCCGTAGACGGCGATGGCGGAAACATCGATCTGATTGCCCGGACTATAGTCGCCTTAAGCCCCTTTAGCCTGGCTACTGCCAATGCCGGCTTAAATGGCGACGGAGGCAGGATCATCAATTATTCGCCGGATACTGCGCTTTTCTGGGAAGGCGCCAGGATAGAGGCAAAGGGCGGCACTCTCTCTGGTAACGGCGGTTTTGTTGAGGTATCCGGTAAAGAGCATGTGGAGGTCTACGGCTTGGTGGATACCAGCGCGCCTTCCGGCCTGACCGGGAACTTCCTTATTGATCCTTATAATGTAGAAATAAGATCGATCGGAAATGATAACAACGGAAGCTGGGGCGGCGGGAACCCCAATATTTGGACCCCCAGCGGCACTCCTTCTCAGATACGGAATAATAATATCACCTCCAATTTGGCGACTTCCAATGTCACAATTACGACTACCGGCGCAGGCCTTGAAGACGGCGATATCACTGTCAGCGGCGCTATCAATGTGGATGGCGGTAACGGCAATACTTTGACTTTACAGGCGCATGATGACATCATCGTGAATGCGGCAATCTCAGATTCTGCTCCCGGGAGTGTCGATGTGGTGGGCGTGACCTTGATCGCAAACAGCGATGCCTCAGGCGGCGGCAGCGTAGACATAAATGCAAACATCAGCACCTACGGGGGTACTTTTGCTTCAAGCGGGGTAAACTTTGACAGCACCGGAGCCACAATCGATACCAGCGGCGGCACTGCCAACCTTAATCATACCGGAACAGCTACGCTGGGCGCAGTGAATAGCGGTACCTTGAGCGTCACGGCAGGCGGCGCAATAACCGATTCCGGGGCCCTCACCGTTACCGGCTCAACTACCCTTGCTGCCGGAGCAGGCAATAATATTACTTTAGATAACGCCAATAACTTTAACAGCGTCGGGATCACCTCCGGAAATAACGTCACCCTGAATGACATTAATGCCATTGCCTTAAATGCCTCCACTGTCTCCGGCACCCTGAATGTCACCAGCGTAGGAGCGATCACCGATAACGGAATCCTTACTGTCAGCGGCACCACCACCCTGGCTGCCGGTGCGGCTAATAACATCACCCTGGATAATAATAACAACTTCTCAAGCGTCGGGATCACCTCTGGCAATAATGTCACTCTGGTAGACATTAATGCCATTGGCCTGGATGCCTCAAGCGTTTCCGGCACCCTGAATGTCACCTCAAGCGGCGCGATCACCGATAACGCTGCGCTCACCGTGGCGGGGGCCACTACCCTGGCTGCAGGTGCGGCTAACAACATTACCTTAGATAACGCCAATGACTTCTCAAGTGTGGGAATTACCTCAGGCAATAACGTCACCTTAAACGATACTAATGCCATTGCCTTGGATGCTTCTACTATTTCAGGAGCCCTGAATGTCACTACCAACGGCACCATTACTGATAACGGGGCCCTTACTGTCACCGGCGCTACCACTCTGGCTGCCGGAGCAGGCAATGACATTACCCTGGATAATGCCAATAACTTTAACAGCGTAGGTATTACTAGCGGTAACAACGTTACCTTAAATGACACCAATGCCTTAAGCCTCAATGCCTCTACCGTCTCAGGTACCCTGGATGTCACCACTGCCGGCGCAATCACTGATAATGCTGCCATCAATGTAACCGGCACTGCCACCTTTGCTGCGGGCAGCGGAAATAATATTACCTTAAATAACAGTAATGATTTTTCTACAGTAGGGATCACTACCGGCAATAACGTTACCCTGGTAGATGCTAATGCCATAGATTTGGCTGCTTCCACTGTCTCAGGCACCCTGAATGTCACCTCAAACGGCGTAATTACAGATAGCGGTGCACTTACCGTTACCGGCGCCACTACCCTGGCTGCCGGAGCAGGCAATGACATTACCTTAAATACCGCAGGCAATAATTTCTCAAGCGTAGGCATTACTACCGGCAATAACGTCACCCTGGTGGATACGAATGCTTTAGCCTTGAACGCCTCGACTATTTCCGGGAATCTGAATATCAGCACCTCGGGAGCCATTACGGATAATGCCGCATTCAGCGTATCCGGCACCACCACCCTGGCTGCCGGTGCGGCTAATAACATCACCCTGGATAATAATAACAACTTCTCAAGCGTCGGGATCACCTCTGGCAATAATGTCACTCTGGTAGACATTAATGCCATTGGCCTGGATGCCTCAAGCGTTTCCGGCACCCTGAATGTCACCTCAAGCGGCGCGATCACCGATAACGCTGCGCTCACCGTGGCGGGGGCCACTACCCTGGCTGCAGGTGCGGCTAACAACATTACCTTAGATAACGCCAATGACTTCTCAAGTGTGGGAATTACCTCAGGCAATAACGTCACCTTAAACGA